>PJUF01000032.1_pt1 | contig 214015 bp, 179 predicted proteins | sample 1512191 | NCBI WGS metagenome assembly PJUF01 (sample SAMN08177673, study PRJNA422409) | Feces metagenome, whole genome shotgun sequencing project. | isolation source: Chicken feces (3) enriched on wood chips | host: Gallus gallus | place: USA: Madison | collected 2015-01-15
CGGCGCGGTCATCCCGCAGCTCTTCGCCCACCTCAAGGACCAGTACGGATTCCAGCTCGTCTTCCTATGCCTCATGGTCCCTTGTTACATATATATCCTCCTGTTCGGAATCGTCGCGGGAAGAAAGGGCAAGACGGACGCCGCCGTCCCCGCGCCAACAGACGTCTGAAAAACTGCCCCCTCACCGAAACCTGACGAGTCGTCCCAAGCCAGCTGTGTTATGTTGCACATTATGAACACTCCCGATCCCCGCTTGCAGCTTTTCGCCGGTGTTGACGGCGGCGGCACCAAATGTCGCGTCCGTTTGCGCAATGCCGCCGGTGAATTGCTGGGCGAAGCCGAAGGCGGCCCCGCCAATATCCGGCTGGGCCTGAACATGGTGTGGGTCAACATATTGGGCACGCTCGACCAGGCGCTCGTTCAGGCCGGGCGCACATCGGGCGAATGGGACAAGATCAGCATCGGTCTCGGCCTCGCCGGCATATCCTCATTGGCAGACGCTGAACGGACCATCAAGGCCGGGCCACGCTTCGGTCGTTGCGAGGCTTCTTCGGATGCCCATACCGCCTGCCTCGGCGCTTTTTCCGGTCGTGACGGTGGCATACTCATCTCCGGCACAGGCAGCGCTGCCTACGCCTGGGTTGGCCAGAAAGCCACCCAGATTGGTGGCTGGGGCTTCGAAGTCTGCGACAACGGCTCGGCGGCGGACCTCGGTCGTAACGCCATTCGCGCCGCACTCGAAGGTCAGGATGGTCTGGCGCCCGATACCGACTTTACCCGTGCCCTGATCCGGCATTTCGGCGGCCATCCATCGGACATCGTCCATTGGGTGACCACCGCCAAGCCACGCGACTACGGCACCCTGGCGCCGCTGGTCATGTCGTTTGTCAACGCCGGCGACCCTGTGGCCACGGCCCTTGTGCAGCAGTCAGCCGACGATCTGGCGCGTTACATTCACCGTCTGCACGACATCGGTGCGGCAAAGGTGTGCCTGGTCGGCGGCATGGCGCCAATCCTTCTGCCGTGGATCAATCCGCAAGCCCGCGCTCTGTTGACCGAAGCCGAACACGATGCCCTCGAAGGCGGCCTCCTGATGGCCCATGGCGTCAGCAATGGCCTGACACAGACGGTGAATGCGTGATGCCGGATTCGCACAAAACCTCCGTCGCCAGTCTGCTGCTCGAAGTCGTGGTCGATACGGCGACGGGCCTGCGCGTGGCGGTTGATAACGGCGCTGATCGCATTGAATTGTGCGCGGCGCTTTCCGAAGGCGGCCTCACCCCTTCCATCGGGCTGATGAAACTGGCCGCTGAGACCGGCTGTCCGACACGGGCCATGATCCGCTCGCGCGCCGGTGATTTTACCTATACGGCCGATGAGCTGCATATCATGCATAGTGATATCGTGGCGGCTGCCGGCTGTGGTCTTGAAGGCGTTGTACTCGGAGCCAACCACACTTCGGGAGCGCTGGACGAAGCCGCGCTGAAGGGCATGGTCATGCATGCAAAGGCGCATGGCCTGGCCGTCGCCATGCATCGTGGTTTTGACTTAGCGCCCGATCCGCTGGAAGCCCTGGACATCGCTATCTCCCTCGGCATCGACACCATACTGACCTCCGGCGGTGGAAAAACTGCGACACAGGGCCTGGAAGGCCTGACAGCCCTGGTAAAACAAGCCGCGGGACGTATTGAAATCATGGCCGGCAAGGGGGTTACGGCGGAAAATGTCGAGCCCGTTCTCACGACGGGCGTGACCTCTGTTCATGCCTCTTGCAACGCCCCCCTGCCGGCGCATGACAACCGGGCTTTCGCGCTCGGTTATGTCAGCGCCGGAATGCGCGACACCGACGCGCAATCGGTGGCGCATCTGAAATCCATATTAGGGAAAGGCAGCGGTTCATGAGTTTCCACCAACCGCCCAGCAAGCCCAAGACCTATATTGCCACGAAGGTTCCAGATATGTCGTTTGCCGAAACCATTGGCCGCCTGACAAAGGACGATCCCGCGCCATTGTACCTGCAATTGCAAAGACACCTGCGCGACGCCATCCAGAGCCGGCAACTGCATCAGGATGACGCCATTCCGCCCGAGCGCGATCTGGCCGAGGATTTCGACGTATCCCGCATCACCGTGCGCAAGGCGATAGACGGTCTGGTCTCCGAAGGCCTGCTGACGCGCCGGCGCGGTGCCGGCACCTTTGTCGCCTCGCGCGTCGAGAAAAGCTTTTCGAAACTGTCGTCCTTTTCGGAAGACATGATCTCGCGCGGCCGTAAACCACATTCGGAATGGGTATCGAAGTCCGCCGGCGCCGTGACGCCCGAGGAATCCCTGTCATTGGGCCTTTCCCCCGGCGCGCTGGTTTACCGCTTCCATCGCGTACGTTACGCCGACAACACCACCATGGCGCTCGAATATTCAACCATCCCGGGTTATTGCCTGACCTCGCCTGAAGCGGTCACGAGTTCGCTCTATGACGCGCTGGAAAAAACCGGCCACCGCCCGGTCCGCGCCTTGCAGCGCCTGCGCGCCGTCGCCTTCCTGCCGGAACAGGCCGAACGCCTCGGCGTCAAGCCCGGCGATCCCGGTCTCTTCATCGAACGTCGCGGCTTCCTCCAGGATGGCCGCGCCGCCGAATTCACCCAGTCCTATTATCGCGGAGACGCCTACGATGTGGTCGCGGAACTCAACGATATAAGCTGACTGTTAACTACCAAGGCCAAATACCCAGGAATGATTATGCCCTCTACGCTTACCTCCCCATTGATCGACGCTGAAAAGACGCTGATGTTTTCCGAAGCCGCTGAAGGCGGCGCGGCCGTCCAGCGCTTCCTGGTCCACAACAAGGCCGCGCTCGCTCGTCTGGGCGCTCGCCTGAAGACCAATCCACCGCGTTCGGTCACCACCGTGGCGCGCGGCTCGTCGGACCATGCGGCCACCTACGGCAAATACCTGATCGAGACCCTGACCGGCGTACCGACCTCAACCGCCGCCATGTCGGTCTCCTCCATCTATGCCGCGCCCGTGGTGGCCGCGGATTCCCTGTGTATCGCCATTTCACAGTCGGGACGCTCGCCGGATCTGCTGGCCACCGTCGAAGCCCATCGCAAAGCCGGTGCCTATATCGTGGCCCTGGTCAATGACGAGGCTTCACCGCTGGCTGCCCTGGCCGATGAACTGCTGCCGCTGTGTGCCGGTCCCGAAAAGTCCGTTGCCGCCACCAAATCCTATATCGCTTCCCTCGGCGGTCTGGCCGCCATTGTCGCCGCCTGGTCAGGTGACGAAACCCTGACCGATGGCCTCCGCGAACTGCCGGCACAATTGAACGCCGCCTGGCAGCTTGACTGGGCGCCCGCCCTGCCGGTGCTGCAATCCGCGCGCAACTTGTTCGTCATCGGCCGTGGCTATGGTTTCGCCGTCGCCCAGGAAGCGGCACTGAAGCTCAAGGAAACCTGCGCCCTGCACGCCGAAGCCTTCTCTTCGGCCGAGGTCAAGCACGGCCCGATGGCCATCATTAATGACGGCTTCCCGATCATCGGTTTCGCGACATCAGACACCGCTGGAGACGGCGTGCGCGAAGCGGCTCAGGAATTTGCGGCGCGTGGGGCTTCGGTTCTTTTGGCCAATCCGGCGGGCGCTTTGGAAAATACCGTTCATCTGCCGGCGCTCCTCAGCGTACCGGCGCTGGAGCCCATCCTGCAGATCCAGAGCTTCTACCGCCTCGCCAACAGCCTGTCCGTAGCGCGCGGCCTCGATCCCGACAGCCCTCCACACCTGAACAAGGTCACGAAAACCGTATGACCCCTGTAAGCTTTATCAATGCGCAGATTGCCACGCCTGATGGCCGGCTGCTCACCGGCACCCTGACCTGTGAAGGTGAGACCATCACCACCATCGGCAGCCATGCGGCGACGGGTGAAGTTATCGATGTCCAGGGCGGTTACCTGCTGCCCGGCTTCATCGATACACAGGTCAATGGCGGCGGCGGCGTTCTTTTCAACGATGAGACATCAGCCGAAGGCATCGCCGCCATCGGCGCCGCTCATCGCAAATACGGCACTACCGGCTTTCTACCAACCCTGATCAGTGACGAACTCGGCGTCATCGATGCCGCCATGCGCGCCACCGAAGATGCTATCGCAAAGGGTGTGCCCGGCGTGCTCGGTATCCATATCGAAGGTCCGTTTATCTCGAAGCAGCGCAAGGGCATCCATAATCCGGAGATGTTCCGCACGCTGGACGCCGAATCCAAGGCCCTGCTGAAGAGCCTGAAACGCGGCAAGACCCTGGTGACCCTGGCGCCGGAAAACTGTACGCCAGAAGATATTGCCGAACTGGCGGCCGCCGGCGTGATTCTGGCGGCCGGCCATACCAATGCCACCTATGAAACGACCGTGGCCGCGCTAAAAGCCGGCCTAACCGGCTTTACCCACCTGTTCAACGCCATGTCGCCCCTGACGCACCGTGCACCGGGCGTAGTCGGGGCCGCATTGGAAAGCCTGACCAGCTATTCCGGCCTGATCGCCGATGGTCACCATGTGGACTGGGCCGCTTTAAGAATCGCGCTACGCGCTCGGCCGATCGACCGTTTCATGCTGGTGACCGATGCCATGCCGACGGTGGGTTCCGAAACCAAGACCTTCGCGCTCAACGGCCAGACCATCATTGTGCGTGATGGCGTCTGCGTCGGCCCGGATGGTACGCTTGCCGGGTCAGACCTCGATATGGCAACGGCCGTGCGCAATACGGTTGAGCATATCGGTCGCACGCTGCCGGAAGCCGCCATCATGGCCGCTACGGCACCGGCGCATTTCCTGGGCCTTGGATCAGCACGAGGGTCGCTTGCCATCGGTCAACGCGCCGATATTGTCTGGATGGATAGTGAGTTGCAGATGAAGGGCACCTTTATCGGCGCCCGTTCGGATGAACCGGTGGCAGCGTGATAGCTGCTTTTACACAGACGTAAAAAAAGCCCCTCATCGGAGCTTTTTCTTTTTCAATTCAGGCGATGATATCCGGGCGGATCTTGTCTTCGATCTTGGATATCTGGTCGCGCAGGGCCAGTTTCTTGCGCTTGAGGCGCGCGATCAGTATCTGATCAGGCAGCGGTACGATTTCCAGTGCGCTGATCGAATCGTCGAGATCTTTGTGCTCCTGTTTCAGCAACGCGCATTCATTACGCAGAGCTACGACCTGACCATCGATCGGCAGTTCTCGAACGCGCGGCTCCAGATCGTCGGCCTGAGCCGGCACGTCTTCGGGCACAAGGCCGATATAGGCGTGGTCGCCTTCAAGCCGTTGCGCAATACGGCGCTCGATATCTTTGTCCGAATCTCCTTTGCCGGTTTGACCATCCGACTTGACCAGATGCAGATTATCGTTTCCGCGCAAGGTCCGGATGTTGCTGTCGTCGTGCATGAGACGCCGACTCCTCTCTGGCTTAAGGGGTTGAAGCTAAAGGACAAAAGGGAGGCATTAAAAGCCACCGCTTTCAACCTTTATAGCGCAAATTTTGCCATTCTGAAAGGGTCTGCGTCAATCTCGTCAGCTTTTCCGCCGGATAATCCTTTGACCATGCTGAGGCCACGGCCAGCAAGGCATCCAGCATCACGACCCGCACAAGAGCTTCCGGCAGACTCTCAGCATTGACACTGAGCACCGCCAATTGTTCCAGCAAGACCTTTTCAGATTGCAATTCAACGGCCTTCACCTGCTCACGCAAGTCCAGGCGCGGCGACATATCACCTTCAGCTACAGGCTGCTTCAGGGCTCGCCGCACGTCGCGCAAAGGAACGATCACCGCCTTGGACCATACCCGCGCCATATCAGCGGCCTGCGCCGCCAAAACCTGATCAACAGGCCCACGCGTGGAGGCCCAGGCCGCCCACAGCAACAGGGGCACATTCTGGTCGTGTTCATCCTGCAAATTCAGGCATTGCTCGGCCACACCCGGCGCGCCATAGGCAGCAACAACCCAAGACCAGATATCAGTCATTGAGGCTGATATCCTCGCCCCAGCGCGTCATCGGCACATCAATATCAAACAGGGCAAGGGTCCGGGCCACACTTTGCCGGACCATCTCATCAAGGCTTTGCGGCTTCGTATAGAAGGCCGGCATCGGTGGCGCAACAATGGCGCCCATCTCCGTCACCGCCGCCATGGACCGCAGATGGCCCAGATGCAGCGGGCTTTCGCGTACCATAAGCACCAGCCGCCGGCGCTCCTTGAGGCAGACATCGGCGGCCCGACTGACCAGCGAAGAGGTAACGCCCGTGGTGATTTCGCCGAGTGTTTTCACCGAACACGGGGCAATCAGCATACCCAGCGTCCGGAAAGATCCCGAAGCGATGGCCGCACCGATATCGGCGGGCTTGTAGACGACATCGGCCAGGGTCTGCACATCCGAAAGCGCCAGGTCCGTCTCGGCCTCCAGCGACAGTGCTGCCGCCTTGGAAACTATGAGGTGCGTTTCGACGCCGGCACCCTTCAGCATTTCAAGCGCACGGATACCGTAAATTGCTCCGGACGCCCCACTTATGGCGACAATAAGACGTTGATTGGGTTTCATTTTATCATTTGTCATGACGTAAAACTGCTTAATGCGTCCTATACTATAGTTCTCTCGTTACCGTGATCGAATGAAACGGATTGTGATTCTACTTTGCTTCTCTGCGGGTGTTCCCTGTGAGGGCCGGGACATTGGGGTTCCGGCAATAGAGACATTGAAGGACATTGCCTAATGACTATTGAAGCGAGAGTTCGTGAACTCGACCAACGTCATCAATCCCTCAAATCGATCATTGCCCGCGAAGAACGAAGCCCCTCCGTGGACTCTCTATACCTAAAGGAACTCAAGAGAAAGAAGCTTAAGCTCAAGGAGGAGATTGAGCGCATCAAGACCATCCAGCGACAGGACGTTCTGGAAACAGTCCAGTAGAGCTTGGAGGTGATGCTTAAACCTTCGGCCCTCGCCTCACGGGGTCACCAGACATAAGAATTCTGACTGCGCCAGGTTCGAGCGGCGCACAGAAAAAGCCTCCGGGACCAGGCGATCCCGGGGGCTTTTCTTTTGCAGCGCAGGTTTCTCCGGTTCCGTCACGTATCACTTCCATAAGCTTGAACAGACGGAGAGACAGGCGTAGACCAGTGAGATATTTCCTCGACATGGCGGATGGCGGGCCGTTTGCGATACAGATGACGATCCTCCTGACGGACGAACAACTCATGACGCAGGTTGCGCGTGGCGAGGCTGCGGCCTTTCGGCATCTGGCCGGACGTCACCTGGGTCGCGCCTACGCCATTTCTTTTCGTCTCCTGCATAACCGTGAAGATGCCGAGGAAGTGGCGCAGGAAGCCATATCGAAGGTCTGGCAAAAAGCCACCAGCTTCGATCCGGCACGCAGCGCCTTCGGCACCTGGTTTTACCGCATCGTCTCAAATGCCTCCCTCGACCGGTTGCGGCGGCGAAAGCCCCCCTCCGAAAATCTCGACGACTATACCGAACGCCTGAGCGACAGCGCGCCCACAGGTGAAGACCTGCGAATAAAGGCAGATCAAACCAGACACATCAAACAGGCCATGGCGGCCTTGCCCCCGACACAGCAAATGGCACTCACCCTCGTCTATTACGAAGAGCTTTCACAGGCCGAAGCCGCCCGCATCATGAATATCACCACCAGCGCCCTGGAAGCCCTTCTGTTCCGCGGAAAGAAGAGCCTGAAGCAGAGCCTGAAGCCAGGATCATCCACATGACCGATCAAATTGACACGGATTTGAAATCACTTCTCAAGGCATGGGATATAGAACCGGCGGCGGCGGACATGCAGGCCCGTTTGATCGGCGAGGCTCTGCGCCTGCCGCAACAAAAGCCCTGGCGGCAGGTGGCGGCCGAAAATGTCCGGCGCGCCCTGACCGAATGGCAATATGCCATCGGTTACAAGCTTGCGGCCCTGGCGGGATGTGCGGCGTTGGGTCTTGGCATCGGCATCGCCGCCGGCGAAACCTTGGATATCGCCGGTCTGGCCCTGATGGCGGGGATCGGAGGGTAGAATGAAGATCAACTGGAAAACAGGGGCTGTCATCACTGCTTTGCTGGGCCTGAATGTCCTTCAGGGGGCCATACTGGCAGGTCTTTATATCAAGACGCAGATCGCCCGGCATGACGCCGCGCCCATCACGCTGAGCGACGCCCATATCGCCCGGATGCCGGCGCCGACCCAGGCGGCGGTCAAGGCCAGCCTGGCCGAGGCCCGTCCGGTGCTGCGCGCCCGCCTGACCGAGGTACGCAAGGCCCGCCGCGATCTGAAGCATTATATCGCCAGTCCGCACTATAACCGCGCGGAGGCCCAGAAGCGCTTCGATGCCCTGCGTGAAAAGAACAATCAGGCGCAGATCGTGGCGCAGGATATGCTTCTGAATGCCGCCGACAAATTGCCGCCGGAAGACCGCGCCGATGTCGTCAAGGCGATCAGCGACGACGACACATCAAATTAGCCCATCTTGACCGTACGGATGGAGAAGCTGGACGCCAGCTTGGATACACCCGGCATGATCGACAACACGTCGCGGTGGACATCTTCGTAGGAAAGGCTCTCGCGCAGGACGATTTTAAGCAGGTAATCCGCCTCGCCCGACATCAGGTGGCACTCCTCGATAGCGGCGCAGGCCAGCGCCGCCTTCTCAAACTTCTCGAAGGTCTCGCGACGCTGGTCAGTCAGCGTCACATGCACGAATACCGTGCCCTGTTTGCCCTGGACGTTCTCGGCGATGACAGCGCGATATCCGGTGATAACGCCTTTCTGCTCGAGGATTTTCACACGGCGATGAGCGGCGGAAGGCGAAAGGCCCACCGCTTCGCCCAGATCGGCGGAGGTGGCGCGGGCATCCGAGCGCAAGACCTTGATCAGTTCACGGTCGAACGAATCAAGATCGGAAAATTTGTCGTTATTGGCCATGCTTTTGAGAATATCTCCACCGACTTGCCAGATCAAGCGACAAAATTCGAAAAATTACCGCTGCAACAGGATCATATTATCTGAAACTATAAAGCGGAGCAAAACGATGAAAATCAGCGTGCCCAGGGAAATCAAGAACCATGAGTATCGCGTCGGCCTCGTGCCCAATTCCGTCGCCGAACTGATCCATCTTGGCCATGAGGTCTTCGTCGAGACACAGGCTGGCGCGGGTATCGGTTTTTCCGATTTAGATTATAGCGCGGCGGGCGCGAAGATTGTCATGACCGCTGAGGAGGCCTTTGACGTCGCTGACCTGATCGTAAAGGTCAAGGAACCGCAACTGAACGAATGCAAGCGCCTGAAGCCCACTCAGGCGCTTTTTACTTATCTGCACCTGGCCGCGGACAAACCACAGGCCGAAGCCCTTATGGCGTCGGGCGCCACCTGCATTGCTTACGAAACCGTCACCGAACCGCAAGGCGGCCTGCCGCTGCTGCGTCCGATGTCTGAAGTGGCCGGGCGGATTTCGGTCCATGTCGGCGCCACCTATCTGCACAAGGCCTTCGGCGGTCGCGGCGTACTGCTGGGTGGTGTACCCGGCGTGGCGCCCGGCAAGGTGGTGATCATCGGCGGCGGTGTTGCCGGCGTCAACGCGGCGCAAATGGCAGTCGGGCTATCGGCGGATGTGACCCTGTTCGATATCAACCCGCACAAGCTGATTGAGATCGACCAGATGTTCCATGGCCGCGTCAAAACGGCCTATTCTTCCAAGGCGGCGCTGGCCGGGGCGCTGAAGGAGGCCGACCTGGTCATCGGCGCCGTGCTGATCCCCGGCGCGGCCGCCCCCAAACTCGTTTCGCATGCCCAACTGAAAACAATGAAACCCGGCGCAGTGCTGGTGGACATTGCCATTGACCAGGGCGGCTGTTTCGAGACCTCACACCCGACCACGCACCAGGACCCGATCTTCATCGTTGATGGCATTGTCCATTATTGCGTCGCCAATATGCCCGGCGCCGTGGCGCGCACTTCGACGCTTGCGCTGAACAACGCCACCCTGCCGTTCGTGATGAAGATGGCGCAGATGGGTGTTTCTGCCGCCTTCACCGCGGATCCGCATCTCAAGGCAGGCCTGAATGTCGCCGGCGGCCAGATTACGTACAAGGCCGTCGCGGAAGCACTGCATCTCAATTTCGCCGCCTGACAACGGGCAGCGAAACCTAAGCCGCCGGGGTCCATCTCCCACTCCGGCGGTTTTTTTCACCGCCCTCCAGCTTTTCACATCAAAGTGTCACGGTTCCCACCGTAATGACGCGTGTGCATTGTGAGGAGCCTGCCATGTTGAAGAAATCCCGTCGTTTGAGCCGCCATTTGTGCCTGGCGGCCTTCGGTTTTCTGGCCGCCAGCAGCCTGGCTCATGCCGCCGACAAACCTCGCAATGTCATCATCTTCGTGGCCGATGGCCTGCGCTACGGCATCGTCAACCATGACACCGCGCCCACCTTCGCCGATATCCAGAAAAACGGCGTCGACTTCCGCAATTCGCACTCGGTCTACCCGACCGTCACCACCGCCAACGCTTCGGCCATCGCCACGGGCCATGGCATCGGCGATACCGGCGAATGGTCGAACGCCATCGTCCTGCCGCCATTGAAATCCGAACCGGGCAGCGTCCATTTTATGGAAAGCGACCTGATCCTGAAGGAAACCAACGGGCTTTATGGCAACAACTATTTCAACGAGATGAGCCTGCTGGCCCTGGCGCGACAGAACCACTACCAGACGGCGGCCATCGGCAAGGAAGGCCCGATCCTGATCCAGGATATTACAGCATCGGATGGCGCCAGCACGATCTTCATCGATGACTCGACGGGCACCCATTACGAGAAGGATCACGCCATACCGCTTGATCCGGCCGTCATTCAGGCCATGAAGGACGCCGGCGTGGAAACCGTGGCGCGTGACCGCGGGCTGAACCAGTCCGCCGGCGCCTATAACCTGCCGGGCGTCATGGTGGCCAATATCTATCAGCAGCAGTGGTTCACCGACGTCACCACCAAGGTGATCCTGCCGCGCTTCGCCGCCAGTGGCCAGCCGTTCGCTCTCGTCTACTGGTCGCGCGACCCCGACGGCACCCAGCACAATACCGGCGACAGCCTGAATACCCTGTCACCCGGCATCAATGGCCCGACCTCACTGGCAGCCGTGCGCAATGCCTCGGACAATCTGCAGGCCCTGATCGACAAGCTGAAAGAACTGGGCGTCTACGACAACACCGATATCTTCGTCACCGCCGACCATGGCTTTTCGACCATCAGCCGCCAGTCGAAGACCTCATGGGCAGCGAAGCAATCCTATCCGGACGATACGGTAAAAGGCTTCCTGCCCGAGGGTTTCCTGGCGCTCGATCTCGCACGCGACCTGAAACTGCCGATCTTCGACGCCTACAATACGCCCATCGATGTGGCTCATGGCGATCATCCGAAGAACAGCGCGTCGATCGGCGCCGATCCGGCCCACCCCGATATCACAGTCGCCGAATCCGGCGGATCGGACCTGCTCTATCTCGATCCGGCAAAGGCCAAAGACCTGGCGCCGAAAATCATCGACGCCCTGACACGGCAGGATTATGTCGCCGCACTGTTCGTTGATGACGAACTGGAACCGATCCCCGGCACCTTGCCGATGAGCGCCGTCGGCCTGCGCGGCACGGGCCTGACACCACGCCCGGCCATCTACGTCAGCTTCTCCGACTACGCCCTGCCGTCCTGCCTGAAAAAATGGATTCAACCGGAACTGTGCTCGGTGATGATCACCGATACCAACCTGCAACAGGGCCAAGGCAATCACGGCGGCTTCACCCGCGCCAATACGCGTAACTTCATGGCCGCCATCGGCCCGGATTTCAAGGCAGGCTACGCCGATATGGCGCCGGTCTCCAATGCCGACATCACCCCTACCCTGGCGCATATCCTTGGCTTTGATCTGCCTTCGAAGGGCACACTCAAGGGCCGCGCCATTGGTGAAGCCCTGATCACCGGCCCTGCAACGACCGACAGTACGCCACATGTCACCCGCTCCGCGCCGGCCGCCAATGGTTTCGTTACCATACTGGAAAGTCAGAGCATCGGTGAAGAGACCTACCTCGATGCCGCCGGTATGCCTGGCCGCGTCATCGGGCTCAAAACGACAAAATAAGCGCTTTGATTACAGTATTATTTTTCTTGGCGTTTCTGGAATTGTACAACATAGTCTCTATTTAAGGCAGGAAATGCCTTGAATAAGTGGGGAAACTATGGCCCGGACTGTCCGGATACGTCGTATCGGCGTTGATGAACTGGAAATCGTACGCGAACTGGCTTTGATCATCTGGCCGAAATGTTACCGTAACATCATCGGTCCGGATCGCGTCGATGCCATGCTGGCCGTCCTCTATGCCACCGATAATCTTGAACGTGAAATGCTTGAAGAAGGCCATGTCTTCTGGATCGTGCGCGTCAATGAAATGGATGTCGGCTATGCCTCCGCCTATACAGATGGGGGCCGTCTGTGGCTGAAAAAACTGTATGTTCGTGATGAGTTTCGCGGTCTCGGCCTTGGCAAGGCGCTGATTGAAACGGCGCTGGATAATTTTACCGCAAAGGAATTGGCGCTCTACGTCAACAAAGATAATATGCCTGCGATAAACTATTATTTACGTTCAGGTTTTCAGGTTGAAGCAGAGGTACCGGTACAAATGGGACCTTATGAGTTTACCGATTACATCATGCAAAAGGTGCTGCCTGCCAACCATTGACTAACAAATGACAGCGTTGGCCATGCGTTATTCTTTACCAATCATTAGCTATACTCGTCATGCGAGAATTCACGGTGTATAACAAGCCTGTTACCACTCATTTAGCAACTTAACCGCGCAGTTTTTTTGTGTTAACATCTCCTAACATTTGATTAAAACAGCGGCGACATGAAATTCGCCCTAATTCTGTGCAAATTGTAGAGCTTGCTAAATCGACCTGGGAAGTCTTGAACCCATTTGAAGCCATGGAGCCACACCATGACCCTGACGCCGCAAACCCGCCCTATTACTGTTTCTGAACTCGATATCGTACGCGATCTCGCCATGCTGATCTGGCCGAAATCCTATCGCGCCAGTGTGCCGCCCGACCAGATCGACAGACTTGTGAGCCAGACCTTTGACCTTGACCGGCTTGAAGACGAAATCATGCAGCGCGGACACGTCTATTTCGTTATCAGTGTCGGCCGTGTCGATGTCGGCTTCTGTTCGGCGCATCTCGAAGGCACGCGCATCTGGATTACCAAGCTGTGCGTCATGGCCGATTTCCGTGGTTTTGGCCTTGGCAAGGCCCTCATCCATGCTGCGCAGGACTATTTTGCGCCAGCGGAGGACGTGGTCATGTGCATCCACAAGGATCATGACCCGGCGGTCAATTTCTGTCTGCGCAGCGGTTTCAAGATCGCCCGTGAAATCCCTTCGGAACTGGGTGATCTGACCGACTATGTGATGCACAAACCCATGCCGCACGCGCAGAATACGGCCCAGATGTGCGCAGCCTAGCGTAACAACTGAACGATATCCGGCCCGCCAAAAAACACCTGCCATGTCCATACCAGCAGGCCATGCAGGAGAACGGCGGGCCATATCGATCCCGTGCGGTAACGCATCAGCGCACAGCCGGTTCCCAAGATGCCCACGCACATAAGGAATACCGGTTTCAAGAAAAGTGTCGCGCCCGGAAGCAGGACCAGCGCCTCGAATATATGCCAGGCTACAAAGACCAGGGTGGCCAGCGATATCCATAATATCGGGCGGCGCAATTCACCTTTGTCGGGTATCAGTAATCCGCGAAAGACCAGTTCTTCGCTGAAAGCCGGCACACACATGACGCTGGCCAGACGCAACGGCCAGTCAGTGAACCGTAGCTGCCAGTTCAGCAACCCGCCAAGTCCGGCCATCCCCCCGATCAGCAAAAGGCTCAACGCGCCGAGGAAGCCGCATTGAACCCAGCCATTTGCATCCGGCCAGGTCAGGAGTGAGCGTTTAAGGCGATCAATCATCCCGCCAGCCTAGTCTATGCGGCCAGCTTAATCTATGCGGTCGGCTTATCTATGCACGATAAGCTGTCGCTTTTCCGGAGATAACGCGCCGCCAGCCAGACCATCAGCAACAGCGCTAACACATCGAGAATGATCTTTCCGTAGAGATCGATCGGCACCGCACCGATGAAACCGACGAACATGGCGCCGCAATTACCAATAATCGCGCCATAGGTGGCACTGACCTCATGTACACGGCTCCATTTCGGCGAGGCCAGCCAGCCCGGTACGATGGCCACCAGCAAAAGGGCTATGACGAACGCAATGGCAACGGCAGCCAAGGGTGGGAAATCCGGTTTGATACCAAAGGCCAGCACAACCAGTCCGAACAGCACCACTGACACAGCCAGCGCCAAACCCCCTACGACAATCGGATGCAGCGGCGTTATCGCCTTTGCCGGTGTGGCGACAGCACGACGAAACGGTCCGACAGCCAGCAGGCAAAGCACCACGATAACGGTTCCACCGATAGCCGCGTAAGGCAAAGGCAAATTATAGGCCGGCAAATGGAAAACGGTCGTGCGGGCGATCTGTGTCCAACTATACCAGGCCAGGAAACAGGCCGGGAAGAACAGCAGCGTGACGATCCCTGCGCCCCAGGCATTCAGCCAGCCGTTATCCTTGCGGTCCGAAAATATCATTTCGCACAACGCCACCGGAACAACGACCACAAACAGTGCCTCGTAAATCAGCGCCCACGCGAAGTAGACATAGTTGACGCCAAAACTGCGCGCATATTCGACGCCCTTGAGCTTGATGACCAGGGGTGCGAGCGAAGTCTGCTGTATCAGCACCTCTTCGGCAACAGAAAGCGCCAAGGCCAGCAACAACATGTTCAACCAGCCAAGCCGATACTTGCGGACGAGAAAGCGGATCATCACTGCACCACCGCCCCAGATCAGAACCTCTATAGGAAAGACGAAAATCGAACTGATCCGGGTAGCACCCGGCAGAACCTCAGTGATCAGGGGCGCCACAAGCATAAGCGTCAGCGCTGGCAAGGCACGGTACAACCACGATTTCTTCGTCTCCCGCATTGGATTGCTCTTTCTTTTGCAATTTATCTCACCTATAAATATCTTATGTCTAAGATAAATACAATCCGTGATTCTGATCGCAATCTGGGCCGCGAACTGGCAACAGCCGTCATCACCTTCCATGAAAGCGTGGCGCGCCGTCTTGGCATGAGCGCCGCCGAAAGCCGCTGCCTGGGTATATTGAATGACCTGAAATTGGCCACACCGGGTCAACTGGCGCAGGCCACGGGCCTCACCACCGGCGCCATTACCGGCATCGTTGATCGCCTGGAAAGGGCTGGTTATGCCAGCCGTGAACCGAATCCGAATGACCGCCGCAGCCTGATGATCCGCATCCTGCAGCCGGAAAAGATTGAGCAGATATTACGACCGATTTACGGTTCGCTCAGCACTGCCATGACGCAGATGTCCGGCGAATATACGCCGGCGCAACTGGAGACCATCAACCGTTATCTCAACCAGACCATCGACGTGCTCAAGATGGAAACGGAAAAGCTCAAGACCTGACAGTCAGTTTTTTACAGGCTTGAAATCCGCGGCCATGGCTTGCGCGGCGCGGATATCCGATCCGGACATCTCTGCTTTTAAAGTTTCTGCTGCTTTTTTGGCATCTTCATTGTCCTGCGCGGCGGAAAGCAGATACCACATAAGCGCGGTCTTGCGATCGAGCGCTATACCCAATCCATTTTCATACATGACGCCAAGCTGGTACTCTCCCGCGTCATCGCCCTGCGCCGCCGACAGTCTGAGCCATTTCAGCGCCTGGGCGTAGTCCGCTTTCACACCATAGCCCTTGGCGTACATGTAGCCGACCTTGTATTGCCCCACCGCATAGGCCTGATCAGCCGCCATTTGATACCACTTGAAGGCCTGGCCATAGTCGCGCGGCAGGAAATCTCCGTAGAAGTAACTGCTGCCGAGCTTTACCTGCCCCAGACTGTTGCCCTGCATTGCAGCGAGGGCGTAGTATTTGAAGGACTCGCCCGTATCGGCTTCCATGCCGATGCCTTCATCGTAAAAGCGGCCGATCGCCAGTTGACCATATTCGCAGGTCTTGTCAGCCGCTTTCTGATACCACTGGCGCGCCTGCGCCAGATCCTGCGCCTGACCGTTCCGGCCCTTTTCGTAAATACGCCCCATGGTGTAGAGCCCGCCGCAATTGCCCAGACCGGCCGCTTTTCTATGATAGTCCAGCGCCTTGGCAGGGTCTTTCGATACGCCCTGCCCGTCATCGTACATGTCACCCAGAGCATCATAGCCGTAACCGCTGCCTAGGTCTGCGGATTTTTGGTAAAGGGTCATGGCTTCGGCGTAGTCCTGTTTCACACCACGCCCGCTGTAATACAGGTCACCCAAATGATTGATGGCGAAGATGAAGTTCTGATCGGCGGCAAGTTTGTACCATCGGGCCGCCTCGACCTCATCCTTTGCGACGCTCTTGCCGTTTTCATACATCCAGCCGACACTATACTGACCCTCGGCATTATTCTGTGCGGCCGATTTCTGATACAATTTCATAGCCATATCCGTATCTTGGGGCACACCGCTGCCGGTGACATACAAATCACCCAGGTCAACTTCGGCCTGCGCATCACCGGCGGCCGCGGCCTTATCCAGCCACTTGAAGGCCAGGTCGTAATCAGGCTCTACATCCTTGTCCTCGTAATAGGCTTTGCCGAGTTCGACCATGGACCGGATATCTCCCGCCTCTGCCTTTTGGGTCAGATCATCGATGCTGGATGGTTTTGCCACAGCCAATACCGGCGCCTCAACGGATGCATGCGCCGGAACAGCCACCAGCATCAGTACTACGCAGGCTGCGGATAAGATTGCAGATTTCATGATATCCCCTCGGTAACGGACAAGATATAATCGAGATTTCTGAGGCTGTCTGCATTACTCTGCAATTGGAAGCGAAAGCCCCTCTTTTGCCGCCCTTTAAATTGCGCTAAGAAGGGCCACATAAGGACGGCGTGGGGGTGCGCGTTTCGGCTCCCTTCCGCGCAACGGGCAACAAAGGAGCGCCTTTCATGAAATTCTCGCGTATTCTCGGTCTTGTCGCCGCCGCCGGTCTGGCACTGAGCCTTGTCGGTTGCGGGGTGAATAACATCCCCACCAGGGAAGAACAGGCCAAGCAATCCTGGGCCGATGTCCAGAACGCCTATCAGAACCGCGCCGACCTGATCCCCAACCTCGTCGCCACCGTCAAGGGTGCCGCTGCCCACGAAGAAGGCACGCTGACCGCCGTAGTCGAGGCCCGCGCCAAGGCGACGTCCGTCACGGTCGATGCCTCGACGATCAGCGATCCCGCCAAGTTCAAGCAGTTCCAGCAATCGCAGGACGGGCTGTCCTCGGCGCTCGGCCGCCTGATGGTCATCCAGGAGCAGTATCCAAACCTGAAGGCCAATGAGAACTTCCTGACCCTGCAAAGCCAGATCGAGGGCGTCAATAACCGCATCACCGTGGCCCGCCGCGACTATAATGCCGCCGCCACGCAGTATAACCTGTCCTTGCGCACCTTCCCGAGCGTGATCTGGGCCAAGACCCTTTATGGCTCCAGCAAGCCAATGGAACTCTTCACCGCCCAGGCCGGCGCCGAAACCGCACCGGTCGTCAGCTTCGACAAGCCGGCAGCGCCTGTTGCCGCGCCTGCACCGGCTTCGAACTAATCGCCAGCAAGGCCATCCGGAATGAACCGTTTACTTAAACCCTTCTGGGTGGCCTTTATTGCGCTTACGTTGGCGCTGTTCGGCGGCTCGGCATTTGCCGAACCCAAGTACCCCGACCTGAATAACCAGCGCATTGTCGATGATGCGCACCTGTTGTCCGACGCCACCAAAGCCGACCTGACCGCCAAGCTCAAAGACCTGGAGGACGCCACCACCGACCAGGTGGTCGTTGTCACCGTCCCGGATTTGCAGGGCTACGATATCGCGGATTATGGCTATCAGCTCGGCCGTCACTGGGGCATCGGCCAGAAGGCCGGCGGTCCCGCTGCCAGCAATGGCCAGACCTACAAGGATAACGGCATCCTGCTGATCGTGGCGCCCAACGAGCGCAAGGTCCGCATCGAGGTCGGTTATGGCCTTGAGCCAGTAATGACGGATGCGATGTCATCCGTTATTATCCAGCGCGCCATCCTGCCGCAGTTCAAGGCGGGTGATTACTCAGCCGGTATTGTGGCGGGAACCGACCAGATCATCGCCCAACTGGCCCAAGATCGAGATGTCGCCATCCAGAAGGCGCAGGAAGCGCAAGCTGCGGCGGACACAGGCGGCAGGCACAAGGGCGGCATTCCTTTGCCCCTGCTCATCTTCATCATCGTCATCTTTGTCATGTTCTCGCGTGGCTGGCTGCCGTGGTTCCTGCTGGGCAGCCTGCTCGGTGGCGGCGGACGCGGCGGTGGAGACTGGGGCGGCGGTGGCGGCTTCGGTGGCGGCGGCGGATTTAGCGGTGGCGGCGGCTCCTTCGGCGGCGGCGGCAGTTCGGGGAGCTGGTAACATGACCTTGAAAATTGATCACAGCCGTATAAATGCGGCCATTGCCAGGGCGGAACTGACGACCTCAGGCGAGATCACCTGCGTCATCAAGTCGAAGGCGCTCGATTATGGTGAAACCCCGCTCGGCTGGGCGGCGGTGGCTGCGTTTATCGCCCCCCTGCTGATCGCCACCTTCGGCGCCCTGCCACATGAGTGGCTGGAACCCTTGCTCACTGGCATTTTCGGCTGGAATGGCATCGGCGTCAGCGGCGATTTCGCCACGTGGGAAGTCCTGATCGGCTATGGTTTCCTGCAGGTCATCGTTTTTGCCGTCATCTATGCCCTCATCCGCTTCACCGGCCTGAGACTTTTCCTGACGCCGAAAGCCACGCGCAATCGCAAGGCTCACCAGAAGGCGATGGAGCAGTTCTACGCCCGCGGCCTGCACCTGACCCAGGGCCAGACCGGCGTGATGATCTTCTGTGCGCTGGAAGAGCATTTCGTCGATGTCATTGCCGACGCCGGCATCTATGCCAAGGTCGACAAAAGCCTGTGGAACGACACGGTTGCCGCCCTGCTGAAACATGTGAAGGACGGCGACCTGACCAGCGGTTTCGAGGCGGCGGTCGAGAAGTGCGGCGAAGCCCTGGCGGCGCACTTCCCGCCAGGCGAAGATAATCCCAACGAACTGCCTGATGTCCTGATCGAGATCTAATCTCGCCTTGTACCTCCCCACCTCTGGTGGGGAGGGGGACCACAAGCGAAGCGCAGTGGTGGTGGGGTTTCTTACTTTCTTCCCATCTTAACTCTGGCCTTTATCGCCGAGTACGTTTAAACAGCGCGGCCCTTCTCCCCAAAGGCTTCCTGTCATGCGTCCCTTTTGCGGTATCGATTTCGGTACGTCCAACTCTGCCGTCTGCGTTGGCCGCGATGACCGGCTGCAACTGGTGCCTGTCGAAGGCGACGCCGTCACCCTGCCCTCGGCTATCTTCTTCAATTTCGAGACCGACCAGACCACGATTGGCCGCGAGGCGATCGCACAATATCTCGACGGTTATGAAGGCCGCCTGATGCGGGCGCTGAAATCGATCCTCGGTTCCTCTCTGATCAAGGAAACGACGCAGATCGGTACCGGCCGCAAGGATTTCCGCGCCATTACCGGCCTCTATATCGCCGCCCTGAAACAGCGCGCCGAGGCCTTCGCCGGCGAAACCATCGAAGACGTGGTTCTGGGCCGGCCAGTGCACTTCGTCGATGGCGACGAGGTGGCCGATGCCCGCGCCGAGGCCGAACTGCGCGGTATCGCCGAAGCGCAGGGCTTTAAAAATATCAGCTTTGAATACGAACCTTTGGCGGCGGCGCGCGACTATGCGCAAAGGCTCGCTCGCGAAGAGATCGTACTGGTGGTCGATATCGGCGGCGGTACATCGGATTTCTCGGTCCTGCGCCTGGGCGCTGGCAAGCGCGAAATCCTCGCCAATGCCGGCGTGCATATCGGCGGCACCGATTTCGATACCCGCCTCAGTCTGGAAACCGCCATGCGCGATCTGGGCTATCGCGGGCACCTGAAAAACGGCAATGAAATGTCGAGCCAGCCCTATGTGCAACTGGCGACCTGGCACCTGATCAACTTCCTCTATACGCAGAAGGCGATGACCTCCCTGCGCCAGACCCACTATCTGTCGGGCGAACGCGAAAAGACCGCGCGCCTGCTGGAAGTGATCGAGCGCCAGGCCGGCCATGATATCGCCAACCGCATCGAAAAGGCCAAGATCGCGCTTTCTGATTCCGAGACGACGACGGTTGATTTTGCGGCTATCGACCCCGACTGGCAGCTTGATATCAGTCGGGAAACCTTGGCCGCCAGCGTCGAAAAGGAAGTCGCCAAGGTCGTGGCTATCGCGCTGGAAACCGTCACCGAGCGTGCCGGTCTGGCGCCCGATACCATCCAGACCCTGTTCATGACGGGTGGCTCGACCGCCCTGCCCGGCTTTGAAGCGGCTATGCAGGCCGCCTTTCCAGCGGCACAAATGAACTATGGCGACCGCTTCTCGTCTGTGGCGAGCGGACTGGGGCTGGCGGCCAAAGAGCAGTTCAAATAAAAATGCGCCACTCGAAAGTGACGCATTTTTTGGTCTGGGCAACTGGATTCGAACCAGCGACCTTCCGCTTGCAAAGTGGTAGCTCTACCAACTGAGCTATGCCGTATTGCCATGTGGGAGCATAATTCGCTTTTGCAAGTCTGCATCAGTTTTTAATTGTAGCAACCTTTGAATTTCCATCTTGCGTCCCCACTTGTGTTAATGTATCAGCACGATAACACACTACTACGGTGACACGGTGGCGCTCAGCGACAGCAAAATCAGCCAGACGGATTCCGACGCCCTCGCCGAGGCGCTGTTGGGTCTGCAATCGGTCGGAGAGGTCAAGGCCTTCCTTGACGACCTCTGCACGCCTTCGGAACTTCGCGCCTTCGCCGAGCGTTTCAAGGTCGCGCGCCTGCTAGATGAGGGCAGTCTGAGTTACCGGGAAATTTCCGAGCGCACTGGCGCCTCGACCACCACCGTCACCCGCGTGGCGCGTTTCCTCCGGGAAATGCCGCATCAAGGTTACCGGCTGGTGCTGGACAAGATGAAGACATAAGAACTCCCCCTGATATCAGGGGGAGGTGGCGCTCTTGCGCCGGAGGGGGTTATTACCGCCGCCAGAGCAAGCTGAAATGCCGAATAACCCCACCCGGGCCGTTGGGCCACCCTCCCCTGATATCAGGGGAGGTTCTAAAAGAAGACTATTATGACTGAGCCACGTTTACGCATTGCTGTTCAAAAATCCGGCCGTCTGGCGGATCGCTCGGGCGAGCTGATCTCTGGCGCCGGTCTGCGCATCATCAAGGGCGCCAACGAACTGCTCTACCGCATTGAAAACCAACCCATCGACCTGCTGCGCGTGCGTGACGACGATATCCCAACCTTCGTGGCCGATGGCGTCGCCGAACTAGGTATTGTCGGCTACAATGTGCTGGCCGAACATTTCCCGGATCGCGATCTCGAAAGCATGATCGTCCAGCGCCTCGGTTTCGGCTCCTGCACCCTCAAGATCGCCGTGCCCAACGATGTCGATTACACCGGCCCGAAATGGCTGGAAGGCAAGCGCATCGCCACCTCTTATCCTAACATTCTGGGCAAGTGGCTGAAGGACAACGGCGTCACCGCCGAGATCGTCGAGATGCGCGGCGCGGTCGAGGTGGCGCCCCGCATGAAGATCGCCCACGCCATCTGCGACCTGGTCTCGACCGGCGCGACTCTGGAAGCCAATGGCATGAAGGCCACCGACCTGGTGCTGAAATCCGAGGCCGTGCTGATCAAGGCGCCCCATGCCCCTGCGCCGGAACTGGCCCATACCTATGACATGCTGCTGCGCCGCTTCGATGGCGTGACGGCGAGTACGGGCGCCAAGTATGTCATGATGAACGCCCCGAAATCGCACCTTGACGAGATCATCCGCATGATCCCCGGCGCCGATGCGCCCACCATCATGCAACTGGCCGGCCGGGACGATACCGTCGCCATCCATGCGGTCTGTCAGGAAAACGTGTTCTGGGACACGCTGGACAAGCTGAAAACGGCCGGCGCCTCAGCGATCCTGGTCCTGCCGATCGAGAAGATGATGAAATAGGTGTCACGGGCACCTTTGAAGATTGAAGCCCACTACGGGCCACAGTGATAAAAACAATGAAAACCTTTATCTGGAAAAATCTGAACGCTGCCGAACGCAAGACGGCCCTCGCGCGCCCGGAAAACCGTCGCGATGCGCGCGTCGTTGATACGGTCCGCGCCATCTTTGATGATGTCGAAGCGCGTGGCTTTGCCGCCGTCTCCGACTGGTCGGTCAAGCTCGATGGCCATGCACCGCGCTATATCAAGCTGGATACGCGCATGGTCGACAGCGCCCGTGCACAACTGGCTGCCGAAGATCTTGCCGCCATGGAGCTGGCAGTCGAGAATGTCCGCGCTTTCCAGCAAGCCGAACTGCCGACGGATGGCCCACTGATCGCGCCAAAGCCGGGCCTCAGCCTGCAACGCGTCTATCGCCCTATTACCACCGCCGGCCTCTATGTCCCCGGTGGCACGGCGCCGCTGTTCTCAACCCTGATCATGACCGCCGTGCCCGCGCTCGTAGCCGGTGTGCCTAATCGCGTCTGCGTCATGCCGCCGACGCGCGACGGCACAATTGCCCCCATGATGATCGCCACAGCCGCGGCTTCCGGCCTCGACGCCATGTGGCTGGTTGGCGGCGCGCACGCCATCGCCGGGCTGGCGCTTGGCGCTTTCGAGGGCACACCGCCTGCCGACAAGCTGTTTGGTCCGGGCAACAAGTATGTCGCCGAGGCCAAGCGTCTGGCCACAGAGCGTGTCTCCGGTCTGGCCATCGATATGCCCGCCGGGCCTTCCGAACTGCTCGTGATCGCCGACGATACCGCCAACGTCAAACTGGTCGCCGCCGACCTGCTCAGTCAGGCTGAGCACGACGCCGACGCACAAGTTATTCTCGTCGCCCTCTCCAGCGATATCGCCACGAAAATCGCCGCCGAGGTGGAAGCACAGGTGTCGCGCCTGCCACGCGAAACCATCGCCCGCGCCTCGCTCGAACAGGCACGCCTGTTTGTTGTGGCCTCCATCGAAGAGGCCGCCGAGGTCTCCAATCTCTATGGCCCGGAACACCTGGCGATCCAGATCGCCGATGTCGATGAACTGATCCCGCAACTGACCGCCGCTGGCACCATCTTCGCCGGCACCTATGCGGCGGAAACCTTTGGCGACTATGCTGCCGGCCCCAGCCACGTCCTGCCGACCGATGGCGCCGCGCGCGCCTGGGATGGCATCACCGTGCGTTCCTTCCTGACCAGCTTTGTTGTCCAGAAGGCCACCCGCGAAGGCGCCGCCGCCATCGCGCCCGCCGCCGCCCGCCTCGCTCGCCTCGAAGGCCTTGAGGCGCATGCGCTCGCGGCTGATTTCAGATTGGAAGTCTAGATGTTTAACTCCCCTTTCTCATCCCTGAACGCCTCCGGTGCAGCGTTGGAGTCGCTGCCACCATCGCTGGAGCCTCTGCGTGAACGTATGGCAGATTATTATGGTGTTGAGACTCATCAGCTGATGGTGACGCGCGGCGCATCGCATGCCATGGAAATCCTGATGCGCCGCCTGCGTGTCCATGGCCATGAGTTCCTCTGGGCTGGCACGGACCATTATCTCGAAGATTTATGTGGCGTGTATAATCTCAGCATCCGCAAACCACCCGAAAACGGTCCGCTCACCAAGGGCGGCGGCTTCTATCTGGTTCACAATCCACGCCAGACCGACGGCAAGGCGTGGGATATCGCGGCGGCCCGCGCCCTGGCGGTCGATCTCTTCCCGACCCTTTTGGTGATCGATGAGAGCTATTTCGACGCCTGCACGGCTAATTCCATGGTCGAACTGGCTATCAATGAACCCAACGTGGTGGTGCTGAAAAGCCTGTCCTATCTCTTCGGCATGGCCGGCGCACGCGTTGGTGCGCTGATCGCCAATACCAAGACCTTGCAGGGTCTGCTGAAGTTCTGCGAGCCGCATCCGCTGCCGACACCGAGCGTGCGCGCCGCTGAAGCCGCCCTGTCTCCGTCGCGCGCCCTGACCGTGCAATCGCGCGTCGATCTGATCCGCTCGGAACAGGCCCGGGTACGCGAAGCCCTGTCGCGCTCGAAGCAACTCGACAGCTTCGACCTCAATGACGGCCCCTTCATGCTTTTGCGCCCCAGAGCCTTGCTGCAAACCCAGACGGCGCTGAAACGCCTGGGCCTTTCGCCGCAGGTGACCCCGACCGGTCTGTTGCTGGCGCTTGGCGATGTCGCCACCAATAACCGCATCCTGCGCGCGCTCGACGTGGCGCCGAAGGACAAGGCGCCGCGCACAGGCGAGATCCTGCGCGACACCAAGGAAACCCGCATTTCGGTGCAGGTCAATCTCGACCAGCCAAAGCCGGTCAAGGTCCATACGGGTGTCGGCTTCTTCGATCACATGCTCGATCAGGTGGCGACCCACGGCGGCTTCTCGCTGCAACTGGCTTGCGAAGGCGATCTCGAAATCGACGCCCACCACACGGTGGAGGACTGCATGCTGGCCTTCGGGCAGGCGCTGAAGATTGCGCTCGGCGATCGCGTCGGCATGGCCCGCTTCGGCTTTGTCCTGCCGATGGACGAGACCGAGGCCAAGGTCTCGATCGACCTCGGCGGTCGGCCGTTCTGCGTCTTCAAGGGCGAATTTCAGTCCACGCACATCGGTGACTACCAGACCGAAATGACCGCGCACGCCTTCCGTTCGCTGTCGGAAACCCTGGGCGCTTCGATCCATGTCGAGGTCACCGGCGGCAATGACCACCACAAGACAGAAGCCTGCTTCAAAGCCCTCGGCCGCGCCTTGCGCCAGGCGACGCGTATCGAAGGCGACGCCCTGCCGTCGACGAAAGGTATGCTGGCGTGATTACAGTCATCGAAATCGGCTGCGCCAATACGGCCTCCGTCCTGTTCGCCCTGGAGCGGCTGGGCGCCGAGGCGCGCCTCAGCTCCGATCCGGCGGAAATCGAGGCGGCTTCCAAGGTCGTTTTGCCAGGTGTCGGTGCGGCAGGTTTCGCCATGTCGCGCATCCGTGAGTTGGGACTGTATGATGTCATTCGCGGTCTGAAAGTGCCACTGCTCGGTGTCTGTCTCGGCCAGCAACTGCTGTTTGAAGGCTCCGAAGAAGGCGATGTCGAATGCCTCGGCCTGATTCCCGGACGGGTGACGAAAATGACCGCCACGCCGGATATGGTGGTGCCGCATATGGGCTGGAACCAGCTTGAGGTGCTCAAGGCCGATCCGTTGACGTTCGGCGTGACTAATGACGATTTCGCTTATTTCGTTCATAGCTATGTCTGCCCGGTCAATGACTATACACTAGCAACCAGCACTTACGGTGCCCCCTTTGCCGCCATGGTGCGTAAGGACAACGTGTTCGGCTGCCAGTTCCACCCCGAACGCTCTTCCGCCATCGGCGCCCAGATTTTGAAGAATTTTGTAGACCTATGATCCTTTACCCTGCCATCGACCTGATCAACGGCGAATGCGTCCGCCTGGCGCAGGGACGATTTGATGCTGTAACCAAATACGATTCCGACCCGTTCAAGCGCCTGGCCCTGTTCAATGAAGAATTCGCGCAGTGGGTCCATATTGTCGATCTGGACGGCGCCAAGGCCGGATCGCCGCAACAGCATGAACTGATCGGCCGCCTCGCCAAGGCTTCGCGCGCTAAAATCCAGACCGGCGGCGGCGTCCGTACACGCGAACACGTCCAGACTTTGCTCGATGAAGGCGTTTCAGCGGTCGTGGTCGGCTCGGCGGCGGTAAAGAATCCGGAAGAGGTGCGCGGCTGGTTGCGCGATTTCGGCAAGGACCGCGTCACCCTGGCGCTCGATGTTCTCCCGACCGCCGATGGCGATTTTGACGCCGCCCTGCATGGCTGGGTCGAAGGCTCCGGTATCTCGCTGTGGGACGTTCTCGACTACTACCCGTTTGGCGTGGCACAGCGTATCCTCGTCACAGACGTGTCGCGCGACGGCATGCTGATGGGGCCCAACATGGAACTGATGAAGGCTCTGCGCAAGAAACGCCCGGACCTCGAAATCCAGGCGTCCGGCGGGGTAAAGTCGGTCGAAGACCTGTATGATCTCAAGGCACTGGGTGTGCACGGCGCCATAGTCGGCAAGGCGATTTATGAGGGTCTGATAGATCTGAAAGCAGCCCTCAATGTTGGCTAGACGCATAATTCCCTGTCTCGATGTCAAGGACGGCAAGGTCGTCAAGGGCGTGCAGTTTGTCGGCCATGAAATCCTTGGTGATGCCGTCGATATGGCCCTGCGCTATCGGGATGAAGGCGCCGATGAACTGGTATTGTATGACATCACCGCCTCCGCCGAAGGCCGCACCGTCGACTATAACTGGGTGCGCGATATCGCTCGCGCGCTCGATATCCCGTTTTGCGTCGCCGGCGGTATTCGCTCGGCCGAGCAGGCGGTGAAGTGCCTCAATTCCGGCGCCGACAAGGTGTCAATCAATTCGCCGGCCTTGGAACGTCCCGATCTGATCAACGAACTGGCGGACATGGCCGGCTCCCAATGCGTGGTCGTCGGCATCGACAGCCGCGAAATGGACGATGATTACTATGTTCATCAGTATTCCGGCGATCCGGAAAAAATCCGTCAGGCTGGCCGCCGCACGCTAGACTGGGTGGTCGAGGCCAAGCAACGCGGTGCCGGTGAAATCGTCCTTAACTGCATGAATCAGGATGGCGTCCGTAAGGGATATGATATCAAGCAGTTACGACTGGTTCGTGATCTGATAGATATACCGCTTGTAGCCTCCGGCGGCGCCGGCGCGCCTGAGCATTTCAAGGAAGTCTTCGACCAGGCCGATGTTTCCGGAGCCCTCGCCGCCAGCGTCTTCCACAAGAAAATCATTGCCATTCCCGACCTGAAGCGTGATCTTCGCGCCGCCGGAATAGCGGTACGGATATAAGCCCATGCCAGACGCCCACAAACTGCCCAACGCCCTGACACTCAAGGATATCGACCAGATCGATTTCGCCAAGGGGGACGGTCTCGTGCCCGCCGTGGTTCAGGATGCCGATACCCTTCAGGTCCTGATGCTCGGTTATATGAATGCCGACGCGCTGAAAGCCACCCTGCAAGGTGGCCTTGTTACCTTCTGGTCACGCTCGAAAAATCGGCTGTGGAAGAAGGGCGAAACCTCGGGCGACACGCTCGAACTCGACCGTATCCTGACCGACTGCGATGAGGATGCCCTGCTCGTCTATGCCCGCCCGAATGGCCCGACCTGCCATACCAAGACGACCGCCTGCTTCGGCACCGAGACCGCGCCTGGTATCGGCTTCATGGGGCACCTGGCCCATGTCGTGAAGGAGCGCGCCAAGGCGTCTCCGGCCGATAGCTACACGGCGCGCCTGATGCACAAGGGCATCGCCAAGATCGCCCAGAAGGTCGGCGAAGAGGGTCTGGAGACAGCCCTGGCTGGTCGCGCCGGCGATCTCGATGAATTGCATAACGAGGCCGCTGATCTGCTCTATCATCTCGAAGTGTTGTTGATGGCGCGGGACACGAAGCTGGAAAATGTCCTCGATATCCTGCGTGAACGCCATAAAGGCTGATTTACAGATCACGCGTTTTGTGATCAATTGAAGCGCACATTTGGGGCTTCCGCCGTCATGGCTAAACATCACTTCCTTGTCGGCGCCAACGCCATGTTTTCGCCGCGTGGCCGTATCAACCGCCTGCAGTTCGTGTTGAATTTCTGGGCCTGCCAGGTGTTGATTTTCATCATCTGGTTTGGCATTGCCATCCTGCCCGATGCCCTGAGCGACGAATGGGCGGCCCGGCTCGATCAGCCCCTGAACTGGCTGACAATGGTACTGACGGTTTTGCTTTATTACGCCCTGTTCTGCCTGTGCGCCACACGCCTGCATGATGTCGGCCTGTCGGCCTGGTTTGGCCTGATCCTGTTCGCCGGCTTTATCCCCGGCCTGATCAGCAGCATTGGCGGCGACACAATCGAAGCCGCCGGCCTGACGGACATGGTGAATTTTGTCGCTTTTCTCGGAAATCTGGCGGTACTGATACTTGGCATCGCCCTGTCCGTCTGGCCAGGACAACCGGGCGACAATCCCTACGGGCCATCACCAGACGCCTAATTGCATACACATCAGGGGGGCTGATATGCAAAAACCACAATTCTTCATACCTGTCACACGCCACTTTTCCGTCGATGGACGGATAAGCCGGCTGCAATATTTCGTCTATGGACTGATCTGGCTGGTCATTTTCAGCCTGGCCATCGGCGGTCTCGGTTTTGCCCAATATGCCAGTGCTGATGCCCACCTGGACACGGGCCTGTCCGGCATACTGGCGCTCGGCGCCGTTCAACTGGTGCTGATGTACTTCGTTTTCTGCCTGGGCGGTAAACGAGCCCATGATCTTGGCTGGTCAGCCCTGATCTGCCTGCTTTTCCTTATAGATATTCCGGTCGATATTGCCGCCGAAGCAGCGCGGCAATATGTTACGTTGCCGCCGGCTATAGAACTGATTGTCAAGGGTGTCGATCTCCTTGCCAATATCGCGTCAATGGGGCTGGGTCTGGCCCTGACATTCGCGCCCGGCATGCGCGGCCAGAATAAATACGGTCCCGATCCGCTCCGACCGCCTCCCGCGCCGATTGATGTCTTCTAATCCTGCAAATTACGACCGATGGCACGGCGGATCATCAGACGTTGTTCTGGTTCCATATCGCCCAGAATGCCGCGCAATTGCGGCGCCAGATGACCGCCCCTCTCGCCGCTGAAGACAAGCTGGTCGAACATCGCTTTCCATGCCTGGTTCTGGTCCGCCGGGAGGTCACGCAAGCCCAGCATGGCCAGCATCAGCACCAGCATCGGCGCGCCCATTTCCGCGCCGGCTGTATTCCACCAGTAATTGACCTGCACATTGATGTCATCGGTGGAGGAGACATGATGCCACCACATGTAAGGCACATACAGCGCATCGCCCGGCTCCAGATCCGCGACGGTCGCCGCCACCAGTGCTTCGCGAAAGCGCGGATAGGTGCTGAAATCAGGATTTTCCAGTGACGGCATCGAGGTCGGGACCCCCGAAACCGTCGCCTCCAGCGGGCCCATGTACAGGTTTTTCGTCTGATCAGGCGGGAAAAGCACAAAGCGTTTCCGGCCCGCCACCATGCAGACCAGATTATAGTTGATATCGAAGTGGGTCTGGGTCACGGCGCGGTTGCCGATCCAGATACGCGGTTCCGCTCCCGGCACATCCAGGGGGTTTTCTGCCTTGAAGCGCGGCATGTACGCCTTCAGCGGCGCCGACTGGATATAGATGCGTTCAGCTTCGGATTGCCCTCTCAGTACGCTCAGGCGATCGAGCGTCATTTTCAAAGGAATGGGGGCGCGCTGAAAATTGAAGACCGCGGGATCATCGCTGTAAAAATATTTGCCGTCACCGCCGGGCGCCTGACGAAAGGTTTCGACGGACTTGCCCGAGTCGCACGCTTTCAGATAATCGATCAGGTCCGCCGGCGAACGCCTTGCCCGCCCGACGGCCGGCCATTCCGCTACCAGCCCCTTGAGGATTACCGGTCTCTCCAGGGATTTAAGAACCTCCCCCAGACCTGCTGGACGTACATCGTCCCGAACATCAACGGCAGGAAAGGACAGCATGGCAGGCTCTCAAAAAAATTTACCACCGATAGCCCAAAGCCCGACCAGCGACAAATACTTTACAGCCCCTTGGGTCGGGCATAGGCTGAACCAAATCCATAGCCAGAATTGGGGAAATACACATGGTCAGGTTCCTGTTTTCACCGAATGGCCGTATCAGCGGCACCCAGTTTTTCTCCGGTATCGCCGCCGCCATGCTGATCATGATCATTATCGGCTTCGGCCTTGGCACCATGCCTGCCGTCAATGGGCCTGTTATTCTCAGCCTCTGCTGGAGTCTGCTGGCATGGCCACTGGCTTGCCTGCTGATCAAGCGCCTGCACGACACCGGTAGATCCGCCGTCTGGCTGTGGCTGCTTGCCCCGCAAATCGCCATCGCCCTGCTGTCGCTGGCCATGGGTAGCTTCATGCCTGCCGGCCTGCTCTGGCTGATGACCCTGCTGGGTGTCCTGGCCAATCTTTCCTGCTGGAGTCTGCTCTTTTTCCTGGCAATAAAACCCGGTGATGAGGGCGATAATGCCTATGGCCCCGATCCGCATCTTCGCCGTGGCGGGATTGCCGCAGAGGACGCATAATCGCCACGGCCGAATTGCTGAAAACCCCGATTTGCGTCATGGTTACTGCCAGTTATTTGCCTGCCACTGCGTATTTTGTAATCGCCGGTTAAACCCAAAGGCTGCCCCTTGTCCTGGTTATTGAATCTGCTCAGTGGACTGATCGCCGTGCTTATATCGGCAGCGCTCCTGCATTTTGGTGGATCTGCAGGAGCCGTGCCGCAAGATGCAATACCTGCGGCGCAGCCAGATGTGTCCCACATGCCTGAGACCGCCCCTGCGGACGATGATACCTCACGCCAGGACTGATCCGGTCGGCCGCGGAATTCGGATAGCCGAATCACGCATCCAGAAACTTGACAAAAAGCTTTGCGAAAATCGTAAGTTGACGTAGCTTTCTCCTGCTGGGAGAACCGCATTCTCCCCGTGTAGGCGCCGCATGGCTGAAGAAAACCGGCCTCAGGATACTATTGAATGAAACCACCCCGCTCCCCGCTCAATCCTTCCGAGGCAAAAACAGACATCTTTGGCCGTTCCAAGTTGCGGCCGCTTTTCGATGAGCCGGAAACCACAGCGGAAAAGGTGGCGCCTGCCGCGGAAAATGCGGATGTCAGCGATATTCTCGAAGCCCCGTTCGATAACCCGACACATGTGGCCACTGATACCCGCCCTGATCCCGTGCCGGAACCCACAACCGAACCTGGGACAGAACCGTCACCTGAACTGAAAACCGAAGTGAAGTCTGCGCCGGAACCAGCGCCTGCACAGGCCGTTCTGGATATTCCGGAAACCGTGACCACATTGAAGCCGCCCCCGGAAATCACGCCACCTGCCAAAACACACAAAACGCCGGCCAAATCGGGCCAGTCCGTTAGTGCGCGCAAGGTCAAGCCGGAAAGCGTTCCTCACAAAGCGGCGCCCTCGTCTCCCCTGCTTTGGGGATTGGCCACCTTCGCCAGCCTGTTGTGGGCCTGTGGCCTGGCGGCCTTTGCCCTGGGGGCGCAAAGCGATCTGACGGCGCTGACCTATGAACCTTTCCGCATTGTCATCCTGGTCTTCCTCGCCCTCTTCCCGACCGGCCTGATCTTCGCTACCGCCTTTGCCCTGCGCAACGCCGCCATCCTGTCGCGTCAGGCGGATCGTGCCGCGCAACTGGCTGATACCCTGATGGCGCCCGCTGCTTCCGCCGCCGCGCAGACCGGTGACCTGGTGGCCGCCCTGCGCGAACAGGTCGATCATGCCGTCCGTGCCGTCCGCCTGGCCCACGCCGATGTCACGGAACTGAGCAGTCAGTTAAAAGCCGAAACCGATCGCCTGGCCGAGGCCGCGACCAGCGCGCGGACGGCGGCGCAGAGCATCACCCAGTCCCTGGCGCATGAGCGCGAAACCATGGGCGCGCTCAGCCAGTCGCTCGGCCTCCAGTCGACAAGCATTATAGAAGCCGTAGATCGCCAGGCACGCATGGTGGCCGATGCCTCAGACCTGGCCCAGACGCAGTTGCGCGAGGCTGAAGCCAGCCTGGCTGCTTCAACCGGCGCGGTGGTCAATGCCGCCGCTGATGTAGCTGACGCCGCCCGTACCGCCGCCGAAGATCTCGACCGCCAGACCGTACGCCTTGAAACTGCCGGTTCAGGTGTCACCGATCAGGTGCGCAGCGTCGAAGAAGGTCTGTCTCAGCAACGCGCCGAACTGGTTTCTGCGGCACTCTCCCTGCGCGCCGACCAGGAAGATTTCGCCGTCCATATCGAAAACCAGCGGGCGCAACTGACCGAAGCGCTGTCGATCACCCGGGTCGCCACCGTCGATCTGGGTGAAACCTCGGCCCGCGGCATCGATGTGCTGCGCGATATCGTTGTCTCGGCGCAGGAACATTTCCATGCCGTGCAGGGCGCCGCTGAAAACGAGCGGACCGCCTTCGAGACACGCATCCATGCCACCCTGTCCAATATCTCGATGATGGCCGCCGATGCACGTGACGATCTCGTCGAGGAAACCCGTCGGGCGCTGGAACAGCTCAACACCTCGGCCGAAGACGCCAAGCGCGCCGCTGACCAGGCCTCGCAAAACGCGCAGATACGCGTCGATCGCCTCAATGAGTCGATTTTCGAGGCCAGCAAGAAGGCTGATGAAGTCTTCGACACCCGTTTCACCGCCGCCCGTCGCCTCATCGAGGAATCGGCCGACCTGATCGGCGAAGCCGGCGACCAGACGGCGCAGAAGCTGGACGCCAGCTTCGCCCATACGCGCCAGACCATTGCCGAGGTCAACGAAGCGCTGAACGACCTGGCCACAGGCGCCGATCAGTTGCCGACCATCGCCCAGGCGCGCATCGTTGAAATTCGCCAGAGTGTAGAGGACGGCATAAACGCCATGCTGGAAGCCGCCCGCAGAGCCTCCCAGGAAACCGAGGCCGTCGACAACGCCTTCCAAGAACGGGTAAAGCGTAATTATGACATGCTGACCGAAGCCGTACGACTGATGGGCGTCATCTCCAGCGATCAGTCCCTGCCTCAGGCGACGGAAACCACGCCACGCGAACGCGATTACGGCCGCAGTCCCGCGCCTGTTCGTAATAAAGCGCCTGAGTCGCCTGTTACACCTCAGCCCTCGGTTACGCGAGCCCGCCTCCTGCCTCTGAGTGTCCCGGCATCAGAACGGGCAACACCTGCCCCGGCACAGCGCGAAAACCGTCCGGCCCGCGCCGTTCAGGATGGCTGGTCCTGGCGTGAACTTCTGGGCGGAATGGAAGGCCGTGATAAATCATCCGCAGAGGCCGCACCTGTTGCCGCACCGCAAACAGTGGTTGAACCACCCCACGATCCGGAATTCGACAGCCTGGACGATCTGATGATCGCCGAAGTCAGCGCCATGGGGATCGATGCCGCTTCCCTGCTCAGCCGCGCCCGCATCGAAGAAGTCATTGGCGCCATTATGGCCGAGGATAATGAAGGCGCCCGCCTCGTGGTGCGCCGCGTGGCACCCGCTGCCATCCGCCGCCTGGGCCGACGTTTGCTTTCGGATTCGCAGATCCGCCAGCAGGCCAACGATTTCGCCACCTATTATGACCAGCAGATCAATATGGCTCTGCTTGGCAAGGATGTCGTCAAGGGGCTGAACGAAGTGCTGGGCAGTGATTCCGGCCGCGCTTACCTGCTGCTCGATGCCGCGCTCAGCGATGTGATATGAGACTTACGCTCCGCGAAGAAACCTTCCCGATCGCCGGGCGCTTCACCATTGCGCGTGGCTCGAAGACCGAGGCACACGTTCTCTATGTTGAGCTTGAGGATCAGGGCCACACCGGACGCGGCGAATCCGTGCCCTATGCCCGCTACGGGGAAAGTATAGCGCAATCACTGGCTGATATAGAGACTGTGCGCGCCCGGATCGAATCCGGCCTGAACTTCAGTGATTTGCATGACCTGCTGCCGGCAGGCGCAGCCCGCAACGCCATCGACTGCGCTTTGTGGGACCTGAACGCCAAACTGACCGGCATTCCGGCCTGGCGGACAGCCGGACTGAAACGGCTCGACCCGCTCAAGACCGCCTACACCTTGAGCCTCGACACCCCCGAAGCCATGGGTGCGCAGGCCTCGGTCAATGGCCGACGACCGGTGCTCAAGCTCAAGATCGGTGGTGCCGATGATCTCGATCGCGTCGAGGCCGTACGCAACAAGGCGCCTCACGCCCGGCTCATCGTCGATGGCAATGAAGGCCTGTCGTTTGACGACCTTGTGCGGATCGCCCCGGACATGAAAAAGCTCGATGTCAGGCTGATCGAACAACCGCTCAAGGTCTCCGAGGACGAACAATTGCTGGGCTATGATTGCCCGGTGCCTCTGTGCGCCGACGAAAGTCTGCACACGCGGATGGAACTGGACCGCTGCGCACGGCTCTACAGCCATATCAATATCAAGCTCGATAAAGCCGGTGGCCTGACCGAAGCCCTTGCACTCAAGGCCGAGGCAATCGAGGCCGGCCTGGGGATAATGGTCGGCTGCATGGTGGCGACCTCGCTATCCATGGCGCCGGCAATGATCGTGGCGCAGGGCGCAGATTTCGTCGATCTCGATGGCCCCCTCTTGCTGGCGCGTGACCGTGAGTACGGTCTGGAAATCACGGGCTCGATCCTGCATCCGCCCGAACCTGAATTGTGGGGCTAGACTATGGCCGACATCAGCCGTTCACGTTGGCTGTACAGCCAGGCGGCGCTGCACAATCCCAGGCCAGCAACGCCAGCCATCACGCCGTACCCCTTCGCGGCGAAGGCGGTGTAGATCGCGCCCGATACGATCGTGCCCATGCCCATCATCACCCCGTTGGCATAAGCGGCATTGACTGTCTGCCCCAGGCTTTCATAACCTTTCGGGCTCAGGCGTTGAACCAGTTCGAGTCCGGCCAGATAGGTAGCGGCAAATGACAGGGCATGCAGGCCTTGCAGCGGATATAGCACCCACAGCGGCGGCGAACCCGCCATGACACCCCAACGCACTACGGCGAAAACACCGGCAATCACCAGCATTCGCCATGGCCCAAGCCTGCGCCTGATTCCTTCGCCGTGCCACATGAAGGCGACTTCGGCCACCACGCCTGTTGCCCACAGATAGCCGCAGGTACCAGAGGACAGGCCACGTTCTTTCCAGATGATCGTCGAAAAGGCATAGTAAAAGCTGTGCGATGCCTGCAGGCAGCCGACAGCGAACAGCAACCACAGAAAGCCCTCATCGCGTACCAGCACCTTCAGCCGATCAAACCCGGCACCTGCCGTTCCCAGAGGCGCATGTCCGGGGCGCTCAAGGCCGGCCAGCAGGTAACGTCCGCCAAGCGCGGTCAGAATAGCGGCTACCACCAGCCAGATCAGGATCAGATCCGTCGACATTGCCAGCAACAGAAGGCCCAGAACGATGTTGGTGACGATGAAGGCACTGGAACCAATGGCGCGCGGAATGGCATAGGCAAAATTCTCCAGACGCGACAACTGCATGGTCATGGAATCGTTGAGCGGCGCGATACTGGTCATACAACTGAAGGCGAACGTGTAGAGGACAAGGTAGAGCGGAAAACGCGCCGCCGGAAATACGCTACCCGTCGCCATCAGGGCATAAAACAGCGCCCCCGCGCAGGCCAGGGCGATCAATGGGGTGCGGTAGAGGCGGAAACTGTCGGCCCACAAACCGCTGGCCGGCCCGCTCAAAGCCCGCAGCAGCAGGGGGGCGGCCAGAATCATTCCAATCTGGCCCGCATTCATGCCATGGGTTTTGAGCCACAGCGGCATAAACGGCAGGGAGGCGCCTGTACCGGCATAGGCCAGGGCATAGAAGATGGCCTGGCGCCGCAGCGTCGTCAGAGGGAAAAGGGTTGTGAGCGCGGGCATTTTACGTCTTAGTGATATCCAACCATTTGCCCATTTGATCTCAAGATTATGACCGACTCCATAAATCCCAAGAAAACCGCGCCGGTGCGCGGCCTTTACCCCGATATCGAGCCTTATGACAGCGGTCATATGCCCACGGGCGGCAAACACAAGATATATTATGAGCAAAGCGGTAATCCCGAGGGCCTGCCGGTCGTAGTGCTTCATGGCGGCCCCGGTGGCGGCACCTCGCCCAATCTGCGCAGTTATTTCAATCCCGACGGCTACCGCATCATCCTGCTGGACCAGCGCGGCTGCGGGAAATCGACACCGCACGCTTCGGAAGATATTTCGCTGGAAGACAACACCACCTGGCATCTGGTCGCCGATATAGAAGCCCTGCGCCAGAAGCTTGGTATCGACAAATGGGTTGTTTTCGGCGGATCGTGGGGCTCGACCCTGTCTCTGGCCTATGCCCTCACCCACCCGGACCATGTCAGCGGCCTGATCCTGCGCGGCATCTTCCTGGTGCGCAAGGCCGAACTCGACTGGTTCTACCAGGCAGGCGCCAGCCATCTCTATCCCGATATCTGGGAGAAGTTCATTGCCCCGATTCCCGAAGCCGAGCGTGGCGACCTGCTCTCTGCCTATGTCAAGCGCCTGAACGGTCCGGATCGTGCGGAAAGCGTGCGCTGCGCCCTGGCCTGGAGCGGCTGGGAAGGCGATACCCTGTCAATCGACGGCCCCTCCGAAGTGGCATCGAAATTCTCCGATCCGGCCTTCGCGCTGGCCTTCGCGCGGATTGAAAGCTGGTATTTCAAGAATGGCGGTTTCTTTGAGAACGAGAACTGGGTGCTGGAGAATATCGGCCGCATCCGCCATATCCCTGGCTGGATCGTACAGGGCCGTTTCGATGTGGTCACGCCGATGACCACCGCCTGGGACCTTAAAAAGGCGTGGCCGGAAGCACGATTCAACCTGGTGAAAAAGGCGGGTCACTCGTCGAGCGATCCTGGCATCCTCGAAGGCCTGGTGGCTGCCGCGGACGAAGCGCTGGTCGCTTTGAGCTAAGGCACAACCGGCGTTGTGCGGCCGGTCATGGCACCATTGGCGACCGGATCGGCAGCGGCTGGCTTGTTATCGTCGGTGCCGGGCTTGTCCGGCGGACCTGACGGGGCGAGCAGGATCGCGGCGATCACCAGCCCGATGATTATGAACAGTACGACCGCCACCCATAGCGAGCGCCGACTTTCCGTTTTTGTGACCGGGGGTTCGTTCGTCGTCATGACGGCAGACTGCCCGTCAGCACATAAAAAATCAGCGCGGTTTCTTGATGTACCGGCGTGTAAAAAGCCTTCAATTTTCCGGGCCGCCGGTGCGGATGAGATGCTAGCCGGCTAGCGCCGCAGGTACATCTCGTACCTGCAAGCGACGACTGCGACGCAGATCGCGAAATTCAGGGGCTTTACTCGAAGCGCTGGAAGATGGACGCTTGTCGCGGCAGTTCCTGATAGCGGTGCACCTTGACGCCCAGCACCAGCCCGAAGCCGGTCATTACCATCAGCATGGCCGACCCTCCATAACTGACCAGCGGCATCGGCACCCCTACCACCGGGAACAGGCCCATCACCATGGCGCCGTTGATCAGCACATAGAGCGCGAAGGTCGCCGTGGCGCCCGCTGCTGCCAATCGTCCAAAGTGCGAATGCGACAGCGACGCCATGCGCAGGGCCATCAGGATGATCAGGGCATAGAGCAGGAAGATAACAAAACCGCCGGCAAAACCCAGTTCCTCGCAGACCGCCGCCATGATGAAGTCGGTATGCTTTTCCGGCAAAAAATTGAGCTGGCTTTGCGAGCCCAGCCCCAGTCCCTTGCCGAGCAATCCGCCGGACCCCATGGCGATTTTCGATTGCAGGATATGGTAGCCATCACCCGAAGGATCACCTTCCGGGTTGAGGAATGTGAGGATGCGCTTTTTCTGATAGTCGTGCAGCGCATACTGGAAGGCCAAAGGCACTGCAACGACCGCCCCGGCGGCAGCGGCGGCGATAATCTTCCAGTTCAGCCCGGCCAGAATCATCACCGAGGCGCCGGTCAGGGAGATCAAAACGGCGGTGCCGAGATCCGGCTGATGCATGACCAGTGTTGCCGGCACGCCGATCATGGCAGCGGGGATCAGCAGTTTCCACGACAGATTGGCGTCCTTGGCTGAACACTCATGATAAAACCGCGCCAGGGCCAGCACGATGGCCAGTTTCATGAATTCCGATGGCTGAAACGAAAACGGCCCCACACTCAGCCAGCGCTGCGCCCCCATGCGCACATCACCTACCGCCTCGACCGCGATCAGCAGCAGCAGGGACGCCCCGTAAAACCAGTAGGCCCCCATCAGCCAGACACGCAGATCAACCAGGGCCAGGGCGCACATCATGACAAGGCAGACACTGAAAAAGATCAGTTGTTTATAGGCCCACGGGTCCCATTTCATGCCGCCAACACTATAGAGCAGCAGGATGCCAATGCCGGTCAGGGCACACAAAAGCCCCACGAACAGCCAGTCAATCTGGGCGATCTTGCTGTCGTAGCGATCACGTTGTCCGGGGCGGGAAAGAGCGGAATCGACCATGGCTTACCTACGTGCTTGTCGGCAAAGTATCGGGTGGCGGAGGTGCTGCGCCGGTATCATCTCCGGGATCAGGCACATCCGATAAAGGCTTATCCACCAGATCAGCCGGGTTGATTCCGACAATACGTTTCTGGATTTCCGGATCTTTCAGCAGGGCCATACGCATGATTTCACGCGCTTTCGGCGCTGCCGACGAAGATCCCCAGCCGCCGTGCTGGACAATGACACTCAGGGCGTATTTGGGTGCGTCGGCCGGCGCAAAGGCCACGAACCAGGCATGGTCCCGCTTTTCCCATTCCAGATGCAGGGTGGCCCGCGAACCTGACTTGATGGTGTGCGCCTGGGCCGTACCAGTTTTTCCCGCCATCATGATGGGCCCCAGGTCGAGCTTGGCAAATCCCGCGGCGGTACCGCTGGTTACCACATCGGCCATGGCAGCGCGGACAAAGGCGATATGCGACGGGTCGGCGGCGAGGTTTTCAAACTCGACCTCCTTATAGGGTTTGCCCCCGACGGATTTGACCAGGCGCGGCAGTACGGCCTTGTGGCCGTTCGCCAGCCGCGACACCGCCACGCAGTTTTGCAGGGCATTGACGTTGGTGAAGCCCTGCCCGATACCCATAGAAGGCGTTTCGCCCGGATGCCATTTGGGATCTTTGGGGCGCCAGGGCTTGCTGCCGTCGAAATAGGCTTTTTTCCAGGCGGTATCGGGCACGACCCCAGCCTTTTGTCCCTCGACGCCAATATCGAAAATCTGCCCCAGGCCGAATTTTCGCGCCACATCGGCGATCTTGTCTGGCCCCACCGCCAGAGCACACTGATAGAAGTAAACGTCGCAGGAGGTGACGATGGCGCCATGCAGGTCTAATGTGCCATGACGACCGTCACAGTGGAAGACGTGATTGCCAAACGGAAACACACCGTTGCAGGTATGAGTGGTCTTGGGATTGTAACCGCTTTCGAGTGCCGCGAGCGCAACGAGCGTCTTGAAAGTCGAGCCCGGCGGATAGGTGCCTGACAGCGCCTTGTCGAGCAAGGGCACGCGGTCATAGTCATGCAGCAGCTTGTAGGCGTCGCTGGAAATACCGGAAACAAACAGATTGGGGTCGAAACCGGGGCTGGAGGTCATGCACAGGACTTCGCCTGTGTGAATATCCATCATGACGCACGAACCGGAATCCTGACCGAACACTTCGATGGCACGCTGCTGAATATCGGCATCGAGCGTAAGAACGATGTCCTTCCCCGGAACTGGTTCGATGGAGCCTTCACCATCCTCGGCCACGACCTTGCCGCGTGCATCGACCTCAACCTTCTTGCCGCCGGCAACTCCGCGCAGTTCCTTGTCGAAGGCCCTTTCAATGCCGGTCTTGCCAATCCGAAAACTGGGGTGATGCAAGAGGTTGAAATCGGCTTCCGAACCACTCTTTTCTTTATCAAGATCCTTCTGATTGACCTTCGACACATACCCGACGACATGCGAAAAGGCGCCGCCGTAATAATAGGCGCGCATTTCATCCATATCCGCCACCACGCCCGGAATATCATTGGCATAGAGGCTGACTCGGGAGAAATCTTCCCAACTCAGGTCACCGGCGATAATGGTCGGCACCGAGCGCTGGTTCTGGTTGATATCGCGCAGGATGCGGCGGCGGCTGGAAAGGGTCTGCGGCAGAACGTAGGACACCTGATCTAGCGTATCGTCGATATTCTTGACTTCGTTGGTCTCGATCATCACGCGGAAGGACGGACGGTTGCCGGCGATCAGCTTGCCGTTACGATCGTAGATATTGCCGCGCGGCGGTGTTATCAGGCGGAAGTTGTACTGATTGGCTGCCGACAGCTTTTTATACTTGCCGCCCTGAACGATCTGCAGATGCGCCAGGCGCCCGGTAAGCGCAAACATGCCGAAGGCCACCAGACCGCCCATCAGGAAGATGCGGCGCGTGAACATACCCTGGCGTTCATTGACATCGGTAAAGACGAGTGAGGGTTCAGCCATGCTTCATTGCCCTCACATAAACCTGACGTCGGAATGGAGGTACTTTTCGAGCAGGATGAGCACGAACGGGAACATTATCGTGGTAGCGAAGGCCTGTTCGACCACGCCCCACAAGCGGGCCACCGCGCCGGTATCGATAAAGGTCAGCAGCACGCACAGACTGAAGAAGAACAGTTCAGTCAGCAGGAACAGGCCGAACAACACGATCCATTCCTGACCGATCAGATAGGTTCGTGCCAGCGCGAGCGCACCGTAGACGAGGACCAGACTGAACGTCCAGAAACCCAGCGGCGCCCCCCAGAAATAATCAAGGAAGAAACCAAGCGCCCCCAGAACGAAAGGCGCGATATAGGACGGCCGGATCAGCGGCCAGGCGAACGCCAGTATGAAAGGGGACACCGGCTCAGGCAGATAGAAACCAAAAGGCTGAAAGGCTGTCGCCAGAACAATGGTGAGAGCCACGCTCACCAGGGCCGGCGCCAGAATCCAGTCCCAGGGCGTGATGACCTTGGAGGCCATGCTGGCGCGTACGCCACGATTGATCACCGTGCCGCCGAACGGACGCTTTCTGGGCCCCAGCATGCCCGGCATCTTCATCAGTTTTGTCCCGCAGGTTCGGTCGCCGGCGCCGTCGGCACATAGGGCTTCAGTTCAGGCTCCGGCGTGGTGGCGGAAGATGAGGCCGTCGCTGCCGGCCTGGGTTCCACAGGCTTAGGTTTGGGCTTCACGACAGCAGGTGTGACAGCTGCCGGTTTGGGCGTGCCAGATGCCATAGAAGATGCCGACGAAGCCCCCGCCGAAGACGCGGCTACGGACGTAGCCGGCTGCACAGCGGGCAAGGCTGGTGGCGGCAGCACGTCGCTGACCGGCGGTGCGCGCAGGATGGTGTCGCTGTTAGGCAGTTGCGAGAAGTCCTTGAACAGCAGCACCTTCACGAAATCGATCGCCGAGCGGTTGGAATAGAGGCGAACGCGCCAGACATTATCGACGCCCTTGACCGCCTCGCCCACCGGCAGGCCACGCGGGAAGATGCCGCCGTCACCCGAAGACAGGATCTGGTCACCCACCTTGACGCTGTCCTTGCCCCGCACCCAGTCCAGCTTGGGGTAGCCACCGCCGTCACCACGCATCATGGCGCGGGCGTCGGAACGCAGGATCATGACCGGCACATTACTGGTAATGTCGGTGACCATCAGGACGCGACTGACGTCGGGGGATACACCGACCACGCGTCCGACAAGGCCCTGATCGGTAATCACTGGATTGCCAAAGGCAATTTTCTTGTTCGAGCCGGCGTCGATCAGGCGGTTATTGGCAAACGGCCCGCGCGACACGGCCACCGAGCGTGCCGTCACCGTTTCGACCGGCGGTTCGGTACGCAGGTTGAGCAAACGCTCATACCGGGTATTGATGTCTTTCTCTTCGATATAAAGGTCACGGTATTGCGTCAGCTCGGCGACCTTCATCTTAAGCTTACGGTTTTCGCGGATGGCGAAGAAATAATCGTCGAACCAGTTGGTGCCGTCACCAATTTTGTGGACCGGATAGGCCAGCACCTTGTCGGGGAAACCGGCCACCGTATCGAAGCCGGCGCGGTTGGCGTAACCGGACGAATCGACCTCTTCGCGGCGATCCCCCAGAAACAACAGGGCTGCCACGACGCAGACCAGCGCAACCACACCCATAACGGCCCAGGTCATGGGCAGTTTCAGATGCTCGAAGTGTCCGCTCTTGTCCCCGTAGGCCACGCTACTAAATTCCTTAAAGCCCGAGCGCCAATATATCTAATCCTGTGATCGCAATCCGGTTACGACATGGTGGCATCGAGAATGCCCTTCATCCAGCGCGGGTGCTCAAGCACGCGGCCACAGCCGATGGCGACGCAGGACAAAGGGTCTTCTGCCACTGAAACCGGCAGGCCGGTCTGATCGCGGATTTCGATGTCGAGACCGCGCAGCAAGGCCCCGCCGCCGGTCAGCATGATGCCCTTATCGGCGATATCGGCGGCCAGTTCAGGCGGGGTGGCTTCCAGCGCTACTTTCACAGCATCGATAATCTGCGCCACCGGCTCGGCCAGGGCTTCCGCCGCCTGGCGCTCTGAGATACGCACTTCGCGCGGCACACCCTGCATCAGGTCGCGGCCCTTGACGTCGATCGCCAGACCTTCGCCATCGTGCGGTACGCGGGCGGTGCCGATGTCTTTCTTGATGCGCTCGGCGGTGGTTTCACCGATCAGCAGGTTATGATTACGGCGCATGAAATTGGTGATGGCTTCGTCCATCTTGTCGCCGCCGACGCGGACCGACTTGGAATAGACGATACCCGACAGCGATAGCACGGCCACTTCCGTGGTGCCGCCGCCGATGTCGACAACCATCGAACCGGTCGGTTCGTGGATCGGCAAACCGGCGCCGATAGCGGCGGCCATGGGCTCGTCGAGCAGGCCGACACGGCGGGCCGAAGCGTTCAGGCAGCTGTCATTGATGGCGCGGCGCTCGACGGCGGTGGCGCCCGACGGCACGCAGACGATGACCTTGGGGTTAACGAAACCCTTGCGGTTATGCACCTTACGGATGAAATACTTGATCATTTCCTCGGCGACTTCGAAGTCGGCGATGACGCCGTCGCGCATCGGACGGATGGCTTCCATGTGACCGGGCGTGCGGCCCAGCATCTGCTTGGCTTCGATCCCCACGGCGTGAACCAGCTTGCGACCGCCGACATTACGCAGTGCCACAACGGACGGCTCATTCAGAACAATACCCCGGCCCTTCATATAAATCAGCGTATTGGCGGTACCAAGGTCGATGGCGATGTCGTTGGAAAATCCGCCGAAGAAGGACTTGAGCATTGAGATAAACTACCTTGGTTCTTGAAGTTGGCGCTAGGCGAGGCCGGTTTTTACAGTGGGGCGAACCCCGTAAGGTGTAAGGAAGGCATTTTGGGGGCAATCCGTGCAGCGGCTGTGGAACAAGGCCAGGTCGCCTTGAATCATCAGGTTTTCACTCCCGGAAAATTCTCACTTGCCCTTATTGGAATCATATTTCAAGGGGGTTGAAAAAAAAGATAGTTTCACCCTACAAGCGAAATAGTTAACCATCTGTTTTCAATGAAAAACTGGCAAAGAAACAACGCCCTGATCACATAAAATGTCATCTCTAAATTGCCGCTCACGCCTGGCAAGGCTCTCCCTGCATCAGCCGGGACGGACGGTCCTGAAAATATAGCTCAAATCACGCGAAGAATGCGAAACCGTCCGTAGCTTAAAGCAATCTATCCGGAGGGCGGCTGGCGGTTCTTGGCTGCCTCATATACCTTACGCGCCACCAGCATCAGGCAGAGCCAGCCCACGGCTATGACAGCCATCAAAAACGCCATCTTCCAGTTGCCGCCCTTAACTGACGCGAAGGAAGATCCGAACATCGCCACCAGCGCCGTTTTAGGAATAATGCCCAATGCGCACCCGCCGATAAACGGCAGGAATGGCGCGCGCGACGTTCCGAAAGCCATGTTGACGACGATGAACGGCGCCGAGGGAATATTGCGGACAATAAACGAGGCCGAAAACGCATTACGGCCGATATATTCCGACAGGCGGCCAACATGGTTGCCGCCAAGCCGCTTCATGACGCCCGCACCGGCAAACCGGCCCATATAAAAGGTCATGACCGCCGACAACACCGTGGCGATCCAGCTGTAGAAACCGCCCCACCACGGCCCGAACGCCACCACGCAGGCGGCGATCAATACGAACTGCGGCGCACCGAAAAGGGCCGAAACACAGAAAACGACAATGACAATCACCACCGCCATCGGCGAATTACGGTATTGCTCCATCCACAGTTCGAGGCTTTTGAGGATATCCTGTCCCCACGCGGATTTCCCCACCAGGAACACCGCCACGACCATGGCCAGCAGAACCAGGCTGCCCCACAGGGCCCGCACAGCCTTCGCATCCATGTGTAGGAAAAGGCCCGTTATACTTCGCCACAGGTTTTCTAATCGATTATGCATGGCTCGCTGTATGTCTTCAAAGCGACGCTCCCGGCAAGTAAATAAGCTGCAAAATCGTGTTTTTAGAAACGACTGAAACCGGTTGAGTAGCCAAACGCCCACAGATGGCGAAATTCAGCCAGAATCCGGCAAGAAATTTACCAATGAGGGCGATGACCGTTGGACAAATGAATGCGTATGCGTAAAGAGAGGCCTGCATTATTTCCCTCGGTTCTTTCCCTGCAAAGCCGAATTCTTCCTGTGAGCACCCCATGGCCGATTTCTCCGAATCCGATACGCTGAAGCGCGTAAAACCCTCCCCTACCCTTGCCGTCTCCGCCAAGGCGCGTGAACTGGCCCGCCAGGGCAAGAAGGTCATCAGCCTCTCGGCCGGTGAGCCGGATTTCGACACCCCCGAAAATATCTGCGACGCCGCCATCAAAGCGATCAAGCGTGGCGAAACCCGCTACACCGATGTCGATGGCATCCCGGAACTGAAGGCGGCTATCGTCGCCAAGTTCAAGCGCGAGAACGGCCTCGACTACAAGACGACCCAGGTCTCGGTCTCGCCCGGCGGCAAGCCGGTCATCTACAACGCCTTCATGGCCTCGGTGAACCCCGGTGACGAAGTCGTTGTGCCCGCCCCCTATTGGGTCTCCTACCCCGACATGGTCCTGCTGGCCGGCGGCACGCCCGTCTTCGCCGTGGCCGGCATGGAAACCGGCTTCAAGCTGACGCCGGAAACCCTCGAAGCCGCCATCACGCCGAAGACCAAGTGGCTGATCCTCAACTCGCCGTCCAACCCGACTGGCGCCGTCTATACGGCCGCCGACCTGAAGGCCCTTGGCGAAGTGCTGAAGCGCCATCCGCAGGTCTGGATTCTGACTGACGACATGTACGAGCACCTTTTGTTCGACGGCATGGAATACGCCACCATCGCTCAGGTTGTGCCGGAACTCTACGACCGCACCCTGACCATGAACGGTGTGTCGAAGGCCTATTCGATGACCGGCTGGCGCATCGGTTACTGCGCCGGGCCTGAGCCGCTGATCAAGGCGATGTCGAAAATCATCTCGCAATCGACCTCCAACCCCTGCTCGATCGCGCAATGGGCTGCCGTCGAGGCGCTGAACGGTACCCAGGATTTCATCCCGCCGCGTGCAGCCGCCTTCCAGAAGCGCCGCGACCTCGTCGTTTCGATGCTCAACCAGGCCCAGGGCATCACCTGCCCGACCCCGGAAGGTGCCTTCTACGTTTATCCGTCGATCGCCGGCTGCATCGGCAAGACTGCCCCCTCGGGCAAGGTCATCACCAGCGATGAAGATTTTGCCGGTGAGTTGCTGCAGACCGAGGAAGTCGCCGTGGTTCACGGCGCCGCCTTTGGCCTGTCACCGTTCTTCCGCATCTCCTATGCCACCTCGGAAGCCGTCCTGACCGAGGCCTGCTCGCGCATCCAGCGTTTCTGTGCCAGCCTGAAGTAAGGTCAAGGCCACAAAGACCACAAACAGTTAGAGGCGCGGCCGGTCATCCCGGTCGCGCCTCTTCATTTTCGCGACAGCTCAGGCAGCCATCGTTATTCTGTTAAACATGTCCTGCTCTTCCGGGCGCAGGGTCAGAACCGAAACCCCTCCCGCAGTAACAGCGACCGTATGCTCGAACTGCGCCGAAAGCGATCCGTCGCGTGTCACGACCGTCCAGCCGTCAGCCTCGGTTCTCACGCTTCGACGACCCTTGTTGAGCATTGGCTCGATCGTGAAAACCATGCCTTCCCGCAGGGTAAGCCCGGTTCCTGGCTTTCCGAAATGCAGAATCTGCGGGTCTTCGTGCATTTCCCGGCCAATGCCATGACCGCAGTATTCGTGCACCACCGAATAGCCGTTGCGTCGGGCATGGCGCTCGATCGCCCAGCCGATATCGCCCAGCCGCGCACCCGGACGAACCGCCTGGATACCCAGCCACATGGCCTCATATGTGGTCCCGACCAGCCTGCGGGCCGCCGCAGTTACATTACCCACAAAGTAGGTCTTGCTGGAATCGGCGATATAGCCATTCTTCTCAAGGGTGATATCGAGGTTGACGATGTCGCCGTTTCGCAGGATTTGCGAGGGCGATGGCACGCCATGGCAGACAACCTCGTTCACTGATGAATTCAGGACAAAGCCATAACCATACTGGCCCTTGCTGGCAGGCCGTGCCTGAAGAACATCCACGATAAATCGCTCGACCCGGTCATTGATCTCAAGCGTCGACAGACCCTCCAGTGCGATCCTGTCCAGCATCCCGAATACCGATGCCAGAAGACGCCCGGATTCAGCCAGCAAGGCTACCTCCTGAGGTGCCTTGGTCATGCCGCATTCACCTTCAATGGCTGCGCCGATACGCCCGCGGCACCCAGTTCACGTTCCATGATTTCGTTAAAACTCAGCGTGGGACTGGTCTCGCACAACAGGCCGACCTTGATCCAGAAAGCGGCCTGCGCGTTGATCGAACGCAACGATACCCGGCTGGCCCTGCGCACCTGTTCATGCAGATCATCATCTATGTTCACAATGCCCATCAAGGCCTCCAAAATAATTGATATATGAATCATATATATTTCATATGTCGAAATGGCAAGTCTGTAGACGGGCAGCGGTAATGCCACCAAAGTCGGATAGCTGTAAACTTGCGCTTGCCCTCAATTCAAAAAGAGGGCAAGCAAGGCGCAAATGACGGGTTTCTGGCAGATAACATGGCTGATTCCGCCGGGACTGCTGCTTGGCGCCCTGGTTGCATCTGCCTTTGTCAGTGCCCTGCTCAGCATCCTGGTTATCAAGGGAGGCCCAATCGACAATCCGCGCGAACGCGGCTCTCACTCCGACCCTACCCCCACCAGCGGTGGCCTGGCCATCATGGCCGCGTCAGCCCTGATCATCGGCCTGGTCATCAGTTTTTTCGGTCACGAGATACCGGGCAGCTGGCGTGATGGTCTGATTCTGTTCGGATTTGCCGGCCTGATGGGAATCTCGGGCGCCATTGACGATGTTGCCGACCTGCCGGCGATATGGCGGCTGGCTTTCCAGATTGGCCTGTGCCTGGTTTTCGCTTACTTCTACCGGGTGACCACACTGGATTTCGGTCCAGGCATGATCGTGCAGGTCCATCCCTTTATTGGGCTGCTCGGCAGCGCGGCCTGGCTGATCCTGACGCTCAACGCCATCAACTTCATGGATGGCTCGAACGGGCTGGCCATCGGCGCCCAGACCATCGCCATGCTTGTCTTTGCCGGCCTGATCCTGCTGATGGCGCCGTTGAGTCTCTTTGGCGCCTATCTCGGTGTTGTGCTGCTGATCTGCGTCTGCGTCGCCGGCGCCCACCTTGGTTTCGCCCCATTCAACCTGCCCCCCGGGCGCCCGCAAAAAGCCAGGGCCTTTCAGGGCGATGCCGGATCTATGTTCGCCGGCGCACTGATCGGCGGCGCCACCTTGGTGGTGAAGGCCTATGGCGTTGGTTCGGTATGGTTCGGCGGTTTTCTGCTGGCGCCCCTGCTGGTCGATGTCGTTCTGACCCTGATCACCCGCGCCCGTAAACGTGCCAATGTCTTTACGCCGCACAAGGAACATCTTTACCAGATCTGGCTGCAACGCCGCGATGGATCACATTGGCATCTGGCGGTAAGGGTCTGGACGCTTTGCCTGTTTTCAAGCCTGGTTGGCGTTGGGGCCCGCCTTGTGGACCGGATTTACCACACCGACATACGCTTCTTCGTCCTGGCGGCTTTAATCACCGTATATAGTATTGGCTGGGCGATCCTGCGTCGGCGCCTGCTTATGCACCCCCTCTTAAATAAAGCGCCATAAGCAGGTCATCGAGGTAAGGCTTGCCGTGGTCCTGCCAGACGCGACCTTTCAGCCGTCCCTCGAAGACAAAACCCAGCGACTGATAAAGATCGAGCGCGCGCTGGTTATCCTCGCGGCAATATAGCTCAATAATGCGGAATTTCGGATCGGCTTTTGCCGTTGCGATCAGATGCTCGAACAGTGCCCGGCCGATGCCGCGCCGCTGCCCTGCCGGATCGACCGCAATCGTCAGATTGGTCAGGCAATGGCCGAGTTGGCGCGTTTCCGATGGCCAGGCATGAATTTCACCCAGTAACCGTCCCTCGTTTGTTTCAGCAACAAGGGATACACCGATCCGCAGGCTGTTTTCGAGATTATACCGGATATAGGCCGGTGTGATTTCATCCTCGCGACGCAACAGACCACCGCCTTGCCGGGCAGCGGCGCGGTAGACATCGCCAATTCCCGTTTCATCGTCACGGGTGCCGGGACGGACATTATAGCTCATCTTCACTATCCGGGCGTTTGCGGTTGGATTTGACGGTCGAGCGTATCGCCTTGCCGACCAGACGTCTTTTGACTGCCCCCCGCGTCGGCTTGGTGGCGATGCGTGGCGGTGGTGGCGGTTCGGCGGCTTTTTGCACCAGCTCGACAAAACGCGCCTCGGCCGCCCGACGGTTCATTTCCTGCGTGCGGTGGGTCTGGATAAACAACACCAGCACACCCTCATTCGTCACACGCCGGCCGCCCAGCTTGATCAGGCGCATCTTGACATCATAGGGAATGGTCAGGTTCTCGAAGATCGAAAAACGCAGTTCGACCGCGGTCGAGACCTTGTTGACGTTCTGTCCGCCAGCCCCCGAAGACCGCACAAAGGTTTCGTGCAGTTCCTCATCGGGAACGGAAATGCGGGGCGTGATAAAAACCATGAGCCCCAATAACAAAAAGCCGCCCGGCTGAAAACAGACGGACGGCTTTATTTACACCAGGAGCGGATTACGCTGTAAGCGTCGCCTTGATCATCCACAGATGCTTTTCATGGGCGGTCAGGCGTGTGGTGCACAGGTCAGCGGTCGAGACATCGCCGGCATCCTCGGCGGCTTTCACGGCGGCCTTGAGCGTAGCCACGACCGTGGCATGATCGGTAGCGAGATCCTTCAGCATATCCTGCGAAGACGCAGTCGGGTCACCATCTTTGATCGCCGTCAGGTTACCCAGTGCACCGTTGCCCATGGGTGCTGTCTGGCCGAGGGCGCGAATGCGTTCAGCAATCTCGTCGATCGAGGTCCATATTTCGTTGTACTGCTCTTCGAGCAGCAGATGCAGGCCGCGGAAATTAGGTCCCACCACGTTCCAGTGATAACCATGGGTCTTCTGGTAAACCGTAAAGGTGTCCGCCAGGACCTTCGACAGTGCAAGACCTACTTTTTTGCTGTTGTCGACGCCGGATTCGCTCATGATATTTCTCCTCAGATAGAGCTCGATTGTCAGGTCACATATGAGAATACCGCCATAAAGATACAATGAGGGAAAGACGTCCAGTCGAATATTTCCTTTGTGGTGTAATTCGCAACCGGTACGCATTGTCATAAAACGTGATGGTTTGTTACCGTAAATCCGGTTGCAATATGCGGCCATCGGATTATTTTATGCCCACCTTATGCTGAAATTGAGCATAAGTCGTCTGGAGAGAAACGATGGCCGATACGGCTGCCCCTATGGAGTTCACCGCGGCGATTGAAGCCGAGACCGCGGATATCTATGCCCGCCTCAAGGGCAAGGTGTCACCGCTGGAATGGCAGCTTCAGGCGCCGTTGATCCATGCGATCAACACGCTCAAGAAAGAGATGAACGCCGTCATCCTGGCGCACAACTACATGACGCCGGACATCTTTCATGGCGTCGGCGACTATGTCGGCGACAGCCTGGGCCTGGCGCGCGAAGCCGCCAAGTCGGATGCGGACATCATCGTCCAGGGTGGCGTCCACTTCATGGCCGAGACCTCCAAGATCCTGGCGCCGCAAAAGACCGTGCTGATCCCCGACCTGCGCGCCGGCTGCTCGCTGGCCTCTTCGATCACCGGCGAACAGGTCCGCCTGATCAAGCAGCGCTATCCCGGCCTGCCGGTCGTCACCTATGTCAATACCACGGCCGACGTGAAGGCCGAGACCGATATCTGCTGCACCTCGGCCAACGCGGTGCAGGTGGTCGAGCATATCGCCGCCGAATGGGGCGTCGATACGGTGATCATGTTGCCGGACCAGTTCCTGGCCAAGAACGTGGCGCGCCAGACCGATATCAAGATCATCGCCTGGGCCGGCGCCTGCGAGGTGCATGAGCGCTTCGATGCGCAGGATATCGCCGATGTCCGCGCCGCCCATCCGGGTGCGATCGTTCTGGCACACCCGGAATGCCCGCCCGATGTCATCGCCGCCTCGGATTTCACCGGCTCGACCACGGCCATGGCCGATTACGTTACGCATAACAAGCCGAAGCAGGTGGTGCTGATCACCGAGTGCTCGATGGCCGACAATGTCACCGCCGATGCGCCGGACGTCGAATTCCTGCGCCCGTGCAACCTGTGCCCGCACATGAAGCGTATCACCCTGCAGGGCATCTATGACAGCCTGCGCTATCACCAGTATGAAGTGACGGTCGATCCGGCGCTGATCCCGCGCGCGGCACTGGCTGTCCAGCGCATGATCGACATGCCGCCGCTGAAAACGCCCGCCCGCTACGACATGGTCAAGGCCAGGCACCATGTCGATGTCGAGATGATCAGCTAATCCCTTCTCCCCGTTTACGGGGAGAAGGTGGCCGCTTGCGGCCGGATGAGGGGCTTATCCCAAAGCCCGTGACTGGCTCGAAAAAAGGGCCCCTCACCCCTACCCTCTCCCCTTAAAAGGGGCGAGGGGGAAGAGAAGGAGGCCATGTTGGCCACAGAAATCTATATCCATAACGGTCCGCTGGTCATCGGCGCGGGGCTGGCCGGCCTGAGCGTGGCACTCAACACCGCCCCTCACAAGACGCTGGTGCTCGCTCCCGTGGCGCTGGGTGTCGCCTGTTCGTCCGCCTGGGCGCAGGGCGGGATTGCCGCCGCCCTCTCCCCAGAGGATTCCCCTAAGGCCCACGCGACCGACACCATCAATGCTGGCGCCGGCATTGTTGACGAACTGGCGGCCAAGACCCTGACCGACATGGGTCCGGAAACGGTGCGCAAGCTCAATGCGCTGGGGGCCCCCTTCGATCATAAACCCGACGGCTCTTTCGTGCTTAACCGCGAGGCCGCGCACGGCCTGGCTCGCGTGGCTCGCGTCGGTGGTGACCTCGCCGGCAAGGCCATCCTCGAAGCCGTGGTCCATCAGGCGCTCAATGCCCCGCATATCGAGACCTGGGAACGCGCCCATGCACTTGGCCTGATCAAATCCGAAAATGGCGCGGTGATTGGCGCCCTGATCCAGCACGCCAACAAGCTGGTCGAGGTCTTCGCGCCGGTCGTCATCCTGGCCAGCGGTGGCTCCGGCGGCCTGTTTGCCGTCACCACCAATCCGGCAAACCTGCGTGGCGAAGGCATGGCGATGGCCGCGATGGCCGGCGCCGAGATTGCCGATCCGGAATTTGTCCAGTTCCACCCCACTGCCCTGAAGTTCGGCCTCGACCCCGCCCCTCTGGCCACCGAGGCCCTGCGTGGTGAAGGCGCCACCCTGATAGACAAGAACGGTCATCGCTTCGTCTTCGATGATCACCCGGATGGCGAACTGGCGCCGCGCGATATCGTCGCCCGCGCCGTCCACAAGGCCGACCAGAATGGCGGCGCCTTCCTAGATGCCCGCATCGCGATCGGCGATCATTTTCCGGCCGAATTCCCGACCGTCTTCGCCTCCTGCATGGCGCAGGGTGTCGATCCGCGTACCCAGCCCATGCCGGTGGCGCCCGCCGCGCACTATCATATGGGCGGTATCAGAACGGACATCTTCGGCCAGACGACGCTCGAAGGCCTTTACGCCGTCGGCGAATGCGCCTGTACCGGCGTCCATGGCGCCAACCGCCTGGCCTCCAATAGCCTGCTTGAAGCCGCCGCTTTTGGCGAGCGCGTCGGCAAGGCCGCCACGGCCGATTTGCCGGCCGCGTTTTCACCGGATGTGGCCGCTGCCCAACGCCCTGCCCTGCCACCTATCCTCAGCGAAACGGACCTGAAAGTCCTGCGCGATGCCATGGCGCGGGATGCCGGTGTGGTGCGCAATGAAGCGGGCCTCACTCGGCTTTTGGCCCTTATCACCGACCTCGACACACATGCGCCGGGCGCACTGGCCCTGGTCAGCGCGCGCCTGATCGCCACTTGCGCCTTGCGCCGGCGCGAGAGTCGCGGTTCTCATTACCGCAGCGACTATCCGCAAACCGAGGCGGTGGGTGCGCGGACCTTCACAAACTGGGCTGAAGTCCAGAACAATACATATGGGGAGTTGAGTACATGTACCTCACCGGATTGCCTGACCTCCTGATCGAACCGATCATCCGCGAGGCCCTGAAGGAAGACTTAGGGCTGGCGGGCGATGTGACGGCCTCGGCAGTGGTGCCGCCCAAAGCGCGGTTCAAGGCCGAATTCCGCGCCCGTGAAGCCGGTGTTTCGGCTGGTATCGACTGCGCCCGCCTGGCGATGAGCCTGATGGATCCGCAAATCCGCTTCGAAACCCTCCTGCCTGATGGCAGTCCGGTGAAAAAAGGTGACGTCATCGCCCGCATCGAAGGCAATGCCCGCGCCATACTGGCCGCCGAACGCGTCGCGCTCAACCTGCTGTGCCACCTCTCCGGCGTCGCTTCGCTGACGGCGAAATATGTCGCCGCTATTGAAGGTTTGCCGAGCAAGATCGTCTGTACCCGCAAGACCATGCCCCTGCTACGCGGCCTGCAAAAACACGCCGTCAAGTGCGGCGGTGGTCATAGCCACCGTTACGGTCTCGATGACGCCATCCTGATCAAGGACAACCATATTGCCATCTGCGGCGGAGTCGGCCCCGCCATGGAACGCGCCAAGGTCGGTGTTGGCCACACCATGAAGATCGAGATCGAGGTCGACAGTATCGTACAGTTGACCCAGGCACTGCCCTACGGTCCAGACGTACTGCTGCTCGATAACTTCTCGCTCGACATGTACGCCGATGCCGTAAAGCTGGCCAAGGGCAAGGCCATCCTGGAAGCTTCGGGCGGCGTAAATATGGAGACTGTACGGAAGATCGCCGAAACCGGCGTGGATGTTATCTCAGTCGGTGCCTTGACGCATAGCGTGCCGAACTTCGACATTGGCCTGGACGCAGTTTAGACACCGCCTTTAACGAAAGGCAGTTTCAACACCTTCTGGCTGAGCGGCTTGTCTATAAAGGCATCGAACAGGAAGGCGGTCACGATAGCCGCCAAAACACCCGCGCTCCATAGTCCCCACTGTGCTGGCAAGCTCAGGTCAAACCTGTCGATCAACCGGGGCGACAAACCGAACCACACAGCCCCTACCAGTGAATGGGTCAGGAACAGCGCGAAGGAAGCCCGTCCCATGCGATGGGTGACGAAGGTCTCGTGGAAGGCAACCCCGCCGGAAACCACCAGTACGAGCGCCAGGCAGCACAGAATGGCGGTATCAAAAAACGGATTACGTGGCAGCAGGCACAGACCGCTGATGGTCGCAAAGGCAGCCGCAAGACAAACCCAGAAGACAGTTTTTGTAACGCGCAGGAACACTGTCATGCGCTCGATCAAACTGCCGAGCACAAACAACGGAATGGCGCGCAGCAAACCCCAGGCGAACGGCAGATCGACGAAGGGGTGCTTCGCCAGCCCCAGAGCCAAACCATGCGCTGCCAGAATAACCACCCCGGAGATCGCCAGCAGTACTGGCAGGGAGCGCTTATATACGTAAGGGATGTAAAAGCTGAAAAACGCGTAGCACACCAACAGGGCCGATAGGGTCCAGGTCGGCGTATTCCACGACTCCGCGTGCATCGTACCCCAGCCATGCACCAGAAAAGCCTGGGCAAAGAAATCCGCCACACCGTATTTTTCGGGATGATTTGGGGCAAAACCGGCCATCGATGAGGCGAGAATAAAGGCACCAAACGTCAGCAAAACCAGGATGTGCGACGGCCACAGGCGGGCGAAGCGGCGAAGGAAAAAATGCGTGCGGCGCATATGCGAGGTCGCAAGCCGCTGGCCATAGGCACGCGACAGGATATAGCCCGACAAGAACAAGAAGAAATCCGTCGCCAGCCATCCCTGTTTAAAGATTGGAAACAGGGTGGCGAAATCGATCGGTGCCGTCGAACCGTAGTGGAACAGCAGAATGAAGCTGGCTGCCATGAAACGCAGGACATCGAGACTGGCCCCGCCGGCTCTGGGCTGGACATCCGGTGCATGATGGCTGTTCAGAATGGCAAAAGAAAAGGGTTTCACCCCTTCTCTCTACCACTTAACCGTTAAATTTGAGTTCGGCCGTTATTTTGCCGGCGTGACGGGTTTCGGCGCCTCGCGTTTGATGCCGGCCTTTTCGCCGGGCTTCATGAATTTCACCAGAACGCGTTGGCCGATAAGGAACGGCGTATTGTCAGCCGAAACCACCACCTCGACCACGCGCTCGTCGGACGCTTCATTGCCGCCATCCGATTTCAGCTTGCGGGCGCCGAAGGTGGCAGCAATGCGCATGACCTTGCCGGTATAGAGTTTGGTCGGATCGGCTTCCGGCGTGATCTCGGCTTCCTGGCCAATCTTGACATCGGGAATGGAGCTTTCAACGATTTCCGAACGGATAATGTGCGGAATGGCCGGCTCCAGATCGAACATGGTCGAGACATTCAGCGTCGAAGCGCCAGCGCCCGGATTGGCGTAGCGGCGGATGATCTTTCCATCCATCGGGGCGCGAATGATGGTCAGGTCCTGCTGATATTCGGCCTGGGCCAGTTGCGAGCGGCTAACCGCGACTGCGGCCTGCTGCGCTTCCAGCGTCGCCTTGGCGCTGTCTATGGCGTCACGTGCCTGGTCGAGCTTTTGCTGGGCGACGAAATTGGTCGGCGCCAGCTTTTCCAGACGGTCATATTCACGCTGGGCCGTGCGAATCTGGACCTGTGTCAGGGCCAGGGCCGACTGGGCCTGATTGACCGAAGCACGGGCATTATTGACGGCCAGAAGGGTGTCTTCATCTTCCTGACGTGCCAGTATCTGTCCCTTGGTGACCACGTCGCCTTCCTGGACATAGACTTCTTCGACGATGCCGGCGCGGCGGGCGGCGACTTCGACCACACCGCCATCAACATCCACCTTGCCGGCGGCAATGGCAGCATAGGGGCTGGGCGGCGCCTTGACTGCCGCGGCCTTGCTACCGCCGGGCGCGCCTGGTTTCTGACAGGCCGTCATCGAAACAGCGGTCAGACCCAGCAGGACGACGGCGATGGCGGTGGATGCGGTGAATTTACGAGACATGTGCATTTCTCTGTTTTTCATAATTAGGCGATCGACGGCGGCTCGGCGACCATGGTGTCGCTGAGGATCTTGCCGTCTTCCATGTGAATGACGCGGTCGGCATAGGCTTCGAGGCGTGGATCGTGAGTCACGACAACCACCGCCGCCCCGCGTTCCTTGGCCGCCTGGTGCAGCAGCTTGATGACCACCTGGCCGCTGACCGAATCGAGCGCCGACGTCGGTTCATCGGCGAAGATAAGCGAGGGCATCTTGGACAGGGCGCGGGCGATGGCAACCCGTTGCTTTTCCCCGCCAGAGAGTTCGGCCGGCTTTTGCTTGAGACGGTGGCTGAGACCGACCGAACCGAGCACCTCAATAGCCCGACGATGCGCCTCGCCATGAGATACCTTCTGGTATTTCAGCACCTGCTCGACCTGCTGGGTGGCATTGAGCGCCGGGAACAGATTGAAGCCCTGGAAGATGAAGCCGCAATGATCGAGACGGAATTTATCGATCTTGCCACGCTTCTTCTTCCACAGGTTTTCGCCCAGCGCCGTGACCTCGCCCTCATCGGGCTTCATCAGGCCGGAAAGCGCTGCGATCAATGTTGATTTGCCGGAACCGGAGGGCCCCATGACCATGGTGACCTGACCGTGATAGGCGGTGAAATCGACGCCCTTGAGCACGGCCTGCTTCACCTTGCCAATCTTGTAGCTCTTGCCGAGCCCCGTGGCTTGTAATGCTAGTTTACCGGTCATCGCAGCAGGTCCGCAGGTTGGCTCTTTTTGAGGACGCCGAGCGAGAACAGGCCCGACAGGATGGCAATCAGCATCAAACCGATAGTGACGGGGATGACAATGAACAGAGGGAAATCCATCGGCACAGCCGCAGAGTGTGCCGCGAACCCGACAAGTCCGGTCAGGATCGCGGTCATGGTCAGACCGGCAATGCCGACCCAGAAACTCAGTTCCATGATGATCAGGCGCAGACTGCCCATGGAAACGCCGAGCGCACGCAGGGAGGCAAACTCCTTGATATTGGCCATGATGGCACCCTGCAGGGTCTGCCAGGTAATGACGATACCGATAAAGATGCCGACCAGAACGGCGAAACCAATCATCATAGAGATGCCACCCTCCTTGAGCATGGATTTCTGGCTGGCCTTGGAGAGCTGTTCGCGCGTCCAGGCCTTGTATTGGCCGTTGGAAATGGCATTCAGTTCGGCCGCCACCTGGGCTGCTTTCGTCGGATCCTTGATCTTGACCACCAGCGGACCGACACGCGGACCTTCGTCGACGACATAGATCAGCTTGCCGGTCTGGTAGGAAACGAAGACCTGCGAATTGAACATCGAGGGATAGCCGTCCACCACGGCGCCGACTGTGACCATACGGCCGTTCATCTTGGCCTTGTCGCCCACCTTGACGCCCAGCTTGTTCAGGCTGGAGCGATCGAGCACGACGGTGAAAGGCTGCTGCAGCGCCTGGATAACCTCATCGCTGAAATCGGTCGGCAGGGTGACGGCGCCCTTCACCGGATCGACCACCACCACCTGCACGCCATCGCCCTTGGCCGGCTGGCCATCCTTGGGGAAGTTCGACCAGAAGGCCCAACTCCCGTTCAGCGGTTGAACTTCGAGCACGTCCGGATGCTGATAGATGGTCGGGATGAGACGACGCGGCTGACCGGAATTGTTACCGAACAGGCCCTCGGCCTGCGGCGGCAGGATCATGACCTGCGCCGGCGATTTGTCGACAGTGGCGGTGAAGGACTTGGCCATGCCCATGAACATGCCGGACATGGCGAGGACGAGCAACCCGGCGACAGCCAAGGCGATGACGGCCGCCATATACCGTCGCCATTCATATAACAAGGTTGATAGAGCTAGGGACATATTACCACTTTTAGGTGCGCAATGCACGATAGTGGCAACATCTATAAGTTTTTGATAAAGGTCTAATTAAATCGGCGTAACATAGATTGCGAAGGCAATATGTTGTGTTAAAGCCGCGCCCGGAAAATGTCCGGTTCCGGACAGTGGCAGGTTAAAGATCCCTCCACGCCGCGATAAAATACGCGATGCCCGTCCACAAGGAAATGATCGCAGCGATCCACACCAGCGCATAGCCGGTCATCAAAACAGTTGTCGAGCCGTCCGGCTGCAAATCGAAAGCCGACCAGGCATCTGCGAACAGCAATACCCCCAGCGCGATAAGCTGGATGGTCGTCTTGATCTTGCCGAGAAAACTGACCGGCACCTTGACGCCTTTTGCCGCCGCCGTTTCACGCAGGGCGCTGACGGCAAATTCACGGAACAGAATAAAGGCTGCCGGCAGAGCAAACCACGGATCACCAGAATGAATGGCGAAAACGCCGAGGATGGTGCCGCACACCAGAATCTTGTCGGCGATCGGATCGAGAATGGCGCCCAGCTGGCTTTCGGCGTGCAGCCTGCGCGCCAGTATGCCATCGAACAGATCGGTCAGGGCGGCGATGACGAAGATATAAACGCTCCACCTTTGCATGCTGAATAGCACGTCCGACTGGGCGTTGAGGAAAGGAATCCCTCCCGCCATGCCCGCCAGCAGGACGAAGATCACAACGCCAAACACCAGGCGAACGCCGGTCAGGAGGTTGGGGATCGGGTTGACTTTTTCGCCGGTCATGCTGGTCTTACCTTGGGAATGCGCAATATCGTTCCATACTAGACAAGAACCCACGGCGCACCAAAGCCTTTTCTCTGCCCTGACGCGCTTTATGCTTACTGCATTCGCAGCGAATCCACGAGATGCCCTTGTCCGTGGTCAGTTTCAGGGCATAAGTGTCGCTCCTACTTACCAGCCTACCAGTTCCACATGGTCCCGTCCTGCAGACGCGCGACTGGCAGTTGCATGGGCTGGTAAGGGTATTTCGCTGCCCGTGCCTCGTCGATATCAACACCATGCCCCGGCGTGTCACCGACCTTGAGATAGCCGTCGGCAAAACTGTAATCATGCGGGAAAACCGCATCCGTTTCGGGCGTATGGCGCATATATTCCTGAATGCCAAAATTGGGCACCCAGGTATCGAAATGCAGGGCCGCCCCCATACATACCGGCGACAGGTCCGTGGCGCCATGCGATCCGGTGCGCACCTGATACATTGATGCGAGATCGGCAATACGGCGCAAATGGGTGATCCCACCGGCATGGACCACCGTGGTGCGGATATAGTCTATCAACTGGTTCTGGATCAGATCCTTGCAGTCCCAGATGGTGTTGAAAATCTCACCGACGGCCAGTGGCGTCGTGGTGTGCTGACGGATCAATCTGAAGGCTTCCTGGTTTTCGGCCGGCGTCGCGTCCTCCATCCAGAACAGGCGATAGGGCTCCAGATCCTTGCCGAGGCGCCCAGCTTCGATCGGTGTCAGGCGATGGTGGACATCGTGCAGCAGTTCGATGTCAAAACCATGAACATCCCGCAGCTTTTCGAAAAGCTTCGGGGCGAAATTCAGATAAGAACTGGTGTTCCACAGGGTCTCGGTCGGCAGGGTGCCATCGGCGGGTTCGTAGTACATGTCGCCACGGCCAACGCCGTAAGCGCCCTTGACGCCGGGGATGCCTGATTGCGCCCGGATCGCTTTGTAACCCAGGCTCATGTAGCGCCCGACCTCATCGACCGTATGCTCGATGTCAGTCCCGTTGGCGTGACCATAGACCAGCACACCTTCGCGCGACCGGCCACCAAGCAGTTGGTAGAGCGGCATCCCCGCCAGCTTGGCCTTGATATCCCAGAGGGCGGTATCGACCGCCGCGATCGCCGACATGGTCACCGGCCCGCGCCGCCAATAGGCGCCACGATAGAAAAATTGCCAAATATCCTCAATACGCTGGGCATCCTTCCCGATCAGGTTAGGGATAAGGTGATCTTCGAGATAGGATACGACCGATAGCTCGCGACCATTCAGCGTGGCATCACCAATACCATAGACGCCCTGGTCGGTTTCGATTTTCAGAGTGACGAAGTTGCGCCCCGGCGAGGTGACGATGACGCGCGCCGCACGAATGATTGCAGCGCCAGCATAGGTTTCGCCTGTAGTTTTATTTAATTGCATGACTCACCTGGTCCGAAAAGTTATCTGATTAATATATAAAGAGCTGATAGACGGGACAAGCCGCAATCCACCTGCGAAATACTATCTGCCAAGCCCTGCCCTGCCACGCAGGCGCGCTGTCTCATTACGTACCCGGTTGATAGCGTCAGTTTCGGTCACAATCAGCAGGTTTTCGATAACCCGCCCCAGATGATCGCGCATGGCGTTGCGCGCCGCATCGGGGTCCCGCGCCGCAATTGCGCCGATGATGGCGCGGTGATCATCGATCTGCGGCTTGATGCCGGCCGAGCGTGAGCGGCGCAACATTTCCATGGTCAGGGGCGAGCGTTCGCGCACCTCCCACAGGGTCTTGACAACCAATACCAGGGCATCATTCTGCGTGGCGCGGGCAATACCCATGTGAAATTCGCGATCGGCTGCCTCATCATGTGTCAGGAGCTTACTTTCGTTGTTTTCAGAAATCATACGACTAAGTATCTGTTCAAGCTCGGTAATTTCCTCATCAGAAGCCATGGTGGCCGCAATGGCCGCCGTTTCACCTTCAACAACACGCCGCGCCGCAGTCAATTCAAAGGCACCAATATCCAGTTCGCTGGTAGCCAGGCCATCCAACGGTGGCGCCGTGATATAAACGCCAGATCCCCGCCGGGCCGCAACGAGCCCCAGAATTTCCATGCCAATAATGGCTTCACGGATCGTCAGACGGCTGACCTGGAAGCGCTCGACCAGAAGCCGTTCCGGCGGCAGACGATCACCTTCGCGGAACCGTCCTTCGGCAATATCTACCTGCAAGGCAGCGATAATATTCTGATAAAGCTTGTGATTACCCACTGCCATGGACATTGCGTTCCTGTAAATCCGCCGTCTGTGTATCAAGTCCACAAATATATCAGATATCATATCAGTCCAATTCATTTCATTGCCGCCTCGGAGCGCATTTATGGCTCATCTCTTGCGTACGGAACGCAGGCTTTTCATTAGCGATCGTGCTAGAAACGGTCATGCTCCAGACAAATATACATATGCCGACCGTTGGACTGCCGGATATCATCGGGTCGAATCTCGATGTGCTTTTCTGCGGGCTTAATCCCGGCCTGACATCGGCGGCGATCGGGCATAGTTTCGCTAATCCCAGCAATCGCTTCTGGCGTGTCATGCATCTGGCCGGGTTCACACCGGTTCAGCTCAGGCCTGAAGAAGATCGCACCCTGCTGGATTACCACTGTGGTCTCACCACGGCCGCGCCGCGCCCGACGGTCAGCGCCGGTGAACTGTCACGCAGCGAATTCACGGCTGGCGCAGTGGCGCTCAAAACCAAGATTGAAACCTGTGCGCCGCGTTACGTCGCCTTTCTCGGCAAACCGGCCTATTCGGCCATATCCGGCCGACTTCAGATATCGTGGGGACGGCAGGATGAACGGTTCGGCGGGGCGCAGATATGGATATTGCCCAATCCCAGCGCCCTGAACCGTGCTTTCCAGCTGGACGCGTTGATCACGGCTTACCGCGAACTCCACGATGCCATTAGCCAATAAACAGCAGGGCCGGTTTTTCGATCAGGCGCTTGAGCCGCTGGACATAGGACGCCGCATCGAAACCATCGATGATGCGGTGATCGAAGGAGGATGACAGGTTCATCAGGGTGCGGATCACCACCCGTCCGTCCCTGACCACGGGCCGTTCGACCAGCTTGTTCGGCCCCAGGATCGCCACTTCCGGCGCATTGATTACCGGCGTTGCTGCGATGCCGCCGAGTGTGCCGAGGCTCGTCAGGGTGATCGTCGAGCCGCTCAAATCCTCGCGGCTCGACGTGCCATCGCGCGCACCTTGAGTCACGCGCGCCAGTTCGCGGGCACAGCCCCACAGATCAAGGGCTTCGACATGACGGACCACCGGCACCACCAGACCATTCGTCGTCTGGGTAGCGATGCCGATATGGACCGCGTCATAGGTGCGCAGGATGCCGGCTTCGTCATCATAGCGTGCGTTGACACTGGGGAATTCGGGCCGCAGCTTCACCACCGCCAGCATGAAGAAGGGTAAGAGGGTTAGCTTGGGCTGGTCGGCCTTGCGTGTCTCGTTCAGTTCCTTGCGCAGCCCCTCCAGATTGGTCAGGTCGAATTCCTCGACGTAGGCAAAATGCGGAATATTGCGTTTGGCGGCCTGCATCTTCTCGGCAATCTTGCGGCGCAGCCCCACGATGCGGATTTCAGTGACGCCATCGGCTTTGACCGGCGCGGCGGCATTTTCCGGCGCGGCATAGGCGTCCAGATCGTCCGGCAGGACACGCCCTTCCGGTCCGGTGCCGGTCACAGACGACAGGGGCACGCCCATGTCACTGGCGCGCTGGCGCGTGGCCGGCGCGGCCAAAGGCGCAGGTTCCGGCGTGGCTTTCGGCGTGGTCACTTCAGTCTTTGCGGTTTCCACCTTGGCAGCGGACGCGGCTTCGCCATGGCCCGCCACATCCAGTTCCACCAGCACCGAACCAACGGGCGCGAATTCGCCGATTTCGCCATGGATGGCCAGGACTGTGCCGGTGACCGGCGAAGTGATCTCGACCGAGGCCTTGTCGGTCAGCATATCGACCAGCGGCGCGTCTTCCTGGACGACGTCGCCGGCCTTGACGTACCAGGCGCCGATTTCGGCCTCGGCCACGCCTTCACCGACATCGGGCAAACGGAAAAGATAGAGGCCCATGCTTCAGTTCTCCATGGCGGAATTGAGCGCCCGGATAATGCGGGCAGGTCCGGGAAAATAGTCCCATTCAAAGGCATGCGGGTAAGGCGTATCCCAGCCGCAGACCCGGCCGATCGGCGCCTTCAAGTGATAAAAACAGCGCTCCTGTATCAAGGCCGAAAGCTCGCCCCCAAAGCCGCCGAAACGCGAGGCTTCATGGACGATAACACAGCGGCCGGTCTTTTTCACCGAGGCGACGATGGTGTCGATATCGAGCGGCACGATCGACCGCAGGTCGATCAGTTCAGCATCGATGCCGCATTCCTCGATGGCGGATAACGCCACATGGACCATTGTGCCATAGGCCAGCACCGTCACTTCGCTGCCTGGCCGGGTGATAGCCGCCTTACCCAGCGGCACGGTATAATGGCCTTCCGGTACTTCGGCATCCTTGTGGCCCGCCCAGGTCTTCATCGCCTGATCGGGACGGCCGTCAAACGGTCCGTTATAAATACGCTTTGGCTCCAGGAAGACCACCGGGTCGTCACATTCGATGGCGGCGATTAGCAGGCCCTTGGCATCATAGGGATTGGACGGGATAACCGTTTTCAGGCCGGTAATGTGGGCGAAAATGGCTTCCGGCGACTGGCTGTGCGTCTGCCCGCCGAAGATGCCGCCGCCATAGGGCGAACGTACGGTGAGTGGCGCCCAGAATTCGCCGCCCGAACGATACCGCAGGCGCGCCGCCTCGGAAACAAGCTGATCAAAGGCCGGCAGGATATAGTCGGCGAACTGAATTTCCACCACCGGTCGCAGGCCATAGGCGCCCATGCCGATGGCGGCGGCGATGATACCGCCCTCGCTGATCGGCGCATCAAAACAGCGCGTCAGGCCATGCTTTTCCTGAAGCTTGTCGGTAACGCGGAAAACGCCGCCGAAATAGCCGACATCCTCACCGAAGACCAAGGTATCGGGATCGCTGGCGAGGGTGATATCGAGCGCGTTATTGAGCGCCTGGATCATGTTCATGCTGGTCATGTCAGAGTCCCAGCTCCTTGCGCTGCTCGATCACACGCCAGTCGGGCTCGCTGAAAACGCCTTCGAACATCTCTGCCACCGGCGGCTTGGACTTGCCAAGCGTCCCCACCGCCTCGCCTTCACGGACAGCCATATTGATCTCTTCGGTCAATTCCGCAGTCAGGGCGTCATGGCGCGTATCGTCCCATTCGCCGATGGCGATCAGGTGCGCTTTCAGCCGTAGGATCGGATCGCCTAAAGGCCAGTGGACCGGTTCATCAACCGGCCGGTACTTGGTCGGGTCATCGCTGGTCGAATGACCGGCGGCGCGATAGGTGAAGAATTCGATCAGGGTCGAACCGAGATTGGCATGGGCGCGTTCGGCCGCCCACTGGGTAGCGGCGCAGACGGCCAGGAAGTCATTGCCATCGACGCGCAAACCCGGAATGCCGTAACCAATGGCCTTGGCGGCGAAGGTGGTGTCGCGCGGATTGGCGATGCCGGCGAAGGTCGAAATCGCCCACTGGTTATTGGTGACGCACAGAATAGCCGGGGCGCGGTAAACGCCGGCGAAGGTCAGGGCCTCGTGGAAATCACCTTCGGCGGTCGTGCCCTCGCCGACATAGCCCAGCGCGATCTTGTCGTCATTCTTGTAGGCCGAGGCCATGGCCCAGCCAACGGCATGGCCGAAGCGGCTGCCGAGATTGCCGGACAGCGAATAGAAACCATATTCCCGCGCCGAATAAAGCACCGGCAACTGGCGTCCCCTTAAAGGATCCTTTTCATTGGAAAAAAGCTGATGGACCAGATTGATCAGCGGATAATCACGCGCCATCAGCCAGCTCAGGACGCGATAGGTCGGGAAACACATGTCCCCCTGCCCCAGCATCAGGGATTGCGCCGCACCGATCGCTTCTTCCCCGGTCGACTTCATGTAGAAGCTGGTCTTGCCCTGGCGCTGGAGACGAAACAGCTTGTCGTCGAACAATCGCGTCTGAAGCATGGCGCGCAGGCCCTTGCGCAACAGATCAGGGGAGAGGTCCGATGCCCAGGGCCCGACGGCGCGCGCCTCTTCATCAAGCACCCGCACCAGCACAAACGGCATATCACGCATATCGGCTTCGCAGCCGAGCGGGTCCGGCCGGCGCACCGATCCGGCTTCGGGCACAATCAGTCCGTCGAAATTGACGGGTTCCCCAGGCCGGGCCTGCGGCTTGGGGATATGAAGCTGGAGACGTTTCTCATCCGGCATTGGACCGCACTCCCTGTGTCGGCTTTTTTGTCAGCTTGCCACGACCGCTTAAGTAAAATCTTCCTTTCTTTGCTGAAAACCCCTCAAAAACGAAATCGTTATCCTGCCAATGGGCCGGAAGACAGAAAAACTATCCGGCGTGTCATATTGATGGCTTCCAGAAAGGCTTCATCATGGCTGACCACCAGCAACGCGCCATCATAGGCGCGCAAACCGGCCTCAACCGCCTCTATCGAGTCGATATCGAGATGATTGGTGGGTTCATCGAGGATCAGCATATCTGGCGGCATGGCGCCGCCCAGCGCACAGGCCAGGCCGGCACGCAGCATCTGTCCACCGCTCAAGGAAGCAACGATCTGCAGGGCCGCGTCCGCCCGAAACATGAACCGCCCCAACGCCGCCCGGCAACTGTTTTCGTCGGCCTGCGGATGGAGACGGCGAAAATTGTCCCGGATCGACTGGGCCGGATCAAGCAGGCTCACCGACTGATCGAGCAGGGCCCGACTGTCCGTCACCCACACAGTCCCTGACCATGGCGCAAGCTTGCCGGTGATCAGTTTAAGCAGTGTCGTCTTGCCGCAACCGTTGCCCCCGGTGATGGCGACGCGTTCCGGCCCGGTCAGGGTCAGGGAAAAATCACGGATAACGGGCTGATTGTCATACCCCAAGGTCACGTCATCGATTTGCAATACTGTACGGCCGGCGGGCAGGCCGGTGGATGGAAGGGAAAACAACAATAGCTGGAGGACTTCGATCCGTTCCCGCGCTTCGGCCGCGGCTGACACCGCCTCGTGACGTTGCCGTTCTGCCAGGCGGGCCTGGTCACCACCGGTATTTTCACTGCGATTTTTCATGGCACCCAGCAGGATACGCGGTGCATCGCCCCTGGCGGCCTTTTTCTGACCAGCACTGTCCTTGCGTGCCTTGCGTTCGGTAGCGGCCTGTGCCGCACGGGCGGCGTCACCGATACGCTTTTCGGCATCGGCCAGGTCAGTCTGCGCTGCCGCCAGTTCCAGCGCCTTGCGGGCGCGATAGTGGCTCCAGTTGCCGCCGTATCGCGCGGCACCAAGCGTGGTCAGCTCAACAATGGTGTCCATGGCTTCGAGCAGTTCGCGGTCGTGGCTGACAACGATGGCGCCGCCCCGCCAGCCGGACAGCAGGTCGAGCACCGCCTGCCGCCCTTCCCTATCGAGATTATTGGTCGGCTCATCGAGCAGCAGGAAATCCGGCGCGGAAAAAACCAGCGCCGCCAGACCAGCGCGTGTGTGCTGACCGCCGGAAAGCGTGGCTAGCCGTGTCTGTGGCGTGGCGTCCAGGCCAATACGGGCCAGCGCGGCGGTCAGCCGCGCTTCCAGGGTCCAGTCGGCACTCTCGAAATCCTCGGCCGTGGCCTCGCCGGCTTCGGCACGATGCAGGATCGCCAGCGCCTCCGTGACGCCGAACAGATCGGCTACGGTTTCCGCCGGGCCGGTCTGAACCGTCTGGCGCAGGACGCCCAGCGAACCGGTGACGGAAACCTGTCCTGCCTGGAGCGGCAAGGCGCCGGAAATGAGATTGAGCAGGGTCGTCTTGCCGGTGCCATTACGGCCGACAAGTCCGGTACGTTCGGCACCGAAAGCCAGGTTGAGGTGGGAAAACAGCGTGCGGTCGTCAGCCGACCACGACAGGTCGGACAGGATAATAGACATGGATATGGATTTCCTCGGAGGTCAACAAAGGGTGTTTGTCTCTGAGTGTTGAAATCACATGTGTCGGTTTATCCTGTCGCGCGGCTGTCTGGCTGATTTAGGCGGTCAGGATCGGTTTGGCAAGATTGACCTCGATGGAGAGCTCCGCTTCCCTGCCCGGCCTGAAGGTGACTATATCGCCGGCCAGCTTCACGGTTTTGCCGCCGAGCCTGACGCTTTTCACCTTCACACCCTTGGGCAAACGCAGGCTGAGTTGCACCTCATTCGGGCGCCCCTCCCCATGGAACATCATCTTTCCGGTCACGGTCTCGCCACCGCCTTGCAGGGCCAGATCAACCTTGCCCCAGCGGGTCGGCGCACCATCGATTCGGATCGGCTGGCCGGAGGCAAACCACTCGCGCGGGATGGCCTTGCCGAGGTAAAGCGTCTCGCTGTCTGAGGCTTCGAAAACTAACATCCAGCGGACCAGTTTCGGAATGGTGAGCTGTGCCGGGATGCAATAAAGTGGCAGGTCACCATCGATGCCGGTTACCTCGCCGGCCACCCATGTGCCGGGCGTATGCGAATGGTAGCGGTGCGAATGCAGGAACAGCAGATATTCCTCGATGCGGCCGGAGCGCAGAAGCTGCTGGGCGTAACCATAGGAGATAAAGCCCAGTTGGCTGCGTGAGGTTTCATTGGCCGGGGCGATATTGGCAACCACGCCAATGCAGGTGCCGCCATGGCCGCGCACGCCATCGATCACCGTCTGGGCCAGATCGTCCGGCAGGACATCGGCGTGCAGCATTTCGGCATAGACGCGATGCGCCCAGCCGTGTTCGGTACGCTGCTTCTTCGCGCGTGCCTCGGTATAGGCCTCACGGTGAGTGAGTTTTGCACCTGGCAGTACGGCGACATAGGCCGGCGTCAGATCTTTGCGGACATTGGCGCGCAGCGTCTTCACCAGTTGCGCCTGAAGCTGATCGGCGCGTCGGCTCCACTCGCCCGCCAGCGCCGTCTGGTCCGGCGCGATCACCGGCCAGACGCGGGCGATATCGCGCCAGCCGCGCACGGCAAAGGCGGAATTGTTCCAATACGGCTTCCACCACAGGGTCGGATCGGGATGCAGGCAGGCATCGGATTCGCTCCAGCCGTCGATCAGGCCGAAACCGGCGTCATCAGCCGGCTTTTTCAGGCTGAGATCGTGCATTTCAGTCAGGATGGCCGCGGTATTGGCGATCTTGCCGGCATGTTTGCGCAGGGTCGCCACGTCCCCCGTATAGGCGAAATACCGCGCCAGCAGGCTGAGGGTCAGGCCGAACTGCGGTGTTTCCGGCCCGCGCATGTTGATCATGCCATCGGGAGCGGTGAAGTCGTTGAAATAGTTGTCGAGCACCGCCCTGGCCTGGTCAAAACGCCCCCATTCGAGATTGGCATAGAGCGACGAGGTCAGGATATCCTGGAAGCCGTCATATTCCGGACCGAAATAGTCGCGATCGACCACGCCGTATTTCGGGTACACCCCCTGCGGTCGGGTCATCAGTTCCTTGGCGAAGGCGTGGCTGACCATGTCGCCCAAAGCCTTGTCAGGAACGGTCAGGGCGCACTGGTCCTTCACCTCGTTCTGCCAGTAGGCGGCAAAATCGAACAGGCCCTTGTAGAAATCGGCGGCGGCCGGTTCCGTGCGGCGCGGCGGATAGGCGGCATAGGAATAGCCAAATGCCGTCTTGACCGGTTTGCCGTTATCATACTGGATGGTCCGGTGCCAGGTCTGGACCAGCAGGGCATCGGGTGCCTTGACGTCGGCAAAAACAAGCAGGTCGTAGTATCGCGTCGGCGACACCTCGATAATCTTGTGGATCGCCGGCAACCAGCCGCCGAGCATCCCTTCCCAGCGCTTCTTGGCGATGTCGTCGCCCTGCAATTCCGGAAAAGCATGCTCCGGGCGATAGCCGCGCGTGCGGCCGTTGGGGAAGATCGGCATGGTATCGCCCTGCTGGCGGGTGCCGACGAAATTGGTCCAGGCCAGGCGCGTGTAAAGGCCTTCCGGCGTATAGTTCCAGCCCGCCGGTGGCGCGGCGCGGCGTACCTCTTCCGGATCGGGATCGCCACCGCCGGCCAGCAGCTTGTCAGCCAGCAGGTCGGCATCGGCCAGGCAGATATCCTTCAGCGCCAGGCCGAGATAGGACGGCTTGATATCATCGAAACAGGCTTCCAGTCGCTTCGACAATACCAACGCCTGGTCGCCTTTGACGAAGGTGATGACGCCGTCGCGCTTGCTCTGGTCTTCGTAGACCGTCCAGCCATCGAATTCAGCCAGTTTGGCATGGCCGGAAACAGGGGCCTGTGCGGCCGTCACAAATACTGGGGCCGCTATGGCATTGCCGACAGTCCCCGCCCCTACGGCAGCCAGGGTTGATCCGGTGAGAAAGGCGCGGCGGTCAAATTTGACGGACATGAGCAAACTCCTGTTGTGAAATGTATACGGTATATTATTTTGTAGATTGCGCCACAGGAAATCCGCACTCTGACATAAAAAAACGGCGCCGCCGGAATTCCGACGACGCCGCATTTGTCTTATATTTTCATATACTTAGAAAGAGGTCGACAGGCCCAGGAAGAACATCCGGCCCAGCGGGTCGTAGGTGCTGGGGAAGGTGTTGCCGTTGCCGTTCTGGACCAGCAGGCCACCCATGATGGCGGGCGGATCCTTGTCGAACACGTTGTTGACGCCGGCGCGCAGGACGAGGCCATGCGGCAGGTTCTTGGTCACAGCCAGATCGATATAGTTATAAGCTTCGATCTCGGCGTTACGTGTGGACTTGGTACCGGTCAGGTACTGGTCGTCGGTGTTGGTTGCCAGTTCGGCCTTGCCGAAATAGCGCCAGTTGATCGAGACCGAGGTGGGCGCCCAGACGTTGTCACCAGGAACAGCCCAGGTGGTACGCAGGTTGTGGCGCCACTTCGGCTTCGGCTGACCGCAAGCACCGCCAAACAGGCCGGTACAGTCATAGGAGCCCAGACCAGGCAACACTTCGGTTTCCAGCGAGTTTAGATATGTGCCGACCAGCGAGAAGTTGAGGCTGCCGTAATCATGGCCAAATACCTGTTCCGTTTCGAGGTTGTAGCTCGCACTGACATCGATACCAGTGGTTTCCAGGAAGCCGGTATTGATGTTGGTATTGATGACATAGCCACCCAAAGCCTGGTTGTAACCGAACAAGGCGCCGGTGTCGTGATTACGCACGATCAGGCTGCAGTAGAACGGATCGCCCGTATTGACGCATTGGCTGACGGCAACCTGAGGATCGACCGTGCCGATGTAACCTTCGATACGGATCTTGTAGTAATCCAGGCTGACGACGAGTGGCAGGCCACGAGGCGTGAAGACGAAGCCGTAAGTAGTCGTCTTCGCTTCTTCCGGATTGAGGTCCGGATTACCGCCGCCAAGGCCGGAACCGACATCTGCCGGCGTTGCTTCAATCGTTCCATACTGACCAGGTTTTACACCGGTCAAGGCGCATGCCGCTTCGGACTTTACGGGTGTCGCGCCTGCGCAGGGGTCGATCAGGCCGACGTTACCGACTTGCTGCGATGCAAACAGTTCACTGACATTGGCAGCGCGCATGGCCTTGTTGTAGCTGGCGCGGAACAGGATGTCGCTCGTGGGCGCATAACGGGCTTCAACCTTGTAGGTTTCGGTCTTCTTTTCCTCGCCCTTGGCCGTCGGGGATTCCGAATTATAGGTCGAGCTGCGGTAGCCGAACGACGTATTCAGAGATTTGACAAACGGCTTGTTGCTGATGATCGGCACTTCCACTTCGGTGAAGTATTCGTCAGCCCAGATCTTGCCATGCGCTTCCGGAATTTCGGCATCCAGCTGTGTCTGGTCGCGCTTCTCGTCAATGGCTTCCTTGCGGCTTTCAACGCCGAGGACGATGGCTACGCCGTCATCGGCCCAGGGAGAGGTGATGCCGTACTTGCCCAGGTCACCGCTGACAAAGGCGTTGAACACATTGATGCTTTGTTCATTACGCGTGAAAGTCGGCGCATAGATGAATTCGAGGCCTTCAGCTGAGGGCCCGTTGGCACTGAAGACGTCGATCGGCTTACAGCCCTTCGACTGGTCGATACAGACCGGCGTACCGTTATCCATCACCGCCATCAGTGCCTGACCAGCCAGGTCTTGATTGATGTCGTTCTGATAGTTGAACTGACCGATCGTGGTGGCATACATATAGCTGGCGTCATAGCTCCAGGCATCGTTGATGGCGCCGCGGAATCCGCCGGCCAGACGATAGTCGGTGTGACGCATGTCGTTGCGACGGCCGGGGCCGGTAGCGGCGCGATAGACGACCTGGGTCTGCGCGACGGCGTCCGTGCCGTAGGCCGCGCCGCAAAGGATGGCGCCCTGTTGCGCACTCAGGAAGGGGTTGTCGCAGTTGACGTCAAAGGCGCGGCCGGCCCAGATGGCCGAAGGTGCAACCTGGCTGACCGAATGATCGTCCATGAACATGAAGCTGCCATAGGCCTCAATATGTTCGTTGACCTTGTAGTTGGCGAAGGCGCCGGCATTGTAACGCTCGGAATTGCGCAGGGTATAGTTGTCAGGCGCGTAATTGTAGTTGAACGACGAGTCGTTGAGAACCCAGGTCTTCGAGCCGTCCTTGGAGTTGGCGTAATCCACGTTCTTGCCGGGCGCGTCGACTTTTGTACCATCGTCCATCGTAACCGTCAGAGGACGGAAACGACCAAAGGCGTGCGAGCTGGAACCGCCGCAACGGAAGGTGGATCCATCGGGATCATTAAACTCAAGCGCGCAATTCGAATAGTCGCGCGCGTCCTGGCGTACGGCTTCCATCTTACGATAGCCGAAATAACCGGTGACATTGCCCTTGCCATCTTCAAGGTTGGAACCGAACGAGATGTTGAAGTCGTACTTTTGACCATCCCAGACATTTTCCTTGGCCGGGGCGATGCCCTTGGCTTCCTGGATGCCGCGCAGATAGTCGTCATCATTGGTATGCTGGTAGATGCTGTATTGTGAATCGAACTTGATACCGTTCAGGCGCTTGCGCATGATGAAGTTGACGACACCGGACATGGCGTCCGAACCGTAAACCGACGAGGCGCCGCCGGTCAGGACGTCCGTGCGCTCTACTAGCGACGACGGAATGAAGTTGAGGTCGACGCCAAGCGTCGGCAGGAAGCGCTGACCGTCGATCAGGACCAGCGAACGGTTACCGCCGAGGCTGCGCAGGTTGACGCCCGCCGTACCATCGGAGTTGTTCGACTGGTTTTCATTGTTGCCCGCTTCGATCTGCGGCAGCGACTTCAATACGGAATCTACGGCGATCGCGCCCTGCAGCTTGACTTCCTTGGCATCAACCGTGGTGATCGGCGAAGCGCTCTTCAGGTTGGGACGGCGGATACGCGTGCCGGTAACGACAACCGTAGTGGCCTGTGCTTCATCTGCCTGAACTGCTTCCGGGGCAGCATCCTGCGCAAACGCCGGTGTGATCGCGAAGGCTGAACCGAGCGCCGTCAAGGCGACCCCGGTCATAATCAGCGCTCTTTTATTTATTTTCATTGTTTAATCCCTTTTTTAAGCGTCAAAACAATTACCCGTTTCAGGGCTGCATTCCGCAGAACCGCCGCAAATCTGACGCAAATGAAAACAATCACCACTTTTGCAATACGTCAATTATAAATTATACGATTTCGTCACATAAAGTATACGATATTGTCCGAATTTAGCCATGTGAGACTTTTATGTCATGCTTGAAATCACAATTTTCGCTTTGCAATACAAAGGAAACACTTATTTTCAGTCATAAGACCTATATGACTGCCTATACGTAATATGCCACGCCATCCTCATCAAGCAGGCACAATATGACCTCTGTTGCCGTTTATACATCCCCTTCGCAGGCGGATTTCAATGTGCATATACACCCTTTGAAACAACCAGCAGTGTTGAAAAATGTCGTTTCCGAGTGGCCGGCGGTTCAGCTGGCGCGTCAGTCCGATGAAGCCCTGGTCGATTACCTGAGAAAGCATGACAACGGCGAGCTGGCCGGTGTCTATCTGGGTGGACCCGAGATTCGCGGAAACTTCTTTTACGGCGCCAATACCCGCAGCGAAAACTTTCGCCATGGGCCGACCCCAATTCCCATGGCGCTCGACCGGCTGATGCAGGCGCGGACCGATGCTAACCCGCACGCAATATATGTGCAGTCCGCACCTGTTAAAAAGCATATACCCGGTTTCGCCGCTGAAAACCGCCTCGCTCTTTTACCTACCGTCGAACCACGTATCTGGATCGGTAACGCGACCGTCACGCGCGCCCATTATGACCTGAACCACAATATCGCCTGCGTGGTGGCCGGCCGCCGGCGTTTTCATCTGTTTCCGCCGGAGCAACTGGTCAACCTCTATCCCGGGCCATTCGATCGTACCATCGGCGGCGTCCCCGTCAGCATGGTCGATGTCGAAAACCCGGACCTGGCACGCTATCCTCGATTCGCCGAGGCGCAAAAAGTCATGCTGACCGCCGAACTGGAAGCCGGCGACGCTATCTACATTCCCTACGGCTGGTGGCATCAGGTCCATTCGCTGTCGTGCTTCAACGTGCTGGTCAATTACTGGTGGGACGATGCGCCAAAGGCCGCGGCGGGCGGCTACGAGGCCCTGTTCCACGCCATACTGGCCATCCGCGACATGCCCGAAGGCCATCAAGTGTTATGGAAAACGCTTTTCGATTACTATGTCTTCACGGGTGGCAAAGATCCGCTGGCGCACCTGGCGGCCGGTGACAAAGGTTCGCTCGGCCCTCTGACGCCGGAACTGACGACGCGCGTCCAGGCCTTCCTGCGCAAGGGGCTGGCCTGAAAAGCGTAATGGGGTTTCCCTATGGTTAAAAATGCGCTAGGCGGCAATTAACAAGGGAAGCTTCCAGAAAATGACCAACCATCAAAAACCGCTCAATTCGCCGTTCAAGGTGCTGATCGCCAGCCTGGCCGGCACGACGATCGAGTTCTTCGACTTTTATGTCTACGCCACGGCGGCGGTACTGGTTTTCCCTACCCTCTTCTTCCCATCCAGCGACCCGACCTCGGCAATGCTGCAATCCTTCGCCACCTTCTCCATCGCCTTCTTCGCCCGGCCGATCGGCGCTATGGTCTTCGGCCATTTTGGCGACCGCATTGGCCGCAAGGCGACGCTGGTGGCCGCGCTCCTGACCATGGGGATCTCGACCGTGGTGATCGGTCTGTTGCCCGGCTTCAAGCAGATCGGTGTCTGGGCGCCATTGCTGTTGTCGCTGTGCCGCTTCGGCCAAGGCTTCGGCCTCGGTGGCGAATGGGGCGGCGCGGTCCTGCTGGCCACGGAAAATGCGCCGGAAGGCAAACGCTCCTGGTACGGCATGTTCCCGCAACTGGGCGCGCCGGTCGGCCTGTTCCTGTCCTCCGGCATCTTCTGGGTGTTGCTGCACTTCATTTCCCAGGACGCGCTGCTGAGCTGGGGCTGGCGCATTCCCTTCATTTCGTCGATTCTGCTGATTGCCGTCGGCCTGTGGATGCGCCTGTCGATTACAGAAACGCCGGAATTCAAGAAGGCTATCGAGAGTGAAGAACGCGTCAAGGTACCGCTGATCGAGATTTTCCGCAGCCATAAGCGCAGCCTGTTCCTCGGCACCTTTGTCGCTATGGTGACCTTCGTGCTGTTCTACATCGGCACCGCCTACCTGATGTCCTATAATGTCAAGGTCCGGCACATTCCGTTCCTCGACGCCCTGGCAATCCAGATCTTCAGCTCGATTTCGTTCGGTCTTTTTATCCCGCTGTCCGGCAAGCTCTCCGAACGGTTTGGCCGCCGCGCGGTCCTGATCAGCACCACCGTCCTGATCGGCATTTTCTCCTTCCTCCTGCCAGTCCTTATGGGCGGCAGCGAAACCGGCATCCTGCTGTTTGCGGTTATCGCCATGGCGCTGATGGGCATGACCTATGCCCCGATCGGCACCGCGCTGGCGGCCCCCTTCCCCACCAGTGTCCGCTATACCGGCGCGTCGATGACCTTTAATCTGGCGGGCATCGTCGGAGCGTCGCTGGCGCCCTATGCCGCCACTTGGCTTCAGGGCCATTACGGCCTGGCCTATGTCGGTTACTATCTGCTGGCGGCGTCGGTTATCACGCTTTTCTGTATCCTCGCCTCGCGCAAGGGCGAGGTTTAAACAAAAAGCCCGCCATCATCTGATGGCGGGCTTTTTCTTTTAGGCAGCAGTTCCGCCGGCAGCGGCGGCGGTGAACAGTTTGACCCCGAAGACCGGACCGGCGGTCTTGCCTTCCTTCGGATCGAACTTGATCGTCACCTTGGCCTTGCCCTTGGTCAGTTCGACCGGGATCGGATAATTGACATCGATCCAGGCGCCGGGCTGGCGACCGGTCAGGCGCTCATGAGCAATGGCCACGCCATCGACCAGGATATCAAACACGCGGTTGTTTTCCGAACCCCAGTAGGTGGCCTGGAGGATCAGCGGCCCGACATCCTTGCCGTCGCGCTGGGTCTTCATCTCGAACGAGAAGAAGCCGAGCGTGCGGGCATCACGCCCCTGCCGACCGCGATAGATGACCGGATACGAGATTTCCGATTTCAGGTTATGGTCACGTTCCGGCTGCATCTCGCCGAGGTGCATGACATCGACCGAGCGGGCGGCTTCATCCTTCAGGCGGGCCTGTTCGGCCTTGTAGGTCACCTGTGCCGTCGCCCACTCAGCATCATTGTACTTGCTGAAATAGGTCGCGTTGCGACGCTCCCACTGGGCGTAGAAGGGCTTGAAGGTCATATCCCCCGGACGGCCGATGCCATTCGTTTTATAGACCGCCTGCTCGACCGATACAGGTGTGAAGCCGGCCAGCAAATCGGCGCCCACCAGCGCCGGTGCATCGCCTTCCCATTTGTCTTCGGCAGCACCGAGATCGGCGGTGAGCACCATCGGGCCGCGCAGCAGGGCCACGACCTTTTCGTCACCGGCGGCGTGTTCAAAACGCAGGTCGAGCGGCAGATCGAGTGTGACCACATCGCCGGCGCGCCATTTACGATGAATCAGCGCATACCCCTTGGCCGAGGTCGCCATCGCGGGCTTGCCATTGACGAGGATCTTCGAGCTTGTGGCCCAGGCCGGGATACGCAACGCAACCGTGAAGTTTTTCGCACCGGAAAGCTGACTGACCTTGAAAGCGATACTGCCTTCGTAAGGATATTTGGTGTCGAGTTCGAAAGCGGCCTTCTGCGCCGCCCAGTTGAGTTTCGACGGAATATAGAGATTGACGAACAGGGTGTCATCCGACTGCCAGTAGATCGAATCTCCGTGCTTGGAATGGCTTTCGATACCGGTCAGCACACAGCACCAGAAATCATTGTCCGGCGAGGAGAAATCGCGTGCCGTGCCCGACATCAGCGGCATCATGTATGAGAACATGCCCGTCTTCGGGTTCTGCTGCGCCAGGATATGGTTGAGGTGCGTGCGTTCGTAATAGTCGAAATAGCTGGCGTCCGGCGACCAGCTGTAGAGATGGCGCGTCAGCTTCAGCATATTGTAGCTGTTGCAGCTTTCGCAGGTCTGCTCGGTGATGTGGGTGGCGATGGTGTCCGGCTCGAAGAAATATTCGCGGTCAGCATTGCCGCCGATGACGAAGCTGTGGTGCTGGGTCACGCGGTTCCAGAAGTAGCTCGCCGCCTTGGCGTCATCTTCCCGGCCGGTAAGTTCGTGCAGGCGCGCCAGGGCGATCAGTTTCGGGATCTGCGTATTGGCGTGGAAATTGGCCAGCTTGTCGTCACCGGCCTTCAATGGATCGAGCACCTTCTTGTCGTAGATGCGCTCCGACAGCTTCAACCAGCGTGGATCATTGGTGCGGGCATAAAGCTCGGCGAAGGATTCGTTGAGACCGCCATATTCGCAATTGAGCATCTTCTGTGTCTGTTCGTCATCGAGCGCGGCGAAGACCTTCTCGATATAACCGCCGAAACCGACCGCGACTTCGATAGCTTTCTTGTTGCCGCAGTATTTGTCGGCATCGAGCAGGCCGGCAAACAGCTTGTGCAGGCTGTAATAGGGAGACCAGGCGCCATTGAGGTCGAAACCGGCCGAACGGATGTCGCCAGCCATGATTTCCGGGAAGATTTCCTTGCCGTCGACCAGCGAACCGTCCTTGCGTTTGCGCATGATGGCGCCGGTATAGCCGTCGCCCTGTGCCGCCTGCACCTTCGCCAGCTCATCGACAATATAATTGACGCGATTCAGGCATTCCGGATTGCCGGTCTGGGCATACATCAGCGACAGGGCGCTGAGATAGTGGCCGAGCCCTTCGCCGGCGATGGTGTCGGATTCCCAACCACCATAGACCTCACCCTTGACCGGCAGGCCGGCGAACTTGTGATAATTGTGCAGGAAGCGATCCGGCGACAGGAACATCAGATATTTAGTGTTGGCCTCGACTGCGTCATTGAAAGGCGACGGCAGAAGACGCACATTTTCCATCGGAACCGGTTGCGCCACTGATGGCAGGCCTACGCCCGTTTCCCTGGCATAGGCGACGCCGCCGACCGAGGCCAGAAGGCTGCCGGCCGCGGCGCCTCGCAGCAGGAAACGGCGGTCGATCGTGGTTAAATGTGGCAGTATCGGGCGGGTCATTGAAAAGCCTCGTTATGTGAATCCGGTAGTTGCACCTCAATGATTATACTGTATACAATTGTCTGGCAATACATATAAATGTGAGGTTACGCTGATGAAAACCCTGCTGCACGCCACCGCCCTTGCCGTTGTCCTGGCATCAATGAGCGCCCTTCCCGTCATGGCCGATACTGCTACGGATCAGAAGTTCGAGTCCATATATAAGAGCGAATGGGACTGGCGCAGCCAGCAGGAAGCCGCCAATGAAGATTCGGCGCCGGGTGAAGTGGCGGCGCACCTGCCGGACGTTTCCGAAAAGGCACAAGCTGCCAAGCTGGCCCGCTGGCAGGACGTACTGAAGCAACTCGACACCATCGACGCGAAGGCCCTTTCTCCGAAGGATGCCGAAGACTACCAGGTCTACCGCTTCCAGATCGAAACCCTGATTGCCGACCAGAAGTTCAAGACCTACCAGCGCCCCCTGAGCGGAGACACCTCCTTCTGGGGCGACCTGGCCGGCATGGCGCGCGGCAGTTTCCACAGTGAGACCGACTACCGCAACTACATCGCGCAGCTCAATGACATGCCGCGCTATTTCAAGGACAATACCGACAATATGCGTGCCGGCCTGAAGCGTGGCTTCACCCTGCCGCAGATCTCACTGCAGGGCCGCGATGCCACCATTACCAGCGTGACCGACGCCAAGTCCGTTGAAGACAATATCTACTATACGCCGTTCAAATCGCTGCCAGCCACCATCCCCGCCACCAAGCAGGCCGAGCTCCGGAAACTCGCCGCCGATGCCATCACCAAATCTGTCCTGCCGGCGCACAAGACCCTGCTGAAATTCATGCGCGAGGAATATATCCCCGGCGCCGCCAAGTCGATCGCCGCCTATGACCTGCCCGACGGCAAGGCTTTCTACCAGTCGCAGGTGCGCGAATATGCCACGGTCGACATGACGCCGGAACAGATCCACCAGATCGGCCTCGATGAAGTGGCCAAGATCAAGGCGGAAATGCTGGCGATCAAGGAACAGGTCGGCTTCAAGGGCGACCTGCCTGCCTTCAACAACTTCCTGCGCACCGATCCGCAGTTCTACGTCACCACACCCCAGGCCCTGCTCGATCGCGCTGCCTGGACCGCCAAGGAATTTGACGGCAAGGCCTCGCAGTATTTCGGCCGGCTGCCGCGTTCGCGCTTCGCCATCATCCCGGTGCCGGATGATATCGCCCCCTTCTACACCGGCGGTCGCGGCGGTCCCGGCGTCTATCTCGTCAATACTTGGAATCTGCCGTCGCGCCCGCTCTATTCGCTGCCGGCCCTGACCCTGCATGAATCGGCGCCGGGCCATGCCATGCAAATGCCGTTGGCGGCTGAAAACACCGATCTGCCGGCCTTCCGCCAGTTCACCTACATCTCGGCCTACGGTGAAGGCTGGGCACTCTATTCCGAACGCCTCGGCGTCGAGATGGGCATGTACCACACGCCATACGAAACCTATGGCATGTTGAGCTACCAGATGTGGCGTGCCTGCCGTCTGGTGGTCGATACCGGCATCCACGCCAAGGGCTGGACGCGTGAACAGGCGCAGAATTTCCTGCTGGAAAACACCGCCCTGTCAAAACACGAAGTCACCACGGAAGTGGATCGTTACATCGCCTGGCCAGGTCAGGCCCTATCCTATTATCTCGGCGAAATGGCCATCTGGAAGGCCCGCCACAAGGCGGAAGCCGCCTTGGGTGAAAAGTTCGACCTGCGCCAGTTCCACGATACCGTCCTGCAACTGGGCTCAGTGCCGCTGCCGGTGCTCGAAGCCCGCGTCGACCGCTTTATAGCGGAAGACGGCAAGGGCCCTTACGCGGACGAGAAATAGCATGAAACGGGGGTTGTTTGCTGTTTCCTTTGTGGCTTTGCTTCTGTCGTCAGGCTCTGCTTTGGCGACAGAGGCCGAGCGCGCCGTCATGGCGAAGGCGGAGATTCCAACCCTGGAAAACCGCGTCGTGACCCTGCCGCCAGCCTGGCTGCATCTCGATCCGTTTTACCAGAAATACGCCGATGCCGGCGGCATCCCGATCATCAGCTCGAAGAATGTGCCCGATACCGGCCTCATGGTGGCGCGCGATATCGTCCTCTACATGCTCTCCGAACGGCCGGACATCCGCAACCAGCTGATCCGCAATGGCGCCCGCATCGGCATCATGGCGATCGACGAAACGACGACCGATATCCCCGAGCAAAGCGACTGGAAGAAGCCGGCCATCGACGATCCGCGCCTGTCGAAATGCGATGTGCGCGACTACGCCAAGGGCATCGGCCTGCAAAGCGACCGCGACTACTGGGCGAAACGTGCGCGTGGCATGGGCGGCACCTACACCACCGGCGCGGCGGAAAACATCATGGGCGTACCGGGTACGCGCTATTACGGCGAGAACATCCTCGTCCATGAATTTTCGCACAGCATTTTTAACGCCATCCGCACCGCCGATCCGGCGCTTGAGGCGCGTGTCGAGGCAGCCTATGCTCATTCCAAGGAAAAGCGGCTATGGCAGGGCGCCTACATGGCCAATACGCTGGATGAATACTGGGCCGAGGGTACACAGTTCTGGTTCAATTCCAACAAGGCCTATATCACCGACACCCTGACCGTGCTCAATGCCGATGACTTCAAGGCCCATGATCCGGAATTCTACGCCATCCTGTCGGAGGTCTATCGCTGGGATCACCGCATACCGGCCGATGCCTACTATATGCACCCGGCACGCATGAACACCGCGCACATCAGCCTGGACACCACCGGCAAGGCAAAGGATGACTGCTTCTCCTGACGATTTCGGAAAGTTTCCGGTCAGAGGCCTTGCAATCAATGGAAGAAGCGATGTCCGATATAGATATCGCGCATATCGACCTGATTGTATCGGACATCTTCATGCCTGGCATGGCGGGTTGCAGGGCATCAAGATCATCAAGGGGACCTGGCCCAAGGTCAAGATACTGGCCATGTCAGGCGGTCTGGAAAATCGTGTCACGTCCGAACGGGCGACATCGGCAGCGATCAAGGCCGGCGCCGATGCTGAAATCCGGAAACCGTTCAAGCCACACGACCTGATCAACCTGACCGGCGGCCTTATGGCATAAGGCCTCCTACACCCTATCAATGGCTTCCTGCGGCTCGGTAAACCACTTTGCGCCGTTTTCAGTGACGTACATATGGTCTTCCAAGCGGATGCCAAAGGTATCCGGCACAACGATCATCGGTTCATTCGAGAAGCACATCCCCGGCGCCAGAGGGGTCTTGTCACCGCGCACCAGATAGGCCGGTTCGTGGATACTGAGGCCGATACCGTGACCAGTGCGGTGCGGCGTGCCCGGCAGATTGTAATCGGGACCGAGGCCATATTTTTCCAGCACGACGCGCGCGGCGTAATCGACCGCCTCGCACGGCAGACCGACCTTGACGCTGGCAAAAGCCGCTGCCTGCGCTTCCTTCTCGATATCCCAGATACGCTGATATTCCGGTTTCGGCTGGCCGAAAATATAGGTGCGGGTGATGTCGGACGTATAGCCCTGCACGTAGCAGCCGGTATCGACCAGAACCAGATCGCCGTCCTTCAGGCGCTGCTCACCCGGCAGACCATGAGGAAAGGCTGTACCACGGCCGAACTGGGTGATGACGAAGGAATTACCTGAAGCCCCAAGCTTGCGGTGCGCCGCCTCGATGAAATTGTTAACCTCTTTGGTCGTGATGCCCTCGTAAAGCATCCGCGCCACGGCCTTGTGAACCAGGATCGTCATGTCCTTGGCCTGCTGCATCAGGGCCAGCTCCGCCGTTGACTTGTACATGCGGCAGCCATTGATGACCGACGACGCCTCCCTGATATCCAGCCCGGTTTCGCGGCCCAGCCGGCTGACCATCTCGAACGACATGGCCGGATCAACGGCGATCACCGAAGCGCCCCAGTCACCCATCGCTTGCTTGATCAGGGCCTGCGGGCTTTCGTGTTCCTGCCACAGGCGGTATTCAGCGGTGATCTTCATATCGGCTTCGAGCGATCCCAGTTCGAAAAACGGGCAGATCATCACGGGATCACCGGTTACCGGGATCAGCATACCGACCAGACGTTCGGACGCGCCCCAAGGCACACCGGCGAAATAGTTGAGACTGGCCCCGGCTCCGACCAGCAGGGCGTCGGCCCCCATGTCGCGGGTCAGCTTGCGCGCCTTCTCGATCCGCGCCAGACGTTCGGCGATGGTAATGGCCGGCGCCTGATGAACATAGATCGACAACCTGGCCAGTTCGGCTTCGGGGGTGGATGAACCGATCATTGCAATATTCCTTACTGAAAACGAGAGAGAGTGAAGGCATCCGGGCCACGGCCGCTCTTTATCATGTCGGCGACGATTTCGCCGGTAACAGCCCCCAGGGTCAAGCCAAGATGCTGGTGACCGAAGGCATAATAAAGATTACCGGCCTTGCCAGAGTGGCCGATTGCGGGCAGATAATCCGGCAGGGTCGGGCGCGTACCAATCCATTCAGCCCCTTCTCCCTTGAACGGCAGGCCGAGATCTCCGACATGCCGGCGCAGGCGCGCCCATTTGCGCGGATCGGGTGCGGCATCCTGACGGTTGAATTCAACGAAGCTGGCGGCGCGCAGCCCGTGCTCAAATCCGGTGACGATCATCGACCGGTCTTCGAAGACCACCGGTGGCAGGCCCTTCGGCCAGCCGTGATCCGCCGTCTGGATATGATAACCGCGCTCGGCGATCATCGGCACGGCCTCCCCCACACTTTCCAGCAGGGGTTTGGAGCCGATACCGGCCGCAATTACCACTTTGTCGGCGGTCAGTTGTTCACCACCGCTCAGCACCACCCAGGCATCACCCTTGCGGATGATCATTTTTTCAACGCGCTCACGCAGATATCGTCCGCCACGTTCGACAAAGCGTTCGCTCAGGGTTTCAAGCATCCGGCGGGTATCGGCGATCTGAGCCGTGCCGATAAAGCGAATCGCCCCGTGAATCTTTTTTTGCGTCAGTGCCGACAATTGCACCATTTCATCATCGGTCACCGGCCGCAGGCTGGCCGTTCCGGTATCGGCGGCAGACCACGAGCGCAGGCCTTTCGCCGCGCTTTCCGGCGTCTCCCAGATGATAAAGTGACCGTCCTCGCAGAGCAGGTCCGGGGCGCCAATATCCGCTACCCGGCGGCGCCAGGCCGGCATGGCCGAGGTCAGTAGATCACGCAGAACCGCTTTGCCGTGGGCGAAGCGCTTCGGTTGCGCGGCGCCCAGCAGTCGCAGCGAAAATGGCAGCCAGGCGCCAATCGCCAGCGGAGGCAAGGAAAGCGCTCCACCCCGCACGAACCACCGGCGCCAAGCCGATTTTACCGTGGCCATCGAGGCCAAGGGTTCGGCCTGCTCCGTAGCGATGTGCCCGGCATTGCCATAGGACGCCGACTCCCGGCTGCCGCTGTCACAAAGCGTCACCTGAAAACCCTGCGCCTGAAGCTGAAGCGCGATATTGAGGCCGATCACGCCGCCACCAATTACCAGACTCTTTTGAGGTGTCGTCATCGACCGTCATCATCCTTGTTGCAATAGTATATTGAATATAGTATACGATATATGTTTTTACGCAAGCTTAGGAGTACATTTATGAAAATCGATTGGCAAGGCGTGTTTCCCGCCGTGACGACGCAATTTAATGAAGATTTGTCGATTAACCTCGGCGAGACGCAACGCGTTGTGGATGACCTGATCAATGACGGCGTCACCGGCATCATCGCCATGGGTACCTGCGGTGAAAACAACTCGCTCACCGCAGAGGAAAAGCGCACCCTCCTCAAGGCCATCATCGAAACCGTCGCCCAACGCGTGCCTGTCATTACCGGCATTTCCGAACTGACCACGCCGCTGGCCATCGCCTGGGCAAAGGATGCCGAAAAGCTTGGAGCCGATGGCCTGATGCTGCTGCCAGCCATGGTTTATGTACCGAAGATCGCCGAACTGGTCGAGCACTTCACCCAGGTTGCCAACGCGACTACTTTGCCGATCATGCTGTACAACAACCCCAATGCTTACCGCGTCACCATCACCAATGAAGTACTGGAAGCCCTGCGTCCGGTGAAGAATATCGTCGCCGTAAAGGAATCGACCGCCGATACCCGCCGATTCACCGATCTTTATAACGCTTTCAGCGACCGTTATGCGATCTTCGCCGGTCTCGACGACGTCGCCTTCGAAGGCCTGCTGCTGGGCGCCCAGGGCTGGGTCTCCGGCCTGACCTCCGCCTTCCCGCACGAATCCGTCATGCTGGTCAAGGCCTTACGCGCTGGTGATTTCGATACGGCCCGTGAGATCTACCGCTGGTTCATGCCGCTGCTGCATCTTGATGCCGACCACGATCTCGTCCAGTCGATCAAGCTGGCTGAGCAGATCATGGGCCGCGGGTCCGAGCGTGTCCGCCTGCCGCGTCTGCCGCTGACCGGTGCCCGTCGCGCCGAAGTCACCGCCATGGTCGAAAAGGCCGCCGCAACACGACCCAGCCTCAAGATCACCAAAGCCGCCTGAGTCTGATTTCAGCTTATCTTTTGAAAGCCGTGGCGCCGCCGCCACGGCTTTTTCATTGAATCCGTGAAGTTTTGATCACGAAAATGTCAGAATTTAAGCCCAGACACGCCTTGATCCCTTGTCATCACGGGCGAGTGGTGTCTAGTGTTGTATACTATATAAAAATGACACAGGGCCTCATTCATCCCTGCTGCAAAGCGGACACTTCATATGACCATTGTGGTTCAAACCCTTTCCGAACAAATCTTCTCCCTGGTGCGTGACCGGATCATCTCCGGCAAGCTCCCAACGGATACGGCTATCCGCCAGGATGCCCTGGCCGCCGAACTGGGCGTCAGCAAGATTCCCCTGCGTGAAGCCCTGGCGCGTCTTGAGCAGGAAGGCCTGTTGCAGTCTTATGCCAATCGCGGTTTCTTCGTGCGGCCGCTCAATGCCGATGAAGTCGAGGAGGTTTATGCCCTGCGACTCAAGCTGGAGCCTGACGCTGTAGGCGAAGCCGCCAAGGTTGCCACCGATGCGGATAAAAAAGCGGCGCGGGCTGCACTGGATGCGCTGGATGTCGCGGCCAACACTGATAAAACCCAGGTCGGCAAACTCAATCGCGCCTTCCACATGTCGCTGGTATATCCGCTGCATCGCCAGGTCACCGTTCAAATCATCGAACGCCTGAACATCATTTCCGAGCGCTATGTCGGCAAGCACCTGGAACCTGCCGGCCGCGACGACCGCGCCCATAATGAGCATATGGCGCTTTTTGAATTATGGTCATCCGGCAAATCGGACGAAGTATCCGACCTGATGCGCCAGCACATCGCCATGACGCTGGAAGACCTGCGCAAGCAGTTTGAAACGGAAAAAGCCGCAGCCACCGCTTAGGGCTTCCAGAATCAATGCATAAAAAAGGCCCCGGATCGCTCCGGGGCCTTTTGCTTTACTCGGCTGCCTTGGCTTCCTTGCGCAGCCGGCTGTTCCACCGTCCGTAAGAGAAGTAGACCACCAGGCCGATGACCATCCAGATAAGAGTGAACAACTGGCTCTGAATCGGCAGGCTGTAGAAAATGAAGGCACAGCCACCAATGGCAACCAGACCAACCAGCCAGTACAGCGGCGTCTTGAAGGTCCGTTCGGCGTGCGGCATTTTCTTGCGCAGGATAATCATGGACAAGGCCACAGCTATAAAGGCGATCAGCGTACCGGCATTGGACAAGGCCGCGATTTCCTTCAGCGGCACAAAGCCGGCAAAGATGGCGACAAATATGCCGGTCAGAGTCGTGATCAGGGCCGGTGAGCCCTTGGAGTTGACCTTGGCGACAGCGGCCGGCAGCAAGCCGTCACGCGCCATGACGAAGAAGATGCGGCTCTGGCCATACATCATGACGAGAATGACCGACGGCAGGGCAATAATGGCGGCCAGGCCAACCAGCCCGGCGACCAGCGGATAACCAATGCTGCGCAGGATGTGCGGCAGGGGCTCGGCGCTGTTGGCGATTTCCTGAAAAGGCGCCACCCCGACCGCCACCGCTGCAACCAGCATGTAGATGAGCGTTGAAACGCCCATCGAGCCGAGAATACCGATGGTCAGATCGCGGCCCGGCTTCTTGGTTTCTTCCGCCGAAGTCGACACGGCGTCGAAACCGAAGAAGGCAAAAAAGACAATCGCTGCCGCCGCCATGATGCCGACCTTTTCGCCGCCCATCTGCTGACCAATGAAACCGAAAGGTGCGAATGGATCGTAGTTTCCGGCCTGAATTGCCGGCAATCCAAGGAAAATAAAGGCCCCTAGCGCTACAATCTTGACCAGCACCAAAATGATATTGACAGTGGCGCTTTCGCGCGTCCCGAGCAGCAGCAGGCCCATGACCGCGAGGGCCACGGCCACCGCCGGCAGGTTTACCAGGCCACCCGCATGCGGGGCATTGAGGAGGAAGGCCGGCAGATGCAGACCCAGCCCCTGTTCCAGCCAGCCGACGAGGTGGGCCGACCAGCCGACAGCGACACTGGAGCAGGCGAGTGAATATTCGAGGATCAGCGCCCAGCCGACGACCCAGCCGGCAATCTCACCGATTGCCGAGTAGGTATAGGTATAGGCAGACCCCGCTGTGGGGATAAGGGTCGCCATTTCGGTGTAGGCCAGCGCCGCGCAGGCGCAGACCAGGCCACAGATGGCGAAGGAGAGGATGACGCCAGGTCCGGCCAGACCGGCGCCAACGCCGGTCAGGGTATAGATGCCGGTGCCGATGATGCCGCCAATACCCAGCGCCATCAGGTGCGGCCAGCTGAGTGTCTTGGCCAGCGTCTTGCCGTCTTCTTCCGCGCGTCTCAGTGGCTTTAACGGTCCGAAAAGTCCCATAGGTGTTTCCCAAAATATAATTGGCCACGATCCGATATGGATCGTGGCCTGACAAGTGTTAATTGGCTTTCGGTGTCAACTCAAGGGTCGTTTCATTTGCACCCAGTTTGACGATGTAGGCACCGCGCTGCATGTCCGCACTGGCGGCGTAGGGTTTGCCATCCTTGATAGTGGTCGCCACATTGAGGAAAGCCTGAGGCGTGTTGGCATCGGCAGCGGCAAACGTCGCCGTGACCTTGCCCGATTTCGGATCGTAGCTGACCGAGTTGAACTTGCCGGCATCGAGGGTGAGCCACAGGCCCGCCGGCGCGATGAAGACGCGATTACGGGCACTGTCTTTCGGCTGCAGTGTAATGAGGCCGCCCGACTGGCTGACATTACCGCCGAAGCCGGTCCAGCCAAAGGTCGGGTGATCGACAAGATAGGACGCCGAAGCCACCGCATGGCCGAAAAAGCTCATGCCGTAGTCCCCGTTCATGCCGTCCCAGTGCATGGCGTCCGGGAAGGAGTGGAAGGCGGCCGAACCGAAGCCCTCCGAATCGATATTGGTCAGCGAGCCCATCAGGCCGCCATAGGCGACGCGCAGGAGTTGGAAGTCCGCCGGATTGCTGCGGTAAGCGTCAAACAGGGGAACGGCGTTGAGCGACGAACCGTAGTGGTGCAACTGGCGCTCGATACGCGACTGCTTGCCGGCATAGAGGAAGTCCCAGAAGCGGCGGGCCGAACCGTTATAGCCCCAGTGCGGAATGGTCGGGTCATAGGCCAGGATAACCTCGCGCGTACTGTCCGCTGCCTTTTCATCACCGAAATAGCGCGACCACATATAGACTTCGGCCTGGCCGGTGGAATCCCAAGGCATTTCCGAACCGAACGGATATTTCAGCGTCTTCCAGTGATCGGCACGGCCTTTCATCAGGGCCTCGATCTCGGCGGCCGCGTCCGTATAGCCTTCGCGCTTAAGGTCCTGCAGGATGTAGAGGAAGACATCGCCTTCCATCTGGCCGAACTGCGTATAGTAAGGCGCCTTGGTCATCATCGCCTTGGTCGTTTCTGCCGCGCGGGTCAGATAGGTCTGCCAGGTTTCCTTCGTCGTCAGGCCGTCATGATAACGGCCGAGGCGGTACAGTGTCCACCAGGCGGCGGCGACGTGCGGATAGTTGTAGGAGCGGCCGAGATCGGCGGCGCCTTCGCGGTCCCAGGCCGACCATACGTCCCATTTCAGCTTGGGATCATAAGTGCCTTCCGGCATGGTCTTCGGGTCATAGAACATGACCGACTTGCGGACACCATACTTGTCAGCCCCGTCAGTCACCTGAATCTGCCCCCACAGGGTGGTATCGGCAAACTGCTCGAACTTGGCGACTTCTTCCGGCACCGGATTATCGAGCTGCTTCATGATGGTGGCCAGCCATGAGCCTGCGCCCCCCTCATCGCTCAGGCCCGAAATCCAGACACGGTTGTCCTGGGTGATGATCTCGTTCTTGTCGCGGTCATAACCCATGATCGACGGACTGCGCTTGAAGGGATCGGACGGATTTTCGTACCATTGTTTCGTGGTCAGGAAATGGCCCATATCGGCCACTACCTGCTGCTCCGGCTTTGTGACGAGGTAGTGCACGGTCTGCACCGAACCGTCGGCATAGGTAATGGTCATGCGCGCGCGTCCATCCGTTTTACCGGTGACAGCGTACCTGACCCAGCCTTCTTTGGCTTTTTGTGGTGCGCCAACCTCAAGCGCGCCTTCCGGGAAGATGCTGACCGACTTTACGCTTTGAGCCGAATGGACGAACAGGTCGGCGTTCATATCGGTCGGCACCACATAACCCGGCAGGCCAACGACGACCGGACGGCCGTTCTGCATCAGGGTGGTTTCGATCTCGCGAATGGATGGCGACAGCACGAAGCGCACGCCGATGGTACGGCTCTCACCAGGCTTCAGCACCAGCGAGGTTGGCTCATTCCATTGCTGGACTCCCTTCCAGTCGGTATCGGCGAAGCCCTTCGAAGCGACCATCCAATCGTAGAAACCTTCAAAAGTCATGTTGCGCTGTTCGGGATCGTTATAGATTTTCAGCGACTTGTCGGCGTTGCGCTCATTGAGGATCGGCTTGTACAGCTCGAAGGGCGTGTCCTTTTCCGGCAGAACCAGCAGCGACGGCCCCGCGCCATTCAGGCGATTGACCTGCAGATAGCCGGCATCACGGCCGACATACGGATCGTAGAATGAAGCGGTTTCGTGGGCGTTGTCTAGGTGACGGCCGGTGATGATGTTGTCGAACACCATCGGCAGACCCAGACCACCGATCTCCATGGCCGTCTTGCCAGGATTGGTCAGGGTGTAACGCAGGACCAGCTTGCCGTTGACGACCGACCAGGCACGCGTCACCTTTAGCGGGAAGGCGGCACCCAGAGAGGGCGTGATATCGGCAGCGGCCAATGCGCCCTTTACCTTCAGTGGTTTTACGTTGGCCCGCTTGAAGGCCGTCGAATAATCGCTCCAGGCTTCAGTACCGACAGCACGGACACGCAGGTCGAGGTCACCGATGCGATAGGCGCCGTCACCGAGACGCTGGGTAAAGCGATTAGCCGGGGCGAAATCAAAACCGTCCTTCGCCGCTTTCGGGGCGAGCGAAACAAGCGTCTGCGATGTCTGTTGCAGCGAGAGCATGAAGTCAGGCGTTTCGAACACCTGCACCTGCGCATCGGGGCTGTTCCATGGCTGAGTCGCCACGGTGGTTTGCGCCACGACTGGCAGAGCCAGACCGCCTGCCGTCAGGGCCGCGGTCAGAACCAGCAGGCTCGAACAGCGGAGAAAGGCGGTGGTGGTACGGAGAGTCATGATAAGGCTTTCGTGAAAGGAATATCTATCACCTTGTCAAAAGGCGCGGCGACAAGGCTTTGTTAATGTAAAACACCTATCCGGCAGGTCGTCAAATATAAATTATACGATTTTGTGACAGATCACGGTGCCTTCGGCGCCGTTTCCGGCAAGGCGTTCCAGTCGGGTGTCGCCTCGTCGCGCAGATGGCGCACGAAGTAATCGTACTGGCGGCGCAGTCCGTAGCTGAAATCGCCGACATTGCGCAGCGCGCCATGTCCCTGGTTGGGCGCCACGATCAAATCGAAATCCTTGCGCGCCTTGATCAGGGCATTCACCACCTGGAGCGTGGAGGATGGATCGACATTGCTGTCCTGCTCGCCGACGATCATCAGGATATGGCCCTGCAGGCGCCAGGCATTATCAACACCAGATGACTTGCTGTACGAGTCATCGACCGGCCACCCCATCCATTCCTCGTTCCAACTGATCTTGTCCATGCGGTTGTCGTAACAGCCGGCATAGGCGACGGCGGCCTTGTAGAAGTCCGGATGGAATTCCAGCGCCCCCAGCGAGCTTTGCCCGCCGGCCGAGCCGCCATAGATGCCGACGCGGCTGATATCGTACCATGGATATTTCGCAGCGGCTGCCTTGTGCCACAGGATGCGGTCGGGGAAACCGGAATCGCCGACATTTTTCCACGCCACGTCATGAAAGGCCTTGGAGCGGTTCATGGTACCCATGCCGTCGATCTGCACCACTATGAAGCCGAGATCGGCCTGGGCCTGCATCCCCACCACCTTGTCGCCACCCGAATGCAGGCCAAACGGCCAGAAGGTCTTGGGCACGAAATTGTCATGCGGGCCGGCATAGATGTTCTCAATCACCGGATATTTCTTGTTGGGGTCGAAATCGCGCGGGCGCACGATAATGCCCCAGATATCGGTCTTGCCGTCGCGTCCCTTGGCGGTGAAGACTTCCGGCGCTTTGAAGCCTGCGGCCACCAGCTTGGTGATATCGCCGTGCTCCACTTCGATGACCAGCGCGCCGTCCGCCGTGTGCAGTTCGGCAATATTGGGCAGGTCGATGCGCGAATAGGTATCGACGTAATAGGCCATATCGCTTGAGAAGCTGACATCATGCCAGGCGTCAGTCGTGGTGATCGGCGTCAGGTGCCTGCCGTCGAAATCGACGCGGAAGACGTGTTGGAAGTACGGGTCCTTGCCAGGATACATACCGCTGGCGGCGAACCAGATCTGGCGCTTCTGATCATCGACCTTCAGCACCTTGCGCACAATCCAGTCGCCCCTGGTGATCTGGTTTTTCACCTTTCCAGTCGCCTGGTCGTAGAGATAGAGATGGTTCCAGCCATCGCGCTCCGACATCCAGATCAATTCCTTGCCGAGGCCGCCGACATCGTGGCTGTAACGCCGCTCCATATTGACGAAGGTATCGGTATGGTCTTCCGCGACAATGCGTGCCGTTCCGGTCCTGGCGCTGGCCTCGATCAGGCGATAGGCCTGATGGCCGCGCTGGTCATATTCAAAGGTAATGGCCGAGGAATCCGCCCGCCAGCTGATATCAGACATGGTGTAGGGATTGGGGAACAGGTCGAACGGCACATTGACCTGTCTTTTGGCGGCCACATCGAATAATACCGGCCGGTCGATATCGACGGCATCGCCGGGCTTGGGATAAAGCTGTGTCGCCAGCTTCGGCTCGACCTCGCCTTCCGGCGAGGAGACCACGCGTGTCACATGACGAGCGAAACCCGACCGCACACGATACGCCGCCAGTTTCTGCGAATCCGGTGACCAGACGATCGATTGCGGATCGTAGAACTCGCCTTCGGAGCCGTCAGTGCTCAGCACCGTCACCGCACCGCCAGCCGCCGGCTTAACCACCACATTGAAACCCTGCACGAAGGCCAGCCACTTGCCATCTGGCGAAGGCTTAGGCGTGTTGTCGGCCGGAATGGTCAGGTCACGCACAACGCCGAAACCGCGCGGCTGGCCAGAACGTTCCGACACATGCACGCATACATAGTCGGTCAGGGTGCAGGACCAGGCGTTTTCTTCGTCGAGATAAGCCACCAGCCCCTTGCCACCATCGGTAAAGCGGACCGTGGTCATCGGTTCGGTGAACGGCAGGTGCAGGCCGGTGTAGGTGCCATTCAGAGCCTTGCCAAGCACCGCGGCCAGCCGATCCTGATCGAAGGCCGGAGATTTCTGTTGCGTGTCGGCGTTCATCATCACGAACTGAAAGCCCCCGGGCACGGTCTTGCGATAGATGAAGCTGTGCGTGCCCTCGATCCACTGCGCCGGCTCGGCGATATTTTCGGTCAGGCCTGACCAGTTATCGCGCAGATTGAGCGAACGCTCATAATCGGCCACTGTCGGCGCTGCCGAAGCGGATGCTGCCAGAAGGCCCATACCTAGAGCCAAAAAACCTGTTTGCCTGCGCATTTTCATCCTGCCCTATTGCCATTCCTGTAAGACTTGCCATGATGTATACTATATACCGAAGGCCGGACAAGCCGATAATTCAGGGATTCCCGTTATGCGCAAATTGTTGACTACCACGATCTTGAGCGGCTTCCTTCTGGCTTCCGCAGCTGTAGCCGAAGTGCCGAAAGGTGGCTGGGTGTTCGATTCGTCACCGGATTATCCGGGCTTTACCCGTCTGGTCATCGAAGAGAAAAAGGGCCAGCTTTCCGGCAAGGTGACCTCGAAATGGTATGGCGACCTGCCGTTGACCGATCTGCACGCCGAGGGCGGCAACCTAGTCTTCAAGCTTTACAACGGCAATCCGCGCATCACCCCCAGCGATATCGTGGTCAAGCCGGAAGGCAAAGCCGTTCGCATGACCGGTAAGGTCTGGTATCAGGATTTCGACCTGACCGCTCACAAGGGCAAGCGATCGGAACTGAAAGCACTCGATTTCCCGACCTATCCGCTGCCGGAAAAGCGCGTGGTGACGCAGAAGTCCCTGGCGCCTACCCCGCCGATGGGCTGGAGTTCGTGGAACAAGTTCGCCACTGACATCAATGACCAGACGATCCGCGAGATCGCCGACGCCCTGGTCTCCTCGGGCCTGCGCGATGCCGGCTATACCTATGTCAATATCGACGACGGCTGGCAGGGCGAGCGCGACGCGCAAGGCAATCTGCACCCCAACACAAACTTCCCCGACATGAAGGCGCTGGCGGATTACGTCCACGCACGCGGGCTGAAGCTGGGCATTTACACCTCGCCTGGACCGAAGACCTGTGCCGGCTATAACGGCTCCTACGGCCATATCAAACAGGACGCGAATACCTTTGCCGCCTGGGGCATCGACTACCTGAAATACGACCTGTGTTCCGGCGAGGCCTTCTACTCGACGGCCGAAACCGTGTATGCCACCTATCAGGAAATGGGCGAGGCGCTGAACGCCACCGGTCGCGATATCGTTTATTCGCTCTGCCAGTACGGCCGTTTCGATGTCGGTTCCTGGGGGCGTCAGGTCGGCGGCCATCTGTGGCGCACCACGGGCGATATCGAAGACAAGTACGACACCATGGCAAAGATCGGCTTCGACAAGAACGGCGTCGCCAATCATACCGGTCCGAATGGCTGGAACGATCCGGACATGCTGGAAATCGGCAATGGCGGCATGACCCAGGACGAATACAAGACACACATGACCCTGTGGGCGATGATGTCGGCGCCTTTGGTACTGGGCAATGATGTCCGCCATATGACGCCGGAAACCCTGGCGCTGCTGACGGACAGGGATGTCATCGCCATCGACCAGGACAGGCTGGGGGCACAAGGCCTCCCAGCGAAGAAAGACGGAATGACCGAGGTCTGGACCAAGAAACTGGCCGATGGATCAACCGCCGTGGCTCTGTTCAATCGCGGCGACACAAACACCCTGATCAGTGGCTCATGGGCCGATATCGGGGTTAAGGGTGTGACCGTTCGTGATCTGTGGGCCCACAGCGATCACCATGCCGATGACGGCTATTCCTACGCCGTGCCGAAACACGGCGCGGTATTGCTGAGATTAAAATAGTAATGGAGACGAGTAAATTGACTGATCAGACCCTGTCGCTGGACGAGGCCCTTAGCCTCAGCATCACTGTCCTTGAGAAGAACGGTTTTTCGCCCGAACATGCCGGTGCGATCGCCCGCAATATCTGGAAGGGCCAGCGTGACGAATGCCATTCGCATGGTCTTTATCGGTTGCTGGTCTGTACCCACACGCTGAAAAGCGGCAAGGTGTCGCCCGATGCCCTGCCCGAAGTGCATGACGCTGCGCCCGGTCTGGTGCGCGTCGATGCAAAAGGCGCCTATTCACTGCTGTCGTTTGAAACCGGCTTGCCGGTTCTGGCCGAAAAGGCACGCAGGCAAGGCATTGCGGCACTAGCCATCAATCACTGCTACCATTTCTCGGCCCTGTGGCCCGAAGTCGAGGCCATAGCGGCGCAAGGCCTGGTCGGACTTGCTCTGACGCCGAGCCATAGCTGGGTGGCACCTTTCGGCGGCACCAAAGGCGTCTTCGGCACCAATCCTCTGGCCTTTGCCTGGCCGCGTCCGGGGCAAAACCCGTTCGTCTTCGATTTCGCCACCAGCGCCGCGGCGCGCGGCGAGATCGAACTGCATCGCCGCGCCGGCAAGCCAATCCCCCAAGGCTGGGCAGTCGATACCGAGGGTCAGCCGACCACCGACCCGACCGAAGCCATGGCCGGCGCCATGTTGACCTTTGGCGGCCATAAGGGGTCGGCCCTTTCCGCCATGATCGAACTGATGGCCGGCCCGCTGATCGGCGACCTGCTGAGCCTGGAATCGCAGGCCTATGACCAAGGCGCTGGCGCCACGCCCTATCACGGCGAACTGGTGATCGCCATCGATCCGCAGGTCTTCATGGGGCCGTCAGCAGACCTGCACAGCCAGCGTGCCGAGAAGCTGTTCGAGGCCATTGTCGATCAGGGCGCCCGCCTGCCGTCGCAACGCCGCTATGAGGCTCGTGCCCGTAGTGAAGCCAGCAACAGCGTCACCATCCCGGCAGCGTTGTATAAGGATATCCTGGCTTTGCTCGACTAACGGGCAGCCTGCGCCATCTCGGCATTGCGCCGGGCGGCCGCCTCCAGGGTCGCCGCCATCAATTTGACCAGCGCCTCGTCCTGATCGAGCACCGCCAAACCGGCCAGGGTCACGCCGCCGGGACTGGCGACACGCGACGCCATCTGCGCCGGGCTTTCTTCCGATTGCAGCAGCAGAGTGCCGGCGCCGATCATGGTCTGGCCGATCAGCCGGCGCGCCTGATCTTCGGTCACCCCCTGGACTTGCGCAGCGCGGCAAACGGCATCGGCGAAGCGGAACAGAAAGGCCGGACCACAGCCCGAAACCGGCGTGGCGGCATCAAGTTGCGCCTCGCTGTCCATCCATTCGACCAGACCCAGCGGCTCACAAAGTGAAGCGGCCAAATTCCGTGCGGTCTCGGTCAGTCCATCGCCAGCCAGGGCCGTAATCCCCTGCCCGATCGACGCCGGCAGGTTGGGTACAGCGCGCACGACCACTCCGGCGCGCGGCAGGCGTTTGCGCAGGGTGGCGAATTCGACGGCGGCCAGCACTGACAATACGACAGTTTGTGTCCCGAGCAGCGAATTTAAGGCAGGGGCGACCGCCGCCAGCATCTGTGGCTTGACCGCCAGGATGGCGACATCTGGTGTCGGCAAGGCGTCAGGCAGTTCGGCAAACCAATGAACCCCCTCCACATCCGGCCTCTTCGGGTCAATCACCGTAATCGAGCGCGGATCATGGCCTTGGCGCAACCAGCCGGAAAGCATGGCGCCGCCCATATTGCCGCAGCCGACCAGAAGCAAATTTGTTGCAGACATTCCGCGCCCCTACATTTATACTTTATACGATATGAGGCCGAAGCCTTGCACCTGTCAATCGGAGACCGCCATGAAAGCCTTGATGCTCGCGCTGGCCCTGAGCCTTGCCCTTACACCGGCAGCAAAAGCACAAACGCCGTCAAATGACGACACCCAGGCCATACTCGGCGTGGTCGCCGATATGGAAGCCGCCTGGAACAAGGGCGATTTCAAAGGCTATATGGCGGGCTTCAAAAATCCGGATGTCGTGTTCGTTTCCGGCGGACGGTTTCAATCCGACTGGCAGGGCACGCTCGATCATTATGTCCGCGATTACGGTGCCTCACCGGAAACACGCGGTACGCTGCATTTCTACGACATGAAGGTTGAAATACTGGGGCCGGACTCAGCGCAGTTGATTGGCCGCTTCCATCTCGAACGGCCGCAGCATGCGCTGGAAGGCGTCAATACGCGGCTGTTCCGCAAGGTCGACGGCCACTGGGTCATCGCCCTCAATCATGTCTCGGCCTATGACGTACCGAGTCAGAATTAGGCCGAGCCAGAATTAAGGCTCGGTACGCTTCAGCAGATCGACCAGATCGACCTTCCAGTTGACGGCGCGGGTATGTGTACCGTGACCCGTGGTCAGCGTCGTTTCCGGGATCAGACGGAAGCGGATATGGGTATTGCGCTTCACCACCTGTGCCGGGAAATCGAAATTGCGCGGATTGATGAAATCGTCGGCCGAGTTGATCCACATGGTCGGCACGGTGATCTTTTCGATATCCGTCCACGGATTATAATTTCGCGACGAATCGAACTGGTAAATCATGTCATTGGCGTCGCGGCCGGCCATGTCGCGCTTGACCCGCTCGCGTTCCAGGGCAATGGCCTGATCACGCGTCGGAGCCGTTGCCTGAAGGTTCAACGGCGCCGCTCCGGCGATGACCGAGACCGAGGAGGCTGTGCGCAGGCCGAGCAATGGCTGTGTCTTGTATTCGCCGCCCATCCACGCCGGATCGGCCTCGATGCCGTCGATGATCATCTGCCGCCACATGCGATTGAGCCCGGCGATCTCCACCGGCTCGCAGGCCAGCGGCATCAGGGCCTGTGCGAAGTCCGGATGCTTTTCGCCCCAGACGAAGATGTGCATGCAGCCCATCGAAGTGCCTATGATCAGGCGCAGGTGTTTGATGCCCAGGCCTTCGGTCAGCATCAGGCGCTGGCCTTCGATCATGTCGTCATAATCGTATTTAGGGAACTTCATGTGCATCCCGTCCGATGGCTTGGACGAGCCACCATGGCCGATATTGTCCGGCAGGATGATGTAGTATTTGCGGATATCGAGCGGCTGACCGGGACCGTAAAGCTCATCGGCAAAATAGGACGCCAGGAACTGCTTGCCGCTGCCACCTGTGCCGTGCAGCACCATGACGGCATTGTCGATCTCGCCCTGCGCATTGCGGTGCGGCCGGCCGAGCGTGGTGTAATGCAGCTTCACCTCCGGCAGGATTTCGCCCGTACCGAAATGAAAATCATGGGCGACATAATCGCCTTCCTGGGTGGGCCAGACGGTGGGCGTTTGCGCGGCAACCGTCAGCGGGGCGGCCATCAAAGCGAGCGCAAGAACAAGACTTTTCATTGGAAACTCCATCAGACGGTCAGGCTCACGGGTGCGCCATTGAAATCAACTGTATGCCGGATATCGGTTCCGGCAACCTCAACCGCATAGGTGCGTTTCATGGCAGCGCCATGGGTGCTGGCGATCGTCAGTTCACGGCGGGCGTCATTCCAGGTGAAGGCGGTCAGGCTGTAGGCGCCATTACGGAAGTCAAAGGTTTCGCCATCGTCTTCATAAAGGGTGAAGCTGCCATCGGCGCCCGGATGCAGGCGCAGGGTGACCGGCGCATCGCTGTGCTCGCCCGTCGTCTGCCTGACCGGGCCAAGCGGCAGGATGGCGCCGGCCTTCACATATAGCGGCAGGGTGGCCAGATCGACCGGGCGGCTGATTTCGCGGCCACCCTCCGTCACCTTGGCCGTCCAGAAATCATACCAGCGCCCTTTCGGCAGGTAGACTTTGCGCGCTGTCGCACCCTTTTCAGTAACAGGCGCCACCAGGATATCCGGGCCATAGAGATACTGGTCGCCACGCGCCACGGCCTTGGCGTCATCGGGATAATGCAGCCACAGGGCACGGATGATCGGCATACCCGTGCGGTGCCCTTCGGCGACGGCGCTATAGAGATACGGCATCAACTGGTAACGCAGGTTGAGATACTGCCGGCAGATCGGCTCGATGCGCGGATCATGCAACTGTTGCGGCGTCGGGTTCCATTTGGTTTCGGGAAAGCCACGATTGCCGTCCGTCCAGCCGAAAGGCGTATGCATTCGCCAGTCACGGCCATGCGAGCGGAACAGTGGATTGAAGGCGGCGAACTGGAACCAGCGGGCATAAAGCTCGCCGCTGTATTCCTCGGTCGTAACGAAGCCGCCGATGTCGGTGCCCCAGTAGGTCAGGCCGCTGAGCGAGGTATTGATGGCGATCGGCACATGGTTGGTGAGGGTTTCCCAGCGTGTTTCGACATCTCCCGACCACAGGAAGGCGCTGAAGCGCTGCATGCCGGCGAAACCGTTGCGGTGCAGCGCATAGACGCGCTTATTAGGCCGCCACAGCTGCTGCCCTTCGAAATACATGCGGTTGCGCGCCAGTCGCGAGGGGGCGTCATAGCCATCGCCCTGATCGGGCCACCAGCCATCGATGCCGAGATCGGCCAGCGGTTTATGAACCGGCCAGTAACAGCTGACCTGGCGGTTGGGTGGCCACTTGCCATCGGGTGTCCGGCCACTGGGCAGGGGCGCGGCCGTGCACGGATCGGTGACGCGGCCGGTCATGGTCTCGCCCTCGACGACCACATGCAGCACCACCTTGAAATCGAGATCATGCAACTGGTTGATCGTGGCGGCGGGATCGGGGAAGACCTTGTCGTTCCAGGTGAACTCGCCGTTATAGGTATTCCAGCCGTTCGGGCAGAAGCCGGTGCTGAGATAGATCATCGTATCGCACGGCATCTTTTCGTCGCGGAACCGCTTGGCCTCGGCGACGATTTCCGCCGGCTCGCCGAGGGTACGGTGCGACTGCTGGTAACCGAGCGACCACAGCGGCGGCATTTCGGCATAGCCGGTAATCTCGGCATAGGCGGTCATGATGGCGGCAGGTTCGCGAGCGCCGACCACGAAGAGATCGATCGCATAACCCGGCTGATCGGAGAAGAAGCGGCCTTCCGCTCCGGTTAGATTAAAAGCACCCGTCGGCGTATGGATAAACAGCCCCCAGCCTTCGGTGCCGATCAGCCACGGCACCGGCACGCGCGCGCCGTGGGTATCGAGCTTGTAGCCGCCCTGGCCGCTGACCATGGTTTGCAGGGTGGTGCGGCGGTCGTAGCCCGGTCCACCCTGCCCCATGCCAAGCACCGGCGCATTGCCAAGGTTGAAACGCAGGCCGCCGTTCTCAAAAGTCAGACGCTGGACCGGGCTACCGTCACGGCGTTTGACCTCGACCACCAGTGGATCGCCGGAAACAGTCACTTCGAGATTGCCGCAGGTGACATGCTGCGTATTGGTTGCCGCCAGGCGCGCGTTCGGCTGGGGCCAGGCCCGGTCAGCCAGCGCGCCGGTATCATTGGCGGCCATGTCGCCGCCGGCCGGCACCAGGGCCAGGCGCACAATATCCGGCGCAGCGGAGGTGATCAGGAGCTCGACCGGCGCCGCGCCCATTTTGAGCACAGCAGCTTCCGCGCCGCTGACCTGAGCACCGGCCACGGCACTGATGCCGCCCGCAGCCAGGATTTGTAAACTGAAACGTCGAGTCACACCGGGGTAGGCCATGGTAACCTCATGAGGCTGGCGTTGATATGGGTACCCGTGACGCGCCCCGGTTCGCGTCACGGGGCAGGCATTAGACGACCTGGAAACCGGCCCAGAAGGTGTCTTCGCGGTCGATCCAGATATTGTTGAAGCCGGTCGAGATGGCCGAACCTTCGATGGAAGGGATGATGGCCTTCTGGTCGCCCAGCATGACCTCGTCTTCGACACGGCCGATGAACTGGCTGCAGATATAGCTTTCGTGGACGAAACGGTCGCCCTTTTTCAGCTTGCCCTTGGCGTGCAGGTGCGCCAGACGCGCCGAAGTGCCGGTGCCGCACGGCGAACGGTCGATGGCGCGTTCGCCGTAGAAGACAGCGTTGCGACCATCGGCGTTTGCCGACTTCGGCTTGTCGGCCCACAGGACGTGGCTGACACCACGGATGGTCGGATCGACCGGATGCACCGGCTCGTACTTGTCACGCACCAGCTGGCGGATGACGCGGCTGAGTTCGATGATACGGGCAGCGCCCAGGTCATCCAGACCGGTATAGGGACCGTCGGCAGTCGGCTCGATAATGGCGTAATAGTTGCCGCCGTAGGAGACATCGAGCGTCAGCTTGCCGAAATCCGGTACGTCGATCTCGATGCCGGTCTGGGCCAGATAAGCCGGCACATTGGTGATCTTCACCGAAGTCACCTTATTGGTTGTGGCGGTATAGTCGATATTGATCACGCCCGCAGGCACTTCCAGTTTCAGCTTGCCGGGCGTACGCGGCGTGACCAGGCCGTTTTCCAGTGCGAAGGTCACCATCCCGATGGTGCCGTGACCGCACATCGGCAGGCAGCCGGAGGTCTCGATAAACAGAATGCCGGCGTCGGTATCGGCTTGCGTCGGCGGATACAGGAAACCGCCGGACATCATGTCATGGCCGCGCGGCTCGAAGCACAGCCCCGTGCGGATCCAGTCGAAGCGCTCCAGGAAATCCTGCCGGCGTTCCGACATGTTAGCCCCCTTCAAAAGGGGCGCGCCACCGGCAACGAGACGGACAGGATTGCCGGCCGTGTGGCCATCGATACAGAAGAAGGTGTGGCGCAAGGGTCTCTCCAGACAAATAAGGGCGGCCCGCGTTACCGCGAACCGCCCTCAGGACGCAAATGGTCCTGGGTTTAGGCGGCTTTGGTGATCTTGAGGCTGGGTCGTGTTGCGGCGGCCTTTTCGACCATGGCGGTGACTTCGGCGCGACGGGCACCGGTCAGCGGCATGCGGGGCATGCGGACGCGTTCGGACCCGCGGCCCATGATCTGCTCGGCCAGCTTGATCGACTGGACAAGATCGTGCTCGGCGTCGAGATGCAGCAGCGGCAGGAACCAGCGGTAAATCTCACGGGCAGTGTCGATGTCGCCGGCTTCCAGCGCCTTGACCAGCATGACGGATTCGTGCGGGAAGGCGGAGGTCAGGCCGGAGACCCAGCCCTGGGCGCCCAGCAGCAGGCCTTCAAAGGCGACGTCGTCGAGACCGGCGAAAACGACATAACGATCACCGAAGGCGTTGATCATGTCGGTGAAACGGCGAGTGTCGGCGGTCGATTCCTTTACGGCGACGATATTCTTCACCGGACGCAGGGCTTCGAGCGCCTCGTTGGTGATGGCGACGCGGTAGGCGGTCGGGTTGTTGTACAGCATGATCGGCAAGGTGGTCGCGTTGGCAACCTGGGTGAAGTGCTCGACCAGTTCGGCGGTCTTCGGCACATAGACCATGGCCGGCAGCAGCATCAGGCCGTTGGCGCCGAGCTTCTCGGCGTCCTTCGCCCAGGCGATGGCCAGCGGCGTGGTGAGTTCGGAGACGCCGGTGACGACCGGCACGCGGCCGGCGACGACCTCAACGATAGCCTTCAGGAGCAGGCGCTTTTCCTCGGCAGTGAGAGAGTTGTTCTCGCCGCAGGTGCCCATGGCGATGATCCCGGTGACGCCGTCATTGATCAGGTCATCAACAACGCGTCGCGTCTCGGCATAATCGATTGAAAGGTCTTCGGTGAATTGCGTTGTTACGGCCGGAAATACACCCCGCCAATCGACTGTCATCTCATTACTCCACGAAATTTCGCATTAAACATTATATCGTATACAATGTACAAAGTGACCGCGCAATAGGATCATGTCGTTATCGGAACAAATATTATGTCCGCCTCCACAACGAATCCAGTCGGCATGTTACCGCTATCTCCATTAAAGACCCTATAAAGGCGGGATTGTCAAAATAAATTATACCGTATACGTTCACAAAATAATTTGTGGGAGACGGTATAATGCGACACCTGTTAAAAGCGGCTCTGATTGGAACAATACTTTCCGGCGGAATAGGCATATTGCCTGCCATGCCAGCGTTTGCTGCCCCTGCTGTAGCCCTCACCACCAATGATGCCACCTTTGAAAAGCTCTGGCAAACCGAGTGGCAGTGGCGCAAAGCCCTGACCGGTGACAATGACGATGACAGCGGTGAAGAAGGCATCCGCTCGCATTTTCCGGATGTATCGAAACCCGCTCAGGACGCCAGGCTGGCCTACTGGACCAATGTCCTGGCAAAACTGGACAAGATCGATCCAAAGACGCTGTCCACCGACCAGCAGGTCAACTATACGGTTTATCACAACCAGATCGAAACCCTGGCGTCGCGGCAAAAGTTTCGCGGTTACGAGATGAGCTTCGGGTTCTGGAGCGGCCTTAGCTATGCCGCCCGCAAACCGATGCGCACCGAACAGGACTATCGCAACTACATCGCCTACCTCAACGATGTGCCGCGCTATTTCGGCCAGAATATCGATAATATGCGCGCCGGCCTGAAGCGCGGTTTCACCCCGTCTCAGATATCATTGCAGGGCCGCGATTCGTCGATGGCCATAACCTTCGAGAACAAGACGCCGGAACAGACCGTTTTTTATACGCCTTTCCTCGACATGCCGGCCTCAATCCCGGCCGACAAACAGGCTGAGCTGAAAAAGCTCGGCACCGAGGCGATCGCCAACAGCGTCATTCCGGCTCACAAGACCCTGCTGACCTTCCTGCGCAATGATTATATTCCTGGCGCGCGCAAAACGATTGCGGCTTACGATCTGCCCGACGGCAAGGCCTATTACCAGTCGCTGATCCGCGAATATGTCACGCTCGACATGACGCCCGACCAGATCCACCAGATCGGGCTCGATGAAGTGGCCAAGATCAAGGTCGAGATGCAAGCGGTCATGGATGAGGCCGGCTTCAAGGGCACGCTCCAGCAGTTCAACGACTTCCTGCGGACCGATCCGCAGTTCTACGCCAAGACGCCACAGGCGTTTCTGGATCGCGGCGCCTGGATATCCAAGGAATTTGACGGCAAGGCGGCGCAGTATTTCGGCCGGATGCCGCGGATGCGCTTTGCTGTAATCCCGACGCCGGACGCCATCGCCCCTTACAATACCGGCGGCAACGGCGGGCCCGGCGTCCTGATCCTCAATACCTATAACCTGCCGTCTCGTCCGCTCTACACCCTGCCGGCGCTCGTGCTGCACGAAGGCGCGCCCGGCCATGCCTGGCAGATGCCGCTGGCGCTGGAAAACAAGGATTTGCCCGAATTCCGACAGTCGACCTATATTTCGGCCTTCGGCGAAGGCTGGGCGCTCTACTCCGAGCGTCTCGGCGTCGAAATGGGCATGTACCACACCCCCTATGAGACGTTCGGCATGCTGACCTACCAGATGTGGCGCGCCTGCCGGCTGGTGGTCGATACCGGCATGCACGCCAAGGGCTGGACGCGCGACCAGTCTATCGCTTTCCTGCGTGACAATACCGCCCTGTCCGAGCACGAGATCACCACCGAAACTGACCGCTATATAAACACACCGGGCCAGGCCCTCTCCTACTATATCGGCGAGATGACCATCTGGAAGGTGCGCCACAAGGCCGAAGCGGCGCTCGGTGACAAGTTCGATATCCGCCAGTTCCATGATGCCGTGCTGCAGCTGGGGTCCGTGCCCCTGCCCGTCCTCGAAGCCCGTATCGACCGCTTTATCGCCGATGGCGGCAAAGGCCCTTACGCCGACCAATAGGAGTTTTCGCATGATCCGTTACAGCGCTACCTTCACCCTGGCCGCTCTCCTGCTGACCGGCGGCATTGCCCAGGCGGCAACCAAGCCCGCCACACCAGCAACAGCCTGCGCCAGCTCATCGGACAAGGCCATGACCGGCCTTGTCGCCGATTTCGAGGCCCTTTCAGGGTCACGCGACCCTTTGCGCGAAAGCAGCAACGGCAATCTGGCGGCGCTGGCGCAATGGCCGGATGACAGCACCGAGGCTCTGTCCGCCTATGGCAAGGCGCTGAACAGCCTGATGACCCGGCTGCAAGCCGTCCCGACCGCGAGCCTGTGCGCCGATCAGGCCCTAAACCAGGCTCTTATCAAGGACCGGCTGGAACTGGAGCTCGACGGATTGCGTTTTGATGAGGCCCGCCTGCCCTTCAATACCGGCGACGGCTTCTACACAACGCCGGATTACGCCGCAGCCGGTGTAATTCTGCGCACCGAACCGGAAGCCCGTGCCTGGATCGCCAAACTGAAGGCCCTGCCCACCTTCTATGCCACCGAAACCGCCAACATGCAGCGCGGTATCAAGACCGGCTATATGCGCCCGAAGCTGGTGGCAACCAAGGCCCTGGCCGTCATGGAGAAGCACGCTGCCCAGCCCGTGGCCGAGCATAGCCTGCTCAACCCGCTGAAAAATCTGCCAGACAGCATTCCCGCCACCATACGCGCTCAACTCGTCGCCGAAGGGACACAGGTCATCGCCACCCAGGTTCGGCCGGCGGAAGATGCGCTCGTCACTTTCTTCAAGACCGATTACGTGCCCAGGGCGCCGGAAAGCATCGCCATCGGCGACCTGCCCGACGGCAAGGCCTATTACCAGTACCTGATCCATCGCCATGCTTCGACCGACATGACACCTCAGGCTATTCATGAACTGGGCCTGCAAGAGGTCAAACGCATTCGCCAGGAGATGGACGCCAATATCAAGGCCAGCGGATTCAAGGGAAGCTTCGCCGAATACCAGACCTTCCTGCTGACCGATCCGCAATTTATCGCCCAAAGCCCCGAAGACTATTATGAGAAGGTCAGCGCCGTGCTGATCCGTGTCCAGGGCCTGCTGCCGCTCTATTTCCACAACCTGCCGCGCCTGCCCGTCACAGTCCATGAGGTCGATCCGCAGCTGAAAAGCTCATCCTCCGGCTATAATCCCGGCAGCCTGATCCAGGGCGTGCCGGGCACGGTGATCATCAATACCGACCACCTGAACCAGAGCCCGACCTCCGGCCTGACCGCCTGGGCCATGCACGAAGGTGTGCCGGGCCACCACCTGCAGATCGCCCTGGCGCAGGAAAACGACTCCCTGCCCAAGTTCCGCCGCCGCGATGACATCAACGCCTTTGTCGAGGGATGGGCGCTCTACAGCGAACATCTCGGCGTCGAAATGGGCATGTACCGCACGCCCTATGAGGATTTCGGCCGCCTGTCGCTGGAAATGTGGCGGGCCTGTCGTCTCGTCATCGATACAGGGATGCACGTCATGGGCTGGAGCCGGGCGCAGGCCGTCGCCTGCCTGCGCGACAATACCGGCATGAGCGACCGCTCGATCCAGAACGAGGTCGACCGCTATATCGGCTGGCCGGGTCAGGCGCTCGGTTACAAGATCGGTGAAATTCGCATCCGGCAACTGCGCGCTAAAGCGGAAGCCGCGCTCGGGCCGAAATTCGACCTGCGCGACTTCCACGATGAGATACTGAAGAATGGCCCCCTGCCGCTCGACATTCTGTCCCATCAGGTCGATGACTGGATCAAACGCGGCGGGAAGTAGACCCCTCCGCGTCAAGCCGGCCACTGCGTTCCAGCTTGCCCCAGCCGACCGCCATGCCGCGGCCGGCGGACATCAGCGCCTTCAGCACGACATAGTACATGATCTGCCGATATACGAAGCGCTGCGACAGCAGCCAGAAGACCGGGTAACGCTTCTCGCGTGGCTCCAGCCAGTAGGCGATGCCACCGCAGATGGCGTCGATGGCCAGGAAAGTCACCCAGTAGATGATCATGCGACCGAGATCACCGCTCGTCTGCGCCCAGCCGTGCTGCGATACCTGCACGATCGTCGCGACAATATTGACGATCAGGGCGAAATCGATCAGCGGTGACACCACCGAGAAAACGATCTGAAACAGCCAGGCCTGGGGGATGCCGATCCAGGCCAGCCCCTTCGGCTTGCCGGTCCGATAGATTGGACGGTGCTTCCACAGGCATTGCAGAGTGCCGAAGGCCCAGCGGAAGCGCTGCTTCATCAATGCACTGAAGCTTTCAGGCGCTTCTGTCCAGGCCACGGCATCCTGATCATAGGCCACCTGCCAGCCCTTTCGCTGGATGGCGATGGTCAGGTCCTGATCTTCGGCGAGCGTGTTGTGCGGATAGTTGCCGACCTCGGCCAGGGCTGAGCGTCGCCATGCTCCGACGGCGCCCGGCACCACCATCATGGCGCCGAACATGGCCAGCGCGCTGCGTTCGAGATTCTGCGAGGTGACGTACTCGACCGCCTGCCACTTCGTTACCCAGTTGAAACGGTTGCCGACCTTGGCATTGCCGGCCACCGCGCCGATTTCCGGCCGCACGAACCAGCGCACCAGACGCGCGATGGTTTCCGGCTCGAACTGGGTATCGGCATCGAGTGCGATGATGATGTCGCCCTTCGAGGCCGCGATGCCATTATTGACCGCGCTGGCCTTGCCGGCATTGGCCTGGGTGATCAGGCGCACGCGCGGGTCGCCCGAAAAAGCACTGGCCACTATGGCGCTGGTTTCGTCCTTCGAGCCGTCATCGATAACGATAACCTCCATGCCCACACCGACACTGGCCAGGACGCGGCGCACCGAATTCTCGATCACGCGCACCTCGTTATAGGCCGGGATCAGTACGCTGACGAAACTGGCATTGACAAAGGCGGCGACGGCGCCCGCCTCTTCGGGTTTTTCATCGCCTGGCGGCTCCATATGATTGCTGAATTCGGCATAGATGGCCAGGCCGGAGAGGATCAGCGCCCGGCCGATGCCCAGCACAATGGCAATAACGAACAGCCATTTCAGCGCCGCCGCCATCCATGCCATGAACATGAAGATGCCGACATCGAAACGCACTTCGAGCAAATCCTGGCCGCTCAGTTGCGGCATGACCTGATCACGTGACAGGCCGACCAGGTCGCCAACCGAAACGAACTGGTATCCCTCCGCCTTCAGCTTCTGGATAATGACCGGCAGCGCCTTGAGCGTCTGGCTGCGTTCACCGCCGGAATCGTGCATCAGGATGACCTGGCCGGAACGGCAATCATCCGGCGATGTTTTGCAGGTGGCGGATTGCTCGCTGGCTACGCCATCGTGCACGCCATCCATAGTATTCTGGATGATCTTTTCGACACCAGGCCGGGTCCAGTCCTCCGAATCAACGTGCAGCCCGATATCGGTATAGCCAAGCTTCTGTGCCACCAGGGCCGGCACCAGTTCATCATTGGTCGTCGGCTCGGCGTCGCCGAAATAGGGCGCGCGCAGCAGGCGCATCGACCGGCCGGTATAGGCCTCGACGACGCGCTGGGTCGAGTTCAGTTCGAAACGGATCTGCCAGTCTGGAATTTTCGACATATCCGGGTGGGTATAGGAGTGATTGCCGATATCGTCGCCGTCACGCACCATCTGGCGCAGCAGGGCCGGATGTGCAATCGCCTTTTCCCCAATAACGAAGAAGGTGGCAGGCACCTTTTCCTGTTCAAGGATTTTCAGTATCTGCGGCGTCCAGTTGCCATCCGGGCCATCATCGAAGGTCAGGGCCAGCTTGCCTGGCTTGTAACCAGTGCGGCGGACAACGAAAGGCGTCGGCAGGCTTTGATAGGCCTCGTTCTGCGCCACACGGGCCTTGTCATAGGTCACGACGCGGTGACCGGTGTGCGGCGTCTCGTCGATATGGACCACCTCGCCATTGCCATAGACCTGATTATCGCCCAGTGCGGTCAACTTATTCAGGTCCGGCAAGGTATTGGTTTGATAGGCACCGAAGGCGTGCCAGATGGCCGGATCTTCCGAACCGAGCCGCCACAGGCCAACGCCCGACACATTGGAATCGGCAATCGTGAGCAACTGGTTCCAGGCGCTGACACCATCCAGCAGCCAGACCTCGTGGTGCAATCCTTCTTCATCGTAGAAGAAATAGGCGTTGCCTGTCGATGGATCGAACTGAATCGGCGCATCGGATTCACGGGCGATGCGCCAGGCTTCGGCCACGGTCGTCGGGTCAGCCTTCAGCTGGCCATTGGCCTGCTTGTACCAGTCATAGCCATAGTTGCCGATGCAGGCGATGGCCTTCTCAGGCGGTACGCTTTTCAGCGCCTGGTTCAGGCGTTCATTAAACCAGCTCTGGGCAGCGATCGGCCCGGCCGGATCCACCATGGAATGCTGATCGTAGATCATCAGGAAGAGCTTGTCGGCCACGCCGGCGAAGGCCTTCAAATTCCAGGCTGGGCTGTCGACCGGCGCCGTCAGGGTCAAAAGGTAGCCCTTCGTCGCAAAGGCGGCATGTGCCTCTTTTACAAAGGTCAGATAGTTGCGCAGGGCCGGGTCCGGCAAGGTCTCGAAATCAAGCATCACCCCCTGTGCTTTTTCACGCTGCACCATGTCGAGCATCTGGCCGATCAGTTTCAGACGCGCCGAGGGATTGGCCAGCAGCCGCGCTGTATTGTCGCCCTGCCACTGCCCGCCGGTGATATTCTGCACCATGATCAGCACGGACGGGCGGTGCTGGGCATTCTGGATCGTCTGGGTGAACTGATCGTCAGCCAGGTAGACGAACCGGTTATCCGTGTCCCCAACATATGCCAGGCCTGGAATGACCATGTCGAGATTGTTGACATGCTTTTGCAGTGACACGAGCGAGGCGTCATCGCCGGTAATATAGAAGCCGGCAAGCGTCTGCTGCACCCTGGCGGCGCCCCCCCTCACACTGAGCGGCCGGTGACGCGGGGCGGCATGGTTCAGCACCATTTTTGACGCCGAAGGTTTCGGATATTCCATATGCAGGTCGAGCCCTTCCGGCACCGGCACCATCAGGATCGACGCCACCAGGCCGACGAAAAGGACCATGGCCACCACGATCAGACTTAGCACGCCAAAGAAGGACGCCTTCTTGCGACGTCCGGTAGGGTCATAGAAAATCGGCTTTTGCGTGGGCATCAAATTATCCGGTATGGCTCAGGGAGAGAACTTGCCGGCTTTGCGGCCGGTTCAGGATATCGCGGCAGGGGACCTGGTGTCCGGGCTGGAAAACGCCAGCAAGCCATGTACGCATATGAGGTTCGAGATTGGGCCGCAAAACATCCTGCCACGCCCCCCTGATCAGACGGCGGTCGATCAGGGTGCCGCCCGCCAGATAGGTTTGGAAATCCGCGGTCGTGGCGAACGGCGTGAAATCGAAATAGCAACGCTTGTCCGCCAGACCATCCAGTTGATGCAGCAAAGCGGCAGGTGTTTCCGGCAAACCATCTTCCCCTTGCGACGGTGTCAGCAGGGTGACGTCGCGGCCGTAATAGATCTCGCCGATATTATCGACATTGGCAGAATCCAGTCCAGACACAGGCAACTGGAAATACACCACGGCATCGATAGGTGGTCCGGCACTTTTCAGGGCTGCCAGCGAGGTGGCTGGAAACTGGAAGTCGTCGAACGAATCCCCGATCGACTGGATCAGCGCGCCGTTATCGGCATAGGCCAGTGAAAAGACGGCCGCCGCGCACATGGCGAGGACGGGCCACAGGATCGCTGGCCGGGCCATCCCATCTTGCTTGCGGATATGCACGAGCATCCCGACGACACCGGCGATGATCAGCACGATGCCATAACCAATAGTGCGGGTATTGTACGGGTCGAACTGCGTTCGCAGGCGCAGGACTAAAGCCAGCGCCAGAAATCCAAACCCTGCCAGAGTGACGAACAAGGCTGCGGGACGAGTGCCCTCACCGCTGTGCACCCGTGAGAGCTGGCGGATCGAAATGCCGGTCAATAACAAGCCTGCAACGAGGATGCCCAGTCCGTTGACACCGAGCGCGATCAGGAATTGCCGGATAAGCAGCAGGGGCGCTTCCGGCGCGGCTACGCGCGGCATGCCGGTCGCAAAGCCGGTCATTTCATGATTCAGGAGCTGATAGATGATGAAGGCAAAGCCGGCGATGCAAAAGCAGGGAAATACCCTCAGGGCTGTCCGGCGCCCGAATGCCGGCCAGATGCACAGGAACAGCAAAAAGGCGAACGGCCCGAAGATATAGCGCGCCGAACATCCGAGGATAAGGAACCCGGTTAACAGGATATAGGACAGCCATTTCCGATCCTCGGCATGGATCTGCGAAATGGCATAAACCGCGCCGCAGAAGCAGAACAGCAGCAGGTTTTCCGACCAGGTGTACATACCGATGATAAGGGTCACCGGATTGAGCACGATCAGCGCCGCCATGAAAACGTGGCGCGACGCCTTCAGGACAAACCAAAAACTGGCCGCCAGCAGGATCAGGTTGGTGATCTTGCTGCTGATCATCATTACAGCTGGTTTGGCTACCGGCGCCGTCAGGGCCAGAATGGCGGGATAGCCGCACGGATAAACGGCGCTGTATTCACCATGCAGGCTGCACCCCTGGCCGTGGCGCAGCGCCTGGGCCAGAAGCATATAATACCAGGAATCGACGCTGATATAGCCGAACAGCACAGCCAGAAGGGCGGAACTGGCCAGCAGACCCGTGACCGTGGCCAGATAGATGATTGAGCTGTTTCTAGGCATATGGCTTGAAGAGATGAGGTAGACGCTGAACTGATGTTCAGCCATCCCTATACGCAGCCATCGGCAGCAAACCTGCGCAAGGCATGAAATTTACCACAGTTCGCTCGAACGTCACATGTCGGCGCGCCGGAAGCGATAATAAAGTGGCGACTCCTGAGGGACTCGAACCCCCGACCTCTGCTTTAGGAAAGCCTTGCTCTATCCGGCTGAGCTAAGGAGCCACGCGAGGCCTGTTTACACAATGGCATCGCCGATGAGAAGCAAGCATCTGATATTTTTCGTGCATAAGGCTGCGAGATCCTTGCGCATATGGTTAACCCATTAGCTGGCCACAAGATATTGTATGGAACAGAAACAGTATTTGCCGATGTCAGTGATTCGGTCATGGTTTGTTTCCCCGTCGTTCGGCAGGCTGGTAACACCTCGTTTACAAATGTGCATCCTGCCGTAATACCGCTTCCCAAACGGGCCCTGCGCTCCTATGTATGGCGCGTGTCAGACATAGCCCCCCACACCCCCCGCCCCGTAATTCACGCCGTCAGCGACGCTAAGCTGATGGCCGTGCTCGGCCCCACCAATACCGGCAAGACCCACTACGCCATCGAGCGCATGTGCGGTTACGCCTCCGGCATGATGGGCCTGCCCCTGCGGTTGCTGGCGCGTGAAATCTACGAGCGCGTGGTGGCGATCAAGGGCGTCAATGCCGTGGCCCTGATCACCGGTGAGGAAAAAATCATTCCGCGCCTGCCGTCCTATTTCATCTGCACGGTTGAGGCCATGCCGCTGGAGCGACAGGTCGATTTTCTGGCCGTCGACGAAATTCAGCTCTGCGGCGATACCGAGCGCGGCTATGTCTTCACCGACCGCCTGCTGCATGCCCGCGGTCGCTTCGAGACGGTGTTTCTCGGCGCCAGGACCTTCGCGCCACTATTCCATCGCCTCTTTCCCGGTGCCGAGATTATGATGCGCGAGCGCCTGTCCTCGCTGACCTATTCCGGCCCGAAGAAGCTGACACGCCTGCCCAAGCGCACCGCTATCGTCGCTTTCTCGACCGAGAAGGTCTACGCCATCGCCGAACTGATCCGCCGCCAACGCGGCGGGGCAGCCGTGGTCATGGGCAGCCTGTCGCCGAAGACCCGCAATGCTCAGGTCGAGTTGTTCCAGAAGGGTGAGGTCGATTTCCTGGTGGCCACCGACGCCATTGGCATGGGCCTCAACATGGACATCCAGCATGTCGCCTTTTCCGGCCTTTCGAAGTTCGACGGCAAGAGCACCCGTCACCTGACGGCGCAGGAGATCGGCCAGATCGCCGGCCGCGCCGGCCGCCACATGAATGACGGCACGTTTGGCGTTACCGGTGAATGCCATGAACTGGACGAGGATCTCGTCCATGCGGTCGAGAACCATATTTTTACGCCGTTAGATGCCGCCCAGTGGCGCAATCACAAGCTCGACTTCTCGACACTGGAAGCCTTGCTGAAAAGCCTGAGCCAGCCATCGCACATCATTGGCCTGCACCTTGCCAAGGAGGCGCTCGACGAAAAAAGCCTGCGCGCTTTGAGCCAGGACGAGGATATAGCTGCCAAGATCAAAAACCCGGTAACCCTGCGCACCCTGTGGGAAGCCTGCCAGTTGCCCGATTTCCGTAAGATCGGTTTCGATGAGCATCTGAAACTGGTGTCGCATCTGTTCTGGTCACGCCTCAGCCCCGGCGGCTTTATCGCCGAGGACTGGTTCGAGGGCGCGTTACGCGATCTCGACCATATGGATGGCGATATCGACACATTGTCGTCTCGGCTTTCGGGTGTGCGCACGCTTTCCTATATCGCCAATCGCGGCGCCTGGCTGGCCCGCACCGAGCATTGGCGCGACACCACGCGAGATCTGGAAGAACGCCTGTCCGACAAACTGCACGAAGCCCTGATGCAGCGCTTTATAGATGCCCGCACCAGCGCTCTGCTCAAGGCGCTCGACGCCGAAGAAGCGCCGCGCCCCGAAGTGACGCCGGAGGGCCAGGTGATCCTCGAAGGCCATGTGGTCGGCGAACTGAAAGGCCTGAGCTTCAAGGCGACCAGCAGCGAAAGCCTGATCTCGGACAAGGCGCTACGCCAGGCGGCTAACCGCGCCGTGAAACCGCTCCTGCTCGATCGCTTGCGCGATGTCGGTAACAGCGCTTCGAAAACTTTCCAAATTCGCGGCCATGAGGTTTTGTGGAAAAAAGAACCGGTGGCGGTGATCGAACCATCGGACTGGTTTAGCCCGCGCCTCAAGCTCATCGACGCGCCCGACCAGCCGGTGCTGACCGAACGTGCCAGCAAGCGCCTGACCGATTATGTTCGCCAGAGTGCCCAAGCCGGCCTCAAGGGGCTCTACAAGATGAAACAGGTGGCTGATGACGAAGCCGTCACGGCTGCCGTGCGCGCGATCGCCTTCCGCCTCTATGAAAACGGCGGCGTCATGGCGCGTGACGAAACGCTGAAACTGACGCCGGAAGACAAGGCGGCGCTCAAGGCGCTCGGCATTGCCGGCCATCGTTACGCTTGGTTCCTGCCGGATATCCAGAGCCCGAAACTGCGCCCGCTCCTGCAGGCCTTCGGCAAGGGCGACAATGCCGACGAGCATCCGCAGCGCAAGCACAGCCTGCGTGGCCAGCTTCTGCTCGAAGACTATGGCGCCGTGGCGCTCAAGACCCTGTCACAACTCGACAAGATCATGAGCCATGGCCTGTGGCAGAAGGGTGCGACCTATGTAAAGGAAGCCGCCTTTGCGCCCCTGAGCCTGAACGAAAAGCAGCGCGACAAGCTGATGACCGCGCTCGGTTTGGTAAAGGTCGAAGCCATTACCGTGACAGAGACAGTTCCGGTCGTATCGGCGGAATCCGGCCCTTCGGAAAGCAAGAAGCCGCGCAAGCGTCGCCGGGGCAAGGCCAGGACGGAACCATCGCCGGATGTGCCAGCTATTGAGGCCGCCGAAATTACAGTGCCGGAAGATATGCCCGAAACGCCTGCCCCCCAAATGCCTGCCATTGAAGCGGCTGCCGAAGAACAGACGACGATCGAGCCCCTACCGACCGAAACCGCGCCGGAAGTCGTCGAAGCTGCACCTGTGGAAACGCCTGCGCCTGTTACAGAAACCCGCGAGATCCAGTTAATCGGCTGGCGGCAGAAATCGTTCGAGCCACGTCCCAAGCGTGTGCGTCCGGAACGCCGCAAGCCTGCGCAGGCTACATCCGAAGCCGGCGAAAAGCCTGCCCGTAGCGAACGGCCGGACAAGGCCCGTGGCGATCGCGGCAAGCGGCATGGCAAACCGGAAGGGCAGCGCGAACAATCCAGAGGCCATCGGGATCGTGAACCGAAACCCAGTGACTCCCGTTCGCGCGAGCCCTACATCAACCCCTACTCGCCTTTTGCTATTCTGCGCGAAAAGCTGGCCGAAAAGCAGGATAGCTAGTTTCAGGACAATGAAAATAAAGCCGCGAAACAGGGATGTTTCGCGGCTTTAGCGACTTAGAAATAAGATGAGTTGCTATTAGCCAAAAAACAAAATAGTATAGTTTTATCGATTTATAATTGTCTGCTGTTTTGTTTAGCCCTTTTCCAAAGTGCACCGAGCGAACTCCCATTCAAAAATTTAGCGAGAGGCATTCGGATATTTCATCCGTATGCGTATAAACATGTCATTTGAAAGGGTTCATTTATGAGCATCGGGACAGTTAAGTGGTTTAATCCAACCAAGGGCTTTGGCTTCATCGAGCCGACCGACGGCGGCCAGGACGTTTTCGTTCACATCAGCGCCGTTGAACGCGCCGGCATGCGCAGCCTCAATGAAGGCCAGAAGATCTCCTACGAGCTGGCGCGCGACGCCAAGTCCGGCAAGATGTCGGCTGAACAACTCGAAAACGCCTAAGCCTTCGGGTTTGAGTTTAAAGGCCGGTTCCGCGAGGGACCGGTCTTTTTTATGGCCTGAACAATTTTGACAAACTTTGCCAAAAGAGATAGCCTGTTTTAAAGGAGTCTTTCCATGGCCACTATGAACATTTCCCTGCCTGAACAAATGAAAACCTGGGCCGAGGCGCAGGCCGAAACCGGAAAATACAGCAATACCAGCGACTATGTCCGCGACCTGATCCGCCGTGATCAGGAACGCGCCGAGAAAATTGCCGCGATGCAGATCAAGATAGATGAAGCCATTGCTGGCGGCGTCAGCGAACTGACAACACAGGATATTCTGGAGAAAGCACGCGCTCACGTCGCCGCTCATAATCTTGCCAGAAGCGCCTGATACCTTACAAACTCAGCACGCCCGCGACAGACGATCTGTTCAACATCTATATTCAGGGCGTGCTTACATTTGGCCTGCCTCAGGCCGAAAAATATTATGCCAGTCTGGAAAAGAGTTTTGAATTTCTGGCTGAAAACCCTCGCTCGTCGGCTGAACGCGAAGAATGTAAGCCAGCCGTTCGCGTCCATCCACACGGCTCACATATTGTCGTTTACCGTATAGAAACCTTCGGGGTCTGGATCATGCGCATTTGTCATGCGCATGAAAACTGGACAGCCATTAACTGGAATATTGACGAATAACTACTTCTTCTGCGCTGCCGCCAGCACCAGGAACATGTAGTTGGTCTCGCCCCCCCCCATGACATACTCCGTCTGCTGCCAGAAATAAGGCCATTTTTTCAGCTCCGGCAGGTCGGGACGAATCAGGGCTGTGCCGGATATGACGCCGCCAGGGATATAGCTCCAGTCGGCGCGGTTGGCGCCATAGGCTGTGGTGGCTGATTTCGCACCGACCCCGGAAGCGAAGGACTCGGTGTTTTCGCCCGGATGGACGCCCAGCACGAAGTTCAGTGCCTCCATTTGCAGGGCATCCGGCGTATATTGCGGCCAGGCCTTGCGGAAGAAATACTGATCAACGCCAAACTTCTGAATATCCCAGCCGGCACCCCAGATATAGGGCACATAGGGCATGCCATAAGGCGTCTTGGTCGCGTCTTCGGTCAGCTTGGCCTGATAGAGCTTAACTGCCGCATCGATGTCACGGATAAAGGCCTTATCCTTGATCAGCGGCATGGCTGAGGCCAGCACCGCTCCGGTCTGGTCGATGTGCGCCGCGATATCGGGTCTGAGCGCGACCAGCCGTCTGATGACTGCGGCATCGTGCGTTGTTTGCGCCAGCTCGGACAGGACAAAGACGCGGGCCTGCAAATCCGTGGCGCGATCATAAGCCTTGTCATAGAGATCGCGTGCCGCTGCCAGCGCGTCCGCCGCCATTCTGGGATTGGTCGGCGTCAATGCTCGCGCCGCCGTGGCCAGTTGTGCCGCCGTGTTCAGCTCCCGGTTGGGATTGTCCTCGGTGAAAACGTAGCGGTCGTCCTTCACGGAAGAGGTCGTGCCGGTGCGTTCGCCAGCCTTGAGCGCCGGATCATAGACCAGATTATCCGTCTGGGTCGTAACATCGCCCAGCAGGGTATATTGTTCCAGGTTCGGCTCGATAATGCCGCGATAGGTCCGTCCCAATGCCTTGTAACCGCCGAGCACCGACAGCAGGCCGTGCTCGATCTGCTGAATGGCGTCGTTCTGGCCGTCCGGCTGATGAATTTCAGTCAGCTTCTTCGTCTCGTCGATTGTGGTGACGTCGTAATTCAGACCAAATTCCTCGACCATTTTCGACAGGAGCCATACCGTGCCCATCTGGCTTTCGACGCGCAGGTCGTAATCGCCGGCATCATGCCAGCCCCCGGCGTTTAACCCGGCGACATGATCGCCCGGCTGGTATTTGGTCAGGGTCGATCCGCCTTGCAGATAGCCGTCGAAATGGTTGAAATTGATCGGCGCCATACGCACATCGTCTTCGTGATCAAGGCCATGCCAGGTTCGGTACTTCTCCTTCACCAGCATATGGCACATCTGGACCGGCAGGAAATATTCCAGGGTCGGCTGCCAGACATGGCGGTCATAAACATCATCTCCGATGCGGAAAACGCCCGTCGTTTCGCCACGGTATTCCAGCAAGTACATACCGGGGTCCTGCACCGCACTCAAATCGGCGGTGAGATAGTTGTAGCGCAGGAACTGGCCCCAGGGCTTCGGATCGTAGCGCGAAACCTCCTCACGCCCGCCAGCGGTCATGCGGTAGAGCACCAGTGGATCGGCCTGAGTATCGCGCTTGTCCTGTTCGATGATAATGGTCTTGACCTGCGCCGGCCGATAACCGACCTGGGACACCTGCACCACCGGCTTATAACGCCAGTCAGGGTCAATATTCGGCGTAATAACCCAGGCGACTGCATCCTTGGTGGCGCCCGCTTTGGTGACTTCGCGGACGATATACCAGCCATTGTTGAAATTGCCGCGACCGTCGATCAGTTCCAGCTCGCCGGTCTGGCTGGTGATGGTCATGCGCTGAAGCGGACTTTCAGGCGCCACGGTCAGTGTCTTGCCCTCGGCCAGTGGTGCGGTGATGACCTGGCCGTGATCGTCTTCCATGCCGCCATTGGCCTGCCGGGGAAATATCCCTCCCGTCTGGTCCATCAGCCACGACTTGCCGAAGAGATCGGTCGGGAACAGTTCGAAATTAAAGCCGACCTTGCCTTCCCAGTCTTTTGGCAAGGGCTTGTCGAGATCGACTGATACCTTGAAAGCATTGCCCTCCAAGGGCGTCACGCGAACCTTGTAGCTGAAATTGAGGTCGGGATAGTCGATCGGATTGAAGCCCTTGCGGTTCTTCGACTCGTCCGGATAATGGAGCGCCTGGCTGACCGAATTAGTCGCGGTGTCGACCACCGGCTTGCCATCGCCCGCCGGCATGGGCGACCACTGTCCCGGCGAAGCTTCCAGCCGTAAATCGCCATTGGCCGCCACGCGTACGCCATGCTGGATGACGGTCACGCCCGTCTGGTGACCATCAGGATAAATATCGGCAAACACGGTGACGTTCAGGCCCGGCGCCTCGAAATAACCCTTGTCATTGAGCTTGAGCGCCGGCTCTGCCAGTGCCGCCCCCGCCATCAATGACAGGCATGACACAGCCATCATCAGTTTACTGATCTTCATGGTCTTCTCCCAAGCTGCCCTCTGCAATCGGGGCATTGATATCGATTACAAGACTATAGCGAAGGATAACCCTATCACAAAGGGCGTATTTGGGGCTGTTTGACATTTGGCCACCCCGTTCCAATATGCAGGCCATGCAGACAGACTCTTCCTCGGTACGACTCGACGTGTGGCTTTGGCGCGCCCGCTTCTTCAAAACGCGCGCCCTCTCGGCCAAGGCGTGCGAAAGCGGTCATATCCGGCTGGAGCGCTTCGGCAGGATGACGCGCGTCGAGAAGGCGTCGGCCACCGTCAAACCGGATGACCGGCTGATTTTCGCCATAGGCACGCGCCTTTTCGATATTGTCGTGGTCGATACCGGGGAACGACGCGGACCTGCACCCGAAGCGCAAGGGCTTTACTTGGCGACGGCGTCGACCTGACCTTGCGCTTCAAGACTTTACGAGAATGCGGCGCAAACTCTTTACGGCAAGCCTTCGCGGATGCCGAGACGGATACTAATGCCTCGAATTAGAACAAATCAGGTTTCGTCGCGCCCCTGACTCTTGACACAGCGCCCTTATCTGAGCATGACGCACACACTCCAAGTTTGTAATCGAGGCTGAGACTATGACCTACATTGTTATGGACCCTTGCGTGAAGTGCAAGTTCATGGATTGCGTGGAAGTCTGCCCGGTCGATTGCTTCTATGAAGGCGAGAACTTCCTGGCCATCAATCCGGACGAATGCATCGATTGCGGTGTTTGCGAACCCGAGTGCCCGGTCGATGCCATCAAGCCGGATACCGAGGATGAAGGCACCAAATGGCTTGAGATCAACACCAAGTACGCTGCCATCTGGCCGAACATTTCGGAAAAGGGCACTCCGCCGGCTGACCGCGAGGACTTCGAGCGCGAGACCGGCAAGTTTGAGAAATATTTCTCCGAAAAGCCCGGCGACGGCAAGTAAGCTGTGCTGCTGTGGCCGGCACTCGTGATTTATATCGCCCTGATCAACCTGCTGACCTGGCATATCTGGCGAATCGATAAAAGAAACGCCGTTATGCGAGAAAAGCGTGTGCCGGAACGCACGCTTTTAATGCTCTGTTGGCTCGGTGGCTGGCCATTCGCCCTGATCGGTACACAGGTTTTTCGCCATAAAAGCAGCAAAAAAGCCTTTATTCACAAGGTTTATTTCATTACGGGCTTTTACGGCGTTATTCTGTGCGCTACGCTACTGCTAGTGTGGCGTCTTGTGTGAGCGGTAACAGCCTCGCCCTTTATTTCGCCGCAAATTTGTGATATAGATGTCATATTGCAAGAGTCGCACGGCCCGCTTCTTGTCCTTCATGGATAAACCCAGACCACACGATCCGCGCAAATCTTCGTTTGTTTCAGGCGTTCAGACCTGTGGTTCCCGCGGGTTTTAAATGCACCATCGACGCAGGTCGGATGACAACCTTGTCTTAGTTGAGAAATAGCGCACATCCACCATCCCCATGAGGGCTCTCCTGAGGATGGTTTTGTGCGCTCATATGTTTCCTTCAGTGCCCTCCCCGGTTGCTGGAGCGAGACGCCTTGACGCCTATGAGATATGATTGCCAGCCGGTACTGCCCCAACCTCTCGAAAGGTTCGCCATGTCCGACACCCTCACCCTTTCCCGTCACGAATTCGCCGTAGGCGATAAGGTCGTCTACCCTGCCCATGGCGTGGGTCAGGTCGCGGCTATCGAGACTCAGGAAGTGGCCGGCTACACTCTGGAAGTGTACGTGGTTACCTTCGACCATGAAAAGATGACCCTGCGCGTGCCGACCAAGAAGGCCAAGGTCGCTGGCCTGCGCCACCTCGCCCATGAAGCCATCATGTCGCAGGCCCTGGTGACCCTCAAGGGCCGCGCCCGCATCAAGCGCACCATGTGGTCGCGTCGCGCTCAGGAATATGAAGCGAAGATCAACTCCGGCTGCCTTGTCTCGCTCGCCGAAGTCGTTCGTGATCTCTATCGTTCGGACAGCCAGCCCGAGCAATCCTACTCCGAGCGCCAGCTTTATGAATCGGCCCTTGACCGTATGGCCCGCGAAGTGGCGGCCATCGAAAAGATCGACCGCGACTCGGCCGTGGCCATCCTCAACAAGAACCTGACCAAGGCCGCTTAAGCCTTTTCGGTTTTGAAATGAAAAAGCCTCCTGATCCCGGTCAGGAGGCTTTTTCATTAAACCTTTGAATTTTCAGCTAATTCAAATGAGGCGCTTTCGCACGTATAAAGGCCCAAAAAGCTCGACGATTCGAAAACAGAAGCGGGTTTATTTCTATTCTATAAGATTTGTTCGACACCTGAACGCTCATATTAGGCAACAAAGTAATCTGAGCCTCGGCCCAACTGATATACTTTTTGCGTTTCCCATGACCCGCCTCAACGCCTTCGGGATAAAGGCGCACACTATTCTGCTGCCTAATTATAAGCGCACCCCACACAAGGCACAACAGTACACAACCAAAACATAGATTTACGACGACAGCATCTATTGTTGTTTTGGTTCGATTATGAACCATCAAGAACAAGACAACACAAAAGCAAATAGATACCAAGGCAGACATAAACCATTGCAATGCAATCGAAACCTGCGGAGCTGGCTGGTCATTTACCTCACGCGTCATCTGATCTAAGTCTCCGTCGCATTTCTGGCAGCCTATCTTGCAGGCAATCAAGAGCTGTTCTCTTACAGAATAATGGTGTGTAAAGATTTACACCCGTCCGAAAGAGCGGCAAAAATGCCTTTTAACTCTTGACCTGCCCGCCTCATTTGCCTATAGAACCGCCTCTCGCGCGACGGACAGGTGTCCGATGTGCTCATATATTCGTTCTTATCGAAGGTAAATCCCATGTCGCGTCGTTGCGAACTGACCGGTGTCGGTCCTATGGTCGGCCACAGCGTCAGCCACTCGAACATCAAGACCAAGCGCCGCTTCCTGCCGTCGCTTCGTCAAATCAACCTGCAATCCGATGCCCTGAACGCGACCTTCCGCCTGAAGATCTCGAACGCTGCCCTGCGCACGCTCGACTTCAAGGGTGGCCTCGATGCCTTCATCGTCAAGGCCGACGACGCCAACCTGTCGATCCGCGCGCGTCGTCTGAAGAAGCAGATCAAGGACAAGCTGGCCGAAACCGCCGCTTAATCTCTCTGAGATAACTGAACACAAAGAAAAGGCCCTGAACTTCGGTTCAAGGCCTTTTCTTTTATGCCTTAAGGCGTCCAGTCAAAAATAAGCAGCTTGGGTTTGCCGTCTTCCTTCAGGCTGTCGCTGATGAGGAATATACGGTAGCCGGTCGCGGTTTTGAGCGATGCCACGCCCTCGAAATTATCGACCGGCAAAGGGGGCGTGATTTTCACCATGTCGCTGACGACTGAAAGCGTAGTGCCTTCAAGGTGCAGCAGCCGCAACACATTGCGCGGCCCGGTAATGGGGTCGTAATAACGATAAAGCCCCAGTATATCGTGGTCATGACGGGGATCATCGTAATCCACCACAGCCAGCGAGGTCATCATATAGAGGAAGCCGGGCGTGGCAGGCCCCTTAACCTCCGTACATTTGTTCAGTGCAAGCCCGCAACGCCAGAAACCGCCCGATTCGACGCCGATCAGCAGAGCATCGTCCTTGGGTTCCTGGATAAAGGCAACGGCCTCCATACCCTGATTTGCCGGGAAATTTGGCAGACCGGATAGCGGTAAAGTTTCGCCAGCGCCTTTCCACACAGCTTCCTTAGCGGCGAATTTCATCACACGCTGATGCCCCTCAAAAGAAACATAACGATCTCCACTGATCGGATCGGTCGTCATGCCCTCGGAATCAGCCTCATTCTTATAGGTGAAGCGCTTGCCGTCGCCATCGAGCAGGGGATCGATTTCCAGCGGGCTGTCGAGATAGCCGCCCTTGCCGCCTGCCTTCAGTTCAAACTGCGCCATGGCGCCGTAATCGCTGACGGCTTCCACTTTCAGCGTGCCGTCCTCGGGGAAGATATGCAGGTCAGACAGGCCGTCCAGCTCGGAGGTGCCATGCGCCACAAGTTCGTAGCCGCCAATATAGCAGACCTTGGGGTTTACGGGTTTCGGATCGGCGCCTGTCAGGGCGCGGAAGCTGACAGTTGGTTTTTGCAGATAGGGCTGCGGTTCGGCATGAGCCGAGGCGGCGAGAAGGGTGAGAATAGGAAAGATAAAGCGCATCAGATTTCCGTAGTATAAGAAAGTAAGGCTTCTTACTTCTCTTCAAATAACTCGGTGAGCTTATCCATAAGCCCGCCGGCTAGATGCTCAACATCAATCAGGGTCAAGGCACGCTTGTAATAACGCGTCACATCGTGGCCGATACCGATGGCCACCAGTTCGATGCGGCCCGCATTCTCGATCTCCGAGATCACCTTGCGCAGATGGTTTTCGAGATAGTGCCCGCTATTGACCGACAAGGTCGAGTCATCGACCGGAGCACCATCCGAAATCACCATCAGGATTTTGCGCTGCTCCGGGCGGCCGATCAGGCGGCTGTGCGCCCATTGCAGTGCCTCACCGTCGATATTTTCCTTGAGCAGGCCTTCGCGCATCATCAGGCCGAGATTCTTATGTGTGCGGCGCCACGGATTGTCCGCCGCCTTGTAGATGATGTGGCGCAGATCGTTCAGTCGCCCCGGATTGGCCGGCTTGCCCGCCCGCACCCAGGCCTCGCGCGACATACCGCCCTTCCACGCCTTGGTGGTGAAGCCGAGGATCTCGACCTTGACGCCGCAGCGCTCCAGGGTCCGCGCCAGCACATCGGCGCAGATGGCGGCCACCATGATCGGCCGGCCGCGCATCGATCCGGAATTGTCGAGCAGCAGGGTCACCACCGTGTCGCGGAACTCGGTGTCCTTCTCCTGCTTGAAACTGAGCGGCGCCGAAGGGTCGGTGATCACTCGCGTCAGCTTGGACGCATCGAGCACGCCTTCCTCAAGATCGAATGACCACGAACGGCTTTGCTGGGCTAACAGCTTCCTTTGTAGGCGATTGGCCAGGCGCGACACCACTGAGGCCATATTGGCCAGCTGCGCGTTCAGGAAGCCGCGTAGGCGCTCAAGCTCTTCCGGATCGCACAGCTCCTCAGCGGTGATGACCTCGTCGAACTGTTTGGTATAGACCTCATAGTCCTTCTTGATATTCGCGTCCGGCTGGTCATTCTCGCGACGCTCGGCCTCGCCCGCCTCGCCATCGGGCGTTTCGTCGGTCGAGGATTCCGAGGCCATCTGCGGATCGCCCTGCATCTGGGTGTAGTCGTCCTCCCCCTCCTGCGGCTGGTCCTGACCGGTCTGTTCCTCCGGCTGATCCTGCTGCGACTGGCTGTCGTCCTGATCGTCCTTTTCGGGCGCGTCTTCCTTGGGGCTGTCGCCTTCGCTTTCGCCTTCCTCGCCTTCGTCCTTCTTTTCGTCTTCAGCGTCCTGGCTGTCGTCCTTGAGATCGAGCGCCGTCAGGATATGGCGCGCCTGTTTGTTGAAGGCTTTCTGATCGTGGATCAGCGCCGCCAGCTTTTCCAGTCCGTCGCCGGTCTTTTCCTCGATCTCGTTACGCAACATGTTGACGACGCGCTGCACCGATTGCGGGATCGGATCGCCAGTGACCGCTTCACGCGCCATCAGGCCGAGGATCTCCGGCAGGCCGATATCGGCCTTGTCTTCCTTGCGATATAGACCGGACCGTTCGAGATCGCTTTCTTGTGCCGCCAACAGATTGACGCGCACACCGGCCATCGCCTTGGCGCCAATAGCTTCCAGCCGCGCCTCTTCCAGCGCATCAAAGGCATCGGCGCTCAGATCGTCGCGCGGACGGGCGCGGGCATGGACAGCATCGTCATGGTGCGCAACCTTCAGAGCCAGGCGATCGGCCTGACCGCGGACGCGCTGGGCCAGTTTCGGCGCCAGATCACGCGGCGGATGCGGCAGGATAAGCTTGTTACCGTCGAGGCGTGGGCCATCCGAACCGAAGACGACCTCCAGTTCAGCATCCTCCGCCAGGGCGCGGGTAGAATGCACCAGCGCCTTCTTGAACGGTTCAGACAGGATGGTCGGCTTGTTGGCCATGGTGGGCTTTAGCGTCTTTCTCCTCCCCTGCGAAGCGGGGGAGGTGGCGGGCTTGTCCCGCCGGAGGGGGCAAGAGACGGACGGCGGGGTCGGCCCCCTCCGTCACGGACTTCGCCGTGACACCTCCCCCGCTTCGCCAAGGCTCGCAAGGGAGGAGAAAATTAGATCACCTTTACCTTCAGTGCGCTTTCCTTCACATCGGTGCCAAAGGCGCGCTGATAGAACTCCGCCAGGGTATGGCGCTCCAGTTCATCGCTCTTGTTGAGGAACGACAGGCGGAAGGCCAGTTCGGGATCATTGTTGAAGATCAGGGTGTTCTGCGCCCAGGTGATGACGGTCCGCGGCGACATGACCGTGGAGATATCCCCGTTTGCAAAAGCCGAGCGCGACATGTCGGCGACGCGCACCATGGCGTCGATCATGCCCTTGCGCTCGCCGGTATTAAATTCCGGCACCTTGGCCAGCACGATCTCGACTTCCGCCTCATGCGACAGATAATTCAGGGTCGTGACCAGCGACCAGCGGTCCATCTGGCCCTGATTGATCTGCTGGGTGCCGTGATAGAGGCCGGTGGTATCGCCGAGACCAATCGTGTTGGTCGTCGAGAACAGGCGGAAGAACGGGTTCGGCTTGATGACCTTGTTCTGGTCGAGCAGGGTCAGGCGGCCCTGCGCTTCCAGCACGCGCTGGATGACGAACATGACGTCGGGGCGACCGGCATCATATTCATCGAATACCAGAGCGACCGGGCGCTGGAGTGCCCACGGCAGAATGCCTTCCTTGAACTCGGTGACCTGCTGACCATCCTTCAGCACGATGGCGTCCTTGCCGATCAGATCGATCCGGCTGACATGACTGTCGAGGTTGACGCGGACCAGCGGCCAGTTCAGGCGCGCGGCGATCTGCTCGATATGGGTCGATTTGCCGGTACCGTGGAAGCCCTGCACCATGACGCGGCGATCGAAGGCGAAACCGGCGCAGATGGCCTGGGTCGTCTGCGGATCAAAGCGATAGGCCTCGTCAATATCCGGCACATGGGCGTCGCGGTGCGTGAAGGCCGGCACCTGCATGTCGATATCAATACCGAACACGTCACGGACATTGACCTTTTTATCAGGCACACGAGACAACAGCGGATCGGGATATTCAAGCTCGGCAGGCATATAATCAGGCTTTCGGCAGCGAAGATGTACGGGTTTCAGCTAAGACTTTAGCCATCAGGAAACAACCCGTAATTTCGCGCAGCGCGAAGTTTTTTGCCCTGAAAAGATTTAAGTCTCATCCGGATACTGATGGCTGACCAGCTTGTCGAGAAAGGGCGCCGCCTCAATATCTTCCATCGTCGTGCGTGAGGGCCAGTCATTGACATGATCGAGCCAGGCGATCCGAGCTTCCACACCATACTGGATATGCGGCTCAAGTGCTTCCGGATGATCGAAAGCGCCGATGGCAACCGCCATGCCGTCCGGTGCCTCATAGGTCAGGGGTGTGCCACAGGCCGGGCAAAAACCGCGATTGACCAAGTTGGAAGAGGCAAAGCGCTTCGGTTCAGCCCTTGTCCAGCGGAAATCCGTGCCACGCACCGATACCAGCGGCGCGAAGACATTGCCGAACGCCTTCTGGCACATGCGGCAATGGCAAATCGACGCGTCCGGCAAAGGGCCGGTCACTTCAAAACGGATGGCGCCGCACTGGCAGCCGCCTTTCAGCATCTTGTTCATAGGCGCCTCCATAGCCAATTATAGCGCAAGATTCCGGCAGCAGCCGCATCGCTTTTCTGTTAGATGCCCTACAGTGAAAATCACCGAACTTGATAATCCTGCCTGGTCAGCCCTGACCAGCGGCCACGCTCATCTCGCCATCGGCGACGGACCGGTACGGCGCTATCCGGCAGAGGTCTCCCCCTTCGCCGCGCTGGAAACACCCGATGCCCTGCCCATTCTGGCCGAACGCATGGGAGAGGGCGAGACAGCCGTGCTGTGGTCGCCGGAAGAACTGGAAACACCGAAGGGCCTGGACCTGCTGGTACATTTTCCCATCCTGCAAATGGCGGGCTATGATTTCCGTCCTGCCGAAGTCACCGATGACGCCCAGCCTTTGATACCCGCCAATGTCGATGAAATGATTGCCCTGACCACCCTGATGAAGCCGGGCCCTTTCGGCCAGCGCACCATCGAGATGGGCAGCTATATCGGTGTGTTCGAAAAGGGGCGGCTGGCGGCCATGGCGGGCGAGCGCATGAAGCCGGCCGATTTCACCGAAATCAGCGCCATCTGCGTCCATCCGGATTTCCAGGGGCGCGGCCATGCCCGGCGGCTGACTTCGATCCTTGGCAAACGCATCTTCGCCGACGGACGAGTCCCGTTTCTCAATGTTCTGCCGGAAAATACAGCCGCCATCACGCTTTATGAAAGCCTGGGCTTCACTCTGCGCCGCCGTATGCATGTCCATCTGTTCCGCCGTCCCGGCGGCGACATAGCCGACGATCCGTTTTTCAGCAGTCTTTAAAGTAAAAAGCCCCCGCACATAGCGAAGGCTTTTTACTTCTGTCAAACCTCGACTGGCGCTTACGCCAGGCTCATCTTTTTCAGAATTTTATAGGCCTTGATGACTCGCTGAAGCTTGTCCTCGGCCGAGCGGTCGCCGCCGTTGTTATCCGGGTGGCAGCGCTTGAGCATTTCAGTATAGCGCACGCGAATCTGCTCAGCCGTGGCGCCGACTTCAAGATCGAGGTCGGCAAAGGCGCCACGTTCGATCTTGCCATACTGGCGTTCAGACTGCGTACCTTTTTCTTTCATCGGGGCCGCGCCGGCGCCAAAAACACTGTGCGGATCGTAGAACCCGCCGGCCTTGGTGCCCTTGGTGGCAAAGTTCGCCGCTTCACGGCTGACGCGTGACGCCCGGAAAGCCCAGGTCGGGCGATCGCCCGTAGCGATCGCTTCACGGTGACGACGGGCTTCGCCCTCACTCATGCCGGCGAAGAAATTCCAGTTCTTGTTGTATTCGGCCGCGTGATTGACACAGAAATTATAGTGCTCATTCATCATTTCGCGCGATTTCGGTGCCTTGGCCGTTGCTGCCTTGTGGCATTCCGGCCATTCGCACGGCTTTTCGCCCGGCTTGAGTTGCAGCACGTCATCTTCGGGCCGGCGCGTCTTGTCCTCGCCTTCCTTAGGTGGACGGATACGCATGTCCATTGCGAACTTGGGCTTGAACTTAAATCCTTCGCTCATACCTTGAACTATGATCCTTAAAGTTTAATAGGAACCTGACGACACCATCGTACAGGAAAAGTGAGGCCGAATATGGGAACGGTAGCCGAAAGCATTCGGTCGAAGCTGGATCAGGCTTTCGCCCCGCAGCGTCTTGAGATTCACGACGACAGCGCCAAACATAGTGGACATGCGGGCGCACGTGAAGGGGGCGAGAGTCATTTTTCCGTGCTTGTGGTATCTGACCGCTTTGAAGGCCTCAACCGGGTGACCCGCCAGCGCCTGATAAACACGGCCCTGGCAGCAGATCTGGCCGGCCCCGTCCACGCGCTCAGCCTGCAAACCTTTACCCCGGCCGAATATGCGGCGCAAAAGCCGCACTGACGGCTAATTGCCGTCTACAGGTTGACGCAGCGCAACAAACGCCCTAGTTCCGCCGCGTGCCAATGGTGCCTGCGCGTCAAAACCGCAGGATAATAGGGAATTGGGTGCGATACCCAGACTGTCCCCGCAACTGTAAGCGCCGAGTCGTATCCGCAGGAAGTCACTCGTGAAAACGGGGAAGACGCAGATATGACGTTCGAGGCGCAAGTCAGGAGACCTGCCTTGGCTGTCGTCCTTTGCGTGGCCGGGAAGTGCAGCGTGAGAAGGGTTTCCCTTAGAGACGATACCTTGTGAGCCATAACCGGCGCAGGATTCGTCATGCACGTTTACGGCTTTCGTTTCTGACTGAAAGGCCGCTTTCATGCGTCATCGCAAAACCGCACTTATTCTCTCCACTGCCCTGCTGGCCCTGCCTGCTTTTGCCCACGCCCAGGACACCGCTCCGCAAGAGACCATTGTCACCGTTACCCGCGAAGCCTTACCGATTTCAAAGATCGGCCAGAGCGTCGACGTTCTGACTGACGCGGATATTAAATCCTACCAGTCCCTGTTTGTCGCTGATCTCCTGGCACATACCACCGATCTCAGCATCGCCCGCAATGGCGGTCCCGGCTCGGCAACCACCGCCTCGATCCGTGGCGCCAGCTCCGACCATACGCTTTACATGCTCGACGGCGTACGCCTGAATGACCCGTCGCAGGTCGGCGGCGGCACCAATTTCGGCCTGATCAGCACCGATGACGCCGCACGCATCGAAGTCCTGCGTGGGCCGCTCTCGACCCTGTGGGGATCCGGCGCCATGGGCGGCGTGGTCAGCATCACCACCCGTACCCCGACCGAAAAACTGGAAGGCGACCTGCGTGTCGAAGGCTTCGATGAATATGGTTCCGCCCGCGCCGGCATCGGCGGCAAGACGGGTGGCCTGACCTGGCGCCTGTCGGGCAGCACCTATAATGACCGTGGCATTTCAAGCTTTGCCGGCGGCAGCGAAAAGGATGGTTTTACCCAGACCACACTGAACGGCAAGCTGCGTTATGATTTCAACGAAGCCCTCAGCCTGCTGGCTTTCTCGACCACCAGCCACAGCCGCACCGACTTTGACGGCTACGATGCAGCGCCGCCTTATGCTTTCACGGATACCGGTGACTTCGGCAAGAATGACAATACCCTTTCGGTTATTGCCCTGACCCATCACTTCACCAAAGGCGAACAGACCCTGTCGCTCAATGTCACCGACAACGACAGCGACAATTACAATCCCGACCATACGCCGAATTACGTCGCCAATGGCCACGTCGAGGCGGCAGATTACCACATCAGCTACCATCTGAATAACGCTACCCGCCTGCTCGGCGGCCTGAGCTATGAGCGCGACACCATGCGCATTGCCTATCCGGCAAGCTGGAATCCCAATCCCGTTCCGACTCGGGCAGCCTCAACGCTTTCCAGTGTCTACGGTCAGTTGACCCACGATTTCGGCCGGCTTGATGTCGCCCTGAGCGCCCGCCATGACGATGCCTCGTCCTTCGGCGCCAACGATATCGCGCAGGTCACCGTCAATGCACCGCTGGGCGATCACCTGCGCCTGCACGCCAGTGCCGGCCAGGGCGTCAAGGTGCCGAGCCTCTACCAGCTGTATGGTGATTACGGTACCACTAACCTGACGCCCGAAACTTCCGTGACTCTGGATAGCGGCGTCGACTACAGCTTTACCGGCGGACTATTGAGCGTCAGCCTGTTCACTCGTTCGGTGCGTGACCAGATCGACTTCGTCTATACCGGTTGCACCGCTCTTCAACCCTATGGCTGCTATGACAATATCGATCGTACCGAAACCCGCGGTGTCGAACTGGAACTGTCAAAGGACCTGACCGACGCCCTGCACCTGCGCGGCAATTACAGCTTCCTCCATGCCCGTGACAGCTTTGGCGGGCTGCTCCCGCGCCGTCCGGACCAGATGGGAAGCCTTGACCTGACATGGACGGCGACCAGCAAGCTCAATCTCGGCCTCGGCCTGCGTCACGTGGGTGAAAGCCTGGATACCGCTTTTACCGGAATGCTGAAAGCCTATGACCTGTCCGATCTGCGTGCCGACTACACGCTCAATGATCGCTTAAGTCTCTACGGCCGCGTGGAAAATGCAGGAGATACCCGTTATCAGACGGCCGGCGGTTATGGCCAGACCGGACGCCGGGTGTGGCTCGGAATCCACGCCAGTCTCTTTTAAACCGTCAACTCTTTTTGCGGCGCAGCATTTTTGTTAAGGGCGGCCCGTTCGAAGATTGTCAGTACTGACTATGACCTTGCGCGGGGGCTTCATGCTCCCGCGCTTTTTTTACGTGTTTGTTGTTTGAGGCCAATCGGACTTGCCACCGCTTTTGGCTGCGACTTCAATACCCTCGATCCGCATGGTCTTATCTACGGCCTTCAGCATGTCGTAAAGTGTAAGGCCGGCGACACTGACCGCAGTCAGGGCCTCCATCTCCACACCTGTCTGGCCGGTGGTTCGTACTTCGGCCTCAATATCGAAGCCTGGCAAAACCTCATTTATGGCGATCCGCACCGCTACCTTGCTGAGCGCCAGTGGATGGCACAGTGGAATAAGGTTCGATGTCTGCTTGGCAGCCATGATACCGGCCAGTTCGGCGGTCGAGATCACCGCCCCTTTCGGTGTCTTGTTTTCGCGCACCAGGGCCACGGTTTCGCTCGTACATATCAGTCTTCCACGCGCAATGGCCGTCCGCGCGGTCACCGCCTTGCCCGAAACATCCACCATGCGGGCACGTCCGGTTTCATCGAGATGCGACAGGTCATTCATTTGGAGCTCCAGCGTTCAAGGTCGTCGGCATCCCTGCCGGTGGGTTCGACCCAGTGGTTAATGGCCGGTCCGACTTCGCGCTTCCACAGGGCTGCCTCGGATTTTAATCGGTCCATCATATAGTCCACCGCTTCGAAAGCGGCCCGGCGATGGGCGCTGGCCGCGGCCACGAAGACGACGGGTTGGCCCGCACGCACTTCGCCACACCGATGGTGAATACTGATGGCGTGAACCTCGAACCGCTCTGCCGCCATATCAGCAATCGTCTGGATTGAGGCTTCGGTCATTCCCGGATACCAGTCGAGATAGAGATAATCTACAGCCTCACCCTTCGCTGTTTCCCGCACCACACCGGTAAAGGCCGTGACAGCGCCAAGCCCGCCGAAGCGTGCCAGGAAATCGCCATGAACAGTTGCCGGATCAAAGGCCTCCGGCAAAAGGTGGACATCCCGTTTCACCATGTCAGCCTCCGGAAAATACAGAAAAGAAGGCCACCTCATCGCCATCATGCAAGGGCTGGTCGGTTGTTACCACCACCTGATTGACGCTCATGCGCATGCGCCCGTCAGCTTCGCCGTCAAAAAGCCGCAGGCGCAGCGCAAACAGACTCAAGCCCCCTTCAGGGAAGGCCATTGCCATGCGCCGTTTGCCCTGTATGTCCGCTACCCGGCCAAAAAAGAGAATATCAATCATATCCTGTCTTTACACCATTGACGGCGTGCGGTTGCAAAAAATCGCGCTACACGGACGCTTCGCCCTTGCTAAAAGCATCATAACACGCTCAATACGTTCTTCTATTATCGCCAGCCTGCCGGAATATCCATGAGTCTGTCCAACTATCGACTGTTGCGTTTTCTGGCGCGTGTGGCGGCTTTCGGCAAGAAAAATGGCGCGCTGCCCTTGCCCGAGCCTAGTGACCCGGCATCTTTCAAAGTGCTGCTGCACCGGCCGCAAGTCCAGCTTGATACAAATGGCCTGAAAAGCTTCTATGCCGGTAAGCGCATCCTGGTGACCGGGGCTGGCGGCTCGATCGGTTCGGAAATCTGCAAGCAGGTGCTGGCGCTCGGCGCCGCCCATGTCAGCCTGATCGATCATTCCGAATTGGCTTTGTATGAGATCGATCGCGCCATCAAGCTCGAATTCCCCGGCAGTGAACGCGCGCGCCCCTTCCTGTGCAGCGTGCGTCGCAAGGAACGCATCGCCGCCGTCGTGGCGCAGCAGAAGCCGGACGTCATCTTCCACGCCGCCGCGCTCAAGCATGTACCAATGGTGGAATTGAATCCGAGCGAAAGCGTGCTGACCAATGTGCTCGGCACGCAATATGTCATCGATGCCGCCAAGGCCGCCGGCGTCAAGCAGCTTGTGCTGATCTCATCCGACAAGGCCGTAGCGCCGTCATCATTGATGGGCGCCACCAAGCGCCTGGCCGAGCACCTGATTCGCACGCAGATTTCCGACACCCACCAGGCCTGCGTCGTGCGCTTCGGCAATGTGCTGGGCTCGACCGGGTCTGTCGTGCCTTTGTTCAAATCACAAATTGAGCGTGGCGGGCCGATCACGCTCACTGACCGTGACGTCGAACGCTATTTCATGACGATCTTCGAGGCGGTGCAACTGGTTCTGACTGCCGCCATGACCAATGCCGGTACACCGGAGCATTCCGGGCTTTATATCCTTGAAATGGGCACGCCGGTGAAAATCCATGACCTGGCCACCCGCATGATCAAGCTGTACGGCCTGCGCGTCGACAAGGACATCAAGATCACCTTCACCGGCCTGCGCGAGGGTGAGAAGATCACCGAAGCGCTGGTCGATGACAACGAGGTGCGTCGTCTTTTGCTGCCTGGTATTTTCGAAGTGGTCAACCAGGACCATGTGGCCCCTGTGGCCGAAGAGGTCATGCAGACGCTTTATGCTCTGGCCCAGGGCGGCCATGACGACGAGGCCAAGACCATGGTGTTTAATCTGGTCAATTCTCTTCGAGAATAAAAAAGCGGCCTCCATCGGAGGCCGCTTTTTTTATTCCTTGTATGGGTCTTCGGCGTTGGGATCATCCGTCGTATGAAATTCATACCAGATGCCGTTGAGAATGCCGACAGCAACGGCCAGGCCGACGCCCAATATCCATGAAAAATACCACATGCTTTCTTCCTTAACAAAGGGGGCGCATGGGGGAAACAAACCTTCCCCCATGAAATCAATACAAATCCGGGTTCGTCTTAAGCTGTTCCGTACCAACCCGGCCGAACAGCACCTTGTACACCCAGGCGGTGTAGAACAGGATGATCGGCAGGAAGATCGCCACCACCAGCAACATGATGAACAGGGTCAGGTGCGAACTGGAGGCCGTCCAGACCAGCAGGCTCGAATGCGTGTCTATCGTGCTTGGCAGGATGATCGGGAACATCGAGCAACCAACCGTAGCGATAATACCCGTGACCGCCAGAGACGAACCACCGAAGGCCAGCCAGTCGCTGCGCAGGCGTTGCCCGGCCAGAGCAATCAACGGCCCGGCGAAACCAAGCACCGGCGCCGCCCACATCCACGGATGATTGCCGAAGTTCGTCAGCCAGCCACCAGCCTGACGGATAACTTCGGCTCGGGTCGGGTTGGAGGGGCCGTCCGCCGACACCTGCCCGACGACACTGAAGCCGATATCAGTGAAGCGCACGAACATATAGCCAATGGCGAAAAGGACGATCACGGCAATGGCGGCGATCAGGCCGAAGCGCTGTGCGCGGTCACTCACTTCCCCCTTTTCCAGTTTGAGACCCAGCCAGGTCGAGCCTTGCAGGACAAGCATGGCCACGGAGGTCAGGCCGCACAGGATGGTGAAGGGGGAGAACAGACCAAGTAAACCACCCAGGAACCGATCATGATAGGTGACATGCAGGTCAGTATCGTAACTGAACGGAGCGCCTTGCAGCACATTGCCGATGGCGACACCGAAGACGAGCGCCGGCACGAAACCACCGATGAACAGCGCCCAGTCCCAATTGCGACGCCACGCCTTGCCAGGCCGCTTCGAGCGGTATTTGAAGCCGACCGGCCTCAGGATCAACGCCATCAGGACGAGGAACATGGCAAGGTAAAAGCCGGAGAAACTGGCGCCGTAAACAAGCGGCCAGGCGGCAAACAAACCGGCCCCTCCAACGATGAACCAGACCTGGTTGCCTTCCCAGGTCGCACCGACCGTATTTATAACGGCACGGCGTTCCGGATCGCTTTTGGCGACGAAGGGCAGCAGGGCCGCCACCCCCATGTCGAAACCGTCCATGATGGCGAAGGCGATCAGGATAACCCCGACCAGTCCCCACCAGATGACCCTGAGGGTCGGATAATCGAGAGGTAATTCCATATCATTATTCCTTTAAGCTCAAACGCCGCATGGCTTACCTCGCATTGGCTCGGGCGGGTCTTGCCGTTGCCAAGCCACGAAGATGCGGCTTGGCGTTACTCAGCCGGACCAATAACGGGCAGCGAGGGATCGTCGGTGGGGCTGACTTCGGGATCGTCGTGCATACGGCCGAGCTTGGCCTCATACGGGCCCTTCCTGATCGCCCGGACCATCAGCTTGATCTCGATGACGGCGAGAACCGCATAGGCCAGGGTGAAGCCAACGATCGTCAGCCAGATTTGGGATTTGGTCAGACTGGACGCGCCCATAAAGGTCGGCAGCACACCATCGACCGCCCAGGGTTGTCTGCCGATTTCCGCCAGCACCCAGCCCGCTTCGATGGCGATCCACGGGAAAGGAATGGCAACGATACAGGCCATCAGGAACAGGCGGTTATTATGTTTTTTAAGCGTTACCATCAGGAAGGCCGTGGCAAACAGGGCGATGAAAGCAAAACCAAGCCCGGCCATGAAGCGGAAGGCCCAGAACATCACCGGCACATTGGGAATGGTATCGAACGACGCCTTGACGATCGTGGCTTCATCCGCCGTGCGCGGATCGGCAACGTACTTCTTGAGCAGCAGGGCGTAACCCATGTCAGCCTTGTGCGTCTCGAAAAGCGCGCGGGCAGCGAGATCGTCGGGATTGGCTTTCAGTTTTTCGACGCCGTCATAGGCCAGGATGCCGGAGCGTATGCGCCCCTCAGCCTTTTCGACCAGATCAAGAATGCCGATCACCGGCTTGTCGACGCTGCGCGTGGCAATCAGGCCCAAAACATAAGGAATTTTCAGCTCGAAATCGGTGCGCTGCTCTTTGACATTGGGAATGCCGAAGACGGCAATTCCGGCGGGCGCTTTCTCGGTGTGCCACATCGATTCCAGTGCGGCGAGCTTCATCTTCTGGTTATCAGTCAGCGTATAACCCGACTCATCGCCGAGCACGACAACAGATAGAGATGCGGCCAGGCCAAACGCCGCCGCCACCGCCATTGAGCGCTTGGCGATGCTCGTCCACTTGTCATTCCACAGCCAGATGGCCGAGATCCCCATGACAAAGACCGCCGCCAGCACATAGCCGGCGCTGACCGTATGGACGAACTTGGCCTGAGCCACCGGATTAAATACCACCTCAAGAAAATTGGTAATTTCCATGCGCATGGTGGCGGGATTGAACTCAGCCCCGGTCGGGTGCTGCATCCAGCCATTGGCGATCAAAATCCACAAGGCGGACAGGTTGGTGCCGAGCGCGACCAGAAAGGTCACCAGCAGGTGGACAGGCTTGGATAATTTTTCCCAGCCGAAAAACATCAGCCCCACCATCGTGGCTTCAAGGAAGAAGGCCATCAACCCTTCGATCGCCAGCGGCGCACCGAAGATGTCGCCGACATAATGCGAATAGTAGGACCAGTTCATGCCGAACTCGAATTCCATGGTGAGACCTGTTGCCACACCCAGCACGAAGTTGATGGCAAAAAGTGTGCCCCAGAAGCGCGTTATGGTGCGCCAGACCTCTTGCCGCGTAAGGACATAGACGCTTTCCATGATCACCAGCATGAAGCTGAGACCAAGGGTCAGCGGAACAAACAGAAAGTGGTACATAGCGGTCAAGGCGAATTGCAGCCTTGAGAGTTCTACGGTACTGAGGTCCATAAAGACTTCTCCCCAAAAACTTCGCGTCTCCGGTGAGAAGACACTTAAAAACAGCCTTTAGCAACGCCAATTTTCAACTTTTGGGAGAACGACGGCGCTAAACCCATATAAACTTTAAGGCTTATTCTTGCGCCGCACAATAACCAAGATGTCGCACCCGGATGCCGCACCACCCCCGGAAGGGAATGCGAAGCTTTTTCGCCGGCAGTTGCGGCTGTGGAGCAAAACAGACACCAGGCCATTGCGGTTCATGCATGGCCTGAGCCTGTTGGAAGGTGCCTGCATCGCCGGCTTCGCCTGGGGCCTGAGCCATATGGTCAGTGACCTGTTCGGTAAGCCGCAAAGTCTCGAACATCTCGCCTTCCCGATGGCAGTTACTGTTCTTTCGCTTTCTGCCCGGGCTTTGCTAAGCCTTCTGAATCAAAAGCTTGCCATGCAGTCGGCGCGCCGGATCATTTCCGCCATACGGCTGGGTATCATGGCGAAGGCGCTTGATGGTCGTGTCGATTCAGGCCGTCATCAGCACCGGCTAAACGCCCTGTTTGAAGATACCGAAGCGCTGGAAGGCTATTATTCCCGTTTCCGCCAGAACGATTTCCAGGCGCGCATATTGCCGCTGGTTTTCATCGCTTTAATGGCACTGGCCAGCCCCGTCAGTGCAGGTATATTGCTGTTGACCCTGCTTCCGTTTGTCGCACTGATGGCGATTCTCGGCATGACCAGCGCCGAGGAATCGAAACGTCAACTGGATGCCCTGTCGCGATTGTCCAATCTGTTCGTCGACCGCGTCAAGGCCTTGCCCCTGATTCTCAGCTTCGAAGCCGGACCACGGCAGGTCCGAACCGTTGGCCGTGCATCGCGCGACGTTGCCGAGAAAACGCTCGGTGTTCTGAAGATCGCGTTTGTCACCTCGGCCGTGCTGGAATTCTTCAGCGCGCTTAGCGTGGCGCTGATCGCCATCTATTGCGGCTTCTACCTGCTGGGCGAGTTGCCGTTCAAGGTGCCGGAGGTCCTGACATTCGCCTCGGCCTTTTTCGTTCTGGCCCTGGCGCCGGAGGTCTATGCCCCCATGCGTCGGCTGGCTGCCGCCTATCACGATCAGCAGACCGCCATGGCGGCGACGCAAAGGCTTATGGAACTGGATGTCCTGCCGGCAAGTACATCCAACGCGCATGTAACTGACGCGCCGAAGATTGCCTATGATCATGTCGTGTGCGGCTTCCCCGACGATCCCTGCTTCCGCATCGGACCGGTTTCCTTTAGCGCCGCGCCGGGAAATATTATCGCCATCAAGGGTCCTACCGGCTCTGGCAAGACTACGCTACTGCGCCTGCTGCTGAGCCAGGGTCATCTGTTGTCCGGCGATATCCAGGTCGATGGCCGGCCACTGAGCGATATCTGCGAAAGCATCGCCTGGGTGTCGCAGGCACCGCCAATCCTGGCCGGCAGCCTGGCGGATAATCTCAAGGCGGCCAACCGCTCGGCCAGCGACGACCGGGTCCGGCAGGCGATTGAGCTGTTCGGCCTCGACAGCGTAGCCGAAACGCGCACAGGCTTGCTCAACGAACGCGGCTCCGGTCTTTCCGGTGGGGAACGACGCAAGATCGGACTGGCGCGCGCCTGGCTGAAGGACGCGCCGCTTCTGCTGCTCGACGAACCTTCCGCCGATCTTGACGCACAGGCCGAAGGGGATCTGATCGCGCAATTGCCGCTGCTGTTCAAGAGCCGGACGGTTATCCTGTCCAGTCATTCACCAAAGCTTTGCGCCCTGGCCGATCAGGTAGTGGACCTGTCATGAAATCCTTCGATCAAGTCTTCAAGGCGCTTCAGGAAGCCCACGGCACGCGCCTGTTACTGACAGCTGTTTTCGCCGCCGGTGTCAGCGTTTCAGCCGTGATGCTGCTGGGGATTTCCGGCTGGTTTCTGACGGGCGCGGCAGTGGCCGGCGCTGGCGGCGTCCTGTTGGCACAGGGCTTCAACTATCTGCTGCCCAGCGCGGCGATCCGTTTCTTCGCCATTGCCCGGACTGTCCTTCGTTACGGTGAACGCTACACCGGCCATTCCGCCGCCCTGCGGGCCATGGCGGACTTGCGTCCAGCCCTGCTCGAACGCGTATTGAACGCTGAACCGCAACAAAGCCTGCAACTCAGCCGTGGGGAGGCTTCGAGCCGTTTCATTCAGGACGTTACAACTCTGGAAAACGCCCTGGTCATGCGCAGCGCCCCCTGGGCCGGCGGCGCAGGCATCCTGACAGCGCTGCTGTTGACGGCAATCGCCTCGCCATGGGCCGCGCTTGTCCTGCTGGTTTTCACTTCCAGCGCCATGGCGGCTGGCGCCTATATTCATCGCCGCCCGGCGGCAGACCTGTCGGAACCCGCCGCCCTGGGTGCCTTGAAAGCGCGCTTTTTTTCGCTGATGGCCCTGCTGCCGGATATCCGCGCCTACGACCTGCGCGCGCCATTGATGGCCGAATTACAGCATCTGGAAACACGACTATTCACGGCCAAAACACATACGATCGGCAAGGAGGCCATGAGCAACGCCACCATTACCATCCTTACCGGCCTGTGCCTGGCTGGGATTGCCATGGTCAGTCTCGGCCAGCCCCTGGCCCACATGGCGCTGGCCTTGCTGGCCGGCAGCATGGCGTTTGAATCGGTGGCCATTCTGACCCGCGCCATGAACCAGAAAGCCGGCTTTGATCAGGCGCACGCTCGCGTGGCGGAAATCCATGATCAGCCGCAACCGATGCCGGCCGGCGCGATGACAACCTTCACTCTAAACGGGCGAAGCATGGCCCTTGACCGTAACCTGCGCCTGCGTATCGACGGCCCTTCAGGCAGCGGCAAGACGCGGGCTATCGAAACCCTTATGGGCCAAAGAGGCGAAACCGGCGCGCCAGAGCTATTCGCCTTATGCCCGCAGGACGCCGCCCTGCTGACCGGCACGATCCGCGAAAACCTGCTTGTGGCCGTGGGTGATGCTGCGTTGAAAGCACTCAGCCGCGCCGATCAGGAGAAGCTGATGGTGGACGCGCTCAATACCGCCTGCCTGAAGGGCCGGGTCACCACGCTGCCAAAAGGGCTCGACACATGGATCGGTGATGGCGGCGTGACACTTTCCGGTGGCGAGCGCAAACGGCTGGCCCTGGCGCGCAGCCTTCTGCGTGAGGCACCGATCCTGATTCTCGATGAACCGACCGAGGGGCTGGATCTGGCGACTGAAGCGCTGGTGGTGAAGAACCTGTCGCGACATCTGGCGGACAAACAGCAAGGCCTGATCCTGATCAGTCACCGCGAGGGACCACGCTGTCTGGCCGATCAGGTCGTGACAATTTAGCCCGTCGCTTAACTCTTGGCGCCATAGGCGGCAAAGAAAACGAACATGGCGGCCTCCACCTCGGCGGCGATTTCGGCGTCGCTTGGGGCCGGAATATAGTTGAGCAGGCGCGCCTTGATCATGCGGCCGTGAATCAACGAAGTGAAATGGTGAGCGGCGGTCATGACATCCGGCACGACCAGTTCGCCCCGCGCCGCGGCTTTTTCAATGTAGGTCGCCAGCATGCGCGCGCCGGCGAGCGGGCCGCTTTCATAGAACATGCGTCCGACTTCAGGCGATTTATGGCTTTCCGCCGAGATAACACGCCAGTTCTGCAAGGCAGGCTCCGCCGTGAAGGCGCGCAGGTATCCCTTGGCAAAGGCCGTCATCACGACGCGTGGATCGCCCTCTTCCAGCAGATCGGCGATTTCGCCACGATGGAAGATGCAACTCCGCTGCACATAGGCAGCGAACAACTCTTCCTTGCTCTTGAAGTAGTTATAGAGCGTGCCTTTCGAGCCGCCCAGCTTCGCCGCGATTGTCGACATCGATGCGCTGGCATAGCCCTCGGACAGGAAAATCTCTGTAGCGACGTCAAGGATAGCTTCGCGGCGGTCTTCGCCACTCATGCGCCCTTTGGTCTCACAAGACTTCAATTCATTATCGTTCTGCATTGCAAAATAATTCCTAAACCGTACGGTATGGTCAGTTGACAGATACATCGCATCGGACTATATGTCCAGCATAAATGACCATACCGTACGGTTGTTTCAAGAGTCCGTTTTCCAGAGACTTCATATGACACATAATACGCCATCCTCCCAAACGCCGCGCCGCAGCCTGTTTATTGCCGCACTTCTGGCGGCTACAGCCTTGACGGCCTGCACCACGATTCCTGAAAGCGCCCCTTTCGCATCAGAGCCCAGCCAAGCCAAGAAGGTCAACCCCATCAATGCGATAAGCGAGCAATCCTGGTGGAAAGACCTCGGTGATCCGCAATTGCAGCGTCTTATGGACCAGGCACTCAACAATTCGCCGTCACTGGCCATGGCCGAGGCCCGCCTCAACCAGGCCCAGGCCGCCGTTTCGCAATATCGCGCCGCCAACCGCCCGCAAGTCGGACTGGACGCCTCGGTTGCCGAAGCCAAACAGAGCTATAATTACCTGTTCGGTCAGCCGGGACCGTTAAGCCCCTTGCCGGAAGGTTATAACGACTATGGCCAGACGACCCTGAACTTCAACTGGGAGCTGGATTTCTGGGGCAAAAACCGCGCCGCCATCGCCGCTGCCAGTTCCAATGCCGAAGCTGCCGCCGCTGATACCGCCCAGGCCCGGCTGGTGCTGTCGACAGCCATCGCCACAGCCTATATCGATCTTGACCGCCTGTACCAGGAACGTGACCTGGCAGAGCGCGCCGTCGGCATCCGCTCCGATAGTGCCAAGCTGGTGCAGGATAAGCTCAATAACGGCGTCAGCAACAAGGCGCAGGATGCTCAGGCCCAGGCCGGAATTTTCGCCGCCCGCGCTGATCTGGCTGCGCTTGACGAACAGATCGAGCTTAACAAACACCTGATCGCCATGCTGACCGGCGCCGCGCCAGATTTTGCCAACAGCCTCCAACGCCCGGCCCTGTCGCTCAATGCGCAGGCGTTTGGCAACGTACCCGCGCAGGTCAATCTCGACCTGATCGGCCGCCGCCCGGATGTCATCGCCGCCCGCTGGCGCGCCGAGTCGGCATCGGCCCATATCAAGCAGGCCCACGCCGCCTTCTATCCCAATATCAATATTGCCGCCTTCGCCGGCTTCCAGGCGCTGGGATTGAACAACCTGTTCTCTTCGGGGTCCGATATCGGTCAGGTCGGCCCGGCTCTCAGTCTGCCGCTGTTCGATGGCGGCGCGTTGAAAGCAAATCTGAAATCCGCCGAATCCGAGCACGCCCTGGCCATCGCTTCCTATAATCAGGATGTGCTCGAAGCCATGCAGCAGGTCGCCGATACGCTTTCCAGCCAGAAGGCCCTGCAAAGTCGGCTCGATAATTCCGAACAGGCCCTGACCGCCTATGAGGAGGCCTATCGCCTCAGCAAGCTGCGCTATGATGGTGGCCTGTCCGACTACACCTCGCTTCTGGTCGCCGAGCAAAGCCTGATCAGCCAGCGCCGCACGGTGGCCGATCTGCGCAGCCGCGCCATGACCCTTGATATCGCCCTGATCAAGTCTTTGGGCGGCCAGTATACGCAAACGAATTAAGCTCTAAAAAAGAGATTCCATCATGCCCGACACTGCACATAACCTCGAAAAAGTTGAAGAAGCGGCCGAAGCCTACGGTACCCAGAAAACCGCTCCCAAGCCGGTAGCCAACGCTGCCGGTAATGCCAGACGCAAGCGATTACTGACCTATGTCGGCGCTGCGGTTGTCATCGGCGCTGTCGCCTACGGCGCCTATTACGGCCTCGTCGCCTCGCACTATGTCTCGACCGACAACGCCTATGTCGGCACCGACACGGCGCAGGTCAACGCGTTGGTCTCCGGCCCTGTGGCCAGCATCGCCGTCTCCGAAACCCAGGCCGTCAAGGCCGGCGACGTGCTGCTGACCATCGATGACGCCGATACCAAAATCGCCGTCGCCCAGGCCCAGGCCGCCCTCGCTCTCGCCCAGCGCCATGTTCAGGGGTATTACGCCAGTGACGAAGCCTTCGCCGGCGAACTGGGTGTTCGTCAGGCTGATGTCGCCCGCGCCACGGCCCTGATCGCTTCGGCCAAGTCCGGCCTCGACAATGCCAAGACCGAGCTGACCCGCCGCCAGAACCTGGCACAGTCGGGCGCGGTATCGCAGGAAGAACTGACCACGGCCCAGAACGCTTACACGCAGGCTCAGGCCGCCTATAATACCGCACTCGCCACGCGCGATCAGGCGGTGGCCGGTGTTCAGGCCGCCGGTGGCCAGCGCGCCAACAATGCGGCACAATTCTCCGGCGTTTCGGCCGGCCAGAATCCCGAAGTCCTGGCCGCGCAGGCGAAGCTCGATGCCGCCAACCTGGCGCTGGAACGCACCGTCGTCCGCGCCCCGACCGATGGCATCGTCGCCAAGAAGGTCGTTCAGGTCGGACAGCAGGTCGCCGTCGGCACCCCACTGATGACCGTCGTGCCGATCGGCCGCGCCTATGTCGATGCCAATTTCAAGGAAGGCCAGCTCGACAAGGTCATTCCCGGCCAGCCGGTCGAGCTGCATTCCGACCTCTACGGCAAGAAGGTCACCTATCACGGCATCGTCCGCGGCATTTCCGGCGGCACCGGCTCGGCCTTCTCGCTGATTCCGGCGCAGAACGCCTCGGGCAACTGGATCAAGGTCGTACAGCGTCTGCCCGTCCGTATCGATCTTGATCCAAAGGAAGTCGCCGCGCACCCCTTGCGGGTCGGACTGTCAATGGATGCAAAGATCAATACCAGGCACTAGCTTTCCCTGACCCCGCGTCTCTTCTCCCCTCAGGACGCGGGGTTCTTTTTTTTCTGAGACAAGAGGCCCTCCATGTCCTCCTCCGCTGCGCCCGCTGCCGGCGCGTCCGCTTTTCCAGCGCCCATGACGGGTGGCCTCCTGGCCATTACCGCCATCGCCCTAGCGCTTGGCACCTTCATGCAGGTGCTTGACGGCACCATCGCCAACGTTTCCGTGCCGACCATTGCCGGCGATCTCGGCGTCTCGACTTCGCAAGGCACCTGGGTCATTACTTCGTTCGCCGTGTCGAACGGCATTTCCGTGCCGCTGACCGGCTGGCTGATGGGCCGCTACGGCGTGGTCAAAACCTTCACCTTCTCCGTCATCCTGTTCACGATCGCCTCCTTCCTGTGCGGCGTGGCGTGGGACATCAATTCGCTGATCTTCTTCCGTATTCTGCAAGGCGCGGTGTCCGGCCCGATGATCCCCGGATCGCAGGCCCTGCTGATGATGATCTTCCCGCCTAACAAACGCGGCACGGCCCTGGCCATCTGGTCGATGACCACGCTGGTGGCGCCGATCTGCGGACCGATTTTTGGTGGCTGGATATCGGATAACATGACCTGGCCGTGGATTTTCTTCATCAATGTGCCGGTTGGCGCCTTCTGTGCCTTCTTCTGCTGGCGCGGCATGTCGAGCCGTGAGACGCCCACCTTCCAGCGGCCGATCGACCGTACGGGCTTCGCGCTTCTGGTTGTCTGGGTCGGCGCGTTGCAGGTCATGCTCGATACCGGCAAGGACGTCGACTGGTTCAATTCGCCGGCTATTGTCGTTGAAACCATTGTCGCCATCGTCGGCTTCATCGCCTGGGTAATCTGGGAACTGAACGACAAGAACCCGATGGTCGATCTGAGCTTCTTCAAGACGCGCAACTTCGCCTTTGGCACCATCATCCTGTGCATCGCCTATGCCATTTTCTTCGGTGCCAATCTGCTGATGCCTTTGTGGCTGCAAACCAATATGGGCTATATCGCCACCTGGGCCGGCCTGGTTGCGGCCCCTTCCGGTGTGATAGCCGTCATCCTGACTCCATTCGCTGCCCGGATGCTGAACCGTTATGATGCCCGCATCCTGGGGACCGTGTCGCTGTTCCTGTTCGCCCTGTCCTTTTATATGCGCTCACTCTTCACCACCGATGCCAGCTTCTTCGTCCTGATGCTGCCCATGATGGTGATGGGCGCGGCGATGAGCATGTTTTTCATTGCCTTTATCAGCATCGGTTTGAACGGCATTCCGCCCGAACGCGTGCCGGCGGCTTCCGGCCTGTCGAACTTCGCGCGGATCATCAGCGGTTCCTTTGCCGCCTCGCTCGTCACCACCCTGTGGGAACGCAGCGAAAGCCAGCACCAGACCCGTCTGGCGGAGATCATGGGCGGTCCAGGTGGTCTGAGCGGCCCGATGTCGGATGCGCTAAATCAGGCGGCTCAGTTCGGGCTGACCACCGCGCAGGGCATGGGTGTCATCGCCCGGCAGATTTCCAGCCAGGCCTTCCTGCTGGCCACGGTCGATCTGTTCCGTATCTCGTCGATCGTCATTCTGCTGCTGGTGCCGTTTGTCTGGCTCTGCCGCAGGACCATGGTCACTGGGCCGGTCGCACACGCGGATTAGGCCTTGAAACAAAAAAGGCAAGCGATCATAGGTTTCACCTGAAACAAGGAGAGTCTTATGATCGCTTTCGCGTTGCACGGCGGTGCCGGGGCCAAACAGGGCCGCGACTATTCTGCTGAAATTTCCAATATGCGCGAGATCGCCGAGGCCGCGCGCGCCCGTCTGACAAGCGGCGCCAAGGCCTTGGATGTCGTCACGGAAACAGTGCGCAGGCTGGAAGATTCCGGTCTCTATGTCGCAGGCCGTGGCGCGTCTCCCAATGCTGCTGGCCATTACGAGCTCGACGCCAGCCTGATGAACGGCGCCGACCAGACCTGTGGTTCTGTCGCGGCCCTGCAAGGTTTTGCCAATCCGGTACTGATCGCCCGCGCCGTCATGGAAAAAACGCCGCATGTCATGCTGGCCGGCGACGGCGCCGCCCTCTTCGCTCACGAGCAGGGCTTTGCGCCACTGGCCGACGAGGCCGAATATTTCACCCGCGCCGGACGCTTTGAATCCAACCATCCACCCGGCACCCTGGCCCATGGCACAGTAGGCTGCGTCTGCCTCGACAGTCACGGTAATCTCGCTGGGGCCACTTCAACCGCCGGTGTCTTCGGCAAGCTGGCAGGCCGGGTTGGCGACACCCCAATTATCGGCGCCGGCACCTGGGCCGACGGCCAGACCGCGGTTTCCTGCACCGGCCAGGGGGAATACTTCATCCGTGTCAATGCCTCGGCACAACTGGCCTTCCGCCATGCCAGCGGGCAATCACTGGCCGAAGCCGCCGATACGGTCCTGCAACAGATTGTCGACATGGGCGGCGAAGGCGGACTGATCACGCTTAACCGCCAGGGGGAAGTAATTGTCCCCTTCCGCTCGCAGGGCATGAAACGCGCCTGGTTTTCCGGTGACAGCGAAATCGTTTCGGAAGCGTTTTGAGCTACTTAGACCGATTCAATTAGATTTCCATCAACAAAGACTTCTGAAAACAAGGAAGAGTAAACTGATATCATATTTTTAGACGTGTAAACAATTGAGCGCTCTTTCATATCGTCCACCACTATTGCCATTTTTTGAGGTGCGATTTCGTAATGAATACAATATGGCTCAATTATAATTGTCAGAACCTCATCTGTTTCATTTAAAATTTCTACCTTCATTTTAGACCTAAAATATTAAATCCTCATTTGTGGTGAAACAGGATAAATTAGCTGCAAAGCCCGGCCAGATTGCTGATATCGACATCAGGCGGGACATCGTTCGCCAGATCGATACCCTTTTCCTTCGCCGTACGCTCGATCAGCAGGCCTTCGCCCTGATGAGCGCTCGGAGCGTTGTAGGCCGGATCGCTCTGGCCCTGGTCGAGCGTGACAAAATGCGCGCCCTCTTCTTCAAAGGCCGTTAGCACTTCGGGCAGCATCAACGCCGTGAACGCCCCTTCATGAATCAGCAGGACGTGGGAAATCTGCCGGCCATAGACCTTTTGTGACGCCGTCAGCGAGCGGGCGATTGAGGCTTTCACGCCCTGCATATATTGGATCTTCATGCTTTCGATCGCTTCCGAATCGCCCTTGGCCATGCAGCGCGCATAGGTATCGGTGTAGGCCCAGTCATTGAAACTCATGGAAACGTCAGCGATCCTGTACTTGTGCGCTTTCAGGTAAGCCATGATGCCAGCGTGATGCGCCTCATCACCGGCGCTGAGGTACGGGAAACGCAGCACGCGCCAGTCTTCCTTGCCCATGCGGTCGCGAATTGCCGGTTCACCGGCTTCGAGATCGGCCTCGAAAGCTTCCACGGTTCCCGAATTGACATTCATATGGGAATAGGTGTGATTGCCCAACGGATAACCGGCGGCGCGCCACATATCGAGCACCGCATCCGTGCCCGGTTCCTGTTTGAGGTGGATGGCATTCACGAAGCCGTAGACAGCCGGGACATTGTGGCCTTTCAGCGCGGCCAGATAATCCCGCGCCACATCGATACGGCTCACGCCCGGCGGAATGGCGCCGTGCGCCGGCAGATCATCGACCGTGATGGCGATATCGAAGCCCGTCCTGGCCTGGTCAGTTTGTGCATTCGCGGAGAAAGCAGCCAACGCCACGGTGGCGGCGAACAAGAGAACAGCGGGCTTCATGGGGACGTCTCCAGATGACGGCCTCTTTGGGCCGTTAGCGTTACCCTGCACTGGAAATCCCGCCCAGGCAATCGCCTCCAAAGCACAACTTGCAGAAATAGCAACGTTACGTTAACTATGCGCGCCTTGAAAATGGGCTAAGGGGACTCTCATGACCGGCAATCTGTTTATGCGTACCAGTGTCGTTTTTCTCACCTGCGGCGTAATACTTGGCCTGATCATGGGCGGTTCGCAGGATTTCACCCAGGCGCCAACCCATGCACACCTCAACCTGGTCGGTGGGGTCTGGATGTTCCTGGCCGGGCTTTTCTATAATGCCCATCCGCAGATTTCATCCAAGCTGCGCATCACCCACTACGTGCTGACTGTGGTGGGCCTGATCGGCTTTATTGTCGGCCTTTATGGCAAGCTGTCAGGTCAGCACTGGGGTGAACCACCCCTGATGATCGGTTCGCTGATCACGGGTATTTCCCTCCTGCTGTTTGCGGTGATCGTCTTCCTGGGAACAGGCAAAAAAGCGACCCTCACAGGGTCGTGACGGCAAGTCGCTTATCAAAGGCTAAAAAGGGGATTGCCATGACAAGGCAACAGGCATAGTTTCAACAGATACTATTCCTGCGAGACTCGCCATGACTGCCGATGCCCTGGCCTACCCGACTCAAACCCGCCTCTTCGATGCGCTGGACGATCAGCCGCTCGACGCTATGCTGACGCTTCTGCGGCAGTTACGCAGTGATCCGCGTACGGATAAAATCGATCTCGGCATCGGCGTTTATGGCGATGAAGCCGGCCGCACACCCGTCATGCAGGCCGTGCGCCAGGCCGAACTGATCGTCGCCGAGGCGCAGACCACCAAGGCTTATGTCGCCGCAGAGGGGGATGCTCGTTTTATCGCCTTACTGGCGCCGATCGTGCTGGGCGCTGCCCGCGCCGCCGATGAGCGCTATTGCGGCATGCAGACACCGGGCGGCACCGGTGCACTGCGGCTGGCAGCGGAACTGATCGCCCGCGCCAATCCGGAGGCCCGCGTCTGGGTCGGCGCCCCCACCTGGGTCAATCACTATTCGCTGATGCGCTCGGTCGGCTTGCAGGTGCTGGAGCATCCCTTCTTCGATCAGGCCAGCCAGGCCGTCCTGTTCGATGAGATGATCAGCGCACTCGATGCGGCCCGCCCCGGCGACGTCTTGCTGTTGCACGCCTGCTGTCACAACCCGACTGGCGCCGGCTTTACGTCCGATCAATGGCGCACTATCGCAGACCTGTGCGCTCGCAAAGGCCTGCTGCCTCTGATCGATATCGCCTATCAGGGCATGGGTCACGGTCTTGAAGACGATGCCGCCGACATGCGCGCCCTGCTCGATGCCGTGCCGGAAGCCCTGATCACCGCATCCTGCTCCAAAAACTTCGGTCTGTATCGCGAACGTCTCGGCGCCCTGTGGATCAAGGGCAGCAATGCCCAGGCTTCCCTGCGTGCCCGCGCCAACTGCGTCAAGGTCGGCCGGTCTATGTGGTCAATGCCGCCCGATCATGGGGCCTCGATCGTTCGCACCATTCTGGAATCGCCTGAACTGACGGCCAGCTGGCAGACTGAACTGGCCATCATGCGCACCCGCATCAACACCATGCGCGCCGAACTGGCGAAGGCTGTCCCGCAGTTGGCTTCCGTCGCACAGCAGACCGGCATGTTCGCCCTGCTGCCGCTGAGCCGCGAAGCCGTGACGGACCTGCGCGTCAAACACGGCATCTACATGATTGAAAACGGTCGCATGAACATTGCCGGCCTGACGCCGGAAAACCTGCCGCGTTTTGCCACCACCCTGATTCCGTACCTGAGCAAAGGAGAATAAAAAATGAACGCTAATCCTTTAGGTTTGAACGGTTTCGCGTTTGTGGAATTTACCGGCCCGGATACCGAAGCCATGGCCGCCCAACTGGAAATGATGGGCTTCGTCGCCGCCTCGCGCCACAAGACCCGCGATATCGTCCGCTACAAGCAAGGCACGATCAACTTCCTGCTCAATAACGCGGCCAGCCCGCAGGCCAGGGACTTTGCCGAACATCACGGCCCTTCGGCCAATGGCATGGCTTTCCGCGTCGCCGATGCGAAAGCCGCCTATGAACTGGCGGTGCAAAACGGCGCCGTGGCCTTCGATGCCGCGCAAGGCGCTCTGGGCGATGGCAGCTATGTGTTGAAAGGCATTGGTGGATCGCTGCTTTATCTCGTCGATCACGATATTTACGCAGACTGGGAGGCCGTGCCCGGCGCGGCGGATGATGAACACCTCAACAGTGTCGGCTTTCAGGTGCTCGATCACCTGACGCATAATGTGGCGCGCGGCCAGATGCGCACCTGGTCAGGCTTTTACGCCCAGATATTCGGCTTCGAGGAGCAGAAGTACTTCGACATCAAGGGACAGGCGACCGGCCTCTTTTCCCAGGCGATGATCGCACCTGATGGCAAGCTGCGCATCCCGCTCAATGAGAGCCAGGACGACACCAGCCAGATCGAGGAGTTTCTGCGCCAGTATAACGGTGAAGGCATCCAGCACATCGCGCTCACCACCGACAATATCTATGAGACGGTCGAAAAGCTGCGCGCCCGTGGTGTCAAATTGCAGGACACGATCGAAACCTATTACGATCTGGTCGATAAACGCGTGCCCGGTCACGGTGAAGATCTGGAACGTTTGAAGGCCAACCGTATCCTGATCGATGGCGCTGTCGGCGACGAGGGTATATTGTTGCAGATATTCACCGAGAACACGTTCGGTCCGATTTTCTTCGAAGTCATCCAGCGCAAGGGCAATCAGGGCTTCGGCAATGGCAATTTCCAGGCTTTGTTTGAATCGATCGAACTGGATCAGATAAGGCGCGGCGTGATCAAGGTTTCGTAAGCAAGACACCCCACCACCGCATCTAGCGCTGTGCGCGTCGTGCGGTCCCCCTCCCCGACAAGCGGGGAGGATCAAGAATATCTGTACCTCCCCGCTTGTCGGGGAGGGGGACCGCGATCATTCTTCATGATCGGGGTGGTGGGGTTTCTTACTTCCACAGGGAGATAATAATGACAGAAAACCCTGCCTACATGACCGGCTTTGGCAATCATTTTGCCACTGAAGCGGCGCCTGGCGCCCTGCCGATCGGGCAAAACTCACCACAGCAAGTGCCCTTCGGCCTCTATGCCGAACAGCTTTCCGGTTCGGCCTTTACGGCCCCACGCACTGAAAACCGCCGCTCATGGCTCTATCGCCTGCGCCCTTCCGCCAGTCATGCGCCTTTCACGCCTTATCGTGACGCCCCCGCTTTCGCATCGCCGACGCCCAACCGCCTGCGCTGGTCACCCGTCACCACGCCCGAAACGGCTACAGACTTTATCGATGGCCTGATCGCCTACGCCGCCAATGGCGAACCGGCAGCGCAAACCGGCGTGACCGTATATCTCTATGCCGCCAACCGCTCCATGGATCGCGCTTTCTTTAATGCCGATGGCGAGTTACTGATCGTGCCACAATCCGGCCGTCTGGTGATCTTCACCGAAATGGGCGTGCTGAAAATCGAGCCTTTGCAGATTACCGTCATTCCGCGCGGGTTGAAGTTCCGCATCGCTCTGCCGGACGGACACGCCACGGGCTATACGCTGGAAAACCATGGCCACCCGTTCCGGCTTCCCGATCTGGGCCCCATCGGCGCCAATGGCCTGGCCAATCCGCGTGACTTTGAAACGCCCGTCGCCGCTTATGAGGATATCGACGGTGACTGCGAACTGGTGCAAAAATTCTGCGGTCGATTATGGACGACACGGCTCGATCATTCGCCGCTCGATGTCGTGGCCTGGCATGGCAACCTGGCGCCCTGTCGCTATGACCTGCGCCGCTTCAATACGATCAATACGGTCAGCTTCGATCATCCCGATCCATCGATCTTTACTGTCCTGACCTCGCCTTCGGACACGCCCGGCACGGCCAATGCCGATTTCGTCATCTTTCCGCCGCGCTGGATGGTGGCTGAGCACACCTTCCGCCCGCCGTGGTTTCATCGCAATATCATGAGTGAATTCATGGGCCTGATCACCGGCGCCTATGACGCCAAGGCAGACGGCTTTGCCCCCGGCGGGGCCAGTCTGCATAACTGTATGAACGGCCACGGCCCGGACAAGGCCAGCTATGAGGCCGCCATCGCCGCCGATCTGAAGCCACACAGGATCGACGGGACCATGGCCTTCATGTTCGAAAGCCGCCTGCCCTTTATTCCCACCATTTTCGCCATGGAAACGCCGTTGCTGCAGCGCGACTACGACCATTGCTGGGACAATTTCAAAAAAGCCGAACTGCCGAAATGATCAATGAAACACACAATCCAAAACTGACCTCATGGGTCGTCAGCGCCAACGGTCACGCGGATTTCCCGATCCAGAACCTGCCGCTCGGCCTGTTCTCGCCTGCCAATGAAGCGCCGCGGCCTGGCACCGCTATTGGCGACCATATCATCGAATGGCAGGCTCTGGTGGCTGTCGGCCTGATGCAGGACAGTGTGACGATGGAATCTGTGCTGGCCATGCCGGCCCTGCGCAAATCCCTGCGCCGTCAGCTGTCGAAATTACTTAGCGATCCACAATACCGGGAAGTCGCCGAGCCCTATCTGCACCTGGCTGCCGACTGCACCCTGCACCTGCCGACACGTATCGGTGACTACACGGATTTCTATGCCGGCATCCATCATGCTGTCACCGTAGGCAAGCTGTTTCGGCCGGACAGTCCCCTGCTGCCAAACTACAAGCACGTACCGATCGGCTATCACGGCCGCGCCTCGTCTGTCCGGCCCAGCGGTGAACCGGTCATTCGCCCACAGGGCCAGACCAAGGCTTTGGACACTGAAACCCCGTCCTTCGGTCCCAGTAAGCGCCTCGATTTCGAGTTGGAACTGGGCATCTGGGTCGGCCCTGGCAACGATCTCGGTCAGGCTATCGATATTGCCGCTGGCGCTGACCATATCGCCGGCTACTGCCTGCTCAATGACTGGTCAGCACGCGATTTTCAGGCCTGGGAATACCAGCCGCTCGGTCCCTTCCTGGCCAAGAATTTCATGACGACGATCTCACCGTGGATCATCACGCCGGAAGCGCTTGCGCCTTTCCGGTTGGCACAGGCGCCCCGTCCGGAAGGTGACCCCAAGCCCCTTCCCTATCTGTGGGATGAGGCCGACCAGACAAACGGCGCGCTGAAACTCTCGTTGGAAGTGCTGATTGAAACCGCCGGAATGCGCGCGCAAAACCTGCCGCCATTTGCCCTCAGCCACAGCGAGGCCCGCCACATGTACTGGACGCCGGCGCAACTCGTCACCCATCACGCCAGCAATGGCTGCAACCTGCAAACGGCCGACCTGCTCGGCACCGGCACCATTTCGGGACCGTCTCCGGAAAGCGCCGGCAGCCTGCTCGAATTGTCCGAAGGCGGTAAAAAACCCGTGACTTTGCCGACAAATGAAACACGCGCCTTCCTTGAAGACGGCGATGCGCTTATCTTGAGGGCATGCGCCGAAGCAGATGGCTTTATCAGTATAGGCTTCGGAGAGTGCCGCGGGTGCATTTTACCCGCCAGATAAGAAGAAAGCAGGCGAGGATGATCAAGCTGCATGATTACTGGCGTTCCAGCGCCGCCTATCGTGTTCGGATCGCGCTCAATCTGAAGGGGCTGGATTACAAACAGGATGGCCACGACCTGCGCACCAATGCCCAGCACCTCGACAGCTACAAGGCGCTCAATCCGCAGGGCCTGGTGCCGGCGCTCGATATCGGCGGTCAAACCCTGACCCAAAGTTCGGCGATCATCGAATGGCTGGAGGAGACCTGCCCGGAACCACCATTGTTGCCACGCGCCGCCGCGGACCGCGCCATGGTCCGCGCCATGGCGGCATTGGTGGCCTGCGATATCCACCCGCTTAATAACCTCCGGGTTCTGCGCGAGCTGAAAAACGACTGGGGTGCCGACGAAACGCAGACAAAGATGTGGGCCAAAGGCTGGATTGCCGAAGGTTTCACGGCTCTGGAAACTTTGATCGCCCGCCATGGCGACGGCTACTGTTTCGGTGAGCGGCCGACCATTGCCGATTGCTTCCTGGTGCCACAGGTCTTTTCCGCTCAGCGTTTCGGCGTCAGCCTCGATCCCTATCCGAATATACGCACAGTCAATGAGCGCTGCGATGAGCACCCGGCCTTTTCGCGTGCGCACCCGGCACATCAGCCCGATGCCGATACGGTCGATTTCAATACCAGATGAATTTACGCGTCTACGCCACCCCCGCCGGCGTAAAACTGGGGCCTAAGGATATTATAGCCCCCAATAGCGCGCGCAATTTCATCCTCGAAATCGGCGAGACGCATTTTCACGGCTTTGTGGTGCGTAAAGAGGATGACTATTACGGCTATGTCGATCGCTGCCCGCACGCCGGCCTGCCCCTCGCACAGGAACTCGACGATTACCTGACGCCACAGGCCGACCTGATCAGTTGTAGTTGGCACGGCGCGCTGTTTCGCATTTCTTCCGGGCAATGCATTGGCGGTCCGTGCGCCGGACAATCGCTTACAGCATGGCCCGTGCGGATCGAGGACGGTTTTATCGTCACCGCCTAGGCTGTTGCGTCGTTCGATCCACGCTTTGCCGTAAGACTCGATCCCGCCGAGGCGATAATGACCAGCGCCACTGCCAGCCATTGCAACGGCGTCAGCAATTCATGCAGGATAAGCAATCCCAGCAGGGCCGCTACAGCCGGTTCCAGGCTCATCATCAGACCAAAAGTCTTGGCGGGCATGGCCTTCAGCGCGATCATCTCCAGCGCGTAGGGAATGGCGCTGGCCAGTATGCCGATGCCGACGCCGTAAAGCAGGATGGTCGGCGATAGGAGCGAGGCCCCGGCAAAAGCCACGCCGATCGGCACGGTGAAGATCGTTGAAAACGCCATGCCAAGCGCCACCGCCTTGCCGCCATGAACACGATCCCCAACCTTCTGGCCGACAATGATATATAACCCCCATAAGACACCCGCGATCAGGGCATAGACCACGCCCAACGGATCGAGTGATCCATTGCCCTCCCCCCATGGCAGAAGGATCAGCAACCCGGCCACTGCGGAGGTCACCCAGATGAAATCGCTCCACTTGCGCGAACCGAAGATGGCCACAGCCAGCGGCCCGGAAAATTCCAGCGCCACGGCAATTCCCAGCGGAATGCGGGCAATAGAGGCGTAGAAGACCAGGTTCATGACCCCAAGTATGGCGCCATAAAGCATGAGCACGGGCCAGTGCTTGCGCTCAGGCCCGCCGCGCCACGGCTGGAAAACAATCAGAAGCGAAACCGTGGCGAAGAACTGGCGCAGCGCCGTTGTTCCTTCGGAACCGACCAGTGGAAAAACGTGTTTGCTCAGCGTGGCACCCAGTTGCACCGAGACAATGGCGATCAGGATGGCGATGATGGCCAGTAGTTTAGAATTTTTGGACATGGTTCGACTCCGGTTTGGCGTCGTCTTTTCGTAACCGGGTACGACGCACCTCGTCCGGAGAATATCTGCATGCACGATAGTCAGTTGGTGGCATTATCTCAACCGACTGGAAAAATAAAATTGGTCTTATTGCTTATAACCAATATGTGCGCCACCCTTCAAAAAAATGGAGGGAAACATTATGAAACTGCTCATCGCCCTGATTGCATCTGCCGCCTTGATTACTACGCCGGCCATGGCGAAACCAGCGCCCAAACCGGTGGTTATAGGTTATCTGCCGGCTTTCAAGGGGCCCATGCTGCCTTACATGGACTCCATCGACCTGACGAAGGTGACCCATATCAACCTGTCCTTCGTCAATCCAGATCCGCAGGGGCAGGTCGTCAGCGGCGCCAACATGACCTGCATGGATACCGAAGGTCATGGCGGCATGCCGGTGGCCGATGTCCAGGCGGTGATCGATCGCGCTCACAAGGCCGGCGTCAAGGTGCTGATCTCACTGGGTGGCGGTATCATTCCCAAATGCTCCGGCGACTGGTCCACTCTGCTCAAGCCTGAGAACCGTGCCAATACAGTGAAAAACCTTATTCAGTTTCTTGACGATACCGGCCTGGATGGTCTGGATGTCGACCTCGAATGGGACGTGCTGACCGCAGTCGACAAGGCGGGGAACTTCACGCCCTTCATTCAGGAACTCAGCGCCGAACTGAAAAAACGCGGCAAGCTGCTGACCTGTGCTACCGCCTCAGGCGAAGGCGGCATGGTGCCGGTCTCTTCCGTGCCCTATTTCGACTATGTGAACCTCATGTCCTATGATGGCATCGGGCCAAGCTGGGGCACGCCCGGCGATGAACATTCCACCCTCGATATGGCGAAGCGCGACATTGCCGTGTGGCAGGCACGCGGCGCAAAGAAAGAGCAACTGGTCCTGGGGGTACCGTTCTACGGTCATGCCTTCGGCAGTTACAAGCTTGGCTTTCATGACTATAAAGGCTTGCTGGCGCAGTATGGCGATGCCGTCGCGGAAAACGACATTCTCGGCAAGGCGTGCGCCGGGTGTGATTACGTCACCTATAATGGCCGCCCAACCATTCGCCTCAAAGCGGAACTGGCCCGGCAGCACGGCGCAGGTGTCATGATCTGGGAATTGACCGCAGATCAGCCTGGCCCCAACAGCCTGCTCGATGCCCTGCATGACTCACTGAATAATGCTGCAGATTAACCCCTGCAGCATAAATTCCCATGACAGCGCCGTCAGTTGAAAAATATTCCCGATATACGGGCAAATTTCCAGATTTGACATTAATGTCAGTTTTAAAATTGACCCAAAGGTAGCTTTTTTGTATAGTGTTTTCAATAACAAGAGAAAACGCTCAATACCACACCATGTTTACCACGTTACTTTCCATTACCGGGACGATCGCCACATCGGCCCGCCGTTGCGTTCAAGCAGCGTATGCAAACCGTGCGGAAAATGACGCCAAATACCCAAACTTTGCTGCACGCAAACTTTGCGCAGCAAAGTTTGCGCGTCGCCCAATAATACATAAACAAAATGAAAAAGGCACCAAGGGAACGATACGCCATGCCATCTCCCATCTTTGACTACACCCTGCGTCTCGGTGACGACGCCCTCATCCTCGGCCAGCGCCTGAGCGCCTGGTGCGGCCACGCCCCCAGCTTGGAGGTCGATCTCGGCCTGTCCAGCCTGGCGCTTGACCTCGTCGGCCAGGCCACCTTCTGGCTTGAGCTGGCGGCGAAAAACGATCCGCAGGGTCGCGATGCCGATACGCTGGCCTTCCGCCGTGATCCGCATGATTTTCACAACTGCCTGCTGGTCGAGCAGCAAAACGGCGATTTCGCCCAGACCCTGGCGCGGCAGTTCCTGTTCTCCAACTATCAGCAGCTTTTCCTCGAAGCGCTCAGCGGTTCTTCACACAGGGGTCTGGCCGATATCGCGGCAAAAAGCGCCGGTGATGTCGCCTACCATGTCGATTTCGCTCGCGACTGGATGATTCGCCTAGGCGATGCCTCGTGCCTGAGCCATCAGCGCCTGGTCAAGAGCATGGATTACATGTCGCATTTCGTCGATGAGCTGTTCATTATGGATGAAGTCGACGAAGCCTTACTGTCCGATGGTATTTCCATCTGCAAGGCAGGCCTGCGCGATGAATTCAATCACCGGATCGCCAGTGTGCTTACCGAAGCCGGTCTGACACCGCCCAAGCCTAACCGTTCAGTGATCCTGGGCCGCAAGGGGCATGATTGTGAGCATGTCGCGCACCTGTTGCACGATATGCAAATCCCGCCACACGAAGCTGATCCGCGCTGGTGATTAGCCAACGGCAAGCGACGCTGCCGCCAGGTCCTGGGCGGCGTCGCCGACGCTTTTAAACAGCGTAATCCGGTTTTCCCGATCCGGCAGGACATCACCGGAGCAAAGTGTCTGCAAGGTGCCCTTGATCATTTCATGATGCAGCAAACCGGCGGCGATCGGTTGTGTAAGATCACCGGCTTCACTCAGAGCGGCGAAGGTATCGACCCAGATCGCGGCGCGCGTTATAGCCATATCATCGGCCTCACGCATATCCTTCAGATATCCGCCGATCAACGCCACATGCTGACCATTACGCAGCCACTCACCCTTGATCAGCGGTTCATTTGAGAGCGTCGCGCAGGCGATGATATCCGCCTTCGCTACGTCCGCCGAGAGGTCAGTGCATGTTTCAGCATGAAAACCCCCAGCCTTTAAAGCGCGAACCAGCTTTTCGGCATTGGCCACCGTCGGACTGAAAACCTGAACCCTTTCGATCTCCCGTACCGCGCGATAGGCGAAGGCCAGTTCCGAGGCAATCCGGCCCGATCCCACCAGCAGCAGATGTTTGGCGCTTTCCACCGCCAGCCGGTGCGCCGCGATCGCCGCCACCGCGGCCGTGCGCCGCGCCGTCAGTTCGCCGCCATCAAGCAGCGCGATGTGCTCGCCGGTGACCGCATCGAACAGGAGATAGCTGGCCGTCACCGCTGGCAGATTCCTGCGCGCATTGCCGGGCGTGACATTGACGATCTTGACCCCGCCCATGCCTTCGCTCCACGCCGGCATCAGTAGGAAGGACGCATCCGGCTCGCCGGTATTGCGCAGGGTATGTACATGGCGCTGCGGGCTCTCGGTCTCGGCCTGCAGCAATTTCGGCAATTGCAGTGTCAACACGTCGTAGGACAGGCGGTCGATCAGGTCGGCGGCGGTGAAGTTGCGCATGGCGTTTCCTAGCTGTTGATATCGGCGGCGATTTCGGTGGTGATCCAGTCGCGGAAGGCGACCAGCGGCGGATGGTCGGCGCGGTCTTCCGGCCACGCCAGGTAATAGGCTTCGGCATTGCGCATCGGCAGGTCGAGCGCGCGCACCAACTGGCCGGTGCGCAATTCCTCCTCGATCAGGAAGTCCGGCAACAGAGCCACCCCCAGTCCGGCCCGCGCCATCTGCGCCATGGTGGCGAACTGGTCGAACAGCATACCCTGCACATGCTCGGCCGGCGCTTCATTCTGACGCAGCCACTGCTCCCAGGCGTCCGGACGGGTGGTGATATGCAGCAGCGGCGCCTTGCGCAGATCGGCCGGCGCCTCGAAGCGATAGCGCTCCAGCAGCGCCGGGCTGCACGCCGGCACGACATATTCCTCGCGCAGCAGCAAGGTTTCGGCGCCCTGCCAGTCGCCGGTACCGTGATAGATGGCGGCGTCCATCGCCTCCAATCGAAAGTCGAACTGGCTCAGGCGGGTCGTAAGGTTAAAGGTTGTCGCCGGATGCTGCGCCAAAAACAACGGCAGGCGCGGCGCCAGCCAGCGCGCCCCGAAGGTGGGCAGGACGGCCAAGTTGAGCGTTCCGCCGAAAGGATTGGCGCGCAGGGTGAGCGAAGCTGTGCTGATCTTCTTAAGCGCGTCGCGCACCTCGCGCGCATAGGCCTCGCCGCCGGGCGTCAGGCGGATGGTCTGGCGCTCGCGGTGGAACAGCTCGACCTCCAGCAGGTCTTCCAGCGCCTTGATCTGGCGGCTGACCGCGCTCTGAGTCAGGGCCAGTTCACGGGCCGCCGTGGTGATACTGCCGGTCCGCGCTGCGGCCTCAAAGGCCTGCAGATGGGCGGTGGGCGGCAGAAAACGGCGTGGCGCTAACATAAGCACTTTCCGAAAAGTGTCCCGCACTTTTCGGTTAAAAAGTGCGCCAAACAAGAATGCCAAGTCATTCCAAATGAGAATGATGTAATGCCGAAATGGCAATGGATATACCCCATATTAACGCGTATAAGGCATAAGTCCATACAGATACGGAATGACATGCCCACTGATCCCCGCACACACGGCCTCTGGGAGACCACCGCGCCGGCCGCGCCCGCAACCGCTGCGCTGAATGGCGATGTGCGCACGCAGGTCTGCATCATCGGCGGCGGCTATACCGGCAATTCGGCCGCCCTGCACCTGGCGAAGAAGGGCTTCGAATCGGTCGTTCTCGAGGCGAAGTCGATCGGCTTCGGCGGCGCCGGCCGCAATGTCGGCCTGGTCAATGCCGGCATGTGGGTCATGCCCGACGAACTGCCGAATGTGCTGGGCGAGGTCCACGGCGACCGCCTGCTGAAACTGCTGGGCGACGCCCCCTCCGCCGTCTTCGATATCGTCGACCAGTACCGCATCGAATGCCAGTTGCAAAAGCACGGCACCCTGCATTGCGGCGTCGGCCAGGCCGGCCTCGAAGAACTGCAACAGCGCGAGAAACAATGGCAGGCGCGCGGCGCGCCGGTCCGCCTGCTCTCCGCCGAGGAAACCGCGCAAAAGGTCGGTTCCAACGCCTATACCGGTGCTCTGCTCGACCTGCGCGCCGGCACCATCCAGCCCCTGGCCTATGTCCGCGGGCTGGCCACTGCGGCGCTCAAGGAAGGCGCAACACTCTACACAAACTCCCCCGCGCTCGACGTCACCGCTGATGGCGCGCAGTGGCGCGTGCGTACGCCTTCCGGCATCGTCGCCGCTGACTGGGTGATCATGGCGACCGACGCCTATACCCAGGGCCCATGGGAGATCATCCGCCGCGAACAGGTTCACCTGCCCTATTTCAACTTCGCCACCGTGCCCCTGCCGGCCGATGTCCGCGCCGCCATCCTGCCCGGCAAAGAAGGCGTATGGGATACCAGGGAGGTGCTGTCCTCCTTCCGCATGGATATTCATGGCCGCCTGATCTTCGGCAGCGTCGGCGCGCTGAAAGGCGTGGGTGAGGCGATCCACCGTACCTGGGCCCTGCGCGCCCTGCACAGGATTTTCCCCCAAATCGGCAATGTCAAGTTCGAAGCGGAATGGTACGGCCAGATCGGCATGACCGACGACAACCTGCCGCGCTTCCACAAATTCGCGCCGAACGTCATCGGCATCAGCGGCTATAATGGCCGCGGCATCGCGCCAGGCACGGTCATGGGCCGCACCCTGACCGAACTGATTGCCGGCGAAAAGGGCGAAGACGATCTGCCCCTGCCCGTCACCACGCCCGCCGAGGCGAAAATGCGGGCGCTTAAAGAAGTCTTTTACGAGGTCGGCGCGCAAGCGGTGCACCTTACCGATTCACGTTTCTAAGGAACCGAACCATGATCACCGAAACCACCAAGACCGCCACCGAAGTGGCCGACCTGCTGAAAGCCCTCGGCGTTGACGCTAAATCCTATGCCGGCGGTTCGCTGGCCGTAAATTCGCCCGTGAACGGCGACCGCATCGCCGATGTCGTCGAGACCTCCGCGGCCGACGCCAAGAAGGCGATCGATGCCGCGCACAAGGCTTTCCTTGACTGGCGCGTTATCCCAGCCCCGAAGCGTGGCGAACTCGTCCGCCTGTTCGGTGAAGAACTGCGCGCCCACAAGGCCGAACTCGGCAAGCTGGTTTCGCTCGAAGTCGGCAAGGTGACCTCGGAAGGTCTCGGCGAAGTGCAGGAAATGATCGACATCTGCGATTTCGCCGTCGGTCTCTCCCGCCAGCTTTACGGCCTGACTATCGCCACCGAGCGCAGCAGCCACCGCATGATGGAAACCTGGCAGCCGCTCGGCGTCGTCGGCATCATCTCGGCCTTTAACTTCCCGGTCGCCGTCTGGGCATGGAACGCCGCCCTGGCTTTGGTCTGCGGCGACTCGATCGTGTGGAAGCCGTCGGAAAAGTCGCCGCTCACCGGCCTGGCCACCCACGCCCTGTTCGAACGCGCGCTCAAGGCCTACGTCAATGCCGGCTTCGATGCGCCTGAAGGCCTTTCGGCCCTGATCATCGGCGCGCGCGAAATCGGCGAAGTCCTGGTCGATCACGAGAAAGTCGCCCTGATCTCCGCCACCGGCTCGACCGCCATGGGCCGCGTCGTCGGCCCGAAACTGGCCGCCCGCTTCGCCCGTTCGATCCTCGAACTCGGCGGCAACAACGCTGCCATCATCGCCCCCACGGCCGATCTCGACCTCGCCCTGCGTGGCATCGCCTTCTCGGCCATGGGCACTGCCGGCCAGCGCTGCACCACGCTGCGCCGCCTGTTCGTCCACGACAGCATCTACGACACCCTGGTCCCGCGCCTGAAGAAGGCCTACGCCTCGGTCAAGATCGGCAATCCGATGGAAGACGGCACTCTGGTCGGCCCGCTGATCGACAAGCTGGCCTTCGATGGCTTCGAAAAGGCGCTCGGCGAAGCGAAAGCGGCCGGCGGCCAGATCACCGGCGGCGAACGCGTCACCGTCTATGGCGACAACAGCTACTATGTTCGCCCCGCCATCGTCGAAATGAGCAAGCACGAAGGCCCGGTCCTGCGCGAAACCTTCGCGCCCATCCTCTACATCCTGCGCTATTCCGACGTGAAGGATGCCATTGCCATGCAGAACGATGTCGGCGCTGGCCTGTCGTCGTCGATCTTCACCAATGACATCCGCGAAGCCGAACTCTTCATGTCGGCCGCCGGTTCGGATTGCGGCATTGCCAATGTCAATATCGGTACCTCGGGCGCCGAAATCGGCGGCGCCTTTGGCGGTGAGAAGGAAACCGGCGGCGGCCGTGAATCGGGCTCCGACGCCTGGCGCGCCTATATGCGCCGCACCACCAACACCATCAATTTCGGCAGCTCGCTGCCGCTGGCCCAGGGCGTTGTGTTCGATGTCTGATATCAGCCCTTTCAACTGGGAAGACCCCTTCCTGCTCACCGAGCAACTGAGCGATGACGAGCGCATGATCATGGAGGCCGCGCGCGATTATGCGCAAGGTCAGCTCATGCCGCGCGTGCTCAAGGCCTATGGCGAGGAACATACCGACCGCGCCATCTTCAACGAGATGGGCGAACTCGGCCTGCTCGGCGCCACCCTGCCGGAGCAGTTCGGCGGCGCCGGCGCCTCCTACGTCGCCTACGGCCTGATCGCCCGCGAGGTCGAGCGCGTCGACAGCGGTTACCGCTCGATGATGAGCGTCCAATCGTCGCTGGTCATGCACCCGATCTACGCCTACGGCAGCGAAGAACAGCGCGAAAAATACCTGCCGAAGCTCGCCTCCGGCGAATGGGTCGGCTGCTTCGGCCTGACCGAACCCGACGTCGGCTCCGATCCTGGCTCGATGGCCACCCGCGCCGAGAAGATTGATGGCGGTTACCGCCTCAACGGCACCAAGATGTGGATCTCCAACTCCCCCATCGCCGATGTCTTCGTGGTGTGGGCCAAGCTCGATGGCGTCATCCGCGGCTTCGTGCTGGAAAAAGGTACCAAGGGCCTCTCCGCGCCGAAGATCCACGGCAAGCTGTCGCTTCGCGCCTCGATCACCGGCGAAATCGTCATGGACGGCGTCGAGGTCGGTGAAGACGCCCTGCTGCCCAACGTCTCGGGTCTCAAGGGTCCGTTCGGCTGCCTGAACCGCGCCCGCTATGGCATCGCATGGGGCGCCATGGGCGCCGCCGAGGACTGCTGGCACCGTGCGCGTCAATATGGCCTGGACCGCAAGCAGTTCGGCAAGCCGCTGGCCCAGATGCAGCTCTTCCAGAAGAAGCTGGCCGACATGCAGACCGAGATCACCTTGGGTCTGCAAGCCGCCCTGCGCGTCGGGCAACTCTTCGACGCCGGCCGCATGGCGCCGGAAATGATCTCGCTGATCAAGCGCAACAACTGCGGCAAGGCGCTCGATATCGCCCGCCAGGCGCGTGACATGCATGGCGGCAACGGCATCCACGAGGAATTCCACGTCATGCGCCACGCGCAAAACCTGGAATCGGTCAATACCTACGAAGGCACCCACGATGTCCACGCCCTGATCCTGGGCCGCGCCCAGACCGGCCTTCAGGCCTTCTTCTGATGCGGAATTCAGCCCTTCCTTCTCCTCCCCATCGCAAGATGGGGAGGTGTCAGCGCGAGGCACGCAGTGCCGGTGTCGCTGACGGAGGGGCGTCCTTCTGCCTGGACCAGTCAACCCAATGAGCAAACCCCTCGCTAAGCCCCTGGCCGGCCTCAAAGTCCTCGAACTTGCCCGCATCCTCGCCGGTCCGTGGTGCGGCCAGTTGCTGGCCGATCTTGGCGCCGAGGTCATCAAGATCGAACGCCCGGAGACGGGCGACGATACCCGCACCTGGGGCCCGCCCTTCGTCACCGACGCCGCTGGCCATAGCTGGGGCGCCGCCTATTTCCACGCCACCAACCGCGGCAAGTCCTCCGTCGCCATTGCCATGGATACGCCCGAAGGCCAGGCCGCCATCCGTGCCTTGGCCGCCGAGACCGATATTCTGATCGAGAACTTCAAGGTTGGCGGCCTCAGGAAATACGGCCTCGATTACGAGTCGCTCAAGCAAATAAATCAACGATTGATTTACGCCTCGATTACCGGTTTCGGTCAGGACGGCCCCTATGCCGCTCGCGCCGGCTACGACTACATCATCCAGGGCATGTCCGGCCTGATGGATATCACCGGCGAACCCAGCGGCGAACCGCAGAAGGTCGGCGTCGCCGTGGTCGATATCTTCACCGGCGTCTATACGTCCACCGCCATCCTCGCCGCCGTGCATGGCCGCGCCACGACCGGTGAAGGCTGCCATATCGACATGTCACTGTTCGATACCGCCACCGCCATCCTCGCGAACCAGGCCAGCAACTATCTCGTCTCCGGCAAGTCGCCGTCGCGCCTCGGCAATGCCCATCCCAATATCGCGCCCTACCAGGTGTTCCCGGTGAAGGACGGCCACGCCATCGTCGCGGTCGGCAATGACGGCCAGTTCCACAAGTTCTGCGTAGCGCTGGAAGCCAATGACGTCCTGATGAATCCAGACTACCAAACCAATGCCCAGCGTGTCGCTCGCCGAAAAGCGCTGGAAACCGAACTCGAACCCTTCCTCAATAGCAAGACCCGCACCGAGTTGCTGGCTTTGCTGGAAGATCACGGCGTGCCCGCCGGCCCGATCAACCGCATCGAGGATGTGTTCAACGATCCGCAAATCATCCATCGCGGTCTGAAACTTGATCTCACCGCCGCCGATGGCTCAAAGGTCTCCGGCGTCGCCTCGCCCATCGTTATCGATGGTGAGCGTCAGGTCGCCCCCTCCCCCTCCCCCATGCTCGGCAGCGGGCAAGCCCAATGGACTTCCAAATGACTTCACGTACCGGTGGCCAGATATTAGTCGATCAGCTGAAAATCCAGGGCGTTGATCGCGTCACCTGCGTGCCGGGTGAAAGCTACCTGGCGGCGCTCGACGCCATGTACGACGCCGACATCGACGTGTTGATCTGCCGCCATGAGGGCGGCGCGGCGATCATGGCCGAGGCCTATGGCAAGCTCACCGCCCGTCCCGGCGTCTGTTTTGTCACGCGCGGTCCGGGCGCCACCAATGCTGCCCACGGCATCCATATCGCCCAGCACGACTCGACCCCGATGATCCTCTTCATCGGCCAGGTCGAACGCGCCATGCTCGGTCGCGGCGCGTTCCAGGAAATGGACTACGAGGCCTTTTTCGGCAGCACCGCCAAATGGGTGGTCGAGATCACCGACGCAAAACGCATCCCCGAAATCGTCGCCCGCGCCTTCCGTGTCGCCATGCAGGGCCGCCCCGGCCCGGTCGTCATCTCCCTGCCGGAAGACGTGCTGACCGACATAGAGGACGTGGCAGACGCACCGCCATTGACCTATGCCAGACCAGAACTGTCGATCGATGTTTTTCAGCAATTCGATGCGCTGTTGGCGACCGCCAGACGCCCGTTGATCATCCTGGGCGGCAGTAACTGGAGTTATGAAGGTTGCGAGGCAATCATCGATTTCGCTACGCGCTTCCGAATCCCAGTGGCTACCGAATTCCGCCGTTCGGCTCTCTTCCCGGCCGATCATCCGTCCTATGCCGGAGATCTCGGCTTCGGCCAGAATCCGAAGCTCAGCGCCCGCGTGAAAGACGCCGACCTGCTGATCCTGCTGGGCGCGCGCATGGCCGAAGTCCCGTCTTCCAGCTATACCCTGATCGACATCCCGACATCGCAGCAGACCCTCGTCCATATCTTCCCTGATGCCGGGGAGATCGGTAAGGTCTACCAGTCGGATCTGGGCATTGTCTGTGCGCCGGACGCCTTCGCGCAGTCGCTAAGTTATCTCAAAACGCCCGAGCGCGTCGCCTGGAGCGAAGAGACCGAGAACGCCCATATGGACTTCCTGATGTGGACCACCACGCCGGCGCAGATCCCCGGCGATTTCCAGTACGGTGAGGTCATGGTGTGGTTGCGCGAGAACCTGCCGACCGATACCATCACCTGCAATGGCGCCGGCAATTACGCCATCTGGCTGCACCGCTACTGGCGCCACACCCAGCCGCGCACCCAGATCGCTCCCACCTCTGGCAGCGTCGGCTATAGCGTCCCGGCCGGCGTCATGGCCAAGCGCCAGTGCCCGGACAAGACGGTGGTCGTCTTCGCCGGCGACGGCTGTTTCCTCATGCACGGCAATGAGTTCGCTACCGCCGTCCAGTACGATATTCCGGTCATTATTCTGGTGATCGACAACGGCATGTACGGTACGATCCGCATGCATCAGGAGCGCAACTATCCGCACCGCGTCGTTGGTACCGACCTGAAAAACCCGGATTTCAAAGCCTATGCCGAAGCCTTCGGTGGTCATGGTGAAACCGTGCGCACCACGGCGGAGTTCGCTCCGGCCTTCCGGCGCGCGCAGGCCTCCGGCAAGCCGGCGATCATTCACTGCTTTATCGATCCGCAGGCGATTACGCCCGCAAAGACGCTGGATCAGGTGGCGCGCGGCGAATAAGCGTCCAGTTAAACAGAAAAAGGCGGCTGGAAACATCAGCCGCCTTTTTTATTTGTCTCCGATCGATCAGTATTACAGGTATCCCTGCTGCTCATCGGTCAGGGCTTCAAGCTGCGCGTCGCTGAATGCTGACAACTGGATGGCCGTGATACCGGTGATCTGCGTTGTGCTGAGCGACGGTATTTGATCGGTCGTCAGGCCGGCAATGGCCGCTGTCGTCAATGCACCGATCTGCGAGGTCGAGAACAGTGTCAATTGCGTTGTGGTCAGGGCACCTAACTGAGTGGAGGTCAGACCGGTCAGCGCCGTCGTCGTCAACGATGACAACTGGGTCTCATTGGCGGCGCCCAACTGCGCGGTGCTCATCGACTTGACTTCGGCCGAGGTCAGGACACCGACCTGGGTGGTCGTCAGAGCGCCGATCACCGTAGTGGAGAGCGAACCGAAGACAGTCGTATTCAGCGCGGCCAGCTTTGTATCCGTCAGGCCGTTTACCTGGGTCGTCGTCAGGCTGTTGGCCTGGGTTTCGTTCAGGCCAGCAATGACCGTATTGCTCAGCGAACCAAACTGCGCCCCGTCGAGGCCGGCAATCTGATCGGTCGTCAGGCCTGCCAGTTGCGACGACTTGATACCGGACAACTGCGTCGTGGACAGGCTGCTGACCTGTGTCGTCGTCAAGCCATTCAGGGCCGTATCCGTCAGGACGCCGATTTGGGTCTGCGTCAGGCCGCTGACCTGCGTCGTCGTCAGGTCACCAACAATGGTTTCCGTCAGCGCGGCCAGGGTCTTCGTCGAAATCGCGCCAAGCTGGCTGGAGCTGATACCGCCCAGTTGCGTGGTATTGAGCGCTACCAGGTCGGAGGCCGTAACGCCCGCCACCTGCGCCGTGCTCAATCCGCCGATCTGCGTTGTGTTCAGGCCGGCAAAGGCCGTCGAGGTCAGGGCTGCGATCTGGATGGCGCCCAGACCAGCCAGTTGAGTAGTATCAAGCGCCCCAAGCTTGGTTTCATCAAGAACACCAATGCTGGCCGTGGTCAGCGCCGCCAGTTGCGTGGACAGCAGGGTGGCGAACTGGGTCGAGGTCAGGTTGCTGACCTGGCCTGAACCGAGGCCGGAAAGCTGGGCCGTAGTCAGGGCCGCGACATCCGTCGTTTCCAGGCCGCCGAGGGCGGTAGACGTCAGGGCATTCAGTTGCGCTGCCTTCAAGGCCGGCACCTGGGTCGCCGTCAGACTGCCGACCTGTGTTTCATTGAGCGCCGCAACGGCCGCCGTCGTCAGGGCGCCGAGAACCGTATTTGCCAGGCCACCGACCTGTGTCGTCGTCAGCGAAGCGGCCAGCGTGCCATTCAGACCGGCCACGGCCGCCGCCGTCAGCTTGTTGAGCTGGTCGGTGGAGAGTGACGATACCTGCGTGGTCGTGAAGCCGCCAACCTGGGCCGCGGTGAGACCGATGGCCTGGGTTGAGGTCAGGCCGGTCAGGGCTGTCGTCGTCAGGGCTGTAACTGCCGCTGTGCCGAGGGCGCCGATGCGAGTCACCGCCAGACCGGAGAGGCTGGTCGAGGTGATCGCCGATGCCTGATCCGCCGACAGCGACTTGATCGCCAGCGTAGTCAGCGCATTCATCTGGGCGGAGGACAGCGAACCGACCTGGGTGGAGGACAGACCCGCTACCTGGGTCGAGGTCACGCCTGTCATTTGCAGCGATGTCAGCAAGGCCAGGTTGGTGGTGGTGAACTGCGCCAGGTTATCGGCGCCGAGCGCCCCCACCTGAACGGCGCTGAGCTTGCCGATCTGTGTGGTCGTCAGAGAATCGATCTCGGTCGTCGTGAAGCCACTGACCGCTGTAGCGGACAGACCGGCGATCCGGGTTTCGGACAGGCCGGCGACCTGCGTCGTCGTCAGATTGGCGACCTGGCTGGAGGTGATGCCGATGAAGGCGGCCGTACTGATGCCGTTGAGCTGGTCCGTGCCGAGCGCCGTAATGGCCTCGGTCGTGATGCCCTTGACCTGCAATGAAGTCAAACCCGCCAAAGCCGTCGAGGTAAGAGCCGCGAACTGCGTCGAGGTCAGGTTGGACAGTTGGGTCGTGGTCAGCTTGCCTACCTGGGCCGAGGTGACGCCTGCCAGTTGCGTTGTAGAAAGCGCGGCGATGTCATCAGTCGAGAAGGTCGAAATCGTCGCGGCCGTGATGGCACCAAGCTGTTCCGAGGTCAGCGTACCGACCTGGGTTGAGGTCAGACGCTCGACGGAGGTGGCGTTCAGGCCCGCCAGCTGCGTGGTGGTCAGGGCGCCGACATCAGTCGTTGTCAGTTCGACAAAGGCCGTGCCACTGATGGCATTGAGCTGGCTCGTCTTGAGCAGGGTCATCTGCGTGCTGGTCAAGGCATCAACCTGAGCCGAATCCAGCGCACCGAGCACGGTCGCATTCAGGGCCTGCAGGCGCGTGGTGTCGAGACCGGCAAGCTGAGTCGTCGTCAGACCAGCGGCCTGGGTCGATTTCAGTGCCCCGAAGGTGGCGGCCGTCAGGCTGTTGAGTTGGTCCGTGGTCAGGGCGCCAAGCTGGTCGGTCGAGAACGAACCCAGTTGCACTGCCGTCAGCCCTGGAAGCTGGGTGGTTTCCAGATTGGCGATATTGGTGGTGTTGAGATTGGCGATCTGACCGGTTGAAAGCCCCGTGATCTGAGCCGTCGTCAGGCCATCGAGTTCGGTGGTTGTCAGGCCACCGACTGCCGTGGCCGTCAGTGCATTCAGTTGCGCGCTCTTCAGGGACTGAATTTGCGAGGTGTTGAGTGTCGCGATCTGGGTTTGATCCAGCGCCGCTATAGAAGCTGTCGACAGTGCTGACAGGATCGTGGTGGCGAGGCCTCCGACCTGAGTTGTCGTCAGGGCTGCTGTCAGTGTGGCATTAAGCCCGGCGACCGCCGCCGTGGTCAGCTTGTTCAGCTGGTCGGTGGAAAGAGACGACGCCTGCGTGGTCGAAAGGCCGGCCACCTGGACTGAGGTCAGGCCAAGGGCCTGGGTCGAGGTCAGGCCTGTCAGCGCCGTTGTTGTCAGCGCCGTCACCGCTGCCGTACCGAGTGAACCAATGCGGGTTACCGCCAGCCCCGCGAGGCCGGTCGAGGTGATCGCCGCCGCCTGGTCCGCCGTCAGGGATTTGAGCGCCAGAGTGGTCAGCGAATTCAGTTGCGTGGAAGAGAGCGAACCAACCTGGGTCGAGCTGAGCCCCGCCAGTTCGGTGCTGGTCACGCCGCCAAGCTGGGCCACCGTCAGCAGGCCGAGGTTGGTCGTTGTCAGCGACGCCAGATTGTCGGCACCAAGCGCGCCGATCTGGGCCGAAGTCAGCTTGCCGATCTGCGTGGCCGACAAGGTGGTGACTTCTGTGGTCGTCAGGCCGCCGATCGCCGAGGTGCTGAAAGCCGCCAGCTTGGTTTCGCTCAGGCCGGATATCTGTGTCGTAGTCAGATTACCCGCCTGGGCGGACGTGATTCCCGCCAGGGCGACATTGCTCAGGCTGTTCAGTTGGTCCGTGCCGAGTGCCGCGAGCGAATCCGTGGCGATGCCGCCAACCTGCAGGGCGGTCAGACCGCCAAGCGCCGTAGAGGTAATGGCGGCGAACTGTGTCGAGGTCAGGTTCGACAACTGGGTCGCCGTCAGCTTGCTGACCTGGGTCGACGTGACGCCTGCCAGTTGGGTAGTCGACAGGGCGGCGATATCGTCGGTGGACAGGGTCGAAACCGTCGCGGCCGACAAGGCGCCAAGCTGCGCCGAGGTCAGGGCGCCGACCTGGGTTGAAGTCAAACGGCCAACCTGGGTGGCATTCAGTCCGGTAACCTGAAGCGTGGTCAGGGCGCCGACATCGGTGGTCGACAGGTCCGCAACCGCCGTCGCGTTAAGCGCATTGAGTTGCGTGGTCTTGAGATTGCCGATCTGGGTTTCGGTCAGGGCCCCGGCCTGGGTTTCATCCAGTGCCCCCAGAACCGTAACGCTGAGGCTTTGCAGGTGCGTCGTGTCGAGACCGGCCAGCTGAGTGGTGGTCAAGCCGCTGACCTGGGTGCTCTTCAGCGCGGCGAAGGTAGCCGTGGTCAGGCTGTTGACCTGATCCGTTGTCAGGGCGCCAAGCTGATCGGTCGTGAACGCGCCGAGTTGCGCCGCCGTCAAACCTTTCAACTGCGTGGTTTCGAGATTGGCGATATTGGTAGTGTTGAAATTGGCCAGTTGCCCTACCGACAGGCCAGCGACCTGGGTCGTGGTCAGGCCGTCCAGTTCGGTCGTGGTCAGGCCGCCCAGCGTGGTCGCCGTCAGCGCATTCAGCTGCGCCGTTTTCAGGGACTGAATCTGCGAGGTGTTGAGCGTGGCGATCTGGGTTTCGTCAAGCGCCGCAACCGACGCCGTAGACAAGGCCGACAGGATGGTGGTGGCGAGACCACCAACCTGGGTGGTGGTCAGCGAAGCCGTAAGGGTGGCATTAAGACCCGCGACCGCCGCCGTGGTCAGCTTGTTGAGCTGATCGGTGGAAAGCGATGCTGCCTGAGTGGTCGACAGACCGGCCACCTGGACCGAAGTCAGGCCAAGCGCCTGGGTGGCTGTCAGGCCGGTCAGGGCCGTCGTCGTCAGGGCCGTCACCGCCGCCGTACCGAGCGCACCGATGCGGGTGACTGCCAGCCCCGAAAGGCCGGTCGAGGTGATCGCCGAGGCCTGATCCGCCGTCAGCCCCTTGAGGGCAGCCGTCGTCAGGGCGTTGAGCTGGGTAGAGGTCAGGGCACCGGCCTGGGTAGAGGTCAGAGCCCCCAGCTGGGCCGAGCTGACGCCCCCCAGTTGCGCCACGCTGAGTACGTTGAGCGAAGTCGTGTCGAGAACGGCGAAGTTGGTGGCGCCGAGCGCCGTGATCTGCGCCGAAGTCAGCTTGCCGATCTGCGTGTCTGAAAGTGTATCGACGGAGGTCGTGGTCAGGCCGCCGATGGCCGCCGTGCTGAAGGCTGCCAGCTTGGTTTCGCTGAGGCCGGTGATCTGCGTTGTCGTCAGGCTGCCGGACTGGCTGGAAGTAATGCCGCCGATGGCGACATTGGTCAGAGCGTTCAACTGGTCAGTGCCGAGCGCCGCCACCGTGTCCGTGGCGATACCGCCCAGTTGCAGGGCAGTCAGGCCGGCCAGAGCCGTCGAGGTGATGGCGGCGAATTGCGTCGAGGTCAGGTTCGACAACTGGCCCGTTGTCAGCTTCGTCACCTGGGCGGCTGTGACACCCGCCAGTTGCGTAGTCGAGAGCGCGCCAATATCATCCGTCGAGAAAGTGGACAGGGCAGCCGGCGCAATCGCGCCAAGCTGGGTCGAGGTCAGCGAACCGACCTGAGTGGAAGTCAGGCGCTCGACCTGAGTGGAATTCAGACCGGAAAGCTGGCCAGTCGTCAGGGCACCGACATCGGTGGTGGACAGATCGGTAATGGCAGCAGCGCTCAGGGCATTGAGCTGCGTCGTCTTGAGGCTGGCCACCTGCGTTTCGGTGAAGGAATCAACCTGGGTCGCATCAAGCGCGCCAAGCAGGGTGACGTTCAGAGCCTGCAGGTGTGCGGTATCAAGTGCCGAAAGCTGAGTCGTTGTCAGGCCAGTCGCCTGGGTCGACTTCAGTGCGCCAAATGCAGCGGTCGACAGGCTGTTGACCTGGGTACTGGTCAGGGCGCCCAACTGGTCGGTGGCCAGCGAACCGAACTGGACGGCGGTAAGGGCACCGGCCTGGGTGGTGGTCAGGGCCGCCGCATTGGTGGTGGTCAGCCCCGTCAGCGCCGCTGTGGTGATGGCTGCAAGCTGGGTATTGGCAAGGCCGGAGGCCTGGGTTGTGGTCAGGGCGCCGATCGAGGTGGCGTTCAGCCCGGCCACCTGCGTCGCGGCCAGCGCCGTCAGGACCGTGGTATTGATCGCCGCGATGGCGGTTGTTGTCAGGCTATTGAGGTTGGTGGCCGAAACCGCCTTAAGCTGTGTCGCACTCAGCTCGCCCAGCAGAGTGGTCGAGATATCGCCAAACTGAGTGGTGCTGATCGAGGCGATGGCAGCCGTGCTGAACCCCTGGACCTGCGACGTTGTCAGGGCCAGCATGGAGGTCGACGTCAGGGCGCCGATAGCCGAAGACGTGAAGGCGCCGAGTTGCGCCGTGGTCAGGCCGGAGAGCTGGGTGGTGGTCAGCGAGGCGACTTCGTCCGTCGTCAGGCCACGTATCTGGGCGGTCGAGAACTTGCCGACCTGGGTGGAGGTCAGGGCACCAAACTGGGTGGTGGTCAGGTTGCTGATTTCGGAGGCGGTCAGTCCCGAAAGCTGGGTGGTATCGAGGCCGGCGATGGCGGTCGTCGAGAAGGCTTCGAGCTGGGCGGTCAGCAGGACGGAGAGCTGGGAACTGGTAAAGGCGACCTGTCCGGTCGCCAGGAAGGTAATCTGGTCAGTGGTAAGCGCCTTGACCTGATTGGTCGTCAGCGACTTGAGCTGCGTGGTACTGAGCGCACCGATCTGGGTGGTCGAAAGGACCGCGACGCCGGATGTGGACAGTGCGCTGATCTGTGTCGTTTTGAGTTCCTGGAGCTGGTCCGTCGTCAGGTTCTGAACAAACGAAGTGCTAAGCTTAGAGATTTGCGCTGCGGACAGCCCAGAAATGGATGACACGAGTTTCGCCCCTTGTTCCCGCCAAAATACGACTCACTTATTAATTGGTACGGTAAACTTTCGATTAATTTTTACAAGCCACACACGAAACACAACCCTGGCCACCCCACGTTTTCTTGAGCTACGCAGAAAATGTGCTCATTTACAGGTTGAGCGTGTCCCGGAAATAGTTAATGGTGCGCGCCAACCCCTCGTCCAGAGCCACCTGCGGCTGCCAGCCGAGCGTCGATTTGGCCTGCGAGATATCCGGCTGGCGCTGACGGGGATCATCGGCCGGCAGCGGCCGGTTGACCAGTTCGCTGCGGGCGCCGGTAAGTGCGATGACCTTCTCAGCCAGTTCACGCATGGTGAACTCGACCGGATTACCAATGTTGATGGGGCCTGTCACCTCGTTCGGACTGTCCATCAGACGGATCATGCCGTCGATCAGATCGTCGACGTAACAGAAGCTGCGCGTCTGCTCACCCGAACCATAGAGCGTGATCGGTTCGCCCCTGAGCGCCTGTACGATGAAGTTCGAGACCACCCGACCGTCGTTCGGATGCATGCGCGGCCCGTAAGTATTGAAGATCCGCATCACCTTGATCTTCAATTTGTGCTGGCGATAATAATCGAAGAACAGCGTCTCGGCGCAGCGTTTACCCTCGTCGTAACAGGCGCGCGGTCCCTGCACATTGACGCGCCCCCAATAGTCTTCCGTCTGGGGATGCACCTCAGGATCGCCGTAGATTTCGCTGGTCGAGGCCTGGAGGATTTTCGCCTTGGTGCGCTTGGCTAGGCCCAGCATATTGATGGCGCCGATGACGCTGGTCTTGGTCGTCTGAACCGGATCGAACTGGTAATGCACCGGCGAGGCCGGACAGGCCAGGTTGTAGATTTCGTCGACCTCGACATAGAGCGGGAAGGTCACATCGTGACGCAGCACTTCGAAATAGGGATTGCTTATCAGATGAGCGATATTGCGGCGCTGGCCTGTGAAGAAGTTATCGACGCACACCACGTCATCCCCGCGCTCAAGCAGGCGCTCGCACAGATGAGAGCCCAGAAACCCCGCCCCGCCGGTGACCAGTATCTTCTTCACGTTGTTCCTCGTCTTAATTTCGCACCGGAATCGCCTTGCCACGAGTCGAGCCGATTCCCGAAATTATTTCACGCGGCTGACATCCGCATAAAAAAACAGCAACCGCGCGGAACGCGGTTGCTGCAGGCAGTCATACTGAATTCAGGTTTTAGAAGTCGGCAGTGATACCGACCATGATGGTACGACCAAGCGTGTCATAGCTGCTGGCATAGGTATTGCCATTGGCCGTGCCGGTCAGCACGTCGGACGCAAGAACAGGAGGGTCCTTGTCGAACAGGTTGTTGAGGCTGGCGCGGACCGTATAGCGACCGGCGAACCGGTAGCTGCCCGCCAGGTCGATATAGTTATAGGCCTTGATCTCGTTGTTGAGGGTGCTGTTCGTGCCGGCGAGGAAGCTGTTGTCGGTGTTGCTCGACAGCTTGACCGCGCCGAAGTAACGCCAGTTGAGCGACAGGCTGGCATCCGCCCAGGGCATGGCCCAGGTGGCGCGCAGGGTATGACGCCATTCCGGCGATGGGTTCAGGCAGGTCGGCCCAAACAGGCCCTTGCAGTCATAGGTGCCAAGGCCCGGCAGCGGTTCGGTGACCTGTTCCAGCAGGCTGGTGCCGACAAATGCGAGGTTCACGCGTCCCAGATTCTTCTGAAACAGGGCTTCGGTATCAAGCGTATAGTTGGCGCTGAAATCGATGCCGCTGGTTTGCAGGTAGCCCGTATTGACATTGGTCGAGATGACATAGCCATCAGTGCCGTACAGGATGCCGGTCTTCGGATTGCGGTGGAGCAGACCACAGAAGAAGCTGCTGCCGGTGGTCAGGCACTGGTTGAGGATCAGGGTCGGATCAACGGTCGAGATATAATCATCGACGTGGATGTGGTAGTAGTCGACGCTGAGGTTCAGGCCGCGCAGTCTGGACGGCGTATAAACGAAGCCAAAGGTATAGGTCTTTGCCGTTTCCGGATTCAGGTCCGGATTGCCGCCATATTGCTGCGTGCAGGCCTGGCTGGGGCAATCCAAAATGATGCTGCCATATTGCGCGGCGGTTACCCCCGTCAGTTCACACTGCGCAAGCGTCGCCGTCATGGCCGAACCACAGGGATCATTAGCCGTTACATTGCCAAGACCCTGCGCCTCGAACAGTTCGGTAATGCTGGGCGCACGCACGGCCTTGTTATAGCTGGCACGGAAGCGGATATCGCTGTTGGGCGCATACTGGCCGTCAACCTTCCAGGTCGTGGTATGTTTCAGCGGCGATTCCGACGTGCTGGACGAAGCCTTGTAGGCCGAGGCGCGCAAGCCGAAATCGAGGGTCAGGTCCTTGATCCACGGCTTGTCCTGAACCACCGGCACGTTGAATTCGGTGTAGACTTCCGTAGTGGATACCTGGCCGTCTGCATTGGCGCCGCCATTCGCCAGGGCGGTGGCATTGACGACATAGTTCAGCGTATCGACGCGGGATTCGGCGCCGAAGACCGACGCGACGCCATCGCTGGCCCACGGCGATTTCAGGCCATAAGCCCCGAAGTCGACATTGAGAGTACCACTCAGATTACGCTCACGCAGGGTATTGCGAACCGAACTGACGTCCGACAGATAGCCCAGGGACGCGGCCGAAGGACCGGCGGTCGAGAAGATATCGACCGGCACGCAGTCGGGATCCGTACCATCGATGACCGACCTGCAGGTGGCCACGCCATTGACATCGACGGCCTGAAGGGCATTGACCGCCTTGGCCTGATTGATGTCGTTGTAGTAGTCATTGTGGTAAAATACAACCGATTGCAGGTAGTTGATATCGTAGCTGACATTGTCATTGATCTGGCCGCGCAACCCGATGGTGCCGCGATAGTCGTCGTGGCGGATGTCGCCGATGCGCGGCAGGCTGGCGAAGCGGTAACCGATCTGCGCCGTGGTATCAGCGGTCGAGGTGCTTGAACCGCACAGCGAGGTCTTTTGTGCATCGCTCATCAGCGGATTGTCGCAGTTGATGGTGAAGTCCGTGCCCTGCCAGATGGCTGAAGGCGCCACCTGCGAAAGGCTTCGGTCCTTCATGGCGATAAAGGTACCATAGATTTCAGCGGCTGAATTGAACCTGTAATGACCGAACAGGCCCGCGCTCAGGCGCTTGTCGGTACGCTGGATATAGTTCAGCGGGTTGGTGTTATATGACATGGTCGAGGCATCGTAAGGCACGAAGGTCTTCGAGCCGTCCGGATTATCGGCCAGGGGCGTCAGGTAGCTGGGGCTCGCCGGGTCTGACGAGGTAATCTTGCCATAGGCACTGTTGGAAGACCCGCTGCAGGCGAAGCTGGCGGTTCCGGACAGAGCGCAGGCCGAATAGTCGCGGCTGTCCTGGGTGACCGGCTCCGATTTGCGATAACCGACAAAGCCTGAAATATTGCCGCGTCCATCGGCGAAATTCTTGCCGCCCGACAGGTTGATCGTATAGGTGCCGCCATCGGTGACGTGCTTCGGCGCATTATCGAAGCCGTATGACGATTGCAGGGCACGCAGGCCGTCATTGTCATTGGTATGATCCGCAAAGCCATACTGCGCATCCAGATGAATACCCGTCAGGTTCTTCTTCAGCATGAAATTGACCACGCCGGAAATGGCGTCAGAGCCATAAACGGCGGAGGCGCCGCCGGTGACGACATCGACACGGTCAACCATCGCAGACGGGATGAAGTTGAGGTCCGAGCCCTCGCCCGGCAGGGCGCGCTGGCCATCGATCATAACCAGGTTGCGATTGCTGCCGAGGTTGCGCAGGTTCACCTGTGCCGTGCCATCCGAACCGTTGGAGACGCCCTGACTGGCATCGGCCGTCACCTGCGGCATATTGTTGAGCACGGTTTCAATCGTGGTGGCGCCCTGCGCCTTGATTTCCGTCGCATCGACCGTAGCGATGGGACTGTTGCTCTTGAGGTTGGGCCGCTTGATGCGCGTACCGGTAACCACGACAGTTGTCGCTTCCGCTGCCGGGGTGGCGGCCGCGTCCTGCGCCATGGCGGCAGGCGCCGTCAGCAGGGCGGTAAAGGCGGCGCCGATCAAAAGAGAATTACGTGTCTTACTCATACTGGAACCTTTGCAGGAATGAATGGGAGGAACTATCCGTGCGCTCACGCAATTTCGTGATTACGCACCTCAAATAGATCGTCAATTATAAATTATACGATTTGATAAAATAAAATATACAATGATGAGATATGTCACATTTATATCATTGATTACTTCAAATCATGCAACATTATTTCAATTTTGAAATATTATTACTTATTTGAAATATTATGGCAAAATATATACTTTTGCATAACACAGTGCGGCCATTTGAGACACCAAGCGCTTTGACAAAAGGTTAACGCCGTCTACTCTCCAGGGTGTAACGAATCAGGGACTCAAGCACCTATGCCAGACACCGCACATATCGCGCCCGCCGCCCCCAGCATGAGCGTCATGGAACTGATCCAGTCGGCGGAGGCCCTGAAAGCTGGCGGGCACAGCGCGGCAGCGGTGGCGCTGTACGAGACCTTCGTGGCGCAAAATCCCGACCACCCCCTGCTCTATGCCCTGCTGTTCAATCTCGGTGTCATCCTGACCGACAGCCGCGACCTCAACCGGGCGCGCGAAGTGATGGAACGTGCACTGGAGGTCAATCCGGACTTTCACAGCGTCTACATCAATCTCGGCCGCATCTATGAGGGCCTGGGCGATAACGCGAAGGCGGTCATTACCTGGAACAGCCTGGCCGGCCGGCTGGACCAGCTCACCGGTTCTGCGTTGAAGCACAAGACGATGGCGCTCAACCAGGCCGCCCGTGTCCTGGAAGGCGCGCATCAGGACGAGCCGGCCGAAACCGCCCTGCGCATCAGCCTTGAGATCGATCCGCACCAGCGCGAGGCCATGCAGCACTTCATCGCCCTGCGCCAGCGCCAGTGCGCCTGGCCGGTCGTCATTCCGTTCGAGAACATGACGCGCGAGCAGTTGCTGACCGGTATTTCACCGCTGTCAATCGACGCCTATACCGATGACCCGATCTTCCAGCTGGCCCTGAGTTATCACTATAACCTCAAGGATGTCGGCGTGCCCGCCGGCGATATCATCACCAACCACTGGTCAGCGAAAAACGCCCAGAAGGACAAGCCGATCCGCATCGGCTACCTGTCGTCAGACCTGCGCGAACACGCCATCGGCCACCTGATGTATGAAGTCCTGGGCCTGCATGACCGCTCCAAGGTCGAAGTCTTCGCCTATTACTGCGGCATCCCGTCCAACGATCCGATCCACAACCACTATAAGGATACCTCGGATCATTTCATCGATATCACCACCATGGACGACGTCACCGCCGCCCGCCGCATCGCCGATGATGGCATCCAGATCCTGATCGACGTCAACGGCTATACCCGCGACGGCCGCACCAAGCTGCTGGCCCTGCGTCCGGCGCCGGTGATCGTCAACTGGCTGGGCTTCCCCGGCTCGCTCGGTTCGCCCTATCACCACTATATCGTGGCCGATGACTGGATCATCCCGGAAGGCGATGAAATTTATTACTCCGAAGCGGTCACCCGCCTGCCCTGCTACCAGCCCAACAACCGCCTGCGCATTGTCGCCGAAGAGGTGCCCACCCGCGCCGAGGTCGGCCTGCCGGAGGACGCGTTTGTCTATTGCTGCTTCAACGGTACGCACAAGATCACGCGCTTCACCTTCGACCGCTGGCTGGAAATCCTGGCGCGCGTGCCAAACAGCGTCCTCTGGCTGCTTTCCGGCGCCGAGGCCTCGCATGGCCGGCTGAAAGCCTATGCTGAAGCCAAGGGGATCGATCCGGCGCGCATCGTCTTCGCCGACAAGAAGGCCAATCCGCACCACCTGGCGCGTTACCAACTGGCCGACCTCTTCCTCGACACCACGCCATACGGCGCCCATACCACCTGCTCGGACGCCCTGTGGATGGGCGTGCCCGTGCTGACGCTCTCCGGCCGTACCTTTGCCTCCCGCGTCTGCGGCTCCCTGGTCAAGGCCGCCGGCCTGCCCGACGAACTGGTCTGTACAAAAGCCGAAGACTATATTGACCGTGCCGTGGCGCTTGGCCGTGGCAATGGTGACCTGAAAGCGTGGCGTGAGCACCTGCTGGCCAACCGCCTGACCAGCACCCTGTTCGATACCAGCAAGCTGGTGACACATCTGGAAGACCTCTATGCCGGTATGTGGCAGGCCTGCCTGGATGACAGGCTGCCTCAGCCTGACCTGACCAATCTCGATACCTATTTCGATATGGCCCTGCTGCACGACCACGAAGCGGTCGAAGTCCAGACCATCGCGGATTACAAGGGCTTCTGGCGGGAAAAGCTGACAAAACGGCATGCCTACCGGCCGGTGGGATATGACCAGCGGTTATGGAGGAAGCCGGAATAAGAGCGCCTGCGGCGTCGCGCGCTTTTTTTGGTCGTGCCAAACACATGCGATTAAATGAACCGGCCTTCAGATTTATAAGCATCGGATAAGGCGATATCAAACTCATCAGCCACCAGGTGTTGCAGCACGCGCTTCTCCAGCACCAGCAGCGCGCCGGCGCCGTTGGTGCGCATGATCAATCCGTCACTGACCGATTTAGCCGCTTCGTGGACAGCACCGGCCAGGCGCAGGAATTCCGGATGCCCTTCCCCGCTAGTCCCGTACAGCGCGCATAACTGGCGCCAGTCCTGCACGAAACTCCCCAGCAGCCGATGAAACCGCGCGACGCGTGTGCGGCCTTCAGCAGTATCCTGTGTAGTTGTCAATTCAGTGCGCAGATCCTCAATCAGCCACTGCACCTCGGCTGCGGGCATGACTGGCGAGCGTGCATTGCACTCGGTGAGCAGTTGGGAAGTCCCATCGGGATTCCAGTTTACCCGCCGCCATTGCGCGCGCGGTGGTACTTCCCCGCAAGCGAACTGCCAGAAGGCCGCCGTACCGGTGGTATCGGCAACCAGATGGATACGATCGGCATCGGCATTGTTTTCCACGTGATGCCGGCGCCAGTTATCGAAAATCCAGGCCTCGCCCGCCGCCATGTGCACAGATTGCCCATCGCAGTGGAAGCGCACCTCTGCTTGCGTGAAAACCGGAATATGCAGCCGCACCCGCGTGTGCCAGTGGTAATTGATATCGGCGTGCTCGGGTACGCCCGCGCCCGGCGCCAGGCGCATCAGTCGTGAGCGCCCCCAAACCACACCGAAACCCGCAAGCACCTGGCGCAGGTAAGGCAGGCCTTCCAGCCAGGGCGTCGGCAACATCTGACCGTGGACGGAATCCGTCTCTTTGCCGCCGGCGCTGATCAGGCGCGCCGCACTGTTGCCGAGCAGGTTATCGGGATGCGACACCCAGGCTTCGGACGGCAGCGTCACCACCTCGGCCTGAAGACGCGCAACATCAAACAGGACCGGAAGCTGGAAGAAGGGTTGCGAGAGCTTCATGTCAATTCCTGTACTCTGTCAGTGCATTGCCCAGCGTGTCCGCCAGGCCTCCGAGCCAGGGCATGTAGTGCCGCCACTGATCCAGCCCTTCCCGGCCGATGGGCTGGCGCACCTGCTCGGAACTTGGCGTACGCACGCTGCGCCGGGTCTCGTGGAATGCCAGGCAGGCCGGCTCGAACGGCAGGCCGCAATGCGCCAGCAGCCGTCTTACGCTGCCTTCCAGGTCGTCGACCACGTCCTCATAATGCACCCTCAACATGCGCCCGGGGAGCACCTCGTCCCAGTGCCGCATGAGGTCGAGATAAATTGCGTAGTGGCGCGCGAGATGATGGAGGTCGTAGCTGAATTCCTGATTGATGGTCCCGAACAGCTGTTTGAAGTTACTGAAACCGCAGGCCATGGGTTCGCGCCGCACATCGATGATCGTCGCGCGCGGCAGGATCATCTGGATGAGGCCGATGTGCCAGAAGTTGTTCGGCATCTTGTCGATGAAGAATGGCCGCCCCAGACGGCGATAGATACGGGTGTCATTCATAAAACGCTCGCCAAGCCGGCTCGCATCTTCGGTGGTCAGGTGACGCAGGATTTCGGGGTTCAGGGGTAAGCCGCAATCCGGGTCCTGATGGCACAGTTCGCTGGCGTAGCGGCCGATCGTGGTCAGTTCCTGCGTACCCTCTACTTCCGAATGAGAGGCCAGGATCTGTTCGATCAGGGTCGATCCCGAACGTGGCAGCCCCACGACGAAGATCGGTGCCGGATCGTTGAGGCCCCAACCGGTACGCTCAGCGAAGAAGTCAGTAGTAAAGACATCTTTCAGTCGGCCGGCGCAGGCTTCTGCGATCTCCGGACGATAGCGGCTGGTGGTGCGACGCACAGCATTGCCTTTGCTGTAATATGCCCATGAGGCTGCGTAGTCCTTCTGATCCTCAAGTGCCTTGCCCAGCGCGAAACTCAGATAAATACGATCCAAGTCCTGAATGTCGAGCCGGGCCTCCGCCGCCCGCATATGCGCAACATCATCATCGGTGAAATGATAGGTCTTGAGGTTAGCGAGACCAAACCACGCCACGCCCTGGTCAGGTTGCGCCGCCAGCGAGGCGCGATAATCGGCAATGGCTTCCGGCTGCCGGCCTGTGATTTTCAGAGCAGCGGCCCGCCATAGCCGCAGGTCGGCGATTTCGGCGGCCGATTGAACCGTTCCTCCAAGCAGTTTTTCATAGATACCTGTCAATGGTTCGTAATCACCGAGACCGATACAGGCCGCGCCATACTGTTTGAGGTAGTCGCGATTATCCGGCTCATAAGCGAGCAGGTGCTCGGCCTGCTGTCGCGCTTGTAAGTGTTTTTGCTGTTGCAACAGCACCATCGCGTAATCCAGCCGCGCGGCCTGATAGTCCGGCGCCTGGGCGAGCAGCGTTTCCAGAAGAGTCTCCGCTTCATCGGGCGCACCCCGATCGTTACGGATGCGCGCCAGCAGACGCAGGGCGCCCATATTGCCGCCATCCTTAATAAGATAGTCACGGATGATTTTTTCCGCTGGCATCAGGTCGCCATCAGCCAGCAGGCTATTCGCTATCACCACCGCCTGAGGCAGCTGCTTCAACGTCGCCAGATGCTGCGCCGCCTCGCCCGCCTGAACGCTATCGTCCAGCCGGAGATAAAGCTGCTCCAACATGCCCCAACTCGCCGGCAGTGTCGGGTTAAGGCGTACGGCTTCACGCAAGGCCGTAATGGCTGCCGGCGCATTCCCGAGGGTGATATGGCAATGTCCGCGCTCCTGGAACAGACGGCTGAACCGGGGATGCAGGGTTTCAAGCTGCGCCAGCGCCGCCAGCGCTTCCGCAATGCGCTGCTGATCGCGCAGGCTTTTAGCCGCCTGCAACAGAGCGTCCCGATCGTTTATACTGGCGGACATATTCATCGCACCCCGCCCGCCAACAACGGTTCCAGCCAGTCCGGATCGGGCTGATCGGCGTCGTAATATTCGAAAATCAGATGGACGCGTGAGGTGTCACCGTTGTTGCACACCCAGTGCGGCCCCAGATTATTGACCTCCACTGCTTCGCCTGCCGGAAAATGGTGTTCGTCGCCACCAAAGAAGGACACAACCCCCGGATTGGTTGTCAGCGGCACATGGATCTTGTGTGGCCATTTCGCGGCGGGCTGGTCGTCGATGTGCGGGAGGATCGCCGTACCCGGCGGCATCAGGGCAAACATCACCCGCGGGCATACGCCGCGCTTATAGCCATAATCACGAACGGCCTGCGCCAGCACCGGCTCCAGCCTGTCACGCCATTGTGGCCAGGCCGGGCGATCGTGTGATTTTCGCCAGTCGCGGGGGCTGTCGGCAAAACGAAACACAATATGCCGCGTCTCATCCAGCACGCCGAACCGGTTTGGTTTGGTGGCGTTTTCCGCCTCCCACACAGCCTCCGGGATCGCCAGCATGGCTGCTTTCAGGGTAGTTATATTGACCGGACCGAGCTGACGAACGCTTGTGGTCTTGCGAGCGTTTGGCGTGAGCTGGAGCGGAAAGACGGTCATTTCAGACCTTCGAAATTATAACCGAAAAGTTCCAGATCCTGCGCGTAGCGTGCAGAGACGCCATCGATCAGGGCTTTGTCATAGTATTGGCGGTAGTCGGCGCGCGTACTGCCGTTCACATGATCGAGCGGACGGGAGGCAATGCCGATCTGCGCGCAAATCGCCTCATATGACGCCTGCATATCCTCTACGCGGCCGATCATGTCCGCCAAAGGCGTCTTGCCGCCTGCGTCAACGAGCAAAGATGCCTGTGGCTGGAACAGGATATGCTGCTCCGGCGGTGCCCGGAAAAGAAAATGATACATCGCCTCGCGCGGTCGCTGCTGGAAATCATCACCACCGCGCAGCATGAAAGCACAGTAGGAGACAAAACGGTCGAACGGATTGCGCACGAAGGCGAATTTGAAATAGCTGTTGAAAGCCTCTTCACCAAGATAAGGCTGAACCTGCCGCAGCGACAGGTGGCCGTGCTGGATAGCCGCCAGGTCTTGCCATGGGAAACGTTTATTGACGAACAGTCCTACCTGTTCGACGTCATCGTCGCCTAGTTGCTCACGCAGAGCCTGGCGCACGGAATGGGTGCCTGTCTTGGGCACGGCCGCAAAGATGAAACGGTGGCGATGGGAAACGATCATAGGGTCTTGATACAGGGAATAGGCGCTCCATTCTCAAAGAAATGAAGCGCCCGGTCTGTCCGTTCTGTTATCAGAACTTGTAGCTGAGCCCGACCATGTAGGTCGTGCCGCTCTGGTTCTGATTATAGAGGTATTCGTTCTGACCCCAGAACTGCGTATCCTTCTGGTTGGTCAGATTGACCGCATCCAGAGTGAGCTGAAGCTTCGAATTGACGTTGTAGAAAGCCGCGGCGTCGATATAGGTCGAGTCCTGGAAGCCTTGCGTGCCGGCACTCATGACGTCATCGCTGCGACCGCTGAACCACTTGCTGCGGTGGCTCAAAGACGCGCGCGCTCCCCAGGTTTTGGTTTCATAATAGATGGTAGCGTTATAGCTGGTCTGCGATATGCCGGTGATCTCCGGCGGGGTATCGACATAGGTGTAGTTCGCCACCACGCCGAAATTGTCGAAAGGCGCCGGCAGGAATGACAGCTGGCTTTGCGCGGCCAGTTCCACACCGGTTATTTTCTTGGTGCCAGAGACATTGATCGGCATCGAGAACTCATCGATGATGGTATCTGCCGTTGCGCCGCGAATTGTACCTGCCGGGATACCTGCCTCAGCGAAAGTGATGTTTTCGACGGGCGCAGACGAGATGAAGTTGGTGATGTCCTTCTGGAACACACCTGCCGACAGCAGGCCTACCTTGCCGAAATAGTATTCCACCGCCAGGTCGAGCGTGTTGTCCTTGTACGGCTTGAGATTAGGGTTGCCGCGAGATGCGCTGATCTTGCAGTCATCATCTGGCGTCGAGGGCGCTGTGATATCGCAATTGTTGTTTTCTTCCAGGAACGCACTGCCTTCGGCCGCCATCGCACCCAGTCCCGGACGGTTGAGGTTCTGCGTGGCGGAGAAGCGCAGCAACACTTCCGGCGTCAGTTCTAGTACCGTGTTCAGGGCCGGCAATGCGCCAGAATAGCTGCCCTTCACGTCGGTGGTGCCGAGATAGGCGTAAGAGTCGCCCTGGATCCAGCCGGTGCTGTGGGTCTTGGTTTCGTAAGCGCGCACGCCGACATTGCCGCGGAAGCGCTTGCCAAAGAGTTCGCTGTCCCAATCCGCCTGAACGAAGCCGGAAACGGTTTCTTCCGATGTCGCGTAGACGTTCTCAATATCCTGGATCACGCCGCCCGTGCCATCGGGCTTCGCTTCGAGACGGTGATATTCGTCATACTTGGCGAAGGCCTTGTCATAGTCGCCGATCAGCCAGGAACCGAACTCGTTGGTGAACACCGACGTAATGTCGGCAACTGAGTCACCACGCATCTCACCCGTAGTGCCGTTGACGCCGCCGTCATAGAAATAGTCGGCGCCCTCCTGCGAGAACTTGTGATAGGCGACACCGCCGCGCAGGGTCCATACGTCATTCAGCTTATAACGCGCATTCAGCACGCCTTCCTTCAGCTCGGATTGGTTGTGGAAGGCACGATAGTAGAAGTTATCCATGGCGTAATTGGCCGGATCGGTCGCATCAAAGCCCGGATACGAGAATGAGGCCGACTTGCCGTCTGTACCGTAATCAGCAATCAGATTGCCTTCGGCGCGCATATAGAGCTTGTCATCGTAAGGTGTTTCATAGGTCGACTTCTCGTAGCCGATATGTCCGTCGATCAACAGACGGTCAGAGACGTCCCATTTCAAGGTCAGCGCCGCCTGGTTGAAGCGGTTTTCGTTCAGTTCGCGGCGGTGCTCGCTGCCGAAGGTCACGTTGCTGGCATCCGTCATGGTGACATAACCGCTGTCATCGACACGGAAATCGTTGAGCACCGTTGCCGTCTGGAATTGGGCCGGCCAGGGAGAACCGGCGGCCGTGCTAAGGGTGGTAGAGCCAAAGCCTTCAATCGGGCGTGTGGCGAGGTGCAGTTCGTCACGATGCGTGGTGACCTCACCATGCAGCATATCGAGCGTCAGCTCCATATTTTCGGTCGGCTTCCACTGAAAAGCCGCCGTGACACCAAGGCGTTCCAGCCTGGCATCCCACGAAGAGATACGGTTGCCATCTGCGAAATACAGGTCGCCCTGCATGAACCGGGTTTGCTGCGCGGCGCTCAGATTGGAGATATCCAGACCGTTTGCGACCAGATCGTAGGCGTCACCTGTCGGATTAGCCGGATCAGTATAGTCCGTCGCCCCCAGATGGCTGTAGTTGTAAGTATTGTGACCCTGTTCGGTTGTTTCGCGCTTGGTGTAGGCGACCGATACCAGAGCGCCGAACTTGTTGTCCCAGTTATAGCTGAACAGCCCGGCGACGCGCGGTTGTGCATCCTTGGTATATTCATTGGTGCCCAGCTTGGCCACAACCGCCGCCTTGGGGCCCGGGCCGTAATCGAAAGGCTTACCGGTGAACAGGCCGACCGTACCGGCCATGCCGCCTTCGTTCTGCGACGCCTGGAAAGTCTTTTCGACTTCCACCTTCGAGAACAGTTCGGAGGCGAAGATATTGAAGTCGAAGGCGCGGTCGCGTGTGCGCTGGCCGCGGCTGTCCTGGGCGGAGTCGACATTGCCCAGCACTTCCATGCCATTCAGTTGCACACGGCTGAAGTCGGGACCAAGCCCGCGCAAGCTGATGCGGCGCCCTTCGCCGGCCTCGCGGGTGATCTGCACGCCTGGCAGGCGCTGCAAGGATTCGGCCAGGTTCAGTTCCGGGAACTTCGCCATGTCTTCGGCGACGATCACGTCCTTCTGGATGTTCGAATTTTTCTTGATATTACGCGCTGCGCTCAGCGACTTGCGAAACCCCGTGACAACCACTTCAGTCGCCGCCTCGTCCTGAGGGGCCTGGCTGGTTGTCGCATCCTGGGCGAAAGTCAGGGCCGGAACCAGAGCGCACAGGGCGCCGAGGCCAACACCCATCAAAATATAATTGCGGAAACCCGCGATACGTCGAGCGGGCACTTGAAGATTGGAAGGCATGACATCTCCGATCGTGTCAATCAGCCCGGATGCGATGCTTCCTTTCGCAATTGTCCGGCAGGATTCCCGCCGCACCAGACGCCAGCTTACGAACTCTCACGCCAAACGGACGCGAGGATTCGCCCCCTCCGGCACAGGCCGGAAGCCCCACAAGCAAGTCTTTCCCAAGCCATAATTATTAATACGAAGCAAAATGTAGATGTCATTAAATAAATCTGGAGTAAACCAGTTTTGTTCAATTTGAAAATATTATATATTTATATAAATTTTTACATAAAATTGTCACAAAATGCGAAGAAGCATCATTCCATTGACCTATACGGAATTTTACAGGCGCCCTTCCGGCTGCCTGATGTTTGCCACGCTGATATTTTCAAGACTATCCTTGCTCCGATTTATTTAGATGCCACCTTAAAACCGGCGTTAAGCTGAAGACAGCCATCATCAGCGACACGCCTGCGGACTTCTTGGTCGACAAAATGATCGACGGACAAGACCGGCAGCCCGGCGCCTCGCATATGCCGCCAAACGAACATTCTACAGTCAACCGTTTGTATATAAAATTTTGAGATGATTTACGGATTGCCGCTCGCTGGTGGAGGAAATGTTGCTGAAATTCATAGAGGGGAAGTCTTTACGGTTCTGGGTCGCCCTTGGCATGTTTATAGCGCTTGCCCCTTTGGCCGTTTCCGCTGTTGGCGGGTTCATTCTGCTTGATCTGGGCGTCATCAGGCCTTTCAGCGACGTTGCCCATCGTCAACGTTACGAAATTTTGCCCGTGCAGAATTTGCGTCTGCTGATCCTTGAGACCGATCCGTCACTTGATGATTATGTCGAACTCAAGGACTATCGGTCACTTGACGCTTATCGTGCACAAAGGGAAAAGGTCGAACGCGAATTCTCCGCGGCGAGCGAAGCGCTTAAGGACGAGCCATCCCTCCAGGACCTGCTGGCACGGGCACGAACGAACTGGGCCAGCGCCGACCGGCATGCCAACAGCCTGATCTCGGCGCCCTCGCCCACCGCAACGCCCGAAGACCTGAAACTCCAGCGCCTTTATCAGGACGAGATTACAGCGGCAAACGACAAGTTGGCGGCTATTCACGAACGTCTCGTGGCCGACCTCAACGCCGACCATGACACTGCAGTTCGCGCCTACGAACACGCGATCTGGATCGCGGCCATTGCAGGCCTGCTGGCTCTCCAGATGGTGTTTGCCGGCGTTTATTTAATCGGTCGTGTTATGGCCAGCAGCGTCGATCGGCTCGTTAAGGGGGCCTCCCGCTTCGCTGAGGGTGATCGCAACCATCGGATCGAGATTGCAATACCCCCCGAACTTCAACGCGTCGCCGAAGAATTTAACCGGATGATTGGCCGCATACATGACTCAGAGCAGGCTTTATCCACGCTTGCGCATGAGGATAGCCTGACAAAGCTAGGTAATCGCCGGGCTTTTGACGAAGCCCTGGCCGAGGTCAGTGCGCGTCAGAGACGTTTTGCCGAGCAGACGGCGCTTCTGGCAGTGGATATTGATTACTTCAAACGCATCAACGACACCTACGGCCACGCTGTCGGAGATCAGGCCATCTCGCTGATTGCGGATATTATGACGCGCAATGTGCGTCCTTTCGACAAGGTCTTTCGAATCGGCGGGGAAGAGTTCGTAGCCATCCTGCCGGGGGCAGATTCCTTCGGCGCCGTCGATGTCGCGGAGCGCCTGCGCGAGATTATCACCGCGACACCGTTCGAGACGGGTAATGGCGCTGTTAGCCTGTCTGTCAGCATCGGTATCGCCACAACCCGCCAGACCACCGAGCCAGCCGCGCTCCTGGAAGCAGCGGATGCTGCGCTCTATCGAGCCAAGGAATCAGGACGCAATCGGGTCATTGTCAGTGATATTGGCCATGACCTGACTAATGAGGCGCATTAAGCACTCGATGTGAACGCTGCCTGGTCGTCATTTGCACTGCCTATGCTACCGCCCGGAATGGCGGCCTCAGGGCGTCCGGAAACGCCAGCGCCCTACGTCGCTTGCAGGATCAAAACGCACCAGGGCCGGCGTGCTGGCGCCAATGGCCACCAGCGCGAGCGGCGCGTTGCCGCCAGGCGCCGCCCTGGGCATGATCCGATAGGTGCCATCGGTCAACTGATCGATCAGCCACAGCTGTTCCGGTGCGCCGGTAAAGGCGGGTGCAGCCTCAACCTTGAAATTTGCCGCCGCGGTCAGCGTCCGCTCAGTGCCGGCCAGAACAATCTTGTAATAAGGCGTTCCCATGACGCCGCCTGCTTCCGGGACAGGGGTAATCGTCCACTGCTGATGAGCGCGGATCATGTAGTCACCCATATCGACATCGATCCGGCCAGCCGGCCAGGCCGCCGAATCCTGCGCCAGTGTCTGATTCGGGATGGGAGCAACGGGGTCGGACGGCGCCGCAGAGAAACTGCGCCGACGATCGAAATCCATCCGCACGAAGTCAGTGGCAAGTTGCAGTGCCGAGCCGCTGCGTTCCGACTCGATCTCGTAGACCCCTGCCTTGATATTCTCCCCCTCCGTCGGCCAGCCGTCCTTCCACAGTAAGGGCGCGATGGCCAGAACGCTGCGACCGCTGCGGTCCAGATCGGCTTCGTAGTGCATTGAGAATTTCTCCACGCCGTCACCAAGCTCGATGAGGCCGAAATGTCCCGGCCCATATTGACGACCACGGCCGTTCGCGACCAGCTTGCCCCCGCCTCTGAGCAAAGGGGTACCCATATGATCAAGATACGGCCCCTGCACGCTGCGGGAACGGCCGACCCGGATATTGTAGGATGAGTTGGGTCCGTCGCAGCAGGTGCCATGCGTCCCCAGCAGGTAATACCAGCCGTCGCGGTACATCAACGCGGTCGCTTCCATATCGATGGCAATCGCGACTGGCTGATTTCCGGCCAGCCTCTGCCCGGTCTTCGGGTCCAGTTCAACGAGCTGGATATAGCCGAAATAGGTGCCGTAGCTGAGCCACAGCCGGCCATCGGCGTACAGAAAGGCGGGGTCGATCGCGTCTGTGGCTTCCACGCCATCGCTCGTCGCGACAACGCCAACCTCCTGAAACCCGTAATCAGGCGATTTCGGATCTAGCGACTTGGTCCACATGACCTTGATCTGGCCGGCGTGACCGCCGTTCATCCCGCCACCACCGGCGGCGTACGCCACATAGTATCGATCAGCAATCTTGATAACGTCGGGTGCAAGGCCGCGGCCCGGCCTTTCGGCGCCCCGATGCCAGGTCCAGCCGTCATCGGAGACCAGACTGCCCGTACCGGTGCCATACGTATAGTATTTCCCGCCCGAAGCCATGATCGTCGCGGGATCATGAATAAAGGGCTCGCCGACAAGCTGCGCCGAGGCAGGCAGCGATGTCAGGCTGGACAGGAAGAATAGGACAGCCACTGCCTTGAGTACTGGTTTCATTGAGGGTCTCCTGTTATCTATAAGCAGGACCTCGGCGGGCTGCACCGCCAGACAAGCCTGCAGTCTGATCAAATGGACACACCGCCGTGTCGGCGGTGTTCCGGCTTAATCCAGGCGGGTGCTGATATCGCGGACCGGCTGACCGTTTTCGTCGAGGAAACGAACGCAAAAGTCACTGAGCCCGGGGCCGTTGATCACCGCGCCACGAATGACATTGCGCCCCTTGTGCAGCGTAAGGGGTGCGGAAACCACATCGTCCATCACCATGCGACGGTCGCCGAACAGGCCCGCGGCTTCCTCACCGTTTACCCACCACATCGAGGCCGAGTTCGAACCGACGGCCATGCGGACATTGCGAATTTCACGCGGGCTGTCGACGACCGTTTCCGCCCAGAAAACCACGCCGTAGACGGGCTTGCTCAGGCCTTGGGCAAAATAGAACAGCTTGACGTCGAACAACCTGGCGTCAAGCGCATGCCAACGCAGCGTATCATTACCCACCTGCACCGTGCTGCCCGCCTTGGCCATTGTTGCCGCCCCACCGGGCCAGGTATTGAGGGAAAGTGCGTCGCGTACATAGGTACTGGTAAAGCCCGTATTGCTGGTATTAGGCTTTACGACGGGCTCCAGAAGAAGCCAGCGCTGCAGGAAGCCCTGGGAGTCCGGCGCCCTGGGCTCGGCGTTTGCCGGTTCAAAAAAGGGTGCCATGCCGCGCGTATCGAGCGGCGGTGTATCCTGGGATTCGGCGCCCCATGCCAGGCCAGCGCCCCCAAGCTGCAACGCGAGCACCACCAGAGCCAGCCTTGAAATCTTCGTCATGTCCTGCTCCTGTTGTTCTTGTTTACGGCCGTCCTCATCCGGCCGTAAACGGCAAAGCCTTTAAGGCCTCATGTGTCGGTTTGAACACGGATTGTCTCACCCGGTTGCGCCGTGTCACGCGCATGGCGCGCCGGAAGCTGCGAATGACGTGTATTTGTAACCTGAGCAGACTTCGTGATGCATGCGCACACCACTTTCCAGCTCCATTACGAACTCGCGGATACCCCTTCTCCCCGGTCTTGATCATTTTATTTTTTGTTAGCGCTACCAATTAGAAACATTTCGACGAACCTGTCAATTCTTAGTTTCGAAGCACTAGTTGGCATTTTCTGATCGATGCAATGACCCTCGGATGTGTCTAAAAAGCGTACCATCAGCAAAAGTGGCGCCGTCTATTATCTTTGAGCGCGCCGGCATCGATGCAGAAGATAGCCTGTAGCCGCCTCGTTCCGGGTCGTTTAGTCGGCGAACTTCAGTTCCATTTTCTCACCTGTATAACTGACTGTTTTTATCGGCCTTGCTTCACCTATGCCCGCGCCACTGCCAGGGAGAGCGATCACGACATTAAATGTCCGCGACTGCACCAACGTCGGAAATGCCCCATGACGCTTGTCGAATACGAGTACCCTGCGCTTGTCATCCCAACGAATATCGACGGTAGCCCTCGCGCCCTTTTCGTAAGCGTAGGTTTCATTGTCGTCTTCATAGAGGGTGAAGCTGGCGTCGGCGCCCGGATAAATCCTCAGTTCATAGGGCGCTCCGGGGTTTTCGGTGGCGTACTGAACGACCGGCCCTATGGGCACGATTGATCCCGCCCGGACATACAGCGGGAAGCGATCGAGCGGCGCATCCATCGCAGCCGTCTGCCCGCCCTTAAAAGCTTCATTAGTCCAGAAATCGTACCAGTCGGCCCCTTGCGGCAAATAGGTTTCGACGCGGGTATTGATCGCGGGCGCGTTTGACTTCAGGGCGCGCAATTCGGAGGGCGTGCGCCAGGCCAGGCGCAGGCTTCGCTCGCCGCCGCCCTGGAAATACTCGACCTTTACCGCGACCTGCTGCCCCTTGTGCAGGGTGACATTTGCGCTCTTGTAGCGCTTGGCGCCCTGGGACCAGTCATCTACGACCAGCTTGCCGTCGAGGAAGAGACGATAGCCGTCGTCGCCCTCCAGGCCGAACTCATAGGTGCCCTCTTCCGGCGCGGTGACAAAGCCTTCCCAGCGGGCGGAGAAGTTATTGAGGCTCTTCAGGTCGGCCGGAATTTCGGCCAGCGGCGGTCCGGGCCAGCGAGCATCGAGGGTTGCATCGATGACCTCGCCCTTCGGCACATCGAAGTTCATGCCGGCAAAATATTGCCCGGCGAGTCCGGCTTTTCCATCGGCGGTGGAAAGCGCCTTGGCAGGGATCGTTTCAGCCGGCGGATCCTGCAGATGGTACATCGCCCGCGTGACAGGGTGTACCAGGAACGCCGGGCCAAACATGAAGGCGTCGTCGATGTCGTGCGTCTTGTTGTCGTCCGGAAAATCCATTGGTAGGGCGCGCATCAGGGTCGAACGGTTGGCGGTGACCTGCCAGGCTTCGCTGTAGATATAGGGCAGCAGACGGTAACGCAGATGGACCGTATCCAGCAGCGACTGGTACATTCCCGGGTTCAGGTCTTTGAATATATAGGGTTCGCGCTCAATGCTGGTGCCGTGGACACGCATGATCGGATTGAAGGCCGCAAACTGGAACCACCGGGCGAACAGTTCCTGATAGGCCGGATTGCGCTCACCGCCAGGGAACTCATTGACAAAGAATCCGCCGGTATCCTGAGTCCAGTAAGGATTGCCGGTAATGGTCACATTGACGCCGCCGCTGATCTGTTCGCGGAAGGTCTTCCAGTTGGCGAAGATGTCACCAGACCAGGAGGCCGCCGCCGTGCGCTGGGCGCCGGCCCAGGCGGAGCGCGTCAGGGTAAAGACACGCTGATCGCTGGTGGCGCGCTCACCGTCATAGGTGCCCTGCGTCGTCATCAGCGAATAGGGATTGAGATAGCGGGTGAAATCACCCATGGCGTTCATGCCCAGCCCCTTGATGTCGCGGATATTTTCCTGCGCATCCCAGGCGGCGGAGCCGACCTCGACCTCGGTGCCGTCCATCCACAGGGCGTCAACGCCCTTATCCAGCAGGCCCTTCTTAATGTATTTGAAGTAAATCTGCCGGCCGAGCGGGCTGTAGGCGTCGTAAACCCGGGCCTTCTTGGAAATCCAGTGCAGCGGCGTAAAGCGCAGGTTGTGCGCATCGAGTTCATGGGCCAGGTCTGTGTCATTGCCGATCGACGGCCAGATCGACACCATCAGTTTCATGTGCAGGTCGTGTATCTCGCGGGTCATGCCCTCCGGGTCGGGATAGCGCTCCGGATTCCAGATCATGCCGCTCCAGGTGCCGTCGGTGTCGCTGCCCCAGTATTGCCAGTCCTGGACAATGTAATCGAGCGGAAACTGCGCCTTGCGAAAGGTGTTGGCGACTTCAAGAAGCCGATTCTGATCCGGGTAGCGTTCCTTGCTCATGAAGAGGCCGAACGCCTGCTTCGGGAACATCGGCGCGTCTCCTGTCAGCCCGCGATAATCGGCCACCACCTCGTCCAGCGAATTACCGGCCATGAAGTAGTAATCTACGCCGCCCGGCGCGCTTTCCGCCCACAACGTGGCCTTCCCGGCATCATCCTTGAACCGCATCTGGGAATAGGCGTCCCACAGGATGCCATATTTTTCGCTGGAAACCATGACCGGAATAACGATCCCGACATTGGTTTGTACCAGCAGCAAGTCCTGATTGCGGCGGTTGAGGTGGCCCTGATCGACGAAACCGAAACCGTAGATGCCTTCATCCGGCTTGAGGGTGAAACTGTTGCTGACCTCATAGGTCGGCGCGTCCGATATGATCCTTTTCTCGACCGTTTGCGGATGCTTGCCATCCTCGCGCGTGAATATGTGACCATCCGGTCCCTTGAACGTCAGGGCGCCCGTTGCGGTGTCGATGTCGATTTGCAGCCGGTCACTGCGGATCGACGCCGTGCCGCCGGACCGACTTATCTTGAAATCGACGTTATCCGGCGTATCGGTGACGACGATGCTCGGCTGCGTCCAGTAGTTCTCGCCGAGGTTGGTGTTCACGCGCACCGTGGTCGGCGAATAGAAGATGACGCTCTTGGTCAATCCCCCGACACGGAACTGAACGCCGTTCTTCAGGCGGACCAGGTCAAAACCGGCGGCATTCACATTGGCGACCTCCACCATATGACCGCGACTATCGAGGCCGGTCGGCGTTTCCGCCAGACCGGTGGAGGCGACGAGCGCCAGGGTCGACACGGCGAAGCCTAATGTTTTGAGTCGCATGTGTTTCTTCCCTTTTGTTACAGCCTCGAAGGCCGCTTTATTTATCGAGTAATGCGGCATTACCCCATGTGACCACGGTCGGAATCTTGTTTTTTCCAGTCTGGCCGCGCGCCACCAGTTCGACGATCCGGACACCTGTGACATCCGCCGTCAGGGCTTGAGCCGACTGACCAAAACGCATGGCCTTCGAGGTCGCCAGCAGCTTGCCGTCGCCGTAGACCGAGAAGGTCACATCGTCTTCGGCGTCGAACGTCGAATCGTCGACGCCGACCTCGGCTGTAAAATGACGGAACTGACCGTCGGCCTTGACCTCCAGCCGGGAATTGGACAGCACACCGAGGCCGGTCTCATAGGCCGTGCCATTGATGCGCAACATCTGCCGGTAAGGCGTGGCGTCGACCTGGGCGCCGCCCCAGCCGGTATAGGCTGGCGGCTCACCCGTATCGGTCGTTCCCCCCCAGGGCGTGATCATGCGGTGGATCGTAGGATCGGGCTGGGGCGTAACCACGCCATCAACCGCCGGGTTCACGCGCCCGGTCATTTCAGACAGGTACAGTCCGTCAGACAGGCTGCGGGTGCCTGTAGCATCGAAGATCAGCGTCTGCCGCGGATCAAGATGCAAACGGGTTTCGCCGCTGAAGGCCGGCACGGCATGGCCGTCCCACAGATCCCTGAGCGTAACCGGCGCCTTACCGTCAAATTTCAGGTGGTGGGCCGTCAGCGTGACTTCGGCCGGCGCCAGTCCGCGGTTGAATATGGCCACCGCCTTGTGGCCGTTGGCGAGCGTCTTGACCAGTATCTGGATATCGTCGGTGTCATAGGCCAGGACGGCCTGGTTGCCCGCCGCATCCTGATCGACGGCGATGATGTCGCTGTTGCCCAGGATATCCATGAGCGGCTGCGGCGCCTGACGAAGGTCATAGCCGATCAAAAGCGGTGCCGACAGCATGGACCAAAGGGCAAAGTGCGATTTGGCCTCGGTCAGATGATGTTCGTCGAAATCGCCGTGACCGATAAAGAGCATGTCCGGATCGTTCCATGACCCCGGATGCGCATAAAGCGACCGCCCGACGGCACTGTCGAAATTGGCCAGCATACGCGTCCAGCTCGGCGTAATATCATCGCTGGTGCGCGACAGATTGCCGACATCCTTGGCCCAGGCGCGCACATCGGCCGAGCCCCAGGCACAGATCGAAAAGATATAGTTGCCGTCAGGGTTGGTATGGTGAAGCGCGTCGGCGACCTGCTGGTAAAGCGCGCGCACCGCCGGAATGTCGGTACGGCGGATTTCCTTGGTATCGATCAGCGGATCGAGCGCCCGGTACAGGCCGGATTTGACCTTCGCACTGTCTGATCCGAACGCTCGGATGCCGCAGGCGTCGACCTTGATATAGTCGAAGGCCCAGTCACCGAAGTAGAGCCTGATGTCCTGATCGATGTGACCGTAAAGGCCAACCTCTCGCTCGGTCACCGTACCCTCTGGCAGGTTTGGCGTATCGGGGCCGCCGAAGGCTTGCGAACAGTTGTTGGCACCGATATCGGAATATATCCCGGCCTTCAGCCCCATGGCATGGATGCGGTCGGTAAACGGACGGAAGCTTGTCTCTTCGGCGCCGCCCACTGCGGCAGAGGGAAAGATCGCCGTACGCACGATCATGCGGCCGTCCGAAGCCCGGCGCTTCAGCCACCAGCCGTCATCGATATTGATATACCGGTAGCCCTTGGCCGCCAGCCCGCTGTCGACAATGGCCCTGGCCGAATCCAGAACCTTTTGCTCGGTGACATCCGTATGGAATGCGTTCCACGAATTCCAGCCCATAGGCGGCGTGGATGCCTGGCTGGTTGCAACCGCAGTCCAGCGACCAGCCGGCGCCAACGGGTCCGACGCGGCATTAGCGGCGCCCGCAAACAGCCACACAACCGATAGTCCTGTGGCAAGCCCTTTTACAAATCGCATCACGTTTCTTCCCAAGGTTTAACTGTGCCCGTTTTTCACCGGCCGATTTTTGAACTATGATAGCTATGTAATATGGCCGGCCGTCAAGTTTACGATGCGTCACCACGTCTTCGCTACGCCCTGACCGCTACTGAGTTTAGCTACGGTGAGCCTTGGGTTCGGCTGCCAGGCCATCGTGCCGACTATAAACCCGTCCGCAGTCAAGTCGACCTCGGGCCGTTAGGAATAAAGCAACACATTTCTAAATCCAGTCATCGATCAGCATGAAGAGTGCCCATTGGTGGATCCCAGGTCGTTGGCGACATCGCCGCATCGCGACGGCAGAACACCCGAAGATATCCACAAATATTCGATGGCACGAAATGACAAAAAAATTGAGGGGCCAAAACCGTGACACAGCACGTCTCACCGTTCTCCCAAATGACGTACAATTTCTTCTTCTTGACGCAAGGCGATTTTCATTGATACCGGTACCAAACTGCGCCGTCAGACGCGCTTCAAGAACAGAGGGAAATACCATGGAACTGACTGGCTCTCGAGCAACGCGCTGGTTTGTGTCGGCCGCGCCTTTCGCCCTGACGACTGCGCTGTTGGTCGCCCTGCCTGTCGTCGCGGCCCCTGCTACGCCTCCTGCGTGCCAGAATGCGGCCTGCGCCTTTACGGATGCCACCCTTTCGCCCGAAGCGCGAGCCCATGACCTGGTCGGTCGAATGACACTCGATGAAAAGGCACTGCAACTGGGCCATACCGCCCCGGCCATTCCACGCCTGAACGTGCCCGAATACAACTGGTGGAACGAAGGCCTGCATGGCGTGGCGCGTGCGGGTATCGCGACCGTATTTCCTCAGGCGATCGGCATGGCGGCCTCATGGGATCCGGCCCTGATGAATACGGTGGGCGACACGGTCTCGACGGAGTTCCGCGCCAAATATGCCGAGCGGGTTCACCCTAATGGCGGCACCGACTTCTATCGCGGCCTGACCGTCTGGTCGCCAAATATCAACATCTTCCGCGACCCGCGCTGGGGTCGCGGCCAGGAAACCTATGGTGAAGACCCGTACCTGACCAGCCGCATGGGCGTGGCCTATATCTCGGGGCTTCAGGGCGACGATCCGGCCCATCCGCGCGTGATCGCCACCGCCAAGCACTTCGCCGTCCACAGCGGTCCCGAACAAGGCCGCCACCAGCAGGATATGAAGCCCTCGGCCCACGACCTGGAAGACACCTACCTGCCGGCCTTTCGTGCCGCCGTGACTGAAGGCAAGGTGCAATCGGTGATGTGCGCCTATAATTCGCTTTACGACATTCCGGCCTGCGCCAGCACCAAGCTGATGCAGGAACACCTGCGCGACGACTGGGGCTTCAAGGGCTATGTCGTCTCCGATTGCGGCGCGGCCGCCAATATCTACCGCCAGGACAGCCTGCATTATACCAGAACCGCGCCCGAAGCCGTGGCGGTGGCCTTCAAGGCCGGCATGGACCTGATCTGCGGCGACTACCGCAACAACATGACGACCGAACCGGAAAACATCGCCGCCGCCGTCAAATCGGGCCTGTTGCCGCAGGATGTTGTCGACCGGGCACTGGAACGCCTGTTCTCGGCGCGCTATCGCCTTGGCCTGATGGACCCGATTGCCGCCTCGCCCTATGCCGGCATCACGCCGGCGGACAACAACACTTCGGAACACCGCGCCACAGCACTGAAGATCGCACAGGAATCCATCGTCCTGCTCAAGAACGACAATAAGCTGCTGCCACTCGCCGGTGACATCAGGACCATCGCTGTGGTCGGCCCCAATGCCGACAGCTACGATACTCTTGTCGGCAATTATTACGGCCGTCCCAGCCAGTCGGTGACGGTACTTGCCGGCATCCGCGCCCGCTTCCCCGACGCGAAGATCATCTATGCCGAAGGCACCGGCCTGATCGGCCAAGCCCAGCCGCCGGTACCGGACGCCGCCCTGTGCCTCGACGCCAAATGTGCGAAACAGGGCCTGAAGGCCGAGTGGTTTACCACTCATGAGCCTTCGGGCAAGCCGGCCTCGACCCAGACCGTGACCAATGCCATGGCAAGCTGGAGCGCGGTCGACAAGGACAGCTCAGCGCGCTTCACCGGCTATATCAAGGCACCGCAGGACGGCGAATACAGCTTCCGTTACGCCAGTGAGAACGGTTACCGCATCTGGATTGGCGACAAGCTGATCGTAGATGAGTGGGGTGTCGGCGATGCCCCTTCGATAGCCTCGGGCAAGATCACACTGAAGGCCGGCACGGTTTACCCTATCAAGGTCGAAGCCTTCCAGCGAGACGCCACCGGCAACCAGCGTCTGGTGTGGAGCACGCCTGCCAATAACGGCGACGACGCCGTGGCCGCCGCGCAGCAGGCCGATGCTGTGGTCTTTGTCGGCGGCCTGTCGGCGCGTATCGAGGGCGAGGAGATGAAGGTTGAGGCGGCGGGTTTCGCCGGCGGCGACCGCACCAGCCTGGACCTGCCCGCGCCGCAGCAAAAGCTGCTGGAGCGGGTCTCGGCCACCGGCAAGCCCGTCGTCCTGGTGCTGATGAACGGCAGTGCGCTCGGCATCAACTGGGCCAAAGCGAATGTGCCCGCCATCATCGAGGCCTGGTATCCCGGCGAAGACGGCGGCGAGGCGGTGGCTGGCGCTCTGGCCGGCGATTTCAGCCCGGCGGGTCGCCTGCCCGTAACTTTCTACCAGTCGGCGGACCAGCTTCCCGCCTTTACCGACTATACGATGACCGGCCGTACCTATCGCTATTTCAAGGGCGATGTCCTTTATCCGTTCGGTTACGGCCTGAGCTACACGACTTTCGGCTACAGCGATGCCGCTCTGTCGTCTCCAACAATCAAGGCGGGCGACACGGTGACGGCGGAGGTCAAGGTCACCAATAGCGGCGACCGCGACAGCGACGAGGTGGTGCAGCTCTATGTCAAAAAGCCCGGCGACAGCGCCAATCCCGTACTGGCGGGCTTCCAGCGCCTGCATCTGAAGGCGGGCGAGAGCCGCGCGGTCAGTCTGGTGCTCGACGCCCGTGCCCTGTCGCAGGTCGATGACCAGGGCGTGCGCCACGTCGTCTCCGGCCGTTACGACATCAGCCTGGGCGGCGGCCAGCCGGCCTATACCACAACGGCGCTGTTGACCCTAACTGTCAGCGGCGAAGCAGAAGTGCCGCGGTAGTTCTGGAAATTTCGAGACCGGCAACAACATCGGCTTTGCGTCCCAAAGCGGCCGAGCTGAATTTCTATGGAACGGCGTGCAAATCACCGCTTAAGAACGCAGATTGAAATCGGATCCGCTGGCAGTGCCTCATCAGCCAAGCGAAAATTCGTGGGCTTTTCCATAGGACAAGATATGGGCCATTGGAGATGATATCGGCAACGTACACCGCGCCACGCCAAGTCAGCAATTCTGTCTTCAGTCGCCATTCTGGCCGCCATGCAAAGTCCGCGTCACAGTTAGCGCAATCGTGCAGCAGTTCTTCGTGCAACTCGTCCTGGCACAACAGGTTGCCGTTAATGGCTCCATTCACGAAGCATGTTTCGCGCCCGCCAGAAGCAGCAGCGACAAGATTGTCCCGATAGTCGTAGCTGCTGTTGATAGTCGTAGCTGCTGTTCTTGAAATTATTCAATACAAGTCTAGTGGTACGCGGTAAGCTGTTAAAACGGCGGGTAAATGCAGTTGTAACAGGCTGTAAACGGCACCTCCCGTATCAGCCCGCCAGAAACAAAAACAGCACCCGAAGGTGCTGAATTTATTGAAATTTTAAATGGCGCACTCGGAGCGATTCGAACGCCCGACCCTCAGATTCGTAGTCTGGGATTTTCATTAGTATTCTCAACCTAGTATCTTACGAAAACTGTAAAACAATTGTGACCGTTCCGGCATCGGAGCACCAAAGTTTTCGGCACAAAACACGTTTATCGTTTCAAATCGTGGGCCCGCAACCAACGCCATCGCATTTCGATCACATTCACTCAGATAACCGACCGTCGACCAAGACCGCGCAAGGGCGCTGAGACCAAAGTCGACGCAGGTTCACAATCATCCTCCAATGCCCCGTTCGGGGACGGCAAATTGTCGGAATAACATCGCCTAGGCGCCCGAAGGAAACATCGGTTACAGCCTGCCGCCATTTGGCCCAAAAGCGGATGACTGGCTCAGGAAAGCCATGTCCGCATCGTTGCCACAGCACTTTCCGGAGTGGTTATGACCGCGCGCCCGGTGCGACTTTCCACAGCCGCATGGGCACGGGCCAGCGAAAACTGCCCCAGCACGATGACATCGACATTATCAAGTTTCGCCGCCGCATTGGCCGCAAGCTGATCGTGACCATCGCCATCACCGGCCTTGAGGGCGGCCAGCGCCCCTTCGACCATCACAGCCTTTATCGTCACCGACTTGCCGCATGCCGCAGCCATATCGAGCAATTCCTGTTTCAGGGCATCGAGCGAAGGCCCGAAAGTCACCACCAGACCAATCCGGTCACCCGCCGCCAGCGCCGCCTCGAAAGCGGCCTCGTTCGGGCGTAGAACGGGCACAGATGCGCGGGCCTTCACCGCCTCGATCGCCGGACCAAAAGCGGAGCAGGTAAAAAGGATGCCTTGGGTCCGCCCTCCCTTGCCTTCACTCGCCAGGGCATAATCGGCCAGGGTCTGGAAACGCGCCATCATGGCTTCGTCGAGTTTCCCCGTGTGCGCCAGATCGACCGCGAGGGAGGTATCGAGCAGATCGAATGTGTAGGCCTCCGGCCACAATCTCGCGAACGCTGCCCGGATCGGCATGACCGACTCTTCCAGCGCATGGATCAACGCGATGCGGACCGGAGCGCTCATGAATTGGCCTTCAGCATACGGATCAGTGCTCTGTCGCGCTCACTGGCCAGGGTTTCGATGGAGCGCCCGGCGGCTTCCTCCGTGACGCCCGCCACCAGTTTTTCGCAGACTTCGGGTGTCAGTTTCGGCGAACCCAGGGTGAACCAGCGCCGTTCCTGGCTGGGACCAAGGTGCCTGAGATAGGCTTCGATGCCACCCTCGCCGCCGCCCAGGTGATAGGCCATGTGCGCGCCGATCACCGACCAGCGCAGCCCGGGTCCATGAACAAGCGCGGTATCGACGGCACTGACATCAGCAATATCTTCGGCTACAATATTGACCGCCTCGCGCCAAAGGGCTGAGGCCAGGCGATTGGCGATATGGCCCACGGCATCGCGTTTCAGGACTACCGGCTGGCGATTCATGCCGGCATAGAAGGCGACGCTGCGGGTGCGGACATCCTCATCAGGAGAATAGATTTCAACCAGCGGCATCAGATGCGGCGGATTGAACGGATGCGCCGTGATCAGACGCTGCGGCCGTTTCATTCCGGTTGAGAGTTCCGACCACGTCAGGGATGAAGTGCTGCTGGCCATGACCACCTCATCGCCGACCGCCGCCTCGATCTGGGCATAGAGGTCCTGCTTGAGCGCCAGTTTCTCCGGCGCATTCTCCTGCACCCAGGTGGCGCCAGCAAGCGCCTCTTCCAGAGTAATGGCGATGGTCAGGCGCCCCATATCCGGCCTGTTCGGCATCAGTTGCCAGACCTGGGCGCGCGCCGCGTTGACCCGCACTTCGAAATCGGCCAGCACCTCCGGGGACGGATCCCAGGCGGCGACGTCATGACCATAAGCGGTCATCAGGGCCGCCCAGCTGTCACCGATCAGGCCGCAGCCGATGATGGCAATCTTTTCCTTCATCGGGCCAGGGCCTTCTCCAGAATATCCAGCCCTTCGTCGATCTGGGCGTCAGAGATAGTCAGGGGCGGCAGGAAGCGCAGGGTCTCGCCATACAGGCCGCAATATATCTGGATCAGGCCCAGTTCGTGCGCCTTAGTCATGACCCGCTTCAATGCCTCACCATCCGGTGCATGGCCACGACGCTCCGTCACCAGATCGAAAGCCACCATGGCGCCGATACCACGCACATGGTTGACCGGCAGCAGGTCTTCGCGATCGACCCAGCTGTCGAAACGCGCTTTCAGCTTTTGCCCGATGGCTTCGGCACGAGCAGCCAGCCCCTCGGCTTCGATGATGTCGAGCACCGCCAACGCCGCCGCGCAACTCATCGGCGCACCGCCGAAAGTGCTGCCAAGCCCCCCCGGTCCGACGGCGTCGAGAATATCGGCGCGGCCGATGACGCCAGCGATCGGAAAGCCGCCGCCCAGCGCCTTGGCCACCGTTACCATGTCCGGCTCGACGCCGCTGTGCTGCACGGCGAACATCTTGCCGGTGCGCGCGAAGCCGGTCTGCACCTCGTCGCAGATCAGCTTGATACCGTGCTGGTCGCATACGGCGCGCAAGGCACGCAGCAGTTCCGGCGGCGCGACATGGAAACCGCCCTCGCCCTGCACCGGCTCGACCACGATGGCGGCAACGCGGCCCGGATCTATATCGAAGCGCAACAGATTATCGAGCGCCTTCAGGCTGTCCTCGACGGTGACGCCATACTGCGCCATCGGGAAAGGCACGTGCCAGATATCGGCCGGCAGGGCGCCAAAACCTTTCTTGTAGGGCGCCACCTTGCCGGTCAGGGCCGTGGTCATCAGGGTGCGGCCGTGGAAGGCGCCTTGGAAGGCGATAACGCCGCTGCGGCCTGTGGCATAGCGAGCGATCTTGACGGCGTTTTCCACCGCTTCCGCGCCGGTATTAAACAGGATAGTTTTGGCGGGTGCGGAAAAGGGCGCGATGGCATTCAGCCGTTCCGCCAAGGCAATATAAGGCTCGTAGGCCATGACCTGAAAGGCGACATGGCTATAGGCCTTGAGCTGGCCCTCGACGGCGGCGATCACCTTCGGGTGGTTATGGCCGACATTGAGAACGGCGATGCCGGCGGCAAAATCGATATAGCGCTTGCCGTCGGCATCCCATATCTCGGCATTCAGGGCGCGGCCTGCAAAGGCCTGAGTGGCACTAACAATACCACCGGGAACGGCCGCCACGCGGCGCTGCATCAGTTTGGAAGTCTGGGTCATCATCTCTTTCCTTAAGCGGCGGCGACAGTTTCGATTTCGATGCACCAGCGGGCGTCGTAGAGTCCCGCCAGCACCACGGTGAAGGCAGGCTCGGCCCGCATGCCCAGCACCTCATTACGCACGGCGATCATCTCCGGGATGTACTGCCGGTCGGTCAGGTAGACGCGCACACTGACCAGGTTTTCCAGCTTCAGGCCCGCGGTATCGAGCTGATGGACAACATTGGCCCAGGCCATACGGCACTGTTCGGTGATATCGGACGGGATCACGCCGTCCTTGCCCTGCGGTACCTGTCCGGCGATGAAAACGAGGCGTTCCGCCTGATCGACGGCGCAGGCTTGAGCCCACCCCGTCCCGCTTGGATTGATCGGAGTCTTTTTCATTTTAAAATTCCGTAGCTTATGGTGTTAAATGCCCCCAAGGGCGAGGTATTTGATCTCGACAAAGTCTTCGAGGCCGTATTTCGAGCCTTCGCGGCCAAGACCGGATTCCTTCATGCCGCCGAACGGTGTGGCGGGATTGGAGGTCAGGACTTCATTGGCGCCAAGCAGGCCGTATTCCAGCGCCTCACCGACGCGGAAGACGCGGCCGATATCGCGGGTCCAGTAATAGGCGGCCAGGCCGTAAGGCGTGTCATTGGCCAGCCGGATAACCTCGGCTTCGGTCTCGAACGGATAGAGCGCGGCCACTGGCCCGAAGATTTCGGTACTGAAAATCTCCATCTCCTGTGTGGCGCCCGTCAAAAGCGTTGGCGCGAAATACTGGCCACCGCGTTCATGCAGGCCACCGCCAAGCGCCAAATAGGCGCCCTTTTCGACCGCGTCCTTCACCAGTCCGTCGACCTTTTCGACCGCCGCGACGTTGATCAGCGGCCCGATTTTAGTGCCCGCCTCCAACCCTGGCCCCACCGGCATCTCGGCAATGGCCGCTTTCAGGCGCGCGGCGAATGCCTCCATGACACCGGACTGGACATAGATGCGGTTAGCCGCCACGCAAGCCTGGCCGGCATTGCGGAACTTGGTGATGATGGCCCCCGCCACCGCGGCGTCGAGATCGGCATCGTCAAACACGATAAAGGGCGAATTGCCGCCCAGTTCGAGTGACAGCTTCTTCACCGTGCCGGCGCATTGCTGCATCAGCAGCTTGCCGACGCGGGTCGAGCCGGTGAAGGAAATCTTGCGCACATCCGGATGCGCGGTCAAGACGCCCGCCACCGCCTCGGCACGCTTTGCCGTGACAACCGTCATCACCCCATGTGGGAAGCCGGCCGCCTCGGCCAGCATTTGCAGGGCAAGCGCCGACAGCGGCGTATCCTCCGCCGGCTTGATGACGATGGTGCAGCCCGCCGCCAGCGCCGGTGACACTTTGCGGGTGATCATCGAGCTGGGGAAATTCCACGGCGTGATAGCCCCCACCACGCCGATCGGCTGCTTCAGCACCAGGCAGCGTTTATCAGGCGCATGGCTCGGGATGATGTCGCCATAGAGACGCTTACCCTCTTCGGCGAACCATTCAATGAATTGCGCCCCGAAGACGATCTCACCCAGGGCCTCGGCCAGGGGCTTGCCCTGTTCCAGGGTGAGCAGTTCGGCTAGGGCATCCTTGTTTTGCAGGATCAGCTCATACCAGCGGCGCAGAATGTCCGCACGGGCACGAGCCGTCAGGGCAGACCAGCCGGCGAAAGCGGCCTTTGCCGCCGCCACGGCCGCTTCGGTCTCCGTCGCCCCCATATCGGGCACGTCCGCGATATAGCTGCCGTCAGCCGGATTGGTCACGACGAAGGTGGCGGCGGTGCGGTTGCGCAGGCCCAAGCCCTCGGCAAAGGCGGAGGTCTCGAACAGGAGCTTGGCGCCGGCGGAGGAGAGGTTATGTGTGGAAGTCATGTCAGATATATCCAAGCTTTTGGGCGGTAGCGTCCAGCGCGCTGGTCAGGATGGCGACCATTTCGTCGATTTCGGACCGGCTGACAGTCAGGGGCGGGCTCATCACCATGGATTGCCCAACAGCGCGGGCGATCAGTCGGTTGTCGTAACAGGTCTCGCGGCAGAAGATGGCGGCGTTGTCTTCAGCGGTGCAAACTTCGCGGGTCGCCTTGTTACGCACCAGTTGCAGGGCCGCCATTAGCCCAACGCCCCGTCGCTCACCGACCAGCGGATGACTTTGCGCCAGCGCCTCCAGCTTCGACTGGAAATAGGGGCCAATATCGTCACGCACGCGCTTGACCAGGCCTTCGCGCTTGATAATGCCGATATTGGCCAACGCCACGGCGCAGGCGACCGGATGGCCGGAATAGGTATAGCCGTGCGGCCACAACCCGCCCTTTTCGATGACATCGAAAATGCGATCATGCACCCCCACCGCCGCCACCGGGATATAGCCGGAGGATAGGCCCTTGGCCATCGGCATGAAGTCGGGCAAGATACCAAAGGTCTGCGAACCGAACCAGGCACCCGTCCGGCCGAAGCCGCAGATGACCTCATCGGCAATCAGCAGCACATCGTACTTGCGGCAAATACGCTGGATTTCCGGCCAGTAGGTTTCCGGCGGTACGATCACGCCCCCCGCCCCTTGCACGGGTTCACCGATAAAAGCGGCCACCGTGTCGGCGCCCAGCTCAAGAATGCGCGCTTCCAGGGCCTGTGCCGCCTTCAGGCCATATTCGGCGGGCGTCAACTCGCCGCCATTCACATACCAGTGCGGATGCTCGATATGAGTGATCTGCGGCAGGACGCCACCATCATTGGCATGCATCAGCGGCATGCCGCCAAGACTGGAAGTCGCCACGGTCGAGCCGTGATAGGCCAGGGTCCGGCTGATAATGGTGCGCTTTTCAGGCTTACCCATCAGTTGCCAGTAATAGCGCACGAGACGAATAATGACCTCATTGGCCTCCGAACCCGAATTGGCGAAGGTGAAGTGATTGATACCCTCCGGCGTCAGTTCCGCCAGGGTCTCTGCCAGTTCGATCATGGTTGGCGTGGCGCTCTGGAAGTGGTTGTTATAATAGGGCAAGGCCGTCATCTGGCTATGCGCAGCATCCGCCAGCTCCGGCCGGCCGTAGCCGACATTGACGCACCATAGGCCAGCCATGCCGTCGAGGATGCGGCGGCCGTCACTATCGATAACATAACAGCCATCCGCGCCGGTAATGATGCGCGAGCCCTTGTCGCGGATTACCGCCGGATCGGTGAAGGAATGCAGGTGATGGGCACGGTCGGCCGCCTGCCAATCGGCCGTGGAGCGCTCGAAATCGTTTCTGGGATAAGTATCCATCAGCGTAACGCCTCCACGGTGGAATTGAAGAAATCATTATCGAGTATCGCCTCGGCGCCACGCGGCTTGGCACGCGAACTCAGGACCGCAATCAACACATCCTGGGCCGGATTGAGGTACATGTATTGGCCAAAAATACCGCGCGCCGCGTAGGCGCCATCCGCCAGCGAACCGCTTATGTCCGGCACGGTCCACCACATGTAGCCGTAATCGAGACGCTCACCGCTAACCATGCGCGATACGCCGGCCTCGGCCATCCAGCCGTCAGGCAGAACGGCCTCACCGTCGATCACGCCGCCGTTCATGATGAAGCGGCCGAAACGAGCGTAGTCACGCAAAGGCGCGCAAAGGCCAGAGCCGGCCACTTCCAAGCCGCCCGGCGATTCCAGCCACCAGTAGGCATCCGCCTCCATGCCGAGCCGCGACCAGATACGCTCGGACAGATAGTCCGACAGCCACTTGCCGGTTGCCGCCTTGACCAGGGCGCCAACCACATGGGTTTCGCCGGTCGAATAGTTCCACAAGGTGCCGGGCTCAGCGACACGCGGCAGGGAGGCCATGAAACGCATGATTTCGCCCGGCTTTTGCGCCACCTGCAAGGCCAGCATCTGCCGGCGTTCAGAGTCGGCATTAACCTGGGTATCGTCCCATTTCACGCCGGAGGTCATCTGCATCAACTGGCGAATGGACACGCTGTCATAGGCCGAACCGATCAGTTGCGGCAGGTAGGCGGTCAACGGTTCTTCCACACTCTTGATATAGCCGTCGCGGATGGCGCAGCCGACGAGCGTGGTCGCCACCGACTTGGCCATCGACATCGAGACCCAGTGCTCAGACGGCGCATTGCCCAGTTCGTAGCGCTCGTGAACGATCTCGCCATTCTTCATGATCAACAGGCCAGCCACGCGGTTGCGCGAGACGTAATCGTAGAGATCGTAGATCTGATCGTTGGCGTGGATCGGGAAATCTTCGATCTGCTTCGGCGCATAGGGCAGCGACTTTACCTGACCGCCGCGGCGGATCACCCGCGTGGCGAAGGCGCGATGCGTATTCTTCAGGGTATGGGCCTGGAAGTCGGGCATGAGTTGACCCGCATACAACTCGGTCATGTCACCGACATCACTATCGGCGAAGCCGTCTTCGATCGGGGAAACCATCGCCGGCATTCCCGGCGTCTGCAAGCGTGACAAAGGCAATCCCCTTGGTGCGGTAAAGTTGACGCTTAATCTCTACGCTCGAAGCTCTTCCCGGCGAAGGTGCGTACCATGGAAAAGGCGGTGCGCCACAAACACCACGGCGGACAATATGGCTTACAATGCAATAACTTAAGTCAATTCACCGGCCTCAGGCGGCAGGCCTTCTGAAGCTCGTCAGTTCCTTGTTCAGTTCATCGATAAGCCAGCGTCGGTAGCGCCGGATCAGTGGCGTTTCCCAGCGATCAGCGCGACCGATAATCAGGTACTTGCCCTCGGTATAGGGCTGGAAGGCCGGGTTGCCGCGGCCGATTTCCACCAGCTGGCCCGACTTGAAAAACGCCTGCCCGACCAGCGCGTTGACCAGGGCCACGCCGCGGCCATGAAGAGCGGCGTCAAGCGTCAGGTGGCCCTGCCAGAGGCGCGGGCCGGTCAGGTCCAGTTCGTCATAGACACCATGCGCTGCCAGCCAGTGCGCCCAGCTGTCGAAATCCATCTCGTGCAGCATACGCTGGTGGATCAGGTCGCGCGGGGTCTCGATCGGTCCAGCCTGGGCCAGGTATTCCGGCGAGGCCACGGCCATTACCGCCACGCTGGCCACTTCCTGCGCACGCATTTCGGCGGGCAATTTGACGGTGACACGATAGGCGGGAATGAAGCGGATCTCGATATCGGATTCATTCATGCCGGCCATGGCGTTGCGATCCATAGACCGCAGTTCGATATCGACATCCGGATGCAGCTTTTCGAACATACCGACACGGCGTGACATCCAGTGCAGGGCAAAACCCGGCGAACAGGCGATATTGAGGTGGTTATGGTAGCCACGCCGCATCAGGTCGATGGTGGAGGCGGCGATGGCGTCCATGGCGCTGGCGATATCCTTGTGATAGCGTCGAGCGTCCTCGGTCAGCACCACGCCACGCGCCGTACGCTCGATCAGGCGCGCGCCGGTCCATTGCTCAAGGGTCTTGAGGTGACGGCTGATGACGGCATGGTCTCGGCCAAGGCTCCTCGCCGCCTGGCGCACGCCGCCAAGACGCGCCACGGCATCGAAGGCACGCAGAGCCTCAAACGGCGGGATGGTCTTGCGCGACGGCGGATTATAGGCGGCGCCCCGGTCTTCCTCATGCGAATCCATAGTCAGCCCTCCTACACAGGCTTCGGCAATAATATCCGACGTAACGGCCCATAGAGCGCCAGCAGGATCACCGTACCCGCCAGACCGATACCGGCATGTAACAGCCAGAACAGCGGCGGATGCAAGGGCTCGTAGAAACGGCCGAGCCAACCGGAAAAGATGCCGGCGATGAACAGGCCGATATAATACCCACCGACCATCATCGACTTGACCTGGATCGGCGCACTGCGCGCCACGACTGCCAGGGCTACCGGCGAGCACAGCAGGTAGCCCGCCCCGATGACGAAGTGGAAAACCAGCGGCCAGATCACCGCCACCTTGCCGGCGCCGGCTACCCATTGCCCGACGCTGAGCAGGACGCAGCCACCACCAAACAGGGCGCAGCCCATGGCCAGCTTGACGATATCCGACGGTTCCAGCCCGCGTTTTCCCAGTGCTTTCCACATCCACATGGTCACGGGCGTCAGGGCCAGCACGGCGAAGGCATCCAGCGACTGGAACCAGGTGACCGGAATGCTCAGACCAAAACCAATACCGAGGCTGACGTCATCGCGCAGCCAGACCGGATAGGTGTTCCAGATCTGCGACTGCACGGTCCAGAACAGCGAGGTAATGAGAATCAGTCCGCATAGCACACCGATACGGCCCCATTCGGCGCCGGTCATTTTGGCCATCAGGGCTTCGGTCTTTTTTGCCGGTTCCCTGAGGTGTTTCAGACCGCGCAGATAGATGGCGATGCCGACCAGCATGCCGATGCCGGCGGCGCCAAAACCATAGTGCCAGCCATAGAGTTCGCCCAGCGTGCCACAGACCAGCGGTGACGCAAATGCACCGACCACCACAGAGGTGATATAGAGCGTATAGCCGTCATCGACTCGCCGGTCCCCTTCGGGATAGAGCGCCCCCACCTGCGCCGCCAGATTGCCTTTCAGCAGACCGGCCCCGCAGATGATGCAGCCCAGCGCCGGCAGGAAGGCCGGCTCGAACGCCATCAGAAAATGCCCGACTGCAAGAAGCAGCGCACCGGCGAGAACAGCCGGGGTGCGTCCCATCAGGCGGTCACCGATCAGGCCACCCACCACGGGTCCGAAATAGACCAGAGCGACATAGATGCCGAAGATCTGCGCCGCCAGGGCCTGAATGCTCAACGGACCAGTGACGCTTTCCACCAAGGTGCGGAATTCGGCAAAGCCCCAGACTTGCTCGACCACGCCCGGTTTGAGCAGGCGGCCGGTCATGTAAAGCGTCAACAGCGCCTGCATTCCGTAAAAGGAAAAGCGCTCCCAGGCTTCGGTAAAGGCGATATAGGCCAGGCCCTTGGGGTGAGCCATAAACTCGTCTTTGGACATCAGGCACTCCGGAACTTGGCCAAACAAAATGGCCCGCTGTCATAATCAGACAACGGGCCGGTACAGGTCTATCAGAAACTGCGCATCAGGCTGATGCCGATGGTGCGCGGCTTGGTGCGGGAGGATTGCAGCCAGGCGTCATAGGGATCGACCAGCAGGTTCTCGTTCGTCAGGTTAGTGACGTAGAGTTCCGCCGTGATGTCGGACCAGGTCACGCCGATACGGGCATTGACCAGGCTGATGCGATCGGACGACTGGGTGCGCGGCACCAGGATCGAGCTGTCCGTGGCATAGACCTTGTCACGATAGACATAGTCGATGTGGAAGAACCCCGGCACATTGGCTGCCCAGTCGAAGCTGTAATCCGCCGCGATGGTCGAGGAAAATTTCGGAGTATAGTCGAGACCGTCCCCTACCTCGAAATTACTGGTTTCGCCTTCACCCAGGGCCAGCTTGGTGACCTCGCCGTCGATATAGGCGCCGGTGGCCGAAAGCGTCAGGGCGGGTGTCACGCGCCAGTCGACCGTGCCTTCCAGTCCCTTGATCTCCAGTTCGCCGATATTGCGGGTATAGCTGATATATCCCGAGGGAAAGTTGAAGAACTGGCCGGTACGCAAGGCATCTTCATACTTGCTGTAATAGGCCGATATGTCGAAACGCACCTTGCCGTCGGCCACGATGCCCTTGCTGCCCAGCTCATAGTTCAGGAGGCTTTCGGGGTTATAGGCCGGCAGACCTGAACCGTTGAAACCACCGGAGCGAAAGCCCTTGGAAATATTGCCGTAAAGGTTCCACTTCGGGTTCAGGGCATAGGTGAAATAGACGCGCGGATCGGTGGAATCGAAGGTCGCCTTATCAGCGGGGCCAACCAGGCCAATGGCGGTTTCGTCATCCTTGAAGGAGCGGATGCCGGCACCGATCAGCAGCTTGTCTGTGACCTTGTAACCGATATCGGCAAAGGCCGAGAGCGACTTAGAGGTATCGTACTTGCGATAGGTGAACGGATAGGTGCCGCCCGCATAGTAGGAAATGCCGGCATCATCGAGATTGCCCTGCGCATCTTTGTAGAAGGCGCCGATGGTATATTGCCACGGCCCCGTCCCTTCGGAGGTCAGGCGGATTTCCTGGGTGAACTGTTGGGCACGATCGGTGATGCCGTCGAAGCCCTCGTTCTGGATGCCCGCCGAGGTCGTCTTCGGCCCGGCGATATAGGTGGTGGTGTAGTTGCGGTCGAGTTCGACAAAGCTGGTCGAGCTGGTCAGGCGGCCGATGCCGGTCTTGTAGTTGGCCGTGACGTTCAGTATCTGCGCACGGTCATGGCGCGGTGGCAGCAGGTCGTAGTCCGGGCTGACCGGCACCGGGCGGGTGCGGTCGGCATTTTCATAGTCGAGACCGAACCGACTTTTCATCGAATAGGTGGTGGCGGTGGCCGTCAGGTCGAAATCTTCCGTCGGCCGCCACAGCAGCTTGGCGCGGAAATTATAGATGTCCTGGTTGTTGCCATCCTTGATGCCAAGGCCAGGCTGGTCGATCCAGCCGCCGCCGCTTTCATAGTCACCGGCCAGACGCAAACCGAGCGTGCCCTTGACGAGCGGCAGGCTGACGGCGCCGGAGATCTTGGTATTGGTATCGCCCTCGTCGATCGAAGACACGTCGCCCTTGATGAAGCCATCCACGCCATAGAGGTTCGGATTTTTGGTGATGAAACGCACGGTCCCCGCCATGGCCCCCTGGCCGTAAAGCGTGCCCTGCGGTCCCTTCAGCACTTCCACCCGTTCGAGATCAAGCGCGCGCAGGTCGATCTGGCGGAAGCCGCCCGTCAGGGTCACCGGCACGTCATCCATATAGGAAGAGACCAGCGCATCCGAACCGCGGATATTGGTGGCGCCGCGCAGGAAGATCTGCGAAGACCCCGGCCCGTCATAACGCAGGATAAGGCCCGGCACGGAATAGGACAGCTCCTGCACGGTCTGGATATTGCGCTTTTCCAGCGTGTCTGCGCTCAGCACATTGACCGCCACCGGCACATCGATCTGACGCTGCCGGCGCTTCTGCGAGGTCACCACCACTTCGATAACCTCGTCTGCCCTGGGTGTCGCCGTGGCCGTCGTGTCCTGGGCGTATGCAAGCGTTCCAATCCCACTCAGTACACCACTTACCATTATCACCGGCAGGAGCGCGCGTGCCGACACGCTCCCTTTCGCCGTCTTGGAAAATCTCGATGTCATTCTTTTTATCCCCTTTGTGAGTGTGGGTATCCACGGCATCAGATTGTTTTTGTGACGGTCCTGTGAATAGGCGCGTAGCCGGTCCGGACCGGTGCGCGCCACGCACCGAACGCCCTACTTTTTCGTTTTCAGCCTGAGGCCCGTCTGCTTCCACAGGCCGGGATTCATCACCAGCGTACCGGACTGGCTGAAATCAAGGACGGTCGGATAGCGCCCCGGCACGGCAAAAGTGCCCGGACCCGACGGCACGAGTTCGACGGCCTGGTCGAGCGGCACGTTGAAGGCCTTGCGCGCGCCGGTGGCCTGGCCATAGAGCTTGCCGTCCTTTTCGCTGACCGTGAGCGTGACGAAGTTCGAGAACCGGTAGTCACCCGTATAGCCTGCCAGGGTCTTTTCAGCGATGGCCGGCTGCGGTTTGATCACCGGCAGCGGGTCCTGGACCGGTACCGAATTCAGGACGGCGTCCCACATCAGGTCCGAGGCAATGGCGCCGATCTCCGTGCTGTCGGCAATGCCCTTCTCGGCCTCGATCTCGCCGGTGGATACGGCATAGAGGGCATCACCGTCGTTCATGGTCGAGAACGGCTGGATGCCGCGCGCCATCGAGGTATGGACCTGGATGCCGAGACGCTGAAGGTCGGCCGGGTCCATCTTCTGGTTGACAACGACGAGGCTGATCGTGGTGTTGCGCATCGGGCCGCTCGGCGTGGCCCAGCCGGCCTTGCGGCTTTCGGGCAGGTTGTGCATCAGGTCAGTGACCGTAGTGCCGGCGGGCCAGCTTGGATCATTATAACAGGCGGCCAGCCTGCCCTCTCGGTCGGCCACCACGCCATAGGCATTGACCACCGTGAAAACGGCGATCTTCAGGTCACCGATCTGACGAAAGGCGCCGCCCTGCCCCGAGTGTGCCTTGCAGCCGAAGAAATAGCCGGTCATGGTCATGCGGCCGGCACCGGCCGCGCCATTACGAAAGATGCCCGGCTGTGCCGCGTGATAGGCCGCCTGGGCCAGCTTCTTGTCGGGATAGATTTCGTTGAGACGGCGATCGCCGTAGTCGAAGATGATGGCGCCCAGGGCGACCGCGATCGAATCCCAGTTGCCGGTATTCTTGCCGTCATCCTTCAGGGCACTAGCCACGGCCGTTGTGCTCTCCAGCCCATAGGCCGAACCACCGGCAAAGACCACGGCATCGAAATCCGAGGTCGGATAGCCCAGCCGCGCCAGATCGGTATTGACCGTTCCAGGCGCACCGCCACGCACGTCCACCGCCGCCATGACCTTCTTGTCGAAGCTGAAGACGGTGACGCCGGTCGGGCCTTCACTATATTCCCCCGTACCAATCTTCAGGGCCGGCCAATCGAATTTCAGTTCCGTGCCGCCGGTGTTGATCAGCGGCTTGAGATTGGCCTGGCTATCCGGCGGTGTCGGCGCCGGGGTCTGGGCCACGACGGGACCAGCGGCAAGCGCGATGGCCAGAGCAAGAGAAAGAAAGGACTTGGTCATTTTGTGTATCCTCGTGGACTGAACAGACTGTGGGCCAGCATCAGACTATGCCGCATTGCAAATATTGTCGCGCGTGGTGCGCTAAAGTCACCACAAAAGCCACGTACACGGACAATACCGGTGACGGGATAACCGATCCGTCCGGTGTCGGGGCCGGTGAAGGCAAGCTAGATCAAGGTTTTGTGACTGTCAGGATGCAAATCCCGGAGGCGGCGGTGACGCAGGCTCACCACCCGCTCCGCCTTTTATGGCTGTCATCGCCCGGACGGCATGGATATGATTACCCGCGCTTGTTGTCTTTTCAGCACGCCGAACTGTCAGGAAAAATAATGAGCCCCAGCCTTTTCCGCGCCGAACCCTATATTGCCGCCGATCCGGCCGCCATCGTGCGCGACTATCCGTTCGCCACCCTGGTCCTGCCGGACATGTCGGCCACGACCACGGCCATCGTTTTCGAAACGGATAATAGTGCGCAGACGCTTATCGGGCATATGGCCGGTCGCAATCCGCAGGCAAAGGCCATGCGGACCGGCGACAGAGTGCTGGCCATCTTCGCCGGTCCGCATGCCTATATCTCACCCCGCTGGTACGTCGAAAAGCCGGAAGTGCCGACCTGGAACTATGTTGCCGCCCATGTGCGGGGCACGCTGGAAGTGATCGAGGACGATGCCGGTCAGACCGAGGTGCTGCGCCGAACCATCGAGATCGCCGAAAGCGGGTTTGATGAGCCCTGGTCCATCGACATGGCGCCCGAAGGCCGGGTGGCCTTTCTGCTGCCGAAGATCCGCTCGTTCCGCATCCATATCGACAGTATCGAGGGTACGACCAAGCTCAGCCAGACCCATCCCGAAAGCGACCGGCAACGGATTATAGACGGCCTGAAGGCACGCCCTTACCCGACCATCGCCGACCTGATGATCTAACAAAAAAGGCGCTCCGGAGATATCCGGAGCGCCAGGTTCGCGCCATGCAAAATGAAGCAGAACAAGCGGAGGCGCTTGTCGCCGAGGCCCAGACCGAGCCGCACGGGCTCATTCGCTTCAGCTGTCCGACCGGCCTGGTCGAATCTATCTCCTCATCCGTGGCCGGTTTCCTGAATCACTACCCAAGGGTCGTCTTCAACTCATTGCCACTGACCGACCGGTCGATGTGATTGCTGAGCGGATAGATCTGGCGTTACGGGTCCGTTTGTCGCTCGGCAGCGACGCCTCGCTCGCCATGCGAACACTCGGCCAATCGACGCGTATTCTTGCGGCCGTCCCACACCTGGCGGACCATCCCTCCTCGTATCCAGTGATGACCAAGACGAAACCGACTGGCCTCTTGAAACGGATAATGGATGACTCGACTTATACGGCATCCCGCGCGCATGGGTTGCACGGATTTCGGCGCCCTGCGGTCCGCAGCGATTGCGGGCCTGAGCGTCGCTTTCCTTTCGGATCATGTCTGCCAGGAAGCATTACGGAACGGCAGCCTTGTCCGCGTCTTGCCAACATGGCGCGGTCGCAAGGGCATTGTCCACCTGCTCTTTACGACCCGGCGCGGACTGCCACCGGCCGTGCGCAAACTGATTGATCATTTGGCTACCAGTTTCCAAAGAACGTGTTCAGCGAGGCATGCAGCTAACCTAATGCCCGCCCGACATCCAATTGATAAACAAGGATAAATTACAAACTCGGCATTATAGTGCCGCAAATTTGAGACTCTGTTACAGCGGCTTACAAACGAAAAAGACGGTGCAATTGCACCGTCTTTTTCGACTAAGTCATTGATTTGAATGGCGCACTCGGAGCGATTCGAACGCCCGACCCTCAGATTCATAGTCTGGTATTTTCATTAGTATTCTCAACGCAGTATCTTATGCAAACTGTAAAACGATTGTGACCGTTCCGGCGTCGGAGCTCCAAAGTTTTCGGCACAAAACACGTTTATCAGTTCAAATCGCGGGCCCGCGCAGGAGTGCAGAAGCCGCTCGCAACCGTTGTCACAGGCGGTTTGGTGGGCCCCACCTTCCTCACCCTGCTCGTTCTCCCCACCATCTCAGCAGTCGTGCTTGGTGCCACGCACAAGACAGGGCACAAAACGACAACAATAGAGGCTGATCATCCCGCCTGAGGCATCGCCCTGCTCCGCCAACGGGTCGGGGTATGTCCTCTCACGGAGACAACAAGGAAATACTGATGGCACACGAATGCCGAGAAAGGTCACCAAGGCCATGCTCACGCCGTCAGAGTGAAAAATGAAAAGCGCCTGCTGATCGTATCAGCGACCGATGATTAAACGCAAAAAATCGACAAATGATCGGACAGCAGCCTTGGCCAAAGCTCCGTCAATTGTGCAACAGACTGTTGCACAATTTTCGCTCCGTGAATGTGCCATTGCCAGCCGATCTTCTGAGCGGTCGCCCGTGTGTGAGGCTTGATCGGACCATCCGGATTGGCATGGGGACTGCAACGGCGCGGTTGCTCGGCAACCATTTCGACCATTCCTCATACCCGCTATTGAGGGCCTGTTCGATCAACAAGCCGCGGAACCCGGAGCAATCAATAAACAGGTCACCTTCCGGTCGGAGACTTCGATATACACCTATCCAAAGGTAATTCGGTAGTACGCGTATTGCCAACATAGATAAGAACGAGTGCACAAATGATGCTTCGCCCAATCCGGACATTTGAGGTCTCCCGCATATCGGACCTGAATGCGGACGTTCAGTGCTGAGAGCGAGGCCGAAAGAAGCTCATTAGCTCTCCCCTCGTTCACTGCTGAACCGCAATGGCCACAGGCATTTCGTGGTCAAGCTTTTCAGACGAAGATCTATTGGCTCCGACGCGGGACGACCTGAAACGATTATTAAGGCCAGACAAAGTCTTTGATTTTGACCATCGCGCCTCAAATGAAATGTGAATAAAAAACCGACGGATGCCACAGGGAAACGGACATCCGCCGGACGGGTTGAAGCACTGGGAAGGAAAGATGCACGAACCCGATTAGGTCTTTTAGAAGCTTGCTCTTATTCCCGCTGTTATGCGTTTGCCTGGTTGTTCGAGTGTGAGGAGGCGTTCTTCATAGGCGGCATAGGACCGGGTCTTCTGGTCGGTGAGGTTGAGGCCCTCGATGAA
>PJUF01000034.1_pt1 | contig 212627 bp, 190 predicted proteins | sample 1512191 | NCBI WGS metagenome assembly PJUF01 (sample SAMN08177673, study PRJNA422409) | Feces metagenome, whole genome shotgun sequencing project. | isolation source: Chicken feces (3) enriched on wood chips | host: Gallus gallus | place: USA: Madison | collected 2015-01-15
GTCCACGGCGTACTCGTTCACCGTCCGCGCCAAGGACGTCGCCGGCAACGTCTCGTCCGCGTCCACGGCCGTCACGGCCACGACGCAGTCGGGCACCGTCACCGACACGACCGCCCCGTCGGTGCCCACCGGTCTCACGGTCGGCACGGTCACGACGAACAGCGTCTCGCTGACCTGGAACGCGTCGACCGACAACACCGGTGGCTCCGGCGTGTCCGGCTACGAGGTCTACCGCGGCACCACGCTGGTCGGTTCGCCGAGCGCGACGAGCTTCACCGCGAGCGGGCTCAGCCCGTCCACGGCGTACTCGTTCACCGTCCGCGCCAAGGACGCTGCCGGCAACGTCTCGGCCGCGTCGTCCGCGGTCTCGGCCACGACCCAGGCCGGGCCGACCCAGGACCCGACCGGTGGCTGCCAGGTCACCTACCAGGCCAGCAGCTGGAACAACGGCCTGTCGGCCAACCTCCGGGTGAAGAACACCGGGTCGACCGCGCTGTCGAGCTGGACGCTCAAGTTCACCTTCCCGAGCGGCCAGCAGGTCACGCAGGGCTGGAGCGCGACCTGGTCGCAGTCCGGCTCGGCGGTCACCGCGACGAACGCGCCGTGGAACGGTTCGATCGCCGCGGGCGGCGTGATCGACATCGGCTTCAACGCGTCGCACTCGGGGACCAACACGGCCCCGACCGGCTTCACGCTCAACGGCGCCACCTGCACCGTCGCGTGACACACCCGCCGCGGGCGGTCGTGCTCCAGCACGGCCGCCCGCGGCGGCGCGCCCCTTCCCCCTTCCCCACGTCTCGACGAGGAGAACCGTGTCCGCACTCCCGCACCCCCGCCGACGCACGCTGCGTGCGCGCGTCCTCGCCGGCATCGTCACGGCAGCGGCACTCGCCGCGCCGATCGCCGTCGCCGCGGCCCCCGCCCAGGCCGCCGGCGAGGACTGGCTGCACGTCCAGGGCAACAAGATCGTCGACAAGGCCGGGACCGAGGTCTGGCTCACCGGGGCCAACTGGTTCGGCTACAACGCGACCGAGCGCGTGTTCCACGGCCTGTGGTCCGTGAACCTCGAGGACGTCATGAAGTCCATGGCCGACCACGGGATCAACATCGTGCGGGTGCCGATCTCCACCCAGCTGCTGCTCGAGTGGAAGGCCGGCAAGGCCGCGCCCTCGTCGGGCGTCAACACCTACGTGAACCCCGACCTGACCGGGAAGACCACGCTGCAGGTCTTCGACCGGTTCCTCGAGCTCTCCGAGAAGTACGGCCTCAAGGTCATGCTCGACGTGCACAGCGCCGAGGCTGACAACGCCGGGCACTTCTACCCGGTGTGGTGGAAGGGCACGATCACCACGGAGGACTTCTACTCCGCGTGGGAGTGGGTCACGGCCCGCTACAAGAACAACGACACCGTCGTCGCGATGGACATCAAGAACGAGCCGCACGGCACCGCGAACTCGACGCCGCGCGCGAAGTGGGACTCGTCGACCGACGTCGACAACTTCAAGAACGTGTGCCAGGTGGCGGGACGCCGCATCCTCGCGATCAACCCCGAGGTCCTGATCCTGTGCGAGGGCATCGAGACGTACCCCAAGGAGGGCGTCTCCTGGTCGTCGACCAACGAGAAGGAGTACTACGGCACCTGGTGGGGCGGGAACCTGCGGGGCGTCAAGGACCACCCCGTCGACCTCGGCGCGAACCAGGACCAGCTCGTCTACTCGCCGCACGACTACGGGCCACTCGTCTTCGAGCAGACCTGGTTCGCCAAGCCGTTCACCAAGGCGACGCTCGAGGCGGACGTGTGGGACCCGAACTGGCTCTACATCCACAAGCAGAACATCGCACCGCTCCTCATCGGTGAGTGGGGCGGGCGCGTCGGGCAGGACGAGCGTCAGGACCGCTGGATGGCGGCTCTGCGCGACACGATGATCGAGCGCAAGATCTCGCACACGTTCTGGTCGCTCAACCCCAACTCGGGCGACACAGGCGGCCTGCTGCTCGACGACTGGAAGACGTGGGACGCGGCCAAGTACGCGATGCTCAAGCCCGCGCTGTGGCAGGACGGCGGCAAGTTCGTCAGCCTCGACCACCAGGTCCGGCTCGGCGGTGCGAGCAGCACCACCGGCAAGTCGCTCGGTGAGCTCACCGGCAACCCGCCGCCCACGCCCACCCCGACGCCGACGCCGACGCCCACCAGCACACCCACGCCGACGCCCACCCCCACGGTGACGCCGACGCCGACCCCGACCAGCACCCCCACGCAGAACCCGGCGGGCAGCTGCACCGTCACGTACCAGGCGAGCACGTGGAGCTCGGGGATGTCGGTCAACGTGAAGGTCAAGAACACGGGCACGACGAGCCTGTCCGGCTGGACGCTCGGGTTCACCCTCCCGACCGGCCAGTCGCTCGCCCAGGGGTGGAGCGCCACGTGGACGCAGACCGGGCAGAACGTGACCGCGACGAACGTCGCGTGGAACGGCTCGCTCGCGCCGGGCTCGTCGCTCGACCTCGGCTTCAACGGGACGCACTCAGGGTCCACCGCGACCCCGACCGCGTTCACGCTGAACGGAGCGCTCTGCCAGACGGCCTGAGCGACACCTGAACGGACGCCGGTGGCGGGTGACCCGATCCCCCGCCACCGGCGTCAACCAGCTCAGCCCTCGGCCCTGCTCGCCGCGGACCCCACCCGACGAGCGTCCCGCCCGACGAGCGTCCCGCCCGTAGGGCGAGCCTCACACGTGCGCCGTGAGCGCCTCACGCGTCGCGGCCAGGAAGTCGTCGACGTCCTGCTCGGTGGTGTCGAACGCGCACATGAGCCGGACCGTGCCGTGCGCCCAGTCGTAGAACTTCCACGTCCGGCGCAGCTCGTCGGCCACCGCGGGTGTCAGGTGGGCGAACACTCCGTTCGCCTGCGCGGGGTGCAGGAGCTCGACCCCCGCGCCGGTCAGCCCCTCGGCGAGACGAGCGGCCATCGCGTTCGCGTGCGCCGCGGAACGCAGCCACAGGTCGCCCTCGAACAGCGCGACCAGCTGCGCGGACAGGAACCGCATCTTCGAGGCGAGCTGCATATCCATCTTGCGCAGGTAGGTCATCCCGGGGGCAGCGTCGGGCTGCAGCACGACGACGGCCTCGGCGAACAGCAGCCCGTTCTTGGTGCCGCCGAGCGACACGACGTCGACGCCCACGTCGGTGGTCAGCGCGCGCAGCGGCACGCCCAGCGCGGCCGCGGCGTTGGCGAGCCGTGCGCCGTCGACGTGCACCCGCAGCCCGAGGTCGTGCGCGTGGGACGCGACCGCCCGGATCTCGTCGGGCGTGTAGACCGTGCCGACCTCGGTCGACTCGGTGAGCGAGACGACGCCCGGCTGCGCGCGGTGCTCGTCGCCGAACCCCCACGCCTCGCGGTCGAGCAGCTCGGGGGTGAGCTTGCCCTCGGGTGCGGGCACGGGCAGCAGCTTGATGCCGGCCACGCGCTCCGGGGCGCCGTTCTCGTCGGTGTGGATGTGCGCGTCGGTCGTGCAGACCACCGCGCCCCAGGGCGGCAGCACGGCCTGCAGGCTCAGCACGTTGGCGCCCGTGCCGTTGAAGACGGGGAAGGCCGCGGCCTGCTCGCCGAAGTGGCCGCGGACGACCTCCTGCAGCCGTGCGGTCCACGCATCCGCGCCGTACGAGGTCTGGTGCCCGCCGTTGGCGGCGACGAGAGCGGCCATCACCTCGGGGTGGGCGCCGGCGTAGTTGTCGGAGGCGAAGTCACGGTGCGTGGTGTCGTGCAAGGAGGTCACGGGCCAAGTCTCCCCCGCGCGTGCGTGTGCTCCTGCTCGCCGCGCGGATCTCGTCGTGCTGCGGGATGATCCAGCCGATCCCGAGGAGGCACAGTGCCGGACCCGCACGCCGATCCCGCCGACGACCGTCGCGAGACGTACACGGAGCGCATGGACCGCAACTGGGACGAGCTCCTCCAGGAACTGCGGGTCACGCAGACCGGTGCCCAGATCCTCACGGGATTCCTGCTGACCATCCCGTTCCAGCAGCGGTTCAGGGACCTCGACGCGTACCAGCAGGACCTCTACCTCGTCCTCGTCGCGCTCGCGATCCTCGCCACGACGCTGATCGTCGCGCCGGTGGCCCTGCACCGGGTGCTGTTCCGCAAGCGGATGAAGCACGAGCTGGTCGAGGCGGGCAACGCGCTCGCGCGCTGGGGCCTGATGGTGCTGGGGCTGACGATCGTGGGCAGCGCGAGCTTCGTCTTCGACGTCGTGCTCGACCGGACCGCGGGACTGGTCGTCGGAGGCATCGCCCTGGTGGTCCTGGCCGGGTTCTGGTGGGGCCTGCCGCTCGCCCTCGAACGACGCGACCACGTGGCCGCGCAGGAGTCCGACGCCCGCGACCGGGCATGACGAAGGCCCGACCCCGCGAGGTCGGGCCTTCGTCGCCGGATCAGCCCTGGACGGCGCGCTTGAGCGTGCTGCCCGCGGTGAGCTTGACGCGGTGGCCGGCGGGGATCTCGAGCTTCTCGCCGGTCTGCGGGTTGATGCCCGTGCGCGCGGCACGCTCGGCGCGACCGACTGCGAGGAAGCCGGGGATCGTGACGGTCTCGCCTGCGGCGAGCTGCTCGACGAGGACGTCCTGGAAGGCGCGGATCACCTTGTCGGTGTCGGCGGCGGTCAGGCCCGCCTTGCCGGCGACGGCCTGGACGAGCTCGGTGCGGTTGAGGCTCACGAGAGTTCGACTCCTGTCTGGTCCTGCGGCTCCGGACTCGGCAGCCGCAGGGGTGACCCTAGCCGGGTGATGACACGCGTCCGCGCAGGTCGGCTCGTGTGGCGTGCGATCTTCGTCACGCGTGCGTGCGCTCGAGGAGCCGCTCGACGGGCCAGGTGGTGATCACCCGGTCCGCCCCGATGCCGTGCCGGACGGCCCGCACGCAGCCCGTGAGCTGCCAGTCGAGCTGACCCGGGGCGTGCGCGTCGGTGTCGATCGCGAAGTCGCAACCGAGCTCCGCGGCGAGCGCGAGCAGGTCGTGCGGCGGGTCCAGCCGGTCGGGCCGGCAGTTGATCTCGACGGCGACGCCCCGCTCGGCGCACTCGCTGAACACCGCACGGGCGTCGAACTCGCTCTGGGCGCGCGGGCGGCCGAGCAGGCGGCGTCCTGTGCAGTGCCCGAGCACGTCGGTGCGCGGGTCGCGCACCGCGGCGAGCATGCGCCGGGTCATGGCCGCGCGGTCCATCGCGAGCTTGGAGTGCACGGACGCGACGACGACGTCGAGCTCGTCGAGCAGCTCGGGGTCCTGGTCGAGCCGGCCGTCGTCGAGGATGTCGACCTCGATGCCGGACAGCACCCGGAACGGCTCGACCGCGGCGTCGAGCGCCGCCACCTGCGTCAGCTGGGCGCGCAGGCGCGCGGCCGACAGCCCGTGCGCGACCGTGAGCCGCGGCGAGTGGTCGGTGATCGCCTGGTACTCGTGACCGAGCTCCAGCGCCGCGAGGACCATCTCCTGGATCGAGGTCGCGCCGTCGCTCGCGTCGGAGTGCGCGTGCAGGTCGCCGCGCAGCGCAGCGTGCAGAGCACGAGCCTGAGCCAGGTCGTCCCCTGCGGCCTCGCCCTGCGCCGCCACCGCCGCCGCAAGGCCGTCCTCGAGCTCGACGAGGTAGGGCACGGGCCTGCCGCGCCAGACGAGCTCGACCACCCCGGCCGTGCGTGCGCCGAGAGACGGGAGCTCGGTCAGCCCCCCGGTGGTGACCAGCGTCGCGAGGCGAGCGGGTTGCTGCTGCTCGACGACCTGCGCCGCGGTGCGGAACGCCTCGCTGCGGTAGGCGCTCGCCTGCGACCGTTCGAGCAGGAACGCGATGCGCCGGAGCGCGGCGACGGCCTCGTCGCGGCGCTCGGCGTCGGACGCACGCCCGGGCGCGGCCGGGCTCACGACGCCTTGGCCTTCGCCTTCTTCGCGCGCGTGGGCGTGGGCTCGTCGTCGTCGGCCGTGGCCTTGGCCCTCGACTTGCGGGGCGCCTTGGCCGTGCCGGCTGCACCCTCGTCGGCGGGCGCGTCCCCGCGGGCCGTGCGCGCCTTCTCGACGCTGCGCTGGAGCGCGGCGAGCAGGTCGACGACCTCGCCCCCGCTCTCGGCGCCCTCCTCGCGCGCCGGCTGCGGCACCGACCGCGTGTCGCCCGACGACACCTTCGCCTCGATGAGCTCGGTGAGCGCGCCCTCGTACCGGTCCTCGAACTGCGACGGGTCGAAGTCGGCTGCGAGCGAGTCGACGAGCGACTGCGCCATCGCCAGCTCGGCGGGCTTGACGGTGACGTCGGCGTCCAGGATCGGGAAGTCCGCGGCGCGCACCTCGTCGGGCCACAGCAGGGTCTGCAGGCAGATCACCTTGCCGCGCACGCGCAGCACCGCCATGGACTCGCGCTGGCGCAGGGCGACCTTGACCACGGCCATCCGGTCTGCCTCCTCGAGCGCACCCCGCAGGAGCGCGTACGGCTTGGCGGCGGTCTTGTCGGGCTCGAGGTAGTACGTCTTGCCGAGCAGGATCGGGTCGACCTGGTCGGCGGGGACGAACTCGAGGACCTCGATCTCCCGCTCGGTGGCCAACGGGAGCCGACTGAAGTCCTCGTCGGTCAGCACGACGAGCTCGCCGTCGGCGGTCTCGTACCCCTTGGCGATCTCGTCCATGGTCACGGGCTCGCCGTCGACGCTGCAGACCTTGCGGTAGCGGATGCGGCCGCCGTCGGCGGCGTGCACCTGGTGCAGCGTGACCTCGTGCTCACCGGTCGCGGCGTAGAGCCGCACCGGCACGTTGACGAGGCCGAACGCGACCGCGCCCTTCCAGATCGCCCGCATCGTGCGCCTCCGTGTCTCGAACCTGTCCCCAGCCTGCCAGCGCCAGGGCCCTTGTGCCCTGGCAAAACGCCCGGCGGCCCTGCCGCGACCTGCGCAGCCGTTCTCGGCAGGATGGACCCGTGCACCCGATGCTGGCCACCCCCGCGCCCTCCGGCGTGCTGCCGCGCGGCGCCGGCTGGGCGTTCGAGGTCAAGTGGGACGGCGTGCGCGCCCTGGCTGACGTGCGCGACGGGACGGTGCGGCTCTGGAGCCGGGCCGAGCGGGAGATCACCCCCGCCTACCCCGAGCTGGCCGGGCTGGCGGCGCTGGACGACGTGCTGCTCGACGGCGAGGTGGTCGCGCTCGACCAGGGCGTGCCCTCGTTCGCGGCGATCGCCGAGCGGATGCACGTGCGTGACCCGCGCCGCGCGGCCGAGCTCGCACGGTCGCGCCCCGTGACCTTCCTCGCGTTCGACGCGCTGCGGGTGGCCGGCGTCGACCTGACCGCGCGGCCGTACGACGAGCGGCGCGCGGCGCTCGACGCGCTGACGCTGCCCGAGCACGTGTCGTCCTCGCCCGTGTACGACGACGGGGACGAGCTGTGGGCCGTGACTCGCGAGCACGGGCTCGAGGGGGTCGTCGCGAAGCGGCGTGGCTCGACCTACCGCCCGGGCGTGCGCTCGCCCGACTGGGTCAAGGCCGCGCACCGGCGCACGCGGGCCGCGCTCGTCGGCGGCTGGCGCGACGAGACGAGCGGCACGGGGCGCCTGGGGGCGGTGCTCCTGGGCGCGCCGGACGCGCAGGGCGCGCTGCGCTACCTGGGTCGCGCCGGCAGCGGGCTGACGGGCGTGTCGGCCCGCGCCGTGCAGGAGGTCCTGACCTCGGTCGCGCTGCCCACGAGCCCGTTCACCGACGAGGTCCCCGCACCGGACGCGCGCGGGACGCACTGGTGCGAGCCGACCCTCGTCGTGCAGGTCCGGTACCTGACGCGATCGCCGCAGGGCCGGTTGCGCCAGCCGGTCGTCCGCGGCGTGCGCGACGACACCACCCCCGACCCGTGGGAGGCGCCATGAGCCCCGAGAAGCAGACCGTCGACGTCGGCGGCGTGGCGGTGCGCGTCTCGCACCTGGACAAGGTGCTGTACCCGTCCACGGGCACGACGAAGGCCGAGCTCATCGACTACGTCGTACGCGTCGCGCCGGCGCTGCTGCGCCAGCTCCAGGACCGCCCGGTCACGAGGATCAGGTTCCCCGACGGCGTGGACGGCCAGCCGTTCTTCGAGAAGAACGTGCCGCGGGGCGCGCCGGCCTGGCTGCGGCACCGCGTGCTCCCGGCAGCGCCGGGCAACGACGACGAGGGCACGGAGCTCGACCTGCCGTTCCTCGACGACCTCGCGGGCCTCGTGTGGGCGACCAACGCGGGCGCGCTCGAGCTGCACACACCGCAGTGGTCGGTCTCACGGCGCGGGGTGGTGCGCGGCGCGGACCGCCTCGTCGTCGACCTCGACCCGGGGACGGGTGCGGGCCTGGCCGAGTGCGCCCTGGTGGCCCACCTCGTCGCGCGACGGCTCGCGGCGGACGGTCTGCGCCAGACCGTGCCGGTGACGTCGGGCAGCAAGGGGATGCAGCTCTACGCGCCGCTGCCCCGGCGCCGTCCCGCGGTCGAGGTGCGGCAGTACGCCCGGGACCTCGCGCACGCGCTCGCCCAGGAGCACCCGCGGCTCGTGGTCGCGGTCATGCGCAAGGACGTCCGCGCCGGCAAGGTGCTGCTCGACTGGTCGCAGAACCACCCCGCGAAGACGACGATCACGCCCTACTCGCTGCGCGGACGGCACGAGCCCCGGGTCGCGGCGCCCCGGTGGTGGGAGGAGATCGGGCCGGACCTGGAGCAGCTCTCCCCCGACGACGTCGCGCGGCGCCTCGACGAACGCGGCGACCCGTTCACGGACGGTGCGGGCGATCCGGCCGCCGACTTGGCAGGATGACCTCGCGGCCCGCCAGGTCAGGGGTCGTGTGATGGTCGTGTGTGAGCTCGGTCCGGGGTCCATGCATCCGCTGCCCCAGCGTTGGCGCACCGCGCGGGCGTGAGGCAGCGTGGACACCCCGGCACGGACCGGGACGGACGTCCACTGGTGACGACACGAGGAGATCGACATGGCACGCAAGGACCTGCCGAAGTACACCGTCCCATCGCTCACCGCTGAAGAAGGTGCCCAGGTCGCCGCGGTCCTCCAGGAGCGGCTCGACTCGCTCAACGACCTCGCGCTGACGCTCAAGCACATCCACTGGAACGTCGTCGGACCGCACTTCATCGCGGTGCACGAGATGATCGACCCGCAGGTCGACGCGGTGCGCGCGATGGTCGACGCCATCGCGGAGCGCATCGCGACGCTCGGCGTGGCGCCCGTGGGCACCCCGGGCGCGCTGGTGAAGAACCGCACGTGGGACGACTACAGCATCGGCCGCGCGTCCACCGACGAGCACCTCGGTGCGCTCGACGAGGTGTACATCGGCGTCATCACGGCGCACCGCAAGGCCGCCGACGACGTCGAGGACCTCGACACCGTCACGAACGACCTGCTGGTGGGCCACCTGCACGAGCTGGAGCTGTTCCACTGGTTCGTGCGCGCCCACCTGGAGTCCTCGGGCGGCGCCCTGAGCACCGCTTCCGCCAGCACGGAGAAGCAGGCTGCCCGCGCGGCCTCCGGTGCGGCACGCAAGGCGTCGGCGGCCAGGTGAGCACAGGCACGACCGGCGGCGGGCGTCGCAGCGAGGCGGAGCACGAGTCCGGGGCCATGGCGCCGGACCGGCCCTTCGTCCCCGACCCGACGCCCGACGCCCGGGAGCAGGACGACCTGCGGGCGGTCCGGCCCGGCGCGCAGCGACCCGGGTCGACCAACCCGGCGTCGCGGCTGCACCCCGCCGCCCGGCTCGAGGACGCGTTCGACCGACGCGTCGCGGCCGTGCTGCGTCGCCGCGGCTGGACGCTGCGGCTCGAGCCGTACGCGGGCTACGGCGCGCCGGGGTGGGTGCGGGTGTTCGCCCGCACCCTCCTGGCCGCGCCCGTGGTCCAAGAACGCGACCTGCCGGGTGCGGGCGCTGCGGCGCAGGCGGGTGCGAGCACCGCACCGGCCGTGCGTGGTTGGCGCTCGTTCGCGACCGCGCAGGTCGCGGGCGCGCACGTCGAGGTCCGGGTCGGCGACCGCACGCACGTGGTGACGACCGACCGCGGCGGCTACCTCGACGTGCGGCTCGAGAGCGACCTGGCGCCCGGGTGGCACGACGTCGAGCTGCGCGCGGCCGACGGCGCGTTCGCGGTCGCCCCCGTGCACGTCGTCGGGCCGGAGGTCCGCTCCGGGATCGTCAGCGACATCGACGACACCGTCGTGGTGACCCGCCTGCCGCGCATCTTCGTCGCGGCGTGGAACACGCTCGTCAGGCACGAGAACGCGCGCGAGCCCGTGCCCGGCATGGCGGGCCTGTACGCGCGGCTCATCGCCGGCCGGCCCGAGATCCCGGTGGTGTACCTCTCGACGGGCGCCTGGAACGCGGCCCCGGCGGTGGGCCGGTTCCTGCGTCGGTTCGGCTACCCGCGCGGCCCGATGCTCCTGACGGACTGGGGTCCGACGAACACCGGGTGGTTCCGCAGCGGCCGCGCGCACAAGCTCGGCCAGCTCCGTCGGCTCACCGAGGACTTCCCGCAGATCGCCTGGGTGCTCGTGGGCGACGACGGTCAGCACGACCCGCAGATCTTCGCGGCAGCCGCGGCCAACAGCCCGCAGCACGTGCGCGCCGTCCTCATCCGCCAGCTCACGTTCACGGAGCACGTGCTCGCGCACGGGCTGCCCGCTCCCGCGCAGGAGTCGGTGCGCGCCGAGCAGCGCGCCGCGCACGAGGGCATCCCCGTCCTGCAGGGCGCGGACGGCTACGCGCTGCTGCGCGCCGTGCAGGCGGCGGGCGTCACGCTCGACTGACCGGGTCGCGCGCGGGACCGTCGTCGGGCGCGGGACCGTCAGGGGCCGTGCGCGTCAGAGCCTGTCGGGGTCGTCCCACTCGTCGTTGCTCGAGATGGGCTCGTCGTCGGCCACCAGCTCGGTCGCGGTGAGCGAGCGCGGCGCCCGGGCTGCGTCCCCGCCGGAGCGGGCGTCGGCGGCGGCGAGCAGGGCGTCGTCGGGCGTCCGCTCGGCGATGCGTTCCGCCGACGGGTCGGACACCAGGTCTCGGTCGCGCGTCATGGGTCTCGTTCTACCCTCCCGGCTCGCCGTGCGCACGCCCCCCGTGGCAACGCACCAGGCCGACGAGCGCCCCCGCTCGCGTCGAACGCCCGGCGACAGAGACCAAAGTCACAGTGTCGGCAACGTCACAAGTGCCTCGTGATGGAGATTCTCGACGTCAACTTACGATCTCTGACGTGCCTTCAGTGGACCGGAACCTTCAGGCCGGAACCGACGTGGACGTGCTCCTCATCGGCGGCGGCGTCATGAGCGCGACGCTCGCGAGCCTCCTCAGCACGCTCGAGCCGACGTGGCGCATCGAGATCCACGAGCGCCGCGACGGGCTCGCCCAGGAGAGCTCGAACCCCTGGAACAACGCCGGCACCGGCCACGCCGCCCTGTGCGAGCTCAACTACACGCCGCAGCGGGCCGACGGCTCGGTCGACATCACCAAGGCCGTGACGATCAACGAGCAGTTCGAGCTCTCGCGCGAGCTGTGGCATTACCTCGCGGGCCAGGGGCGACTGACCGGGGGCACCGGGTTCGTCTCCCCCACGCCGCACATGACCTTCGTGCGGGGCGCCGAGGGCGTCGAGTACCTGCGCCGCCGCTACGAGGCGCTGAGCCGGCACCCGCTGTTCTCCGACCTCGAGTTCAGCACCGACCCCGAGCAGATCCGCGCCTGGGCGCCGCTGCTCGTCGAGGACCGCGACACCGACGAGCCGATCGCGGCGACGCGCGCGGCCGCCGGCACGGACGTCGACTTCGGCGCCCTCACGCACTCGATGATCCATGACGTCGTGCGTCGCGGCGCCGCGCTGCACCTCGAGTCCGAGGTCACGCGGCTGCGTCGCCGCAAGGACGGCACGTGGCGCGTGACGGTCCGCGACCGCCGCTGGAACGGCCACACGCGCTCCCGCACGCTCACCGCACGGTTCGTCTTCATCGGCGCGGGCGGCGGCGCGCTCGGCCTGCTGCAGAAGTCCGGCATCCCGGAGGCCAAGGGCTACGGCGGCTTCCCGATCAGCGGACAGTTCCTGCGCACGACGAACCCCGCCGTGGTGCGTGAGCACCACGCCAAGGTCTACGGCCGCGCCGAGATCGGTGCCCCGCCGATGTCGGTCCCGCACCTCGACACGCGCGTGGTCGACGGCGAGACCGCGCTCATGTTCGGCCCGTACGCGGGCTGGAGCATGAAGTTCCTCAAGCACGGCTCGTGGCTCGACCTCGTCAGGTCCATCCGCCCGGGCAACGTCGTGCCGATGATTGCCGTCGGCGTGCGCAACCTCGACCTGCTCAGGTACCTCATCAGCGAGGTCACGGCGTCGCGCACCGCGCGCTTGCGCACCCTGCGGCAGTTCGTGCCGACCGCGCGCGAGCGCGACTGGGAGCTGATCACCGCGGGTCAGCGCGTGCAGGTCATCAAGAAGGGCAAGGGCGGCGGGATGCTCGAGTTCGGCACCGAGCTCGTCACGTCGGCCGACGGCTCGATCGCGGGCCTGCTCGGCGCCTCCCCGGGCGCGTCGACGGCGGTCGCCACGATGGTCGACCTGCTCGAACGGTGCTTCGCCGACCGCGTCGAGCAGTGGCGTCCTGCGCTGCGCCAGATGATGCCGAGCCTCGGCGGGGGTACGTGGGACGAGTCGTTCGAGCTCGACCGCTTGGTCGACGAGGCGTTCTCGGCCGATCATTCAGCGTGACATCTGACGAGCACAGCGCGCCCGAGGCGGTCAGCGCCCAGATGCGGCGCGCGAAGGTACAGGCCTTCACCGACCACACCACCGTCGGCGTGGTGCACAGCGACCCCGACGGGCGCGTGACGATCGCGTGCGCGTGCGGCATGCGCCTGACGAACGGCCCGACGTGGTCGCTCGACGAGCACATCCGCCTGCACCGTGCCGAGGCACGCTTTCTGGCGCTCGCGGCGGTCGCCCCTGACGGCATCCCGCGCCTGGTCTCCTGGCCGCTCTCCGCCGGCTCCGACGAGGACTGACCCCGCCGGACCCCGGGCGCGCGATCAGTCGTCCGCGGTGACCATGCGCCCGTGCTCGTCGTGCGCGTGCGCGTGACCGAGCTCGTGGGCGCGCTCGTGCGCCTCGCGCTCCGCCATGCGGGCCGCGATCCTCGCCTGCACCTCGGGGCGCCGCAGCGGCGGCACCGTCGTCGGGACGACGCGGCGCTCGGGCAGGTCCGCGAGCACGGCGGCGGTCGCGGCGACCACGGCCCGCACGGCGGCCTCGAACGGCTCACGCGTCGCGGGTGACAACGTGCGCACCCCGGTCACCTTGCGTACGTACTGGACGGCGGCGGCCTCGATCTCGGCGTCGCTCGCGGGCGGCTCGAGGCCGCGCAACGTGGTGATGTTCCGGCACATGCCTCGACGCTACGCCGGTCGTCCGGCCCGGTCTGCCCCGTCGTGGGCCGGGCCGGCCTCGAGCGCCAGGAGCGCCGCCTTCGCCGCAGCACCGCCCGCGTACTGGCCGGGTGTGCCGTCCGAGCGCACGACGCGGTGGCACGGCAGCACGATCGGCACGGGGTTGAGCGCGCACGCCGTGCCGACCGCCCGCACGGCGCGCGGGCTGCCCGCCGCCGCCGCGACCTGCGCGTAGCTCGCCGTGCGGCCGTAGCCGATGTCCGTCAGGTGCTCCACGACCGCACGCCGGAACCCGCGCGCGAGGCGGAGGTCCAGCGCCAGGTCGAACCGGTGGCGTCGACCCGTGAGGTACTCGTCGACCTCGCGCGCCACCTCGTCCAGGCGGCGTGGCGCGGCCAGCACGCGCGGGCTCACGCGGACGGCGAGGTCGGCCAGCACCGCCTCGTGGTCCTGGACCTCGAACGCGATGCGGACGAGCCCGACCGGCGTCGCCGCCAGCAGCAGCGTGCCGAGCGGGCCGTCGAGCGTCCGGTACGCGACGTCCAGCAGGTCGGCGTGCTCCGCCCGCTCGGCGAGCAGGGCCCGCAGTCGGCCGAGCGTGTCGTCGGGCACGGGCGCGAAGGCCTCGGCCAGCGCGGGGTCCGTCCCGATCCCGACGCCGGTGCCGGTGCCGGTGCCGGTGCCCACGGTGGCGCCGTTGTCGTTCCTCGTCATGACAACCCTCCCTCGTCGGCGGCCCAGCGCGCGGACGATCGCCGCAGCGCGGAGACTCCGTCGGCCGCAGCCCGCCGCGCCGCGACGGCTGTGCCGCCCATCACCTCGGCCACATCGGCGTACGGAAGGCCGCCCAGGTGGTGCAGCGCGACGGCGTGGCGCTGCCGGTCCGGGAGCTGCGCGAGCGCACCCCAGAGGTCGAGGTCGCGCGCGCCGTCCCCGACCGCGACCTGCGGCAGCTCGCCGACGGGGACCGCCCGGCGACGCGTCGCGCGCCAGGAGTCGATCGCCTTGCGGTGCGCGATCGTCACCAGCCACGCCTCGACGTTCGCGCCCTCGTCCAGTGCGGGCCACGCACGCAGCGCTGCCACGAACGTCTCCGCCCAGGCGTCGTCCGCGTCGTGCGGGCCGACGACCGCACGACAGACCCGCAGCACGGTCGCGCCGTGCTCGCGGACCACGTCGTCGAACGGTCGCTGCATCCTCACAGTGTGCAGACGCCGCACGTCCCGCAGACGTGAGGTCCACGTCGACCGTCCCCGCACGAGGTGCGGGGGTGGGGTGATCAGGCGCGCGGGGTGCCACAGTGGGGGTCATGACCAACCTGGAGACGCGCCCCACTCCCGAGCTGTGCGTCGGCCACGGCAGGAGCGGCCCGCTCCTGGAGCGCCACGAGGCGCGCGACGTGCCACTGGGCGGCATCCGGAACATGAACGTCCGGCGGACCCTGCCGCAACGCGCTCTTCCGACGGTCGGCGCGTGGTGCTTCCTCGACGAGTTCGGCCCGCAGGACGTGCAGATGCGCGTGCTCCCCCACCCCCACACGGGGCTGCAGACGGTCACCTGGCCGATCGAGGGCGAGATCCACCACCGGGACAGCGTCGGCTCGGACGTGCTCGTGCGGCCCGGTCAGCTCAACCTCATGACCGCCGGCCGGGGCGTCGCCCACTCCGAGCTCTCGATCGGCCAGAGCCCCCGGGTGCACGCCGTGCAGCTGTGGGTCGCGCTGCCCGACGGCCCCGCGACCGGGGCTCCCGCGTTCCAGCAGGTGGTCGACCTGCCGGTCTGGACCGCGCCCGGCGTCGCGGCGACGGTGATGGTCGGGCAGATCGACGGGGTCCGCTCGCCTGCGGTCGTGCACACCCCGCTCGTCGGCGCCGACGTCGCGCTCGAGGCCGGTGCAGCGGTCGACCTGCCGCTCGACGCCACGTTCGAGCACGCGGTGCTCGTCCTGCGCGGCGCGGCGCGGGTCGCGGGCGAGCCGTGCGGGCCGGGGCCGCTGCTCTTCCTGGGTGACGGCCGCCCGGACGTCAGGCTCGAGTCCGACGACGGTGCGCGCGTCCTCGTGATCGGCGGCGAGCCGTTCGCGCACGACCTCGTCATGTGGTGGAACTTCGTCGGCCGCGACCACGCGCAGGTCGCCGAGGCTCGCGCGGACTGGGAGTCGCCGTCGCGGGGCGAGCGGTTCGGCGTGGTCGCAGGTCACGGCGACGAGCGGATCCCCGCGCCCGACCTCCCCCACGTGCGGCTCAAGCCTCGCCGGCGCCCCTCGGAGCCGACCGCCGCGCCGCCGACACCACGAGAGGACGGGTGACACGTCGTACGCACGACGTGCGGCAGGATGACGCCGTGACGTCGACACCTTCGCTGCCCGCCCGGTCCCAGGTCGTCGCCCGGGCGCTCGAGGACGCCGGGGTGGTGGGCGACGTCGTCGAGCTGCCCGACTCGGCGCGCACGGCCGCGGAGGCCGCTGCGGCGCTCGGTTGCCTCGTCGGGCAGATCGCGAACAGCCTGGTGTTCTGGGCGGACGGGCGCGCCCTGCTGGTGCTGACGAGCGGTCGGCACCGGGTCGACACCGCGGCGCTCGCGCGACGGCTCGGACGCTCGTCGCTCGAGCGCGCCACGCCCGAGCAGGTGCGGTCCGCCACGGGTCAGGCGATCGGCGGCGTCGCTCCGCTCGGTCACCCCGCGCCGCTGGAGACCGTCGTCGACGAGTCGCTCGCGCAGTACGCGCAGATCTGGGCCGCGGGCGGGACGCCGCACACGGTGTTCCCGACGACGTTCGAGGAGCTCGTGCGGGTCACGGGCGGCGCGGTGCACCCGGTCACGAGCTGACCCGGCGCCCCCGACCCGCGTCCGGCCTGCGGGACCTTCGTGCCGCTCGACGGCCTCTCGCGCGGGTCATGCTGGTGGTGTCAGGACGGGCGATCAGGACGAGGTGACGCGATGCGGACCGACGGACCCGTGGTCGTCGCACTCGACGGCAGCGACCGCAGCGCCGCGACACTGCGCTGGGGCGTCGACGCAGCCGTGACGCGGCGTGCGCGGCTCGTCGTGGCGCACGTGGTGGCACCCACCGTCGGCCCGTGGACGTGGGCGGGTGCGCCTGCCGTCGCGCCCGACGTCGCGTCGGCCGCCGACGACCTGCGGGTGGTGTGCCGCGAGGTCTCGCGCGCGCACCCTGACCTCGACGTGGCCGCCGTGCTGCTCCAGGGATCGACGGTGCCGACGCTCACGGAGTACAGCCGGGACGCGCAGCTGCTCGTCGCCGGGACGAGCACCGACCAGTCACCGGCGCTCACGGTCAGCACGGCGCTGTCGTGGCGTGCTCGCTGCCCGCTGGCCCTGGTCCGCGGCGACCTCGGCCGAAGCGGTGCCGTCGTCGTGGGGGTCGACGAGACGCCGGGCTCGTGGTTCGCGGCGGGACTCGCCGCCCGCGAGGCACTGCGCCGTTCGGCGCCGCTGCACGTGCTGCACGCCCGCCGCGCCGGCCACGGCACCGACGGGCGGGCGACCGCCCTGGACGTCGCCGCCGACCTCGCCGAGACGTATCCCTCGATCACGGTCCGCACGATCCTCGCCGACGGCGACCCCGTGCGGGCACTGGTCGACGCGTCGCGGGCCGCCGGGCTCGTCGTCGTCGGCGCCCGTCGCCTGCGCGGGCGGCGCCACCTCGTCGGCAGGCGTGTCGCGCGCCTCGCCGCCTGTCCCGTGCTCGTGGTGCGCGACGACGTGGTCTGAGCGACCCCCACCGGACGTCCGGGATCTGCGCTTCATCCTGGTATCACGTGGGTCTGCACGACATCCTTCGAGGTGACGCCGAACGGCGTCCCGACGAGGAGGCGGCGATGAGCTACCCCGGGGACGGGCGGCTGCCCGTCATCTACGTGCGCGGTTACGCGGGCGGCCCGTCAGGGATCGACAAGGCGGTCGACGACCCGTTCTACGGCTTCAACGAGGGGTCCGTCCAGGCTCGCGTCGACGGGGACAACCGGCCTCTGTTCCACCAGTTCGAGAGCCCTCTGCTGCGCCTGATGATCGACCACGAGTACCAGCTGCTGGTGCAGGGCGACCAGGAGGCGTACCTGCGGCGTCAGCAGCACGGCACCGTGCCCGCGGCGACGATCTGGGTGCACCGCTTCTACGACGAGTTCGCACCCCACCTGACGCAGGACCCCGCGACGTTCAGCATCGAACGCGCGGCGCAGAGCCTGTTCGACCTCGTCAGGCTCGTGCGCGAGCAGACCGGCGCGCCGCGCGTGTTCCTCGTCGCGCACTCGATGGGCGGGCTCGTCGTGCGCAGCATGCTGCAGCGCGTCATCCCCGACGCGGAGCGGGTCGGCGGGTCGCTCGACGCCGCAGCGGCGTTCGTCGACCGCGTGTTCACGTACGCGACGCCGCACGGCGGCATCGAGTTCGCGGTCGGCTTCGGGCTGCTCGAGAAGGTGCGCGACACGCTCGGGATCCAGGGCGCGGACATGTTCGGTCCGCGGCGGATGCGCGAGTTCCTCACGCCCACCGGCGTCGCCCTGACCGACGAGTTCTCCGCGACCCGCCTCCCGGCGGGTGGCTTCCCCTCCGAACGGTTCTTCTGCCTCGTCGGCACCAACTCGACGGACTACGCCGCCGCGCTCGGCTTGTCCTCGCGCGCGGTCGGGCCGCGCAGCGACGGTCTGGTGCAGATCGAGAACGCGTTCCTCGAGGGTGCGCCGTGCTCGTACGTGCACCGCAGCCACTCGGGCCGGTTCGGCATCGTCAACTCCGAGGAGGGCTACCAGAACCTACGCCGGTTCCTCTTCGGCGACCTCCAGGTCTCGGCCGACCTCACCGGCCTGAACCCGTGGGGCAGCCCGGACGACGAGACCGTGTGGCAGCTCGAGACGCAGATGTCGATCCGCGGCCTGCCCGTGGTGCTGCACGAGCGCAGCACCGCGCACCTGTGCCCGATCCAGATCGAGCGCCCTGCCGGCGGGACGGACGTACGGCCGGTGCCCATCGTCCGCACCTACCTGTCGTCGAAGGCAACGCGTCCCCCCGACCCGAACAACGACGCGGCTCCGATGGAGACGATGCGGCACGTCCTGCGCCTGCGCCTGCTGTCGCTGCGCGCCAAGGGTGGCCTGCTGTCCTTCCTCGACCACCTCGAGCAGGCCGAGGACTGGGCCGACGTGCTCGTGGTCGACATCCAGCTGAGCGAGGGCGCCCCACCTCGCACCTGGGCCCGCTGGGGCTCGGAGCTCAAGGTCCCGCTGCGCGACTGGACTCCCGACCCTGCCACGGACGCACCCCTGAAGGACGAGGAGGTGGCCGAGGGCATCTGGCGGGCATGCGTGCGCCTGCCGGAGAACGCCCGGCGGCTGCTCGGCGACGCCGCGGCCGTGACCATCGAGGTCCAGGGCCGCTCGACCCTGCCTGCCGGCGTACCCCACTGATGATCGCTCCGCTCCTTCGCGCGGGCCGCTCGCTAGTTGTCGACCACGCTGGTGCCGCGCATGTCGATGCCGCTGTCTGCTCCGCGGTTGGTTCGGTATGCATCTGCGGAGCCCGCCCTGCAGGGAGCATCCAGATGTCCGCCCGTACGACGTCCCGCCCCCACGCGCCCATGATCCGCGCTTCCACCAGCTCGTCGTCGTGCAGCACCTTGGCTGCTCCGGCTGCTTCTTCGAGGGTCAGGGTGTGCCCGTCGATCCATGCGTCGTCGCTGCGTAGGAACTGGTGGATGTTCCCACCGCCGGTGTTGTCCGCCCAGACGAGAAGGCGCTGTTGCGAGCCCGGCTTGGTCCAGCACGGTGAGTGCGTTCGCCCCGGCGGAGGCGTCGTACAGCGCTTCCAGGCAGGTGAGGTCTCGGCGGCTCGGGGTCATACTCGGACGTTAGCGGAGGGTGGCGGGCTGTCCCCGTTGTGCACCTGCGGCGCAGCTCGGCCAACGCAGCATTCACATCGTCGGGCTACCACTGCTCGCCGACGACATCCGTGACGCATCGCGTTCGCGCACGCTCCGCCGAGTCGACCCCGGCTGCTACGAGACGACCGACGGTTCCGTCCGGGTCGTGCGCGTCGCCAACCGAGACCCCGAGGCCCCGGAACGCGTCGGCGCGCTCTGGTCCTGGATAGCGACCCGCGTCACCAAGCGCGAAGCCCTCGCCCACCTGAACTACCGGTCGCCCGCTGCCACGAGCCCGCACTCACGCTGGCTCGTCCCGTGACGGCACACGCCCGGTGCTCGCGGACAGGCCCGCGGGGCGGGCCCGAGTGACGTAGAGGCCGTTCGAGCCGTCCGGTGGCGGGCTCACCTGCACGGCGGTCCGTGCCCTTCGACGCCGACCTGGGTGGTGTTCTGCGCGACCCGTTCGGACCCGTCTTCGGTGTACGTGATCTTCAGCGCTTTGACGTGCGCGTCGTCCAGCGACGTGATCCGCATGCTCTGGATGATCTGCCAGGTCTCACCTGGCGCGATGACGACGTCTTCTACGTCGACCCGACGGTCCCACGCGAGCTGTGACGTGGCGTCGTCGTCCGCTGGTGGGATCGCGCCACCGACGGCGTACCAGTTGCCGCTGCTGTTCTCGAGGATCGCGTACGCGGGCCCGGCGTCGAATCCTGCAACGTCTACCGGCTCAACCGCTGTGATGGTGATGTCGTCCGACCCGGTGTTGGTTGCGAACGCTGACCCGAGCGCCCGCGGCCCGTCCATGACAGGGGCGGAGCACACGGTGAACTCCCCGTCGCCTCCTACTTCAAGCGACCCTTCCCGTGGGGCGTGCGCGGTGCACCCGACGCTGGTAGCGACTGCAAGAGCCGCTACCAGCGTCGGTGTGAGGCGTTGCGGGATGTTCACGACTTGGCGATCAGGCGACCGGAGTTGGTCTGCTCGGGTTCGTTGTTCGTCCCGCACAGGCGGAACGACGTCCCTGAGGTGCGCTTGATGTACAGCTTTGTCTGCGAGCTCCATCCGGTCTGCGCGGACAGGTTCATACCGATGAGGCCTTCGAGGGTGACACCGGAGGACCAGTACTGCGCCTTCGTCCTTTCGATGTAGACCGACGCGTTGGCGTACGGGACGCAGTACGACGCGGTGGGCGTGGAGGTTGCTGTGGCCGTGTATGAGCCGTTCGGAACCCCGATGGGAGCCACTTGGTACTGGATGACGGGAAGCGTCCCGGGGGACATGAAGCAGTACCGGAACTTGCCGTAGTCCTGGTACTTCTTGTAGATCGTCCTGTGCGCACCCTTCTTGGTGTCGTAGTCCGTACCGGACGAGGAGGAAACCGCGCGCGTACCTGCGTTCTTGAACGTCCCGGACTTGCCTGTGAAGCTCGTCGCGTACCCCAGGGACGACTCCGCTCCCCTCTGGTACTGGAAGTCGGTCGTGACGTTTGACGTCGTGGAGAAGGACGACCCGATGATCGTTGGCCGGTCGTCGTACCGGGCGACGAGCGTCGCGCCGCCGCACGACGCCGGTTCGGCGTCCGGGTTGGTGTCCGGGTCGGCGGAGCTGGTGGTCACCTCACCGATCAGTTCGGGCTCGGAGGCGACGATGTCGATGTCACCCTCGACGAGCACCTCGTCGCTGGTGGCGGCCACAGTAGCGACGCAGCACTGGCGTCCTGCACGTGCCCGGCGACGAGGACCGGACCGTCAAGTTCGGTTGACGGTTCAATCTCGGGCAGGTACTCCGCGAGCTGGGTGACTTGCGCCGGGGTCGGGCCGTCGGTTGGTTCGCTGGGCGCTTGCGCTCCCGCGACGAGAAGTACAGCGGTGAACGCTACCGCTGACAGGTATGCAATGGGCAGACGCATACCAGTTCCCCCTGTGTGCTGGTCTGTGTCACGACGACGAAGTAAACCGCAACCCGCACCCCAGATGACCAGTTTGTCCACAACTGACACTCGCCGGGACGCGCGTCCCGTCACCGCTCCGCCCCTGATCGAGCACGACCGCGCACCCGCCCACACGAAGACCACAGGCCGGCGACCGCCCTACACCCACGAGCAACGACCGACTGGGGCGACGAGCGCACCGACGCGCCGCCGGCACCGCGCTCGTGTGAGACCCTGATCACAGAGCCCGACGCCGGGCTCCCGGACGAGGGTGCCGTACCCGGACAGCGACAAGACGGCCGCATGGAGCACATGATGGCCTGGTTCGTCCTCATCCTGTCCGGAGTCCTCGAGGCCGTCTGGGCGACCGCACTCGGTCGCTCGGAGGGCCTGCACCGCCTCGTGCCTTCCCTCGTGTTCGTGGTCGCGCTCGCGGCCAGCATGGGCGGGCTCGGGTATGCGATGCGCACGCTGCCCGTCGGGACGGCCTACGCCGTGTGGGTCGGGGTGGGTGCGTCCCTGACCGTCGGCTGGGCGATGCTGAGCGGCGCCGAGCCGGTGAGCGCGGTGCGTCTGCTGCTGGTCCTCGGCATCGTCGCGTGCGTCGTCGGGCTCAAGCTCGTCCACTGACCGCCCAACCGACGAGCCGACCGCGTCAGGCCGTCGCCGCGCGTGGGACCTGCCGGGGAGCCTGAGGCGGGCCGACGAACCAGCTCACGGACCGCGCCACGTCGCCCGCGCGCAGCCACTCATGCCGCTCGGACCGCGGGTCGCCGGGCTCGTCCCGCCACGCGACCATGACGTGCTCCGCCGTCCAGCGGACTGCGCGAGCCGGCCGCCACTCCTCGGTGCCGTCGAGCCAGACCACACGGACGATCACGGGGATGTCCCCCTGCGGCCGCACGGGGATCCGCGCGGGCGCCTCACGGTTCGCGACCTCGCGGCGCGGTGCGCGCGGCGCCGAGCGCGGTCCCAGGGTCTCCGGCCGGCCCGCCGGCGTGCTGTCGTCCACGCCCTCACTGTAGTCGCACACGTGTTCGAGTCGCTCCCCCGGACGAGCGACGTCCGTGCGACAGGAGGCGGCCCATGGTCGGCGGGGCGCCACCTCGGTGCGATCCTTGGGGCCATGACCCTCCAGGACGGTGGCCCCGCCGACCCGCGCCGCGGCTACGCGCGAGGCCGCGCCACGCGCGAGGACATCCTGGAGACCGCGCTCGTGCTGTTCGGAGAGGTCGGGTACCACACCGCGTCTCTGCGCGAGATCGCGGCACGCGTCGGCATCTCGCACCCGGGTCTCCTGCACCACTTCCCGAGCAAGGCCGCCCTGCTGGAGGCGGTGCTGCAGCGTCGGGACGACGTCGACGACGCCGCGATGCAGGTCGACCTCGCGCAGGGGGTCGACTACCTTGAGGCGCTCGTGCGGGTCGTCGAGCGCAACGCGGCACGTCCCGGGATCGTGGAGCTCTTCGCGACGCTCTCGGCCGAGGCGACGGCGCCGACCCACCCCGCGCACGCGTACTTCGAGCGTCGCTACGCCGAGGTGCTCACGACCACGACGGCTGTGTTCGAGCAGCACCGGGCGGCCGGGACCCTGCGCGCCGGCGTCGACCCGGCCTCGGCGGCGCGTCGGCTCGTCGCCGTCATGGACGGTCTGCAGGTGCAGTGGCTCCTGGGTGCCGACTCCCCCGCCGACCGCGTGGACATGGCCGCCGAGGTGCGCGCGGAGTACCTGGCGTTCCTCGCCTGACCCGAGCGCTCCGGACGGCGCTCAGGCGTTCGCGCGCGCGACGAGCGCGGCGAGCCCCTCGAGGTCGACGGGCGCGAACTCGAAGTCGACGATCGCGCGCGCCGGCATCTGCAGCATCATCGCGAGCGTCGTCGCGTCCAGCTCGTCCAACCCCGGCTCGCCCGGCGGCGGCTCGAGCAGCGGCGCGAGGAGCACCGACCCGACCGGGTGCTCGAGCCACTCGGCGATCGTGGACATCTCGGTGAGCTCGCCCCACAGCGGCTCACCCTCGACCTCGACCTCGACGGCGCCCCGCACGTCGCGCGACGACGCCCCGACCTCGACGACGAACGACCCGCCCTCGACGACCCACCGCCGCTGCCCGGCGTGCCAGTACGCCAGGTCGCGCGCCGCGAGCTCGAAGGTGAGCGTCCGCGACCGGCCGGGCTCGAGGGCCACCTTGGCGAACGCCTTGAGCTCACGCACGGGACGCACCACGCTCGCCTGCGGGTCGCGCACGTAGACCTGGACGACCTCCGCGCCGGCGCGGTCGCCGAGGTTCGTGACACGCACCCGCACACCGACCGTGACGTCCGGCCCCACGCCCGAGACCTCCGCTGCGATCTCGTCGTAGCCGAACGTGGTGTAGCCCAGCCCGTGCCCGAACGGGTAAGCGACCTCGAGCAGCCGCGTGTCGTACCACCGGTAGCCGACCAGGATCCCCTCGCCGTACCGGACGTGTCCGTGCTCGCCGGGGAAGCTCCCGAACGCGGGGGTGTCCTCGAGGCGCAGCGGGATCGTCTCGGTGAGCCGACCGGAGGGTTCCGCCGCTCCGGTCAGCAGGTCCGCCACCGCCGAACCGCCGGCCTGGCCCGCGAGCCACGTCTCGAGGATCGCGGCCGCGTCGTCGCGCCACGGCATGTCGACGGCCGATCCGTTCGCGAGCACGACGACGACGCGCGGGGTGACCGCGGCGAGCGCGTGCAGCAGCGCGACCTGGTTGTCCGGGAGCCCGAGCCGGGGCCGGTCGTAGCCCTCGGACTCGTCCTGCGCGGGCAGACCGAGGAAGGCGACGACCGTGGACGCGCTCCGGGCAGCCGTGACGGCCGCGTCGAGCAGTGCCGGGTCGTCGCCCTCGTCCTCGAGCGTGAACCCCGGCTGGAACGCCACGTCCCCCAGGCGGTCGCGCAGGGACGTCAGCGCGTCGTCGAGCCGGGTCGGGTTCACGAGCGACGACCCCGCACCTTGGTACCGCGGCCTCCGGGCGAGCTCGCCGACGACCAGCACGTCGCCGCCCGTGAGCGGCAGCAGCGCGGCGCCGTCGACGGAGTCGTTCTTGAGCAGCACCGAGCCCGCAGCGGCGGCCTCGCGGGCGAGCGCGTGGTGCGCGTCGACGTCGACGTCGACCGGCTCGGCGAGCGCCGGGAGGGAGCGCGCCACCAGGCGGAGCACGCGGCGCACCGCCTGGTCGAGCACGTCGGGTGCGAGCCGACCCTCGCGCACGGCGTCCGCGACCTCCTCGTCGGGACGCGGACCGGACGCCGGCATCTGCAGGTCGAGCCCTGCGGCGAGCGACGCGACGCGGTCGTGCACGGCACCCCAGTCCGAGACGACGAGGCCCTCGAAGCCCCACTCGTCGCGCAGCACGTGCGTGAGGAGCCAGTCGTGCTCGGACGCGAACGTGCCGTTGACCTTGTTGTAGGCGCACATCACGGTCCAGGGCTGAGACTGCGTGACCACGCGCTCGAACGCCGGAAGGTAGATCTCGCGCAGCGTGCGCTCGTCGACGTCGGCCGAGACGCGCATGCGGTCGGTCTCCTGGTTGTTGGCCGCGTAGTGCTTGAGCGACGTTCCGACGCCCTGCGACTGGATGCCGTCGACGAGGGCCGCGCCGATCTCGCCCGAGACGACAGGGTCCTCGGAGACGTACTCGAAGTTGCGACCGCACAACGGGGTGCGCTTGATGTTGACGCCCGGGCCGAGCAGGACCGCGACCTCGTGGGCCCGCGTCTCGCGGCCGAGCGCCTGGCCGACGCGTCGGACGAGGTCGACGTCCCAGGACGAGCCGAGTGCCGCCGCGGTCGGGAAGCACGTGGCGGGCGCTGCCTCGCCGAGGCCGAGGTGATCCGAGGACGCCACTTGCTTGCGGACCCCGTGGGGGCCGTCGGTGACCATGATCTGCGGCACGGCGAGGCGGTCGACGCCCTTCAGGTGCCAGAAGTCCGCGCCCGACGTCAGCGACGCCTTCTCCTCGAGCGTGAGCTCGGCCAGGACTCGTTCGACGTCGAACACCTCGGTCATCCCCGGGCCTCCTCCAGCGGCAGCGTCCCTCGACCCTAGCCGCATCCCTACCACGCGGTAGGGATATGCGTCAGGACACGGGGTCGGCGGCACACTCCGCGCGTGCGGGCTCCGGAGCCGGGTCCGCGGCGCACTCGGCGCTCCCCGGGCCGGTCGCCGGGTCGGCGGCGCACGTGGAGCCCTCGGGACCGGGGACAGGGTCGGCGGCGCAGTCCGACGACGCGGTCACGGCGAGCCGCCCGTCCGGGTCGAGCCGCCGCAGGATCGCGAGCATCAGGTCGGCGAGGCTCGCGACTCCCTCGTCGTCCAGCCCGTCCAGGATCATCGTGCGCACCGCGTCGGCGTACAGCGGTCGGGCGGCGAGGTAGGCGTGCTCCCCCGCGGCGGTGAGGACCGCGTTCGTCGCACGCGCGTCCTGCTCGCACGGCGCGCGGTCGACGAGGCCCTTGCGCTCGAGCCCGGTCACCACGCGGGACAACCGCGGCAGCGTCGCGTTCGTCCGGCCGGCGAGGGCTGACAGGCGCATGCGGTACGCCTCCGCCTCGTGCAGCGCCTCGAGCAGGCTGAACTCGAAGGACGTCAGGCCGACCGGTCCGAGCTGCTTGTCGAGCGCGGTGGGCAGGAGCTCGAGGAGCGCGTGCAGACGCGCGACGGCGACCCGCTCGTGCCGGAGCAGGTCGGCGCTCCCCTCCGCCTGGCGCTCGGGGTGCACGTCGGAACGCTCGGCGCGGCGCAGGTCGGCGATGCTCATGCAGCCAGCGTACCAACAACTTGCACCTACAACCATCGTGGTCTACTGTCTCAGTTGTAGATACAACCAACCGGCGTCCGTGATCCGGGGCCGAGCAGAGAAGGAGCATGACGGTGACCACGTTCTCCATCATCGGGACCGGCAACATGGGCAAGTCGATCGGCGGCGTCCTCGCCGACGGCGGCAGCTCCGTCACGTACGTCACCCACGACGAGGTCGGCACCACGCCGCTCACCGGCGACGTCGTCGTCCTCGCGGTGCCCTACCCTGCCGTCGACTCCCTCCTGGACGCCTACGGCGACCAGCTCGCGGGCAAGGTGGTCGTCGACATCACCAACCCTCTGAACTTCGAGACGTTCGACTCGCTCGTCGTGCCCGCCGGCTCGTCGGCCGCGGCGCAGATCCAGGCCAAGCTGCCCTCGAGCACCGTGCTCAAGGCCTTCAACACCAACTTCGCCGCGACGCTCGCCGCCAAGACCCTCGGCGGTGTGCCGACGACCGTGCTCGTCGCGGGTGACGGCGACGCGGCCAAGGCCTCCCTGGTCGACGCGCTCGTCGCGGGCGGCGTGCAGGCCATCGACGCCGGCTCGCTCGCGCGGGCCCACGAGCTCGAGGCGATCGGCTTCCTGCAGCTCACGCTCGCCGTGGGCGAGAAGCTGCCGTGGACCGGCGGCTTCGCCGTCGCCCGCTGACCCCTCCCCACCCGTCCGGCCGGGCCCCACGGCCCGGCCGGCCCCGTCACCAGGAGTCCCGCACCATGACCACGCCCCTCGACCAGCCCGCCGCCACGAGCGACGACTCGGTCATCAACCCCGACACGTCGATGGACGCGGTCACGCTGCACGTCGGTGACCTCGAGCGGATGTCGACCTACTACTCCGACGCGCTCGCGATGGAGCCCATCGAGGAGCGCAGCCGCGGGCGCCAGGTGCACCGGGTGCTGGGCCGCGGGACCACGCCGATGATGCGGCTCGTGCACACGCCGGACCTGCCGGGTGTCGACCCGCAGGCGTCGGGGCTGTTCCACACCGCATTCCTCTTCGACGACCAGGCGAGCCTCGCCGCGACGGTCTACCGCGCCGCACAGGACCCGCTGAGCCGGTTCGTCGGCTCGAGCGACCACTCGGTCAGCGAGGCGTTCTACTTCACGGACCCCGAGGGCAACGGGATCGAGCTGTACACCGACCGGGACCGCAGCCTGTGGCTGCACGCGCGCGGCCAGATCATCATGGACACGACGTTCCTCGACCCGAACGACTTCCTGCGTCGTCACCTGACGCAGGAAGCGCTCGACGCCGGGCCGGAGCTCGCCGGTCGGGTCGGGCACGTGCACCTGCAGGTCGGCGACATCGCCCGCGCGGAGTCCTTCTACGTCGACGCGCTCGGCTTCGAGGCGACCATGAAGGAGTACCCCGGTGCGCTCTTCGCCTCGGCGGGCGGGTACCACCACCACGTCGCGATGAACGTCTGGAACAGCCGGGGTGCGGGGCCACGGGCGTCGACGCTCGGCCTCGGCGACGTCGCGGTGACCGTGCCGGGCCGGGACGACCTCGACGCGCTCGCGGCGCGCCTGCGCTCGCGTGGCGTCGTCTTCGCCGACGACGGTCGCTCGATCACCGCGCACGACCCGTGGGACACGCAGGTCACGGTCTCGCTGCCCGGCTCGACGACCGAGGACGTCCTCGCGCGCTGAGCCCGTCCGCTGCCTCGATCGTCCCGGGCGCGTTCGTCGGCGGCGGGCGTCAGAGCGATGCCTGCGCCGGGCACATGCCCGTGCGAAGGTGGCGGGCATGGACCAGGGTGTCGGGGACGTGCGGGCCCGGTTGCTCGCGCTCCGCGCCGAAGCCGTCGAGCGAGCGGCCGGGCTCGGCGCGGCCAAGTCCGACCTCGTCGCGGCGTCCTGGGGCACCAACATCGACGACGAGCACGACCCTGAGGGCCAGACCATCGCGTTCGAACGCGCCCAGGTCGACGCACTCGCCACGGATGCGCGCCTCCGGCTCGCGGAGGTCGACGCGGCGCTCGACCGTCTCGCCGCGGGCACGTACGGCACCTGCGCCGTCGGCGGAGAGCCCATCGACCCCGCCCGGCTGCTGGCACGTCCGACCGCGACGACGTGCGTCGAGCACGCGCAGCCGCCGTCCACCACGCGACGCAGGGACCGCTGAGCCGCCGCGTCGTCTGGTCCGCTCGGCCGGTCAGGGCGAGGCGACGAGCGCGTCGAGCCCGACCACCGGGACGACCGACTCGGCGGCTCGCACGAGCTCGGGGTCGGTGGTCACGAGCGCGTCGGCCTGCAGTCGGGCGACCGCGAGGTACTCGGCGCGGTACGTCTGCGCCCACCCGAGCCGCGCCGCGATCTGCCACGCGGTCGCACGCGACACCCGGTCACCGAGGAGCCGGATGCGCAGGCTCGCGATCCCTTCCAGCAGCCGTCGCCCCTCCGGTTCGGTCAGGACGCCCCGCCGGACCTCGTCGTAGAGCAGCGCCAGGGCGTCCGAACGCAGGAGGTTCGGTCCGACGAGCTGGTGCTCGGGTGCGACGGTCAGCGCGTCGCGGACGACCGTGATCGCCACGGCCGCGTCGATCGCGTAGCGGGTCATGCCACGCAGCGTGCCACGGACGTCCGACTCACGACGATCGTCGGCCCGACGGGCGAGCTCAGCCCGTCGGTTCGTCGCCCGGCACCCCGCCCGTCGGCGCCGCAGTCGGCGCCTGCTCCTGAGCGCGCACGATCCGGTCCTGGAACGCGGAGACCGTCGCCGCGTCGACGACTCCCGTCACCGGCACGCCCAGGTCCTCCTGGGCGCTGCCGAGCGCGGCTGTCAGGGCATCGGACCACTGACCGTCCACCGGCCCGTCCCAGTACCCCGCGAGCACGAGCGTCTGCTGGAGGGCGGCCGTGCTGACCATCGTCTGCTCGGCGTCGGCGCTCCCGAGCGAGTCGACCGTCGCCTGGAGCGCAGCGGCCGTCGCCTTGTCCACCGTGCCGGTCCGTGGGAGACCGTTCGCCGCCTGGAGCGACTCGACGGCCGCGACGGTCGCGGGCCCGTAGACCCCGTCCACGTCCTGCGTGTAGTACCCGGTGGTCGCGAGCGCCTCCTGCAGCGCCGTCGTGTAGGCGCCGGCCGCAGCGAGTGCGTCGGCCTGGACGTCCTCGGGGAGGCACCCCGACTGCACCAGGAGCTCGAGCCAGGCGGTCTCGAGAGCCACCGCCGCCGCGTTGAACTGCTCCGCCGCGTCAGTCATGGGTGTCTCGTCCGTGATCCCCGCCTGCATCTGCGCGAACTCGTCCTCTGCCTGCTCCACGCGGGCGACCGTCGCCTGCGGGACTGCCGTCGGTGCGGTGGTCGCAGGCGCGCTCGGAGTCGGTGGCGGCGTGCTGGAGGCCGTCGCCAGCGCACTCGCGAGCGCGTCCCACGCGTCGGCCAGCTCCGCCTGGGCCACACCGACAGCCTCGCGCGCATCGACCGCCGCCCTCCCGGCGTCGACCGCCGCGGCGGAGGGCTCGGCCAGGTCCCGACCCGCGTCAGTGACGTCCCCGACCGTCGGCACCGTGTCGTGCAGGACGTCGCCGTACCGGTCGAGCGCGGCGACGTAGTCGGCGCTGGCCGAGCAGAACGCGTCGGCGGTGTCCGTGGCGGCCGCCTCGGCGTCCGCCAGCGCCCGCTCCTTCGCCCGGACCTCCTGCTCGGCCCGGGCGACCGGCGACTGCGCGCTGCAGCCCCAGACGCCCGCCACGGCGGAGGCGACGACGACGGCGACGACAAGTCCGCGGACAGCACTCACGCGGCGATCGTCCGACGTCCGCCTCGTCGCCGGCCCCACCCGGTGCGGGTAGGACGCACGAAGGTCCCACGGCCGGGCTGGTCCGCGAGGCTAGCGTCGAGCAGCAAGACGCACCCGCCTGCGACGACGAGGGAGTCTGGCATCAGCACCGCGAGCATTCCGGCACCTGCGCACCGACCCGCTGATCGGGAGCGCGGGCGCGGCGTCCCGCGTGCCGAGCGGCTGCGCCGTCCGAGCCGGTCGACCCTCGGCCTCGTCCTCGGGCCCGTGCTCGCCGCGCTCACGGCCTGGGTGGTGCCGGACATGGCGCCCGAGGCCGCCGGTGCCCCGCAGTACGCCGGAGCCGTGACCGCGGCGACGCTCGTGCTCATGGGCGTGTGGTGGATGACCGAGGCGCTGCCGCTGCCCGTCACGGCCCTGCTGCCACTCGTCGTCCTGCCCGTCACCGGCGTCGCGACCATGCACGACGTGGCGGCGCCCTACGCGAACAAGGTCATCTTCCTGTTCCTCGGCGGGTTCGTCCTCGCGATCGCGCTGCAGCGCTGGGACGTGCACCTGCGCATCGCGCTCACGGTCGTGCGCCTCGTCGGCACCGCGCCGCGCCGGCTCGTGCTGGGCATGATGACCGCGACCGCGCTGCTGAGCATGTGGGTCTCCAACACCGCCACCGCGGTGATGATGCTGCCGATCGGCATCTCGGTGCTCGCCATGCTGGGACGCGGACGGGGCGGCGTCGACCCTCGCCTGTCGTCCGCGCTCATGCTCGGCATCGCGTACGCAGCGACGATCGGCTCGTTCGGCACGATCATCGCGAGCCCGCCCAACGCGCTGCTGGTCGGCTACCTCTCGGAGACCTACGGCGTCGAGATCGGGTTCGGGCAGTGGATGGCCGTCGGGCTGCCGCTGTCGATCGTGTTCCTGCTGCTCGCCTGGCTCGTGCTCACGCGCGTCGTGTTCAGGTTCGACCCGGCGCCTCTGTGCGAGGACGACGAGGTCGTGCGCACCGAGCTACGGCGGCTCGGACCCATGGGCCCCCCGCAGCATCGGGTCATCGCGGTGTTCGCGCTCGCTGCCGTCTCGTGGATCGCGCTGCCCTTCGTCTGGCCCGGCACGCCCGTGACCGACGAGGTCGTGGCCGTCGTCGTCGCGATCCTGCTGTTCCTGCTGCCCTCGGGCTCGGACTGCGGCGGGCGCATGCTCGACTGGTCGGACACCCGCGAGCTCCCGTGGGGCATCCTGCTGCTGTTCGGCGGCGGGCTCGCACTCGCCTCGCAGATCACCGCCTCGGGCCTGTCGGTGTGGATCGGCGAGCGCGCGCACGGCCTCGACGGGCTGCCGACCGTGCTCGTGGTCGCGGCGGTGTGCGCGCTGACCGTGCTGCTCACCGAGTTCATGTCGAACACCGCGACGGCGGCCACGCTCCTGCCGATCATGAGCGGCGTCGGCGTCGCGCTCGGCTACGGCCCGCTGCTCCTCGCCGCGCCCGTCGCGCTCGCCGCGGGGTGCACGTTCATGATGCCCGCGGCCACGCCGCCGAATGCGATCGCGTACTCGTCGGGCTACGTGCGCGTCCCGGACATGCTGCGCGCGGGCTTCCCGCTCAGCGTCTCCTCGATCGTGCTCGTGACGCTGACCGTCACGACCCTCGCCCGCTGGGTGCTCGGTGCCTGAGATCGCAGCCGCCGCGCCAGCCGTTCACGCGTAGGAGAACGCGGGCGGGAAGACCAGCACGACGACTGCAGCCCACACGGCGTAGACCACCAGGTAGCGGGTCTGCCAGCGTTCCACCGCGTCGAACGTGCCGTGGGCACGCAGGAACCGCCACAGCAGCCAGCCGGTGCCCACGAGGTGCACGAGCAGCACCACGTTGAGCCCGAGTGCCGCGGCCTTGTTCGCGGTCCAGCCCGCGTCGGCGATCCGGGACGCCATCGCCGTCAGTGCGACGACGTCGACGGCGAGGGCCGTCACGACGAGGCCGAGCTGCAGCCAGTCGAACGGCCCGCCCGCCGTGATGGGGTCGCGCGCGCTGATCGCGTAGAGCAGCAGCGCGACCACGAGCAGCAGGATCCCGTCCATCAGGACGAGCAGGCTCCGGTCCACCGCGGTGAGCGGACCGCCCGCCAGCAGCGCGACGAGTGCCGCGACGAGCAGGCCGAGCGTGAGCGGTGTGAAGACGCGGGTGAGGACGGGCGCCATGTTCTCCACGACGCTCTGCTTCGCCTCGACGAGCCAGGCCGCCACCAGGAACGCCCCGGGCACCGCGAACGACAGGAGCCAGCTCTGGACGAACGGCTCGGCGTCGATGCCGACGACGTCGAACGTGGCGAGCAGCAGCCCCGTCAACAGTCCTCCACCGAGCGCGAGGAGCGTGAAGTAGACGACGAGCTCGCCCGTGAAGCGCACGAAGTCCATGCGACGCGCGTGCTCACGCCACGCGCCGCCTGTGTAAGCGACGCCGAGCAGCAGCCACAGGAGCACCGGCAGGTGCGTCGCGGCCAGCACCGCGGTCGTCGACAGCCCGACGCCGGGCTCGTCGGCGAAGAACGGGAACAGGTTCACCACCACTGCCAGAGCGGCGGCCATCACGGCCAACGCGCCGGCGGCCCGCGCGGGCAGACGGCGCGACCAGGCGAAGTAGGCCGCGAGAAAGGGCAGCACGGCGAACGCCACGTTGAGCGCGAAGCGTCCTTCGTCCTCGAGTACGAGCAGCCACCGCACCGCGATCCCCGCGCCCACGGCGAGGGCGATCAGCACGCCCAGGTCGCGCCAGTGCCCGTCGGCCCGCGACGGCCGAGACGGCGGGAGGACGAGCTGCTTCCAGAGTCGCTCGGAGTGCGCGCGGGCGAACTCACGCGAGACGTCGTCGAGGTTGCCCATCCGCCGCACCGCCACGAGGAACGCCTCGTCGTCGTCCAGGCCTGCGGCCCGCAGGTCGGCGATCCGGCCCCTCAGGTTGTCCTCGAGCTCGGCGGCGTCGCCGGTCGTGATCGCCTCGCGCCGCAGCACCCACGCGCGCCACTGGTCGATCTGGTGCTCGACGCCCGGCCGCCCGTCCTCGGTCACGCCCAGGCTCCCGCCGCGCCCGGTCCGCGGACCGTGCTGAGCACCTGGTGCAGCGCGTCCGTGACAACCGCCCACTGTGCCTGCCGCTCCTCCAGGACCTGCCGCCCGGACGGGGTCAGCGCGTAGTGCTTGCGCTTGCGCCCGGCGTCGGAGACGCCCCACCGGGCGCTGACCCAGCCGTTGCGCTCGAGGCGGTGGAGCAACGGGTAGAGCATCCCGTCGGTCCACTGCATGCGGCCTTGGGACAGCTCGGCGACCCTCTTGAGGATCGCGTAGCCGTGCAGGTCGCCCTCCGCGAGGATGCCCAGGACCAGCGGGGTGGCGGACGCCGCGACCAGGTCCTTGTCGATACGCACGTCGCTCCCCTATACCTTGATCTCCTAGGGGTGCTTACCCTAGCACCGCTAGGTACGGTGCAGCGGGGTCTACCGGTTCGGCGACGGCTCTCGGGTCGCGGTAGGACGGTCGTCGTCGCGGCTCCGGTCGTAGACGAGCCCGCGGGCGGTCACGCGCGCGCCCGCCGCCGGAAGGTGCGCGGTGAGGCGCCCGTCATGACCGAGGTGCTGCACCGGCACGTCGTGCAGCAGGACGCACACGTCACTGATGAGCCGACGGTGGCACCGCCACCAGAGGCTCTCGCTGCACATCACCGCGGTCCGGCTGGCGGCCGCGCCCGCCAGCAGCTCGTCGATCGCGCGGCCGAAGTCCACGGTCCGCGCGTGGGCCGCGTACGCGCGGAACGCCTCGACCTGCCACCAGGGATCGACAGCAGCCTCGGCCGGGTCGGACCGTCGCCGCCCGCCGAGCCGGGGCTCCCAGCGGTAGGCGACGCCCGCGGCGGGAAGCCACCGCTCGAACTCGTCGCGCGCCACGTGGGGATGCCGTCGGCTACCGGGAAAGCGCCGGACGTCGACCACCTGCTCGACTCCCGCCCCGTGGAGCACGTCGACGATCGCGGCCTGCGACAGGGTCCCGTGCCCGAAGGTCATCAGCAGCGCGCGGTCCTCTGACACCCGACGAGTCTGCCACCGCATCGCCGGAGGCGTGCTCGTGCGGAGGACCGCGAGAAGACAGCGACGCCGGCTTCGCACAGCAGGATGCCGTGGAGTCCGAGACCGGCCCGGCCGACCTCCGCACGAAGGTGACGCTCCGCTCGGCGCTCGAGCAGCCGCAGCGCGGGCGCGCCCGCGTCGCCCGGGCAGCACGCCCACGGTTGGCCACGTGCCGATCGGGTCACCGAGATGCGTGCGGGTCGGCCAGCGCCGCGTCGAGGAAGTCGATCACTCGCGACTCCCACTCCTGCGGAGCGGCCGCCAGCCCGCCCGTGTGATCCGCTCCGCGCACCACCCATACCTGGACGGAGTCGGGCGCCGACGCCTGGAGAGCCGCTGCCGCGTGCTGCTCGTCGGGCACGCGACCGGCCGCGATCAGCAGGACCGGTCTGGGTGCGACCTCGCGCACCGCGTCGCCGAGCGGCGCCGGCCGACGAGGCTCGGACATGAGATCCGCGAGCGAGGTCTGAGCGGCGTGCACCGTCCGCGTCAGGGTGCCGCGCCACCCGTACGCGGACGACAGCCAGCGCAGGTCGTCCGCGCTGCGTCCCGTGGCGCCCTCCGCGACGACCGCGCGGATGTCCTGCGTGAGTGCTGCTGCGCCGATCGCCTCCTCGCCACCCATCGACAGGCCGAGCACGGCGATGCGCGCCGCGTCGACGTCCGGGCGCGAGGCGAGCCAGGCCGCGGCGCGTGGCACGTCGAGGTCCCCGTACCAGCCCCACCGCATCGCGCGTCCGGAGCTCGCACCGTGCCCACGGGCGTCGAGCATCAGGACGCCGAGCCCGTGCCGTGCCATGACCGCGGCGTGCTCGAGGACTGCGGACCGGCTGGACCCCGACCCGTGCAGGACGATCACGGCCGCGCTGCCGGCCGAAGGGACGTACCAACCGGCGAGCGCCTCGTCGCCCGTCGTCGCGATCGTCACGTCCTCGTACGCCAACCCGACGTCCGACGGGGTCGCTGTGCCGGGCGGCGGAGCCGGGGCGGTCGTCACGATGACGGGGACCGCGATCACGTAGACGCCGAGCGCTACTGCGATCACCGTCAGGGGCGCGGTCACGAGCCGCCACCAGCGGGGCACGGCCCGGGTCAGCTGGACGACGCCGACGACGACGAGCGCCACGCCGCCGACGAGCGCGCCGAGCCCGAGGACCGCGGCCACGCCGACGTCTCCGCTCTGCACCCGGGGCGGGCCGACCCCGGCTCCCACGCCGGCCGCCACCGCGCCGAACGTGACGGCGAGCGCGCCCCGCACGGCCGACCGCCGACGCCCCTCCATGGTCCCAGCGCAGCGCGCCGCCTCCGCGCGCACCAGGGCCCAAGGACCCGGCGGGTCAGACGTACAGCCGCGACAAGGAGCGCTCCACGGAGGTGGCACGGCTGGGACGGGCGACGAGGCACCCGCGCCCGTACGGTAGGCTGTCGCAGGCTTCTCCGGGAGCCATCGGGCTGTGGCGCAGCTTGGTAGCGCACTTGACTGGGGGTCAAGGGGTCGCAGGTTCAAATCCTGTCAGCCCGACAACATCAGGCCTGGTGAGACACCGTCTCACCAGGCCTGAGTCGTCCCGTCGGCCGCCTCGGCTGGAGGCGCGCCCCGCTCGCGCAGGACGTCGAGCTCGGCGGCGACGAGCCCGAGCAGGACCACGTCGAGCGCGAGGCCCGCGTAGCCCGCCCACTCCTCGATGCGCAGGAGAGCGACCTGCGTGACCAGCAGGCTCACGAGCACGCCCCGGCGGAACCACGTGAAGGCGTGTTCGCGGTCGTCGGTCAGGAGCCCGACGACGCACGCGGCCGTGGTGGCCGCGCCGCCGACGAGCAACGCCCCGACGATCCACCCGGACGTCCCGCCGTCGCGCGCGAGCCACAGGCCGCGTGCCACGCCGAGCAGCGCCGTGCCCGCGATGGTCACGACCGCGACGCGGGGCACCCAGGCCGCGCGCACGAGACGACGCGACACGGCGACCACGGTGTGCGAGACCCAGGCGATCGGGTCGGGCAGCTCGCTGCCGTCGGGGCGGACCGTCGCCACCAGTGCGGCAGCCTCGTCGCGCCCGGGCGCGCCGTCTGCCGCCGCCAGCAGGTCGTGCGCGTGCGCACGGACGCGGGGCGAGAACCCGCCCGCGACACCGGCGACGGCTTGGTCGACCGCGGCAGCGAGCTTCTCGGGCGGGACCGCGCTGCGGAGGCCCGACAGCGCCTCGCCGATCAGGGCGAGCGCGACCACCGCGACGTACACGAGCATCGCGGTCGGGCCGTAGAAGTAGTCGTAGTCCTCGGTGACGAACTTGCCGATCTCGTCGACGAACAGGCCGAAGCCCACTCCCCCGACCAGCACGACGGCCGGCCGCACGACGGGACCGATGAACGAGAGCGCGAGCAGGACGGCCACGGCGAGCAGCAACCCGCCCCACAGCACGTGGGACACGTGCAGGCCCGGCCCCCCGACCTGCGGGAAGCCCGTGGCCGCCAGGGCGCCACGGGTCACCAGCACGGTCAGCACGGTGACGACGAGGAAGCCCGTCACGTGCCGGGACGCGTGCGGGTCACGTGGCAGCCCCCAGCGCAGGAGCAGGCCGCGCACGCCGCGGGCCGACCAGGGAACGCTCGAGGGCGAGTCCCCGGTCGCGCGGCCGGCGGCGGTCACCGCTTCCGCTTCTCCCGCACGCGCACGGAGATCGTGATGGGCGTGCCCTCGAAGCCGAAGGTCTCGCGCAGTCGCCGCTCGACGTACCGGCGGTAGCCGGGGTCGAGGAAGCCGGTCGTGAACAGGACGAACCGCGGCGGGCGGGTGGACGCCTGCGTCGCGAACAGGATGCGCGGCTGCTTGCCGCCGCGCACGGGGTGCGGGTGCGCGGCGACGAGCTCGCCGAGGAACGCGTTGAGGCGGCCCGTGGGGATGCGCGTGTCCCAGGACTCGAGAGACTTCTCAAGCGCCGGGACCAGACGCTCGGCGTGCCAGCCCGTCTTTGCGGACATGTTGACCCGCGGCGCCCACGTGACCTGGACGAGCTCCTTCTCGATCTCGCGCTCGAGGTACGGGCGGCGGTCCTCGTCCATGAGGTCCCACTTGTTGTAGGCGATGACCAGCGCGCGGCCGGCGTCGATGACCTGCTGGATGACGCGCGTGTCCTGCTCCGTCATCGGCGTCGACGCGTCGAGCAGCACGACCGCGACCTCGGACTTCTCGATCGCCGCCTGCGTGCGCAGGCTCGCGTAGAAGTCGGCGCCCGACGTCTGGTGGACCCGACGGCGGATGCCCGCGGTGTCGACGAACACCCACGGGATGCCCTTGAGGTGGATCAGCTCGTCGACGGGGTCGCGCGTGGTGCCGGCGATCTCGTCGACGACGACGCGCTCGGAACCCGCGACCTTGTTCAGCAGCGAGGACTTCCCCACGTTCGGCCGGCCGACGAGCGCCACGCGGCGCGGCCCCTGCGGGCGCAGCACGCCGTGCTCGGAGACCTCCGGGAGCGCGTCGAGCACGGCGTCGAGCAGGTCACCGGTGCCACGGCCGTGCAGCGCCGAGACGGGGTACGGCTCGCCCAGGCCGAGCGCCCACAACGCGGCGGCGTCCGCCTCGCCGGCGGGGCCGTCCACCTTGTTGGCGCACAGCACCACGGGCTTGCCCGACTTGCGCAGCAGTCGCACGACCTGCTCGTCGGTGTCCGTGGACCCCACGGTCGCGTCGACGACGAACACGACGGCGTCGGCCAGCGCGATCGCGACCTCCGCCTGCTCGGCCACGCGCGCCTCGATCCCGGCGACGTCGACCTCCCAGCCGCCCGTGTCGACGAGCGTGAACCGGCGGCCCGACCACTCCGACGGGTAGCTCACGCGGTCACGGGTCACGCCGGGCTTGTCCTCGACGACCGCCTCGCGGCGGCCCAGGATCCGGTTGACGAGCGTCGACTTGCCGACGTTCGGCCGGCCGACGACCGCGAGCACGGGAAGCGGCGCCTCGGGCTCGGCGTCCTCGTCGTCGCGGCCCTCGCCGTGCAGCAGCGCGAGGTCCTCGTCCTCCAGCTCGTACTCGGCCAGACCGGCCCGCAGGGCGCGCTCGCGCTCGGCGTCCCCGGCCTCGTCGGGCAGGACGAAGTCGACCTCAGGCTCACTCATGTCACCCATTGTCCCCGACGATGGGCCCGACGCCTCACACGCACGCGCGGACGGGGCTGGGCGCGGTGCCCAGGAGCGGGACCGCGGGCTCAGCGCACTGCGTAGGCGGCGTTCAGGCGACGTTGAGCGGGTCGTCCGTCGGCAGCGGGACGCCCACCGCCGTGACCGTCGCGGCGACGTGCAGCGCGAGTGCGTCGCGCAGCCGGTCGTTGGCCTCAGCCATCGCCTGGCGGCCGGGCACGCCCGGCGCACGCTCGACGAGCACCGGCTCGCCGAACGAGACGACGAGGCGCTGCCGCAGCCGCGGCACGTGGTTCACCCCTTGCCCCGTGCGCCGAGTCCCGAGCACCGCGACCGGCACCACGGGCGCGTGCCCGTTCAGCGCGAGCCAGGTGATCCCCGCGCGCGAGTCGGACGCGTCGCCGCGCCCACGGCTGCCCTCGGGGAAGATGCCGACGACTCCCCCGCGCTTGAGGACCTCGAGCGCGGCGCCCAGCGCGGTGCGCGGGTTGTCCCGGTCCACCGGGATCTGGTCGAGCCTGCGCAGCAGGCCGCCGAGACGGCCGTCGAACATCTCCTGCTTGATGAGCATGTGCGCGGGACGGGGCGCCGCACCGACCAGCACCGGCCCGTCGATGACGCCCGTGTGGTTCGCCGCGAGCAGCACCGGGCCCTCGGTGGGGACGTGGTGCGCGCCGTGGACCTCCGTGGCCCAGACCACGTGGGCCAGCAGCCGCCCGAGCACGTGACCCGCGCGGGCCCCCCGCGTGGGGCGCTCCCACTGCGGGTTCACGCGTCGCGTCCAGTCACCTGGGCGACGATCGCGAGGACCGCCTCGACGGTCTCCTCGAAGTCCAGGTCCGAGGAGTCGAGCGTCACCACGCCGTCGGCCGCGACGTGGAACTGCGCGACCGTCGAGTCGTCCGCGTCGCGTCGCAGCACCTGGTCGTGCGTGGCCGCGACCGCGGCCTCGTCGTCCGAGCCGTGCACGTCACGCGCGCGGCGCGCGAGCCGCGCCTCTTGCGAGGCGGTCAGCAGGATCCGCACGTCCGCGTCCGGTGCGACGACCGTGGTGATGTCCCTGCCCTCGGCCACGATCCCGCGACCGTGCGAGAAGGACGTCGCGACCGACTGCGTGGCGATCGCCGCGCGCTGCCGCCGCCGCAGCTCGTCCCTGACCGCGAGGTTCGTCGCGACGGCGCTCACCGCGGCCGAGATCGCCGTCTCGCGGATCGCGTCGGCGATGTCCGTCCCCGCGACGACGACGTGCGGCGCGTCGGGGTCGACCCCCTGGTCCAGCGGGAGCTCGCGCACGCATCGCGCGACCGCCGCCTGGTCGTCCAGCGGCACGCCCGTGTGCAGGCACCACCACGTGGCCGCGCGGTACATCGCGCCCGTGTCCAGGTACGCCAGGCCGAGGCGCCGGGCGGCCTCGCGCGACACGCTCGACTTGCCCGATCCCGACGGTCCGTCCACCGCCACGACGAGCGCGCTCACACGACCAGCCTCCATCCACGTTCGACCAGCTCGGCCTCCAGCCGGGCCGCACTGCCGGGCAGCACCGAGATCGCCGCCATGCCGACCTGCCGGCCGGCTGCGTGCTCGAGCCGCAGGTCCTCCAGGTTGACGCCGGCCTCGCCGACCTCGGTGAGCAGGCGCGCGAGCTCGCCCGGGGAGTCCGGCACCAGCACCGTGACCTCCTCGTACGCGCGCTGCGCGCCGCCGTGCTTGCCGGGGATGCGGGCGACGCCCTCGTTGCCCGCAGCGATCGCGCGCGCGAGGGTCACGAGCACCCCGGTCGCGATCGTCTCGGGCCCCTCGGCCTCGTCGGCCGATGCCAGCGCGCCGATGACCTCGTCGAGGTCGCCGCGCAGCGACTCGAGCAGCGGCCGGACCGCCGCCGAGTTGGCGGCGAGGATCGACGTCCACAGCTCCGGGTCGGACGCGGCGATGCGCGTGACGTCCCGCAGCCCCTGTCCCGCGAGCCCGAGCGCGGTGTCGTCCACGCCGACCAGCCGCGCGGCCATGAGCGAGGAGACGACCTGCGGGACGTGCGAGACCGCGGCGACCGCCGCGTCGTGCGCGTCCGCGTCCATCGTGACGGGGACCGCGCCCAGGTCGACCGCCAGGGCGCGGACGGCCAGCACGGCGTCCGCCGAGGACTCGTCGGCCTCCGCGATCACCCACGGACGTCCGAGGAACAGGTCGGGCACCGCGGCCGACGGCCCGGAACGCTCGCGGCCCGCCATCGGGTGCGAGCCGACGTACCGGCCGAGCGCCGCGCCCGAGGCGCGCAGCTCGGCCAGGACATGACCCTTGACCGACGCGACGTCCGTCACGACGGCACCCGGGTGCGCCTCGAGCTGCGCGCGCACCACCCCGGCCGTCACGTCGGGCGGCGCCGCGACGACGACCAGCGCGGGCTCGTCGTCGTCCGCGGTCGCCGGACGCCCGGCACCCACGTCGCGCGCGAGCGCCACCGCGGTGCGCGACGGGTCCTGCAGGCGGACGTCGACACCCTCGGCGGTCAGGCGCAGGCCCACCGACGCACCGATCAGCCCCACCCCGACCACGAGGACGGGGCCCGCGGTCGCCGCTGTCACATGCCCGCCTGCGACATCAGGGAGCCGATCTCGACCTGGGACAGCACGCGCGTCCGGCCCTGCTTGAGGTCGCCCAGGCGGATCGGGCCGATGCGCGTGCGCACGAGCTTGGTGACCGGGTGGCCGACCTCCTCGAGCATGCGCCGCACGATGCGGTTGCGGCCCTCGTGCAGCGTGAGCTCGACGAGGCTCAGGTGCGACAGCGACTGGACGATCGTCACCTTGTCCGCCTTGGCCGGACCGTCCTCGAGCTCGATGCCGCGCTGCAGGCGCTGGGCGGTCGCGGGCGTGAGGCGGCCCTGCACCTCGGCGAGGTAGGTCTTCGGCACGCCGTTCGACGGGTGCGACAGGTGGTTCGCCAGCTCGCCGTCGCTGGTGAGGAGCAGCAAGCCCTCGGTGTCGGCGTCGAGGCGGCCGACGTGGAAGAGCCGCTCGGTGCGGTCGCTCACGTACTGCGCGACCGACGGCCGGCCCTGCTCGTCGTGCATCGTCGAGACGACGCCCTTCGGCTTGTTGAGCGCGATCGTCACGTGCGACGAGTCGAGCTGCACGCGCATGCCGTCGACGAGCACGACCGACTTCTTCGGGTCGACGCGCACCCCCAGCTCGACGACGACCTGCCCGTCGACCTCGACGCGACCCGACGCGATCAGCGTCTCGCACGCGCGCCGCGAGCCCAGGCCGGCCGAGGCGAGCAGCTTCTGCAGCCGGATGCCCTCGGGGTCGTGCACGTCGACGGTCGGCTCGGACGGCGCACGTCGCGGCGTCGTCGGACGGCTGGACGTCGGACGCGACGACCGGCCCTTCACCGGACCCCGCGCCGCGCCGGACTGGCCGCGGTGCGGCTTCTTGCCCTCGCCACCGGCGGCACCGCCGCGGCCGGACGCGCCGCCGCGGGGTGCACCGTCGCGAGATGCGGGACGTCCGTTGCGGTCCGCGTCACCGCGGCGCTGCTGGGGGCTCATGCTGGTCCTCCGATCGTGGCACCGGGTTCGTCGACACCCTCGAGGGCGTCGATCTCCGGCAGGTAAGGCGCGAGCGGGGGCAGCTCGTCCAGGCTGGACAGGCCCATCCGCTCCAAGAAGTATCCCGTGGTCCCGTACAGCAGCGCACCGCTGGTCGGCTCGGTGCCCACCTCGGCGACCAGGCCGCGCGCCGTGAGCGTGCGCATCACGCCGTCGACGTTGACCCCGCGCACCGCCGAGACCTGACCACGCGTGACCGGCTGCCGGTACGTGACGACCGCGAGCGTCTCGAGCGCGGCCTGCGTGAGCCGTGCGGTCTGGCCGTCCAGCACGAACCGGCCGACGACGTCGGCGTACGGCGCAGCCGAGTAGATGCGCCAGCCCTCGCCCGCGCGCCGCAGCTCGTACCCGCGCGGGCGGCCACCGTGCTCGCCGCGGTAGTCCGCGGCCAGCTCCTCGAGCAGCTCCTCGACGCGCGTGGTCGGGAGCGCCAGGACGGCTGCGAGCCGGACGGCCGGCACCGGCTCGTCGGCGACCATGAGCACGGCCTCGAGCGCCCCCAGGGCGCCGCCCGGCAGCTCGTCCACGTCGAAGGCGAGCTCGTCGGGCACGGCCGGACCGGCGGCTGCGGCCTCGCCCTCGGCCGGAACGGGGTCGGTCGAGGCGCCCGCCTCGAGCGGGTCGGCGTCCGGCGCCTGCGCGGCGTCCGCGATCGACGGGTCGTCACTCATGCGTCCTCCTCGGACGTGTCCCGCACGTCGGGTCCTGCGGTCGGCTCGTCGTCGCTCGCCGCGTCCGGGCTCGGGTCAGCGGTCGTGTCGAGCTGGTCGAAGTCGTCTGACACCGTGACATCGCCCTCGGCGGCGCCAGTCCAGCGCACCGTGAGCTCGCCCAAGGGCGTGACCTGGTCGAAGCCCACCGCACCCTCGCGGAACAGCTCCAGCACGGCGAGGAAGCGCGCGACCACGACGATCGTCGAGCCCGCGTCCGCGACGAGGGTGCGGAACGAGACCGCCCCGTGGTGCCGCAGGCGGTCGACGAGCACCGCGGCCTGCTCGCGCACGGAGACGGCCGGTGCGTGCAGGTGGCTGATGTCCACGCCGGGCGGCGGGGCCTTGGGCGACAGCGCCTTCGCCGCCAGCGCCGCGAGCTGGTCCGGCCCGACCTGCATCACGAGCTCGGGGAGCAGCGCGGCCACGTGCGGCTCGAGCGCGACCGTCCGCGGGAACCGTCGGCCCTCGGTGGCCCAGCGGTGCGCCAGGTGTGCCGCGACCTGCTTGTAGGCGCGGTACTGCAGCAGCCGGGCGAAGAGCAGGTCGCGTGCCTCCAGCAGGTCGAGGTCCTCGGCGTCCTCGACGTCGGCCGACGGCAGCAGACGCGCGGCCTTGAGGTCGAGCAGCGTCGCGGCGACGACGAGGAACTCCGACGCGCGGTTGAGGTCCCACTGCTTCTCGGCGTCGCGCAGGTACGCGATGAACTCGTCGGTGACCTGCGCGAGCGCGACCTCGGTGATGTCGAGCTTGTGCTTGGCGATCAGGCCGAGCAGGAGGTCGAAAGGACCCGTGAAGTTGTCGAGGTGCACCTCGAAGCCTGCCGTGCCGACGGGCGACGCGGCCTGCTCGCCCGCGGGGGGCTGGACTGCCTCGTCAGGGGTGCTCGTCGCCGCGTCGCCTCCGGGCGCGACGTCAGGCGGCGTCGCCACGGGAGACGAGCTCGCGCGCGAGCTGGCGGTAGGCGTGCGCGCCCGTGTGCGTGGGCGCGTAGGTCGTGATCGGCTCGGCGGCGACCGTCGCGTCCGGGAACTTCACGGTGCGCCCGATGACGGTGTGCAGCAGCGTGTCGCCGAACGCCTCGTGCACACGCGCGACCACCTCACGCGCGTGCAGCGTGCGCGAGTCGTACATGGTGGCCAGGATCCCGTCGACCTCGAGGCGCGGGTTGAGCCGGTCGCGCACCTTCTCGATCGTCTCGATCAGCAGCGCGACGCCGCGCAGCGCGAAGAACTCGCACTCGAGCGGGATCAGCACGCCGTGCGCCGCCGTGAGCGCGTTCACGGTCAGCAGTCCCAGCGAGGGCTGGCAGTCGATGAGGACCACGTCGTAGTCGTCCAGCACCGGGCGCAGCGCGCGCGACAGCACCGACTCACGCGCGACCTCGCCGACGAGCTGCACCTCCGCGGCCGACAGGTCGATGTTCGCGGGCAGCAGGTCGAGCCCGGGGGTGCTCGTGTGCCGCAGGACGTCCGCGACCTGCGCGTCGCGCTCCATGAGCAGGTTGTAGACCGTGAGGTCGAGCTCGTGCGGGCTGATGCCCAGGCCGACCGAGGCCGCCCCCTGGGGGTCGAAGTCGACGATGAGGACCTTGCGCCCGTACTCGGCGAGCGCGGCCGCCAGGTTGATGGTGGTCGTCGTCTTGCCGACGCCACCCTTCTGGTTGCACATCGCGATGACACGCGCTGGGCCGTGCGAGGCCAAGGGCTCCGGCTCCGGGAACCCCGGGAGCGCCCGCCCGACGGCGTCGAGTTCCTGCGTCGTGTCGCTGCTCACCACGTCGCACAACCTACCGGAGCAGACCGGCCCGACACGATCACCTCGCGCGTGGATGGCTGAGCTGGTAGACCTCGCGCAGCGTGTCCGGCGTCACGAGCGTGTAGATCTGCGTCGTCGTCACCGACGCGTGCCCCAGCAGCTCCTGCACCACGCGCACGTCCGCGCCCCCGGCCAGCAGGTGCGTCGCGAACGAGTGACGCAGCGTGTGCGGCGACAGGTGGGCCCCGTTCCCCGTCGCTCCGCCGAGTCCGGCTCGCTCGGCGGCCGTGCGCAGCGCGGCCCACGCGCTCTGTCGCGAGAGCCGCGCGCCGCGCGTGTTGAGGAACACCGCGGGGGTCCCGCGTCCGCTCGCGGCGAGCGCCGGACGACCCCGCACGAGGTAGGCCTCGAGCGCCTCGATCGCGAACGAGCCCACCGGGACGACACGTTCCTTGCCGCCCTTGCCGAGCAGCCGCACCGCCGCGCGGCCGGGGGTGACGTCCACGTCGTCGACGTCGAGCCCGACCGCCTCGGAGATGCGCGCGCCCGTGGCGTAGAGCAGCTCGAGCAGCGCACGGTCGCGCAGCGGCGCGGGTCCGTCGCCGAGCCCGGCGGCGTCGATCAGCCGGCCCACCTCGTCGACCGAGATCGCCTTCGGGAGCCGACGCGGGGGCGCCGGGGGGCGCACGGCGTCCGCGGCGTCGTGGCTGGTGACGCCGTCGAGGACCCAGAACCGGTGCCAGCCACGCACCGCCACCACGGCTCGCGCGGCCGACGACGCCGAGAGCACGCTCCCGCCGTCGGCACCTGTCCGCACCGTGAGGAGGTAGTCCTCCACGTCCTGCGGGAGCACGTCGTCGGGCCGCTGCCGTCCGCGCGACCCGAGGTACGCGGCGTAGCGACCGAGGTCGCGGCGGTAGGCGGCGATGGTGTTGCGGGACAGCCCCCGCTCGACCGTGAGGTGCGCGAGGTAGTCCTCGAGCGCGCGCGCGAGCGGAGTGCCGGAGACCACCTGCGTCACCGTGCGACCGCCGAGGTCACAGAGGCAGGAACACGTCGACGGAGACGGCGACGGACAGGAGCGTGAGGTAGGTGATCGACGCGTGGAACACGCTCATGGCCCGCAGCTTGCCGCGCGCCGGGTCCTCCGCGCGGCGCAGCAGGCGCACGCACAGCACCAGGAACCACACCCCGAGCCCCGTGGCGACGACCGCGTACACCCAGGTCATGCCGGCCGCGGGGACGAGCAGCAGCGAGCACGCGATCATCGCGAGCGTGTAGCCGATCATCTCGCGAGCGACCTTGGTGTCCTTGGCGACCACCGGCAGCATCGGCACGCCCGCGGCTGCGTAGTCACGGCGGAACTTCATCGACAACGGCCAGTAGTGCGGTGGCGTCCAGAAGAACACGACGCCGAACAGCAGCACGGCGGGCCAGCCCACGCCGCCGGTCACCGCGGACCAGCCGATCAGGACCGGCATGCACCCCGCGGCGCCGCCCCACACGATGTTCTGCGGCGTGCGGCGCTTGAGGATCATCGTGTAGCCGACGACGTAGATGAGGATCGCGCCCGCGCACAGCAGCGACGAGACCGGGTTCACCAGGAACCACAGCCACGTCAGGCTCACGACGCCGAGCACGAGGCCGAACGTCAGCGCCGCGCGCGGGCCGATCTCGCCGGTGGCCGTCGGCCGCTTGCGCGTCCGGTTCATGACCCGGTCGATGTCGCGGTCGATGTAGCAGTTGAGGACGTTCGCCGAGCCCGCGGCCGTCGCGCCGCCGACGAGCGTCGCGAGCACCAGGCCGAGGCTCGGCCAGCCCTCCTGCGCGAGGATCATCGTCGGGATCGTCGTGACGAGCAGGAGCTCGATGACGCGGGGCTTGGTCAGCGTCACGTACCGCCCGACCGTGGCACGGGCCTGCGCGACGCGCCCGGCGGGCAGCGCGGGCGACGCAGCACCTCGTGGCGCGAGCCCGTGCGCGGTCAGCGCTGAACGCTGGTCCTGGTCGTCCCGGGCCGTGTCGTCGCGGGCCGTGTCGTCATGGACGGTGTCGTCGTGCGCCCTGTCCTGCGGACCCTCAGCCCGCGCGACCGCGGCGTCGCGACGACCGCCGGACCGGGCGACGTCGTCGTCAGCCGACCTGCCGTCGACGGACGAGGGGCTGGTGAGGCGCACGCGAGGCGGTTCCGTTCGTGTGGTCGGCCGGCCGGCGGTGGTGCCGATCGGAGGGCTGACGTCGACGGCCATGCTACGCCGCGCGCGGGACGAAAGGCCCGCCAGCGCGCCCGGCGGGACCTGTGAGATCGGTCGCGCGCCGCACATCGTCCGGCGTGGCCCCGTGAGAGTGGCCGGAGGCTGGTCACCGTCGCTCGACCTCTGCACGTGCGCTATAGGCTCGAGCGGCAACCGGCGTCCGTTCGCGCGCGACGTCGTCCGAGTGCCGCCCGACCCCGGACGGCGCCCTGACCAGACGAGCGCGTGCGCACCAGCCATGGACGGCCGTGCGCTCGCGAGAACCCTCGCGGGGCCGTGCAGCGATGCACGCCATGCAAGTCGGAACACGTCACCCGGCTCCCCCGGGTGGGAATGAGGTGCGGTGAACGCGAAGGCTCCCCTGGCCCAGTCGGTCGGCTGGACAGACCTGGACGTGAAGGCTGTCGACACGGTGCGCATCCTGGCGGCGGACTCGGTCGAGAAGGTCGGCAACGGTCATCCGGGGACGGCGATCAGCCTCGCCCCCGTGGCCTACCTCCTGTACCAGAACGTGCTCCGGCACGACCCGCGGGACACCCACTGGCTGGGTCGCGACCGCTTCGTGCTGTCGGCCGGGCACTCCTGCCTGACCCAGTACATCCAGCTGTACCTCGGCGGCTTCGGCCTCGAGCTCGAGGACCTGCAGGCGCTGCGCACGTGGGGCTCGAAGACCCCCGGGCACCCCGAGTACAAGCACACGGCGGGCGTGGAGATCACGACCGGCCCGCTCGGTCAGGGCCTTGCGTCCGCCGTCGGGTTCGCGATGGCCCAGCGCCGCGAGCGGCACCTGCTCGACCCTGAGGCCCCCGCGGGCACGAGCCCGTTCGACCACTACACCTACGTGATCGCCTCCGACGGCGACCTGCAGGAGGGCGTGACGAGCGAGGCCTCGTCCATCGCCGGCACGCAGGAGCTCGGCAACCTCATCGTCCTGTGGGACGACAACCACATCTCGATCGAGGGCGACACGCAGATCGCCTTCACCGAGGACGTGCTCGCGCGCTACGAGGCGTACGGCTGGCACGTCCAGTTCGTCGACTGGACGGCCGGTGGCGAGTACCGCGAGGACGTCGACGCGCTGCAGGCGGCGATCGACGCGGCCAAGGCCGTCACGGACAAGCCGTCCTTCATCGGCATCCGGACGCTCATCGCGTGGCCCACCCCGGGCAAGACCGACGACCACTCGTCGCACGGCTCGAAGCTCGGCACGGACTCGATCCGCGGCCTCAAGGAGCTGCTCGGCTTCGACCCGGACCAGACGTTCGAGGTCGCCCCCGAGGTGCTCGCCCACACGCGCGGGCTGGCGGACCGTGCCGCGACCGCGCGCGCCGCCTGGCAGGAGTCGTTCGACGCCTGGAAGGCGGCCCACCCGGACCGCGCCGCGCTCCTCGACCGGCTCGTCGCCCAGGAGCTGCCCGCCGGCTGGGAGGACTCCCTGCCGGTGTTCCCCGCGGGCAAGGCGGTCGCCACGCGCGCTGCTTCCGGTGAGGTGCTCTCGGCGATCGCCGACGAGCTGCCCGAGCTCTGGGGCGGCTCGGCCGACCTGGCCGGCTCGAACAACACCACGATGAAGGGCCAGCCGTCGTTCCTCCCGGCTCACCGCTCGACCCACGAGTTCGCGGGCGACGAGGGTGGCCGCACGCTGCACTTCGGCATCCGCGAGCACGGCATGGGCGCGATCCTGTCGGGCATCACGCTGCACGGCCTGACCCGCGCGTACGGCGGCACGTTCCTGCAGTTCGCCGACTACATGCGCGGCTCGGTCCGTCTGGCCTCCCTCATGGGCGTGCCGTCCATCTACGTGTGGACGCACGACTCGATCGGCCTCGGCGAGGACGGACCGACGCACCAGCCGGTCGAGCACCTCACCGCGCTGCGGGCCATCCCGGGCCTGTCGGTCGTCCGCCCGGCGGACGCCAACGAGACCGCGCAGGCGTGGAAGGCGATCCTCGAGCACCGCGACGGGCCGGTCGGCCTGATCCTCACGCGCCAGAACGTCCCGACGTTCCCGCGCGGCGAGGACGGCTTCGCGGGCGCCGAGGGCGTGGCGAAGGGTGCCTACGTGCTGCTCGAGGCGAGCACGGGCACGCCCGAGGTGATCCTCATCGGCACGGGCTCGGAGGTGCAGCTCGCCGTCGAGGCGCGCGAGACCCTCGAGGCCGCAGGCGTCCCGACGCGCGTCGTCTCGGCGCCGTCGCTCGAGTGGTTCGCGGCTCAGGACGAGGCGTACCGCGAGTCGGTGCTCCCGTCGTCGGTCCGGGCCCGTGTGTCGGTCGAGGCGGGCATCGCCCTGTCGTGGCACAAGATCGTCGGCGACGCCGGCCGGTCCATCTCGCTCGAGCACTTCGGTGCCTCGGCGGACTACCAGGTGCTCTACCGCGAGTTCGGCATCACCGCCGAGGCGGTCGTGGCGGCCGCGCACGAGTCGGTCGCCGCCGCGCGAGGCGACGCCGCGCCGTCGTCGTCGCAGGCCGCTCCGACGGCCACCGGTACCGGCGACCAGCAGGGCTGATCCGCTCAGGACGCGGGGCGCCACCTCCAGCAGGCGTCCCGCGTCCTCGCGGGTCAGGATGACGATGAGGTCGCGCGGCACGGTCGTGCCTGCGCGCAGCACGTTCATGAGGGAAGGAACCACCATGGCACCGAGCGGACCCCTCGCACGGCTCACGGAGGCGGGAGTGGCCGTCTGGCTCGACGACCTGTCACGTGAGCGGCTGCGTTCCGGGAGCCTCGCCGCGCTCGTGGAGCGCGGCGTGGTGGGAGTGACCACCAACCCGACGATCTTCGCCGCGGCGATCAGCCAGGGCGACGCCTACGACGAGCAGCTGCGCGACCTGGCCGCGCGCGGCGCGGACGTCGACCAGGCGGTCTTCACGATCACGACCGACGACGTGCGGGCGGCCGCCGACGTCCTGCGCCCGGTCTACGACCGCACCGACGGGCAGGACGGCCGGGTCTCGATCGAGGTCGACCCGCGCCTCGCCCACGAGACCGAGGCGACGATCTCGTCCGCCAAGGCGCTGTGGGCGACCGTGGACCGGCCCAACGTCTTCATCAAGATCCCGGCGACGCTCGAGGGGCTTCCCGCGATCACCGCGGTGCTCGCCGAGGGCATCAGCGTCAACGTCACGCTGATCTTCTCGCTCGAGCGCTACGCGGCCGTGCTCGACGCGTTCCTGGCGGGCCTCGAGCAGGCGCGCGCCAACGGTCACGACCTCGCCCCCGTCGCGTCGGTCGCGTCGTTCTTCGTCTCGCGCGTCGACACCGCGATCGACCCGCGGCTCGACGCGCTCGGGACGCCCGAGGCCGCCGAGCTGCGCGGCAAGGCCGCGATCGCCAACGCGCGGCTCGCCTACGGCGTGTACGAGGAGGTCGTCGCAGGCGAGCGCTGGCAGGCGCTGGCCGCCGCCGGTGCGCACCCGCAGCGCCCGCTGTGGGCGTCGACCGGCGTCAAGGACCCGACCTACCCGGACACGCTGTACGTCGACGAGCTCGTCGTCGCGGGCGTGGTGAACACGATGCCGGAGAAGACCCTCGACGCCGTGGCCGACCACGGCGGCGACGGGCACGACACCGTCACCGGCACCCAGGTCGCGTCCGCCACGCTGCTGGACCGGCTCGTCGCGCTCGGGATCGACGCGGAAGACGTCGCGCAGGAGCTCGAGGTCGAGGGCGTCGAGAAGTTCGCGGCGAGCTGGGACCAGCTGCTCGCCAAGGTCGCCGAGGGCCTGGGCGTGGCGGCCGAGCGTTCGGCGGAGGCCCAGTGAGCCTCGCCAAGGTCGCGAGCGGGGTCAACCCGCTGCGCGACCCCCGGGACCGTCGACTCCCCCGCATCGCGGGGCCGTGCGGGCTCGTGATCTTCGGCGTGACCGGCGACCTCGCACGCAAGAAGCTCATGCCCGCCGTGTACGACCTCACCAACCGCGGCCTGCTGCCGCCCGGCTTCGCGCTCACGGGGTTCGCGCGCCGCGACTGGGAGACGCAGGACTTCGCCCAGATCGTGCACGACTCCGTGAAGGAGAACGCCCGGACGCCGTTCCGGGAGGCCACCTGGCGTCAGCTCTCCGAGGGCATCCGGTTCGTCCAGGGCACGTTCGACGACGACGACGCCTTCGACCGCCTGCGGGACACGGTCGAGGAGCTCGACGTCTCACGCGGCACGGGCGGCAACCACGCGTTCTACCTGTCCGTGCCCCCCTCGTCGTTCCCCGTCGTGTGCGAGCAGCTCTCGCGCTCCGGGCTCTCCCAGCCGCAGGAGGGCCGCTGGCGCCGCGTCGTCATCGAGAAGCCGTTCGGACACGACCTGGCCAGCGCGCGTGAGCTCCAGAGCATCGTCTCGAGCGTGTTCCGGCCCGACGACATCTTCCGGATCGACCACTACCTGGGCAAGGAGACGGTGCAGAACCTGCTGGCGCTGCGCTTCGCCAACCAGCTGTTCGAGCCGATCTGGAACGCGAACTACGTCGACCACGTCCAGATCACCATGGCCGAGGACATCGGCATCGGCGGACGTGCCGGGTACTACGACGGCATCGGCGCGGCGCGCGACGTCATCCAGAACCACCTGCTGCAGCTCCTCGCGCTCACCGCGATGGAGGAGCCGGTGTCGTTCGACGCCACGGCGCTGCGCGCCGAGAAGGAGAAGGTCCTGTCGGCCGTGCGCGTGCCGCGCGACATCGGCCGGCACACCGCTCGCGGCCAGTACACGGCGGGCTGGCAGGGCGGTGAGCAGGTCGTCGGCTTCCTCGAGGAGGAGGGCTTCAACCCCCACTCGACCACCGAGACGTACGCCGCGATCCGCGTCGACATCGACACGCGTCGCTGGGCCGGCGTGCCGTTCTACCTGCGCACCGGCAAGCGTCTCGGCAAGCGGGTCACCGAGATCGCGGTGGTGTTCAAGAAGGCGCCCCACCTGCCGTTCGAGTCGACGGCCACCGAAGAGCTGGGCAAGAACGCCCTGGTCATCCGCGTGCAGCCCGACGAGGGCGTGACGCTGCGATTCGGCGCCAAGGTGCCGGGCACGCAGATGGAGGTCCGTGACGTCACGATGGACTTCGGCTACGGCCACGCGTTCACCGAGGCGTCGCCCGAGGCGTACGAGCGGCTGATCCTCGACGTGCTGCTCGGCGACCCGCCGCTCTTCCCGCAGAACACCGAGGTCGAGCTCTCCTGGGAGATCCTCGACCCGATCATCGAGTACTGGGCCAAGCGGGGAAAGCCCGACGAGTACCGCGCGGGCACGTGGGGCCCGCGCTCGGCCGACGACATGATGGCCCGCGACGGGCGCGCCTGGAGGCTGCCGTGATCATCGAGATGCCGGGGACGACGACGCGGGCGGTCGCCAAGCGGCTGCTCACCGAACGCGACGAGGGCGGTGCCGTCGCCCTCGGGCGCGTGCTGACGCTCATCGTCGACACCGGGGACCACGACCCCGAGCACGCGATCGCGGCCGCCAACGACGCGAGCCGTGAGCACCCGTGCCGGGTCATCCTCATCACGTCGCAGCCGAGTGCCAAGCCCAGCGGTGAGGGCCTCGACGCCCAGATCCGGCTCGGCGGTGACGCGGGTGCGAGCGAGGTCATCATCCTGCGCCCGCTCGGGGAGCTCACGGAGCACCTCGACACGCTCGTCATGCCGCTCCTGCTGCCCGACGCGCCGATCGTCGCCTGGTGGCCGTACGAGCCGCCCGCCGTGCCGTCCGAGCACCCGCTCGGCCGGATGGCGCAGCGCCGCATCACCGACTCCGTCCGCTCGTCGGACCCGGGCGCGTGGCTGCGACGGCTCGCGGAGTCGTACCAGGAGGGCGACACCGACCTCGCGTGGACCCGGGCCACGCTGTGGCGCGGCCTGATCGCGGCGACCCTCGAGCAGCCCCCGTACGAGCCGGTGCGTCGAGCGGTGGTCTCCGGGCAGGCCACGCACACGTCCGTCGACATGGTCGCGGCGTGGCTCGCGCAGGCCCTGCGCTGCCCCGTCGAGGTGGAGCGCATCCCGGACGCGCCCGCCATCGTCCAGGTCAAGCTCGAGCGGTCGTCGGGCGACATCGTGCTGGGACGTCCCGACGGCAAGACCGCCGCGCTGCACCAGCCTGGGCAGCCGGAGCACCGCATCGCTCTGCCGATCCGGCACCTGCGCGAGTGCCTCGCCGAGGAGCTGCGACGCCTCGACCCCGACGAGGTCTACGGCGAGGTGCTCACCAAGGGCCTTGCCAGGATCCCGGCATGACCGGGCGCGTCGTGCGCGACGTCGTCGTCCACCCGGACGCGACGCTGCTCGCCGAGGCCACCGCCGCACGGCTGCTCGTCACGCTGGTCGACCTGCAGTCGCACCGCGCTCCCCTGCACGTCGTGCTCACCGGCGGGACCGTGGGGATCACGACGCTCGCCGCGGTGGCGGCCTCGCCGGTACGGGACGCCGTGGACTGGTCGCAGGTCCACCTGTGGTGGGGCGACGAGCGGTTCCTGCCCGACGGCGATCCCGACCGCAACGAGACCCAGGCGCGCGACGCGCTGCTGACGGCGCTCGGCGACGCGCTCCCGGCGGACAACGTGCACCCGGTGCCCGCGCTCGACGCCGACGTCCCGACGCCCGAGGACGCGGCGGCCGCGTACGCCGACGTCCTGGCCCGCCACGCCGACGACGTCGACCAGGTGCCGCGCTTCGACGTGCTGCTGCTGGGGATGGGCCCGGACGGCCACGTCGCGTCGCTGTTCCCGGAGCACGAGGCGCTGCAGGCCGCGGGAGTCGCCACGGTCGCGGTGCACGGCTCCCCCAAGCCGCCGCCGCTGCGTGTCTCCCTCACGTTCGACGCGATCCACGCGGCGCGCGAGGTGTGGGTGGTCGCAGCCGGGGCCGAGAAGGCCGCCGCCGTCGCGTCCGCGCTGGCGGCGGCTCCCGTCGCGACGACACCCGCCGCCGGGGCGATCGGGACCGAGCGCACGCTGTGGCTCCTCGACGCCGCGGCCTCCGGCGACCTGCCCGCAGGCGGTGCCACCGCCTGACCGACCTCCGAGAGGATGCAGCCGTGACGGACCCGACCGACCCGGAGGCACTCTGGTCGCAGGTGGACGCCTACTTCGGCGTCCTCGCGCCCGAGGACGTTCACCTCGTCGCGACCCGCGCCCGTGCGCACGCCGCCGGCCTGCCGGACATCGCGGTCGCGCCCAACCAGGGCAAGTTCCTGCAGCTGCTCGCGAGCGTCGTCGGTGCGCGGCGGATCCTCGAGATCGGCACCCTCGGCGGATACAGCACGCTGTGGCTCGCACGGGCCCTGCCGTCCGGTGGGCGCCTGGTCACGCTCGAGCTCGATCCGGCCCACGCCGCGGTCGCGCGAGAGTCGCTCGCGGAGGCGGGTGTCAGCGACCGCGTGGACGTCGTCGTGGGTCCGGCCGCCGAATCGCTCGCGACCCTGGCCCGCGCGGGAGTCGACGCTTTCGACCTGGTGTTCATCGACGCGGACAAGCAGCAGCTCGCGCTGTACGTCGACCTGTCGCTCGCGCTGGCACGCCCGGGCACGCTCGTCGTCGTCGACAACGTGGTGCGTGCGGGCGCGGTCGTCGATGCTGCGCACCCCGACGACCGCGTCCAGGGCGTGCGGCACATGGTCGACCTGCTGACGGACCATCCGCGGCTCGACGGGACCGTGATCCAGACGGTCGGGGTCAAGGGGTACGACGGGTTCGCGCTGCTGCGCGTCACCTCCTGACCCCGTGTGCACGCCTCTCCCCCGTGACCTCGGCCCGGACACGACGAAGGGCCCCCGCGGTGACGCAGGGACCCTTCGGTCGAGCTCGAGCTGAGATCAGCGGCCGCGACGCGCGCGCAGCGCCGCCAGTGCCTCGTCCAGGATCGCCGCGCCGTCCTCGTCGGACCGGCGCTCCTTCACGTACGCGAGGTGCGTCTTGTACGGCTCGTTGCGCACGGGAGCAGGAGGGTTCTCCTGGTCCTGACCCGCGGGGAACCCGCACCGGGGGCAGTCCCACGTCGTGGGTGCCTCCTCGGCCGCCTCCTCGGCGAAGCTCGGGCGCGTCTCGTGGCCGTTCGCGCACCAGTAGGAGATCCAGATCCGCGGAGCGGCGTCGCCGCGCTCCGCCTCGCCCATCGGGCCTGCGCCGACTCGGGAGCCCCGGATCGCGTTACCGCTCGCCATGGTCGCCTGCCTCAGCCGTCGTAGCGCTCGATCAGACCGAGCACCACGATCACGCCGGCCCACGCGAGCGCGACACCGACGGTGATCCGGTTGAGGTTCCGCTCGGCGACGCCGGAGCTGCCGGCACTCGACGTGATGCCACCGCCGAACATGTCGGACAGGCCGCCGCCCTTGCCCTTGTGGAGGAGCACCAGCGGCACCAGGAGCGCACTGGTCAGCACCAGGAGCACCTGCATCGAGATCTTCAGGGCGGTCACGTCGGTGTCGTTCCTCACTAGCGAGCGGGGCCGCCCGCGCAACGACGCGCGGGCCGGGTACAGGGTAGGCGACGAATCGCACCGGAAGCCACATCGACGCCCCGGTGAGAGCCCTGCGTGAGACAGGGCCCGCACCGGGGCGTCGGTGGCGGAGGTCAGAGCCCGACTGCGTGCGCCTGATAGCGCACGATCTTGGCGAACTCCTCGGGGTCGAGGCTCGCGCCACCGACCAGGGCGCCGTCCACGTCCGGCTTCGCCATGATCGAGGCGACGTTGGACGACTTCACGGACCCGCCGTACAGCACGCGGACCGCGTCGGCGGTCGGCTGGTCGTACAGCTCGGCGATGCGCACGCGGATCGCCTCGCACAGCTCCTGGGCGTCCTCCGGCGTGGCGGTCTCGCCCGTGCCGATCGCCCAGACCGGCTCGTACGCCACGACGACGTCGCGGACCTGCTCGGCCGTGAGGCCGGCGAGCCCGCCGTCGAGCTGCGCCAGCGTGACCGGGACCTGCTCACCGGCCTTGCGGACCTCGAGCTTCTCACCGACGCACAGGATGGGCTTCAGGCCCGCCCCGAGCGCGCTCTTCACCTTGGCGTTCACGAGCTCGTCGGACTCCGCGTGGTACTCGCGGCGCTCCGAGTGGCCGATGACCGCGTACGTGACACCGAGCTTGGTCAGGAACGCCGGAGCGATCTCGCCCGTGTACGCGCCGGACTCGTGCGCCGAGACGTCCTGCGCGCCGTACACGATCTCGAGCTTGTCCGCGTCGACCAGCGTCTGCACGCTGCGCAGGTCGGTGAACGGCGGGATGACCGCGACCTCGACCGTGGCGTAGTCGTGCTTGCCGTCCTTGAGCGTCCACGCGAGCTTCTGGAGCGTCTGGATCGCCTGCTGGTGGTCCAGGTTCATCTTCCAGTTGCCCGCCATCAGCGGGGTGCGCTGGGCCATGTGTCAGTCCTCCAGGACAGCGATGCCGGGGAGGGTCTTGCCCTCCAGGAACTCGAGGCTCGCGCCGCCACCGGTCGAGATGTGGCCGAACTTCGCCTCGTCGAAACCGAGCGTGCGCACGGCCGCGGCCGAGTCGCCGCCGCCGACGATCGTGAAGCCACCGTGGGCTCCGGCGTCGATCAGCGCCTGCGCGACGGCCTTGGTGCCGCCCGCGAACGCCTCGAACTCGAACACGCCCGCGGGACCGTTCCAGACGACCGTCTTCGCGTCGACGATCTTCGAGGCGAAGAGCTTCTCCGACTCGGGACCGATGTCGAGGCCGATCTGACCGTCCGGGATCGCGTCCGCAGGCACGACCGAGGCGGGCGAGTCCGCCTTGAACTCGGCGGCGACGCGGATGTCGACCGGCAGGACGATCTCGACGCCGGCCTCCTCGGCCTGCGTCAGGTAGCCCTTGACCGTCTCGACCTGGTCCTGCTCGAGCAGCGAGTTGCCGACCGAGTAGCCCTTGGCCGCGAGGAAGGTGAAGAGCATCCCGCCACCGATGATCAGGCGGTCCGCCTTGGTCAGCAGGTTCGAGATGACGCCGAGCTTGTCGGAGACCTTCGAGCCGCCGAGAACCACGACGTACGGGCGCTGCGGGTCCTCGGTCGCCTTCTTCAGCGACTCGACCTCGTTCAGCACGAGCTTGCCGACCGCGTGGGGCAGCTTGAGCGCGACGTCGTAGACCGACGCCTGCTTGCGGTGCACGACGCCGAAGCCGTCCGACACGAACGCGTCGGCGAGGGCGGCGAGGTCGTCGGCGAGGGCGCCGCGCTCGGCGTCGTCCTTGCTCGTCTCGCGCGGGTCGAAGCGGATGTTCTCCAGCAGGGCGATCTCGCCGTCCTGGAGGGCAGCGACGGTCGCCTGCGCGGACTCGCCGACGGTGTCCTTCGCGAGCGTCACGGGCTTGCCGAGCAGCTCGGACAGCCGCGTCGCGACGGGCGCGAGCGAGTACTTGTCCTCGGGGGCGCCCTTCGGGCGGCCGAGGTGGGCGGTGACGACGACGCGGGCACCGGCGTCGAGCAGCGCGGTGAGCGTCGGGAGAGCCGCGCGCACGCGGCCGTCGTCGGTGATCGTCGTGCCGTCGAGCGGCACGTTGAAGTCGGAGCGGACGAGCACGCGCTTGCCGCGCAGGTCGCCGAGGTCCTCGATGGTCTTCATGAATCCTTCTCCGGGGGCGGACAGGTGGCCGGAACGACAGCGTCCGCGTGCGCCGGGGCCGGTGGCCAGGGCGCACGCGGACGCATGACGTGCTTTACCGAGTGATCGGTGCGATCGTCAGAGACGCTCGCCCACGTACGTGGTGAGCGCGACGAGGCTGTTCGAGTAGCCCCACTCGTTGTCGTACCAGGAGACGACCTTGACCTGGTCGCCGATGACCTTCGTCAGCTTCGAGTCGAAGATGCTCTGGTGCGGGTCGGTGACGATGTCGCTCGAGACGATCTCGTCCTCGACGTAGGACAGGACGCCCTTGAGGGGGCCCTCGGCAGCGGCCTTGACCGCGGCGTTGACCTCGTCGACCGTGACCTCACGCGAAGCCGTGAAGGTCAGGTCCGTCGCCGAGCCGGTGATCGTCGGCACGCGGAGCGCGAAGCCGTCGAGCTTGCCCTTGAGCTCCGGGAGCACGAGCGCCACGGCCTTGGCCGCACCGGTCGACGTCGGGACGATGTTCTGCGCGGCGGCGCGGGCGCGACGCAGGTCGCGGTGCGGGCCGTCCTGCAGGTTCTGGTCACCCGTGTAGGCGTGGATCGTGGTCATGAGACCACGCTCGATGCCGATCGCGTCGTTGAGCGCCTTGGCCAGCGGGGCCAGGCAGTTCGTCGTGCAGGACGCGTTCGAGATGATGTGCTGCGTCGCCGCGTCGTACTGCTCGTGGTTGACGCCGACGACGAACGTGCCGTCCTCGTTCTTGGCGGGCGCCGAGATGATGACCTTCTTGGCGCCGGCGTCGATGTGCGCCTTCGCCTTGGTCGCGTCGGTGAAGAAGCCCGTCGACTCGATGACGATGTCCGCGCCGAGCTCGGCCCACGGCAGGTTCGCCGGGTCGCGCTCCTCGAGGGCACGGATCTTCTTGCCGTCGACGATGATGTTGTCGTCGTCGAAGTCCACGCTCAGCGGGAAACGGCCCAGGACCGTGTCGTACTTGAGCAGGTGCGCGAGCGTCTTGTTGTCCGTGAGGTCGTTGACCCCGACGATCTCGATGTCCGCGCCCGACGCCACGATGGCCCGGTAGAAGTTCCGACCGATACGACCGAAGCCGTTGATGCCGACCTTGATGGTCACGTGCCCTCCTCGGCAGCGCCGACGGGGTCGGCGCACAATTGGTGGTGGGTTCCCGCACGCCGATGTGCGTCCCTCACGCCAGCGGGTGCCTCGCTGACCTCGTCATGCCGGCCCGGTTCAGACCAGACCCGCACATGCCCAGCGCGTGACACCCGTGTGACGATCGGATGTCCCGAGCCTATACCCCTTTGCCTCTGCGACCCGCTTCGAAGGTCCCAGGCCGGACATGCGTCCACGTGGTGGGATGCCGCGCCGACGTGCGGGTTCTCCGCACGTCGGCGCGGATCCGGACGAGCCCGGACCGCGCTACAGATCGAGCAGGTCGGGCGAGAGGCCCGCCTCGGTGTCCGGGATCCCGAGCTCGCTCGCGCGCTTGTCGGCAGTCGCCAGCAGGCGGCGGATCCGGCCCGCCACGGCGTCCTTCGTCAGCGGCGGGTCGGCCAGCTTGCCGAGCTCCTCGAGCGAGGCGTCCTTGTGCGCGAGCCGGAGCTGGCCGGCCTCGCGCAGGTGGTCCGGCAGGTCGTCGCCGAGGATCTCGAACGCACGGTCGACACGTGCGCCCGCGGCCACCGCCGCACGCGCGGACCGGCGCAGGTTCGCGTCGTCGAAGTTCGCGAGGCGGTTCGCGGTCCCCCGGACCTCGCGCCGCACACGCCGCTCCTCCCAGACGAGCATGGCCTCGTGCGCGCCGAGCCGCGTGAGCATCGCGCCGATCGCGTCGCCGTCCCGGATCACGACGCGGTCGACGCCGCGCACCTCACGCGCCTTGGCAGGGATCCCCATCCGGCGTGCCGCGCCGACGAGCGCGAGCGCCGCCTCCGGTCCCGGGCACGTGATCTCGAGCGACGACGAGCGCCCCGGCTCGGTCAGCGAGCCGTGCGCGAGGAACGCACCGCGCCATGCGGCCTCCGCCTCGGCGATCCCGCCGGCCACCACCTGCGGCGGCAAACCCCGCACCGGGCGACCGCGGTTGTCGAGCAGCCCCGTCTGACGCGCGAGCGACTCGCCGTCCTTGACCACGCGCACCACGTAGTGGCTCCCCCGGCGCAGCCCGCCGCCGGAGACCACGATGATCTCGCTCTCGTGCCCGTAGACCTCGGCGACCGCCTGGCGCAGCCGCCGCGCGGCGATCGCCGTGTCGAGCTCGGCCTCGATGACGATCCTGCCGGAGATGATGTGCAGCCCACCGGCGAACCTCAAGGTCGCAGCCACCTCTGCCTTGCGGCAGGAGGTCTTGTCGATCTGGAGTCGGGCGAGCTCGTCCTTCACCTGTGCCGTCAACGCCATGGGCGTCATCCTGCCATTCGCGGCGGGCCCCGGTGGCCGGTTGGGCTCAGCGACCGCCGCGGCCCGCACGCGGTCCGACGTCGCCCAGGACACCCTCGACGACGTCGCGCAGCGCCGCTGCCAGCCGCAGCGGGTCGTGGCGCGCCGTCCCGTCGGAGCGGCCGACCTGGCGCAGGAGGAGACGGGCATCACGTGCAGCGCAGTGCGCCGCGAGCCGCTCCGTGTCCTCGACGGCGATCGGGTCGGCGACGACGGCGTACACCTCCAGCTCGGGCGCGTGGTCGTGCAGCACAGCGAGGTAGTCCTCGGCGTGCATGCCCGCGGTCTCGCCCTGCTCCTCGGGCGACAGGTTCAGCACGACGACGACGCGCGCGGACCCACGTGCGAGCGCGGCCCGCAGCTCGGGGATCAGCAGGTGCGGGAGCACGGACGTGTACCAGGAGCCGGGCCCGAGCACGACCCAGTCGGCCTGCTCGATCGCCGCCACCGCGTGCGGGCAGGCGGGCGGGTCGGACGGCACGAGCCGCACGTGCGAGATCGGGTCGGTCGTGCGCGCGACCGCGCTCTGCCCCCGCACGGTCACGCGCCGGCCGTCGCCGCGGCGGACGTCGGCCTCGATCAGCAGCGGCACCTCGGTCATGGGCAGCACGCGCCCGCGCGCACCGAGCAGGCGCCCGACCCAGTCGAGCCCCGCGACAGGGTCGCCGAGCAGCTCCCACAACGTGACGATCAGGAGGTTGCCGAGCGCGTGCTGGTCGAGCGGTCCCGACGTGTGGAACCGGTGCTGCAGCACGTCACGCCAGGTGCGGCCCCAGTCCGAGTCGTCGCACAGCGCGGCCAGTGCCATGCGCAGGTCACCCGGCGGCAGCACGGACAGCTCGTCGCGCAGCCGGCCCGACGAGCCGCCGTCGTCCGCGACCGTGACCACGGCCGTGATCTGGTCCGTCATGAGCCGCAGCGCCGACAGGGTGGCTGACAGCCCGTGCCCGCCACCGATCGCGACGACCGACGGACCCCGTCGCACGCCGCGCGGCAGGGCGTCCGGGACCGGCCCGACACCCCCTGCGGGCGTCGGCGCCCACATCGACGGCGGCTCCGTGCTCGCGGGGATCACTCCTTGCCGAGGTCGCGGGCCGCGACGGTGACACGGTGACCCGCGTCGCGCAGCCGCGCGGCGATGGCCTCGCTGATGGCCACCGAGCGGTGCTTGCCGCCCGTGCAGCCGACCGCGATCGTCACGTACCGCTTCTCCTCGCTCAGGTACCCGGCCAGCACGGGCTCGAGCGCGTCGACGTACCGCTCGACGAACGTCGCGGCGCCCGGCAGGCCGAGCACGTAGTCCCGCACCGGTGCGTCGCGGCCGGTGAGGTGACGCAGCTCCGTCACCCAGTACGGGTTCGCCAGGAAGCGCACGTCGACCACGTGGTCGGCGTCGAGCGGGATGCCGTACTTGAAGCCGAACGACGTCACGTTGACGCGCAGGTGCTCGTCGGCGTCGCCCGCGACGAGCGAGCGCACCTGGCGGGCGAGGTCGTGGACGTTGAGGTCGGAGGTGTCGATGACGTTGTCGGCACGCTCACGGATGTCCGAGAGCACCTGGCGCTCCTCGACGATGCCGTCCAGCAGCGTGCCGTCACCCTGCAGCGGGTGAGGCCGACGCACCTGCTCGTAACGCCGCACGAGCACCTCGTCGGACGCGTCCAGGAACAGGATCCGGTACTCCACGCCGGCGGCCCGCAGCCCGCCGAGCACCCGCGCGAGGTCCGCGAAGAAGCCGTGGCCCCGCACGTCGATCACCGCAGCGACACGGGTGGCACGCGCGTCGGGCGGGCCGCTGGTCAGCATGCCGACCAGGTGGGTGAGCATCTGCGCGGGCAGGTTGTCGACGACGTACCAGTCGAGGTCCTCCAGGACGGCCGCGGCGCGCGTGCGACCCGCCCCGGACATGCCCGTGATGATCAGAACCTGCGGCTGGTGCAGGCGGGGGTGCTCCGTCGCCGCGTCGATCGCTGGGATGCCGGCGGGAACCGTGGTGGGAGAGGGCTCGTCGGTCATGTCCCCAGCATGCCAGCGGACTGCGCGACGGCGTCGGGTGCGGGGTCGACCGGCGGGTCGTCGTGGGCCGGTGCGGGCTCGGCGACCTCGCTCGGCTCAACGGACGCCGCGTCGGCGGGGAGCAGGGCGGCCACGACCGCTGCCGCGGTGCGCTCCCCCATCCCCGGCACCGTCGCGATCTCCTCGACGCTCGCCGCTCGCAGCCGCTTGACCGAGCCGAAGTGCCGCAGCAGCGCCTTCTGCCGCGCCGGGCCCAGCCCGGGGACGTCGTCGAGCACCGAGGCCGTCATCCCCTTGCTGCGGCGCTTGCGGTGCGCGTTGATCGCGAAACGGTGCGCCTCGTCGCGGACGCGCTGCAGCAGGTACAGACCCTCCGAGCTCCGCTGCAGGATGACCGGGTAGTCGTCTCCCGGCAGCCAGACCTCCTCGAGCCGCTTCGCGAGCCCGCACAGCGCGACGTCGTCGATCCCGAGCTCGGCCAGCGCCGCGGCCGCGGCGGCGACCTGCGGCGGCCCGCCGTCCACGACGACGAGGTTGGGCGGGTAGGCGAACCGGCGTGGCTTGCCCGTGCTCTCGTCGATCGGGCCGGACACCAGTGGCTCGTCGTCGTCGGCTCCGTCGCCGAGCTCGACGTCGCTCGCCTCGGAGCGCTCGGCGAGGTAGCGCCGGAACCTGCGGGTGATCACCTCGTGCATCGCAGCCGTGTCGTCGGCGGCGCCCTCGCCACGCGGACCCCGGACGCTGAACAGGCGGTACTCGCTCTTGCGCGCCAGCCCGTCCTCGAACACGACCATCGACGCGGACTGGAACGTGCCCTGGTTGTGCGACACGTCGTAGCACTCGATCCGCAGCGGGGCGCTGGGCAGGCCGAGGGCCTCCTGGATCTCGCGCAGCGCCTGGCTGCGCGACGTCAGGTCACCGGCGCGACGCGTGCGGTGCAGCACGAGCGCGTGCTCAGCGTTCTTGAGGACCGTCTGCGCCAGCTCGCGCTTGTCCCCGCGCTGCGGCACCCGGACCCGGACGCGCGAACCGCGGATCCCGGACAGCCAGGACTCCACCTGCTCGACGTCGGTCGGGAGCACCGGGACGAGCACCTCGCGCGGCACGGCGCTCCCGTCGGAGTCCTCCTCGGTCCCGTAGACCTGCTGCAGCAGGTGCTCGACGAGCTCCGCGTCGGTGAGGTTCTCGACCTTCTCCACGACCCAGCCCCGCTGCCCACGGATCCGACCGTCGCGGACGTGGAAGACCTGGACCGCGGCCTCGAGCTCGTCACCGGCCAGACCGAAGACGTCCGCGTCCGTCCCGTCGGGGAGCACGACGGCGTTGCGCTCGGTGGCTCGTCGCAGCGTCGCGATGTCGTCCCGCAGGCGCGCGGCCTGCTCGTAGTCGAGCTCGGCCGCAGCCTCCTGCATCCGACGCGTGAGCCGGCGCTCGAACCGTGACGTGTCCCCCGCCATGAAGTCGCAGAACTCCTCGGCGAGGCGGTGGTGGTCCTCGGGCGAGATCCGGCCGACGCACGGCGCCGAGCACTTGTCGATGTACCCGAGCAGGCACGGGCGCCCTTGCTGCGCGGCACGCTTGAACACCCCCGCCGAGCACGTGCGCACGGGGAACACCCGCAGCAGCAGGTCGACCGTCTCCCGGATGGCCCAGGCGTGCGCGTACGGACCGAAGTACCGGGTGCCCTTGCGCTTCGCGCCGCGCATGACCTGGACGCGCGGGAACTGCTCGGCCAGTGTCACGGCCAGGTACGGGTACGACTTGTCGTCGCGGTACTTGACGTTGAACCGCGGGTCGAACTCCTTGATCCACGAGTACTCGAGCGCGAGGGCCTCGACCTCGGTGCCGACCACGGTCCACTGCACGGAGGACGCGGTGGTGACCATCGTCTGCGTGCGCGGGTGCAGCCCGGCGACGTCCTGGAAGTACGACGACAGTCGCGACCGCAGGCTCTTCGCCTTGCCGACGTAGATCACGCGGCCGTCGGCGTCCCGGAACCGGTACACGCCCGGCGCGTCCGGGATCTCGCCCGGGGCGGGTCGGTACGTCGCGGGATCGGCCATGCTCCGAGCCTAGTTCGCCCTGCCGACACACCCCGTCGTCCCGCGGGCCGCGCCCTGCCCGACTAGCGTGCGTACATGGCGCAGCTGCTGCACTCGTACTCGGTGGACCTGGCGTGGACCGGCGCGGGCGACCAGGGGACCTCGACCTACACGTCCTACGGCCGCAACCACGAGCTCACGTCAGGCGACAAGCTCCCGCTCCCCGGGACGTCCGACCCCGCGTTCCGCGGCGACCCGGCCCGCTGGTCGCCCGAGGACCTCATGGTCGGCGCGCTCGCGCAGTGCCACATGCTCTGGTTCCTGCACCTCGCCGCGAAGGCCGGTGTCGTGGTCGTCGGCTACAGCGACGCCGCGCAGGGCACGATGCGGATCGAGTCCGCCGGGCACGGGCAGTTCACCGAGGTGGTCCTTCGGCCGCGCGTCGTCCTGCGCAACCACGTGCTCGCCTACGGGCGGGCCATCGACGACGGCGTCCTCGAGGACCTGCACCACCGCGCGCACGAGCACTGCTTCATCGCCCGTTCGGTGAACTTCACCGTCCGGCACGAGCCGGTGCCGGTGACGTTCGAGCCGCTCGCGCACGCCTGACGTCGCGCGCTCCGCCCCGTCAGGCGGAGACCGCGGTGCGCTCGACCTCCGAACCGGCGTCCAGCACCTCGGCGAGGAACCTGCCGGTGTGGCTCGCGGGCACCCGCGCGACGCTCTCGGGCGTGCCTTCCGCCACGACCGACCCGCCGCCTGAGCCGCCCTCCGGGCCCATGTCGATCACCCAGTCGGCGTTCTTGATGACGTCGAGGTTGTGCTCGATGACGATCACGGTGTTGCCCTTGTCGACGAGCGACTGCAGCACGCCGAGCAGCTTGCGGATGTCCTCGAAGTGCAGGCCCGTCGTCGGCTCGTCGAGGACGTACGCGGTGCGTCCGGTCGACCGCCGCTGCAGCTCGGCCGCGAGCTTGACGCGCTGCGCCTCGCCGCCTGACAGCGTCGGAGCGGGCTGGCCGAGCCGGACGTAGCCCAGGCCCACGTCGACCAGCGTCTTGAGGTGGCGGCTGATCGCGGGCACGGCGGCGAAGAACTCGGACGCCTCCTCGATCGGCATGTCGAGCACGTCGGCGACCGTCTTGCCCTTGAAGTGCACCTCGAGCGTCTCGCGGTTGTACCGCGCGCCGTGACACACCTCGCACGGGACGTAGACGTCCGGGAGGAAGTTCATCTCGATCTTGAGCGTCCCGTCGCCCGAGCACGCCTCGCAGCGGCCGCCCTTGACGTTGAACGAGAAGCGCCCGGGCGTGTACCCGCGCACCTTGGCCTCGGTGGTCTCCGCGAACAGACGCCGGACGTGGTCCCACACGCCGGTGTACGTCGCGGGGTTGGACCGCGGCGTGCGCCCGATGGGGCCCTGGTCCACGTGGACGACCTTGTCGAGGTGGTCCAGGCCGCTCACGCGCTTGTGCCGCCCGGCGACCTGGCGGGCGCCGTTCAGCTCGTTGGCCATGACCGTGTAGAGGATCGAGTTGACCAGGGTCGACTTGCCCGAGCCGGACACGCCCGTGACCGCGGTGAGCACACCCAGCGGGAAGGACACGTCGATGCCGCGCAAGTTGTGCTCGCGCGCGCCGTGCACGGTGACGACCCGACCCTTGTCGACGGGCCGGCGGCTCTGCGGCATCGGGATCTGGCGACGCCCCGAGAGGTAGGCACCGGTCACCGACTCGCGCGACGCGAGCAGGCCGGCCAGGTCGCCCGAGTGCACGACGTGGCCACCGTGCTCCCCCGCGCCGGGACCGATGTCGACGATCCAGTCGGCCATCCTGATGGTGTCCTCGTCGTGCTCGACGACGATGAGCGTGTTGCCGAGGTCGCGCAGGCGCGTGAGGGTGTCGATCAGACGCCGGTTGTCCCGCTGGTGCAGCCCGATCGAGGGCTCGTCGAGCACGTACAGGACCCCGACGAGGCCCGAGCCGATCTGGGTCGCGAGCCGGATGCGCTGCGCCTCGCCGCCCGAGAGCGTGGCCGCCGGACGCATGAGCGACAGGTAGTCGAGCCCCACGTCGAGCAGGAAGCCGAGGCGCGCCTGGATCTCCTTGAGCACCTGCGCCGCGATCTGGCGCTCGCGCTCGCCGAGCTCGAGCGTGTCCAGGAAGTCGCGCGCCTCGCGGATCGGCAGGTCGCAGACCTCGGCGATCGAGCGCCCGCCGACGAGGACCGCGAGGACCTCGGGCTTGAGCCGCTGGCCTTTGCAGGTCGGGCACGGGACCTCGCGCATGAAGCCCTCGTACTTGTCCTTGCTCCAGTCCGACTCGGTCTCGGCGTGCCGCCGCTCGAGGAAGGTGATCACGCCCTCGAAGCCGGTCGAGTACTGCCGCTCGCGGCCCCACCGGTTCTTGTACCGCACGTGGACCTCGTGGTTGCGGCCGTGCAGGACCGCGTCCTTCGCGCGCTGCGGGAGCGCGCGCCACGGCACGGTCATCGAGAAGCCCATCTCGTCGGCCAGGGCGTTCAGCACGCGGCCGAAGTACTCCGACGACGTCTGCGCCCACGGCACGACCGCGCCGTCCTCGAGCGAGAGGTCCTCGTCCGGGACGACCAGCTCGGGGTCGACCTCGAGGCGCGAGCCGATGCCCGTGCACTCGGGGCATGCACCGTAGGGCGCGTTGAACGAGAACGTCCGCGGCTCGATCTCGTCGAGCGTCAGAGCGTGGTCGTTCGGGCACGCGCGCTGCTCCGAGAACCGGCGGACCTTGTCGGGGTCGTCGATGTCGCGGTCGACGAGGTCCACGAGCAGCAGCCCGCCGGCCAGCCCGAGCGCGGTCTCGACCGAGTCGGTGAGGCGCCGCTGGACGCCCTCGCGGGCGACGAGCCTGTCGACGACGACCTCGATGTCGTGCTTGAGCTTCTTCTCCAGCGCCGGCGGGGACGCGAGCTGGACCACCTCGCCGTCCACCCTCGCGCGGGCGAAGCCCTTGGCCTGGAGCTCGGCGAACAGGTCCGCGTACTCGCCCTTGCGCCCTCGCACCACCGGAGCGAGCACCTGGTACCGCGTGCCCTCGGGGAGTTCGAGAAGGCGATCGACGATCTGCTGGGGGGTCTGCGCCGTGACGCGCTCACCGCACACCGGGCAGTGCTGCGTGCCGGCGCGCGCGTAGAGCAGACGGAGGTAGTCGTAGACCTCGGTGATCGTGCCGACCGTCGAGCGCGGGTTGCGGTTGGTGGACTTCTGGTCGATCGACACCGCGGGCGACAGGCCCTCGATGAAGTCGACGTCCGGCTTGTCCATCTGCCCGAGGAACTGACGCGCGTACGCGGACAGGGACTCGACGTACCGCCGCTGCCCCTCGGCGAAGATCGTGTCGAACGCCAACGACGACTTCCCCGAGCCCGACAGGCCGGTGAACACGATCAGCCGGTCACGCGGCAGGTCCAGGTCGACGTTGCGAAGGTTGTGCTCACGGGCACCCTGCACCACCAGACGGTCGTTCACGGCGTGCAGTCTACGTTCCACCTCCGACATTCGCACACCCGTTCGACCGTGGTGTTCCTCTCCTCGTCGTGCCGAACGCGAGGCACGCGCGCGCCGCGCCCGCCGTGCTGGACACGGCACGGCGATCCATGCTGGTCCCACCATGACGAACCACGAGCCCGCACGCGGACCCGCCACCGGACCGGACCCCGAGCCGTTGCCCGTCCCGATCGCCGAGTACGCGGTGATCGGCGACGGCCGCACCACGGCCCTCGTCTCCCGTCGCGGCTCGATCGACTGGCTCTGCCTGCCGCACGCCGACTCCGCTGCGTGCTTCGCCCGGCTCCTCGGCACCGAGGACAACGGGCGGTGGCTGCTCACCGTCCCGGACGCGCACACCGTCTCGCGGCGCTACCTCGGCGACTCCTTCGTGCTCGAGACGACCTACGAGACCCCGACCGGGGCCGCGGTCGTCGTCGACGCGATGCCCATCTCCGACGGCCGCGCGGACGTCGTGCGTCACGTCACGTGCACGCGCGGCACGGTGCACGTGCGGCACGAGTGGATCGTGCGCTTCGGGTACGGCGCGATCCAGCCGTGGGTCACGCGCAACCGCGGCGCGGACCCGGCGATCCGCGCCGTCGCGGGCCCCGACTCGCTCGTCCTGCGCGGCACGCACCTGCCCCGAGCGGCCGACCACCGTCACGCCGACGAGGTCGAGCTGCACGCCGGGCAGGTCATGGAGCTCGCGCTCACCTGGGTCCCCTCGTGGGAGCCGGTGCCCGAGGTCGTGCCTTCGCCCGCGCGCGTCGACTCCACCCGCATCGCCTGGGGTCTGTGGGCCCGCGACACGCGGTACGACGGCCCGCACCGGGAGGCGGTGATCCGCTCGCTGCTCGTCCTGCGAATGCTCACCGACTTCGAGACCGGCGGGATCGCGGCCGCGGCGACCACGAGCCTGCCCGAGGACTTCGGCGGCGAGCGCAACTGGGACTACCGCTACTGCTGGCTGCGCGACGCCGCGCTGACCCTCGAGGCGCTGCTCGAGCAGGGCTTCACGCAGGAGGCGATGCAGTGGCGTGACTGGCTGCTGCGCGCGGTCGCGGGCGACCCCGCCGACCTGCAGATCATGTACCGCCTCGACGGCGGCCGGGACCTGCCCGAGCACGAGCTCGCGCACCTGCCCGGCTACGCGGGCTCGCGGCCGGTACGTCTGGGCAACCTCGCCGCGGGCCAGGTGCAGAACGACGTCCTGGGCGAGGTCATGTGCGCGCTGCACGCGGCGCGGGAGGCCGGCGTCCTCGAGGACGACGCCGCGTGGTCGCTGCAGCGCCACCTGCTCGAGGAGCTCCTGCAGCACTGGGACGCGCCCGACCGGGGCATCTGGGAGGTGCGCGGCGAGCCGCAGCACTTCGTGCACTCGAAGGTCATGTCCTGGGCGGCGGTCGACCGTGCGGTCCGCGCGGTCGAGGAGCACGGCCTCGACGGCCCGGTCGAACGATGGCGTCTCGCGCGCGACCGGATCCACGCGGACGTCCTCGAGCACGGCTGGGACGCCGGCCGCCGCACGTTCGTCCAGTCGTACGGTGCCGAGCACACCGATGCCGCCCTGCTGCAGATGGTCCACGTGGGCTTCCTGCCGCCCGACGACGAGCGCGTGCGGGCCACCATCGCCGCTGTGCGGGCCGAGCTCGAGGTCGCTCCCGGGCTCTTGCTGCGCTACCTGCCGGAGCGGACCGACGACGGCGTCGCCGGGCATGAGCACCCGTTCCTGGCCTGCTCGTTCTGGCTGGCCGAGGCCCTGGCACGCACCGGGGAGGTCGACGCCGCCGGCGCCGTGCTCGACACGCTCGTCGGGCTGACGAACGACGTGGGCCTCCTGGCGGAGCAGTACGACCCGCAGGGTCGTCGCATGGCGGGCAACGTCCCGCAGGCGCTCTCGCACCTCGCGCTCGTGCAGGCCGCGCAGGCGCACGCCGTCGCCGTGGCGGCCGCACGCGAGAGGGGACGTGCATGACCGCCTACACCGGAGACGTGACCACCGGCGGGCCCACCGCGCTGCGGGTGCTCGACGAGGTGGAGATCCGCAAGGTCTCGGTCGGCCCGATGGACAACGACGCCTACCTCGTCACGTGCCGGCGCGGCGGGTCGCAGCTGCTGGTCGACGCGGCGGCCGACCCCGACCGGCTGCTCGAGCTGGTGCGCGAGGGCAACGAGACCGCGCGCCTCGACGTCGTCGTGACGACGCACCGCCACCGCGACCATCTGGCGGCGCTCACGTCGGTGGTCGCCGCTACCGGAGCCCAGGTCGCTGCAGGGGCGCCCGACGCCGACGCGATCACCGAGCTCACGGGCACGTCGGTGACCCGGCGGCTGCACGACGGCGACCTCGTCGTGGTCGGTCACCTCACGCTCGAGGCCGTCGCGCTGCGCGGGCACACACCCGGGTCCGTCGCTCTCGTCTACCGCGAGCCCGAGCACGTCACCTGCCCGGGAGCGGTCGCCGGCCGGGCCCACGTCTTCACGGGCGACTCTCTGTTCCCCGGCGGCGTCGGGCGGACGACGACGCCCGACGACTTCACCTCGCTGTACGACGACGTGACCGCACGGCTGTTCGACCGGTTCGACGACGCGACCTGGGTGTACCCGGGCCACGGTCGCGACACGACGCTCGGTGCCGAGCGACCGCACCTCGCCCAGTGGCGTGACCGCGGCTGGTGAGGTCTGACCGCCGCCTCAGTCCTCCAGCGGGCCGAGGACCGAGGTGGCGACGGTCGCGTGCGCGGACTCGTCGTCCGACGGGTGGAAGATCCCGGCGAGCACGTCGCGGTACAGGCGGCCGAGCTCGTTCCCGGAGAAGTACGCGCCCCCACCGGACGCCCGCAACGCGAGCTCGACGACCTGGCGAGCCGACTCGGTCGCCCGCACCTTGAGCCCCACGAGCTGCGCGAACCACCGGCTGCCGTGGTCGGTCTGCTCGTCGACGTCCCGCGCGAGCGCGAAGACCTGCAGCTCGGCGCCGTCCTGGAGGAGCGCGGCATCGGCGATCCGCCAGCGGATGTCCGGGTCCTGGGCGTACGGCCGGCCGTCGTGCTTGAACGACGTGCGCCGACGCGCGGCCGCGACCGCGAGCTCGATCGCGCGGCGCCCGATCCCCGTGTAGACCGCGCCCAGCAGGATCTCGAACACGGCGAACAGCGCGAAGATGAACGGGTCGGCCGACGGGCCCGGCGGCAGTCGGCGGTACACCCGGTCCGCCGGCGCGTAGGCGCCGTCGAGCACGGTCGTCTCGGACTGGGTGGCCCGCATCCCCAGCGTGTCCCAGTCGTTCTTCGACGACGTGCCGTCCCGGTTCACGACGCCGTGCACGAGCCGAGGGTCGGACGGGTCGGAGTCGTCGAGGCCGAACGTCGCCAGGCGGGTCCAGACCGGCGACAGCGACGTGAAGATCTTCGTGCCGTGGTAGCGGTAGCCGCCGTCCGGCGTCGGCACCGCGCGCGTCCGCGAGCCGAACATCACCAGGTCGTTGCCCGCCTCGGAGTTGCCGAACGCGAACACCTCGCCGGCTCCCGCGTCGCGCAGGACGAACTCCAGCGAGTCGTCGCCGCGTCCGACGAGCAGCGCCGCCATGCCCGTGACCACGAGGTGCATGTTGACGGCCAACGCTGTTGCGGGAGCGGCCGCCGCGAGGCGTACCTGCTCGCGGGCGACCTCCTCGAGCGTGAGGCCCGAGCCGCCCAGCCGCTGCGGGACGAACGCCCTCAGGTAGCCCGCCTCGACGAGCTCCGCGAGGTCCTCGTGCGGGAACGTGTTGTCACGGTCGTGGCCCGCGGCGCGCTCGTGCACGCGCGTCAGCAGGTCGTCGGTCAGCAGGGTGCGCAGCTCGCGCGCCATGGTTGCCCCTCGCGTTCGGGCCGTCGGTGCCGGCGACGGCGGGTGGTGGTCGTGGACTGGTGGTGCGTGGGTGGCGGTCAGCTGACCACGTCAGGGTCGGACCCCGACCGTTCGCCGCGGTCGAGTGCGGAGATCCGCTCGTGGTCCTCCTCGGTCAGCTCGAGGTCGGCCGCCGCCAGGTTCTCCCGGATCCGTGCGGGCGTGACCGATTTCGGGATCACGGCGACGCCGAGATCGAGGTGCCAGCGCAGCACGACCTGCGCGGGGGTCGCGCCGTGCGTGCGGGCGATGTCGCCGATCACCGGGTCGGCCAGGACGGCGCCGCGGCCCAGCGGCGACCACGCCTGCGTCACCACACCGAGCTCACCGTGCAGCGCACGCAGCTCGCGCTGCTGCAGGTAGGGGTGCAGCTCGACCTGGTTCACCACCGGCACCTCGCCCGAGTCCTCGACGATGCGGCGCAGGTGCGCGGGCTGGAAGTTGGACACGCCGACGGACCGCACACGACCCTCGTCTCGCAGCCGCAGCAGCGTGCGCCAGGTCGGCACGTACAGGTCCCGCGCGGGCGCGGGCCAGTGGATGAGGTACAGGTCCGGCACCCCGAGACCGAGCCGTTCGACCGACGCCGCGAACGCTGCCTCGGCGGCGTCGCCGTGCGCGTCGTTCCACAGCTTCGTCGTGACGAAGACCTCGTCGCGCTCCAGGCCGCTCGCCCGGACGGCTCGCCCGACGCCCGCCTCGTTGCCGTAGAGCGTCGCCGTGTCGACGAGCCGGTAGCCCGCCGCCAGCGCCTCGGCCACCGCCGGGGTCGCGTCATCGTCGGAGACCTTGTACACGCCGAAGCCCAGGACGGGCATCCGCATGCCGTCCGCCAGGGTCACGCTCGTCGTCATCCCGCCACTCTGCCATCCCGCGGCGCAGGCACCACGCCCGGACGGGCTCGCCGTCCGGCAGGATGGGGCGCATGCCGATGTTCGCCGTCCAGTACACGTACGACCAGCGCGACGACGTCCGCGACGTCGTGCGCCCCCGCCACCGCGCGTACCTCGCCGGGCTCGCCGAGTCCGGCGCCCTGCGCGGCTCCGGCCCCTACGTCGGCGGCTCCCCCGGCGCCCTGCTCATCTTCTCGGCCGACGACGAGGCGGCTCTGCGGGCGCTGCTCGAGGCCGACCCGTTCCACCTCGAGGGTCTGATCGCCGCGACCGAGGTCCGCGAGTGGAACCTCGTCCTGGGGCCCTGGGCAGGCTGACGCCTGCGCGGCGTCCTCAGACGGGGGCGTCGGTCAGCGCACGACGCTCGTCACGGCGCGACTTCGCCAGGCTCGCGGCGGCGGTCGTGCCGAGGATCACGACGATCGAGAGCAGCGACGCCCAGATCGGGATCTCCGGTGCCCACGCCACGGGTTCGCCACCGTTGATGAAGGGAACCTCGTTCTCGTGCAGCGCCTCGAGGACGAGCTTCACCCCGATGAAGCCGAGCAGGACCGCCAACCCGTAGCTGAGGTACACGAGGCGCGCGAGCAGGTCGCCGAGCAAGAAGTAGAGCTGGCGCAGTCCCATGAGCGCGAACAGGTTCGCCATCATGATGAGGTACGGCTCGCTCGTCAGCCCGAACAGCGCCGGGATGGAGTCGAACGCGAAGAGCAGGTCCGTCGCCCCCAGGGCGATGAGCACGATCAGCATGGGGGTGATCAGGCGACGGCCGCCCGCGACCACCGTGAGCTTGACCCCGTGGTACTCGGAGGTCGACGGGAACCACCGCTCCACCAGACGAAGCAGCAACGGCGCGTGGAACTCTTCCGGCTCGTCCTGCGCGCCCTGCCTGCCGACCTTCCAGCCGGTCCAGACGAGGAACGCCCCGAAGAGGTAGAACACCCAGCTGAACGTGCTGACGATCGCGGCGCCCGCGAGGATGAACGCGGTGCGGAAGACCAGGGCGAGCACGATCCCGACGAGCAGGGCCGTCTGCTGGTACGGCCGGGGCACGGCGAACCGCGACATGATGAGCATGAAGACGAACAGGTTGTCGACCGACAGCGAGTACTCCGTCAGCCATCCCGCGAAGAACTCCCCGGCGTACTGCCCGCCCGACGTCGCCCACACGGCCAGGCCGAACGCGATCGCGAGACCGACGTAGAACGCGAGGTGGCGCAGGCACTCGGCGGTGCTGGGGACGTGCGGACGCCGTCCGACGACGACGATGTCGACGACCAGCAGTGCGACGACGATCCCGATCGAGACCGCCCAGACCAGCAGCGAGACGTCCACGTCACTCCTTCATCGCCGGGACCGCCGGCTCGGTGCGCTGGTCGTTGCGCGTCTTGATCAGGCTCGTGATCGTGGCGATCGCGAGCGTCCCGAGGATCACGGTGAGCGAGAGCCAGATCGGGATCTCCGGCGCCCACTCGACGTGCTCGCCACCGTTGATGAAGGGCAGCTCGTTGGTGTGCATCGCGTGCAGCACGAGCTTGATGCCGATGAAGCCCAGGATCACCGCGAGCCCCTGCGACAGGTAGACGAGCCGCTCCAGCAGGCCACCGATGAGGAAGTAGAGCTGGCGCAGGCCGAGCAGCGCGAACGCGTTGGCGGTGAAGACGATGTACGGCTCGGACGTCAGACCGTAGATCGCAGGGATGGAGTCGAGCGCGAACAAGATGTCCGTCGAGCCGATCGCCACCATCACCAGGAGCATCGGCGTCAGCACGCGGCGGCCGTCGATGCGGACCGTGAGGCGGTCGTCGTGGTACTCGTCCGTCGTCGGCAGCACCCGGCGCACGAAGCGCACCATGAAGCCGTTGCCGGCCGCGTCGTCGGGCGCCTCGTCGGCGTGGTCACGGGCCAGCTTGACGCCCGTGTAGACGAGGTACGCGCCGAACACGTAGAAGACCCACGACCACTGCTCGATCGCGGCCGCGCCGAGCAGGATGAAGATCGTGCGCAGGACCAGCGCGATCGCGACGCCCACCAGCAGGACCTTCTGCTGGAAGGCTCGCGGCACCGCGAACCTCGTCATGATGATGAGGAACACGAAGAGGTTGTCGACCGACAGGCTCTTCTCGGTCACGTAGCCCGCGAAGTACTCGGCGCCGAGGTCCCAGCCCGCGACGACCCCGAGCCCCACGCCGAACACGAGCGCGAGCGCGATGTAGACCGTCGACCACCACGCCGACTCACGGAAGGTCGGTTCGTGCGGCGTGCGCACGTGGGCGAAGAAGTCGAAGACGATGAGTCCGACGACGGCGACGCCGGTCAGGATCCAGACGACGTTGGGGACATCCACGAGATACTCCTCCGGTACGAGATGCGCGTCAGTACCGAAGGTCTCCCCCGCCCGCTGACCCGGGCCGACCGCACCGGGCTCCGACCGTCCGGAGCCAGGCCCTGTGACCTGGTGCTCCGAGCGGCGAGGTCCGTGATGACGACGCGGCCGATTGTGGGGTACTCCCCTTCACCGGTGGTCATCGTATGCGACGTAGCGGCGACCTGCTGTCCACCGTGCCGGCGATCGGCGTGCCGTCGATCACCATCCGCCGCGTCCCGGAGGTCAAGGTGACCGCTACGCCGTCGCGGCCTGCATCTGCCGGAGCTCCTTCTTGAGCCCGGAGATCTCGTCGCGCAGGCGGGCCGCGAGCTCGAACTGCAGCTCGGCCGCCGCGCCGTGCATCTGGTCCGTGAGGTCCTGGATCAGGCCCGCCAGCTCCCCGGCAGCGGCGCCGGTCAGCCTGGTCCGCTCGTCCCGCACCGCGGCCTGCGAACCGAAGCCCGGCACCGGCGCCTTGCCCCGGCTCGCCTGCCGCCCGCCGCCGCCCAGGAGCTCGGCGGTGTCGGCGTCCTCGCGCGCGAGAAGGTCGGTGATGTCGCCGATCTTCTTGCGCAGCGGCTGGGGGTCGATGCCGTGCGCGGTGTTGTACGCGACCTGCTTCTCGCGGCGGCGCGCGGTCTCCTCGATCGCCAGCTGCATCGCGGGCGTGATCTTGTCCGCGTACATGTGCACCTGGCCGGAGACGTTGCGCGCCGCGCGGCCGATGGTCTGGATGAGCGACTTCCCCGAACGCAGGAAGCCCTCCTTGTCCGCGTCGAGGATCGCGACGAGGGAGACCTCGGGCAGGTCGAGCCCCTCGCGCAGCAGGTTGATCCCGACCAGGACGTCGTACTCGCCCATCCGCAGCTCGCGCAGCAGCTCGACGCGGCGCAGCGTGTCGACCTCGGAGTGCAGGTATCGCACCCGCACGCCCTTCTCCAGGAAGTAGTCCGTGAGGTCCTCGGCCATCTTCTTGGTGAGGGTCGTCACCAGCACGCGCTCGTCGCGCTCGACGCGATCCCGGATCTCGCCCAGCAGATCGTCGATCTGGCCCTTCGTCGGCTTCACGACGACCTCGGGGTCGACGAGGCCCGTGGGCCGGATGATCTGCTCGACGACGCCGTCCGCCATGGACAGCTCGTAGTCGCCGGGGGTGGCCGACAAGTAGACCGTCTGACCGATGCGCTCGACGAACTCCTCCCACCGCAGCGGGCGGTTGTCCGTCGCGCTGGGCAGCCGGAACCCGTGGTCGACCAGCGCGCGCTTGCGGGACATGTCGCCCTCGAACATCGCGCCGATCTGGGGCACGGTCACGTGCGACTCGTCGATCACGAGGAGGAAGTCCTCGGGGAAGAAGTCGAGCAGCGTGTTCGGCGCCGTCCCGGGGGCACGGCCGTCGATGTGCCGCGAGTAGTTCTCGATCCCCGAGCACGAGCCGACCTGACGCATGAGCTCGATGTCGTACGTCGTGCGCATGCGCAGGCGCTGCGCCTCGAGCAGCTTGCCCTGACGCTCCAGCTCGTCGAGCCGCGCCTCGAGCTCGGCCTCGATGCCGCCGATCGCGCGCTCCATGCGCTCGGGGCCCGCGACGTAGTGCGTCGCAGGGAAGATCATCATCTCGTCCTCAGCCCGCAGGACCTCGCCCGTGAGCGGGTGCAGGGTCGCGATCGCCTCGATCTCGTCGCCGAAGAACTCGATCCGGATCGCGAGCTCCTCGTACTTCGGGATGATCTCGACCGTGTCGCCGCGGACCCGGAACGTGCCGCGCGTGAACGCCATGTCGTTGCGCGTGTACTGCATCTGCACGAACCGTCGCAGCAGCTGGTCGCGGTCCACCTGCTCACCGACCCGCAGCGTGACCATGCGGTCCACGTACTCCTGCGGCGTCCCCAGGCCGTAGATGCACGACACCGAGGCCACGACGACCACGTCACGCCGGGTCAGCAGCGACGACGTCGCGGAGTGCCGCAGGCGCTCCACCTCGTCGTTGATCGACGAGTCCTTCTCGATGTAGGTGTCCGTCTGCGCGATGTACGCCTCGGGCTGGTAGTAGTCGTAGTACGACACGAAGTACTCGACGGCGTTGTTCGGGAGAAGCTCGCGGAACTCGTTCGCGAGCTGCGCGGCGAGCGTCTTGTTGGGCGCCATGACCAGCGTGGGGCGCTGCACCTGCTCGATGAGCCACGCGGTGGTGGCCGACTTGCCCGTCCCCGTCGCCCCGAGCAGGACGACGTCCTTCTCGCCGGCGTTCAGGCGCGCGGCGAGCTGCGCGATCGCCTGCGGCTGGTCACCCGACGGGGTGTACTCCGAGATGACCTCGAACGGTGCGACGGTGCGCTGGAGCTCCGTGACTGGACGCATGGCACCACCGTACGTCGGACCACCGACACACCCGCTCCGAGCGGTGGGCGGCAGCCCACGCTCGGGGCGGGAGCGTCGAGGTCCAGGACGGCGATGCGAGAGCAGCGCACGGCCGGCCGGGTGTCAGTCCTTGCCGTCGACGACCGTCACGATCGCGTTCGGGTCCTCGCGCACGATCGACAGCACGTACCAGTCCATGAAGTCGGTGTAGGCCCGGAAGCCGAGCAGCTTGCGCTTCGCCTCGGGCACGAGGCCCGCCAGGCCGCCCTCCTTGGTCCGGAAGAACGTGATCGCCGTGCGCGCCGTGGTCCGACCGACGGCGCGATCCGTCTTCGTCTCGAACCGCAGCACCTCGGAGCCGTCGAGGTGGTCACGCAGGGAGAACGTCGTCGTGTGCGGCGTGCGGCCCTCGACGCGGAAACGACCCGATGCGTCGTCGGTGGCGGTCGAGGCCTTCTCGGCGAGCTCCAGCATCCGAGCCTCGGAGAGCAGCGTCGATGCGACCGAGACCGACGCCCGTGTCTGAACGGGCTTGACCATCAGCTCGTACCTCCTTCTCGCGGCGACCCCATCGGCACCGGCTTGTGGCATCTATCGACACGCGGCACGTCAGGGTTGAGCCCCCCGCAGGCATCGGGCGGTTCGTCCCTTGCCTGCTCGGGACACTAGCGGTAGGCGGTCGGGCGCGGAATGCCCCGGAAGCGGGACTTGCGCGGCGCGGGCCGGCTCAGCCGTGCTGCGCGTCCGCCTGCTCGGCCTGACGCTCCTGGGCACGCTCGACGCACAGGCGGTCCCACAGGTCGTCGACCTGCGCACGCAGCTCCTCGTCGGTGCCCGAACCGTCGAGCACGACGTCCGCTACCTGCAGGCGCGACTCGTCGCTCGCCTGCGCGGCCACGCGGGCCTCGGCGGCCTGCCGGTCCATCCCGCGGAGCCGGACGAGGCGCTCGACGCGCAGGAGTGCGGGAGCGTGCACCACCACGACGAGGTGGAACGAGTCGGCCTGCCCCGTCTCGACCAGCAGCGGGATGTCGTGCACGACGACGGCGCCGGGGTCGGCCGTCGCCGCGGCGGCCTCACGCTCCGCGCCGAGCCTTCGGACCACGGGGTGCACGATGGCCTCGAGCGCGCGCCGCCGTTCGTCGTCGCCGAACACGAGCGCCGCCAGCGCGGTGCGGTCGAGGCCGCCGTCCGCATCGAGGACCGTCTCGCCGAACGTCTCGACCACCTCGGCCAAGCCCTCGGACCCGGGCGCCACCGCCTCGCGGGCGAGCACGTCGGAGTCGATCACGACCGCACCGAGCTCGTCGAACCGCCGCGCGGCCACGGACTTTCCCGCCGCGATCCCGCCTGTCAGACCGATCCGCTGCATGGACCCCATCCTGCCCGCCCAGCGCGAACCGCGCCCCCGCGGAACCTCACCGTGCGTGGCGGCCGGCCGGACGTCGCGCGCGAGTGCGCGGGTCGTCCCGCCGCGGACGACGACGGGCCGGCCACCCGAAGGTGACCGGCCCGTCGTCTCGACCGTCCGGGAGCACGCTCCCGGACGGTCAGAGGTGACTCAGTTGCCCGTGAGCTTCTCGCGCAGAGCGGCGAGCGCCTCGTCGGACGCGAGCGTGCCCGCGGCCTCGTCGGTCGACGAGGAGTACGTCGACGGCACGGGGCCACCGGCGGCGGGAGCGGACTCGGACGTCGCAGCCTCGGCGTCGGCCTTGGCGGCCTCGGCGACCTGCTTGCGGTGCGCCTCCCAGCGCTCGTGAGCGGCTGCGTACTGGGCCTCCCACGCCTCGCGCTGGGTCTCGAAGCCCTCGAGCCACTCGTTCGTGGCCGGGTCGAAGCCCTCGGGGTACTTGTAGTTGCCGGCCTCGTCGTACTCGGCCGCCATGCCGTACAGCGCGGGGTCGAAGTCCTCCGACTCGGGGTCGAAGCCCTCGTTCGCCTGCTTGAGCGACAGCGAGATGCGGCGACGCTCGAGGTCGATGTCGATGACCTTGACGAAGACGTCGTCGCCGACCTGGACGACCTGCTCCGGGATCTCGACGTGGCGCACGGCCAGCTCCGAGATGTGGACCAGACCCTCGATGCCGTCCTCGACGCGCACGAACGCACCGAACGGGACGAGCTTGGTGACCTTGCCGGGGACGACCTGGCCGATGGCGTGCGTCCGGGCGAACGCCTGCCACGGGTCCTCCTGCGTCGCCTTCAGCGACAGCGAGACCCGCTCGCGGTCGAAGTCGACGTCCAGGACCTCGACCGTGACCTCCTGGCCGACCTCGACGACCTCGGACGGGTGGTCGATGTGCTTCCAGGACAGCTCCGAGACGTGCACGAGCCCGTCCACGCCACCGAGGTCCACGAACGCACCGAAGTTGACGATCGAGGAGACGACGCCGGGGCGCACCTGGCCCTTCTGCAGCGTCTGCAGGAAGGTGGAGCGCACCTCGGACTGCGTCTGCTCGAGCCAGGCACGGCGCGACAGGACCACGTTGTTGCGGTTCTTGTCGAGCTCGATGATCTTGGCCTCGATCTCCTTGCCCACGTACGGGCCGAGGTCGCGGACGCGACGCATCTCGACGAGCGACGCGGGCAGGAAGCCGCGCAGACCGATGTCGAGGATGAGGCCGCCCTTGACGACCTCGATGACGGTGCCGGTGACGACGCCGTCCTCTTCCTTGATCTTCTCGATCGTGCCCCACGCGCGCTCGTACTGCGCCCGCTTCTTGGACAGGATCAGTCGGCCTTCCTTGTCCTCCTTCTGGAGGACGAGGGCCTCGACCTCGTCGCCGACCTTGACGACCTCGCCGGGGTCCACGTCGTGCTTGATGGACAGCTCGCGGGAGGGGATGACGCCCTCGGTCTTGTAACCGATGTCCAGCAGGACCTCGTCACGGTCGACCTTGACGACGACGCCTTCGACGATGTCGCCGTCGTTGAAGTACTTGATGGTGGCGTCGATCGCGGCGAGGAGGTCCTCGGCCGTGCCGATGTCGTTGATCGCGACCTGCGGCGTGGCGGGCTTCGCGGGGGTGGAGATGCTCATGTAGTGGTGGGCTCCGATGCGGACAGGATGTAGTTCGAACAGGATGGCGGGCACACCTCGACGACGGGATCACGTCAGGAGTGTTCTCGAGGTCCTCGACCACCCGACGAGCTCGTCGGGTCCGAGAGCTCGTGCGGGCACGCGAGAAAGAAGGCGCGCGGCACCGCCGTCCACCCTAACGGTGGACAGCGGAGCGGGTCAAAGCGTCGACCGAGGTCGGCGCGGGGTCACGCGAGCGCGCTCGCGACCGACAGGAGCTCGTCCGGGACGTGCTTGACCTTGCCGGCGACGTCCGCGAGCGGGACGAGCTCGACGCGGTCACCGCGCAGCGCCGTCATCACGTTCGACCGACCCTCGGTCACCGCGTCGATCGCCGCGACGCCGAACCGGCTGCCGAGGATGCGGTCCGTCGGGGTCGGGGTCCCGCCGCGCTGCACGTGCCCCAGCACGGTCACACGCGTGTCGAAGCCGGTGCGCTTCTCGATCTCGGCCTTGAGCCGCTCACCGATCGCCCCGGCGACGATCTCGCCGAACTTGCCCACCTGCGTCTCGTAGTGCATCGCCGTGCCCTCGGCGGGCACGGCACCCTCGGCGACGACGACGATCGAGAAGCTCGCGTGCGCGCGGTGCCGGTGCTTGAGGAACTTCTCGATCTTCTCGATGTCGAACGGGGCCTCGGGCGCGAGCACGAGCTCGGCGCCGCCGGCGATGCCCGCGGTCGTGGCGATCCACCCCGCGTGCCGCCCCATGACCTCGACGATCATCACGCGGTTGTGGCTCTCCGCGGTGGTGTGGATGCGGTCGACGGCCTCGGTCGCGACCGTCACCGCGGTGTCGAAGCCGATGGACTGGTCGGTCCCCCACACGTCGTTGTCGATCGTCTTGGGGATCGCGACGATCCGCACGCCCGCCTCGGCGATCTTGCTCGCCGCGTGCAGCGTCCCGTCGCCGCCGATGCAGATCAGCGCCTCGAGGCGCTCGGCCTCGAGCGTCGCCAGCACCGCGTCGATCCCGCCGTCGCTCGCGTGCGGGTGGAAGCGGGCGGTGCCGAGCAGCGTGCCGCCGACGGGCAGGACGTTGCGGATGTGCTGGCGTGACAGCGGCAGGACGTCACCGTCCACCACACCGCGCCAACCGTTCCGGAAACCCACGATCTGGTGGCCGTACTCTCCCTCGCCACGCTTGACGACGGCGCGTATCGCCGCGTTCAGCCCGGGGACGTCGCCACCACCGGTGAGCAGACCGACTCGCACGCGTGAGCTCCTTCATCGAACGACAGGGGGGCCGGCGCGCGTCGTCGGGCGTCCGTCCGGTCAGCCTATCGGCGTACCGGCGCGCCCTGCGGCCCTTCCGTCCCGGGTCGGGGTGTCGCCGCACCTCCCCCGGACCTCCCCCAGACTGGGGGCATGGCTCCCGACGCGCTCGAACCCGCCGCAGACGAGGACCTCGCCGAGGTCGCGTTCCAGCACGTCGCCGACGACGGCGCCGCGGGACGGCGGTGGTGGGACGCCAACGCCGCCGAGTACCTCGACGAGCACGGCGAGTTCCTGGGACCGGCTGACTTCGTCTGGTGCCCGGAGGACCTGCGGGAGGCCGACGCCCGCCTGCTCGGTGACGTCGCCGGTGCGCGTGTGCTCGAGGTGGGCGCCGGCGCGGCGCAGTGCAGCCGGTGGCTCGCCCTCCAGGGCGCCGACGTCGTCGCGACCGACATCTCCGAGGCGATGCTCGCGGCCGGCAGGCGGTACGACGAGGCGGCGGGGGTCAGTGTGCCGACCGTCGTCGCCGACGCTCGCCGGCTGCCCTTCCCGGACGCGACGTTCGACGTGGTGTTCACCGCCTTCGGCGCCATTCCCTTCGTCCCCGACGCCGGCGCGGTCCACGCCGAGGCCGCTCGGGTGCTGCGACCGGGCGGGCGCTGGGTGTGCGCCGTGACGCACCCCCTGCGATGGGCGTTCCCCGACGATCCGGAAGGGCTCACCGCGATCCGGTCGTACTTCGACCGGCGTCCGTACGTCGAGCTCGGGACGTCGGGGACCGTTCTGTACGCCGAGTACCACCGCACGCTGGGCGACCACGTCGCCGACCTCGTCGGGGCGGGGCTGGTGCTCGACCGCGTCGTCGAGCCCGAGTGGCCGGCCGGCCACGACCGGACCTGGGGCGGCTGGGGCCCGGTGCGCGGGGCACTGCTGCCCGGGACGGCGATCTTCGTCTCGCACCGGCCCTGAGGCGTGGCGGCGGGCGACCCAGGCCGGGCCACCCGCCGCCACTACGTGCTCAGCGCACGCCCTCGCGCGCACCGCCCGTCATCAGTGCACGGTCGCCTTCTCGGCACCCGCGCCCGTGAGCGACCGGACCTCCATCTCCGCGAACTTCTCGGGGTGCGGCTTCTCCCGGCTCATGAGCGTCCCGACGATGCCGAGGACGAACGCGAGCGGGATCGAGATCAGACCCGGGTTCTCGAGGTCGATCAGGTGGAAGTCGATCGAGGTGTCGCGGATCATCGACAGGCTCGCCCCCGTCACCGGGTCGACCTTGCCCGAGACGACGGGCGAGAACGCGATGAGCACGATGCACGAGATCAGGCCCCCGTACATGCTCCAGAGCGCACCCGAGGTGTTGAAGCGCTTCCAGAAGAGCGAGTACAGGATGGTCGGCAGGTTCGCGCTCGCCGCGACTGCGAACGCCAGCGCGACGAGGAAGGCGACGTTCTGACCGTTCGCGAAGATCCCGCCGATGATCGCCAGGATGCCGATCGCGACGACGGTGATGCGCGCGACGCGCACCTCGCCGTCCGGCCGGATCTGCCCCTTCTTGATGACGTTGGCGTAGATGTCGTGCGCGAATGAGGTCGCCGCGGTGATCGTCAGCCCGGCCACGACGGCCAGGATCGTCGCGAAGGCCACCGCCGAGATGATCCCGAGCAGGATCGTCCCGCCGAGCTCGTAGGCGAGCAGCGGAGCCGCCGAGTTCACGCCGCCTGGTGCCGCCTTGATCGTCTCCGGCCCCACGAGGGCCCCGGCGCCGTAGCCGAGGACCAGCGTGAAGAGGTAGAAGATCCCAATGAGCCAGATCGCCCAGACGACCGAGCGACGCGCCTCCTTGGCGGACGGCACCGTGTAGAACCGCATGAGCACGTGCGGCAGGCCCGCCGTGCCGAGCACCAGGGCCAGCGCGAGGGACAGGAAGTTGAGCTGGCTCATCGCGGTGGCGCCGTACTGCTTGCCCGGACCGATGAGCGCCTCACCGCCCTCACCCGCCGCGTCCACAGCACCCTGGATGACGCCGGACAGGCTGAACCCGAACTTGGCCAGCACCCACAGGGTCATCACACCGGCACCCACGATGAGCAGCACCGCTTTGATGATCTGCACCCAGGTGGTGCCCTTCATCCCGCCCACGAGGACGTACAGGATCATCAGCGCGCCGACGACCGCGATCACGATGCCCTGCGCGGCCGTGCCGCTGACACCGAGCAGCAGCGCGACGAGGCCTCCGGCACCTGCCATCTGCGCCAAGAGGTAGAAGAACACCACCGTGAGGGTCGAGAGCGCCGCTGCCATGCGCACGGGCCGTTCCTTGAGCCGGAACGACAGCACGTCGGCCATCGTGAACCGACCGGTGTTGCGCAACAGCTCGGCGACGAGCAGCAGCGCGACGAGCCACGCGACGAGGAACCCGATCGAGTACAGGAAGCCGTCGTAGCCATTGAGCGCGATCGCACCGCAGATGCCGAGGAACGATGCCGCGGAAAGGTAGTCGCCCGCGATGGCGGTCCCGTTCTGCGGGCCGGTGAACGACCGGCCGGCCGCGTAGTAGTCGGCCGCGGTCTTGTTGTTCCGCGACGCGCGGAACACGATGACGAGCGTCACGAGGACGAACAGCGCGAAGATCCCGATGTTGACCGCGGGTTCACCGATCTGCTCGGTGGCCGCCGCTGCGAGCGTCGCCCCCTCGGCGCGGGCGCTCATGCGAGCTCACCGCCGCCCAGCTCGCCGTCCTCGATCTTGGCCCGCAGCTCCTCTGCCACGGGGTCCTGCCGGTCGTTCGCCCACCGCGCGTAGATCATCGTGATCGCGAACGTCGAGACGAACTGCCCGAGCCCGAAGAGCAGCCCGACGGTGATGTTGCCCCAGACCTTCGTCGCCATGAAGCCGTGGGCGTAGTTCGCCAGCAGGACGTAGACGAAGTACCAGACGAGGAACAGCGCCGTCATCGGGAAGACGAAACGACGGAACCTGCTGCGTAGTGCTTGGAAGTCCGGGCTGTCCTGGACGACCTGGTAGGGCGTCCGGGGTGGTGGTTCGTTGAGCGTCTCGGACACGTGAGTCCCCTCCCGCACGGAAGGCAGCCTGATTGCCGCCGGCAGCGAGTGTGACGGAGAACACGTCGTTCCGCCGCTCGACACACCGGACATTTCACCGAAACGTCACGCTCCGGAGACGCAACAGTCGGACGCTGGGAGGCGCTCTCCCAGCCCGCCGGAGCGGTCCGAAGGCCTCAGTGGCCCGCCTCGTGCCAGCTCGCGCCCACGCCGACGCTCACGTCGAGCGGCACGTCGAGCCGCCCGCCGGGCAGTCCCGCGTCCGCCTGCGCCATCTGCTCGCGCACGAGCTGCTCGACCTCGTCACGCTCACCTGGGGCGACCTCGAGGACGAGCTCGTCGTGCACCTGGAGCAGCATGCGCGACGTCAGCTCGCGACGACGCAGCTCACGGTCGACGCCCAGCATCGCGAGCTTGATGAGGTCCGCCGCGCTGCCCTGGATCGGCGCGTTGAGCGCCATGCGTTCCGCCGCCTCGCGCCGCTGCCGGTTGTCGCTCGTCAGGTCCGGCAGGTACCGGCGGCGGTCGAGCACCGTCGCGGTGTACCCCGTCGCCCGGGCGGTGCCGACCACGCCGGTCAGGTACTCGCGGACGCCGCCGAACCGCTCGAAGTAGTCCTTCATCAGCTCGGAGGCCTCGGAGACCTCGATCGAGAGCTGCTGCGAGAGGCCGTACGCCGAGAGCCCGTAGGCGAGCCCGTAGGACATCGCCTTGATCTTCGAGCGCTGCGCCGCGGTGACCGAGTCGGTCGGGACGCCGAACACGCGAGACCCGACATAGCTGTGCAGGTCCTCGCCCGAGCGGAACGCCTCGATCAGGCCCTCGTCCCCGGACAGGTGGGCCATGATCCGCATCTCGATCTGCGAGTAGTCCGCCGTCAGGAGCGACTCGAAGCCCGGACCGACCACGAACGCGCGGCGGATCTGGCGGCCGGCGTCCGTGCGGATCGGGATGTTCTGCAGGTTCGGGTCGGTCGAGGACAGCCGGCCTGTCGCCGCGATGGTCTGCTGGAAGGTCGTGTGGATCCGCCCGTCCGGCGCGATCGACCGCTGCAGGCCCTCGACCGTCTGCCGCAGCCGGATCGCGTCCCGGTGCGCCAGCAGGTGCTCGAGGAACGGGTGCTGCGTCCGCGCGAACAGGTCCGTCAGGGCGGGCGCGTCCGTCGTGTAGCCCGTCTTGATGCGCTTGGTCTTCGGCATCTGCAGCTGGTCGAACAGGACCTCCTGCAGCTGCTTGGGCGAACCCAGGTTCACCTCGCGTCCGATCACTGCGAACGCCTCGTCGGCCGCGCGCGTGACCTCGCCGTCGAACGATCGCTCGAGCTCGCGCAACCACGTCGCGTCCACGGCGATACCCGTGGCTTCGACGCGCACGAGCACGTCCTGCAGCGGGAGCTCGAGGTCGGCCAGCAGATGCGTCGCGCCGCGGTCCGCCACCTCCGAGTCGAGCACGTCCGCGAGATCACGGACCGCCGCCGCGCGCACAGCGGCACGGCGGTCCTCGCCCGTCCCGTCGAGCTCGAGGTCGAGTGCGCCCTGCCCTCCTTCGCCGGCGTCGTCCTCGCCGAGCTCGCGGTGCAGGTAGCCGATCGCGAGGTCGGGCAGGTCGTACGCACGGCGGTCGGGCTGGCACAGGTAGGCCGCGAGCTCGGTGTCGCTGACGACGCCTGCCAGCGACAAGCCACGGCCTCGCAACGCGTGCGCCGCGACCTTCGCGCCGTGGACGACCTTCGGGGCGCGGGCGTCCGCGAGCCACGCCGCCAGAGCCTGCTCGTCGACCGGGGCCACCTGCGCGAGGTCGACCACGACTGCGCGTCCCTCCGCATCGGCGACCGCGAGACCCCAGGCGTCGCCGCCCGCGGGCGCACCGCTGCCGCGCACGTCGAGTCCCAGCACGACGCCCGACCGGGCCTCGAGCCACGCACCGAGCGCGCCCTCGTCGAGCTCGTCGAGCTCGAGTGCAGCAGCGGCGACGGCGACGGCCGCCACGCTCGACTCGTCGGGCAGCATCGCGAAGAGGCGGTCGCGCAACGTGCGGAACTCGAGCTCGTCCAGGATCGTGTGCAGAGCCTGGCGGTCCCACTCGCGCGCCTCGAGGTCCTCGGGGCCCATCGGCAGCTCGAGGTCCGTCACGAGCTGGTTGAGCTCGCGGTTGAGCTGGACCTGCGCGAGGTTCTCGCGCAACGACTCCCCCGCCTTGCCCGTGATCCCGTCCGCGGCGGCGACCACGCCCTCGAGGTCGCCGTACTGCGTGAGCCACTTCGCGGCCGTCTTCGGACCGACGCCCGGCACGCCGGGCAGGTTGTCCGACGTCTCGCCGACGAGCGCGGCCAGGTCGCTGTACCGCTCCGGGGGCACGCCGTACTTGGCGCTGACCGCCTCGGGCGTCATCCGGGCGAGCTCCGAGACTCCGCGCACGGGGTACAGCACCGTGACGTCGTCGCGCACGAGCTGGAACGAGTCGCGGTCGCCCGAGCAGATCAGCACCTGCATGCCCTGCGCGCGCGCCTGTGTCGTGAGGGTCGCGAGCACGTCGTCCGCCTCGAACCGCTCCTTGGTGATGACCGGGATGTGCAGGGGTTCGAGCACGCGCCGGATCACGTCGACCTGACCGCGGAACGGCTCAGGCGTCGCGTCGCGCGTGCCCTTGTACGCCTCGTAGCGCTCGGTGCGGAACGTCGTCCGCCCCAGGTCGAACGCCACCGCGACGTGGGTGGGCTGCTCGTCGCGCAGCAGGTTGGCGAGCATCGACGTGAAGCCGAACACGGCGTTCGTCGGCTGGCCCGACGAGGTCGCGAAGTTCTCCACCGGAAGGGCGAAGAACGCGCGGTACGCCATCGAGTGGCCGTCGATCAGGAGAAGACGTGCGGGTCCCGCGGGACGTGCGGCTGGCTGTTCGTCGCTCACGGGTGTCAACCTATCTGCCATGTCCGACACACCCGTGCTCACGTCCGACCCCCGCCTCGACGAGCGGGGCACCCTGATCGAACGCCTGGGGATCGTCGTGAGCGAGCTCAGCGCCGAGCACGCGGTGGCCACGATGCCCGTCGCGGGGAACACGCAGCCGTTCGGTCTCCTGCACGGCGGCGCGACGGCCGCGCTCGCGGAGACGCTGGGCTCCTATGCCGCGGTCGTGCACGCCGGACCCGGCCGGACGGCCGTCGGGATCGAGCTGAACGCCACGCACCACCGCTCGGCGCGCCAGGGCGTCGTCACCGGTACGGCGAAGGCCGTGCACCTGGGGCGCAGCCTCGCGGCCTACGAGGTGGTGATCGAGGACGAGTCCGGGAGGCGCCTGTGCACCGCCCGGTTGACCTGCATGATCATCGACGCCCTGTGATCGGGACCGGACGGACCGCCGTGGAGACCGCGCGGTCGATGCGCATGCCGAGGCTCGCGGACTGCTCCGGATCGGCCGGCTGACGCGCGGCGCGCGCCTGCCGACGACGCGCGATGAGGTCCTCGAGCCCACGGGACGAGGGCCGACGCGACGCGACGACCGTCGCGCCGTGGTCGTGGAGCAGCCGCCGCTGGAGCGCCGCCGTCCCCGCGACCCGGAACGCCGCGGCAGGTGCGAAGCCGAGCCGCGCGAGGAAGCGCTGCATGCCACGCGCACCCGGGAGCGGCGCGGCATAGACCTCCGCCGCGCCGTTCTGCTCGGCCACCGCGGCGGCGTGCGCCAGGAGCGTGTGCCCGAGTCCCCGCCGGCGCGCGGTGTTCATCACGTAGATCGCCTCGAGGGCGAGCGAGGTCGAGTCCGCGAAGAGGCTCGGACCCACCAGGCGACCGAGCAGGAGACCTGCCGGCTGGTCGTCGATGGTCCCGACGAGGACGATGCCGCCCTCGACTGCCAGGAGCGCTCCCAGCTGGCGGGCCAGGCGGTCCGTGTCGTCGGTGCAGAGCTGGGCGCCGGTCCCCGCCTCCTTGCGCGCCTCGAGGCACAGGTGGACCAGGTCGTCGAGGTCTTCGGGCAGCGCAGCGCGTGCTTGCACTCCGGGACGCACGTTGGTCTACCTCCGGCGGATGAGGGGGCTCCGGACTCCGGCACCCCTCGCTGCCCACGACGGCGCCGACGTCGATCATGGCCCACACCTGGTCGCTGTGCCTAGTCCCGCCCGGCGAACCCTCACGCCACGCGCCGACGACACGCCGGGCATGGGTACGATCCCGGCGAGTCTGTGACATCACCCGTCTGCGCGTCCGATCGTGCGACACGCAACGAACCACTGGGCAACCCGAAACGAGACCGACACAATCAGTCCCTAACGTCGGCCGGGCTCGCGTCCGTACCGACCGGTAGCCCGCTTGGTGAACGCCCGGACGCAGTGTCGCGTCCGGTCGTCGCCCCCGGCACATGGCGCGTCGACAGCACGAAGACGAACTGACACGCAGGACCACCGCCTGACCCCCGGGACGGTGTTGCGAGCACAGGACGGAGGTCCTCGGTGAGCGCTCTCGCCCATCCAGGACGAGCACCGGGCAGGAACCGACGCGAACGATCGGCGTCACCACGCACACGCACGCTCACGGGCGTCCTCACGCTGGTGGCCACGGCGGTTGTGGCCGTGGTCCTGCAGGCGTGGCCCGCGGCGGCGAGCGCGCAGCCGTGCGTTCCCGACGCGTCGACGGGATGCGTGGTCGGCACGATCAAGACGGCGGACGGACAGCCCGCGGCCGGGGTCGCACTGAGCGTCGACGGCGCCGGTGGTGCCTCCGCGGCTACGACCGGTGACGACGGCACGTGGGCGGTCCCGGTGACCGTGGCCGGCGAGTACACCGTCACGATCGACCCCGCGACACTCCCCGAGGGCGAGCAGCTGCGCGACCCCACGGCCACGTCGCGGACCGTCAAGGTGCTGCTGAACTCCCAGTCACGCGTGCTCTTCGCACTCGGCGCGCCGACGACCGGCACGCCGACCGAGCAACCCGAACCGGGTGCGACGTCCGCGCCGCCCGCCGACAAGCCGGGCAGCGACGCGTCCTCGGGTGCCGGCGGGATCTCGGGCAAGCGCGTCGCCCAGCAGCTCGCGAACGGGCTCGTCTTCGGCCTGCTGCTCGCGCTGGCGTCGGTGGGTCTGTCCCTCATCTACGGGACGACCGGGCTCTCCAGCTTCGCGCACGGCGAGCAGGTCACGCTGGGCGCGATCCTCGCCTACTTCTTCGTGCAGGTCGTCGGCATGGACCTGTGGCTCGCGGCCGTCCTCGCCACGCTGCTCGGCGCGGCCTCGGGCTGGCTGCAGGACGCGGGCATCTGGCGTCCGCTGCGCCGGCGCCGGGTGGGCCTGACCCAGCAGATGATCGTGACCATCGGTCTGTCGATGGTCCTGCAGTACCTGTTCCAGTTCCTCCTGGGCGGCGGCAGGCTACGCATCGACACGAGCAACCCGAAGCCGGTCTCGCTCGGCCCCGTGACGCTCACGGTGCAGAGCCTGCTCTCGGCGGGCATCGCGGCCGTCGTGCTCGCGGGCGCCGCGGCGTTCCTGCTCTACACACGCACCGGCCGGGCCACGCGGGCGGTCTCCGACAACCCCGCGCTCGCCGCTGCCTCCGGCATCGGAGTGGAACGCGTGATCCGGATCGTGTGGACCGGAGCGGCCGGCCTGGCGGCCCTCGGCGGCGTCCTCGTCGGCCTCTACTTCCAGTCCACCGCCTGGAACATGGGAGGCACCGTCCTGCTCCTGATGTTCGCGGCCGTGACCCTCGGCGGTCTGGGCACCGCGTGGGGTGCGCTCGCCGGCTCGCTCGTGATCGGCGTCGTCGCCGAGATGTCGAGCCTCGTCATCCCGTCGGACATGAAGTACGCCGGCGCGCTGCTCATCCTCATCCTCGTCCTCCTCGTGCGACCGCAGGGCATCCTCGGTCGCCGGGACCGGATCGGCTGAGGCCAGGAGGGACACCATGGACTGGACCAGGATCCTCATCAACGTCGCCGGCGAGGCGTTCGCGCCCGCCACGGCGGCCTACGCCCTCGCGGCGATCGGCCTCAACATCCACTTCGGCATGACCGGGCTGCTCAACTTCGGCCAGGCGGGCTTCATGCTGCTCGGCGCCTACGCCTACGCGATCACCGCGATCGCCGGCTGGCCGTTCTTCGCGTCGGTGATCGCCGCGATGGTCGCGGCCGTCCTCTTCGGGATCCTGCTCGGCATCCCGACGCTGAAGCTCCGCGGCGACTACCTGTCGATCGTCACGATCGCGGCGGCCGAGATCGTCCGCATCATCAGCAGATCCACGTCTCTGACGTGGCTCACTGGCGGCAACTCCGGACTGTCCGGCGGCGACGGGTACAAGTCGTCGTTCGAGTCGTTGTGCCCGTTCCCGGACGGCACGACGACGATCTGGCTCTGGACGTACCCGAACTGCACGTCCAGCTCGTGGTGGCTGCGGCTCGTCGCCTGGGTCGCGGTCGCGATCGGGTGCGTGCTCGTGTGGCGCTGGATGCGCAGCCCGTGGGGCCGCGTGCTCAAGGGCGTGCGCGAGGACGAGGACGCGGTGCGCGCTCTCGGCAAGAACGTCTACGGCTACAAGATGCAGGCGCTCGTCCTCGGCGGCATCGGCGGTGCGATCGCGGGCATCTTCTACACGTTGCCGACCTCGGTCCAGGCGGATGCCATGGGCCGCACGATGACCTTCAACATCTGGACGATCCTGCTTCTCGGCGGAGCCGCGACCGTGTTCGGACCGGTGCTCGGGTCGATCCTGCTGTGGACCGTGTTCATGCTCGTGAAGAGCGTGCTGCGCGACGCCGAGCTGTCGTTCATCTCCAGCACGCAGTCCGAGGCGTTCTCGTGGATGCTCGTCGGACTGACCCTCATGCTCCTCGTGATCTTCCGGCCACAAGGAATCCTCGGCGACAAGAAGGAGCTGGCGATCGATGTCCGCTGAGACTCCCCCGAACCCCGCGCCCCGCGGTGACGGCGACGCGCCGGCCCCGCCGCGCGAGCGCATCGCCCGGGAGCTGGCGGATGTGCCTCGCCTGCCCGGCGCGCCGAAGCCCGACCCGATCATCGTCGCCTCCGGCGTCCGCCGGACCTTCGGCGGCATCCACGCGGTCGACGTCGAGCACCTCGAGGTGCAGCGCGGCGCGATCACGGCGCTGATCGGCCCGAACGGCGCGGGCAAGACCACGCTGTTCAACCTGCTGACGGGCTTCGACCGCGCCGACGTCGGCGAGTGGTCCTTCGAGGGCCAGCCGGTCCACGGGCGGACCGCGGCCCGCATGGCGGCGGCCGGGATGGTCCGCACGTTCCAGCTCACCAAGGCGCTGTCGCGCATGACCGTGATCGACAACATGCGCCTCGGTGCCACGGCCCAGCGCGGCGAGAACGTCCTGGCGTCGCTGCTCCCCACGCTCTGGCGGGGCCAGGAGGCCGACATCACGGCCCGTGCCTACGAGCTGCTCGAGCGCTTCAAGCTCGACACCAAGGCGGACGACTTCGCCGGCAGCCTGTCCGGTGGTCAGCGCAAGCTCCTCGAGATGGCGCGCGCCCTGATGACCAGGCCCACCATGGTGATGCTCGACGAGCCCATGGCCGGGGTGAACCCCGCGCTCACGCAGTCGCTCCTGGGTCACATCCAGGGCCTGCGCGACGAGGGGATGACCGTCCTGTTCGTCGAGCACGACATGCACATGGTCCGGCACATCTCTGACTGGGTCGTCGTCATGGCCGAGGGCCGCATCGTCGCCGAGGGGCCGCCCGAGACGATCATGCAGGACCAGGCCGTCGTCGACGCCTACCTGGGCGCGCACCACGACACGGACCTGGGCGACGACGCGTTGCTCGTCGACGACGTGGTCGAGCAGTACGAGGCAGAGGCCGAGGCCGAGGAGGCGACGCAGTGACCACGCAGACCACGTCACCGGACGTGCACCGCGGCGCACCGGACGGCGAGCCGCTGCTCGACGCGGTCGACCTGTACGCCGGCTACCTGCCGGGCGTCGACATCCTCAACGGCTGCAACCTCGTGCTGCACCCGGGCGAGCTCGTGGGGATCATCGGCCCCAACGGCGCGGGCAAGTCCACGCTGCTGAAGGCGCTGTTCGGGCTCGTGCCGATCCGCGAGGGCACGGTGACGCTCGGCGGAGACGAGATCACCAACCAGCGCGCCGACAAGCTCGTGCGCCGCGGCGTCGGCTTCGTCCCCCAGACGAACAACGTGTTCCCCTCGCTGACCATCGAGGAGAACCTGCAGATGGGGATCTTCCAGGACCACAAGCGGTTCGCGGAACGCTTCGAGTTCGTCACCGACATCTTCCCGGCCCTGGCCGAGCGCCGTCGGCAGCGTGCCGGCTCGCTGTCCGGGGGCGAGCGGCAGATGGTGGCCATGGGCCGCGCGCTCATGATGGAGCCGTCCGTGCTGCTGCTCGACGAGCCGTCGGCCGGGCTCTCCCCGGTCCGGCAGGACGAGGCGTTCCTGCGCACCCGCAAGATCAACAAGGCCGGGGTGTCGATCGTCATCGTCGAGCAGAACGCGCGGCGGTGCCTGCAGATCTGCGACCGCGCGTACGTGCTGGACCAGGGCCGCAACGCCTACTCCGGCCCCGGCCGCGAGCTCATGCACGACCCGAAGGTCATCCAGCTCTACCTCGGCACCCTCGCGACCGATGTCGAGGCCGCCGCCAAGGACACGACGACGGACTGACCTCCCGCCGCGAGACGCGAGGGGCTCGGGCAGCTGCGGCCGCCCGAGCCCCTTCGTCGTCCCCAGCGCGTTCGCCCGGGCCGACCGTCGTCGTCCGCGCACGTCGCGCGTGGACAGACGTCGGCCCCGGTGGTCTCGATGACCACCGGGGCCGACGTCGTCAGCTCAGCGCAGGATCACTCCGCGACGGAACCCTCCACGGCCTTCTGCCAGGTGTAGGTGTTGTCGTCGTTGTACTGGAAGATCCCGATGAACGCCGACGACGGGTCGTTGTCGGCGTTGAACGGGCCAGCACCGGAGACAGCCTTGTAGTCGATGTCCTCACCTGCAGTGATCAGGTCGGCACACTCCTTGAAGCCCTCGCACTCCGTGCCGCCGTCCGCACCCGAGACAGCCGCCATGTTCTTCTGGATCGTGGCACCGTCGACGCCGCCTCCCTTGAGCGCGGCGAGAGCGATCAGGATGGCCGCGTCGTACGACTCCGGGCCGTAGGCGTAGTCCTTCAGGGCCGGGTCGACGGACAGCATGCGGTCCTTGAAGGCCTCGTCCGGGTAGGCGCCGGGGGTGGTTCCCTGCGTCTTCCACGCTGCGAGCGTGCCTGCCTCGAAGTCCTTCGAGTAGTCGGCCGTGTTGCCGTCGACCATGTAGACGCGACCGGTGAAGCCCGCCGCGACGAGCTCGGGGATGATCGACTTGGTCTGCTCGAACGCGATGATCGCAATCGCCTCGGGCGCGCCGCCACCGTTCGACGTCATGACGCCCGCGACCGGGTCCGCGAACGACGAGGCCGTCGGGTCGAACTCCTCGGTCTTGTTGCCGTAGGTGATCGTGCCGCCGGCTCCCTCGACCGTCGCCTTCACGACGTCGCGCAGCGAGGTGCCGTACTCCTCGTTGAAGACGAGGACGCCGAGCTTCTCGACACCGTCCTCGAGGATGAGGTTGCCGAGCGCCGAGCCCTGGACGGTGTCCGGCGGCGCGGTACGGAAGTAGAACGGGCTGTAGCCGGACAGGCTCGTCGCCGTGTTGGCGGGCGAGACCATCACGACATTCGCATTCGTGATGTCGTCGACGACCAGCTGCGTGACCGACGACGAGGCAGCACCGATGACGGCCTGGACGCCCTGGCTCTGCAGGTCGGTCCAGGACTGCGGAGCGACGTCGGCGTGGTCGGCATCCGAGGAGTCGGCGTGCTTGACGACGACGTCCTTCCCGTTGATGCCGCCGTTCTCGTTGATCTCCTTGACCGCCAGGTCGACGCCGGCGATCTCGGGCGGGCCGAGGAACGCGAGCGAGCCGGTCTGGGGCAGGAGGGTGCCGATGGTCAGCGCACCGCTCGTGTCGCCGCCCGAGCCGGCGTCCTTCGTCGTGGCGGCTGCTCCGGGCGTCTCGTCGTCGGACGAGCCACTGTTGCCGCAGGCGGTCAGGACCAGCGCGACAGCACCGGCCAGAGCTGCGGCCTTCATCGCGTGATGAGAACGAACCATGGGCGTTCAACCTCTCCGTGAGGAATGCGTCCCGGGGCCCGAAGGCATCGGTCCCCGTGCAACGTGACGCGACGGTAACCATCGTTTGTATCCGGGATGTATCCGCCAAGATTGCGCGCTGCTTCGTTGCCAACCTGTGATGAAACCGCTCACCCGAAAGGGCCTGTTCGCTTGCTGAGACGTGTGCTCTCGGCCTTGGAGACGGTTCGGGGCGCCTCAGGGCGCTCGTCGGGCGACAATCGGCGGATGCGGCTGGTGACCTTCAACGTGCAGCACGGCCGGACGCTGGACTCGCGTCGGGTCGACGTGAGTCGCTTCGCGGACGCGATCCGGGCGCTCGACGCGGACGTCCTCGCGCTGCAAGAGGTCGACCACCGCCAGCTCCGCTCCGGGCGTGCGGACCTCACCGCAGTCGCGGCCGACGCGATGGGCGCGCGCGACGCGCGGCTGTCGGTGACGCTGCGCGGTCCGGTGGGGCTGTGGCGTGAAGGACGGTACGACGAACCCAGCGCGGCACCGCCTCCCGGTGCGGCCTACGGGGTGGCGCTGCTCTCGCGCTACCCCGCCACGGCGTGGCGCACGGTGCGGCTCCCCCGGCGACGCGGCGTCGTCTGGGCGCACCGCTCGGGCCGGCGGCTGCCCCGACCGCTGCACGACCACCCTCGCGCCGCGATCGTCGCGCAGCTCGCCACACCGGACGGCCCGCTGACCGTCGTCTGCACGCACCTGTCGTTCCTGTCGGGTCAGAACGCGGTCCAGGCGCGCCACCTCGTCGAGGCCGTCGCCGACCTGCCGCGGCCGCTCGTCCTCATGGGCGACCTCAACCTCGGGCCGACGACTGCCGCGCGCACGACCGGGATGTCGTCCCTTGCCGACGCGCCGACCTACCCCGTGCACGCGCCGACCGCACAGATCGACCACGTGCTCGGCGACGGGCACGTGGTCGCGACCGGTCCGGCCCGAGCGGTGGACACCGGGGTGTCCGACCACCGCGCGCTCGTCGTCCACGTCACGCTCGCGCCGGGTGCGGCCACGCACGACTGAGCCCCCGCCCGCGCCCGGTCGTGGACCGGTGCGGACGGGGGCTCAGGAGCCGTGGGGCTCGGGTCTCAGGAACCGCCACCGATCTGCTCGATCACGGCGTCGGCGACCTCGCGCATCGTCAGGCGACGATCCATCGACGTCTTCTGGATCCACCGGAACGACTCGGGCTCGGTCATGCCCTTGGTCATCAGCAGACCCTTCGCGCGGTCGACGCGCTTGCGGGTCTCGAACCGCTCGGAGAGGTCGGCGACCTCCGACTCGAGCGCGCTGATCTGCGCGTACCGCGAGATCGCGATCTCGACGGCCGGCAGCAGGTCCGCCGGGGAGAACGGCTTGACGACGTACGCCATCGCGCCGGCGTCCCGCGCACGCTCGACCAGCTCGGTCTGCGAGAACGCCGTCAGCAGGACGACCGGGGCGACGTGCTCCTTCGCGATGCGCTCGGCCGCGGAGATCCCGTCGAGCACCGGCATCTTGACGTCCATGACGACGACGTCGGGCTTGAGCTCGACGGCCAGGGCGACCGCCTGCTCGCCGTCTCCCGCTTCACCGACCACGTCGAAGCCCGCGTCGCGGAGCGTCTCGACGACGTCCATACGGATCAGGGCCTCGTCCTCGGCGACGACGGCACGCCGAGCCTTGCGCCCGCTCGACGGCGCGCTGGAGGCCGTTGCGGGCAGGTCCAGGTCTTCGGGAGTTGCCTGGACAGGATCGGGGGTGGCGTCCTTGGTCACGGACACAGCGTAGTGGCCCGCTGCCTCGTCGCACGGCCTGCGCGCCGTGTGAGCCCGTTCACGCCCCGACGAGCGCTCAGCACGCGCGGATGCGTCGATATGCTGTTCCGCGGCCCCGATAGCCCAACCGGCAGAGGCGTTCGGCTCAAACCCGATCCAGTGTGGGTTCGAATCCCACTCGGGGCACCGTGGGAAGTTGTGCTGACCTGCAAGGACGCGCGTGGGAGCACCCTTCGGGCCAGGACGCGGCGTCCCGGTCCAGGTGATGCACGCTCGATCATCACGGAACGACGTCCGACGGCTCGCGCGGCACACCCGCGGCCGCGAGGGCTGCGTCGACCTGTGCCTGGACGTGCCGCGCGGAACGCCTGCGCAGCCAGCGAACCAGGACGGCGACCGAGAGGACGACGAGCACCAGCCCCAGCTGCGTCCACGGCGGCGTCCACACCGTGATCGCGGACGAGGTCCGTTCGAGCGCCACGTCGACGACGTCCTCCCCCACGACGAGCGGCGTGGCGTCGATGCCGCCGTCCGCCCGGACCAACGGCCACGCCGGCAGGGTCGTCTCCACGACGGCCGAGCGATCGGGCAGCACCTCACGGATCTCGGTCACGGCCTCGGCGCTGCCGACGCCACCTGGTCCGGCGAGGTGCACGGTGGACCGGGCGCCGAGCCGTACGTCGCCTGCGTTGCGCACGACGTACCGGACCCGCACGGTCCCTGGTGCGAACGGGTTCCAGGAGGGTTGCCAACGCGCGTCGACGTCGTCGGCGACCACCGCAGCGTCGATCTGCCCGGTGACGCGCAGGTGCAGCCGCGTGCCGACCCGGGCAGCGAGCCGGACCTCGGAGCCGCCGCCGACGAGCTCGGCGACCACGCCCGCGGGGTGGTCGCCCGGCGTCGCGTCGGCGGGCACGCTCACCGTCACGGGGATCGTCACGGTCGAGGACGGACCGAGGGTCAGCTGCAGGCGGCCGTCGTCGAGCCGCTCGGCCCCCTCGGGCTGACCCAGCTCGACCCACGCGCCCGCGTCCTCACGGCTGCCGTCGCCGGGCGGTACGTCGAAGTCGCCGGAGTCGCCCACCACCCCGTCGCCTGCGTACACGACGAACGTGGCCTCGCGGTCGCTGAAGTTGGTCAGGGCGACATGCTCCTCGACGGTCTCACCGGGGTCGAGGGTGTGCCTGAGCGAGATCCGGCCGTCCGGTCCGTCGGCCGTCGCCGGCTGCACGGTCCAGGTGACGGTGCCGCTCGGTGCGGGCGTCGCCGTGGCGCGCGGCTCGGGTGCGGCGACGACGGGGCCGGCGGGGCCGACCAACGACGCGGCCCCGGCGAGAACGACGAGGAGAAGGACGCGCCGGAGCGGGACGGCGGTGCGGTGAGTGGCGGTGCGCATGGTGTCTCCCAGGGCCGCCGCGCGGTGGGACACGCGTAGGTGCCCACCGCGCGGCGGTCGGTGCTGGTGGTTCCGGACCGGTCAGTCGACGGGGAAGAGCGTCAGGGTCAACGTCCCCGCGTAGCTGCCAGGCGCCGTGTCGACGGGCACCTCGAGCGAGAGATCCGCACCCAGGGTCGCCGAGCCGAACCGGCCCACGGGCGTGGCGGACGCGAGGCGCCCGGGCACCACGAGACCGTGACCACCGCTCAACGCGGTCGTGCGTGCGGCGCCCGCGGTCAGACCGGGCCGTGAGGTCTCCACGCGCGGGCTCCACCCGAGGTACTCGGCACCGAATGCCCGTGTCGCGGACGTGAAGGTGTACGCCTGGCCGGCGACCGCCCAGCCGCTCGCACCCGCCTGGGAGACGGACCGCGAGTCCGTGACCGTCACGGCCGGCAACGCGCCCCGGAACCGCAGCCGGTCGCCGGCGTTCGTCGCGGGGGTGAGCGTCACGCCCTCGTCGTGGTCAGCCACGGACAGCGCGAGCACGCCGTCGGCCTGCTCCGGCACGACCGCGCGCAGCTCGATCCCCTCCGCCGGCTCCTCGCGGAACAGGCGGGGCACGAAGTCGATGAGGTTCGTCTGCCACGTGTCGAACCCGTGCGGCCCCGCCGTCACGCCGGCGAACTCGTACGTCACGCCGGACTCGGACAGGAGGTCCATGGTGTTGATCACCGACTGGTAGGCGAAGTCGGACACGTCCCCGGTGTAGATCCGAGCCAGGCGCGTGTGCTCGTTGACCGCGTCCGCGTCGAACTGCGGCGCGCCGAAGAACAGCCCGCCGGAGAATGCGCCGATCCACCCGAACTCGCCCGGCCGGGTCAGCCACGTGTCCAGCGTGCGCAGCGCGCCCAGGGACAGGCCCGCGAGCGCCTGGTGGTCCGGGTCGGACGCGATGTTGTACTTCGCGCGTGCCGCAGGCGCCAGGTTCTCGAGCAGCTCGGCGGGGAAGTCGGGAACGTTGCCGTTGCCCATGACGACGACCATCGGGACGATCGCGCCGTCGAGCGAGTGGTGGTCCATGATCTGCACGGCCCGGCCGACCTCGACCCAGTCGCCCCAGCTCTGCCCGCCGCCGTGGTTGAGGTAGAGCACGGGGTACGGCTCGGCGCGGTCCGCGTCGTAGCCGGGCGGGGTCCAGACGTAGGCGGACCGCTCCTCGTCGGCCACCGCGCTGTCGTAGGTGAGGACCGACAGCTCACCGCCCGTGCCTGCGGGCACGTCGCTGAGCATCCGGTCGGTCTTGCCGGGCACGAACAGAGGGCTCACCCCGGTGAGGGTGTTGACCGTGTCCTCCGGGTCCTTCTCGTCGACGCCGTCGACCACGTACCGGTAGTAGTAGAAGCCGTCGAGCGGGCCCATCGAGACCCGCCAGCGGTCGCCGACCTTCGTCATCGGCACCCGGAACCACGCGCCGTTGGGCGCCCAGTTGGCCCACACCGTGACGTCCTTCGCGTCGGCCCACTGCGTGCCGGTCTCGAACGTCACGATGCCGTTCTCCCCGACGTGCGGGAGCGTGATCGACCCCGGCGCGGGCGCGGCGTACGGACCGTCGAGCGGCAGGTGGCCGTCCCGCGGCTCGTGCCCGGGGTCGTCCTGGAACACGCGGGAGACGAAGTCGCGCAGGCCGGAGCGCCACGCGTCCCACGTGCCGCCGTGTGCGGGGTCGACACCGTCGAAGTCGTGCTCGACGCCGGCGCTCGTGAGCGTCTTCAGCAGCGCGTCGTTCAGGTTGTACGACGGGTCGAGGACGTTGCCGACGTAGATCCGCAGGAGGTCCGTTCCCTCGTTGATCTCACGTGCGGTGGACGCACTGATCGAGCCTCCGAGCCGGCCCGAGAACGACCCGACCGCACCGAACGTCCCGGGGTCGCTGCGCAGCACCGTGAGCGCCTGCTGGGCGCCGTCGCGGATACCGGCGACCGCCTGGCCGTGCCCGTCGGCCGCCACGTGGTAGGCGTCCCGCGTCGCGTCGACGACGCCGTCGAGCAGCTCGGTGCGCGGGTCGGAGCCGCCCACCTGCGCCATGACGACGACCATCGGCTCGAGGCGACCCTCGGCCGCGAGGTTGTCCAGCACCTGCGGGACGCGGCCGAGCTCGGCCCACTCCCGGTACGACTGGTTCCGGTCGGCAAGCAGGTAGAGCACCGGGTACGGATCGACGCGGTCCGCGTCGTACCCCGGCGGCGTCCAGACGAGCGTCGTCGCCTCGTCGTCGGTCACGGGGCTCTCGTACGTGAGCTCCTCGACCGTCCCGCCCGATCGCAGGTCCGCCATCCACTGCACCGACGGCCCCGGGACGAACAACGTGCTCCACGCCGGGTGCGAGGTGACCGCGACGGGGGTGCCCGGCGCGCGGAAGGAGTGCTTGGTCCGGTCCGCCTCGGTCGCCGTGTACTGGTAGTAGTACAGGCCCGGTGCAAGGGGCCCCACCGTCGTCTGGTAGTTGGCACCGCTCGGGTCCATCGCGAGGTCGGACCACGTACCGCTCGGCCCGATGTTCCCCTGCAGCTCGAGCACGGCTGGCCGGGTGCCGACGATCTCCTCGACAGCAGCCTGCGGGGCGGTGAACCGGTGGTAGCCCTCGGGGATCGTGGACACCCACGGGTCCGCTGCCGGACCGTCCGCCGCGGACCCGGCGGACGGCAGGACCGTCGCCCCCACGACGAGCGCGGCCCCGGTCATGATCGCCGCCGTACGTTGCTGCTTGGCGCGCGGGTTGCGCGGCCCCCTGCGAGTCATCCGCATCACGTGCTCTCCTCGGTCGTCGACCGGCGGGAACGCGCAGGCGGGCCCGTCCCGGCACGTGGCCGGAGCCGCGCTGCCTTCCCCCCGGAAGGAACGTGGGCGCCGGCGGCGTCCACGACGTGCCACCCTCGTCGGGCCTACACCGATGTAGAACCGACACCCGATCCGACCCTCGCGAGCGGCGACGGGACTTCTACACCGATGTAGGAGCACCGCCCGGCCGCTTCGCTGCGATCTCGAAGTGGGATGTCCGCATCGTCGCGGTACGCACCGATTCGCGTCAAGCGGTAGCGACCGCGCGACCCTCGCACCGCTCGATCCGCTCGTGGTGGTCGCACCAGCGTGGGCTGCGTGGCCGTGGATACGCTGCTCGCCATGGCCGCCGGCACCGAGTCCGCGTCGCGCGACGTCCTGCGCGCCACCTCCATCGTCGTCCGTCAGTCGACGACACCCGCCTCCGACGCATGACACGCGTGTTCCGCACCCGCACCCCGGCTCCGACGTGGGAGCACGGTCTCCTCGCCGGGAGCGGGCGCCTCGGGGCGGTGCTGCACGGTCCCGCGCAGCGCCAGGTGATCACGCTCAGCCACGAGCGCTTCTTCGTCCCGGTCAACCCGCGTCCGCGGGCGCCGGACCTACGCCCGGTGCTCGACGACCTGCGCCGGGCCGTCCTGACGGGCGACGCAGACCACGCCGGCGACCTCCTCACCGAGGGTCTCGCAGCCGACGGGTACCCCGACGGACTCATCTGGACCGACCCCCTCGGCATCTGCGCGACCCTGACCCTCGCGGTCGCGGGTGTGACCGAGGAGCTCTCGCGCTCCACCGACCTGTCGCTGGGCGAGGTCGCCGTCGACCTGCGGGGCGGGCGCGACGGCCGGTGCGCCGTGCGCGTGATCACGCCGCGGGACGACGAGACGGCGTGGGTGGCGATCGAGTCGGACCACGAGGTCGTCGTCGACCTGGCGCTCAGCCTCGGCGGCGCGCTCGACACCGCCCTCGACACCGGTGGGGCCGACAGCTCCGCGGCCGTCGCCGTGACGCTCGTCGGCGGACGCGACGGCCGGGTCGAGGCGGTGACCTCCGAGGCGATCGCGACGGTCACGGCGCGCGGCGCAGGCCCCTGGGAGCACGGTGCGCAGTCGCTGACGTCCCGGCTGGTGGTGCCCGCGGGCGGTCGTCGTACCGTGCGCCTGGAGGTCGCCGTCCGGACGTCGGGCGGCACTCCCCCGTCACCGACCGGACCCACCGACGTCGACTGGACGCAGCTGCGCCGCGGGCAGGCCGCGACGCACGGACGGCTGGTCGCGGCCTCGACGCTCGACCTGCGGGCCCCGAGGGGGCGCTCGACGTCGCACGACCCGACGACCGAGGAGGTGTGGGCGGCGGCGCGCGCCGGCGACGCGGGCGCTCGGCTGCGCGTCGTGGAGATCGCGTACCTGTCCGGCCGCGCGCACGCGATCGCCGCCACGGGTGACCTCCCGCCGACGCTGCAGGGCGTGTGGCAAGGCACGTGGCGACCGGCGTGGTCCGCCGACTACACCCTCAACGGCAACCTCCAGAACGGCGGGATGGCCGGGCTCGTCCCGACCGGGACGCCCGAGCTCGCGCGGTCGCTGCTGACCCTCGTGCTCGCGCACCTCGACGACTACCGCGAGAACGCCCGGAGGGTGTTCGGCGCCGACGGGATGCTGCTGCCGTCGCGGATGTCGACGCACGGCCGCGCCAACCACGTGCACGCCGCCTACCCCCACGTGTTCTGGACGGGGTGCGGAGGCTGGGTGCTGCGGCTCGCGGCGGACCTCGTCTCGACGACCGGTGACCGGACGCTCGTGGACGACCGGCTGTGGTCGCTCGTCGAAGGCGTCCTGCGGTTCGCGGAGACCGCGACGGTGCTCGTCGACGGACGGCGTCACGTCGTGCCCGCGTACTCGCCCGAGAACACGCCCTCCGGCGCGGGCGGGCCGATCACCTCCGGCACCACGATGGACGTGGCGATCCTGCGGGACGCCGCGCGGGCGAGCGCGGTGCTCGCCTCGGCGCGGGGCGACCACAGCCTCGACGCCCGTTGGTCGGCGCTCGCTGCGTCGCTCCCCTCCTTCCGCGTCACGGCCGACGGGACGCTCGCGGAGTGGATCGACGAGCAGTGGCACGAGGAACCCGCGCACCGCCACGCCTCTCAGCTCTACCCCCTCTGGTACGAGCCGGACACCGCGTTCGTCGGATCCGCCGGAGCGGCGCTGCGAGCGGCCGCGCTCGCGACCGTCCACGCCAAGCTGGCCTGGCGCGCCGCGGACCCGACGCCACCGCCCGGCCGGATGGAGATGGCGTTCGGCCTGGTCCAGGTCGGGCTGGCAGCCGCAGCCCTCGGGGACGCCGAGGCGGCGCTGCAGTGCGTCGAGTGGCTCGCCGTCGACCACTGGCGGCCGGCGCTGACGACCACCCACGACGCAGGGTCGATCTTCAACCTCGACGCGAGCGGAGGCCTGCCCGCGCTCGTGGCGGCGATGCTGCTCGCCTCGACGGCCGGCACCCTGACCGTGCTGCCGGCGCTGCCGAGGGCGTGGCCGTCCGGCACGGTCACGGGCCTGCGCGCACGTGGCGGCATCGTCGTCGACCGTCTCGCGTGGGACGCGGGCGGCTGCACGGTGACGCTGCGCCGGCTGCGAGAGGCCGCCTGGTTGGCTCCCGAGCCCGGCGTGCTGCTGGAGGCGGGACGCCCGTTCACCACGCCGGGGACGGTGCTGCCTGCCGGGCGCGTGCGCGTGGGGGTGGACGCCACCACCATCCGGCTGCGGTGGGCCGACCCGGACGAGGGCTCAGGCCTCTCGTGACCCCGTGAGCACCTGACCGTCGGCGCGGACGGCCACCACGGCGGCGGCACCGTGCTGCGCGGCCCACGGCACGCCGTCGGGGCCGAGCGCCAGGACGCACGTGGCGAGCACGTCGGCGGTCGTGAGGTCCGCCGCCACGACCGTCGCGGACAGAAGACCGGTCGCCGGTGCGCCCGTACGCCCGTCCCAGACGTGCTCCCCGCGCTCGTAGGTGCCGGATGTCGCGACCGCACCGTCGCGCACCGCGAGCACCGTGAGGAACGCCGTCGGGTCCGCGGGCTCGCGCACGCCCACGGACCAGCCGCGCCCGGGATCGGGCTCGCCGCGCACGACCACGTCGCCCCCCGCGTTGAGGCAGAACGTCGTCATCCCGGCAGCGACCAGCGAGTCGGCCGCACGCTGCGCGGCCCATCCCTTGACGACGCCGTCGGTGTCGATCGTGCCGTCTGGCCGCCAGATGCGGAACGCCCCGCCCGAGGCCGCCTCGAACCGGGCCGCGACGGCCAGGACCTCGCGCAGGTCGGCGCTCGGCTGCTCGCACTCGCCGCGACCGTAGCGGCTGACCTCGCTGTCGGGGCGGAACCGGCTGAACCGACGGTCGGCGTCGTGCATCCCGTCGAACGCCGCGCGGGCCGCACGTCGCGCGCGACCCTCGTCGTCGTGCCGGATGTCCACGGACATCGGGATGCCCATCACCAGGTCGACGTGCCGCACCGGCTCAGCCTCGCTGGTCGATCGCGGACTGCACGGACGTGGCGTAGGCCTGCGACGTGTACGTGGCCCCGGAGACGGTGTCGATCTGCGCGGACTGCGCGGCGACGACCTCCTGCGCGAGGATCGGCGTGGCCCAGCGGTTGATCTGCACGCTCTCGCCGTGCCCGTCAGGAGACTGCAGCGTCTGGACGCTCGCGATCTGGCCGCCCGCGAAGGTCACCGCGACCTGGACCGGCCCGTACCGGGTGTCGACCGCGTCCCCGACGACGGTCGCGGTCCCGTCAGTCGTCGGGGAGGCGTCGGGGGTCGACGCCGCATCGCTCGACGAGCCCGACGAGCCCGACGAGCCCGACGAGCCCGACGATGCGGGAGCCTCCGCGGACGCGCCGCTCGACGACGAGGCCCCCGATGAACCGCTCCCCGACGGGGCCGACTCGCTCGCGGACGCCGCGGACACCGCCGCCTCGGGCGCGGCGAGCGCCCCGAACTTCGCGAACCCCGCGGCACCCATGGCGGCCACCGTCCCGGTGAACAGCAAGGTCCCACGCCAGCGCTTGGTCATGACTCGATCTCCTCGTGGTGGATGGCCGCGCGGGGCACGCCCAGCGCACGGGCGGACCGGACGACGGCCTGCGTCATCGCGGGCGGCCCGCAGGTGAAGACGTCGCGCGACGCGATGTCCGGGACCAGCGCCCGCAGGTGCGCGGGATCCAACGGGTCGTAGCCGAGCTGCGCACGCCGGCCGGGCACCGGGACGTAGCGCAGGCGGGGCGACGGCGTGAACTCGTCGCGCAGCGCCAGGCCGCTCTCGTCGTGCGCGCGGTGGACGACCACCAGCTCGTGACCGCGCGCCAGCAGGTCCTCGGCCAGGGCCCGCACGGGCCCGACGCCGGCGCCGCCCGCGACGAGCAGGACCGCGGGGTTGGTGGCGCGGTCCGCCGTGAACCGCCCGAACGGCCCCTCGACCTGTACGCGAGTCCCGGGCCGCAGGTGCGTGACCGCGGACGAGTGGTCCCCGAGCGCGCCGACCGTGAAGCGCAGCCGATCTCCCCTCGGCACCACCGACAGCGAGTACGGGTGGGCGGTCGCGCGATGACCGCGGGCGAGGAACCGCACGAGGAAGAACTGCCCGCCCCGTGCGCCGAGCGTGGCCACCACGCGGCCCTCGACCCACACGCTCGTGAGCCCGTGCGCCTCCGGCACCACGGCCGAGACGCGCAGCGCCAGTCGGCGGTGCTCGAGCAGCGGCAGGACCACCCGCCAGGTGAGCAGCGCGGCCGCCGTACCGGCGTAGAGCAGGATCCACAGCACCCGGGCCGCCGGCGAGTCGACGAAGTGGCTCCCGCCCGCCAGCTGGTGCGCGAACGCGAGGTACACCCCGACGTACACCGTCAGGTGCACCGCGAACCACGCCTCGTACGAGAGCCGCTCGCGGGCGAGCCGCGCGCTCGACAGGCCGACGCCGGCGAACAGCACGGTCCCGACGAGCGCGGGCCACAGGTAGGGCTGCCGCGCGAGCACGTCGGGCACCTCCGACCACAGCGTCAGGCCGTCCAGCAGCGACCCGCCGACGATCATGAGCGCCACGTGGGTGAGCACCAGGAGCACCACCGACGTCCCGAGCGAGCGGTGCCACGCGACCAGACGATCGAACCCGACCGCCCGCTCGAACCACGGCACGCGGCCCACGAGCAGCAGCTGCGCGCAGACCAGGGCGGAGGCCAGCAGCCCGGCGAGCTCGCCCAGCGAGGTGAGCACGCCGCCGGGCGTCGCGCCCGCGGCGGGCGGCGTCCCCGTCCACCACAGCGCCACGACACCGGCGACGACCAGCCCGAGCGCCGGCAGCGCGCCGGGACGCCAGCGCGGGCGACGCGACGCTGCCGCGCGGGTGAGCTCCGGGGCCCAGGTGGTGGTCGTCGCCATGACGCCGAGTGTGGCGGGGCGAACTCGGAGGACTCTTCGAGGAACCTGGGAGTTCGCCGGACGTCCGGGCGCGCCCGGGAAGGGCGACCGGGGCGTCAGCCGGGCAGGTCGCGCGGCTTGAGCGGGTCGAGCACGTCCAGCTCGTCGCCCGGGCTCGCGGGCGGGTGCGCCGGGGGCGGGCCGCTGCGACCCGGGAGCAGCACCTCGGCGGCGTGGTCGGCGAGCGCGAAGCCCGCCGAACCGTACAGGTGGAACACCGCGTCGGCGCCGTGCCGCTCGAGCTCCGCGACGTCGTCGTCGTACCGCGCGACCGCCGCGACCCTGCCCGTGAAGCCCGCCGCCTGCAGACGGGTCAACGCGATGAGGTTCGCATTGTGGAACGGCATCGCCAGGACCGCGACCTTGACGCGGCCGGCGCGCTGCACGCGCGTCCAGAACTCGAGGTCGGTCGCGTCCGCGCGCACCACCTCGTAACCCTCGTCCTCGAGCGCGACGACTCGCGTCCGGTCGTGCTCGACGCCCACGACCGACAGCCCGTACTCGTCCCGCAGCCGCGAGTACGTCGAGGCGCCCACGCGGCCGAGGCCCAGGACGAGCGCGTCGGCGTCGCCGATGTCGACCAGCCGGTCCTCGGGGTGCAGCCGGTCGCTGTCGCGCACGGGCAGGAGCCGCGAGAGCCGGGTCGCGAGCTCGACGCCCCGACGGTTGACGATCGCCGAGAGCCCGAAGCTGAAGGCCACGGCGAGCGAGACGACCACCACCCACTGCTCCTCGAGCAGCCCGGAGCTCGCCCCCACGGCCACGACGATGATGCCGAACTCGGAGTAGTTCGACAGGACGAGCCCGCCCAGGAACGACGTACGGCGCCGCAGCCGCATGAACCACAGCACCACGGCGTAGGCCGCGACCTGGAACGGCAGGAGCAGAAGGAGCAGCAGTGCGAGGGAGACCTCGAGCAGGTGGGGCGTGCCGTGCAGGCCGATCTGCACGAAGAACGCGACGAGCATGAGGTCCTTGAACGTCATGAGCGAACGCGACAGCTCGCCCGCCTGCGGGTGCGACGCCAGGAGCACGCCCACGACGAGCGCACCGACGTCACCGTCGATGCCGACGAGCTCGAAGAGCCCGTAGCCCAGCACGACGGCGACGAACACCCCGAAGAGCGCCTGGAGCTCACCGTGGCCGACGCGGTTCCAGATCCGGTGCAGCACCCAGGACCCGGGGATCAGCAGGAACAGCAGGAGCGCCCACGGGCTCGGCGCCTCGCCGCTGGACATCGACAGGAAGACCACCGCCGCCACGTCCTGCATCACGAGCACGCCGATCGCGATGCGGCCGTAGAGCGAGGTCGTGTCGGAACGGTCGTCGAGCACCTTGACGACGAAGACCGTCGACGAGAACGACAACGCGAAGCCGACGAGCGCGAGCGCCCCGAACGACTCGTCCGCGACGAGCCCGAAGCCGACGACCGTCAGCAGACCGAGGAATCCCAGCGCCATCGCGACGCTCAGGACCATGTGCACGACGCTCGTCAGCCAGATCTCGCGCCGCAGGAGGGTGCGCACGTCGAGCTTGAGGCCGATCGCGAACAGCAGCAGCACCACGCCGAAGTCGGCGATCGCCTCGAGGTACGGGAGCTCGGGCGCTCCCCCGGCACCGAGCGCGAAGCCCGCAGCCAGGAAGCCGACCAGCGGGGGCAGCCGCAGGAGCACCGCGAGGAGCCCGCCGACGACCGCGGCGCCGAGGTACAGCGCGGCGGTGGCCATCAGGTTCCTCTCGACCGGGCACGAACGGGTGGCTCCATCCTGCCCGGTCCAGCGGGCGTCAGGACACGGCCAACGCCCGCCCCAACGCAGCGTCCATCGCTCCGATCGGCGCGGGGTGGCCCGTCATGAGGCGGACCTGCTCGGCGGCCTGGTGCAGCAGCATCCGCTCTCCCCCGACAGCCGTCCCGCCGAGCTCGACCCAGCGCGCGTGCAGCGCGGTGGGGCGCGGGTCGTACGCCACGTCGAGGAGCACGCCGGTCACACGCCCGTCGACGGAGGCCGCGAGCGGGTCGGCCGCGTGGGGGGGCAGCGTCGAGACGACGACGTCCGCGTCGGCCATCGCGCGCGGTGCGTCGTCGAGAGGGCGCAGCACGGGGTTCACCCCCATGCGGTGCGCCGCTCGCAGCAGCCCGCCCGCGCGCGCGACCGAGCGCACGAGGACGAGAGGGCTCGTGCACCCGAGCTCGGCGAGAGCCGCGAGCGTCGATGACGCGGTCGCGCCCGCGCCGAGCACCACCGCACGCTCGACGCCGCGGTCAGGCGCCAGGCCCTCACGCAGCGCCGCGACGAGCCCGTGCACGTCGGTGTTCGCCCCGACGAGCGTGCGCGCCGTGCCGGTGCCCTGGAGCAGGACCGTGTTGACGGCGCCGACCACCTGCGCGAGCGGCTCGACGTGGTCCAGCAGCGGGATGACCGTCTGCTTGAGCGGCATGGTCAGGCTCAGCCCGGCCCACTCGTCCGACAGCCCCGCGACGAACCCCGCGAGCTGGTCCTCCGTCACGTCCTCGGCCCCGTACGACCACGCGTCGAGCCCGAGCGCCGCGTAGGCCGCTCGGTGCAGCGTGGGCGACAGGGAGTGCGCGACGGGGTGGCCGAGAACGGCCGCCCGTCGCGCGACTCCTGCGCTCACTGAGGGTTCTCTTCGAGCCACGCGTTCAGGTCGGCGACGCACTGGGCGTGCTCGGCGTCGGTCTCGCTGAACACCGTGACGCCCGTGTCGAGGTTCGGCGTGCACCAGTACATCCAGTCACCGTCCGCCGGGTTCAGCACGGCGTCGATCGACGCCGTCCCGGGCGACGCGATCGGCGTCGGAGGCAGGCCCTTGAGCCGGCGCAGGTTGTACGGGTTCGTGGTGTCGTCGAGCATGGCCTGCGTCAGCTGCGTGCCGTTGACGCCCGCGCCGTAGGCGACGGCCGCGTCGATGTCCAGCCGCCAGTCCTGCTCGAGCCGGTTCTCGATCGTGCGCGCGATCTTCGGCCGGTCCTCGTCGAGCTTGCCCTCGCGCTCGACGAGCGAGGCCTTGATCAGCACCGTCTCTCGGTCCTTCTCGGCGACCCCGCGGTCGGTGAGCACCTGCACGGTCTTCGCGGTCATCGCGGACAGCACCGTGACGGCGTCGTCGTCCGGCTGGATCACGTAGGTGGCCGGGAAGAGCCAACCCTCGAGCGAGCCGTTCGCCTCCTTCGGCAGGCCGATCGCCGAGCCGTCGCCCACCGCCTTCTCGACGTCCTCGACGGGCACGTCGAGCTTCTCGGCGACGACCGCGAGGATCTCCTCGGCTGTCTTGCCCTCGACCACCGTGAGCTTCGTCTCGACGCGCGTCGCGGGGTTGAGCAGCGACGTCACTGCGTCGGCCGCCGGGATCTCCAGGAGCATCGAGTACGTGCCCGGCTGGATGCCGGTCGCGCCCGGGTTGGCGGCGTACGCGGAGACGAAGGCCGAGACCGAGGCGACCACCCCGGCGTCCTTGAGCGTCTGGCCGATCGCCTTCCCGGAGTCGCCCGGGTTGACGACGATGTCGACCGAGCCGTGACCGGGACCGGGGAAGTCCGTCGCCGACGCGCTGTTCCCCGAGGAGGCGAACATCCCGTCGAGCATCGACCACACGAGGTACCCCGCGCCGCCGACGAGCAGCAGGACGACGAGAACCACCCAGGTCGTACGACGCCGCCGCGCCTTGCGCGCGCGCTCGGCACGGGCGCGGCCGTGGCCGCGGTCGCGGGAACGGCGCGCCTCGGGAGCAGGCGTCTCGCTCGCTCCCGGACGGGCCGGGGCCCACCACTCGGTCTGACTGTCGCTCACGTGCGTCTCCACATCGTCGGCCGTACCGTCACGGTCGTCTGGTCCCGGACGAGGTCGTCCGGTCGTGCCTCACTCGCTCGGCGCCCTCACCCGTCGGCCGCCTGTGCGGCGTCGAACGCCGCCTGGTTCTCCATCTGCTCGTCGAACGTCACCGCGAACTTCGTCTCTCCCGAGTCCGCGTCGACGACGAGCCAGAACATCCAGTCGCCGTCCGCGGGAGCGAGCACCGCGTCGAGCGACGCTGCTCCGGGGCTCACGATAGGCGTCGGCGGCAGCCCGACGTTCTTGTACGTGTTGTAGGGGTTGCTCGCGTCCTCGAGCATCGCAGCCGTCGGTTCGGCGGTGCTCCCCACCCCGTACGAGACGGAGGCGGCGATCTCGAGCGTCCGCTCCTTGCGCAGCCGGTTCTCGAGCACCCGCGCGAACACGGGCCGCGCCTCGTCGAGGCTCATCTCCCGCTCGACGAGCGAGGCCTTCGTCAGCACCGCCTGCCAGGACTCCGGCGCGACACCCTTGTCGGTGAGGACCTGGACCGTGCGCGCCACGAGCTGACTGAGCACCTGCGCCGCGGTGGCGTCCGACGCGACGTCGTACGCGCCGGCCGCGAGCCACCCCTCGACCTTGCCGCCGGCCTGCTCCGGCAGCCCGATGGCCGCCGCGTCGGCGGCCGCCGCCTGGAGGTCGGCCAACGGGATCGTCGTCTTCTCGCTGATCTTCTCGAGCGTCTGCCACGAGGTCAGACCCTCGGCGAGCGTCAGGTTCAGCGACGCCTTGCTCGCGGGGTCGAGCAGCGCGGCCACCGCGTCGGCGGCGCTGAGCTCGAGCGGGAGCGCGTAGGCGCCCGCGGCGACCTTCGGCGCACCGCTCGAGGCGAACTCACGCGCGAACACGTCAGCGTCGGCGACGACTCCGGCCGCGTGGAGCGCCTTGCCGATCGCGGGGCCGTCGGCGCCCGCCGGGATGGTCACCGTCACCGACCCGTGGCCGGGACCGTCGAAGTCCGTCACGGCGGTCGAGACCGCCGCCTGCGACGTCGACTCGTCGTCCTTCAGCAACGACGCGACGACGTACGCCGCGCCGGCGAGCAGCGCCACGACGACGAGCACCACGACGATCCTGCGGCGACGTGCCTCCTGCCGCTCACGCTCCTGCGCGGCACGACCCGCCGCGCGCCGACGTCGCTGCGGCGCCTGCGAGGGCGCGGCGGGGTCGACGACATCGGCCCGAGGGGCCTCGTCCGCCGTCCACCACTGCGTCTGGCTGCCGTTGGTCACGTGCGCGTCGCTCCACCATCGTCCGTCGCCTCGCCCACAGCCCCCTGACGCGTGGTACCGAGCTCCGGGTCCACGTCGACCCGTTCTCCGGGACGACGCCCCGTCGCACGCTCGGCGTCCAGCGCGTACTGCAGGATCACCACCGCGGCGGCCTGGTCGACCACCTCACGATGGCGGCGCCCGGATCTGCCGGACGCCAGCAGCGCCTGATGAGCGGACACCGTACTCATCCGCTCGTCGACCATGCGCACCTCGATGGGTGACACGGCCTGCGCCAGTGTGTCAGCGTACGCGCGGGCTGCGTGGGAAGAGGCACTTTCGGCCCCGGAGAGGTGGCGGGGCAGCCCGATGTACACACACCCCGCACATCGCTCGCGCGCCTCCCGCACGATCCTCGCGATGTCCTTGGGCAGACGTCCCGGACGGTTGCGCGTGTCCCGGGCGAGCGTCTCGACAGGGGTCGCGATGAGGCCGTCGGGGTCGCTCGCGGCGAGCCCGACGCGCACGGTCCCGACGTCGACCGCCAGTCGCGGACCGCGCGCCAGGCCGTGCCCCGCAGGCGTGCCGGACGAGCCGTCGGGCACGTCAGCCCTGGACCGCGGCTCGCACGGCGGCAAGCGCGTCGGCGAGCCGGCCCGCGTCCGTGCCGCCGCCCTGGGCCAGGTCGTCCTTGCCGCCGCCACCGCCGCCGAGCACCTGCGACGCGGACCGCACGAGCGCGCCGGCCTTGAGCCCGGCCTCGCGCGCCGCGGCGTTGGTGGCGACCACGACGACGGGACGGCCCTTGGCGACTCCGCCCACGGCGACGACGGACGGAGCCGAGTCGCCGAGGCGTGAGCGCACGTCGAGCACCAGTGTGCGCAGGTCGTCGGGCGACTGCTCCCCCGCGTCGAACGTGACGACGCGCGTGACCCCGACCTGCTGCGCGGCATCCGCGAGCGAGCCCGCCAGTGCGAGCACCTGGGCCTGGCGCAGCGCGGCCAGCTCCTTCTCGGACTCCTTGAGCTTGGTCATGAGCCCCGAGACGCGCTCGGCGAGCTCGTCGGGTCGCGCGCCCAGCAGGCCGGACAGCTGCCCGACCAGCGCGCGCTCCTTGGCCTGGTAGCCGTACGCACCCGCACCCACGAGCGCGTCGACGCGGCGCACGCCCGAGCCGATCGCCGACTCCGAGAGCAGGGTCACCAGGCCGAGCTCCCCGGAGCGCTTGACGTGCGTCCCCGCGCAGAGCTCGAGCGACCAGTCGCCGCCGATCGAGACGACGCGCACCTCGTTGCCGTACTTCTCGCCGAACAGCGCCATCGCACCCATCGCGCGCGCCTCGTCGATCTGCATGACCGAGTCGGTCACCTCGAGGTCGTCCTGCAGGCGCTCGTTGACCCGCGCCTCGATCTCGCCGACGACCTCGGCGGGCGTGGCCGACGGCGAGCGGAAGTCGAAGCGCAGGCGGCTGGGCGCGTTGAGCGAACCGGCCTGCGTCGCGGTCTGGCCGAGCGACTCGTGGAGCGCCTTGTGCACCAGGTGCGTCGCGGTGTGCGCGCGGGCGATCGCCTGCCGTCGGCCCGTGTCGATCGCCGCGGTGCCGGGCTCACCCAGTGTCACCGTGCCGTCGACGAGCCGACCGTGGTGCACGGACAGGCCCTTGATCGGCGCCTGCACGTCGTCGACCTCGATGCGCGCGCCGTTGTCGAGCACGATCGTGCCCGTGTCCGCCTGCTGGCCGCCGGCCTCGGCGTAGAACGGCGTCACGTCGAGGACCACCTCGACGTCCGCCGGTGCGGTCGCCACGGGCGACGGCACACCGTCGACCAGGAGGCCGACGACCTTGGAGCGCGCCTGCGCGTCGGTGTAGCCGACGAACGTGACCGGCTTGGCCTCCGACTCCGACAGCGTCGCGTGCAGGTCCTGGTACGCGGCGACGTCGGCGTGCCCGGCGCGCTTCGCGAGCGCGTCAGCACGGGCGCGCGAGCGCTGCTCGGACATGAGCGTCTTGAACGCCTCGCGGTCGACGTCGACCCCGTGCTCCTCCGCCATCTCGAGCGTGAGGTCGATCGGGAAGCCGTACGTGTCGTGCAGCTGGAACGCGTCCGCACCCGAGAGCACGGGTCGCGCGTCGGGCGTGGTGCGCGCCGCGGCCTTCGCGCCGGCGACGGCCGTGTCGAGGATCGTCGTCCCGGACGCGAGCGTGCGACGGAACGCCTCCTCCTCGGCGTACGCGACCGTGCTGAGCCGCTCGAAGTCGCGCGTGAGCTCCGGGTAGGACGCGCTCATCGCGTCGCGGCTCAGCGGCAGCAGGACCGGCAGCGCGGGGTCCTCGACGCCCAGCAGGCGCATCGCACGGATCGAGCGGCGCAGCAGGCGGCGCAGCACGTAGCCGCGGCCCTCGTTGGACGGCGTGACGCCGTCGCTCATGAGCATGAGTCCCGACCGCACGTGGTCGGCCACGACGCGCATGCGCACGTCGTCGTCGTGGTCGGCGCCGTAGCGCTTGCCCGAGAGCTCGACGGCGCCGTCGATCACCGGACGGACCTCGTCGATCTCGTACATGTTGTCGACGCCCTGCATCAGGTAGGCCACGCGCTCGAGCCCCATGCCGGTGTCGATGTTCTTCTGCTTGAGGTCACCCAGGATCGGGAACGCGTCCTTCGTCCCGCCGTTGTCGCGCTCGTACTGCATGAACACGAGGTTCCAGATCTCGAGGTACCGGTCCTCGTCGACCACCGGGCCGCCCTCGGCGCCGTACTGCGGGCCGCGGTCCACGTAGATCTCCGAGCAAGGCCCCGCGGGCCCGCGCGCGCCCGTGGACCAGAAGTTGTCGCGCATGCCGCGGCGCTGGATCCGCTCGTCGGGCAGGCCCGCGATGCGCTTCCAGAGCTGGACCGCCTCGTCGTCGTCGTGGAAGACGGTGACCCAGATCGTGTCGGGGTCGAAGCCGTACCCGCCGTCCGCCTGGCTGCTCGTGATGAGCTCCCAGGCGTAGGTGATCGCCCCCTCCTTGAAGTAGTCGCCGAAGGAGAAGTTGCCGTTCATCTGAAAGAACGTGCCGTGGCGCGTGGTCTTGCCGACCTCTTCGATGTCGAGCGTGCGCACGCACTTCTGCACGCTCGTCGCGCGGGGCCACGGCGGCGTCTGCTCGCCGAGCATGTACGGGATGAACGGGACCATGCCCGCGATCACGAACAGCGTCGACGGGTCCGGCGAGATGAGCGGGGCCGACGGCACGACGGCGTGGCCGCGCGCGGAGAAGTAGTCGAGCCAGCGCTGGCGGATCTCGGCGGTACGCATGGTGTCCTCGGTGGTTCTCGATGGGTCGTGGGTGCCCGGGGCCGGGCGGGGTGCCGGCACGCGGGCGCGCCGGTCAGGTCGGGCCGGAAGGTGCGGTCTAGAAGAAGGCGGCTTCGCCGTCGTCGTCGGGGTCGTCGAGCGGGCCGGCCCAGTCGGCCGGTGCTGCGCGGTCCGGGCGGGCACGGCGCGAGCCGAGCGCGTCCCGGAGCTCACCGACGTGCTGCGAGCGGTGCGCCCTCAGCTCGTCGACGTCCGCCTCGCCGACGAGGTCGTGCGTCAGCTGGGCCTCGCGCTCGGCGAAGCCCGCGGCGAACTGCGACCGCGCGGTGCCGACCGCACGGGTCAGGCGCGTGGCGCCGTCGACCACGTCGGTCGCGCCCTGCGGCAGGTACGCCTCGGCGATCCGGCGCCCGTTGCGGACGACCACGACCGTGACGGCGACCCCGACGCCGACCCAGAACAGGCGACGCATCATCGGCCCTTGCGCGCGCCGGCGGCCAGGCCGCCGAGCGCGCGCCGCACGCCGTAGGAGAACGCCGCGACCTTGATCATCGGCCCGCCGACCGTCGCCGCGAACAGCGCGGTGAGCGCCGAGACGTTCTGCGACACCTGGGCGGCGGCCGTCGTGACCTTGTCGACGTTGTCGAGCTGACCGTTGGACGACGCCACGAGCTGCGCGGTCTCGTCGAGCACCGGCACGGTGTGGTCCGTGAGCTCCTTGACGGAGTCACGGGCCTCGTCGAGGACACGGCCGAGCTTCAGCAGCGGGACGGCGAGCAGCCCGACGAGCAGCACGAAAGCGATCGCCGCGATGAGTCCCGCGACATCTGCGACCGACATCCCACGTCCTTCCTCGATGACTGTTGCACCCTACCTGCGCACCGCGGCGCCCTGCGCGCACACACGCACGCGCTGAGCGGCCAGCGGGACGCGAGCCCCGACCGGGCCCGACACGGCCCCGGTACGACGGAACCCCGCCGCGCACGTGGCGCGGCGGGGTTCCGTGACGTGAGGCGCTGCGTCAGCGGGCGTAGTACTCGACGACGAGCTGGACCTCGCAGGTCACGGGGATCTCGGCGCGCTTCGGGTCGCGGACCAGGACCGCCGAGAGCTTCTCGAGCTGCACGTCGAGGTAGCCCGGGACGGCGGGGAGCACGTCGCGGTGCGCACCGGCGGCGGCGACCTGGAACGGCACGGTCGCCTGGCTCTTCGGCTTGACCTGGATGGTCTGGCCCGGCTTCACGCGGAACGAGGGGCGGTCGACGATCTTGCCGTCGACGAGGATGTGACGGTGCACGACGATCTGACGCGCCTGCAGGATCGTGCGGCCGAAGCCGGCACGCAGGACCAGCGCGTCCAGACGCGTCTCGAGGATCTCGACGAGCGCCTCACCGGTCAGGCCCGGGGCCTTGCGGGCGTCCTGGTACGCACGGGCGAGCTGCTTCTCGCGGAGCGCGTACTGGGCGCGCAGACGCTGCTTCTCGCGCAGACGGACCGCGTAGTCCGACTCGGTGCGACGGCGCGCGCGGCCGTGCTCACCGGGCGGGTAGGGACGCTTCTCGAAGTGCTTGACGGCCTTGGGCGTCAGGGCCAGGCCGAGGGCGCGGCTCAGGCGGACCTGGCGGCGCGAGCGGGTCACACTGCTCACAGTGATACTTCCTGTCGTGTTCGTTTGACGTCACGCCTGCGGGACGGTCGTCCGTGGGCGTGGGGCCGACCTTCGAGGGACCGGGTCTCGTCCGACGAACGGACACGAAGCTGACGACCGGTCCTGGCTAGGGCCCCAGGTGGCCGATGCGACGCCCTCCACCACGAGGTGGCGGCGCGCACGACCTGACGACTCTACCTGCTGACCACCCCGAGAGCCGAATCCCCGTGCTGTGACGAGCGCCCGCACGCCCGGCCGCCCGCGGGCAGGACGGTCACTCGCCGTCGAGGATCTGGCGGATCCGGTCGAGCCGCTCGGTGACCTGACGCTCGAAACCGCGGTCCGACGGCTCGTAGTAGCGCGTCCCGACGAGCTCGTCGGGCAGGTACTGCTGCGCGGCCACCGCGTGCGGCTCGTCGTGCGCGTACAGGTAGCCCTTGCCGTGCCCGTGCTGCTGGGACCCCGCGTAGTGCGTGTCCCGCAGGTGCGGCGGGACGGAACCGATGCGGCCCGCCTGCACGTCCGCCAGCGCGCGGTTGATGCCTGCGTACGCCGCGTTCGACTTGGGCGCCGTGGCGAGGTGCACCACGGCCTCGGCAAGGACGAGCCGACCCTCGGGCATGCCGATGAGCTGCACGGCCTGCGCGGCGGCGACCGCGGTCTGCAGCGCGCTGGGGTCCGCCATGCCGACGTCCTCGGCGGCCGAGATCACGAGGCGTCGTGCGATGAACCGCGGGTCCTCCCCCGCCGCGATCATCCGCGCGAGGTAGTGCAGCGCGGCGTCGACGTCCGAGCCGCGCACCGACTTGATGAAGGCGGAGATCACGTCGTAGTGCTGGTCCCCGTCGCGGTCGTAGCGGACCGCCGCGACGTCGATCGCACGCTCGACGGTCGTCAGGTCCACGACCGCAGGGGCCGCGGCGTCGTACGAGCCGTCCGCGAGCGCGGCTCCCGCTGCTGCCTCGAGGATCGTCAGCGCCTTGCGGGCGTCGCCTCCCGCGAGCCGCAGCAGATGGTCCTCGGCGTCCTGCGCGAGCACGACGGTGCCGCCGAGCCCACGTTCGTCGGCCACCGCGCGGCGCACGACGGCGCGCACGTCGTCGACGCCGAGCGGCTGCAGGGTGAGCAGCAGCGAGCGGGACAGCAGCGGGGAGTTGACCGAGAACGACGGGTTCTCGGTGGTCGCGGCGACGAGCGTGACCCACCGGTTCTCGACGCTGGGCAGCAACGCGTCCTGCTGGGCCTTGGTGAAGCGGTGCACCTCGTCGATGAACAGCACGGTCTCGCCGTCGCCCGTCGCGAGACGCCGCCGCGCGTCGTCGACGATCTGCCGGACGTCCTTGACCCCGGCCGTGACCGCCGACAGCTCGACGAACCGGCGCCCCGACGACGAAGCCACGAGGTAGGCCAGGGTCGTCTTGCCCGTACCGGGCGGGCCCCACAGGACCACGGACGACGGCGCAGCCCGACGCTCGGAGTCCCCCGCGGGCTCGACGAGCCGGCGCAGCGGCGAGCCGGGCACCAGCAGGTGCCCCTGGCCGGCCACCTCGTCGAGCGAGCGCGGGCGCATGCGCACCGCGAGAGGCGCTCCCGCCGTCGGTGCGGGGACGCCCGCGGTCGTCGACGTCACTGCGTCGAACAGGTCCATGCGCGCAGCGTACGTCGCGCCGCCGACTTCCCTGGATCCGCAGGCTGAGGGGCGCGCGGGACGGCCGGACCCCGTGCCCGTCCACAACCCGCGCGCGTCCCGCCCCGTGCGCCGCGCGCGGACCTGCGACGATGACCCCGTGTTCGCTCGACTCGGCCGCATGGTCGCGCATCGCCCCCGCACCGTCGTCGTCGTGTGGGCGGTGCTCGCCGTCCTCGCCTACGCGCTCGCCGGGCTCGGCGTGCACGGCGAGTCCGTGTTCCAACGGGTCGCGACTGGCGAGCCCACGGTTCCGGGTTCCGAGAGCGTGGAAGGTCGCGACCTGCTCTACCGGTCGCAGGACGGCGGCTCCTCGCTCACGCTCGTCCTGTCCGACGTCGACCCGAGCGACCCCGCCGTCGGCACCGCCCTTGCCGACTCCCGCCAGGAGCTCGCGGCGATCCCCGGCGTGGCGTCGGTCATCGACCCGCTCGCGCTGCCGGACGGCGTGGCGAACCCGGCCGCGGCGCCCCTCGTCTCGACCGGCGGTGACGGGTTCCTCGTCGTCGTCGACCTCGACGCCACCCTGACCCCGCAGGCGCGGGACACGGCGATCGGCGCGGTCGCCGCGCGGCTCGACGCGGTGCCGGACGACCTGCGCGACGCCGCACCCGACGTCACGGGCATCGTCGGCGGGACGCGGCTGATCGTCGACGAGATCACGTCGCAGGTGAAGCAGGACCTGCGTACGGGCGAGGCGCTGACGCTCCCGATCGCGCTGATCGCGATGGTGCTCGTGTTCGGCGGGTTCCTCGCCGCCGCGATGCCGATGGCCGGCGCGCTCGCCTCGATCGCCGGCGGTCTGGCGACCGTGCTCGGCCTGAGCTACCTCATGGACGTCGACTCGTCCGTGATCAACGTCGTCACGGTGCTCGGGCTCGGCCTCTCGATCGACTACGGGCTCCTCATCGTCTCCCGGTTCCGCGAGGAGCTGCACCAGGTGGTGGACGACGACGGCGGCCGGGCGGCGCGGCGGCGGCGCGGTGACGGCGCGGTCGCGACCGCGATCGAGCGCACGATGGCCACCGCGGGGAGGACGGTCGCCTTCTCGGCCGTGACGGTGGCCGTGGCGATCGCCTCGCTGCTCGTGTTCAGCCCGCAGATCCTTCGCGCCATCGGCGCCGCCGGGTGCGCGGTCGTCCTCATCGCCGTCGCCACGGCGCTCACGCTCGTGCCCGCGCTGCTCACGCTCGCGGGTCGACGCCTCCTGCGTCCGGGCGTGCTCGCGCGGGTCCCGGGCGTGCGCGCCGTCCTCGCCCGGACCATGGACACGCAGTCGCAGGAGGGCGCGTTCTCGCACCTGGCCGGCCGCGTGCAGCGACGCCCGTGGTGGGTGCTGGCCGGCTCGGTCGCGCTGCTCGCCCTGCTCGCCACCCCGCTGCTGCACCTCGAGCTGCGCAGCTCGACGACCGGCCTGCTGCCGCCGGGGAGCACGCAGCGCCAGTTCGTCGAGACGCTCGCGCGCGAGTACCCCGCGGCGACCTCGCCCGCGGTGACCGTCGTCGTCGAGACCTCGCTGGCCGAGGGCACCGCCTGGGCCGCCGAGCTCGCCACGCTGGACGGCGTCGCCTCGGTCGACCCGCCGAGCGCGGCCGGCGCGTACGTCGTCATCGGCGTCCGGCCGGACACGGACGACGGAGGCGGTCCGGTCGCGCGCGACGTGGTCGAGGAGATCCGCGGGCTCGACCCCGCGTTCCCGACATGGGTCACCGGTCAGGCCGCGTTCCAGATCGACTTCGTCGCCGCGCTCGAGGACGGCGCGCCGCTCGCCGCGGCGATCGTGGGCCTGGCGACCCTGCTGCTGCTCTTCCTCATGACGGGCTCGTTCGTGCTGCCCGTCAAGGCGCTCGTGACCAACCTGCTGTCGCTCGCGGCGTCGCTCGGCGTGCTGGTCCTGGCCTTCCAGGACGGCCACCTCGAGCGCTTGCTCGGGTTCGTCTCGACCGGGGGCATCGAGACGTACGTGCTCGCGCTCGTCGTCGCCTTCGGGTTCGGCCTCGCGATGGACTACGAGGTGTTCCTCCTGTCGCGCATCAAGGAGCTGCACGACGAGGGCCGGCCCACGCTCGAGGCGATCCGCATCGGCCTGCAGCGCTCCGGACGGATCATCACGTCCGCCGCGGCGATCCTCATCATCGTGTTCGGCGGCTTCGTCGCCGGCCAGCTCCTGGTGATCAAGGAGGTCGGGTTCGCGCTCGCCGTCGCGGTGCTGATCGACGCGACGATCGTGCGGCTGCTGCTGGTCCCCGCGACGATGACGGTCCTCGGGGACCTCAACTGGTGGGCGCCCCGCTGGGCCACGCGCGTCCACGACCGCATCGGCCTGACCCACTGACATGAGGCGTGACCGCAGCCGCACCGCCACCTACCGCGGCGCGCCCAGGGCCGCCCGGATCGCCGTCGCGGTGGTCCTCACCCTGTGGTCGGTCGGCTGCGTCCGCTGGCTCGTCAGGACCGCCACCACGGCAAGTGACGACACGGCAGACCTGGCTGCCCCGTGGTTCTTCAGCGCGCTTGCCACCGTGGTGATCGTGGCGGCCGCCGTCCGCTCATGGTGGTGGGTCCGCGAGTCGCGCGCAGGCCGGTTCGACCTGCCACCCGTCGAGCCCGCCGAGCCCCGCCGGCACGCGTCGTTCGACGACGAGCGCGAGGAGCCCCCGCCCGTCAGGTGGTGAGCCACGGCCGCCGTGGGCAGCGCGACGGTCCGGCGGTGTGCCGACCGCGAGGCGAGGTCGGGACGCCGCCGGGCCGGCAGCTGGTCGGGACGTTGGGGCGGTCGCGGGCCTCAGGACGCCGGGGCGGCCTCCGGAGCCGGCTTGGCCTCCTTGGGCTTGGCGTCGACGCCCGCCTCACGCCGCTGCGCGGCCGTGATCGGCGCCGGCGCCTGCGTGAGCGGGTCGTAGCCGCCACCCGACTTCGGGAACGCGATGACCTCACGGATCGACTCCGAGGCGGTCAGCAGCGCGACGATGCGGTCCCATCCGAACGCGATCCCCCCGTGGGGCGGCGCACCGAACTGGAAGGCGTCGAGCAGGAAGCCGAACTTCTCCTGCGCCTCCTCCTCGCCGATGCCCATGACCTCGAACACCCGCTGCTGCACGTCGCGACGGTGGATACGGATCGAGCCGCCACCGATCTCGTTGCCGTTGCACACGATGTCGTAGGCGTACGCGAGCGCCTCGCCCGGGCTCTCCTCGAACCGGTCGATCCACTCCGGGGTCGGCGACGTGAACGCGTGGTGCACCGCGGTCCAGGCGCCCTCGCCGACCGCGACGTCGTCGTCCTCGCCCGTGGGCTTGAACAGCGGCGCGTCGACGACCCACACGAACGACCACTCGTCCTCGTCGATCAGGCCGCCGCGACGACCGATCTCGAGCCGCGCGGCACCGAGCAGCGCACGGGCCTCGGACTGCTTGCCCGCGGCGAAGAAGATCGCGTCGCCCGGCTGGGCGCCCGTGGCCGCGGCCAGGCCTACGCGCTCGTCGTCGGTGATGTTCTTGGCGACGGGGCCGCCGAGCTCGCCGTCCTCGCCCACCGTCACGTACGCGAGGCCCTTGGCCCCGCGCTGCTTGGCCCACTCCTGCCAGGCGTCGAACCCGCGACGCGGCGTGTCTGCACCGCCCGGCTGCACCACGGCGCCGACGTAGGGCGCCTGGAACACGCGGAACGGCGTGCTCGCGAAGTACGCGGTCAGGTCGACGAGCTCGAGCCCGAACCGCAGGTCGGGCTTGTCCGTGCCGTAGCGGGCCATCGCGTCGGCGAAGGTCATGCGCTGGATCGGCGTCGGGATCTCGACGTCGACCAGGCGCCACAGCGCGACGAGTACCTCCTCGGCGAGGGCGATGACGTCGTCCTGCTCGACGAAGCTCATCTCGACGTCGAGCTGCGTGAACTCGGGCTGGCGGTCCGCGCGGAAGTCCTCGTCGCGGTAACAGCGCGCGATCTGGTAGTACCGCTCGAGCCCGGCGACCATGAGGAGCTGCTTGAAGAGCTGGGGCGACTGCGGCAGCGCGTACCAGCTGCCCGGCGAGAGCCGCGCGGGCACCAGGAAGTCGCGCGCGCCCTCGGGCGTCGATCGCGTGAGGGTCGGCGTCTCGACCTCGACGAAGTCGTGCGCGTCGAGCACCGCGCGCGCGGCCTGGCTGACCTTCGAGCGCAGCTTGATGGCGCGCGCCGGGGCAGGCCGGCGCAGGTCGAGGTAGCGGTACTTGAGTCGCGTCTCCTCGCCGACCTGCTCGTCGAGCGACGACGAGACCTGGAACGGCAGCGGCGCCGACTCGTTGAGCACGACGACCTCGGACGCGACGACCTCGATCTCGCCCGTCGCGAGGTTCGCGTTCTCGTTGCCCTCGGGACGACGACCGACCTCGCCCGTGACCTGCAGGACGTACTCGGAGCGCAGGCCGTGCGCCACCGCCTCGTCACGGATCACGACCTGGGCGACGCCCGACGCGTCACGCAGGTCCACGAACGCGACGCCGCCGTGATCGCGCCGGCGGTCCACCCAGCCCGTGAGCGTGACGGTGGTGCCGATGTGCTCGGCCCGCAGCGAGCCGGCGGTGTGGGTGCGCAGCACGGAAGGTCCTTCAGGTCGGGGATCACGCCCGGACGGGCGCCGTGACGATCATAGTTCGGCGCGGTCACGACGTCCGACGGCCGCGCGCGTCCGTGCGCCACCGCCCCGACCGGCCCTAGAACAGGCTCGGTTGCACCTCCGCGGCGGCCGCGTGCGCGGCGGCCACGGACCGCTTGCCCCACCTCAGGCCTGCCCCGTCCCGGTGCCGCGGGTCCCCGGCGCGCCGCCGCTGGTCCTCCTGGGCACGCTGGTCGTGGGCGCGGCGGCCGTGGGCATCCGGGTCGAGCCCGTGCTTCGCCAGCAACGGTCGGGCACGCGCGCTGAGCCAGGCGCGGTACTCGCCGTGCGCGTAGGAACCGCTGCCGTACACCCGGCCGTAGCCCGCGACGAGGTCGGGTCGCTCCCGGCCGAGCCACGACAGGAACCACTCGCGCGCACCGGGGCGCAGGTGCAGCGGCAGCACGGACGCCCGCCCCGCGCCTGCCTCGGCCACCGCCGCGAACAGCCGCTCCAGGTGGTCCGTCGAGTCGGTGAGCCACGGCAGGACGGGCGCCACCATGACGTGCACGGGCAGCCCCGCGTCCCGGATGGCCCGGACGAGGTCGAGCCGGGCCTTGGCCGTGGGCGTCCCCGGCTCGAGGCTCTGCTGCAGCTCGTCGTCGAGCACGGCGATCGAGACCGCGAGCGAGACCGGGACCTCGCGCGCCGCAGCCTCGAGCAGCGGCAGGTCCCGGCGCAGCAGCGTGCCCTTGGTGAGGATCGACAGCGAAGTCGCGGCCCCCGCGAGGGCGTCGATCACGTCCGGCATCAGGCGGTAGCGACCCTCGGCCCGTTGGTACGGGTCGGTGTTCGTGCCGAGGGCCACGTGCTCGCGTCCCCAGGACGGCTTCGCGAGCTCGCTGCGCAGCACCTCGGCCACGTTCGTCTTGACGACGATCTGGGTGTCGAAGTCGCGGCCCGCGTCGAGCTCGAGGTAGCGGTGCGTGCCCCGGGCGAAGCAGTAGACGCACCGGTGCAGGCAGCCGCGCATCGGGTTCACGGTCCAGCGGAACGGGACCTGGGACGCGTCCGGGACGCGCGAGAGCGCGGAACGGGCCCGGACCTCGTGGAACGTCACGCCGGCGAACTCGGGCGTCCGCACGGTGCGCACGAGCCCGGGCAGCTCCAGCCCCGGGAGCGCACCCTCGTCGGCCTCGATCTTCTGCCCGTCCCACCGCACGCCACGATTCGAACACATGTACGCACGGCGTGCAAGGGTTGCGCCCGCGCCACCGGGACCGTTCGCCGGGCCCGGGCGGGCGTGGTCGCGCGTCAGCCGGCGGCGACCACGCGCGGGAAGAGGTCCTCCGCCGGAGGCGCCCAGGTCGCCGCGTCCGCGGGTGCCTGCTCGCCCGACCGGATGTCCTTGACCTCGTCCGCGGTACCGCCCGCGTCCGCGGGACCCGGGAACCAGACGAACGGGATGCCACGACGGTCCGCGTGCTTGATCTGCTTGCCGAACTTCGCCGCGGAGGGCGCGACCTCGACGGGGATGCCACGCGCCCGCAGCGCGGTCGCCACCGCGTCGGAGCGGTGCCGGTCCTCCTCCGACGAGACGGCGACGAGCACCGCCGACGGCACCGACCGGGTCGCGCGGACGAGCCCCGCCCCCAGCAGCCGCGAGACGAGCCGCGAGACGCCGATCGACAGCCCGACGCCGGGGTAGCTGTTCGCCCCGTCGGACGCGAGCGTGTCGTACCGCCCGCCCGAACAGATCGAGCCGAGCTGCTCGTGCCCGACGAGCACGGTCTCGTACACCGAGCCCGTGTAGTAGTCCAGGCCGCGCGCGATCTTCAGGTCGGCGACGACGACGCCCGGCGCGCGGTCCTGCGCGGCGCGCACGAGCTGGCCGAGCTCGCCCAGCCCCTCGTCCAGCAGCTCGTGCTGCGCACCCACCTCGACCGCGAGCTGGAGCACCCGGTCGACGACGTCCTCGTCGGTCCCGCTGATCGCCGCCAGCCGCAGGCACGCCTGCGCCTGCTCGGGCGTGGCGCCCGCCTCGGCGACCACCAGCTCGGCGACGGCGTCCGGACCGATCTTGTCGAGCTTGTCGATGCTGCGCAGCACCGCCTCGACGTCAGTCAGGCCCAGGCCACGGTAGAAGCCCTCCGCGACCTTGCGGTTGTTGACCAGGATGCGCACAGGAGGCAGCCCGATCTCCTGCAGGGCGGTGAGCGCCTCGGCCATGACGAGCGGCAGCTCGACCTCGTAGTGGTAGGGCAGAGCACCCGCGCCCACCACGTCGATGTCCGCCTGCACGAACTCCCGGAACCGGCCGTCCTGGGGCCGCTCGCCGCGCCACACCTTCTGGATCTGGTAGCGCCGGAACGGGAACGCGAGGTGACCGGCGTTCTCGAGAACGTACCGCGCGAACGGGACCGTGAGGTCGAAGTGCAGGCCCAGCTGGCCGGCGCGGTCCGGGGTCGCGTCCGGCTCCTCCTGCAGCCGCCGCAGCACGTAGACCTCCTTGGAGGTCTCCCCCTTGCGCAGCAGCTGGTCGAGCGGCTCGACGGCGCGCGTCTCGATCCCCGCGAAGCCGTGCAGCTCGAACGTGCGCCGCAGCACGTCGAGCACGTGCTGCTCGACGATGCGGCCCTCGGGCAGCCACTCGGGGAATCCGGACAGGGGTGTCGGTCGCGCCATGTGCACGATCTTCCCAGACGACGAGGCCGTGCTCGTCGTGCCGTCTCAGCGATGCGCGAGGAACGGGTTCGTCGCGAGCTCCTGGGCGATCACGCTCGTCGGACCGTGACCTGGGACGACGTGGGTGGCCGGGTCGAGGCGCGCGACGACCTCCCGCAGGGTGCGCTCCATGACCTGCGGGTCGCCTCCCGGCAGGTCGGTGCGACCGACCGTGCCGGCGAACAGGACGTCGCCCGTGAAGGCGAGGCCCTCGGTGAGGTAGAGCGTCGAACCCTCCGTGTGACCGGGCGCGTGCCGTGCGACGAGGTCGAAGCCCTCGAGCCCGAGTGCGACGTCGTCGTCGCGCTCGCGCGCGCTCTCGTCGGCCCGGGAGGTGCCGAACGTGCGCACCTCCTGCGGCGGCGTGTACGACGACGGGTCCACTCCCGCTGCGGCGAGCGCCTGGGCGAGCGGCCCGGACGGGTCGTGCGGGGCGCCTCCCAGCACGCCGAGCGTCCCGAACGGGTCAGCGAGCCGGTACGCGTCGCGTGCGTGCACGTGCACGGGCACCTCGAGGCGACGGGAGAGCTCCGCGGCGCCCCAGGTGTGGTCGACGTGCCCGTGCGTCAGCACGACCGCGCGCGGGTGCAGGCCACGCTCCCCCACCGCGGCGACCACCGCGTCCGCGACCAGCGCGCCCGCGTCCACCACGACGCAGGCGCCGTCGTCCGCCACGAGCACGCTCGAGCGTGCACCGAACACCGCAGAGATCACCGTCAGCACGTCCACGCTCGAAGGCTATCGGCGCCCCCTGCGACGACGCCCGGCGCGGCCCGTCGGGGGCCGGGCGCCGCCCGTGGGACGAGACCGTGACCGGGTTGTGATCCACGCGCGCCGTGTGCGGATCGCGCACGTCCGCCACCTGCCTAGACTGTCCGGGGTTCCACTGTGCGACGACGCATCGCGTCCCGCACGGTGCACAGACAGTCACGCGAGGAGTGCGGGTGTCCAACAAGCGGGAGCGCGAGTACGAGCGCCGCCGGATGGAGAAGTGGCAGGCACGGCACGCCGAGGCCGTCCGTCGGCGTCGGCGTCGGATCGTCGCGGGGTCGGTCGTCGGGGTGCTCGTCCTGGTCATCGGCGTCGTCGCCGCCGTCGTCGCGAACAACACCGACGACGCCACCCCCGCCGCGTACTCGACCGACACCCCGAGCCCCGACGCGACGCAACCTCCCGTCGACGCCACACCCACGGCCGCGCCCACCAACTCCGAGCTGGTCCCCGATCCTGCGCTCGCCGAGGGCCGCACGTGGACCGGCGAGATCGACCTGAACGCCGGTCCGCTCCAGGTCTCGCTCGACGGCGCGGCCGCGCCGCAGGCGGTCGCGAACTTCGTGACGCTCGCGCAGGACGGCTTCTTCGACGGCACGAAGTGCCACCGGCTCACGACTCAGGGGATCTACGTGCTGCAGTGCGGCGACCCCGAGGCGACGGGCATGGGCGGCCCGGGCTACTCGTGGGGGCCCGTCGAGAACGCGCCCGCCGACGGGACGTACCCCGCCGGGACCATCGCGATGGCGCGCCAGAGCGGGAACGGCAGCTCGATGGGCTCGCAGTTCTTCATCGTGTACGACACCAGCTCCATCCCGTCAGACAAGGCGGGCGGCTACACCGTGTTCGGCCAGGTCACGTCCGGCTTGGACGTCGTCAAGGCCATCGCCGACGCGGGCACGGCACAGGGTTCGCCAGACGGCCCTCCCGTGTCCGACGTCATCATCGAGGGAGTGAAGATCCAGTGACGCAGACCCCGGACCAGTCGGCCGAGATCGCCGCCGACGGCGTGACGGAGCCCACCTCCCCCGATGTGAGCGCACCTGCCCCCGACGCGGCCGCCCAGGACGCGACCGACCAGGTCGCCACGACCGATGTCGTCACCGACGAGGCACCCGTCACCGAGGCACCCGCCGAGCAGGCGGCCGCCGACCAGGCACAGGCCGACGAGACACCCCGCGCTGAGGCGCCGGGTGCTGCCGCGGCCGAGGAGGCGCCTGTCGCGGAGGCAGCCGTCGAGGCTGCGGTCGAGGAGACATCCTCGGACGACGCTGCGGCCGCACAGGACGCAACCACCGACGAGATCGCCGAGGTCCCGTCGACTAAGGACGCACCGGTCGCGGAGGTTCCGGTCGAGGAGGTTCCGGCCGAGGACGCGGCGACGGCGCCGACCAGCGCAGCCCGCCCCACGCCCGCCTCGATCAAGCCCGGGCCGCGCCCGGTCCCCCGCCCTCCCGTGAACGTCGCCCCCACTGCGCCCAGCACGCCCGCAGCACCCGCGACGCCGGCCGTCGTGGTCACGCCCCCGGTCGACGCAGCCGAGGCCGCGCACGCGGCCACGTTCGGCTCGGTCGACGCCGACGGCACCGTCTCGGTCCGTGAGGCAGCGGGCGAGCGCGTGGTCGGCCAGTACCCGGGCGCGACGGCCGAGGAGGCGCTGGCGTTCTACGTCCGCCGTTTCCTGGACCTGCAGGCGAAGGTGACCGTGTTCGAGGCGCGACTCGGCGCGACCGACCTGTCGGTCAAGGAGATCGACCAGACGCTCACGCGCCTGACCGAGGAGACCGCCGAGCCGGCCGCCGTCGGCGACCTGGACGCGCTCCGGGCGCGCCTCGACGCGCTGCGCGGTGTCGCGGCCGAGCGTCGCGCCCGCGCGGAGGCCGAGCGCCAGGCCGCGCGAGCGGCAGCGGTCGAGGCCCGCACCGCCATCGTCGAGCAGGCCGAGAAGATCGCCGAGACCGACCCGAGCCGCATCCAGTGGCGCCCCGCCGGCGAGCAGCTGCGAGGCCTGCTCGACCAGTGGAAGGACGCGCAGCGGACCGGTCCGCGTCTCGACCGGCCGACCGAGGAGGCGCTCTGGAAGCGGTTCAGCCACGCGCGCACCACGTTCGACCGCGAGCGTCGCCACTTCTTCGCCGAGCTCGAGCAGTCCAACGCCGCGGCCAAGCAGGCCAAGGAGCGCCTGGTCGACGAGGCCGAGCGGCTGCAGTCCAGCTCCGACTGGGGCGCCACCGCCGGCGCGTTCCGCGACCTGATGGCGCAGTGGAAGTCGGCCGGCCGCGCGAGCCGCGCCGACGACGACGCGCTGTGGGCCCGGTTCCGCGCGGCGCAGGACGCCTTCTTCGCCGCCCGTGACGCCCAGAACGCCGCGACGGACGCCGAGTTCGCGGCGAACCTCGAGGTCAAGGAGTCGCTCCTCGTCGAGGCGGAGGCGCTGCTGCCGATCTCCGACCTGGGCGCGGCCAAGCAGGCGATCCGCGGGATCCAGGACCGGTGGGAGGCCGCGGGCAAGGTGCCCCGCGGCGACATCCAGCGTGTCGAGGGCCGCCTGCGCGCGGTCGAGACCGCGATCCGCGAGGCCGAGCAGAAGCAGTGGAGCCGCACCAACCCCGAGACGCGCGCACGCGCCGAGGGTGCCGCTGCACAGCTCGAGCAGGCGATCGTCGGGCTCGAGAAGGACCTCGAGAAGGCCAAGGCCGCCAAGGACCAGCGCCGCATCGCCGAGGCGCAGGCCGCGCTCGACGCGCGGCGCGCCTGGCTCGAGCAGGTCCAGCGGGCCGCGCAGGACGCGCGAGGCTGACCACGGGCTGAGCCCACGGGCGCGGCCGCGCACGCCCGTCGTCCACAGGCCCCGCACGACGACGAGAGGGCGTCGGGCATCCTCACCGGATGACCGACGCCCTCTCGCTGCTCCCCACCGAGCTCGTCCTGCCGCGGCTCGTGCGCCGCTGCGACACCGCGACCGCCGACTGGGCGGGGATGCTGCGCGACGGCGTGCTGCTCCCCGTGACCGAGTCCGTCGCGGTCGTCGGGCCCGAGCCGCCGAGCCCGGACGACCGCGCGCGGGCGCTCGTCACGGCCCTGCCCCGGCACGGCGTGCTCGGGCGCGACAGCGCGGCCTGGGTGCACACCGGGACGAGGCCGCCCGCGCGCGCGTGCGTCCTGGTGCCCGTCGGCGTGCGGCGACCGGCCCCGCGGCCGGACCGGACGTGCGCCGAGGCGGTCTTCGGACCCTCGGACGTCGTCCTGGTCGCGGGAACCGCGGTGACGACCCCGGAGCGCACGGCCGAGGACGTCGCGCGCTGGCTCGCCCCCGACGACGCGGTGGCCCGGCTCGTCGACCTCGCGGCGCACGGACTGGACCTCGCGACCGTCCGACGGCGGCTCACCGCACTCGCCGGGCGGCGCCACGTGCGGCGGGCGCACGCCGTCCTCGAGGCAGCACTCGAGCGCGACGGCGCCCAGGGCGACCTCGCGAGGCTCAGCGCAGCGCGTCCTCCGGACGCGAACCCGTGAGCCGGTAGACGTCGAACACGCCCTCGATCTTGCGCACGGCCGCCAGCACCGACGTCAGGTGGGACGGCTCGGCCATCTCGAACACGAACCGCGACATCGCGACGCGGTCGCGCGACGTCGAGACGGAGGCCGACAGGATGTTCACGTGGTGGTCCGACAGGACCCGCGTGACGTCGGAGAGCAGACGCGCGCGGTCGAGCGCCTCGACCTGGATCTGCACGAGGAACAGCGACGACGACGTGTGGCTCCACTCGACGTCGACCATGCGCTCGGGCTGCGCGCGCAGCTGCTCGACGTTGATGCAGTCGCTGCGGTGGACGCTCACGCCCGCGCCCCGGGTCACGAACCCGACGATGTCGTCGCCCGGCACCGGGGTGCAGCACTTCGCGAGCTTGACCCAGATGTCCTCGACGCCACGCACGACGACGCCCGGGTCGCCGGTGCGGACCCGGCGCGCGGTCGGACCGGGCCGGGTGGTCTCCGCGAGGTCCTCCTCAGCGCCGGTCTCGCCGCCGAGCGACTGGACGAGCCGCTGCACGACGCTGGCCGCGGACGCCTGACCCTCGCCGACCGCCGCGTAGAGGGCTGACACGTCGGGGTAGCGCATCTCGGTCGCGAGGGCGACGAGCGACTCGTGCGACAGCAGGCGCTGCATCGGCAGGTTCTGCTTGCGCATCGCCTTCGCGATCGAGTCCTTGCCGTGCTCGATCGCCTCCTCGCGGCGCTCCTTGGAGAACCACTGACGGATCTTGTTGCGCGCGCGGGGGCTCTTGACGAAGCCGAGCCAGTCGCGGCTCGGTCCGGCGGTCTCGGACTTCGAGGTGAAGACGTCGACGACGTCGCCGTTCTCGAGCGTCGAGTCGAGCGGGACGAGGCGGCCGTTCACGCGCGCGCCCATCGTGCGGTGCCCGACCTCCGTGTGCACCGCGTACGCGAAGTCGACGGGCGTCGAGCCCTGCGGCAGGGCGATCACGTCGCCCTTGGGCGTGAAGACGTAGACCTCGGAACCGGCGATCTCGAACCGCAGCGAGTCCAGGAACTCCGTGGGGTCGGCGGTCTCGCGCTGCCAGTCGACGAGCTGACGCAGCCACGTCATGTCGCCGCCCGCGGGCGCGTCGTCGGTCGCGTTCTTCGCGTTCTCCTTGTACTTCCAGTGCGCCGCGACGCCGTACTCCGCGCGGCGGTGCATGTCGTGCGTGCGGATCTGGATCTCGACCGGCTTGCCCCCCGGCCCGATCACGGTCGTGTGCAACGACTGGTACAGGTTGAACTTGGGCATCGCGATGTAGTCCTTGAACCGGCCGGGGACCGGGTTCCATCGCGCGTGCAGCGCGCCGAGCGCCGCGTAGCAGTCGCGCACGGTGTCGACCAGGACGCGCACGCCCACCAGGTCGTAGATGTCCGCGAAGTCGCGGCCGCGCACGATCATCTTCTGGTAGATCGAGTAGTAGTGCTTCGGCCGGCCCGTGACCGTGGCCTTGATCTTCGCAGCCCGCAGGTCCGCCCCGACCTGGTCGCGCACGACCGCGAGGTACTCCTCGCGGGCCGGGGCGCGCTCGGCGACGAGGTGGACGATCTCGTCGTACACCTTCGGGTAGAGGGTCGCGAACGACAGGTCCTCGAGCTCCCACTTGATCGTGTTCATGCCGAGGCGGTGCGCCAGCGGCGCGTAGATCTCGAGGGTCTCCCGGGCCTTCTTCTCGGCCGAGGCCGCGGGGACGAACTTCCACGTGCGGGCGTTGTGCAGGCGGTCGGCGAGCTTGATCACGAGCACGCGGATGTCGTGCGCCATCGCGACGACCATCTTGCGGACCGTCTCGGACTGCGCCGCGTCGCCATAGGTGACCTTGTCGAGCTTCGTCACGCCGTCGACGAGCATCGCGACCTCGGGCCCGAACTCGCGCCGGAGCTGCTCGAGCGAGTACTCGGTGTCCTCGACCGTGTCGTGCAGGAGCGCGGCGACCAGCGTCGAGGGCGTCATCCCGAGCTCGGCGAGGATCGTCGCGACCGCGACAGGGTGCGTGATGTACGGGTCGCCGCTCTTGCGGAGCTGGCCGCGGTGCGCCCGCTCGGCGACGACGTACGCGCGCTCGACCGTGCTCAGGTCGGCCTTCGGGTGATTCGCGCGCGCCGCCTGGAGGACCGGCTCGAGCGCCGGGTACGCCGGGCCCCTGGCGCTGCCGAACCGCGTGAGGGCAGCGCGCACCCGCGACGCCGACGAGCCGTTCTGCTCGGCGGTCGCAGCCGACGCCTGTCCGGCCGACGAACCCGCTGACGCCTCGGGCGAGCGGTCGCCTGCGGTGGGCGCGGCGAGGTCCTCGGTCACCCGAACTCCCTCCGTGCTGGTCACGCTGGATCGCACGAGTCTACGACCGTCGCGCGATCGCCTCGCACGCAGGGCGCCCGGCGGCGGTCGCGTGCCTGGTCGGACGAACGGTCAGTCGACCGTGACCACCGAGTCGATGGCCAGACCCTCGAGGTGCCGGCGTCCGTCGAGTCCCGCGATCTCGACCAGGAAGGACAGCCCGACCACCTCGGCGCCACAGGCGCGCAGCAGTCGGACGGTCGCGGCGGCGGTACCCCCGGTCGCCAGGACGTCGTCGACGACGAGCACCCGCGCACCAGCCGGGATCGTGAACGGCTGGATCTCGATCGACGCGTCGCCGTACTCCAGCGAGTAGGACTCGGTGGCGAGCGGGCCGGGCAGCTTGCCGGCCTTGCGGACGGGGACGAGCCCCGCACCCAGCGCGGTCGCGATCGGCGCGGCGAGCAGGAACCCGCGCGCCTCCATGCCGGCGACGAGGTCCACGGGGCCGTGCGCCGGGGACGCCATCGTCGCGACCACGTCCGCGAAGGCGCTCGCGTCGGCGAGCAGCGGCGTGATGTCACGGAACAGCACCCCGGGCTGCGGGTAGTCCGGGACCAGGCGGACGAGCGCGTTGACCCGGCGCACGACGTCGTCGCGCGCCGGGTCGCCCACGATGGGGAAGGTGCTCATCGGGACGGCTTGCGCCGCTTCGGCTGTGCCGCCTGCCCGAGGTGCGTGCCCGGACGCAGCTGGGCCGCAGCGTGCGGGACGGCGACACCACCGGCTCCGACGGTCTCCGCGTCGACACCCGCGCGCGCGGCCAGCACCTTGGCGGTGTGCGCCTTGATCCGCGGCTCCTGCTCCCGCAGCGTCACCTCGAGCGGGGTCGCGAGGAAGATCGAGGAGTACGCGCCGACGAGCATGCCGACGAACAGCGCGAGCGCGATGTCACGCAGCGTCCCGGCGCCGAGGATCGCGGCGCCGACGAACAGGATCGCCGAGACCGGCAGCAGTGCCACGACCGAGGTGTTGATCGAGCGCACCAGCGTCTGGTTGACGGCCAGGTTCGCCTTCTCGGCGTACGTGAAGCGACTCTGGTCCAGCGTGTCCGCGGTGTTCTCACGCACCTTGTCGAACACCACGACCGTGTCGTAGATCGAGTACCCCAGGATCGTCAGGAAGCCGATCACCGTCGCCGGCGTGACCTCCCATCCGATGCCCGCATACAGGCCGACCGTGATGATCAGGTCGTGGAACAGCGCGATCAGCGCCGCCAGCGCCATGCGCCAGTTGCGGAAGTAGATCGTCATGACGACCGTGACGAACACCAGGAACACGAGGATTCCCGAGATCGCCTTGCGGGACACGTCCTGCCCCCACGTCGGGCCGACGAACTGCGTCGTGATCTCGTCCTCGGTCACGTCGAACGCGGCCTGCAGGGCGTCACCGACCTTGTTGACCTGCTCGTCGGTGAGCTCGGCGACCTGGATGCGCAGCGAGTCGGCGCCGAGGTTCGTCACCTCGGGCGACTCCCCCGACGCGATCCCCTGGACCGTGTCGATGGCGAGCTGCTGGTCGCGGTCGCCCGCGATGCCCGACACGACGAACTCCGAGCCGCCCCGGAACTCGATGCCCGGGTTCAGCCCCGGCTTGATCAGCAGCGCGGCCGAGATCAGCACGAGGATCGTCGACGCGATGTAGAAGATGCGCCGGTGTCCGACGATGTCGTACGAACGACGGCCCGTGTACAGGTCGTTACCCCACTGGGCGAATCCGACGGCCATCAGTGCTCGCTCCCCTCGACCGGCGCGTCGCCGACCGTGTCGTCCTTCGGTGCGTCGGAGACCGCGCGGTCCTTGGTCGTGCCCTGCTCAGCGGCGCGCTGCGCGGCACGGCGCTCGGCGATCGTCAGGCCGTCCTGCCGTGCGCCCACCGTCGCGGGCGTGCGGACCGCGTCGGCGGTCGCGTCGTCGCCCGGCTCGACGTCCGTGCGCCGGCCCGTCACGACCTTGCCCCGCCCGACGTACCGCGCGCCCACGACACCCAGGCGGCGCGGGTCGAGGCCCGAGGCCGGGTGGCCCTCGCTGAAGAACTTCGTCTTCGACAGGAGCTCCATGAGCGGGTGCGTGAAGAGGAACACGACGATGACGTCGATGATCGTCGTCAGACCGAGCGTGAACGCGAAGCCGCGCACGCCGCCGACGGCCAGGAAGTACAGGACGAAGGCCGCGATGAGGTTGACCGCGTCCGAGGCCAGGATCGTGCGGCGGGCGCGTGCCCAGCCCCGCTCGACCGCGGCGCCCAGCGTGCGCCCCTCCCGCAGCTCGTCACGGATGCGTTCGAAGTAGACGATGAACGAGTCCGCCGTGATACCGATCGCGACGATCAGACCCGCGACACCCGGGAGCGACAGGCGGTAGCCCTGCGTCCACGACAGCAACGTGATCACGCCGAACGTCAGGAGCGCGGCGATCCCGAGCGACGCGACCGTCACCAGGCCCAGCGTGCGGTACTGCAGCAGCGAGTACACGACGACGAGGAGCAGGCCGATGATGCCGGCGAGCAGGCCCTTCTGGAGCTGCTCGGAGCCGAGCGTGGCCGAGATCTGCTGCTCGCTCTGCACCTTGAAGTCGAGCGGGAGCGAGCCGAAGTTCAGCCGGTTCGCGAGCTGCGCGGCGGTGGTCTGGTTGAAGCTGCCCGAGATCTGCGCCTGGCCGTTCGGGATCGGCTCGTCGACGCTGGGCGCCGAGATCACGAGCCCGTCGAGCACCATCGCGAACTGGTTCAGCGGGCTGCTCTGGGTCGCGAGGCGCGTCGTGACGTCCGTGAACTGCTTGGCACCCGTGGACGAGAACTCCATGTTCACGACCCAGCGGTTGCCCATCGCACCGCTCGGCAGGACCTCCAGGCCAGACGAGGCCGAGGAGATCTCCTTCCCGTCGATCTCGACGGGGCCGAGGATGTACTTCAGGCCGTCGCTGTTGCCCTCGCTGTCGACGCCACAGCTGACGAACGCGGCGTCGGCCTTGCCCGAGGTGCCGCCGCCGAGGTTCGACGGGTCGGTGCAGTCGAGCGCGTCGAACTGCGCACGGATCTCGTCGGTGACCCAGTACGCGGCGTCGCTCGCGGACGCGGGCTCGCTCGGCCGCTGCGGCGCAGCCGTGGGATCGGCCGTCGGCTCCTGCGTCGGTGCGTCGGTGGCCTCCGGCGTCGCGGGCGCGCTCGCGTCGTCCGTCGCGTCCGCCGTGGTGTCCGCGGACTCCGTGGGGGCGGGCGCGACCGTCTCGTCACTGCCGGGCTCCGTGGTCGCGTCGGGCGTCGGCTCACCGGTCGCTGCGGCCGTCGGCGCCTGCGTCGGCTGTGCCGAGAACGCGTAGTCCTGCACGAGCACCGGGCGGAACTCCATGTGCGACGAGCGGCTGACCGTGGCGATCGTCTCGTCGGAGGCCTTGCCCGGGATCGCGACGACGATGTTGTTGCCGCCCTGGCTGCTGATCTCCGCCTCGGACACGCCCGAGCCGTCGACCCGCTGGCGGATGACGTTGATCGCCTGGCTGATGTCCTCCGCCGTCGGCTCGCGCCCGTCGGTGGACACCGGGGTCAGGATGATCTGCGTCCCGCCCTCGAGGTCGAGGGCCAGCTTGGGCGTCCAGGTCGCGTCGGACGTCTTCGTACCGATGAAGACCGCCAGGAAGGGCAGCACCACGATGACCACCAGCGTGATCAGGGTGCGAACCGGCCGGCGGCGGCGTGTGGGTGGGGCCAACGGAGTTCTTCTCTCGTGCGCGCACCGGTCGCATGCGACCGGTGGGGTCATGGCCCGCCGAACAGCTCGACGGGCCGCGTGGGCTACTTCCGGTCGGTCTCGTCGTCTCCCCGGGTGGGCGGAAGCGACGACAGGTCGTCCGGCACGTCGATCACGGCGTCGTCAGCGGCGGCAGCGCGCTCCTCGTCGGTGAGGTCGGCGTCGTCCTCGACGTCCTCCTCCTCGTCGTCGTACACGACGGGCGGCTCGATCTTCTTGGCGATCGCGGCGCGCACCCAGCGCGTCTGGCTGCCGCCCGGCGTGGACTCGAGCGTGATCGCGTCGTCCTCGATCTCCACGACGTAGCCCATCATGCCGGAAGCGGTCATGACCTCGTCGCCGGGCTCGAGGGTATTGCGGAACTCCTGCTGCGCCTTCTGCTGCTTGCGCGCGCGACGGGACATGAACCAGAACGCCCCGACCGCGAGGGCCAGGATCAGGAACATGGAGTAACCGCCCCCACCGGTGTTGCTGGTGGTGGCGTTGGTCGCCGCGAGCGCGACGCTGAGCTGAGTCACAGCAGAGTCCTTAGGGTCGATCGTGTCCGGGGCAGTCTAGGCGTAGCGGCCCGTCGCTCCAACGCACGTCCAGGTGCGAAGGTTCCCGCCCGGTGGGGAGCCTGCCACAGATCGGCGCGCGTCCGACGCCCTCAGGCGAACAGCGTGCCCGGGTCACGCGGGGCGGCGAGCCCGAGGTGTGCCCACGTCGCGGGCAGCGCGACCCTGCCGCGCGGTGTCCGGCCGATCAGGCCCTCGCGCACCAGAAACGGTTCAGCAACCGTCTCGACCGTCTCGGGCTCCTCGCCGACGGCCACCGCCAGGGTCGTCAGGCCCACCGGTCCCCCGCCGAACCGCTGGCACAGCGCCTCGAGGACGGACCGGTCGAGGCGGTCGAGGCCGCGCTCGTCGACCTCGTAGACCTCGAGCGCGGCGCGTGCCGCGGCGAGGCTCAGGGTCCCGTCGCCGCGCACCTCGGCCCAGTCCCGGACGCGGCGCAGGAGCCGGTTCGCGATACGTGGCGTGCCGCGCGAGCGCGACGCGATCTCGCGCGCCGCCGCCCCCGCGAGCGGCACGCCGAGCAGGCCCGCGGAACGCAGCAGCACCTGCTCGAGCTCATCCGTCGCGTAGAAGTCGAGGTGACCGGTGAAGCCGAACCGGTCGCGCAACGGCGCGGGCAGCAGGCCCGCGCGCGTCGTCGCACCGACGACCGTGAAGGGCGGCAGCGCGAGCGGGATCGCCGAGGCCCCCGCGCCCTTGCCGACCATGACGTCGACGCGGAAGTCCTCCATCGCGACGTACAGGAGCTCCTCGGCCGGCCGCGCGATGCGGTGGATCTCGTCCAGGAACAGCACCTCGCCCTCCTCGAGCGAGGACAGCACCGCGGCGAGGTCGCCCGCGTGCTGGATCGCGGGCCCGCTCGTCACGCGCAAGGAGGCGCCGAGCTCGGCCGCGATGATCATCGCGAGCGTGGTCTTGCCCAACCCGGGCGGCCCGGACAGCAGCACGTGGTCCGGCGCCCGGCCGCGGCCGCGCGCGGCCTGCAGCACCAGGGAGAGCTGTTCGCGCACGACCCGCTGCCCGACGAACTCCGCCATCCGCCGCGGGCGCAGCGCGGCCTCGGCCGCGCGCTCGAGGTCGTCCGCGCCCGAGCGCACGAGCGACTCCGCCGGGAAGCGCTCGGTCACGAGCTCCTCGTCCGGCTCCGCCGCGTCTCCCCGACGATCAGCCACGGACGCCGCCGAGCCCGCGCAGCGCGGCCCGCAGCACCGCGGGGACGTCCTCGGCCGTCAGCGGGCCCTCGGTGTCGGCGAGCACGTCGGTCACGGCCTCCTCGGCGACCTTGGGGTTCCACCCGAGGCCGACGAGCGCGTCGACGACCTGCTGCCTGCGGTCCGTCTCGGTCGGCGTGGGAGCCGCCGCCGCAGCCCCCGCGACGGGCACCGCCGACGGCGCGCCCAGGCGGTCCTTGAGCTCGAGGACGATGCGCTGCGCACCCTTGCGGCCGATGCCCGGGACGCGCTCGAGAGCCTTGAGGTCCTCACCGGCGACCGCGCGGCGCAGACCGTCCGGCGTGTGGACGGCGAGCATGGCGAGCGCGAGTCGCGGCCCGACCCCGCTCACGGTCTGCACGATCTCGAAGGCCTCGCGCTCGTCGTCCTCGGCGAAGCCGAAGAGCGTGAGCGAGTCCTCCCGCACCACGAGCGACGTGTGCAGGAGCGCCTCCTGGCCGTGCCGCAGCTGCGCCAGGGTCGCGGGCGTGGCCTGCACGAGCATGCCGACGCCGCCGACCTCCACGACCGCCGAGTCCAGCCGCACCGCGAGGACCGTCCCCCGCACCGAAGCGATCACCGAGCCACCTCCACCGTTCGACGGGTAACCTTCCCACACGCACGAACAACTGTACGAACGACACGCCCCGACCCGGCCTGGTCCGGTCCGGCCCGGGCGCACGCTCCCCGGACGAGGTGCCGAACCTCAGCGCCGCGCGGCCTGCTCCGCGGCGGCCCACGCGCGCTGCGCGGAGGTCATCGACGCCGCCGGGCGCTGGGGCGCACCCAGCGCGCCGGCCGGGCGCCACAGGTGGCAGATCGCCAGCGCGAGCGCGTCCGCCGCGTCGGCCGGCCGGGGCAGCTCGTCGAGCTGCAGGAGGCGCGCGACCATCGTCTGGACCTGCGCCTTGCCCGCGCGGCCGTTGCCCGTGACCGCCGCCTTCACCTCGGACGGCGTGTGCAGCGCCACCGGGATCCGACGACGCGCGGCGGCGACCATGGCCAGCCCCGCGACCTGCGCGGTGCCCATCACCGTGCGCACGTTGTGCTGGGCGAAGACGCGCTCGACGGCCACGGCATCGGGAGCGTGCTCCTCGAGCCACTCCTCGATCCGGCGCTCGATCAGGAGCAGCCGCTGGTCGACGTCCAGGTCCGCGCCGGAGGTCGCCACGCCCACGTGCACGAGCCGCACCCGGCGTCCGGGGAGCCCGTCGACGACACCCAGCCCGCACCGGGTCAGGCCAGGGTCCACGCCGAGAACTCGCACGCGCGCATCGTCGCACCCGGCTCCCACGCGGGACGGCTCGCAACGCCGCATGCCGCCCACCCGGTGCATCGCCGACGAGCGCGCTCGGGCGAGGACGCACGAGGGGCCGCACCACCTCGCGGGTGGTGCGGCCCCTCGTCGCGGTTGTCGTGCGGGACGGACCGGTCGGTCAGTCGTCCTCGAGCTCGGCCATGACCTCGTCGGACGCGTCGAAGTTCGCGTAGACGTTCTGCACGTCGTCCGAGTCCTCCAGCGCGTCGATGAGGCGCAGGATCTTGCGCGCGCCGTCGGCGTCGACCTCGATCTGCGTCGCGGGCCAGAACACCACGTCCGCCGAGTCGTACTCGATGCCGGCCTCCTGCAGCGCGGTCCGGACCGGGACCAGGTCGGTCGCCTCGCTCAGCACCTCGAACTGCTCGCCGAGGTCGGTGACCTCCTCGCCGCCGACCTCGAGGACCGCCTCCATGACGGCCTCCTCGTCGGTGCCCTCCTTGGGCACGATGACGACGCCCTTGCGGCTGAAGAGGTAGGAGACCGAGCCCGGGTCGGCCATCTGGCCGCCGTTGCGCGTGAACGCGACGCGCACGTCCGAGGCGGCCCGGTTGCGGTTGTCGGTCAGGCACTCGACCAGCACCGCGACCCCGCCGGGGCCGTAGCCCTCGTACATGATCGTCTGGTAGTCGGCGCCGCCGGCCTCCTGGCCGGACCCGCGCTTGAGGGCGCGGTCGATGTTGTCGTTGGGAACCGACGACTTCTTGGCCTTCTGGATCGCGTCGAAGAGCGTGGGGTTACCCGCGGGGTCACCACCGCCCGTGCGGGCGGCCACCTCGATGTTCTTGACGAGCTTGGCGAAGAGCTTGCCTCGCTTCGCGTCGATCACGGCCTTCTTGTGCTTGGTGGTGGCCCACTTGGAGTGACCCGACATGCGCTCGTTACCCCTGGCTGTCGCGGACGATCTGGACGAAGAGACGGTGCACCCGGGTGTCACCGGTGACCTCCGGGTGGAACGAGGTCACGAGCAGCGGTCCCTGGCGGACCGCCACGATCCTACCGGCGGCTGGACCTGCTTCGACGCGCCCGACCACCGTGGCGGCCGGGCCGACCTCCTCGACCCAGGGCGCTCGGATGAACACGGCGTGCAACGGGCCGTCGTCCACACCCTCGATCGACAGGTCAGTCTCGAACGAGTCGACCTGCCTACCGAACGCGTTGCGGCGCACCGTCATGTCGACCCCGCCGAGGGTCTGCTGCCCCTCGATGCCGCCCAGCACCCGGTCGGCGAGCAGGATCATGCCGGCGCACGAGCCGTAGGCGGGCATCCCCGCCCGCAGTCGCTCCCGGACCGGGTCGAACAGGTCGAACGCGCGCAGGAGCTTGTCGATCGTCGTCGACTCCCCACCCGGGATGACGAGCGCGTCGACGGCGTCGAGCTCGGAGACCCGACGCACGGGCACGGCGCGAGCGCCCTCGGTCTCGAGGGCGTGCGCGTGCTCACGCACGTCACCCTGCAGCGCAAGGACACCGACGGTCACAGTCACGTCGCAGATCCTAGGTCGCCGTCGCGGGTGCTCAGCGCGCGGCGGCTGCGCGCAGACCGCTGCCCGACGCCGTGCGGACCTCGTCGGCCAGGTGCGTCAGGCCGTCGAGCAGCGCGGACCGGGACGCGGCCAGGCTCACGCGCACCATCCCGTCCGCACCGACGCCGAACGTCGACCCCGGGGCGACCGCGACGTGCCGACGCGCGAGCAGCCGCCGCGCGAACGCCTCGGTCTCGGTCGTGCCCACGTCGACCATCAGGTAGAAGGCACCGTCGGGCTCGGAGAACCGCAGACCGCGCGAGGTCAACAGCTCGGCCGCGGCGTCCCGCCGGTCCCAGTACGACTCGACGGCGTCGTGCACCCACTCCTGCGAGCCCTCGAGGGCCGCGAGGGCCGCGTGCTGGCCCACCGTCGACGGGCACGAGACGGTCGCCTCCGCGATCTGGCCGACGAGGTCGACGAGCTCGGGCCGCGGAAGCGCCACGAGCCCGACGCGCCAGCCGGTCATCGCGTACGTCTTCGACATGGAGTGGAAGACGAGCACGCGGCCGTCGGTGTCGTACGCCGCGGGGCTCACGTGCGGGGTGCCGAACGTGATCGCCTCGTAGCACTCGTCGGACAGCAGCCACAGGTCGTGCCGACGCGCGAGCTCGACGAGCGCCTCGACGGTCGCCGCCGGGTACACGGCGCCGGTCGGGTTGTTCGGCGAGCACACGACGATCGCGCGCGTGTGCGGCGTGATCGCTGCCTCGACGTCGGCGATGCGCGGGACGAAGCCGTCGCTCGCCCGTGCGAGGTACGTCGTCGGGACCGCGCCGCACGCGTGCGCGGACATCGCCCAGTTGGGGAACGTGGGGTCGGGCAGCAGGATCTCGTCACCCGGCCCGAGGATCGCGGACATCACCATCGCGAGCCCGTGCATCGCACCGTGCGTCACGACGACCGCGTCGGCGTCCACGCGCGCGCCCGAGCGCTTCGCGATCCGCTCCGCGCCGGCCGCCCGCAGCTCGGCCAGGCCGATGCTCGAGCAGTAGCCCGTCTCGCCGCGCGAGGCGGCACGCGCGACCGCGTCGACGACGTGGTGCGGCAGCACCGCGTCGGGTTCGCCGATCTCGAGGTGGACGGCCGCGGGGTCACGCAGGGCGAGGTCCATGAGCGTGCGGATGCCGCTGCGCGGGATCGCGCGCGAGGGCGAGGAGGACGAGGCGATCGGCATGGCCCGACGGTACGCGCGTCAGGTCACGAGCAGGTTACCGACCAGTACGGTCGCGTCGCGGCGCATCGGCCGGGGCCTGCGACCGCGCCCGTCTCGCCCTGCGCGAGGCGCGGGGCTAGTGTCCGAGACGAACGGCCGCAGCCAGCGGGCACCTCGTAGCGAGGTCCGACGATGAGCGAGATCGACGAGATCCTGGCCCAGATCCCCCTGCCCTCCCTCGCAGCGCAGCTCGGCGTCGACGAGCGGACGGCCGAGGCTGCGGTGCGCAGCGCACTGCCCGCCCTCGTGGGCGGTCTGCAGTCGAACGCCGCGAGTCCCGACGGCGCGGCATCGCTCGCGGGCGCGATCGAGCAGCACCCCGCGACGCTCTTCGACGGCGGGCTCGACCTGGGCGGGCTCGACCTCGACGACGGCGCCAAGATCCTCGGGCACATCTTCGGCGGCGGCACGGACCAGGTGGCGCAGCAGGTCGATGCCGACATGGGCGCGCAGCTCGGCGGCGTGCCCGAGGGCGCTGCCGGGCTCGGTGGCGGGTCGGGCTCGCTCGTCTCACGCCTGCTGCCCATGCTCGCGCCGATCGTCATGGCGTTCCTGGCCAAGCGCCTGCAGGGCGGCGGCGGCCCGACGAGCTCCGCACCCTCGTCGGGCGGCGGGCTGCAGGACATGCTGGGCTCGATCCTCGGCGGGCTCGGCGGTCGCTGACCGCCGGGGCAGTCACTCGCGCGCGAGACCCAGGTGCCGCGTGGTGCCGTCCCACACGGGCAGCAGGCTCGCCACGAGGGCGGCCAGGCCCTCGGGGAAGACCTCGATGTCGACCGCGGCGAGATCCGCGAGCGTCCACCAGCGCAGCTCGTCGATCACGTCCTGCTCGAGCGCCGTCCAGCCGGAACGGTCCTCGACGACGAACGCCGACGAGGGCACGCGCGCGAGGAAGATCTCCTCGTCCTGCCGGCAGTGCTCGAAGTAGAAGTCGAAGATCGCCGAACGCGTGAAGACCGGGCCGCTCACGTCGTCGGCCGCGAGCACGATCCCCGACTCCTCGCGCACCTCACGCACCGCCGCGTCGAGCGCCGACTCGCCGGCGTCGATGCCACCGCCGATGGTGAACCACCACGAGCGCTCGGGCTGATCGGCGTCGTGCCCGCGGATCAGGAGCACACGGTCGTCCTCGTCGAGCAGGATCACGCGTGCGGCGCGGCGGAACAGCAGGCCGTCGGCGCCGCGCGTCCACTCGGGACCAAGGGCGTGCACCGGTCCCCCGCGTCCCGCGTCGACGTCCACCGCCGCAGCCGGAGCGGCGTGGTCGGCAGGGCCGGGCGGATCAGCGGGCACGACGAAGGCCGCGGGCTCGTCGTCGCCCGCGGCCCTCGTCGACACGTCTGAGGTCACCAGCCCCGCTCGGCCAGCCGGTGCGGGACGGGCACGTCGTCGACGTTGATGCCGACCATCGCCTCACCCAGTCCGCGCGAGACCTTGGCGATGACGTCGGCGTCGTCGAAGAACGTGGTCGCCTTGACGATCGCGGCGGCGCGCTCCGCCGGGTTCCCGGACTTGAAGATGCCCGAGCCGACGAAGACGCCCTCCGCACCGAGCTGCATCATCATCGCCGCGTCCGAGGGCGTCGCGATGCCGCCCGCGGTGAAGAGCACGACGGGGAGCTTGCCGGCGGTCGCGACCTCCTTGACGAGCTCGTACGGCGCCTGCAGGTCCTTCGCCGCGAGGTACAGCTCGTCCTCGGGCAGCGAGGTGAGGCGGCGGATCTCGTCGCGCAGCGTGCGCATGTGCGTCGTCGCGTTGGAGACGTCACCCGTGCCGGCCTCGCCCTTCGAGCGGATCATCGCGGCGCCCTCGGTGATCCGGCGCAGCGCCTCACCCAGGTTGGTGGCACCGCAGACGAAGGGCACCGTGAACGCCCACTTGTCGATGTGGTGCGCGTAGTCCGCGGGCGTGAGGACCTCGGACTCGTCGATGTAGTCGACCCCGAGGCTCTGCAGCACCTGCGCCTCGACGAAGTGGCCGATCCGAGCCTTCGCCATGACGGGGATCGAGACGGCCTCGATGATGCCGTCGATCAGGTCCGGGTCGCTCATGCGCGCGACGCCGCCCTGCGAGCGGATGTCCGCCGGCACGCGCTCGAGCGCCATGACGGCCACGGCGCCCGCGTCCTCGGCGATCTTCGCCTGCTCGGCGTTGACGACGTCCATGATGACGCCGCCCTTGAGCATCTCCGCCATGCCTCGCTTGACACGCGCGGTGCCGATGACGCCGGCCGCGTCGCTCGTCGGGGTGGGCTGGCTGTTGTCGCTGGTCACGTCAAGCCTCGCAGAGAAAAGGTGCGGTCACTGGTGGTGTGCGGTCCGGAGGCGGTCGGGGCGCGCCCTGTCAGCTGCCTACCGGGACGAGCCGGCGGGCTCCACGACGGACCGAACCTCGCCATCGTAATGCGTGCCGTGAGCCGCACGGCGCGACCGTCTCACGGGCGGCAGGGACACGGGCAGCAGCCTCACGGGCAGCAGCCTCACGGGCAGCAGCCTCACGGGCAGCAGAGCGGTGAGCGTCGGTCAGCCGACGCCGGGCCGCGGCAGCGCGGACGGCCACGCGTCATCGAGCTCGAGCGTCCGCGGCTCGGGGGCGTGCCCCGCGAGGCGCAGGAGCCGCACGAACCGCCCGCGGCGCACGCGCTGGGTCTGCAGCACGGCCTCGTTGTGGAAGCGGCGCGCGATCTCGGCCCGGTACCAGGCGGAGCTGAGCGCGTCGAGCAGCTCGACGCCGCCCGGCTCCGCGCTCACGGTCGCGACCTCGTCGGGCGCGCCGAGCACCTCGCGCAGCGTCGCGCTGAGCTCGCTCTCGACCTGCCCGCGCTCCTCCTCGTCGCCCGAGGCGGCCGGTGAGGACAGCGCGCGGTCGGCGCTGCCGCGCGGGTCGGAGAGCAGGAGCGCGAGCAGCTCGGGCGGACCGTCCGTGCCTCCGCTCGTCCCCTCGGCGCCGAGGGCGGCCCACGCGGCCTCGCCCACGAGCACGGACGAGACCGGGTCGAGCAGGCCCGACGTCGCCAGCGCCGCCGCGGCGGTCGCACGACGCACGAGCTGGGCCTCGACGACGCTGCGCGACGCACCGACCTTGCGGTGCAGCCGGTCGAGCCGGGAGGCCGCGACCCACACCGACCACACGAGCAGGCCGAGGACGAGCACCACGACGACGGCGATCTCGGACCATGTCATCGACCCTCACCCCGGCTCTCGCGACCACGCCGCAGCTCGAGGATCCGGGCGCCGCGCAGCGAGGACGGGTCCTCGCCCACCGGGGCGTCCCGGCCCGCGACGGCCATCTCGTACACGGCCAGCACCTGGTCGGTCACGGCGGACCAGTCGTACCGGCGCACGACCGCGTGGGCGTGCGTCGCCACCTTCTCCCGCAGCGCGGCGTCGCCCAGGACGCGCACGAGCGTGCGGGCCAGGTCGTCGGAGTCGCCCGTGCGGAACAGCACGCCCGCGGCGCCGTCGTCGAGCACGCGCGAGAACGCGCCGAGATCGCTCGCGACGACCGCCGCCCCCGCGCTCATGGCCTCGACGAGCACGATGCCGAAGCTCTCGCCGCCCGTCTGCGGCGCCACGTACACGTCGACCGACGCGAGCAGCCGCGCCTTGTCCTCGTCGGAGACACCGCCCAGGAACTCGACGGCGCCCGCCTGCTCCCCGAGGACCTCGCGCGCCTGCTCCTCGCCGCTGTCGCCCCGACCGGCCACCAGGAACCTCGCGCCCGGCACGTGTGCGAGCACCTCACGCACCGCGCCGAGCAGGACGCCGAGCCCCTTGCGCGGCTCGTCGAGCCGGCCGAGGAACGCGATCGTCGGGGCCTGCGGCGTGCCGGTCCAGCGGCCGTCCGGCTCGGCCTGCTCGAACAGGTCGACGTAGACGCCGTTCGGGATGACGACGGCGTCGCCGCCGAGGTGGTCGACGAGCGTGCGGCGTGCGTCCTCGGACACCGCGATCCGCGCCGAGATCTTCTCGAGCGACTGGCGCACGAGCGGGAACGCGACCTGGAGCGACCGTGAGCGCACGGTCGAGGTGTGGAACGTGGCGACCACGGGACCGTCGGCGATCCACAGCGCGAGCATCGACAGGCTGGGCGTCACCGGCTCGTGCAGGTGCAGCACGTCGAACTGCCCCTGCTCGAGCCACTTGCGCGTGCGGGCGGCCGTCACGGGCCCGAACGTCAGCCGCGCGACCGAGCCGTTGTACCGGACCGGGACGGCACGTCCGGCGGCCGTGAGGTAGTCCGGGACCGGCGTGTCGTCGTCGGCGGGCGCGAGGACCTCGACCGTGTGGCCGCGGGACAGCAGCGCCTCGGCGAGGTCGCGCACGTGGAACTGGACGCCACCGGGCACGTCGAACGAGTAGGGGCACACGATGCCGACGCGCAACGGCCGGGTCGGAGTCGTCGTCATGGCCGTGCCGTCCCGTCACGGTCGGTGGTGGCCCGCTGCGCCGCGCGTGCCTTCGTGGCGGCGTACCGCTCGGGGTCGAGGTCCTCGACGAAGATCCGCTGCAGCATGTGCCAGTCCTGCGGGGAGGCCGCGATGCCGGCAGCGAGCCGGTCCACCCACGCCTGGGTGAGCACCCCCACGCGCTCGGCACGCGGCACGTCGTCCGCGACGGGTTCGACCGGGTCGAACGTGACGCAGATGCCCCACGGGGTGCGCGCGCGGCGTCGGCGCTCGCCGTGCAGCCGTTCATAGGTGATGACTGTCGTCACCAGAGGCGCCCCGGTCGCCAGGGAGAGCGCGGCCGGTCCCGCGGCGACGCGGGCCTGGCGGCCGAACAGGTCGACCTCGATGCCGCTGTGGGTGAGGTCGCGGTCGGCGAGCAGCGGAACCAGGCCCGGACCGCCCGTGCGCACGACGCGCACGAGCTCGCGGAACACGTCGCCGTCGCCGAGCGGCAGGATGCGCAGCCCGATGCCCTCGCGGAACCGCAGGAACTCCTCGAACACCTCGGGCGGTTCGAGGCGCTCCGCCACGGTCGTGACGGGTGCGACGGCGCGCGTCGCCCAGGCCCCCGCGAGGTCCCAGTTGCCGAGGTGACCGAGCGCGAGGACGACGGCCCGACCGTCCTGGACGTGCGGCACCACGTGCTCCAGGCCGACCGCACGCACCCGCGCGTCGATCTGCTCGGCGCTCGCACCGCTGAGCGCGAACGCCTCGCTGAAGTAGCGCAGGTACGAGCGCATGCCCGCACGGGACAGCCGCCGCACCTGCGACCGGCTGAGGTCGGGCCGCACGCGCGCGAGGTTCGCCTCGAGCTGCCGCACACCGCTCCCGCGGCGCAGCCATGCCACGTCGGCCCCGAGGGCAGCCGCGCCGCGCAGCAGCGGTCCGGGCAGGCGCGGGGCGTGCCGCCACGCGAAGCCGTACAGCGCGCCGACGTCGAGGCTCACGCGTCCGCCCCGTGCCCGCTCGCGCCGTCGGCCGGTGCGCTCGGCACGGCGAGCGCTCGCGCCTGGGCGTACACCTTGGCCATGCGCTGCACGACCGTGATGGCGGACGCCACCGCGAGCAGGGCGAGGACCACGGTCAGCACGGCGAGCGGCAGCCCGAACCCGACGAATGCGGTCGCGGTCAGCACGAGCAGCAGCCGGTCGGCCCGCTCGGCGATTCCGCCCGACGCGGTCATGCCGAGCCCCTCGGCGCGGGCGCGCGCGTACGGCACGATCGAGCCGAGGATCAGGCACGCCAGCGCGAGCGTGGCCGTGAGTCGGTCGTCGCCGGCGCCGAAGAACCACAGCACCAGGCCACCGAAGATCGCCGCGTCGCCGAACCGGTCCAGCGTGGAGTCCAGGAACGCCCCCCAGGGCCCGGACCGGCCGGCGCGACGCGCCATGACGCCGTCGAGCGAGTCGGTGAGCACGAAGACGGTGATCACGAGCGTGCCCGCGAGCAGGTGACCGGTCGGGAACGCCCACAGCGCGGTGACCACCACGACGAGCGTCCCGGTGATGGTCACGGCGTCGGGCGAGACCCCGAGCCGGAGCAAGGCGTCCGCGACCGGCGTGAAGAGGCGGGTCATCGCGCCACGGAGACGGTTCAGCACGGGTCGATCATCCCCCGGTCGGAGTGGGCCAGGCCGCGGCGAGCCGCGCGCGCGTGTCGGACAGGAGTTCCGGCAACGCCCGGCTGCGCCCCACGACCGGCAGGAAGTTCGAGTCACCGTCCCACCGCGGCACGACGTGCTGGTGCAGGTGAGCGGCGATCCCGGCGCCCGCGACGTCGCCCTGGTTCATGCCCAGGTTGAAGCCGCTCGGCGCCAGGACCGCACGGAGCACGCGCATCGCCGACTGCGTCAGCGCACCCACCTCGGCCACCTCGTCGACACTGAGGTCCGTGTAGTCCGCGACGTGCCGGTACGGGCACACCAGGACGTGCCCCGGGTTGTACGGGTACAGGTTCATCACGACGTACGCCCGCGTGCCGCGCGCGACGACGAGGCCCTCGTCGTCGGGCAGCGACGGGATACGGCAGAACGGGCACCCGGGACCGGCGGCGTCGTCGACGGGCTTGTTCTCCCCGCCGATGTACGCCATGCGGTGCGGCGTCCACAGCCGCTGGAAGCCGTCCGGCTCGCCGGCGAGCGCGCGCGCGTCGACGAGCTCGGGACCCGTCACGCCGGCGTCCGGGCGGTGCCGGTCGTCAGCCACGGCTCAGACCTGCGTGTGGTCGCGGACCGCGGCGACGATCCGCGCGACCGCCTCGGCCACCGGCACCCCGTTCTCCTGGCGGCCGTCGCGGTAGCGGAACGAGACCGCACCCGCCTCGACGTCCTCGCCGCCCGCGATGAGCACGAACGGGATCTTCTGCGTGCTCGCGTTGCGGATCTTCTTGCCGAAGCGGTCGTCGCTGCGGTCCACCTCCGCGCGGATCCCCTGCGCTCGCAGCTGCGCGACGACGTCGTCGAGGTAGCCCTCGAACGGCTCCGCGACCGGCACCGCGAGCACCTGGACGGGCGCGAGCCACGCCGGGAACGCGCCCGCGTAGTGCTCGACGAGGATGCCGAAGAAGCGCTCGATCGAGCCGAACAGCGCGCGGTGGATCATCACGGGACGCTGGCGCGACCCGTCGGGTGCCGTGTACTCGAGCTCGAACAGCTCCGGCTCGAAGAAGTCGAGCTGGATGGTCGAGAGCTGCCAGGTACGACCGATGGCGTCCTTGACCTGCACCGAGATCTTCGGGCCGTAGAACGCGGCGCCGCCCGGGTCGTCGACCAGGTGCAGCCCGGACGCCGTGGCGACCTCGCGCAGGGTCTCGGTCGCCTCGTGCCAGGTCGCGTCGTCGCCGACCGACTTCTCGGGGTCGCGGGTCGACAGCTCGAGGTAGAAGTCGTCGAGGCCGTAGTCGCGCAGCAGGTCGAGCACGAAGGTCAGCAGCGAGCCGAGCTCCTCGCGCATCTGCTCACGCGTGGTGTAGATGTGCGCGTCGTCCTGGGTGAAGCCGCGCGCGCGGGTCAGGCCGTGCACGACGCCGGACTTCTCGTAGCGGTACACCGTCCCGAACTCGAACAGCCGCAGCGGCAGCTCGCGGTACGAGCGACCGCGCGAGCGGTAGACGAGGTTGTGCATCGGGCAGTTCATGGGCTTGAGGTAGTAGTCCTGGCCCTCGCGCTTGACCGTGCCGTCCTCGTGGAACTCGGTGTCGAGCTTCATCGGGGGGTACATGCCGTCGGCGTACCACTCGAGGTGACGCGAGGTGTGGAACAGCTTGGCCTTCGTGATGTGCGGGCTGTTGACGAACGAGTAGCCCGCCTCGACGTGCCGACGGCGCGAGTACTCCTCCATCTCCATGCGCACGATCCCGCCCTTGGGGTGGAACACCGCCAGGCCCGAGCCGATCTCGTCGGGGAACGAGAACAGGTCGAGCTCGTTGCCGAGCCGGCGGTGGTCGCGCCGCTCGGCCTCGGCCAGCCGGTCGAGGTGGGCCTTGAGCTCGTCCTTGCTGGGCCACGCGGTGCCGTACACGCGCTGGAGCTGAGGGTTCTTCTCGCTGCCGCGCCAGTAGGCCGCGGCCGACCGCATGAGCTGGAAGCCGTTGCCGATCAGCCGGGTGCTCGGCAGGTGCGGGCCGCGGCACAGGTCCTGCCAGACGACCTTCTCGCTCTCCCGGCCGGCGCCGCGCACGTTCTGGTAGATCGACAGCCCACCGAGGCCGACCTCGACGCTCGCGCCGTCCGCCGCGCCCGGGTCGCCCTTGAGGCCGATCAGCTCGAGCTTGTACGGCTCCCCGGCGAGCACCTCGCGCGCCTCCGTCTCGGAGACGTCCCAGCGCCGGAAGGTCTGCCCCTCCTTGACGATGCGCGACATGACCTTCTCGAGTGCGCGCAGGTCCTCGGGGGTGAACGGGGTCTCGACGTCGAAGTCGTAGTAGAAGCCGTCGGTGATCGGCGGTCCGATGCCCAGCTTGGCGGACGGGTTGACCTCCTGGACGGCCTGCGCGAGCACGTGCGCCGCGCTGTGCCGCAGCACGGCCAGCCCGTCGGGCTCGTGCACGCTCACCGGCTCGACGACCTTCGCGTCCTCGGGCAGCGGCAGGTGCAGGTCGCGCAGCTCGCCGTCCACGCGCACGACGACGACGTCCTTGCGGTCACCGAAGAGGTCCGTGCCCGTCGTGCCCGCCTGCACCGTGGTCGCGGTTCCGTCGACGGTGAGGGCGATCTGAACAGGCACGGGGTGGTGGCCTTCCTCGGGAGCTCACGCGGTCACCCGCGCGACGTGGTGTTCCGCCGGGCAGCGGACCCGTCGATGCTACCTGCGCAGGTCCCCGACCTCGCGCGCATTGCCACGACGAGGACAGCGCCACGACGAGGACCGCGCCACGACGAGGACGGCGCCACGACGAGGACAGCGGTCGGAGACGACGAAGGCCGCCTCGCGGCGGCCTTCGTCGATGTGGTGGTGGGCGATACTGGGTTCGAACCAGTGACCTCCTCGGTGTGAACGAGGCGCTCTACCACTGAGCCAATCGCCCGGGGTCTCCCCGGCGCACCTCCCGGGGGCGGCGCTGACGAGGATGCTACCCGCCCAGCCCGCAGATTCCGAAACCGGCCCGCGTCGCGGTCATCTGGGGCACGATGAGCACCGGATGCGACATCGAGCTCGCCCAGATTGCTGTCGGTCAGGTCTCAAGCCGTCGCCGCGAGCGACCGATTACTCGGGTATGTGTCACTCGCGAGTGGAGGTCCACGCCGGGCTCGGCGCGCGGGGAGGTGCATGCACCCACGTTGGGCACGCTCACAAGGCGTCCCACCGGGTGAACCTGGGTGCAGTTCCGGTCCAATCGGGCAGACCCGCTGCCATGATGGGACCAACAGCCCATGTAGACGAGGAGGGGACCCGATGACGCGCTCGTCGTATGACGTCGTCGAGGTCGTCGCCATGCAGCTGATCGGGAGTGACGCGAGCGTCATCCCGGTGAGCGCAGAACTTTCTTTCCGGACGTCGGATCCGTACACGGTGCGCGCGGTCTTCACCGGCCCGCACACCATGTCGACCTGGCTCATCGGCCGCGAGCTGCTCTCCATGGGCATGCACGCGTCGTCGGATGCGCCCGCCGGAAGTGGCGACGTCCAGGTATGGCGGGACGAGGATCCCGACTACGCGCTCGTGTCGCTCAGCGGGGTCGAGGGCAGTGCGCTCCTCGCCGCTCCCAGCGAACCCATCGTCAGGTTCCTCGCCGGCACGGAGGCACTCGTGCCCCTGGGTGCGGAGAGCGATCGCATGGAGTCGGAGATCTCGGCGTTCATCGCCGCGCTCCTGACCGCCTGATCACTGATCATCCGACCGGTCCCGTCACCGACGACGGGGCCGGTCGTCGTCCGTCCGGGGCCGCCGTCTCCGTCCGGGACGGACGCCTGACCGTCAGGGGTCGAGGTCGTCGAGCGCCCTCGCCTGGAAGAGCTCCGCGGCGGCACGCGAGAGCTCACCGACCGTCACGTCGTGCTCGTCGAGCGAGACGACCGGCGACACGTTGCGGATCGAGCCCGTGAGCGTGAGGTGGGCGGCGCCGGTCAGGACCTCGTCGAGCACGTCGTAGGGCAGCTCGCCCGGCGCGGCCTCCCGCACCGGGACGCCAGCCGCGGCAGCCCACTCGATCAGGAGCTCGCGCGTGATCCCCGCGAGGCAGCCGCTCGAGAGCGGCGGGGTGACGAGCTCCCCGGCGCGCTCGACGACGACGTTCGAGCCGGTCCCCTCGCACAGCTCGCCGACCGTGTTCGCGAGCACGGCCTCGTCGGCGCCCTGGCGGAGCGCCCGCGCGAGCGCGACGACGTTCTCGGCGTAGGACGTGGTCTTGAGCCCCGCGACCGCCGAACGCTCGTTCCGCACCCACGGCACCCGCACGACACGGCTGGACGCCGCGCGCGTCGCGGGACCGGCCAGGACGACGAGCGACGGACGCTGCTCCTCAGGCTCGTCGCGGTGCGACCCCAACGGCCCTGGCCCACCCGTGTACGTGATGCGCAGCCGCCCGGCGTCACCCGCTGCGGCCAGCACCTCGGCCACGGCGTCGCGGACGCGTCCCTCGTCGGGTGCGGGCAACCCGAGGCCTACCGCGGACCGGGCCAGCCGGCGCAGGTGCCGGGTCAGCGCGAACGCCTGCCCGGAGTACACCGCACACGTCTCGAAGACGCCGTCCCCGACGGTGACCCCGTGGTCGACGCCCGTCAGGATGCGGTCGGTGGGTGCGTGCAGCCGTCCGTCGGCCCAGATCACGACGCTCATGGTCGCCAGTCTCCCACCGCGGTCACGTCCGTCAGGGACGTCACGTCCGCCGGGGACGTCGCGTCCGCCGGTGAGGTCTCCTCCGTCAGGGACGCGGCGCCGACGCGAGGCCGACGAGGCGCGCGGCCTTGAGCTCGGTCTCGTCCCACTCGGCGTCGGGGTCGCTCCCCCACGTGATGCCCGCGCCCGTGCCGAACCGCAGCACGCCCGCGCCCTCGTCGTCGCCGGCCCACCAGAACGTGCGGATGGCGACGGCGAGCTCGGCGCGCGTGCGACCGTCGTCGCCGACGTGCACCCAGCCGACCAGGCCGCAGTACGGCCCGCGCGGACCGGCCTCGAGCTCGTCGATCACCCGCAGCGCCGACGACTTCGGCGCACCCGACACCGAGCCCGGCGGGTAGGTGGCCGCGAGGACCTGAGCCCACCGGTCGGGCGCCCGGGCGACGGCCGGGTCCAGCGCGCCCTGGACCGTCGAGACCAGGTGCACGAGCCCAGGGTGCTCCTCGACGCCCAGCAGGGTCGTGACCTCGACCGTGCCCGGCCGGCAGACGTGCTGCAGGTCGTTGCGGACGAGGTCGGTGATCATGACGTTCTCGGCGGCGTCCTTGGGTGTGAGACCCTCACGGGTCGCCGCGGTGCCCTTGATGGGCGCCGACGTCAGGACGTCGTCCTCGAGCCGCAGGAACAGCTCCGGAGACGCCGTGACGACCCACACCGGGTCGACGTCCGTCATGCCTCGTGGGACGTGCACGTAGCCGCCGAACGGCGCGGGGTTGCCTGCCGCCAGCACCTGCGCGAGCGCGCGTGCGTCGGGCTCGTCGTGCGACGAGCCCAGGGGTGCGCTCAGGACGCGACAGAGGTTCGCCTGGTAGACGTCGCCCTCACGCACGTGGTCACGCACCGACTGCACCGCGGCGACGTACTCGGCCCGGGTCATCGCGCTCGTCCAGTCGTCGGCCCGCGGGCCGCGCCAGGGACCGATCACCGGCTCGCTGGAGGCATCGTCGGACGGCTCGTCGGACGGACCGTCTGGCCTGGCCGACGCGTGGGCGAACCGCCACGCCCGGACCCGACCCTCGAACTCCCCCACCAGGACCCACCACCCCGGCTCGCTCAGCCGCCGCGGCTCGGCCAGCACGTCGATGCTCTCCACCACGTCACGCAGGTGCACGCCGGCGAACCGAGCGCTGGCGGGAGGGGCGACCACCCGCCCACCGTAGCCGCCGCGCGTGCGGCGCCCGGTGCGCGTTCAGGGCGCGGTGGCCGCGTCGTCGGTGCTGTCACCTGCACGGCGACGCCAGAACGCGACGACGGCCAGGCCCAGCACGAGGGGGCCGACGATCGTGACGACGCGCCACACGATCGTCGCCGCGACGATCTCCGGCTCCCAGGCCACGCCCGCGATCGTCGTCCACGCGCCCACGAGGACCGCGTCCATGATCCCGAACCCGAACATCGGCATGAGGGTGATCGGGTAGGCGACCAGGAACGCCGCCAGGACGTCGACGGCGGTCAGGGCGCTCATCGGCACGCCGACCGCGCGCAGGGCCAGCAGCAGCATCGAGCCGTCGGCTAGCACCATCGCGACGAGCGCGAGCAACGACGGCACCAGCCCCGTGCGCAGCCGGTCCGAGGTCCGCGCGCGCAGGTCCACGAGGTAGTCCGCCCACGCCTGCGGGTCGACGTCCTTGCGGAACCGCCCGACGAGGGCGCCCGCCTGTCGACCCATCCACGCCGCGAGCGTGGTCGAGCGCAGCAGCATCGCCAGGGCCGCGACGCAGGCGGCCGCGACGAGCCCGCACACGAGCGCCGTGACCCACTGCCTGCTCTCGACCCCCTCGCCCAGCAGCAGGAGCACGACACCGACCACGGGGACACCGAACCGCACGGCATAGAACGTCGCGGTGTTGAGCCCCACGCCCGCCAGGCCCGCGGCCGGGTCGACGCCCCACGCGCGGAACATCGAGACGCGCACGACCACGTCCGCAGGCGGCGGTGTGAAGCTCCCGACGAGGTAGGCCGCGAGGTCGTTCTGCAACGAGCGGAACAGGCTGAGGCCCGCGACGTACTGCTGCAGCGGCACCGCGTTGAGCACCTGGCGGAGCAGCAGCAGCGCCAGCAGGGGCAGGATGACCCACGCCGGGACGTGCCCGAACGCGTCCGCGACCGCGTGCCAGTCGATCGCCCCCACGAGCCGCGACACCGCGAACCACGCGAACACCGCCAGCGCAGCCCACAGCACGAGGCGCAGCGGGCGCCGCCACCACGCGGGCGGCACGTCGTCGTCCGGCCCGGCGGCCGACGCCCCGGCGACCGTCATCGCGACCGCGGTGCCGTGCGGGACGTGCCCATCGCGCCCTCCCCGGGTCGTGCGGCGCGCGCGGCGGCGGTCGTCGGACGACGACGGCTGTGAGCGCCTCGCCGCAACATATCGGCTCACGTGCGTCGTGCGGCGATGCCGGGCACCCGACCCGCCGCCCGTCACGGGCCTCGACGGTTCCCGCGTCCCCGAGCGTCGCGGCAGCAGCGCGGTTAGCGTGCCAGCATGTCGCGATCGTTCGAGGCGGGCCCGTTCCGGGGGGTCGAGGGATGACCCGCGCGGCGGCCGCGCGCGAGCTCGTGCTGGTCAGGCATGGCGAGAGCGTCGGCAACCTCGCGGCTGCTGCCGCGGCTCGAGCCGGTGCGGACCGGCTCGAGCTCGCCACGCGCGACGCTGACACACCCTTGAGCGACCGAGGTGTCGAGCAGGCGCGCGCGCTCGGCGCCTGGCTCGGCGCCGGGCGCCCGGGCGACCGGCCTGAGGTTGCCTGGTGCTCGCCCTACGTGCGTGCCAGGCAGACGCTGGAGGTCGCGCTCGACGCGGCGGGGTTCGACCTGCCGGTCCGGATCGACGAGCGGCTGCGTGACCGCGAGCTGGGGATCACCGACCGGTTGACGACGAGCGGCATCGCGCGCCTGCTGCCCGACGAGGCTGCGCGCAGGGCTCTGCTCGGCAAGTTCTACTACCGGCCTCCGGGCGGCGAGTCGTGGACCGACGTCGCGCTGAGACTGCGAGCCGTCCTGGCCGACCTCTCCCGGCGCGACGACGGTCGCCGCGTCCTGGTGGTCACGCACGACGCGGTCGTCGCGCTCGTGCGGTACGTCCTGGAGGAGCTCACCGAGCAGGACCTCTTCGCGCTGATCCAGCGCGGCAGCGTCCGCAACGCGTCGGTGAGCCTGATGGCGTACGGCGAGGGCACCTGGACCACCCGCCTGTTCGACGACGTCACGCACCTGGCCGCGCTGGACGCGCCCGTGACCGAGCACGAAGGGACGGACGCCCGTGGCCGATGACGACACGCACGCCGTGCAGCCCCTCACACCCGCCGTGCTCCGGTCCTGGCCTTTGCCGGACCGCCACGGGTCGAAGGACGAGCGCGGTGCGGTCCTCGTGGTCGGCGGTGCGCGAGGCACGCCCGGCGCCGCCATGCTCGCGGGGCTCGCGGCGCTGCGGGTCGGCGCCGGTCGCCTCACGCTCGCCGTCGCTTCGTCCGGCGCTGTCGCGGTCGCGGTCGCCGTCCCGGAGGCCGGGGTCCTCCCGCTGCCCGAGACCGCGTCGGGCTCCGTCCGCGGCGCACCCGCCGACGTGCTCGCGGACGAGCTCGAGCGCGCCGACGTCGTGGTGGTCGGTCCCGGGCTCGACGACCCGGCAGGGACACGGTCGGTGATCGACGACATCTGCGGCGCGGTCCCGACGACGACGCCCGTGCTGCTCGACGCGTTCGCGCTCGGGGTCCTGCCCGCGATGGCCGACGCGCGCCGTGCCCTCGCGGGCCGCCTCGTGCTGACCCCCAACGAGAGCGAGGCCGCGCGCCTGCTCGGCGGCGCCGAGCTCACCGCGCGGGAGGCCGCGGCGGCGATCGCGGAGCGCTACGAGGCCGTCGTCGCGCTCTCGGGGCAGGTCACGGCGCCCGGTGGCGGGGCGTGGGCGTCCGCGAGCGGGCACTCCGGGCTCGGGACGTCCGGCAGCGGTGACGTGCTGGCCGGCGCGGTCGCGGGGCTGCTCGCGGCGGGCACGGACCTCGCACGTGCGACCTGCTGGGGCGTCGCGCTGCACACGGGCGCCGGCGACCGCCTCACCGCCGAGGTCGGCCCCGTCGGCTTCCTCGCGCGGGAGCTGGTCGACGCCCTGCCCCGCGTCCTGCTCGAGTACCAGGCGTCTTGAGCCGGTTCGGTCGGTGACGTCGCCGGACGCAGAGGAGCCCGTCCCCGGGTGTCCGGGAACGGGCTCCTCGTGATGAATCTGGTGGGCGATACTGGGATCGAACCAGTGACCTCTTCCGTGTCAGGGAAGCGCGCTACCGCTGCGCCAATCGCCCGGGGGTGTGCTGCTTGCGAGGTGGAGATGGGATTCGAACCCACGTATACGGCTTTGCAGGCCGCTGCCTCGCCTCTCGGCCACTCCACCCTGAGACCGCAGTCCTCAGCGGCCGGGGCCGAGAAGGATGTCTCCGAGCGGACGACGGGATTCGAACCCGCGACCCTCACCTTGGCAAGGTGATGCTCTACCACTGAGCCACGTCCGCGCTGTCACGTCCCCCGGCTCTCACCGGCGTTCCGTGTGCGTCCCAGACTTTAACCGAGTGTTCGCTCCAGAGTCCAACTGGCTCCGCGCCCTGGACCCAGATCCGCACGATCACGCGGATCTCGCGGCGTGTCGCGGCAGCTCCGACCGCGCGCGGCTCCCGCTCGGGTCCGGGCGACCGGGCCGAGATCCCCGGAATCCTGCGGCAGTCGCTCGCCGCACCGCGCCGGGCACGCGCTCCGAGGTGAGGACACCGGGCGGCTTGTGACGATGGTCACCACGCTGCCGAGCCCGTGCGCCAAGCCGGCCGAGGCCAGGGCGGGTGAGGCCGGGTGAGGTCGGCTCAGGTCACCGACGGCGCGCGGCGTCAGACCTCGCCGGGCAGCGCGTGACGGACGACGATCCGCGTCCAGGCGCCGACGTAGACCCGGTCCCCGTCGGCGATCTCGTGACGCTGGCCCGCCGGGACGGGCACCGTGGGCAGCGACTCGCCCGCGCGTGCGAGGTACGTGCCGTTCGACGACTGCAGATCCTCCACCCACCAGCGCTGCCCGTCGGTGTTGAGCTGGCAGTGCCGGCGTGAGACGCCCGAGTCCGACCCGCAGTCGATCTGCGGGTGGATGTTGCGCGAGACCGAGGGGCGCCCGACGAGCACGCTGCGCGTACGCAGCGGCACCAGCGCGGGGAGGCCCACCGAGGGCAAGGGGTCCTCGGGCTGCTGCAGCGCGTACCAGTCGGGGTCGATCCAGACCTCGGCGACCCACTGCTCAGAGCCCGCGGGTGCGGGCGTCGGCAACGCCGTGCCGTCCGTCGCAGGGTCCGGGTCGGCGGACGTCCCCGACGAGGACGACTCACCGCCGGGCGCCGATCCCGGGACTGCTGGCGCTCCGGGGTCAGGACGCGTGGCAGGCGGGTCGGACGCGGGCGGAGCCACGACCGCAGGCAGCGCGCCCGTGGTCGGGCCTCCAGGGGGCGTCAAGGGCGTCACGGGCGCGGGCGTGGCGCCGGTGGTGAAGTCGTAGCCGCAGTTCTCGCAGAACAACGCACCGGGGGCGGCGGGCGACGAGCAGTGGGGGCACGACGTGGGGCCTGCGGCGGGTGTCGCACCGGACGCAGGGATCGTCGGTGACGGCGCGGCCGAGGCCGCCGCCGAGCCGATCGGCGCACCGCACACGTCGCAGTAGTCGGTCGACGTCGACGCGTGGCCCTCGGGGCACACGACCGTGCTCACTTGCGCACCCGCGTCGTCTTCGTCGAGGCGGTGTCGAGCGCCATCTCGTCGAGCTTGTCGGTGTGGCGCTTGAGCCGCACGGTGCCCTGCTCGGGGTCGTCGATCTCGACCACCCGCTTGAGCCGGCTCGTCGCCTCGTCGTTGCCGGTCTCCTGCGCGAGCTGGACCGCGCGGCCGAGCTTGACGGTCGCGGTCGCCTCGTCGCCCACGGCCTTGGCCGCCAGGCCCTCCTGGATCGCGCTCGCGAGCTCGGCCTGTCCCGTGTAGTGCGCGACCTCGGGGCTGATCCGGGCGGTGAGCGAGTCGTCGTCGGACCACCGCGCCTTCACCAGTCCGGAGGCGAGCACCTCGCCGCCCACGGCGATCTGCACGCGCGCCGCGAGCTGCTCGGAGCCCACCGGCTTCGACCCGACACGCACGGCCACGTGGTAGTCGCGCGACTCGTCGCCCCACGATCCCGTCGGGAAGGCGCTCGTGAGGGGGTTCACCTCGGACCGACGCGTCGTCAGGTCCTCGACGGTCGGGGCGACCTGCCGCACGAAGAGCACCTGCGCGCCCTGCGGCGCCCACACGCGCAGCTCCGCGTCGGCGATGCCGCGCGACATCGAACGCTGCACGAGGTCGCGGAACTCGGCCGCGATGTCGTCCGGGTTCGCGATGAGGTCGACCGTCCCGAGCAGGGCGGTCGAGATCTCGCGCAGCTCGTCGACCTGCCAGTTCGCGCCGACCCCACGCGCGTCGCACTGGAAGTGGCCGGTCACGTCGCGCACCACGGCCGAGAGCGCCGCACGCGGCTCGGACTCGTTCTTGCCGTCCGTCAGCAGGATCGCGTGCCGCTGCGGCGCCTGCGGCACCGTGGCGAACAACCGGTCGGCCAGCGCGAGCCACGTGCTCATCGCGGTGCCGCCCGACGGGAGGAGCGTCGCGATCGCACGCTTGGCCTCGAACCGTGCCCCGGGCTCCATCTGGACCATGTCCCGCACCGCGTTGGGGTACGGGAAGACCCGCTGCGCCACGTGGCTGCCACCGACGATCGCGAACCACGTCCCGTCGGCGATCTGGTCCACCGCCACCTGCGCCGCGTGCTTCGCGGCGTCGAGGTTGCGGCCGCTCATCGAGCCCGACGTGTCGACCATGATGATCTCGGCGACACCGCTGTGCGCCGTGGCCGCGGCCCCCGCACCGGAGCTGGTCAGCGTGACGATCGCGTGCACGTCGGTCCCACCCTGCGGCAGGAACTCGTTCTGGAAGACCTCGGCAGTGAAGACGGCCACGCTCAATCCTTCGTCGGTCGGGTGCTGCCGAGGCTATCCGAACCCGCGGGCTCGGACACTCGACGCACAGGGGTCGTGATCTCGTCGTCGACCAGGGGGTCGTTCCCGTCGTCGCCCTGGTCAGCGGCCTCTGCGGACGCGGGTGCGGTCCCACCCGCGGCGGGCGTCCTGGGCGACGGCACGCGCGCGAGCGCGACGGTCACGTTGTCCCGTCCCCCCTGCGCGTTGGCCCAGCCGACGAGCTCTGCGGCGACGCGCGTCGGGTCGCCGTCCACCGCGGAGGCGAAGCCGCGCAGGAGCGCCGCGAGGTCCTCGGCTCGCGAGCAGTAGTTCCACAGGCCGTCCGAGCACACGAGCACCCAGCCGGGGCCGTCGAGCACGGTCGCGGTGGTGCGCGCCGTGACGTCCTCGGCGTCGGGCCCGAGCCAGCGGGTGATCGCGTGCGCCTGCGGGGAGGCCTCGGCCGCCTCGCGCGGCACGCCGCGGGACATGAGCTCACCGGCCCACGAGTCGTCGGCCGTGAGCTGCTGGGCGGGGCCGCCGTCGGGCAGCCAGTAGACGCGCGAGTCGCCGAGCCAGCCCGCGACGAGCAGGTCGTCGTCGACGACGGCGGCGGCGAACGTGCACGACGGTGCGTGGTCGGGCCCGACACCCTCGCGCACGCTCGCGACGACCGCGTCGTTGCCCGCGACCGCCGCTCGCGCCAGCAGCCCGGAGAAGACCGCCGTGCGGGCGGCCGCCGACCCGGTCGCGCGCTCGGCACCGTCCGGACCGCCGGCGACGAGGACGTCGCGCGCCGCGGCGACTGCCGCCAGGCTCGCGGCATCCGAGTCGGGAGCGGTCGAGACCCCGTCGCACACGACGAGCGCGGCGAACGAGCCCGAGGCGGCCAGCGCCATCGCGTCCTCGTTGCGCGCGTGGCGCACGCCGCGGTCGCACACTCCCCCGACCCACGAGGCCGGGCTGTCCGACCAGTGGTCCCGCTCGGACGCCGCCGGCTCGCCGCACTGCTCGCAGTAGCCGTCGGCGGCCACCGTCCCGCCGCAGGCACGGCAGCGGCGCGGTACCCCCGTCGCCGCGGGCGCGTCGCCGTCGAGGTCGTCGTCCGGGTCGTCATCCGGGTCCGCCAGCTTCGCCGAGGACGGCGGTGCCGCGAGCTCCTGCGCCGCGAGCCCTTCCGTCGCCGAGCCGGCGGCGACCGGCTCGGGTGCACCCGGCACGCGCGCGCCGCACTCCTCGCAGAAGCGGTCGTCGGGGTGCAGCACTCCCCCGCACCGCTCGCACGCGGCGGTCGGCGCGGCCGTCGTCGCCGGACCGGTCACCACGCGGTCCACCGTCGGACGGCGTTGGCGCGGTCGACGAGGTCGATCCGCTCGTCGCGCGTGCCGGCGAGCGTCGCGGACTCGCGGTAGGCGGCCTCCAGCGCGTCGCGCAGCCGGGCCTCCTCGACCGGGACGTCGCCGATGCGCAGCTGCGTGGCGGGGCCCGAGCGCACGACCTCGGCCAGCGCGGCCTCGAAGACACCGATCCGCAGGTCCACGCGCTGCTGCGGCTCGACCGTGACGCGTTCGAGCCCGGACAGCGCGTCGGCGAGAGCCGGGATGCCCCGGCCCGCGGACGTCAGCAGGCGCGCCCGCTGGACCCGGGCCTCCGGGTACGAGCTGCGCGTCGGCGTCACGAGCTCGAGCGCGGCCAGCGCGCCGTCGAGCTCGTCGGCCCGGCGCCGGATCCGCGCCAGGCCGAACGCCGCCGCCGCCGTGTAGTTGGCGTCCGAGCGCGCGCACACGACGTACAGCGACTCGGCGATGTCGGGCTCGTCGGACGTCTCGCACGCGACGGCCAGCGCGAGCTTGGGCGCGAGCTCGCCCGGCACCTGGCCGTACACCGCGTTGAACGACGCCCGCGCCGCGACCGCGTCGCCGGCCGCGAGCTGCGCGAGGCCGTCGAGCCACACCGCACGCCACTCCCACGGGTCGGCGTCCAGCACCTGCGCGAGCGCCGCGCGCACCACGTCGAGCCGGCCCGCCTCGATCCCGGCGCGCGCGCGGGCCAGCCGCACCTCGACGGTCTCGTCTGGCGCGTCGGCGAGCGCCTCGAGCCGCTGCAGCGGGTCGGACACGCTCACGCCGGCGAGCCACCCGGCCGCAGGGTCGGATGCGTCGACCTTGAGCAGCGGGAGCTCGTCCCACCCCAGGGGGCCGTGCGCGCCGTCGGTCGTCGGCGGGTCGAACAGCACCGAGGCGGCCGAGTGCAGCGCGGGGTGACCCGGACCGCGGTCCGTCGCGACGACCTCACGCAGGACGCCCAGCAGCTGCGTGCGCAGCTCGTCGACGGTGGCGAACCGGTCCGACGGGTCCGGTGCGCACGCCTTGGCCAGGAGCCGGTAGAACGAGTCGTACCGCGCGAACACGGGGGTCTCGGCGACCGGCGGCAGGGACGCGACGTACGTCGTCGTGTTGCCCCGGAAGTCCAGCACGAGCGACGCGAGCGTGCGGCCGATCGTGTAGACGTCCGAGGCGACCGACGTCCCCACCTCGGGCACCTCGGGCGCCTGGTAGCCGACCGTCCCGAAGATCGCCGACTGCAGGTCGTCGACGCGGCGCACGCCTCCGAGGTCGATGAGCTTGACTGCGTCGCCCTGCTGGATCACGTTGTCGGGCTTGAAGTCGCAGTACAGCAGGCCGACGTCGTGCAGGTAGGCGAAGGCGGGCAGCACCTCGAGCACGAGCGCGCACGCGTGGTCGACCGGCAGCGGGTCGTTGGTGCCGCCTGCCGCCTCGCGGCGCGCCGTGAGCATCTCCTTGAGCGAGCGGCCGCCCACGTACTCCATGACGGTGTAGCCCGCGTCGTCGTGCATGACGAAGTTGTAGATCTCGACGATCAGCGGGTGCTCGACCTCGGCGAGGAACTGCCGCTCGGCGATCGCCGCGGCGTACGCGTCGGCGTCGCCCGCGTTGAGCAGGCCCTTGAGCACGACCCAGCGCCCGGACACGTTCTGGTCGCGCGCGAGGTAGATCCAGCCGAGGCCGCCGTGCGCGAGGCAGCCGACGACCTCGTACTGGCCGCCCACGAGGTCGCCCGCGACGAGGCGGGGGTCGAAGTCGAACGCCGCGCCGCACTGCGGGCAGAAGCCCTTCGTGCGTCCGGGGACGCCGTCGCGCTCACGACCGACCGGCTCGCCGCACGACGGGCAGTACCGCTTGCGCTCCGGCACCTGGGGGTCGGCCATCACGACCTGCAGCGGGTCCCGGACCGGCACCGACGGGACGGTGGTGAGCCCGGCCCCCAGCCGCGCGCCGCGCAGCCGCGTGGAGCCCGTGCCGAGCGTGCGCGTGGCGCGCGAGCCGCTCGCCGCGGTGCGGGCCGAGCCCAGCGCCGCGGTCGCAAGCCGGCTCGAGCTGGTCCGCCCGGTACGCGTCGACCGCTCGTCGTCACCGCCCGGGCCGCGGGCGACCGGCACGCCTGCCGCGATCCCCGTGCCGAGCAGCGACGTGGCCGAGGCGGCGGGCCGGGTCACCCCTGTGCCCGCGGGCGCGGTCGGCGCCTGCGGCGAACCGCAGACGTTGCAGTACCCGTCCTCGTAGGTGCCGGTGCAGCCCGGTTCGGTGCACGCCGTCATCGCGTGGCTCCCTTCGGCCCGTGGGCGGGCACATCGCGGGTGAGGAACTCGTACTGCTCGACGTAGAAGCGCGCGAGGACGATGTCGCACGGCGTGCGCTCGACCGCGTCGCGCGCCTCGTCGTACCCGGAGCGCACGGTCAGCGACGCGCTGCGACCGTTCGCGTCCGCCGCGCCGCGGAGCCGCTCGAGGCGGTACCGCAGCTCGGCCCGCTCGCGCAGCGGACGGCCGTAGGCGTCCGCGACCGCGTCGAACGCGCGCTGGACGGTGCGCAGCCGCTCGACGAACGCGTCCACCTCGGTGCGGGTCGGTGGGACGTCGCCCAGGCGAGACACGTCGGGCACCGCGAGGTTCGGCGGGTCGACGATCTCTCGTCGGCAACGGTCGGCGAGCGAGTGCAGCGTCGGCTCGCGCTCCTCGAGCGAGTCGCGCAGCGCCGCGGCGTCCGAGCGCTGACGCGCCAGCGTGCGGCGCTGCGACGCGTCGACGATGAGGTCGCGCTCGGTGGTGGCGACGTCGACCTCGAGCTCGCCGAGCGGACCGGTGACGTCGGCACCGCGTGCCGCCTGCGCCGAGATGCCCTGCTCACGCGCGCGCAGCGCCGCGACGCGCGCCTGCGCGTCCCCGTCGGCGGCGAGGTCCTCGCACCGGACGACCGCCGCGCGCACCGCGCGCAGGCGCGCAGCCTCGTCGGCCGCGCCCGGGTCGAACGCGAGCCGGTCACGGAGCTGGTCGAGCATCGCGTCGCACAGCGTCACGGCCTCGACGAGCGAGACGAGCGCCGAGGCACGTCCCGCGTCGAGCCGGCCCCAGATGAGCTGCGACATCTGCTCGCGTGCGACCGCGTCCGCCCGGCCCGAGTCCCAGATCTCCACGAGCCGGTCCAGCCGTCCGCGGATCGCCTGCCACATCGTCATCGCCAGCACGACGTCGGACGTGAACGCCTCCGGCTTGTCCGTCTGCCGCGACGCCGAGTCCAGGCGGTCGAGCTCGGACCGCCGGTCCGCCGCCCACCGCTCGAGCGCAGCCAGGTACGTCAGCAGGTCCGCGGCGGGGATCGCCTCGCCGAGGCGACCCGGCGCCCGGGGCGGGTCGACGGGTCCCGCAGGCGTCACGACGAGCCTCCGCGCGCGGTGCGTCCGTACACCGACTCGGGCGGCTCGGGCGCGTCGCCCAGCGCACCGAGCCAGCGCTCGTACGACGCCGCCCAGCGGCCGTCCGCCTTGACCTCGTCGAGCACCGCATTGACGAACCGCACGAGCTCGACGTCGTCGGCCGCGACCCCGATGCCGTACGGCTCGTCGCTGATCGCCTTCCCGATGACCTTGGCGTACGGGTCCTGTGCCGCGAAGCCCGCGAGGATCGTGTCGTCGCCCGTGATCGCGTCGACCTTGCCCTGCTGGAACAGCACCAGGCAGCCGGTGTGGGTCTGCGCGCCGACCGCCTCGATGCCCGGGTAGTCCGCGAGCCGCTCGATCGTCGTCGTCCCCTCGGGCGCGCACACGCGCATGCCGTCGAGGTCGTCGATGCCCCGCGCGTCCGAGTCGAGCGGGACGAGCACCTTCTGACCCGCGTGGAAGTACTCCGCCGAGAACGCGATCTCGGTCCAGCGGTCGCACGTGATCGAGAACGCGCGCGCGACCAGGTCGACCTCGTGGTTCGTCAGCACGTCCAGGCGCTGGCCCGAGGTGATGACCCGGAACTGCAGGTGGTCCGGGTCGCCGAAGATCGCCGTCGACACCGCCGCGGCCATGTCGACGTCGAAGCCCTCGATCGCCCCGGTGATGGGGTTCCGGCTGCCCATGAGCAGGGTGTCCGCCGAGACGCCCACGATCAACGCGCCACGGTCACGGATCCTGCGCACCGACGCGTTGCTCTCGACGTCCGCGCCGCTCTCGCCCGGCGCGTACGACTGCGTCAGGTCGGTGCACGTGGCGGGTGCGGCGGCCGGCGCACTCGTCGCCGCAGCCTCGGCCGAGGGTGCGTCGGTCGCCCCCACGTCGCCGGGTTCGGTCGCGGTGCACCCGGCGAGCGCGAGCGCGAGCCCGGCCACCACGGCGGCGGCCCGCACGGCACGGCGCGGGGTCGTCACGACAGCGGGTCCAGCACTCATCAGCGGTACTCCTTCAGTCGAGCGCTGAAGCCCACGGCCACACCCACCACCGCGAGCAGCCCGGCGAGCAGCGCGATCCACGCACTGCGGGAGGACGACCGCGCGGCGTCGTGCAACGCGTCGTCCGCCTGCGTCCCGTCCGCGCTGACCGCGTCCCGTGCGGCCGTCCCGAACGCGTCGAACTTCGCATTGGGCGAGTCGGGCTCGGTCGACGTCGCGAGGGCGACCGCGGCGTCCCAGTCACCGCCGTCGTCCAGTCCGCGGATCTCGTCGTGCGTGCTCCTCCAGGCGTCGAACGTCTCGACCACCTGCTGGTCGATCCCGCCCCCGGCGAGCAGCTCCTCTGCCTGGGTGACCGCGTCGAGGTACGACTCCTCGTACGCCTGGCCGGAGCCGCGCTTGATCAGCGTGAACGACTCCATGGCCTTCGCGTCGTTCGCGAGCGAGTAGGCGTGCGCGACCGCGACCGTGCGCGCGTACGCGCCGTCCTGGACCTGGTTCGCCGTCTGCACACCACCGCTCAGGCTGGTGCTGAGCACGATCCCGCCCACGACCAGCACCACGGTGGCGATCACGAGCCCGCCGTTGAGCCGGCGGTGCGTGCGCCGCGCGAGCCACACCTGGACAGCGACGAGCGCCATGATCCCGACGACGAGCGCGAGCATCGCGAGCATCGCGCGTCCCGCGACCGCGAACGCGTCCGCGACCCGCTCGTCGTTCGCCGTGACGACCTCGTCGATGCCGGGCAGCGCGGAGGCACGCAGCTCCTGCGACGCGGCCTCGAGGTACGCGGCACCGACCGGGAACCCCTGCCGGTTGTTCGCGCGCGCCTGCTCGACCAGTCCGCTGTACGTCGTCACGCCCGTGCTGACCGCGCCCAGGCGAGCGGCGTCGCCGCGGTCCGCGCCCGCCACGGCGACCAAGCCACCCGAGGCCGCGGCGAGGGAGTCGTCGTACCGCGCTCGCTGCTCCACCGGTTCACGCCCGCCGACGAGGAACGCGTTCGTGGCCGTCGCGTCGGCCGCCACCAGGTCGTTGCGGACCTGCAGCGCGCGGACCTGCTGACCCGTGTCGTCGGCGGCTGCCGACAGCGCCTGGGACTGCGCGAGGCCCGTGCCGAGCCCGACGACGGCGACCAGCAGGCTCGCCAGCACGCCGAGCGTCGCCGCGAGCCGCAGACGTGCGGGAGTGCGGCTGAAGCGGCCTGAGCGTGCGGTGGTCACGGCGCCCGCGGGCGCCGGCGTCGCGAGTCGCGACGAGCCCGCGGTGGGTGCGACGAGGACCGCTCCCGCCGTCGCGGCCGTCGCGACGGCAGCTCCGGTGCGGCCTGCCGCGGATGCGGGTCGAGCAGGGGGCGGCGCCGCTGCTGCGGCGGGCGTCGGCGTCACGCGGACTCCTGTTCGTCGGCACGTTCGTCGGCCGGTTCGTCGGCCTGGTCGTCGGCTCGTTCGTCGGCTCGTTCGTCCGCTCGCTCGTCGGCGGCGTCGGGCGCGTCGTCGCCGGCGACCTCAGCCTGCGCGGCGGGACCACCGGCATCGAGCTGCTCGTCGGCCTCGTCGTGCGGGGCGTCGACGAGGTCCTCGGGCAGAAGCGTGCGCAGCTCCTCGACGGTCGGCTCGGCGACGTCGCGCAGCCGCCACGCGTGCCGCAGGATCGCCTTGTCGAGCACGTTGCGCGCCCACCGACCGTTGCCGAAGCCCTCGTCGCGCAGCTGGCTGCGGGCGATCTCCCGGAAGCGGTCGACCGTCTGCGGCGCGGGCTCGAAGTCGGCCTTGCGCGCCGCGAGCTCGAAGATCGCGGTCAGCTCGTCGTCGCTGTAGTCGTCGAACGTGATGGTGGTCGAGAACCGGCTCTCGAGGCCGGGGTTCGTCGCGAGGAACCTGCCCATCGGCCCGGGATACCCGGCGACGATCACGACGAGGTCGTCGCGGTGGTCCTCCATGTCCTTGACGAGCGTGTTCACCGCCTCGGCCCCGTACTGGTCCTCGGCCAGCGCGTACGCCTCGTCGACGAACAGCACCCCGCCCACGGCGGTGCCGACCACTTCGGACGTCTTGACCGCCGTCTGCCCGAGGTATCCCGCGACGAGCTCGGAGCGGTCGACCTCGACCAGGTGACCCTGCGCGAGCAGACCGAGCGCCTGGTAGATGCCCGCGACGAGCCGGGCGACGGTGGTCTTGCCCGTCCCGGGGTTGCCGAGGAAGACGAGGTGTCGCGTGATCGTGGGCGACGTGAGGCCCGCGTCGGTGCGCAGACGCTCCACGCGCAGCAGCTGCGCCTGCTCACGGATCTCACGCTTGACGCGACGCAGCCCGATCAGCGCGTCCAGCTCGGCAAGGAGCTCCTCGAGCGAACGCGTCGGCGCCTCGGCGGGCTCGGGCTCGTCGCCCGCCGTCGCGACGGCCGTTGCTCCCGCGGCCGTAGGCGAGGGCAGCGCGTCCCGCGCCTGCTCGAGCGTCGTCCGTCCGGCGCTCGGGACGGGTCCCACGGGCGCGAGGCTGCCGGTGGCGCCCGCCGCCGCGAGGTGCACCGCGGCGGTCGCCGACGCGCGTGCCAGGACGTCCAGCCCGGGCTCCCCCAGGTCGCACGCGGCCGACGTCACCAGCGCGAGCGCGCGTGCGTACTCGGGGGCCTGCGGCGAGCCCTCGGCGACGAGCCGCTCGAGCTGCGCCGTGGGTGCCGAGCGCCAGCGGCGTCCGCCGGACGCCGCTGTGAAGAACGCGGAGAGCTCCGTGCGTCCGAGGGCCTCGCCCCACGCGTCGGGCGCGCCCGGGACGGCCTCGGCGACCGCCGCGGCGAGGCGCGCGCCCTCGTCGCGCACGTCCGCGTCGTCGAGACCCGCCTGCACGCCGACGGCCACGAGCGCGTCGATCGCGCCGCGCAGCGTAGCGCCGGGGCTCACGACGCCACCGCCGGGCCGCCGTCGGGCAGCTCGAGCGACGAGCCCCCGAACTTGTCCGCGAGGAACTGGCCGTGCGCGACGAGCGCGTGCGCGTCCTGCCGCGAGACCGCGTCGGAGATCTGCGTGAGCGTCACACCGAGGAGGTCGAGCTGGTCGCACAGCAGCATGAGCGACGTCTTGCCCTGCGCGACCACGCGACGGTCGGCGAAGTCGCGCGGGAGCCGAAGGTAGGACCCGACCGCCTCGGGCAGGTAGCTCGTCGCGGTCGCGACGACCGTGTGCGCCTGCCGGCTGCCGATGCCGAGCCGGTCCAGGCGCGGCGCCATGTCCTCGACGACGCGGGCGATGCGGTTCACGCGCGCGGTCACCGCCGCAGGCACCCGACCCTCGACGTCGCGCTGGACCTCACGGACGGCCTCGACGATCTGCGTGGAGGTGGGCACCGCGGGCTCGTCCGGACCGGCCCGTTCCGGCGCGCGGCCGCGCCGCCGGCCCACGAGCGCATCCCACCAGCCCATCGACGCCTCGCTCAGCCGAGGTCGAGCGAGCCGCCTGCGGCGCCCGTCTGGTCGGACTTCTGCACGCGGTCGAGGTACGAGCGCGCCTTCGTCGTCTCGGTCTCGAGGACGCCGATGGTCTGGGCCATCGAGTCGAGCGCCTTGACCTTGAAGCCGTCGATCGCGTCCATCGTCGCGTAGATGTCGTTGAACGCCTGCTGGAGCTGCGGCAGGCCCAGCGTCGAGCTCGCCGCCTGCTCCTGGATCTGCACCGACTGCTCGCGCAGGAGCTTGGACGTCGACGCGATCATGCCCGTGGTCGTCGAGTTCAGGGCGCTGATCTGGTCGAGGACGAGCTTCTGGTTGTTGAGCGCCTGCGCGACGAGCACCGCGGTGCGCAGCGCCGCGACCGTCGTGGTCGTCGCTCGGTCGACGCCCTTGATGAGCTCGCCGTTGTTCTTGATGATGATGTCGGTCGCGAGGTAGCCCTGGATCGAGACCGCGAGCTGCGTCAGCAGGTCCTGGTGCTTCTGGCGCACGTAGAACAGCACGTCCTCGCGGAGCGACTTCGCGCGCTGCGGGTCGGTCCGCTCGGCCTCGGCGACCAGGGTCGCGAGCTTGGTGTCGAGCTTCTCGGCGACGTAGACGTACTGGTTGAGCCGCGCCATGGTCGCCCACAGGTGCTGCTTCTCGAGGTTGAGCGCGGCGTTGTCCTTGCGGAGCTCGTCCTGGCCGTTGTAGAGCGCCTGCACGATCGCGTCGATCTGCTTCTGCGCGCTCTCGTAGCGGCGGAAGTAGTCGGTGATCGAGTCGCCGAACGGCAGGAAGCCCAGGATCTTCTTGCCCAGGCTGGCCTCGGACGGGTCGAGCTCCTCGACGGTGCGGCGCAGGTCGAGCAGCGACTTGCTGACCTGCGACGTGCCGGAGACTCCTCCGTCGCGCAGCTCCTGGACCGGCATCTGCAGGAGCCGGTTCGAGGTCTCGGCCGCGGCCCGGACGTCCGCGTCCCCCATGGTCCGCACGTCCTCGGCCTTCGCCGCGAACTCGGGCGAACCGGCCTGCGCGCTCGCCAGCCCGGCGAGGTAGGAGTCGACCTTCGCGTCGAGACCCGGCAGTGCGGCCTCGTCAACACGCGGGGCGATCGCCGGCGCCTGGGTCTGCGCGACCGGAGCGAGCGGCGCGGGGGCCTCGAGCTCCAGCGGGGGCGTCAGGGGTGCCGGTGCACCCGCTGCGGGCTGCGTCATCGTGTACCTCCGCGTCGAGGACTCGTGATGGCCCCGATCGGGCCGCCGTCGAGCTCCGGGTTCAGTTGGGGTTCGGGCAGCACGCTATGCCATACGGCCGCTCGGCAGGTGGCCCCGCTCACAGTTCGTGCGACGGGGTGAGCCGCGGGTTCACGCCCGCGGGGCCTCGACCTCGGGGTCGCTCGGCGGGGGGCTGTCGACGGTCGAGGCCAGGGCCAGCCCGTCGTCGTTGGTGGCGGCCAGGCGTCGCGTGTCCGGGACCACCTCGCCGACGAGGTCGTCGAGCTCGGCGTCGACCTGGGCGCGCGGCGCCCAGAGCCCGTACCGGTGACCGGCGAACCACCAGCACCCGAGCACGAGGGCGGCGCCGGCGACGGCGTCGAGCACCCAGTGGTTGCCGGTGAGGACGACGATCGCGGTCGTCGTCGCCGCGTAGCCCCAGACCGCGACCTTCGCCCAGCGTCGCCGCAGCAGGTACGCGAGCACGACGCTGACCCAGACCGCCCAGCCCACGTGCATCGACGGCATCGCGGCGACCTGGTTGGTCACGGAGCCGGCGCCGCTCGCGGCCTGCTCGGCGGCTGACGGCCACCATCCGTAGACCGAGCTCTCCGAGACCGTGTCGACGTACTGGCCGAGCAGGCGCGGCGGCGCGGTCGGGAAGAAGAAGTATCCGAACAGCGCGAGGAACGTGGCCCCCAGCAGGGCGGTCCGCGCAGGCCGGTAGAGCAGCGGGCGCCGGAAGAACAGGACGACGAGCACGGTCGGCGTCACGAGGTAGTGCATCGACTGGTACCAGTACGACGTCGCGACCTCGAGCCACGTGTGCTGAGCTGTCGCGGTGTTGAGCGCGTGCTCGATGTCGATGCGCAGCCAGCGCTCGACGTCGAGGATGCCCCGGGCGTGCGACTTCGCGACGTCCCACGATCCGCTCGCGGCCAGGCGCGTGGCGGAGTAGGCGACGTAGAGGCCCACGACGAGCACGACCTCGCGGATGATCTCGCCGCGCGTGCGCCTGGCTCCCCCACTGGTCGACCGCTCGACCGCCATCTCCCCGCCCACCTGGCCCCCTTCCGGCACTGGTCTGCGGCCACACTAGCGTCGGCTGGACGCATGACCATGTCGTTTGCCGTCCCAACCGGGCGTTGTGGCGCCCGTCACGCGCGACTCGCTCACGGGGTGATGTCGAACCGCGGCACGCCCAGCGTCATCGCCATGAAGCACGGCGTCCACCCGCAGATACGTCTTGACCGGTACAGCACGAGGTGTCTACCGTGTGAGACGAACGACTGGACCGGTACAGAACAGGAGATGACCATGTACCTCAGCCCGCCACCGCTCAGCCTGCTCCACTCCCGCCGCGCGGCCCTGACCCAGGCGCGCAGCGCGCTCCCCGACGCGCCCGTCGTCCCGGACGCCGGCCGACGCGCCCGGCGCGGGACCACCGTCGTCGCCCGGTCGTTCGCCGCGACGCGGCGCGCGGGCGCTCGGTCGCTGCACCGCCTGGGCGACGCGGTCGCGCCGACCGAGCGGTCGGCCCTCGTGCGGTGAGCACGCTCCTGCACGGCCGCGGCACGGCCGACGCGCCCGCCACGGTCACCTACCCTGGCGTCCAGGACCCGGGTCCCGGCGAACGACCGGGCGGGCGACAGGAGGTGGCCGTGGCGCGCGTGACGTTGCAGACGATCGCCGACCAGGTCGGCGTGAGCCGGATGACCGTCTCCAACGCGTTCTCGCGGCCGGACCAGCTCTCGGCCGAGCTGCGCGAGACGATCCTGGCGACCGCCGCCGAGCTCGGGTACGTCGGCCCCGACCCCGCGGCGCGCATGCTGGCCCGCGGCTCGTCGGGCACCGTGGGCGTCCTGTTCACGCAGTCGCCCGCCGCGGCGTTCCGCGACCCGATCGCCGCGGAGTTCTTCGCGTCCGTCGCCGAGGCGCTCGCCCCCACGGGGCTCGCGCTGTCGCTGCTCCCGACCGCAGGGGACGGCGACCGGCTCGCGGCGCGAGACGTCCCGATGGACGCCGCGATCGTCTACGCGTGCGCGGTCGACACCACGGCCCTCGGCTGGCTCGAGCGACGCGGCCTGCCGCTCGTGTACGTCGACCAGCTCCCGACCACCGACCTCGCCGCGACGGTGCTGCTCGACGACCGGCCCGGCGCGCGCGCCGCCGCGCAGCACGTCGTCGACCTCGGCCACCGGCGCGTCGCCCTGCTCACGACCGCGTGGGGCCTGCCGCCCGGCGTCGCGCCCGACCCGGGCACCGCCGGCGTCGGGCACGTCTCACGCGAACGGGTCGAGGGGTGGATGAGCGCCCTGCGTCCGGCGGGCGCCGACGTCGTCGCGGTGCACATGCTCGACAACCACGAGGAGGACGCGCTCGCCGCCGCCCGCCTCGCCCTCACGCTGCCCGACCGGCCGACCGCGGTGCTGTGCTTCTCGGACCTCGTCGCCTGGGCGGTCGTGCGCGTCGCGCGCGAGCTCGGGTTGAGCGTCCCACGGGACGTGTCCGTCGTCGGCTTCGACGACAGCGTGCTGAGCCGCACCGTCACCCCGTCGCTCACGACGGTCCGGCAGGACCTCGTGGCGAAGGGCAGAGCCACGGCGCGCGCGATCGAGCACGCGCTCGCGGCCCAGCGCCCGGGCGCTGCTGCGGCCGAGCCCGACCACGTGCTCGTGCCGACGCAGCTCGTGGTCCGCGAGTCGACGGGGCCGGCCCCCGCGCGCTGAGGACGACCCTCGCCGGACCGCTCTCAGCGCGTGGTCTGAGGACCGTTCGCGGGCCTGAGCGGGTCCGTGCCTTCTTCGTCGTCCACCACGGCCGCCATGCTCCGCAGGAAGGTCACGAGGTCGGCCCGCGAGGCCTCCGGGACGGCCAGCACGACCTCCGCCATGCGCCGGTGCATGCGGGCCAGCCGTTCACGTACCTCGTCGTGCGCGTGCGGCGTCGGCCGCAGCACGACCGCGCGCCGGTCGGTCGGGTGCGACTCGCGGACGAGGTGACCCGAGTCGGTCAGGCGGTCGAGCAGCTTGGTCGTCGACGCCGTCGAGATGCCCAGCTCGCGCGTCACGTGGTGCGGGCTGGTCACGAGGCCCTCCGCCTCGCGCCCGATGAGCACCTGGAGCGCCCGCATGTCAGTCTCGTTCATGGACATGCGCGCGGCGGTGCGACGACGCATCGCCGCGTCGGAACGACGGAAGGCCCGGACCGCCTCGAGGACGTCGGCGACGGCCGGGTCGTCGCCGTACCAGTAGTGCGCGGGGTTTGCAGGTTCGGGCATGGCACGCATACTAGTCTCCGAAGTAACTAGCGCGGCTAGCGATCTCCTCCGTCGGAGGAGACGCGGTCGGGATTCGGAGGTCGACGTGACGCAGGACCTCGTGGTGCTCCTCGACGCCGCAGGGCGCCCGAGCGGGCACGCACCACGCGAGGCCGTGCACGACACGGCCACGCCGCTGCACCTCGCGTTCTCGTGCTACGTCCTCGACGACGAGGGACGCGTGCTCATGACGCGCCGGGCCCTGACCAAGCGGACCTGGCCCGGCGTGTGGACCAACTCGTTCTGCGGCCACCCTCGGCCCGGCGAGAAGGCGCAGGACGCCGTGCGGCGCCGGGCGCGCGACGAGCTGGGGCTCGAGCTCGCCGAGCTCACGCTCCTGCTCCCCCACTTCCGCTACCGCGCGGTGGACGCGTCCGGGATCGTCGAGAACGAGGTGTGCCCGGTCTGGTTCGCCACGGCGCGCTCCGCCGTACGCCCGGAGCCGGCCGAGGTGATGGACCACGCGTGGGTCGACGTGACCGACCTCGGCCGCTCGATGGCCTCGACGCCGTGGGCGTTCAGCCCGTGGAGCGTGCTGCAGGTCACCGAGCTCGCCGAGCTCATCGCCGCCGCACCCGCCCGACGGGTGGGCTGACATGACGACGCTCGCGGGAGCCCCCGTCACGGGCCTGGAGCCCGGACCGCTCGAGACCTTCCGGGCCGGACCCGGAGTGCTCCTGCACGACGACGAGGCACGCGCCCTGTGGGCCGCGGCAGGCGACGCGACCCGGGGCGGCCGTGGTGTGCGCCCGCACCTGCTGCGCGTCGCGTACGCGTCGCTCGGCGGCACGGACGAGACCGCGTGCGCCCAGCTCGCGGACGCGGTCGAGCTCCTGCACGCCGCGTTCGTCGTGCACGACGACGTGATCGACCACGACGACGTGCGGCGCGGCCGGCCGAACGTGTCCGGCACGTTCACCGCGCGCGCCGTGGACGCGGGAGCATCCGGGTCGGCGGCGCGCGGGTACGGCCGCGCGGCCGGCATCCTCGCCGGAGACCTCGCGCTCGTCGCCGCGACGCGCTCCTTCGCCACGGTCCCGGCCCGCCCCGAGGTGGTCGCCGACCTGCTCGCGCTCCTGGACCGCACCGTGGCACTCTCGGCCGCGGGCGAGCTGCACGACGTGCGGCTCGCGCTCCAGGTCGACGAGCCGAGGGTCGCCGACACGCTCGCGGTCGCCGAGCTCAAGACCGCGGTGTACTCGTTCTCGCTGCCGCTCAGCGCGGGTGCGATCCTGGCGGGCGCCACGACCTCCACGGTCGCCGCCCTCGACCGCGTGGGCCGCCTGGTCGGCACCGCCTTCCAGCTCCACGACGACCTGCTCGGCGTGTTCGGCGACGAGGCGAGGACGGGCAAGAGCGCGCTGAGCGACCTGCGCGAGGGCAAGGTCACGGCGCTCGTCGCGCACGCGCGCACGACGCCCGCCTGGCCGCAGGTCGCCCCGGCGTTCGGCGACCCGGCGCTCACCCCGCGGCGCGCTCGGGAGGTGCGCGAGCACCTGGAGCGGTGCGGCTCGCGAGCGTTCGTCACCGACCTGGTCGGCGAGCACCTCACCGCCGCCCAGTCGCTCGCGCGCGACGCGGGGCTCCCCGAGGCGGTGCTGCGCAGCCTGCGCACGCTCGTCGACGACGACGTCTGGAGTGCGGGATGAAGCACGGTGCACGGACTCCCGAGGGCGGCGCCCAGCGGTACGCGCACGCCGCGGCGACGGCCGCCGGCACGGTCGTCGGCGAGTACTCGACCTCGTTCGCACGCGCGTGCCGGCTGCTGCGCGAGCCCGTCCGCGGGCACGTGCGCACGATCTACGGGCTCGTACGGGTCGCCGACGAGATCGTCGACGCGCCGGACCTCGACCTGACGCCGCAGCAGCGCGGCGCCTACCTCGACGCGCTCGAGGCCGAGACGCTCGACGCGCTCCAGTCGGGGTTCTCCACCAACCTCGTCGTGCACGCGTTCGCCGCGACGGCACGCGAGCACGGGATCGGTCCCGAGCTCGTCGTGCCGTTCTTCGCCTCGATGCGCACCGACCTGCGCGCCGCCCAGCACGACGAGGCGTCGCTCGACGCCTACGTGTTCGGCTCGGCCGAGGTCGTCGGGCTCATGTGCCTGCGCGTCTTCGTCGGCGCGCCCGACGCGAGCGACGAGCTCGCAGCGCACGGGTACGACCGCCTCGCCCCCGGCGCGCGCCGCCTGGGCGCCGCGTTCCAGAAGGTCAACTTCCTGCGCGACCTCGCCGCCGACCACGACGAGCTCGGCCGTCGTTACCTGCCCGGTGACGACTCCGGCGTCCTGACCGACGCGCAGCGCGACGCCGTGCTCGACGACATCGACGCGGACCTGGCGGCGGCCGCGGTCGCGGTCGCCGCGCTGCCGAGGTCCAGCCGGCGCGGCGTGCGGGCCGCGCACGACCTGTTCTCCGCCTTGTCCGGCCGACTGCGCGCGACGCCCGCCGCTCGCATCGCCCGCGAGCGCGTCCGCGTGCCGGCGCCGACCAAGGCGCTCGTCGTCGCGCGCACGCTGCTGCCCGCCGGGTGGCGGTCGTGACCGCGCGACCGCGCGCCGTGGTGATCGGCGCGGGCATCTCGGGGCTCGCCACGGCCGCGCTGCTGGCTCGCGAGGGGTACGACACCGACGTGGTCGAGCAGCAGGGCCACGTCGGCGGGCGGGCCGCGACGTGGGAGCACGACGGCTTCACGTTCGACCTCGGGCCGTCGTGGTACCTCATGCCCGAGGTGTTCGACCACTTCTTCCGCCTGTGCGGGACCAGCTCGGACGCCGAGCTCGACCTCGTCCGGCTCGACCCGGCCTACCGGGTCTTCTTCGCGGGCGAGCGCTCCGACGGGCCGCCGCCGGTCCAGGACCGCGAAGGCGTCACGTCGGTCGACGTGCGCACCGGGCGCGCGCACGAGGCGTTCGAGGCGCTCGAGCCCGGCTCGCGGTCCCGGCTCGAGGAGTACCTCGCGTCGTCGCGCGAGGCCTACGAGCTCGCGCTGCGCCACTTCCTGTACTCGACCTTCGCGCGACCGACGACCTTGCTGCGCCGCGAGCTGCTGCGACACGCCCCGCGGCTCGGACGCCTGCTGACGACGTCCCTGGAGCGGTTCGTCGCCGACCGGTTCACCGACCCGCGCGCGCGCCAGGTGCTCGGCTACCCCGCGGTCTTCCTCGGCACCTCGCCCGAGCGCGCGCCCAGCCTCTACCACCTGATGAGCCACGCGGACCTCACCGAGGGGGTGCTGTACCCGCGCGGCGGGTTCGGTGCGGTGATCGACGCCGTGCTGCGGTGCGCGACGCGGGCCGGCGTGCGCGTCCGGACGTCCGCACGAGTCACCGCCGTGCGGACCACCGAGCTCGAGGGTGCGCGCGGGCGCGGGCCGCGGCACCGGGTCGTCGGCGTCGAGCTCGACGGCGGCGAGGTGATCGAGGCCGACCTCGTCGTCGGAGCGGGCGACCTGCACCACCTCGAGACCGCGCTGCTCCCCCCGCACCTGGCCACCTACCCCGAGCGGTGGTGGCGCCGGCGCGATCCCGGCCCGGGCGCGGTGCTGGTCCACCTCGGCGTGCAGGGGCGGGTCCCGGAGCTCACGCACCACTCGATGTTCTTCACGCGCGACTGGCGCGCGAACTTCGACGCCGTCCTCGGTGCGCACCCGCAGGTGCCGGACCCCGCGTCGTTCTACGTGTGCGCACCGTCGCGCACCGACGACGGCCTCGCTCCCGCGGAGCACGAGAACCTCTTCGTGCTGGTCCCGGTCCCGGCCGACGAGGCGCTCGGCCGGGGCGGGCTCGACGGGGGCGGCGACCCCGCCGTCGAGCGCGTCGCGGACGCGGCGATCGCGACGCTCGCGTCATGGGCCGGGGTCCCGGACCTGGCCGAGCGCGTCGTCGTGCGCCGCACGGTCGGTCCCACCGACTTCGCGCACGACCTGTCGTCCTGGCGTGGCGGCGCGCTCGGCCCGGCGCACACCCTGCGGCAGAGCGCGTTCCTGCGCGGGCGCAACGTCTCGGCGCGGGTCGACGGCCTGCTGTACGCGGGCGGTTCGACGTTGCCGGGCATCGGGTTGCCGATGTGCCTCATCAGCGCGGAGCTCGTCGTCAAGCGGCTGCGGGGCGAGACCTCGGGCGCACCGCTTCCCGAGCCCGCCGGGGTCGGGCACGAGGTGCCGGCATGACGGGCGCGTACCTGCTGTGCCTCCTGCTGGCGGGTGTCGGCGTCGCTCTGCTCGACCGACGATGGCGCCTCGCGGCCTGGCGCGACGTGCCCGGCTCCCGACGCCGCACGCTCGCCCTCGTGGGGGTCGGCTCGGCGCTGCTGCTCGCGTGGGACGTCGCAGCGATCGCGCTCGGCTTCTACGGGCGCGGGGAGAGCGACGCGCTGCTGGGCGTGTGGCTCGCGCCGCACCTGCCGCTCGAGGAGGTCGTGTTCGTCGCGTTCCTGTCCTACACGACGCTCGTCGTCGCGGGCGGTGCCGACCGGGTCCTGCGAGTCCGTACGTCTCGCGGTGTCGACGGCGCCGCGCCCGACCTGCCGTCGCGGGTGGCGTCATGACGTACGCGGGCCTGGCGGTCGTCGTGGTGCTCGCGTGCGCCGCCGTCACGGCGTTCGCCGTCACCACCGAACCGCGACGCGGCCGCCCCCGCGCGCACCTGCTCGCGGTCGTCGCCCTGACGGCGCTCGTGCTGGGCGTGCTCACGGTCGTGTTCGACAGCGTCATGGTCACCACGGACCTCTTCCGGTACGACGAGGCCGCGCTCCTCGGCTGGCGCGTCCTGCGCGCCCCCGTCGAGGACCTCGCATGGCCGCTGGCCACCGCCCTGCTGCTCCCCTCACTCGCCGCGCTGCACGTCCGGAAGCCCCTCGACGAGCCCGCGGACGCCTCGCAGCCCGCGCCCCGACGTCCGGAGGTACGACGATGACCACGGCCGAGCTCCGCCGCGGCACCGACTGGCGTGCGGGGGTCCGCCAGCTCGTCGGGTCGTCGCGCCCGTTGAGCTGGATCAACACCGCGTACCCGTTCGCTGCCGCGTACCTGCTCGCCGGAGGCGGGCTCGACGCGGTGCTCGTCGTCGGGACCGTGTTCTTCCTCGTGCCGTACAACCTGCTGATGTACGGGCTCAACGACGTGTGGGACCACGAGTCCGATCTCGCGAACCCGCGCAAGGGCGGCGTCGAGGGCGTCGTGCTGGACACGCGGTGGCACCGGACCACGGTGCTGGTGTCGGTCGCGGCGAGCGCACCGTTCGTCGTCGCGCTCGCGGCGATCGCCGTGGCCCGGCGCAGCCCGGCGTCGTTGGTGGTGCTGCTGGTGAGCGTGTTCGCCGTCGTCGCCTACTCGGCGCCTCGCCTGCGGTTCAAGGAGCGCCCCGGCCTCGACTCGGTGACCTCGGCGACGCACTTCGTCAGCCCGGCCGTGCTCGGGGTGACGCTCGCGGGAGGCACGTGGTCGTGGTCGGTCACGGCGACCCTGCTCGCGTTCTTCGCGTGGGCCTGCGCGTCGCACGCGTTCGGCGCGGTGCAGGACGTGCGCGCGGACCGTGGTGCGGGCATCGGCTCGATCGCGACCGTGCTGGGCGCCCGGCGGACGGTTCGGCTCGCGATGGCCGGCTACGCGTTGGCGGCCGCCCTGCTGCTCACCGCCGGCTGGCCGACGGCCCTCGCGGCGGTGGTCCCGGTGGCCTACCTCGCCTCGATCACGCCGTTCCGGTCGCTCACGGACGACGAGTGCGAGCAGGCGAACCGCGGGTGGCGGCGCTTCCTGTGGCTCAACCTCGTCGCGGGCTTCGCGATCACGCAGGGCCTGATCATCGCCGCGTTCGCGGCGCGGGGCTGACCGTGCGCGTGTGGTCGCTGCACCCCGAGCACCTCGACCGCATCGGGCTCGTGGCCGGGTGGCGTGAGGGCCTGCTGGCGCAAGCCGCGCTGCGGCGGCCCGAAGGCGGCTACGGGCGGCACCCGCAGCTCGAGCGGTTCCGCGCGAGCCCCGAGCCGCTCGCGGCGATCGGCACCTACCTCGAGTCGCTCGCCGACGAGGCCGACGCGCGTGGCTACCGGTTCGACCGGACGCGCGTCGTGGTCCCCCGCACGGGGGTCGCGGACCACCTGCTCGTCGTGACCAACGGGCAGCTCGCGTACGAACGCGCGCACCTGCTCGCCAAGCTCGACCAGCGCTCGCCTGCGGACGCGGAGCGGCTGCGCGCGCACCCGCTGCGCGCCCACCCGAGCTTCGTCGTGGTCCCCGGCGACGTCGCCACCTGGGAGCGCACCTGACCGTTCGCCCGGCGCGACGCCGGGCGCAGCGGTAGCCTCCCGTCAGCGCACCACGGGCAGGACGCGGAGGAGCCGTGAGCGACCCCGGTGGCACGACCGCAGACCCGACGCCGACGCACGCCGGGCGCCGCGAGCTCGCCCCCGACCTGTACGGACTCGTGCTCGTCCTGCTGTCGGTGGGGTACATCCTGTTCGCGGTGTCGTCGGCGCTGTGGGCGCAGGTCGCGGTCTCGGTGCTGCTGTTCGTGAGCCTCGTGCTCGCGGTGCGCACGTCCGTGCCCTCGCCGCGGGTCCGCGGTGCCATGCGCGCGATCCTCGTCGTGGGCGTCGTGGCCACCGCGTCGTCGCTGCTCTTCCTGCCCGAGCGCGACGCCGTCGCGGTGGTCGACGCGACGCTCGCCGCCGTCGTCGGCTTCACGCTCGTCGTGGTCCTCGCACGCGTGCTCGAGCACCGCACCGTGACGCTGCGCTCGATCGCGGCCGCGCTGTCCGGCTACCTCCTGCTCGGCATCATGTTCACGCACGTGTTCGGGCTCGTGGCGTGGCTCGAGCCGCCGTTCTTCGCCGACGGTGCCACGGCGGACGGCCGTGCGCTGCAGTACTTCTCGTTCACCACGCTGACGACGCTCGGCTACGGCGACCTGACCGCCGCGACGTACGCCGGGCGAGGCCTCGCGACGTTCGAGGCGCTGCTCGCGCAGGTCTACCTCGTGACGATCGTCGCGCGACTGGTCGCGTCGTGGCCCGGCCCGCGCGTCGGCGGGCCGCCACCGGTCCCCTAGCCGTCGAGCCCCGCGACGAAGGCGAGCAGCGCGGCGCGCGACGTCCCGTCGTCGACCGCGTCGGCCGGGATCGCCAGGAGGCGGTCCCACGCCTCGCGGGCGTCGTCCTCGCCCGCGAGCGCAAGGTAGGCCAGGAGGTAGCCCCCGAACGTCGTGGCGGTGCCGTCGGGCCCGGCCTCCGTGACGGCGTCGCGGATCCGCTGCGGGTCCACGCCGGTGGCGAGCGCTGCCTGCGCGGGGCCCATGGGGAGCAGCTGGATACCGAGGATCGCACTGGGTTCGGGGCTGAACCATGTCGCGTAGTCGCGCTTGCCGCCCCACACGAGCGAGACGATCTCGTGGTCGAAGCCCGGCACCGGCTCCGGCGCGGTCCAGTAGGTGCGTGCCGCGGCCGACTCCGTGGACGCGAGCCAGGTCGCCTGCGTGACCAGGGCGTCCTGACCCGACGCCTGCGCCCACAGCCCGAGCCCGTTCCACGCGTTGACCGCCTCCGAGCTCGACTCCTGGTTGTTGCCGTCGGCGAACGGTGACGTCCCCGACGCCCACGAGTGGCCGCTGTACGGGTCGAACGCGCGCAGCTGCGGGAGCTCGTCGCTGGGCGTCGCCGCGGCGACGTCCGCCGCGAGCAGGTCCATGACGGGTGCGAGCTCGTCGGCCAGCGCGGCGTCGTCGGAGGCGAGCAGCCCCGCGGCGGCGAGCAGGTAGCCGTAGTGGAAGTGGTGGTCGTTGAGCTCGTCCGAGCCGAACGCGGGCGTGAGCCCGATGACCGAGCGCGCGTCCGGGTCGTAGACGAAGCACCGGGCGTCGCGCTCGACGCACCCCTCCGGCTGGGTCCACTCGCGCAGCGCGTCGACGGTGCGCGTGCGCAGGTCGGCGACCTCGTCGGGTGCGCCGAGCTGCTCGCCGAGCACGACGAGCGTGGCGGCGCGGAACAGCGCCTTCGCGCCGAAGTACGTGTCGGAGGGGAAGGGCGGCGTGGCCGCGACGTCGTCGACCAGCGCCGTGAGGATCGCGTCACGCTCCTGCGCCGACGCGGCCGTCAGGTCCGGGACGACCGAAGGTCGCACGGTCGGCGCGAACGCGGTGAGACGCGAGCCCGCGCACAGCTCCAGCGGCCCGCCGACGCTCGCGTACTCGCCCAGCCCGCACCCGTCCCGCTCGGGCTGGTCACCCGTGCGCTGGTGCGGCGCGAGCACGTACGCACCGGCGCCCCCGGACGTCCGGTAGGTGAGCGTGGTGCGCGCGGTCTGCGCATCGACCCCGTACGTGACGTCGACGCCCTGCACGGGATGCTGGGCGGCGTCGGCGAGCGCACGCTCCGACGCGCTCGTCGCGTCCTGCGGCAGGGCGTACCAGCCGGCCACCTCGCCGTCGGCGAGCGCCGTCGTGCCGCCGTCGAAGCTCGGCGCACGCAGCGCCCAGGTCGCACCGCCGACGTCACCGCGCGCGGTCGCCGGCCCGTCGGGCGTCGCGCTCAGGGCGCCGTCCGTGCGGACGGTCACGTCCCGGGCGGCGGTGAACGTCACCACGGGCGAACCCTCCGCGAGCGCGACGTGACCCAGCACCTCGCCGTCGTCGTCCAGCAGCGCGATCGTGACGGCGACGGGGTCGGCCGCGGTGACCGTGTAGCCCGCGGCGCCCACGTCGACGGTCAGCGCGACGACGTGCGGGGCCGCGACCGTCTTCGCGGACGCGACCGGCTGGGGCAGGCCGAGCGTGAACCCCGGACCCGTGAGCTGGAACGACAGCGGCTGGGCGAAGACGGGCTGGTCGCCGAACACCAGGCCGCTGTACCAGCGGTTGGACTGCGGCAGCACCCCGTCACCGACGCGCGCGGGCGGGAGCTTCGCGACGTCGCGCGCGGGCACGCCCGCCACGAGGGCGGCCACGTCCGGGGTGGGCACGGCCGCGTCCTTCGGCCCGGCGACGGGCGCGCCCGGGCCTGGGCCCGACCCGTCGTCCCGCTCGGCAGCGGCGTACGCGACCGCCACCCCCGCGAGCGCCGCGAGCACGACCACCGCGGCGGCCAGCAGCCACGCGCGCCGCGTCACCCGAAGACCCCGTGGACGTAGGACGTCACGGCGTCGGAGACGGTGGTCACCACCCCGTCGTTGCGCAGCGACAGGCGTGCCTGCACGGGCGTGCCCGAGCCGACGAGGCCGTTCTGGTCGCCGTCGACGAGCTCGTCGGACGTCACGGTGACGAGCGCGAGCGCCTTCCCGCCGACCGTGGTCACCTGCACGCGCTCGACGTGCCCGGCGAGCGTCGCGGTGTTCGGGAGCTCGATCGAGACCGGGGCGTCGTCGGGCACGCGCGCGTACTCCTTGGCCGAGAGCGTGTACTCCGCCTGGACGTACAGCGACCCGGCGATCTGCACGGTCGCGAGGTGGTCGGCGGCCGAGACGAACGTGCCCTGCCGCGCGCCGACCTCCGTGACGGTGCCGTCCTGCGTGGCGAGGACGACGAGGTTGCCGTCCGCGTCGATGGTCGTCGCCTGGCCCGCGTTGCTCACCGTGCCGAGGGACAGGTCGCGGTCGAGCGACGCGGAGTCGAGGACGAACAGCGGGTCGCCCTGCTCGACCTCGTCGCCGGCCGTGACGTGCTGCCCGACGACGAGCCCCGCGTACGGGGTGCCGACCACGTAGGTCTGCCCGAGGATCTGCGCGGAGTCGCTCGAGGCGATGCTGCGCTGCTCGTTCACGTGGTACGTGGCGTAGGCCGCCACCAGGAGGACGACGACGGTGCCCACGAACAGCTTGAGTCGTACGCGCCAGGTCATGCGGCACCTCCGGTCGTGAGCGCGAGGGCGGGGACGTCCTCGCGCAGGCTTCGGTTCTCGGCGGGCGTGGCGGTCCTGCGGGCCGCCGCCCGTGCCGCACGGCGGCCGGCGCGTGCCTCGCGCCAGGCCGTGAGCACGAAGCCGCCCAGGATCAGGGTGTTGGTCGCGTTCCATGCGACGGCCAGGCTGGGGTACCCGTTCGAGACGTCCTTCCACAGGCCCACGGCGGTGGTCAGGGCGAGGAACTCGAAGAAGAGCACCTGAGCAGTGATGAAGGCGAAGGGCGAGCGGTACGCGCCCTTGGAGCCCGTGACGTGCCAGGCCTGGTCACGGCGCAGGATCGCGTTGACCAGGGCCCGCGTGTAGATCGGGAACGACACGGACGCGAGCAGGAGCACCTGCCAGCGGAACGATCCGAGCGTGTAGAACGCCAGGAAGATCTGCATGACGTAGAACCCCGCGTAGTACAGCGCCCACGTCAACGGCGTGATCGTGAGGTTCATGGGTGTCAGGTCGAAGTAGATCTGCAGCGGCGGGACGAGCAGCAGCAGGAGCGGGGCGATGCCCGTGAGGTAGTGCGTCGCGGTGACCGTGTACTGCAGCCGCTGGTCGAGCGTCAGCGGGTGCCGCTTGGACAGCGGGTTGTGCGTGAGCATGATCTCGAAGCCGCCCGTGGCCCACCGCAGCTGCTGCTTCGAGTACGCCTCGATGGTCTCGGGGGTGTCCCCGACCGCGAGCGTGTCGGGGATGTAGACCGTGCGCCAGCCCTTCTCGTGCAGCATGAGCGAGGTCCACACGTCCTCCGACTTCGAGTCGGAGTAGATGCCGCCGACCGAGTCGATCGCCGCGCGCCGGAAGACCACGTTCGTGCCGACGCAGAACGCCGCGTTGAACCGGTTCCGACCGGGCTGGATGAAGCGGTAGAAGACCGCCTGCATGTAGCCCGCGCCCTTGGAGATGACGGTGTGCAGGTTGCCGTACGTCTGCGGGGTCTGCACGAACGCGACGCGGTCGTCGGAGAAGAACGGCACGGTCTCGTGCAGGAACTTCGGCCGCGGCACGAAGTCGGCGTCGAGCACGGCGAACAGGTCGCCGTGGGCGATCGACAGCGCGTGGTTGATGTTGCCCGCCTTGGCCCCGTTGCTCGACAGGCGGCGCACGTAGCGCGCGCCGAGCTCGGCGGCCAGGTCGCGGACCTCGTCGGAGCGGCCGTCGTCGAGCACCCAGGTGTGGTGCGTGCCCTGCATCCCGAGGGCCGCGGTCACGGTCCGGCGGATGGTCTCGAGGTCCTCGCCGTACGTCGTGATGAACACGTCGATCTCGACGGGCCGGTTGCCCAGGTACATCTGCCAGTCCTGCGGGCGGTCCTCGACACGGCCCCGCACGATGTCGGCGACGTCGTACATGCGGTCCTGCGCGTGGTGGAACGCGAACGACCGTGGGTCGTGACCGGCCGAGAGCACGGTCCACATCGCCAGGAGGGCGTGCACGACGAGCACGGTCTCCGCGGCGATGACCATCGAGTACGGCAGCCAGTCCCCCCGGTTCCCCGGGTTGAGCAGGAAGACCGCGTAGATGACGATGCCGGCGCTCGCGAGCAGCACCATGAGGATGAGCGAGGGGCTCTGCGCCGCCTGGCTCTCGGTCGACCGTGCCGGCCGCGCGTGCGGCTCGTCGGTACGGCGCGGCTCGAGGACGAGCCTGTCGAACGTCGTGGCCATGGGGCCCCCCTCCGTCGTGCCCGAGACGGGCACCGGAGGTGGACCCACCGGTGCCGTTGCGACGGCGGCGGTGGCGCCAGGATCACGGAAGCGAGCCTCCGTGGTGACAGCTCGACGCTAATGGACGGTTCGGGCGATCTGTCCAGACCTGTTCCACTGTGTCCCACGTCACACTCGACGAACTCGCAGGTCAGGCAGCACGTCGAACCGCTGGATTGCCCCGTTCGGGCGCCCGCCTGGCGGATGCGCCGCTCACTCGAACGGCAGCTCCGCGGTCAGGTACCGCTGCACGGTGGGAGCGACGAGCGCGACGAGCTCGTCGGCACCGCGCTCGGTCAAGGGCGCGAGCTCGACCACGTGCCGCATGAGGAGCAGCCCGACCATCTGGCTCGCGACGAGGGAGGCTCGCACCTCGGCATGGTCGGCGCCGATCGCGTGCGCCACGGGGGTCAGCACCTCGGCGACGACGAGGCGCCGCAGGAGCGGTGCCAGCTGCGGCTCGGTCGCGACCGCGCGCAGCAGGGCGACCCCGCGTCCGCGCGCCACGGGGTCCTCCAGCACGCCGTGCACCAGAGCCGCGACGAGCCGCTCGCCGACGTGGGCGCGGTCACCGTCGGCGATGCGCATGGCGAGCACCCGGGGGTCGAACGGCAGCTGCACCGACGCGACGAACAGCTCGGCCTTGCCGCCGAACCAGTGCCCGACGAGCTTGGGGTCGACCCCGGCCTCCGCGGCGATCGCCCGCACGGTCGCACGCCGGAACCCGACCTCGGCGAACTGACGACGGGCGGCCGCGAGGATCTCGTCCCGCGTCGTGCTCGCCCCCGGCCGCCTGCCACGGCGCGCCGCGGGCTCGTCGACCGGCGCGCCGCTCCCCTTGACCACCACGCGCCACCTCCCTAGATTTCCACACGTGAGGATATTCCTCGCCGAGCGTACCGGGAGGCCGCCATGCGGGCCATGATCGTCAAGGAGTTCCGCGAGCTGCGGCGCGACCACCGCACCATGGCGATGCTGTTCGCGCTTCCGATCGTGCTGCTCGTCGTGTTCGGCTACGCGGCGAACTTCACGATCGACTCGATCTCGACGCAAGTCGTGGGCCCTCACGCCGACCAGGTCGCCACGCTGCTGCCCCCGCTGTTCGACGTCCAGGGCACGGACCCCGGCGCGACCGCCGACGACGCCCGCGGGCTGGTGCGCGACGACGTCGCCGACGTCGTCCTCGACACCTCGACGTCCCCGCCCACCGCGTACGTCGACGGCTCCAGCCTCTTCGTCGCCCAGACCGCGTCGGCGGCCCTCGGACGTGCGGGCGACCAGGTGCTCACCGAGGTCCTGTTCAACCCCGACCTCACGACGTCCTGGGTCATGGTCCCGGCCCTCGTCGGGCTGATCCTCACCTTCGTCGGGACGATCATCACGAGCATCGGGCTCGTCCGGGAACGCCAGACGGGCACGCTCGAGCAGCTCGCGGTCATGCCGCTGCGACCCGCCGACGTGATCGTCGGGAAGATCGCGCCGTACTTCCTGCTCGCGTCGTTCGACATGCTCGTCGTCACGCTGCTCGGCGTGTGGATCTTCGGCGTGCCGTTCAACGGCAACCCGGCGCTGTTCGCGCTCGCCGCGGCGACGTTCCTGTTCGTCGTGCTCGGCGTGGGCGTGCTCATCTCGACCGCGTCGCAGACCCAAGGCCAGGCGATCCAGGTCGCGCTCATGACCCTGATGCCGCAGATCCTGCTGTCCGGCTTCATCTTCCCGCTGCAGGCGATGCCCGCCGCGATCTCGTGGATCGGGTACTGCCTGCCCCTGACCTGGTTCGTCAAGGTCTCGCAGGGGATCATGCTGCGCGGCGCGGGGCTGGACTCTCTGTGGCCCGCGCTCGTCGTGCTCGCGGCCATGGCGGTGCTCGTGTTCAGCGCCGCCGTGCTGCGGTTCCGGCGCGACCTGGCGCCCGCCCGGCGCACCACCGCGCGCACCGCCGAGCCGGTGTCGGCATGACGAGCGAGGCAAGGGCGGGCACGACGGACGAGCCGCGCCGGCGCGACTTCGGTGCGTACGGCGTGAGCGTGCGGTTCGACGACGTGCGCGCGCTCGAGGACGTGACGCTCCCGGTCCCCGCGGGTGCCGTGACCGCGGTCGTCGGCGGCGACGGCGCCGGCAAGTCGACGCTGCTGCGGGCGCTGGCCGGGGTCGTCCCGGTCGAGCACGGCTCGGTCGTCGCACCCGACCGGCGCCGGATCGGCTTCATGCCGACGGGCGGCGGGACGTGGGCCGAGCTCACGGTCGACGAGCACGTCGACTTCGTCGGCGCCGCGCACCGGCTGCGTGGCAGCGACCTCGAGCGCCGGCGCGAGCGCCTGCTCGACGCGACCGGCCTGCGCGAGGCCCGGCGGCGCCTCGCGTCGCAGCTCTCGGGAGGCATGCGTCAGAAGCTCGCGTTCGGCCTCGCGACGCTGCACGACCCGGTGCTGCTCGTCCTCGACGAGCCGAGCACCGGGGTCGACCCGGTGAGCAGGGTCGACCTGTGGCGGCTCGTCGCGCAGGCGGCGTCCGCCGGTGCGGCCGTCGCGTTCTCCACCACGTACCTGGACGAGGCCGAGCGCGCCGGCACCGTGCTGGTCCTCGACCAGGGGCACGCGCTGCTGTCAGGGCCGCCCGACGACGTCGTGCGCGGCGCGCCGGGCCACGTGCGCCGCGCGACCGCGACGCACGACCCGGCGCGGACCTGGCGCCGCGGGCGGGAGGTCCGCGCCTGGTTCCCGGTCGGTGCCGAACCCGTCGGGCAGGCCGTGCCGGTCGACCTCGAGGACGCCGTCGTCGCCGCGGCGCTCGCGCGCGAGGCGACGGCATGACCGAGCTCGTGCGGGTCGGGGCGGTCACGCGGCGGTTCGGCGACCAGGTCGCGGTGGACGACGTCTCGCTGTCCGTCGAGGCGGGCGAGATCGTCGGGCTGCTGGGCGCGAACGGTGCCGGGAAGACGACGCTGATCCGCATGCTGCTCGGACTGACTGCGACCGACGCGGGCGAGCTCCGGCTGCTCGGTGAGGCCCCCAGCAGGTCGATCCGGCGCCGCGTCGGGTACGTGGCCCAGGGGCTCGGGCTCTACGACGACCTCACGGTCCGGGAGAACCTGGCGTTCGCCGCGAGCGCGTACGGTCACCCGACGCCGCCCGTGCCCGCGGATCTCGTCCCGGTCGCCGACACGCTCGTCGGCGCGATCGGCCTGGGCCGCCAGCGCAGGCTCGCGTTCACCGTCGCGCTCGCGCACTCCCCCGCGCTGCTGGTGCTCGACGAGCCGACGTCCGGCGTGGACCCGCTCGCGCGCGCGCGGCTCTGGGACCGCGTGCACGCACGCGCGGACGCGGGTGTCGGGGTGCTCGTGACGACGCATTACATGAGCGAGGCGCAGCAGTGCGACAGGCTCGTCCTGATGTCGCGCGGACGCGTGGTCGCCACCGGGTCCGAGGCCGAGATCACCGCGTCGACGACGGCGGTCGCGGTCGACGCCGCGTCCTGGCAGGAGGCGTTCACCGTCCTCGACGGCGCGGGGCTCCCGGTCATGCTCGCGGGCCGGTCGGTGCGCGTCGCCGCCGTCCCCCGCGAGCGGGTCGAGGCCGTGCTGCGCAACGCAGGGCTCGACGCGCGCGTCCGGGACGTGGCCGCGACGCTCGAGGAGGTCATGGTCGCGCTGGACACCGACCGCGTGCGCGTCGCCTGAGCGGCGCCCGTGCTGCCGCCACTCGTCGGCTCAGGCCGGGCGGCAGTCGCGCGGCTCGGCGACCCGCACGGTGCCCGTGCACAGCTCACGGTGCAGGCCGCGTGAGTCCGGCGGGGCGAACTCGTCGGCCCGGTCGTCCGTGACGACCTCCATGCCCTGCACGTCGCCGCCGACCCGGTAGGTGAGGACGATCGGGTCACCCTCCGTGGTCGGCTGCGTCACGACGAGCGAGGCCGCGCGACCCGCGTCCAGCGCCGCGTCGAGGCACGCCCAGGCGGGCTCCGGCACGCGTTCGCCCTGGTCGAGCCGGACGACGCCGCACGAGGACGCCGCGATCGTCGCCGGGGCGGTCGCCGCGGTGGTCGTCCCGGTCGCGGAGGACCGTGGGACGGCCGCGCCCGCGGTCTGCTGGCACGCCGTGAGGGCCGCCACCAGCACGCCGACGACCCCCACGACCGTGGTCGCGCCGCCGAGCACCGCACGCGTCGTCGCCTGCACACCGGCTCCTTCCGCCTACCGGTCTCGTGTGGCGAACCCTGTGGTCCTTGCAGACGCTGCGGCGGCCCGTCGGCGGGCGCCTGCGCCGCTGCTCGGGTCGCCGGACGGCGCGGGCCACCGCAGACTTGCCGCGTGCGCACCATGGGAGTCGAAGAGGAGTACCTGCTGGTCACGCCCGAGGGCGAGCCCGCGGCGCAGTCACCGGCCGTGCTCGGGCTCGCGGCGCGCGAGGTGCCGCGGACCGCCGAGCCGGGCGGCGACGTCGAGAAGGAGTTCAAGAGCGAGCAGGTCGAGACGTCGACCAAGCCGTGCACCGACCTGAGCGAGCTGCTCACCGAGATCCGCCGGGGCCGCGAGCGCGTCGACGACCTCGCGCAGGCCGTGGGCGTGCGCATCGCGGCGCTCGGCACCGCGCCGCAGGCCGTCGACCCGACGGTGATCCCGGACAAGCGCGCCGGTCAGATCCGTGCCCGCTTCGGCCTGACCGCGCACGAGCAGCTGACGTGCGGCTGCCACGTGCACGTGTCCGTCGCGGACGACGAGGAGGGCGTGCGGATCCTCGACCACCTGCGCCCGTGGACGTCAGTGCTGCTCGCCCTGTCCGCGAACAGCCCGGCGTGGCAGGGCGTGGCGAGCGGCTACGCGAGCTACCGGTCGCAGGTGTGGGGCCGCTGGCCCACGGCGGGCCCGACCGCGCCGTTCGGCGACGCGGCCGGGTACCGCGCGCTCGTCGAGTCGCTCCTGGCGAGCGGCACGATCCTGGACGACGGGATGCTCTACTTCGACGCCCGCCTGTCCCAGCGCTACCCCACGGTCGAGGTGCGCGTCGCGGACGTGTGCCTGGACGCGGCCGACGCCGCGCTGCAGGCCGCGCTCGTGCGTGCGCTCGCGGACACCGCGGTCCGGCGCCCCGTCGACCCGGCACCGCCGCGTGTCGAGGTGCTGCGCACCGCGGCCTGGCGGGCCGCACGGTCGGGCCTCAGCGGCGAGCTGGTCAGCCCGCTGTCGTGGCGACCGGCGCCCGCGGCCGACGTGGTCGACGAGCTCGTCGACCACGTGCGCGACGCGCTGGTCGACAACGGCGACCTCGAGGCGGTCGAGCGCCAGCTCGCCGAGGTCCGCCGCCGCGGCAACGGCGCGATCGAGCAGATGGCCTGGCGCGCCCGCGGGGACGACGACGCGGCCGTGGTCCGCCGTGCGACCCATCGCACGCTCGGCGCGCACGCGCTCGTGGGCTGACCCGGCCCGCGTCAGCGGGCGAGATCGGCCAGCGGCACGCCGGGGTCGGCGAGGCGTTCGGGCCGCACGACGGCGCGCGAGCGGATCAGCGCCTGCACGTCGTCGACGACGTCCCACACGTTGACGTTCATGCCGGCGACGACGCGCCCCTGCCGCAGCCAGAACGCGACGAGCTCGCGCGCCGCCTCGTCGCCGCGCACGACGACCTCGTCGTACCCCTGGGAGCCCGGCCACCCCGTGTACTCCATGCCGAGGTCGTACTGGTCGGTGAAGAAGTACGGCAGGCGGTCGTAGGGCTCGTCGGCGCCCACGATCGTCGCTGCGGCGGTGGCACCGTGGTGCAGGGCCGCGTCCCAGTGCTCGACGCGGACGCGCTCGCCGAGGAACGGGTGGTCCACGGCCGCGAGGTCACCCACCGCGAGCACGTGCGGGTCCGACGAGCGCAGCCCGCTGTCGACCTCGATCCCGCCGTCGGCGCCCACCGCGAGACCCGCGTCGCGCGCCAGGCCCGACCGCGGGGCGGCACCGATCCCGACGACGACGAGCGCGGCGTCGAGCCGCGTGCCGTCGGCGAGCTCGACCGCGCCGACCGCGGTGCCGCCGGGCTGTGCGGGCAGCAGCGCGCGCACGTCCACGAGCGTGCGCAGGTCGACGCCGTGCTCGCGGTGCAGGTCAGCGAACGCGTGCGCGAGGCGCTCCCCCAGCACGGCCAGCAGCGGCGCCGGGTCGCGCACCAGCACGGTCACGTCGCACCCCGCGGTGCGCGCCGCCGCCGCGACCTCGAGCCCGATCCAGCCGCCGCCGACCACGACGACGCGCCCGCCCGACCCCGCCACGCGCGCGAGCTGCTCGCGCAACCGGTCGCTGTCCGCCAGGGTGCGCAGCGTCACGACGCCGTCGAGGTCGCCGCCGGGCACGTCGAGGCGGCGCGGCTCCGACCCGGTCGCGAGGACCAGGTGGTCGTAGCCGGTTCGCGTCCCGTCGGAGTCGACGACCTCGCGCGAGCCGCGGTCGATCGCGGTCACCGTGACGGCGAGACGCAGGTCCACGTCGTGCGCCGCGTACCACTCGGGCGCGTGCACGAACGCCTGCTCACGCTCGTCGGACCCGGTGAGGTACCCTTTCGACAGCGGCGGGCGCTCGTAGGGGCGCTCCCGCTCCGCGCCGAGCAGCACGACCGAGCCGTCGAATCCCCGCTCGCGCAGCGCCTCGACCGTCTTCGCGCCGGCCAGCCCGCCGCCCACGACCACCACTCGTCCTGACATCGCCGTCTCCTGTCTGGTGCCGCTCGGAGCCCCAGCCGAGCAGGTCCGGAGCCCGAGGGCAACAGCACCGTCGTGGCGCGCCGCGGGCGAGCGTGTGACGAACTCCAGCGCCCCATGGGCTGCCGACCTGGCCGGTCGCTGGCACATTGGTCCGCATGCTCACCTGGCCCGGACGCCCCTACCCCCTCGGCGCCACCTACGACGGGACCGGCACGAACTTCGCGCTGTTCTCCGAGGTGGCCGAACGCGTCGAGCTGTGCCTGCTCGAACCCGACGGGAGCGAGCGACGCATCAAGCTCGTCGAGGTCGACGCGTTCGTCTGGCACTGCTACCTGCCCGCGGTCCAGCCCGGCCAGCTCTACGGCTACCGCGTGCACGGGCCGTACGACCCGGAGAACGGGCACCGCTGCGACCCGTCCAAGCTCCTGCTCGACCCGTACGCCAAGGCGATCCACGGCCAGGTCGACGGCGACCCGTCGCTGTACTCCTACCGGTTCGACGACCACGAGCAGCGGAACGAGGACGACTCCGCCGCGCACACGATGATCTCGGTGGTCATCAACCCCTACTTCGACTGGGGCTACGACCGCCCGCCGGAGCACGAGTACCACGAGTCGGTGGTCTACGAGGCGCACGTGCGCGGCCTCACGCAGCGCCACCCCGCGGTGCCGGAGGAGCTGCGGGGGACGTATGCCGGCATGGCGCACCCCGCGGTGATCGACCACCTCAAGCAGCTCGGCGTGACCGCGGTCGAGCTCATGCCCGTGCACCAGTTCGTCGACGACCCGTCGCTGCAGGAGAAGGGGCTGTCGAACTACTGGGGCTACAACACGATCGGCTTCTTCGCGCCGCACAACGCGTACTCGGCCTTCCGCCAGCCCGGGCAGCAGGTCCAGGAGTTCAAGGCGATGGTCAAGGAGCTGCACGCGGCGGACATCGAGGTGATCCTCGACGTCGTCTACAACCACACCGCTGAGGGCAACCACCTGGGCCCGACGCTGAGCTTCCGCGGCATCGACAACGCGAACTACTACCGGCTCGTCGACGACGAGAAGGAGCACTACTTCGACACGACCGGCACGGGCAACTCGCTGCTCATGCGCTCGCCGCACGTGCTGCAGCTGATCATGGACTCGCTGCGCTACTGGGTCACCGAGATGCACGTCGACGGCTTCCGGTTCGACCTCGCGGCGACGCTGGCCCGTCAGTTCCACGAGGTCGACCGGCTCTCGGCGTTCTTCGACCTCGTTCACCAGGACCCGGTCGTCTCGCAGGTCAAGCTGATCGCCGAGCCGTGGGACGTGGGCGACGGCGGGTACCAGGTGGGCGGGTTCCCACCGCTGTGGTCCGAGTGGAACGGCCAGTACCGCGACACCGTGCGCGACTTCTGGCGCGGCGAGCCCTCGACGCTCGGCGAGTTCGCGAGCCGGCTGTCGGGCTCGTCGGACCTGTACGAGCACACCGGGCGGCTGCCGATCGCGAGCGTCAACTTCATCACGGCGCACGACGGCTTCACGCTGCGCGACCTCGTGTCCTACAACGAGAAGCACAACGAGGCGAACGGCGAGGACAACCGCGACGGCGAGGGCTGGAACCGCTCGTGGAACTGCGGCGTGGAGGGCCCGACGGACGACTCCGCGATCAACGCCCTGCGCGGCCGTCAGCAGCGCAACTTCCTCGCGACCCTGCTGCTCTCGCAGGGCATCCCGATGCTGGCGCACGGAGACGAGCTGGGACGCACGCAGCAGGGCAACAACAACGTGTACTGCCAGGACAACGAGCTGTCGTGGGTGGACTGGGATCTCGACGACGAGCGCACGGCGCTGCTCGAGTTCGCCCGACGCGTCGTCCGGCTGCGCCGTGAGCACCCGGTGTTCCGTCGCCGCCGGTTCTTCGCGGGTGCGCCCGAGCACGGCGGCGAGTCGGACCTGCACGACATCGAGTGGCTCGCGCCGTCCGGCACGCACATGTCGGACGACGAGTGGAACAACTCGATGGCGCGCTCCGTCATGGTGTTCCTCAACGGCGACGCGATCGCCGAGCCGGACCTGCGCGGCGAGGAGATCGTCGACGACTCGTTCCTCATCCTGTTCAACGGCCAGCCCGACCCGACGTCGTTCACCATCCCGGACAGCGACTACGGCGAGGTGTGGACCGCGGTGCTCGACACCGACTCCCAGGTGGACCCGGGTGACACCGCCGCTCCCGGCGAGGAGCTCGCGCTCGCACGCCACTCGATGGTCGTGCTGACGCGTCCGCCGCTCCAGCAGATCCCGGCGACGTCGGGCTCGGGCGCTGTGGCGGCCGCGGCGCGCGAGGCCGCGAAGGTGGTCCCCGCGCGGGGCACGAAGCGCCGCGCGAGCAAGCGCCCCGCCGGCTCGGGCCGTTCCGCACCGTCGGCCGACGGCGCCGCGGCGGCGAGCGGGACGTCGCAGCCGTCGACCGGTGCCGACGCGTGACGGAGGTCCGTCAGACGCCGTCGCGTCGCCTGCCGGCGGCGGGCCGTCCGGTGCCCGTCTCCACCTACCGCGTCCAGCTCGGCGCCGACCTCACGTTCGACGACGTCGCGCGGCGCGTGCCGTACCTCGCGTCGCTCGGCGTCACGCACGTGTACCTCTCCCCCGTCCTGACCGCGGCCCCGGGCTCCACGCACGGCTACGACGTCGTCGCGCACGACGAGGTCTCGCCCGTGCTCGGCGGTCTGCCCGGGCTGCGCCGGCTCGCGTCGGTCGCGCACGAGGCAGGCCTCGGCCTCGTGCTCGACATCGTCCCGAACCACATGGCCGTCCCGACGCCCGTGTGGCACAACTCCGCGCTGTGGTCGGTGCTCGAGGACGGGCCCGACTCGCCCTACGCCGCGTGGTTCGACGTCGACTGGTCGGCGGGCGACGGCGCGGTGCTCATGCCCGTGCTGGGCGACCGGATCGGCGCGGTCGTCGCTCGCGGCGAGCTCGTGCTCGGCGAGGAGGAGGTCCCGGGCCACGGCGCGCGCGTGGTGCTGCGTTACCACGACCACGTCTTCCCGGTCCGCGAGGGCACCGAGCACCTGCCGCTCGTCGAGCTCCTCGAGCGTCAGCACTACCGGCTCGCGTACTGGCGCGTCGCTGACGAGGAGCTCAACTACCGCCGGTTCTTCGACGTGGGCACGCTCGTCGCGCTGCGCGTCGAGGACCCCGAGGTCTTCGACGCGACGCACCGCCTGGTGCTCGACCTGCTGGCGGACGGCACGATCGACGGCCTGCGGATCGACCACCCCGACGGCCTGGCCGACCCCACGGGCTACCTCGCGCGGCTGCGCGAGGCGAGCGGTGGCGCGTGGGTCGTGGTCGAGAAGATCCTCGAGGGCGACGAGGCGCTGCCGGGCGACTGGGAGACGGCTGGCACCACGGGGTACGACGCGCTGTGGCGCATCCAGCAGACGTTCGTCGACCCGGGTGGCGCCGCGCCGCTGGGTGCCCTCATGCACCGGCTCACCGGCGATGCGTCCGACGACTACGCGCACGTCGTCGAGCAGGCCAAGCGCGAGGTGATCGACGGACCCCTCTACGCCGAGATCTACCGCCTCACCACGCTCGCCGCGAGCATCTGCGCCGACGACCTGCGCCTGCGCGACCACACCTGGCGCGCGCTGCACGAGTGCCTCATCGAGCTCCTCGTCGCGTTCGACCGCTACCGCGCCTACGTCGTGCCGGGCGAGCAGGCGCACCCGGACTCGGTCGCGGCGCTCGAGCACGCGGCCGCGCTCGCCCGGACCCGCATGTCCTCCGAGCGCGCCGCGACCATGGACGTCGTGCTCGACCTGCTCCTGGGCCGCGAGGTGGGCAGCGCGGGCCGGACGCGCGGCCAGCGCCGCGACGAGCTCGTCGTGCGGTTCCAGCAGACGTGCGGCGCCGTGACCGCCAAGGGCGTCGAGGACACGGCGTACTACCGCTGGACGCAGCTCGTCGGGCTGTGCGAGGTCGGCGGCGAGCCGTCGCGGTTCGCGTTCACCCCCTCCGACCTGTCGGCGTGGGCCGCACGTCAGCAGGTCGCCTCGCCGCTGGCGATGACGACGCTGTCGACGCACGACACCAAGCGCGGCGAGGACACGCGCAACCGGCTCGGGGTACTCAGCGAGCTCCCGCAGGAGTGGGCCCGCCTGGTCGGCGAGGTGCGCGCGCTCACCGCCGGGTCGCGCAGCTCGCGCGTCGACGGCCGCACCGAGCAGTGGCTGTGGCAGACGCTCGCCGGGACGTGGACCGCGGCCGGGCCGATCGCCGAGGACCGGCTCGTCGAGTACCTGACGAAGGCCGTGCGCGAGGCCAAGACGCACACGTTCTGGACCGCGCCCGACGAGGGATATGAGACCGCAGTGCTCGACCTCGCCCACCGGGCGCTCGCGCACGACGGCGTCGTCGCGCGGTTCGCGGACTGGGAGCAGCGCACACGCGAGGCCGTGCGTGCCGCGACGCTGGGCACCAAGCTCCTGCAGCTGACCCTGCCGGGGGTCCCGGACGTGTACCAGGGCACCGAGGTGGACGAGCCGACGCTCGTCGACCCCGACAACCGGCGGCCGGTCGACGTCGCACCGCTCGCCGCGCGGCTCGAGCGGCTCGACGACGGCGCCGGTCCGCGGGACCTGTCCGACGAGAAGCTCCTGGTCACGTCGCGCACGCTGCGGCTGCGCCGGGAGCTGCCCGAGGCGTTCGTCGGCCCCGACGCGGGCTACGTCCCGCTCGCGCACTCCTCGGGACACGCCGTGACGTACGCCCGCACGGTGGCCGACGACGCGCGCGTGGTGGTCGTCGCGACGCGCCTGGCCGTGTCGGTGGACCGGCTGGGCGGCTGGGCCGACCACACCGTGGCGGTCCCGGACGGCGCCTGGCGCGACGTGCTCACGGGGCGCGAGGTCACGGGCGGCGTCGTGTCCGTCGGTCCGCTGCTCGAGCGGCTGCCGGTCGCGCTGCTGGTCCGCGAGGGCTGACGTGCGCGCCGAGGTGTGGGCACCGGAGGCCGAGACGGTCGAGCTCGTCGTCGGTCCGGACGCGCGCGAGGTCCGGGCGCTGACGCGCGCCGACGGCGGGTGGTGGCACGACGACCGCGAGCTGCCGCACGGCACGGACTACGCGTTCCGCCTCGACGGCGGTCCCGCCCGGCCTGACCCGCGCAGCGCGTGGCAGCCGGCGGGGGTGCACGGCCCCAGCCGCGTGTTCGACACGGCGGCCTTCGCATGGACCGACGACGGCTGGGCGGGCGTCGACGTGCGCGGTCGCGTGCTCTACGAGCTGCACGTCGGGACCTTCACCCCCGAGGGCACGCTCGACGCCGCGGCGCAGCGGCTCGAGGAGCTCGTCGAGCTCGGCGTCGACGTCGTCGAGCTCCTGCCGATCGCACCGTTCGACGGCGACCGCGGCTGGGGCTACGACGGCGTGGGGCTGTACGCGGTGCACGAGGCGTACGGCGGGCCCGCCGCGCTGCAGCGCTTCGTCGACGCCGCGCACGCCCACGGCCTGGGAGTCTGCCTCGACGTGGTGCACAACCACTTGGGCCCGGTCGGCGCGTACGTGGGCGACTTCGGGCCGTACTGGACCGATGCGCACCACACGCCGTGGGGCGCGGCGATCAACCTCGACCAGCCGGGCTCGCGTGAGGTCCGCGCGTGGATCGTCGGCTCCGCGCTGCGCTGGCTGCGCGACTTCCACGTGGACGCGCTGCGGCTGGACGCGGTGCACGAGCTCAAGGACGAGTCCGTGCCGCACCTGCTCGCCGAGCTGTCCGACGCGGTCGCGACGCTCGCCGACGCGCTCGGGCGGCCCCTGTCCCTGGTCGCGGAGACCGACCTCAACGACCCCGTCTCCCTGGCCCCGACAGCTGACGGCGGCTGGGGCATGACCGCGCAGTGGGCGGACGACGTGCACCACGCGATCCACGCGCTCGTCACGGGCGAGCGGCACGGGTACTACGTGGACTTCGGCACGCCCGCGACGCTGCGGCACGCGCTCACACGCGTGTTCGTGCACGACGGCGGTCACTCGACGTTCCGCGGTCGCGCATGGGGACGCCCGGTACCGCCGGGCACGGACGGGCACCGGTTCGTCGTGAGCGTCCAGAACCACGACCAGGTGGGCAACCGCGCGCTCGGCGACCGACCCGCGCAGCGGCTCCCTTCCGGTGCGCTCGCGGGCGAGGCGGCGCTCGTGCTGTTGTCCCCGTTCACGCCGATGCTCTTCATGGGCGAGGAGTGGGGCACGCGCCGGCCGTTCCCGTTCTTCACCTCCTACGCCGAGCCGGACCTCGCCGACGCCGTCCGCGCGGGACGCGCGGCGGAGTTCTCCGGCCACGGCTGGCGCGAGCTCTACGACGGCGAGGTGCAGGTCCCCGACCCGCAGGACCCCGCGACGCGCGACGCGGCGGTGCTGGACCGCGACGAGCGCACGCGCGGCGAGCACGCGGTCCTGCACGACTGGTACCGCACGCTCGTCGCGCTGCGCCGCTCGGTGCCGGACCTCGCCTCGGGCGACCTGTCGGCGACCGACCTGACCTGGGACGGCCCCGAGACGGCCGACGGCCCGTGGCACGGGGTCCTGGTGCTGCACCGTGGACGCGCCCGCGTCGTGGTCAACCTCGACGACGACGAGCGCACGGTCGCGCTGGACCCCACGGCGGAGCCGCACGCCCCGGGCACCCGCCAGCACGGTGAGGGCTCCGCGGGAGCCCCGCTCATGCTCGCGGCCCGGTGGGGTGAGGTGCGGGCCGTCCCGGGCGGTCTCGTCGTCGCGGGCAGGTCCGTCGCCGTGCTGGTGCCCGCAGCGGAGGCCTGAGGGCGCTGCACCTCAGGTCCCGGCCGCCACCTCCTCGAGCACCGAGCGGAACGCGCGCACCGCGGGTGAGGCCAGGCCGGCGAGCCGCTGAGCCGTGAACACCGTGCGCCGCGGGCCGCCCGCGAGGGCGACGAGCCGGCATGTCGTGGCCCGATCGGTCCACACCAGGTCGGGCATGAGGGCGACCGCGTTGCCCGTCTCCACGAGGCGGATCTGTGCCTGCAGATCGGCCGTCTCGTAGCGGACGTCGGGCTCGAAGCCCGCGGCGCGGCAGGTCTGCTCGGCGAAGTGCCGTGACGCCGTCCCCCGGGGCTCCATGACCCACGGCAGGTCGCGCGCGTCGAGCAGCGACCCGACGAGGTGTCCGTCCGGGAGCCGGCCGTCGGGAAGCTGGTCGTCGGGCGGCAGCGCGAGGCGGATCGCGTCGGTGGTGAGCTCATGCCTGTCGAGGCCCACCAGCCAGGGCGCCGCATGGGCGGGGTACTGCTCGGCGACGACCATGTCGAACTCGCGCGCCCAGGTCTCGTGCAGCGCCGTCTCGGGCTCGCGCTGCACCATCTCGACCCGGACCTGCGGGTACCGGTGCGCGGTGACGCGCAGCGCGGCGGGCATGAGCGCGAGCGCGGCGGACTGGAACACCGCGACGCGCACGCGGCCGCGCACCTCGGTGAGGGACGCGGCGACCTCGGCCTCCGCGCGCTCGATCGTGTCGAGCAGCTCGCCGGCGGCCGCGACGAGCACCTCGGCCTGCGGCGTGAGCCGCACCCCGCGCCCGGACTTGCGCAGCAGCTCCAGTCCGGTCTCCTTCTCGAGCAGGCTCAGCTGCTGCGACACCGCGGACGGGCTGTAGCTCATCGCCTCCGCGACGGCCGCGAGCGTGCCGCGGATCGCCAGCTCGCGGAGCAGGACGAGGCGACGAAGATCGAGCACGGGAGCCTCCACTCGTCAGCGCTGATGATGATTACTCTGCCAGTTCCTTCACTGTTCGTGACGACTTGCCCGACCGATACTGGCCACGTCCCGCTCGCGCCGAGCCCGGTCGCCTCGCACGAAGGAACACCATGACGGTCCAGCCCACGCCTGCCCTGCCGTCGGACGCGCAGCCCGACGAGCCCGCGCCCGTCCTCCCGTCCGGGGACCGGCTCGACGAGCCGGCGCCGCGGCCCGCGACGACCGACGCCCTCGACCCCGCGCTCGCCCAGGAGGCCGTCGAGCTCGTCGAGCGCTGGCTGCACGAGGCCGCGGGGCACCCGGTCGACCGGTCGGCCGCCCAGCTCGCCGACGCGCTGCGGGACCCGGCCGGCCTCGCGTTCGTCGTCGGGTTCGTCGACGGCGTGATCCGGCCGCACGACGTGCACGTCGCCGCCGCCACGCTGCGCGACCTGTCCCGGCGCGCGCCCGCGTTCCTGTCCCCCGGGCTGCGCGCGCTCGTCCGCCTGGGCGGCGCGCTCGCACCCGTGCTGCCGCACCTCGTCGTCCCCGCGGCCCGCGCGGTGCTGCGCCGACTCGTCGGCCACCTCGTGATCGACGCGACCGACCGCCGCCTGGGCCGTTCGATCGCACGGCTACGCGCCGACGGCGCGCGGCTCAACGTCAACCTGCTGGGCGAGGCCATCCTGGGCCGCCGCGAGGCCGAGCGCCGACTCGCGGGCACGATGCGCCTGCTCGCGCGCGACGACGTCGACTACGTCTCGGTCAAGGTCTCCTCGACCGTCGCGCCGCACAACCCCTGGGCGCACGACGAGACCGTCGCGCACACCGTCGACCAGCTCCGACCGCTGTTCCTGCTCGCGGCGTCGGCCGCGAGCAGGAAGTTCATCAACCTCGACATGGAGGAGTACAAGGACCTCGACGTCACGCTCGAGGTGTTCATGCGCCTGCTCGACGAGCCGGCCCTGCTGCACCTCGAGGCGGGCATCGTGCTCCAGGCCTACCTGCCGGACGCGCTGCACGCCATGCGGCGGCTGCAGGGCTGGGCCGCGGCACGTCGCGCGCGCGGCGGCGCCGCGATCAAGGTCCGTCTGGTCAAGGGCGCGAACCTGCCCATGGAGCACGTCGAGGCGGAGCTGCACGGCTGGCCCCTGGCGACGTGGCACTCCAAGCGCGAGTCCGACACGCACTACAAGCGCGTGCTCGACTACGCGCTGCACCCGCAGCGCGTCCGCAACGTGCGGCTCGGTGTCGCGGGGCACAACCTGTTCGACGTCGCCTACGCGTGGCTGCTCGCGGGCCGGCGCGGGGTTCGCGACGCCGTCGAGGTCGAGATGCTCCTCGGCATGGCGCAGGGCCAGGCCGAGGTCGTCCGGCGCGAGGTCGGCGGCCTGCTGCTCTACACGCCGGTCGTCGCGCCGCGCGAGTTCGACGTCGCGATCGCCTACCTGATCCGGCGGCTCGAGGAGGGCGCCTCGACCGAGAACTTCATGTCGGCGGTCTTCGAGCTCGACTCCGACCCGCAGCTGTTCGCCCGCGAGCGCGGCCGCTTCCTCGACTCCGTCGCCGCCCTCGGCGAGCAGGTGCCGGACCGTCACCGCACGCCCGAGCGGTACCCGGCCGGCGCGCCGCACCCGGGCCCGGGCAGGTTCGTCAGCACGCCGGACACCGACCCGGCCGTGCCCGAGAACCGCACGTGGGCCCGCGACCTGCTCGCCCGCGTGCCGGGCTCGACTCTGGGCTCCGCGACGATCGACGGGGCCTGGCTGCGCACGTCCAGCGAGGTCGACGCCCAGGTCACGGGCGCCCGCGAAGCCGCAGTGGCGTGGGCCGCGCTGCCGTCCGACGAGCGCGCGCGGGTGCTGCACCGCGCGGGCGAGGTGCTGGACGCGCACCGCGCCGAGCTGCTCGAGGTCATGGCCGCAGAGACCGGCAAGACGATCGACCAGGGCGACCCGGAGGTGTCCGAGGCCGTCGACTTCGCCCACTACTACGCCGAGCTCGCGCGCGACCTCGACCACGTGGACGGGGCTCGGTTCACGCCCGCCCGGCTCACGCTCGTCACTCCCCCGTGGAACTTCCCCGTGGCGATCCCGGCGGGGTCGACCCTGGCCGCGCTCGCCACCGGGTCGGCGGTGCTGCTCAAGCCCGCGGGCCAGTCGCAGCGCTGCGGCGCCGTGCTCGCCGAGCTGCTGTGGGACGCGGGCGTCCCGCGCGACGTGCTGCGGCTGGTCCAGGTCGACGAGGACGCGCTGGGCCGCACGCTCGTGGCGCACACCGGAGTCGACCGGGTGATCCTGACGGGCGCGTACGACACCGCGGCCCTGTTCCGCTCGTTCCGCGCCGACCTGCCGCTGCTCGCCGAGACCAGCGGCAAGAACGCGATCATCGTGACTCCCAGCGCGGACCTCGACCTGGCGGTCCGCGACGTCGTGACCTCGGCGTTCGGGCACGCGGGCCAGAAGTGCTCGGCGGCCTCGCTCGTCGTGCTCGTCGGCTCGGTCGCGACGTCGCGCCGGTTCCGCGACCAGCTCCTCGACGCGGCCGCCTCGCTCGTCGTCGGCTACCCGGACGACGCACGCACCCAGATGGGGCCCGTGATCGAGCCGGCCGCGGGCAAGCTCCTGTCCGGGCTGACGGAGCTGGCCCCGGGTGAGCACTGGGCGCTGCAGCCGCGTCGGCTCGACGAGACCGGACGGCTGTGGAGCCCGGGCGTCCGCGTGGGCGTGAAGCGCGGCGCGCCCGCCCACCTGACCGAGTACTTCGGGCCGGTGCTGTCCGTCATGACGGCCGCGGACCTCGACGAGGCGGTCGCGATCGCCAACGACGTCGACTACGGCCTCACGGCGGGCCTGCACTCGCTCGACCCCGACGAGATCGCCACGTGGCTCGCCCGGGTCGAGGCCGGCAACCTGTACGTCAACCGCGGGATCACGGGCGCGATCGTGCGTCGGCAGCCGTTCGGCGGCTGGAAGCGGTCCGCCGTGGGCCCGGGCGCCAAGGCCGGTGGGCCGAGCTACCTCGACGGCCTGGGCACCTGGCGCACCGCGACCGCCACCGAGGGCGCCGACGTCACCGACGAGCGGGTCCGCGCGATCGTGCACGCCGCACGCCAGGAGCTCACGGTCGCCGAGGCGGATGCGGTCGAGCGCGGCGCGCGCAGCGACGCGCTGGCGCTCGCCACGCGGTTCGCCCCCCGGGACGTCACCGGCCTCGTCGCCGAGCGCAACGTGCTGCGACACCTGCCCTACGGCGACCCGGTGCTCGTGCGGCTCGCGGCGGGCCAGCTCGCGGGTGGTCTGGCGCGCGTGGTCGCCGCCGCGGCCGCGGCCGGCACGCGCGTGGTCGTGTCGAGCGCGAACACGCTCCCGCCGGGCCTCACCGCGGCGATCGGCGCGGCGGCGGTCGAGCTGCACGTGGAGGACGAGGGCGCCTGGCTCGCACGCCTGGCCGGACTCGACGGGGGCCGGGTGCGGCTCGTCGGTGCCCCGGCGGGCTCGGTGGTCTCCGCGACGCGGGGCCGGCCCGACGTCGCGATCTGGGACCACCCGGCGACCGAGTCGGGCCGGGTCGAGCTCCTGCCGTTCCTGCGCGAGCAGGCCGTGAGCGTCACGGCGCACCGGTTCGGGACGCCGAACCACCTCACGGACGAGGTGCTGACCTCGGCGTGAGCCGTCAGGCGCCGGGCGCCGGGCGGACCTGTGCTGCAGCCGCGAGCGCGGCGCCCTCGGACGCGAGCGCGCCCAGCCGCGACAGCGCGCGGTAGTACTTCTTGCGGTACCCGCCGCGCCGCATCTCCTCCGAGAAGAGCTCGTCGGTCCCGCCGCCGCCGAGCAGCACCGGCACGTCGCGGTCGTACAGACGGTCCACGAGCACGACGAGCCGCAGCGCGACGTCCTGCTTGCGCACAGCGTGCACGCCCGTGAGCCCGACGAGCGAGACGCCGTCGAGCAGCGCGCCGTACTTCGACGGGTGGACGGTCGCCAGGTGGTCGAGCAGCGCGCCGAAGTCGTCGAGCGTGGCGCCGTCGCGGCCCGCGGCCACGGCCTGCACGACGTCGTCCGGCAGCGCCTCGCCGTGCTCGACGCTGCGGTGGCGGTAGTCGTCGCCGTCGACGCGCAGCACGTCGAAGCGTGCCGCGAGCGCCTGGATCTCGCGCAGGAAGTCGTCCGCCGCGAACCGCCCCTCGCCCAGTGACCCGGGCAGCGTGTTCGAGGTCGCCGCGAGGGCGACGCCGTGGTCGGCGAGCTCGCGCAGGAGCCGCGACATGAGCACGGTGTCACCCGGGTCGTCGAGCTCGAACTCGTCGATGCAGACGAGCCGGTAGGCCGCGAGCGCGTCGACGGTCTGCCGGAAGCCGAGCGCCCCGACGACGTTGGTGTACTCGACGAACGTCCCGAACGCCGCGCGCTGTCCCGCCGCGGTGACGGCGTGCGCGAGCGCGGCCAGCAGGTGGGTCTTGCCGACGCCGAACCCGCCGTCGAGGTACACGGCCTCGGGCTGCGCGCGGCGCTTCTTCCACCACGACGAGGCCGCCGGCCGCCCGATCGTCTGCGCCGCGCCGCGCAGGCGTGCCACCGCCGCCGCCTGGCTGCCGTGCGCCGCATCCGGCACGTAGGACTCGAACGACGCGGACGCGAAGTGGGGCGGCGGGACGAGCTCGGCGACGAGGCGGGCCGGGTCGACCGCGGGCACGCGCGCGGTGAGCGCCAGAGGTGGGCCGGCGGGCTGGAGGTCCGTCACGAGGGTCCAGAGTACGTCCACGACATGGTCGGAACGGCGTCCACATGCCGTCGCGCTCGTCTCACCATCCGGTCTAGGACTCCCCGAACGAGCGAACCCGTGTGAATCTCGACGCGTGATCTTCGTCGGGTTCGTGCGTGTCTGTCGGCCGTGTGCCGGCTCGGCAGCGCGTGCCCGCACGTCCATGTGCATGTGCTGCTGTCTGCGGAGCAACTGACCCCGCCCCTCGTCCCCCACCCGGGCGCGCGGTCGTGCCCGGACGGAAGACCAGCGCTCCCGCTGTGTCCTGGGTGCAGCCGTACGCCGTGAACGTCCTGGAGGTAGCGCCACATGGCGCAGACCCGGATCGCCCCACCCGCAGCGAAGGTCGAAGGCCAGTGGGCCTTCGACCAGCGTGAGCCCCTCAACGGCAACGAGGAGCTCAAGCAGGCCGACGACGGCCTGAACGTCCGCCACCGCATCGAGACCATCTACGCCCATCAGGGCTTCGACTCCATCCCGGGTGACGACCTGCGCGGCCGGATGCGCTGGTGGGGCCTGTACACGCAGCGGCGCCCCGGGATCGACGGCGGCAAGACGGCGACCCTCGAGGCGCACGAGCTCGAGGACTCGTACTTCATGCTCCGCGTCCGCTGCGACGGCGGGAAGCTCACGCTGCAGCAGCTGCGCACGGTCGCGGCCATCTCGCGCGAGTTCGGGCGGGACACGGCCGACATCACGGACCGGCAGAACATCCAGCTGCACTGGATCCGCATCGAGGACGTCCCCGAGATCTGGCGACGGCTCGAGTCGGTGGGCCTGACCACGCAGGAGGCGTGCGGTGACGTCCCGCGCGTCATCGTCGGCTCGCCCGTCGCGGGCGTCGCGGCCGACGAGATCGTCGACGGCACCCCCGCGATCGAGGAGATCCACCGTCGCTACATCGGCGACCCGGCGTTCTCGAACCTGCCGCGCAAGTGGAAGACCGCGATCAGCGGGTCGCCGCACCAGGACGTGGCGCACGAGATCAACGACGTCGCGTTCGTCGGCGTCGTGCACCCCGAGCTCGGGCCGGGATTCGACCTGTGGGTGGGCGGCGCGCTGTCGACCAACCCCATGCTCGGCAAGCGGCTCGGCGCGTTCGTCACGCTCGAGCAGGTGCCCGAGGTGTGGGTCGGCGTCACGTCGATCTTCCGCGACTACGGCTACCGCCGGCTGCGCACGCGCGCCCGCCTGAAGTTCCTCCTCGCCGACTGGGGCACCGAGCTGTTCCGCCAGGTCCTCGAGGGCGAGTACCTGGGCTACGCGCTGCCCGACGGCCCCGAGCCCGCGCCGCCACCCACGGGTCGCCGCGACCACGTGGGCGTGCACCCCCAGAAGGACGGGCGCTTCTACGTCGGTGCCGCCCCCATGGTCGGCCGCATCTCGGGGCCGATCCTCGACGCGGTCGCCGACCTGGTCGAGGCCGCCGGCTCCGATCGCGTCCAGCTCACCAGCGAGCAGAAGCTCGTCGTCCTCGACGTCGCGAGCGACGACGTCGACACGGTGGTCGACGGACTCGAGGCGCTCGGGCTGCAGGTCCGCCACGCGTCGACGTTCCGGCGCGGCACCCTCGCGTGCACCGGGATCGAGTTCTGCAAGCTCGCGATCGTCGAGACCAAGGCCAGGGCGACCGCGCTCGTGGGTGAGCTCGAGAAGCGCCTGCCCACGTTCGACCAGCCGATCACGATCAACGTCAACGGCTGCCCCAACTCGTGCGCCCGCATCCAGACGGCCGACATCGGCCTCAAGGGCGCGCTCGCGCAGGGTGAGGAGGGCTACCAGGTGCACCTCGGCGGCGGCCTCGGGCTGTCGCTCGGACTGGGCAAGACGCTGCGTGGTCTGCGCGTCCCGGCCTCGGAGCTCGAGGACTACGTCGAGCGCGTGACCCGCCGGTTCGACGAGCAGCGCCTCGAGGGCGAGCTCTTCGCCGAGTGGGTCCAGCGCGCGGACGAGGAGGACCTGCGATGAGCACGTCCGAGGGGCGCGCGGTGCCGTACTACTGCCCGTTCTGCGCGAGCGAGGACCTCTGGCCGGCGAGCGAGACGCACGGTCAGTGGGAGTGCCGCTCGTGCACGCGCACGTTCGCGCTGCGCTTCGTCGGGCTGTCCGCTACGGGAGGTGACCGATGAGCACGTCGACACCGGCTGCGGCCGACCTGACCGACGACGAGCTGCGCACGCTCGCCGAGCAGGCCGGTGCCGAGCTCGAGGGCGCGCACCCGCGGGAGATCGTCGCGTGGGCCGCGCGCACGTTCGGCCCGGACCTGGTGCTCGCCTCCTCGATGGGCGACGAGGTGCTCGTGCACCTCGCCGCGCAGGCGGCCCCGGGCATCGAGGTGATCTTCCTCGACACCGGCTACCACTTCGCCGAGACCATCGGCACGCGCGACTACTACGCCGACTTCACCCCGATCCACCTCACGACGATCCTCCCGCTGCGCACGGTGGCCGAGCAGGACGCCGAGCACGGCGCACGCCTGCACGACCGCGACCCGAACCTGTGCTGCGCGCTGCGCAAGGTCGAGCCGCTCGAGCGCGGGCTGGCGCCGTACCGCGCGTGGATCACGGGAATGCGCCGCGAGGACGCCCCCACACGCACGGACATCGCCGTGGTCGGCTGGGACGCGCGGCGAGGCAAGGTCAAGCTCAACCCCCTGGCCGCGTGGACCCAGGCCGACGTCGACGCCTACGTCGAGGCGGAAGGCGTCGTCCTGAACCCCCTGCGCCAGGCGGGGTACGCCTCCATCGGGTGTGCCCCGTGCACGCGCGCCGTCGCCCCGGGTGAGGACCCGCGGGCGGGGCGCTGGTCCGGTACCTCCAAGACGGAATGCGGTCTGCACACATGACGACGACGCTCGGCGCCCCGTCCCCCACGCCGGCAGCCACCCCGGCACCCACCCGGCTCACGCAGCTCGACGCACTCGAGTCCGAGGCCGTCCACGTCATGCGCGAGGTGGCCGGCGAGTTCGAGCGTCCCGTGCTGCTGTTCTCGGGCGGCAAGGACTCGATCGTCATGCTGCACCTCGCGCGCAAGGCGTTCTGGCCCGCCACGGTGCCGTTCACGCTGCTGCACGTCGACACGGGCCACAACTTCCCCGAGGTGCTCGCGTACCGCGACGCGACCGTCGCGGAGCACAGCCTGCGGCTCGTCGTCGCGCACGTGCAGGACGCGATCGACGACGGCCGCGTGCACGAGCGTCCCGACGGCTCGCGCAACGCGCTGCAGACCGTCCCCCTGCTCGACGCGATCACGTCGCACAGGTTCGACGCGGTGTTCGGCGGCGGGCGGCGCGACGAGGAGAAGGCGCGCGCCAAGGAGCGCGTCTTCTCGCTGCGCGACGAGTTCGGCCAGTGGGACCCCCGCCGTCAGCGGCCCGAGCTGTGGGACCTGTACAACGGGCGCCACAAGCCGGGCGAGCACGTCCGCGTCTTCCCGCTGTCCAACTGGACCGAGCTCGACGTCTGGCGCTACATCGAGCGCGAGCGCATCGAGCTGCCGGACATCTACTACTCGCACGAGCGCGAGGTGTTCGCGCGCGACGGCATGTGGCTGGCCCCCGGCGACTGGGGCGGGCCGCGCGACGGCGAGAGGCTCGAGACCCGCACGGTGCGCTACCGCACCGTGGGCGACATGAGCTGCACGGGCGCGGTCGAGTCGACCGCGACCACGGTCGCCGACGTCATCGCGGAGGTCGCTGCGAGCCGGCTGACCGAACGCGGGGCGACGCGCGCCGACGACCGGGCCTCCGAGGCCGCCATGGAGGACCGCAAGCGCGAGGGCTACTTCTGATGACGACGAGCACGACGAACCCCACGACGACCGCCGCTCCCGTCGAGAGGCCCGTCGAGACGCTCGACGACGCGCTCGACGGCGCCGCGCAGCACGCGAGCCGCGAGCTCCTGCGCCTGGCGACCGCGGGCTCGGTCGACGACGGCAAGAGCACGCTCATCGGCCGCCTGCTCTACGACACGAAGTCGGTCCTCGCGGACCAGCTCTCGGCCGTGGAGCGTGCGACCGCCGCCCGCGGAGCCGCAGTCGGCGAGGTCGACCTCGCGCTGCTCACCGACGGCCTGCGCGCCGAGCGCGAGCAGGGCATCACCATCGACGTCGCCTACCGGTACTTCTCCACGGCCCGGCGGGCGTTCGTCCTCGCGGACACCCCCGGCCACGTGCAGTACACGCGCAACATGGTCACCGGCGCCTCGACCGCCCAGCTCGCGATCGTCCTGGTCGACGCGCGCAAGGGCGTGCTGGAGCAGACACGCCGGCACGCGACCGTGGCGGCGCTGCTCGGCGTCCCGCACGTGCTGCTCGCGGTCAACAAGATGGATCTCGTCGACTTCGACGAGGCCACGTTCCGCGCGATCCGCGACGACTTCGCCACGTACGCCCAGGGACTCGGCCTGCCGGACGTGCTCGCGGTGCCCGTGTCGGCGCTCACGGGTGACAACGTGGTCGACCGCTCGTCGCGCACGCCCTGGTACGACGGTCCGACGCTGCTCGAGCACCTCGAGACCGTCCCGGTCTCCGACGTCCGGGCCGACGACGAGCTGCGCCTGCCCGTCCAGCTCGTGATCCGTCCGCGCACGGCGGAGCACCCGGACTACCGCGGGTACGGCGGCCGCATCACGTCGGGCACCGTGCGGGTCGGCGACGCGCTCACGGTGCTGCCCTCGGGCAAGACGAGCGTCGTGACGGGCATCGACGAGTTCGACGGTCCGCTCGAGGCGGCCGCGGCGGGCCGGTCGGTGACGGTCCGCCTCGCGGACGAGCTCGACATCTCCCGCGGCGACGTCCTCGTGCCGACGGGCGCCCGGACGACGGTCGGTCAGGACCTCGTGGGCACGGTCTGCTGGCTGTCCGAGCGCCGCTCGGTGCTGGGCGCCCGCCTGCTGGTGCGCATCGGCACCCGGACGGTGCGCGCCCTGCTGCGCGAGGTCGACGCGCGCCTCGACGTCGACACGCAGACCGTCGAGCTGCTCAGCGGCGTGGACACCGCGCACGCGGTCGACGCGACGGACACGTCGTCGGAGGCGGCACCCTCGGGGCTCGGGCTCAACGCGATCGGGCGCGTCCGCGTGCGTCTGGCCGAGCCCGTCCTGCTCGACGACTACGCCCTGCACCGCGGGACCGGGGCGTTCCTGCTCGTCGACCCGTCCGACGGCACGACGCTCGCGGCGGGCATGGTCGGCCCCACCCTGCTCGACCGACTGGCCCCTGGCGACGGGGGCGAGTCCGACTCGGACTGGCTCGCGGGCGCCGGCATCTGATGCACGGGCTCTTCCTGGACCTGCGCGGACGGCGCGTCGTCATGGTCGGCGGCGGGCCCGTTGCCGCGCGGCGCACGGTGAGGCTCGTCGAGGACGGCGCCGACGTGCTCGTCGTGGCGCCCGCGGTGTGCGAGGACCTCGCGGCGCTGGTCGGCTCCGGCGCGGTCCGCTGGGCGCAGCGTGACTACGCGGACGGGGACCTGGCGGAGGCGTGGCTCGTCCACACCGCGACCGGCGTGCGCGAGACCGACGCGCGCGTCGCTGCGGACGCCGAGGCCGCGCGCGTGTGGTGCGTCCGCGCCGACGACGCCGCGCTCTCGGCGGCGTGGAGCCCCGCCGTCGCCCGCGCGGGTGATGTCACCGTCGCGGTGAGCGCAGGCGGCGACCCGCGCCGCGCGGCCCGGCTGCGGTCCGCGATCGCTGTGCTGCTCGACACAGGCTCGCTCCCCCTGCGCCACCACCGCGCGCCCGCGGCCGGGGGCGTCACGCTCGTCGGTGGCGGGCCCGGCGACCCCGGGCTCATCACGACGAAGGGACGACGCGCACTGGCCGAGGCCGACGTGGTCGTGGTCGACCGGCTCGCGCCGCGCGCGCTGCTCGATGACCTCGACCCGGACGTCGAGGTCATCGAGGCGGGCAAGGCACCGCACGCGCACACGCTCACGCAGGCCGAGATCAACGCCGTGCTCGTCGAGCGGGCGCGCGTCGGCAGGCGCGTCGTGCGGCTCAAGGGCGGCGACCCGTACGTCCTGGGGCGTGGCGGCGAGGAGGTGCAGGCGTGCGTCGCGGCGGGCGTGCCGGTCACCGTGGTGCCCGGCGTGACCAGCGCGATCGCCGTGCCGGGAGCCGCCGGCATCCCCGTGACCCACCGCGGCCTGTCCCGGCAGGTGACGATCCTGTCCGCGCACGACTCGACGCCGCACTGGCCGACCCTCGCCCAGCTCGACGGGACGCTCGTGCTGCTCATGGGCGTGGCACGAATCGGCGCGTACGCCGACGCGCTCGTCGCGCACGGCCGCGACGCCGCGACCCCGGTGGCGGTCGTCGAGAACGGCACCCTGCCCGGCCAGCGCACCACGGTGGGCACGCTCGCGACGATCGCCGACCTGGCAGTCGCCCGCGCGGTGGCGAACCCCGCCGTGATCGTCGTCGGGGACGTCGCCGCGCTGGCAGACGTCCTGTAGCCGGTGCTCGTGAACGGCGGTCCGACGAGCAGGGCTCGGCAGCTCCCGCGCCGGGGGCCTACGGTCGAGCCATGACCGACGCGCCTCCGCTGGACGTGCTGCTCCCCCGGTCCGACCGGACGCCCGTGCGGCTCGAGCCGCGCGCCGACGAGGCGGAGCTCGTGGCCCTGATCGACGAGCGACCCGCCGAGCGGACGCAGCACACCGGGCCGACGCTCGTGGTGCGGGCCAACATGATCACGACGCTCGACGGCGCGGCGACCGGCCCCGACCACGTCACCGGCTCGATCAACGGTCCCGCCGACCTGCGGGTGTTCGAGGCGTTGCGGGTCCTGGCGGACGTCGTGCTGGTCGGCGCGGGCACGGTGCGCCAGGAGCGGTACAACACGCTCACGCTGCCCGAGCCGCTCGCAGCCACGCGCCGCGCGCACGGGCGCGAGGCGCCGATCGAGCTCGCGGTGGTGACCCGATCGGGCGACCTGCCCGACCTGCTGCTCGACGCCGACCGTCCGCCGCTCGTCGTCACGACCGCCGCCAACCCGCGGCTCGACGCGCTGCGCGAACGCGTCGGGGCGGACCGGGTCGTGGTCGCCGGGGACGTCGAGGTCGACCTCGTGGTCACGCTGCGGGCGCTCGTCGACCGCGGGCTGACGAACGTGCTCACCGAGGGCGGACCGTCCGTCCTGGCTGAGCTCGTCGCGCGGGACCTCGTCGACGAGCTGTTCCTCACGTGGTCCCCGGTGCTCACGGGCGGCCCGGCGCCGCGGGTCCTCGACGGCGCGCCGTGGCTGAACCCGCCGCGCGAGGCGGCGCTGCTGCACCTGCTGCACGCCGACGGCGTGCTGCTCGGACGCTGGGGCGTGCGCGCGCCGGGACGGCACGAGTCCAACTAGGCTCGCCACGTGACCGACACGATCCTGGTCCTCATCGAGGACACCCTCGCGCCCGTCGACGTCCAGCACCTGCTCGCGCTGCACGAGGGCGAGGAACTCGCCTACCACGTGCTCGTGCCCGCGGACTCGAACCGTCCTCTGCTACCGACGATCGTGGACAACCTCGGTCTGGGCGAGCTCAAGGACGCTCTCGCCCGGCTCCGCGGCAAGGAGCCGACCCCGACCGAGGCCAAGGCCACTGCGGACGAGCAGCTCAGCGCGACGCTCGCAGAGTTCGCCGCGGCGGGGCGCGCGGCCACCGGCGAGGTCGTCGCGGACGACCCGCTCCCCGCGCTGCGGCAGGCGGTCACCGACGGCGACGCGCGCGAGGTCGCGATCGTCACCTACCCGCACGCCTGGCTGGACACGTTCCACCAGGACTGGGCGTCGCGCGCCCGCGAGGCACTCGAGGTCCCGGTGCTGCACCTGTACTCCGGCACGTCCGAGCTCGGCTGAGCCGCACGGGCACGAGGAGAGCCCGGCGGGATGGTTCCCGCCGGGCTCCTCGTGGCGGCTCCGGCGTCGTTCATCCGGACCCACGCGCAGCGTCAGCCCCGCGTGGGGCCGGAGCCCGTGCGGGTCAGAAGCCCGTGTCCGTCGGTTCGGGGTACCACCGACGGAACTTGCGGATCTGGTTGACCGAGGCCGCCAGGATGTAGAACCGGCGTCGCGGCGACAGGTCCCGCTCGTAGCGAAGCGGGTGGGCCGTCGCACGCGCCTTGATCAGCCGACGGACACGTGCGGCCAGCTGGGGCTCGCGGACGTACCTCAGCAGCAGCCGGTGGGGCAGGATCGAGTAGAGCACCTCGCGGTCGACGACGACGGGCTCGACCGCGTGTCCCTCGATCCGGTCCTCCACGACGAAGCGCACCGGGTTCGCGCCCGCCGCGGTGACGTAGTAGTTGTTCCGCCCGATGCGCGGGTTGACCTCGAAGAACCGGAACGCGCCGGTACGCGGGTCGACCTTGACGTCGAAGTTGGCGAACCCGACGTACCCGGTGCTCGTGAGGAAGCGGTGCGCCTGCTCGAGCATCGCGTCGTCGCGGTAGGTGATCATCGCCGCGGGGTTCCCGAGGCCGGACGGCGTGTGCTCCTCGAGCAGCACGTGCGCGCAGCACGAGAGCGTCACGACCCCACGCTGGTCCACGTAGGCCGTCACGGACCGCATCTGCGTGTCGTCGCCGGGGACGAGCTCCTGCACGACGAAGCGTCCGGCGAAGCCCGCCTCCCGCAGCGAGCGCCACAACGCGGCGAGCTCGGCGGGTGACGAGATCTCGAAGACCTTCTTCTTCCCCTCGAACTCCACGTCCTGGTAGTCCGCGCTGCTCGCCGCCTTCGCGATGAGCGGGTACTCGAGGTCGACCGGCACGTCGGGCTCGCCGGCCCCGAAGCCCTGCACGAGCGTGCGCGGCACGGAGATGTCGAGCTCGGCGCAGATCTCGGCGAACGTCGCCTTGTCGCTGATCCGCGCGAGGAGCTCGGCGGACAGGAACGGCACGGCGTAGAACGGCTCGAGCTCGGCACGGTGCTCGACGACCACGCGCACGAGCCAGTCCGAGTTCGCCATGAGCAGCAGGCGGCGGTCCGGGGTGCGGCGGGCGACGTCGAGCAACCGGTCGACGAGCTGGCGCGGGTCGTGGCCGTCCGCGACGATCTCGTGACGCACGATCGACGAGTGCTGCACGGGCCCGAGCGCGGCGCCGGCGACGACGACCGACGTCACCCCGTACTGCTCGTGGAACGAGCGGGCAAGGGCGTAGACGCCGATGTCGGCGCCCAGGATGACCGGCTGGAGCGGACGCGCGTCCAGCCGGTCGTCCTGCGGCGTGCCTGCGGCGCCGAGCGGGTCCGTCACGCGTCCTGCTCGGTGCGGTCGCCGGACCACTGGGTGTGGAACGAACCGTCGCGGTCGGTGCGACGGTAGGTGTGGGCGCCGAAGAAGTCGCGCTGGGCCTGGATCAGCGCGGCGGGCAGTCGCTCGGCGCGCACCCCGTCGTAGTACGCCAGCGACGAGGAGAACGCCGGCGTGGGCACCCCGTGCAGCGCGGCACCGGCCACGATCCGCCGCCACGCACCGACCCCGGCACCCACTGCGGCGGTGAAGTACTCATCAGCCAGCAGCAGCGGCAGGTCCGCGTCGCGCTCGTAGGCCTCGGTGATGCGGTTGAGGAACCGGGCACGGATGATGCACCCACCACGCCAGATCCGCGCCATCGCCCCGCGGTCGATGTCCCACCCGAACTGCGCCGAGGCCGCCGCGATCTGATCGAACCCCTGCGAATAGGCCACGACCTTCGAGGCATACAACGCCAGGCGCACGTCCTCGACGAACCCCTCACGA